>OBLK01000005.1_pt1 | contig 205026 bp, 198 predicted proteins | sample 1518871 | NCBI WGS metagenome assembly OBLK01 (sample SAMEA2464837, study PRJEB22497) | soil metagenome | biome: Grassland; feature: Farmland; material: Clay | place: Australia | collected 2013-02-01 | depth 0.8 m
AGCCTATCAGATACCCCATTTAATCCTCCATGAGTTCTCTAACGCTTGAGATAAGCGGCGCGCAGTATGCGCGTCCGCTTGAACGACTTGTTAGGAGCCTGTCGCATGCTTTGGAGAAATGAGCAAAACAACAAACCAAGCTATGAACGAGATTACTCGCTCAAATCCAAACCAACACATGAGCAAGGCGAGACTCCCTGCCAGAGATTCAAACGGATGACGCAAACCCGCCTCATGAAGAAGCAATATAGCAGCAAAGTAGGCCGCGATGGCACACGGCAACTCAAACCACCACTTCTTCTCTAACTTTGACTTAGACAATGCGAGCACCTAACGCGCAAGCTCAGCCGCCGGCCGACTGCGAAGCGGTAGGACGGTCGGCTGGAGCGACTTGTTGGGCGGCACTTCTAGTGTATCCTCTGATTGTGACCATAAGTGATCATCTGATCTGTGCTTGACTAGACGCCTTCCTTATTACAGGCACCGTGATGTAGCTGTCGCTGTACCAGTCAACGTGCAACGACTGTGCTGCGTCCTTGTTCTTGATGGATTCCTCGGCCACGGGCTTGCCGGTCCCGTAATTGATTTCCATATACGGATTCTTGTTCACGTTCAGAACGACCACCAACCGACTACCTTCGCTGATTCGCCGCGACACGATATTGGTGTTAGCAAGTGGGATATCCGTCTTCTTGCCCGGCACCAGTAGTTCCCGTCGAGTGCGATTGTCTGCATAGCTTGCACGACCCAGATCGTGGGCCAAGTAGAAATACTTTCCGTTCGGCATCAGTTCGTAAATCGAGACATAAAAATCCATATCTCTCTTGTTGATTGAGGCAATCAACCGTCCGGAAAAACTGCCATCGATGCTGAACGCGTGCTCGAACGGCTGGCTAACGAAGACCAAGCTATGGGAGGCGGAGCTCGCGAGATCGTCCGAAAGAATAGACGGCGTGTAGTAGTTGTTTTGGGTCGTGCGGTCACGAAAATCCACCGTCTCGGCCAAATGGCCTCCCTGGGTGGGAGGTCGAGAATCAAGCAGATGGTTCTTCCCGTTCCGCGTAGGAGTGAGATAGAACTTCAGCGTGTCATCATGCATTGCATGCAGCGCCGAAACGTGCCGCCACGCGTTTGCGCCCATGACTTCGTAATTGATTCGGTTCTTGAGGATCGCTGGCTTCTCTCCCCCTTTCAGCACATAGGCGAGCCATGCGTAAGTCAACTCGCGCAGATTAATTTTTGCGACCGAGTCGATGGGGTAGCCCTGCAGAACAGGTTGAGGCGACCGCTGTGCGCCGAAGTGATCGTAGGGGCCAATGACGAGATACAGATCAGGATGTTTGTTGAACCTGAGGTACTGCCGCACATACTGCATGGAGCCGATGTTCGATCCGTCGTAATACCCATCAGTCACTAGGATCGGAATCTTCATGTCCGCATATTGCTCAGGGGTCGGGACCAGTGATTGCCAGTAGGCACTGTACGCCGGATGATCGAGCCATTGCTGAAAGATTCGATTGGGCTTACCAGCCAACTGATCCAGCGTCCGGTACGGCACACCGCTTCGGTACCAGCGGCCATAGAGATCCTTTGGCACGTGCGGATAGTCGAGGATGTTGTTTGCCCAAACAAACTGATACGACTGGAAAACATTGTTTTCCATCGGCACGTCAAAGCCCGGCATGATCGCCACCTGTGGCACGATGGTTTTCAGCGCCGGGGGCGGGTCTTTCGCAACAGACCACTGCACGAAGCCAACATAACTGCCACCGAACATCGCGACCTTGCCGTCGCACCAAGGCTGGTGCGCAATCCACTCGATTACCTCGCGAGCATCCTCGCCATCGTGAACGTAGGGGGCGAAGTTTTTCACGTTCGTACGAATGCCGCGGCTGTAAACAACGACACCCACGAACCCGCGCTTGGCTGGAGCCTTCGCAAAAACGATATCGCCCTTGCCCTGGTAATAGGGAGTGAAGAACAGCGTTGCCGGCAGCGGCCGGTGAGTACCTTTCTTACGGACGATGATCGCGGACAAAGTCGCCCCGTCTGGGAGCTTGATTAGTACTGAATCCTGGACAATGTAGGCTTGGTGGAGCCGTGGAACTGAAGCAGCCGGTGCTGCTGAGGCTATCAATGCAAAGGCCAAAAGTACGCAGAGATAACGCATCTCGTTTTGCTCCGTTTGGTCAGACGTTACTCGTAGATGTCTCGACGTGCCGCCCAACGCCTGAGATAAGCGGCGCGCAGTATGCGCGTCCGCTTGAACGCTTTGTTAGCCGATATAGCGATATTATCTGATCCCTCTGAATTTGCCATTGGAATCTTCAATAACCAAAAGCTGTTAGCAACGCGACAAGAATCATACCCAAGAAAAAAGATATTACGAAAAACCCGACGTTAAAAGCTATGTCCGAGACTTCCATGGATTCCGGATTAAGCCCGAAGGTATCCCGTGGTTCCCTATGATAGGTTTTTAGAAATAGCTTCCAGATAAACCCAAAAAACATGAACTGCGCTAGCGGCACAAACAATAATGCGCCATTTATTATTGGGTCATTGATGCTAGGACGAACGATCATGAGCAGAAACCCAACAAGCGCTGACACCAAACATAGAGACCGTGTAACTCGTGCGCCTTTCCCATTTACTAGTAGCCGCTTATGCAGCTTAAATCCATATGCCAAGGGCACCGGAAGAGTCGTCGCAAAGAATACATACCCGAGGAAATCTGCTGATTTCATAGCTGGTCCGATTTGGCGGCTAACGCTTGAATTAAGCGGCGCGCGTTAGCGTGTCCGCTTGAATGAATTGTTGGGCTTCTCCCTTTTTAGTCATCGCTCGGCATGCAAATTCCATCAGAATCAGTTATGCAACTTCTTATAGCTTGGCCATTCTTAATGAGAACCATGAATGGCCTGAAGCCCACATATCCCCCAAATGAATTCTTGGCATTCACCTCGCCTTTTTGCAGGTAACCAAATGCGGCCTTCAAGCCTAGGAGTGGAGCTGAACTCATCCAGCCTTTTTGACAAGCTGGCTCGTTCTTAAATTGTGCAGAACTCGGGTCCTTGAGCTGGTTAGTTATGTCCTGCTCGGCAATGGACTTGCATTGATCTACACTCATAGGAGACCCGTAATCGGCATTAGCAATCTGCTGCTGGCTTGGCGCAGAAGCACAGCCGGATAGGAGCAGTACGACACACGGCGTGATAATGGCAATCTTGCGCACCTGCATTCTCATATTCCACCCCCCCTTTGGTTACGTTCAAAGTTTATGGACACATAGATCTAAATTACGCCCAACGCTCGAATTAAGCGACGCGCGTCAGCGCGTCCGCTTGGATGACTGGTTAGGCGCCGATTCTCGGTCATGCACGGTTATGCGTAATTTTCGCTTCCGGCTCTTTGGCCTCAGCTCTTTCCTTATTTGCACTAAAAGGTCGTACATCAACTTAGGGGGTATTTCATCTCCTAGCTCTACTTCTTCTAGGATATCCAAGACTTCGTCGGAAGCGTATATCTGTGCATGGCAAAGGAGGGAGCTTATTACAATGGCGTCATTGCCCGCATTCCTGATTTGCGAGAATAGCTGCGTATAAAGATCGCTCCGCGCCTTTAAGTCCCAGCTGCGCTTATTCGCACGCAAATTGAAAGTGTATTGTATTGTGGCCCCAACTAAAACGCCAAGTAGTGAGGAAGCGATTGATACAAGTGGCTGATTGTAGTTCATGTGGGCTCCCTGCGTGCCAGTAACAGCCTAACTAGAAATAGGCTGGTTTGAATATAGCAGTGGGGGTCGCCTAAATCAACGAAATGGCTGCAAAACCCCTGCGACCCTGCTAGGGTGTGATGTATATACAGCCTAAAATTTCCAGGATGGACATTAACGCAAGGACGCGTAAAAAGCCCAAGCTGCTGGACCGGATGCGGCAAAAAATCCGTTTCAAGCACTACAGCATCCGCACCGAACAGGCCTATGTAGACTGGGCCCGCCGCTATATCCTCTTCCACGGAAAGCGGCACCCGAAGGATATGGGCGCCGCTGAAATCGAAGCATTCCTCACGCACCTCGCCGTAAAGCGCAAAGTATCGGCTTCCACCCAGAATCAGGCCCGCAGCGCCTTGCTGTTCCTGTACAAGGAGGTGCTGGGCATCGACCTGCCGTGGCTGGACGGCGTGGTGGCGGCGAAGAAGGGCAAGCGGCTGCCGGTGGTGCTCACCCAACACGAGGCCCGGGCCCTGCTGGACGAGCTTTCGGGCGCCAACTGGCTCATTGCGAGCCTGCTTTATGGTTCGGGCCTGCGGCTCCTGGAAGCCCTGCGGCTGCGGGTCAAGGATATCGAGTTCGAGCGGCGCGAAATCGTGGTGCGCGAGGGTAAAGGCAACAAGGATCGGGTCACGGTGCTGCCGGAGAATGTGATCCTGCCGTTGCGGGCGCATCTCGACCGCGTGAAAGTGCTGCACGACAAGGATCTGGCGGAGGGCTACGGTTCGGTCCATCTGCCCGGGGCGCTCGCACGCAAATACCCCAGGGCCGATCGGGCGTGGGGATGGCAGTATGTATTCCCGTCGCCCGCACGCTCAACCGATCCGCGATCGGGCGCGGTGCGCCGCCATCACATCCAGCCCGAAAGCGTGCAGCGGATGGTGAAAGCGGCGGCCAGGCGGGCCGAAATCACTAAGCCGGCGTCACCACACACGCTGCGTCATTCCTTTGCCACGCACCTGCTGCAATCAGGCTACGACATCCGCACGGTGCAGGAGCTGCTCGGACATTCCAGTGTGCAGACGACGATGATTTATACGCATGTACTCAACCGCGGCGGCCGCGGCGTGAAGAGCCCGCTGGATCTTTAGCGCGGTGCTGGACTTTCTGCGTCAGCCCAACCTGCGGTCGCTTTCGCTATGACTGCCCGGGAAGCGGGCCTGCCAATTCGGCGAAATGCCGGGCAAAGGCGTGCCACAACGCAGTGTGGCTAAGCGGCACGGTCGCGGCCGCCACGATCAGCAACACGGGCAGCGCCACCATGTAGATCTTGTGCGGTCGGCCGCTCGTGCGCCAATCGTAAATCATCGCCACCACGATCAGGATATAACTCAACCAGGCCGAAGGAATATAGATCCAGGACGGGGGCGCTCCGTGCAGCGGCCAGACCCACACGACCAGTGGCCGGGCGATGGGCGCGTTCAACACCGATATCATGGCCAGCAGCATATAGCGCTTATGACGATCCGGCCGCCGGATATTGCGGATGGCCAGCGTAAAGAAAACGGCGAAGGTCGCGATACCCGCCAGCGGGTCGGTGAGGAAGGACTCGCCGCCCGCGGCTTGCCCGTGCGCCATGAAACCGTTGCGCAAGAGATCTAGCGAAGCAAGCAACCCCATTACGACCAGCAATGTGCCCAGTGCTATGCCCGCCAGGCCCACCGAGCGATGCAGCGCCACGCGCCCCGACGGCACCAGGGATGCCTGAACAATGAAGAAAAGCGTCCAGCTGAAGAACGCGAAGGCGTGCAAGTGCACGACCGGGTAAGGATTAACGAATCCCCTGGCCATCGGCATCCAATACGTGGGGATGAACCCGACGAAGGCGACCAACATGCAGGTCACCGCCATCCAGGTATAAAAATCAAATCGTCTCGAGCGGCTGCATGCTTCACGCATAACCGTTGCCATATGCCCCCCCTTCAGGCGCCTTTGCCCAGGTACAGACGCACTCTCGCATTGGGCGCCTGACGTTATCCAGCTAAACGTCCTGGCGATTAGTGATTATTGTTGTTGAACAGCTATTCTCAAAGCCTAGCACAGCGCCAATAAAAATGGGCACTTTCGGCTCCGGGCGTTACGCCCTGAAACTGTCGAGCAGTTCTTCGATACCAGACATCGGTGCGGAGCATGCGGTGCCGCGGCAAACGTAGGCGACGGCATCGCCTTTGATGGCGTAGCGCTGGAGTTCTTTCGTTCCCACGTTTTCTCCGAATTGAACGATGTTGGATCCGGGTGCGGCGCGGGCGATTTCGAAGGCCCAGTCTTTTATTGTTTCGTTGCCGCGCAGGACGACGAGCGGGGGCGGCTCCACGAAGGCCTGCAGGGCGAGCAGGAAACTCGCGTGGGCTTCCGGGGCTCGTTGCAGTTCGGGCCAGGCGGCGTGCAGCACGGCATCTGCGGCATCGAGATACTTCGGTTCGGCGAGCAGGTGGCCGAGCGTGACCAGTACCTGGGCGGCGACGCCGGCGCCGGAAGGCACGGAGTCGTCGGCGTAGCGGCGCGGGCGATAAAGCAAGGCTTCGCCGTCGGCGGGCGTCATCGCGAGGCCGCCGCCTTCGGTGGCGAAGCGGAAAAGCATCGCGCCGGCGAGGCGCCGGGCCAGTTCGACGGCGTGGCCGCCGTCGCTGACGGCGGCGACCGCGAGGGCGCCCTGGGTCAGATAGGCATAGTCTTCGAGGAAACCGGGCTGGTAGGGCTCGCCGTCGAAGGCGCAGGCGTAAACGATGTCGCCCCGGACGACGGTGCGTTCGAGTACGTCGAGCAATTCGGCGGCGCGTTCGGCGAGCTCGTTGTCGCCGAGGAACAGGGCGGCCCGGGCGAGGCCGGTGACGGCGAGGGCGTTCCAGCTCGTGAGCAGCTTGTCGTCGCGGTCGGGGCGCACGCGCTGGTCGCGTTCCTTCGCGAGCAGGGCGAGTTCGTCCTTGAAGCCGCCGTGGCCGCCGTCCATGCGGGCGAGGTGCCAGCGGCCTTCCACCTGCGCGTCTTCATTGAGGCCAAACGCCTCGGCGAAGGCCGGGTATCGGTCTTCGCCGAGGATGCTCTTTACTTCGCCGCGGTCCCAAAGGTAGAAGGCGCCTTCCTCGCCGCCGGACTCGGCATTTAGGCTCGCGGCGTAGCCGCCCGAGGGCAGCCGCATCTCGTTCTCCAGGAAAGCAGCGATGGCGCGCGCGGTGTCCGCGAACTCCTCGCTGTCGAAACGCACCGCCGCCTCGGCGTACACGCCGAGCAGCTGCGCGTTGTCGTAGAGCATCTTCTCGAAGTGCGGCACGCGCCAGGCCTCGTCCACGGTGTAGCGGAAGAAGCCGCCGCCGATGTGGTCGTTCAGCCCGCGCCGGGCCATGGCCTCGAGCACGCGGGGCACTTCGTCGGCCGCGCCGCCCGCGACGAGGAACCCGAGTACCGGGCTCTGCGGGAACTTGGGACCGGCGAGGCCGTAGCCGCAGTTGACCGCGTCGTAGGCGGCGGCGAGGTTGGCGCGGGCGGCCTTGAGCGGCGCGAGCGTGAGGTCGCCCTTCGCGGTAACATCGCTGCCGAGGTGGCGCTGCAGCAATGCCTGCAACTCCTTGCCCTGGGTGAGTACCTGGTCGCGCTGCTCGGTCCACGCCTTGACGATCAGCCCGAGCAACTCGGCGAAGCCGGGCAAGCCGTGACGCGGCGCGGGCGGGAAATAGGTGCCGGCGAAAAAGGGCGTGAGCCCCTCCGGCTCCAGGAACACGGAGAGCGGCCAGCCGCCGCCGCGCCGGTTGATCGCCTGGTGCGCGGTCTGCAGCACCTGGTCGAGGTCGGGGCGCTCCTCGCGGTCCACCTTGATGCTGACAAAATGCTCGTTCAGCAGCCGCGCGACCTCCGGGTCGCTGAAGGCCTCGCGCGCCATGACGTGGCACCAGTGGCAGGCGGAGTAGCCGACGGAGACGAACAGCGGCTTGTCCTCGCGCTTCGCCCGCTCCAGGGCGGCCTCGTTCCAGGGCTGCCAGTCCACGGGGTTGTCCGCGTGGGCGCGGAGGTAGGGGCTTTTTTCGCTTGCCAGTGCGTTACTCATATGAACATGGTATCCCCACTCCAACGTCATTCCGGCGAAGGCCGGCGCCGGAGGCCGAAGGCCGGAGACAACATGCGTGCAGCGCATGGCCCGTAGGGCGAGCGGCGCAAGCGGCGAGTAACCCTGTGAGATCTTGTATCCCGACGTGCGTCGGGATTCCTATTCCTGCTGGGTCCCGGCCTTTGCCGGGACGACGGATGGTGCAGACACGTATCCCGGCCGCGGGCCGTGATGACAGCTAGTACTGGATTCCGGATCGCTGCGCGTCCGGAATGACGCAGTGCGGGCGGGACGCGCGGCCTTCGCCGGGACGGCAGGGATACCCGTGATAAACTCGCGGTCGCTCCGATCCTCACGTTGGACGCGCCATTGGTTTACCCGCATATCGATCCCGTCGCCCTGAAAATCGGGCCCCTGGCGATCCACTGGTACGGCCTGATGTATCTGGTCGGCATCTTCGGCGGCTGGTACCTGCTGGTACGCCGCTGCCGCAAGCCGTGGGTGGACTGGAAGCCGACCCAGGTCGGGGATCTCATCTTCTATGCCGCGCTGGGCGTCGTGCTCGGCGGACGCATCGGCTACGTACTGTTCTACAACCTGCCGTACTACGCCGCCCATCCCATCCGCGTCTTCTACGTGTGGGACGGGGGCATGTCCTTCCACGGCGGCCTGGCCGGGGTGATGATCGCCTCGGGCCTGTATGCCTGGCGGCACAAGCGCCACTTCTTCGACATCATGGATTTCATCGCCCCGGTGGTGCCCATCGGGCTGTGCGCAGGGCGCATCGGCAACTTCATCAACGGCGAGCTGTGGGGCAAGGTCGCCAACCTGCCCTGGTCCATGCGCCTGCCGTGCTGGCAGCCGCGCTTCGCGAGCGACCGCTTCGACTGCCCGCCCGGCTTCCAGGGCCTGTCCGCACCGCACCAGCCCTCGCAACTCTACGAAGCCCTGCTCGAGGGCGTGCTGCTGTTCATCATCCTGTGGTGGTTTTCGGCCAGGCCGCGGCCGCGCATGGCGGTGGCCGGCCTGTTCTCGCTTGGCTATGGCGTATTCCGCTTCGGGATCGAGTTCGTGCGCCTGCCGGACCCGCAGCTCGGCTACCTCGCCTTCGGCTGGCTGACCATGGGGCAGGTGCTGTCGATCCCGCTGATCATCGTGGGCGTGATATTGCTCGCGCTGGCCTACCGCAAACACACACCCGCCGCCGCATGAGGCCCTACCTCGACCTGATGCAGCGTATCCTCGACACGGGGGCGGAGCGGCCGGACCGCACCGGCACGGGAACGCTCTCGGTGTTCGGGCACCAGATGCGCTTCGACCTTGCCGCGGGCTTCCCGCTGGTGACCACCAAGCGGCTGCATATAAAAAGCATCGTCTACGAGCTACTCTGGTTCCTTCAGGGCAACACCAACAAGAACTGGCTGAACGAGCGCGGCGTCACCATCTGGGACGAGTGGGCCGACGCAAACGGCGACCTCGGCCCGGTATACGGGCGCCAGTGGCGCTCGTGGCCGGCGCCCGACGGGCGCCACATCGACCAGCTCTCCGTGCTGCTCGGCCAGATCCGCGCGTACCCGAATTCGCGCCGCCACATCGTGAGCGCCTGGAACGTGGGCGAGCTGGACAGGATGGCGCTCGCGCCGTGCCACATCCTGTTCCAGTTCTACGTGGCCGAAGGCAGGCTCTCCTGCCAGCTCTACCAGCGCAGCGCCGACGTGTTCCTGGGCGTGCCGTTCAATATCGCCTCCTATGCGCTGCTGACCCACATGGTCGCGCAGCAGACGGAACTGGAGCCCGGCGAATTCATCTGGACCGGCGGCGACTGCCACCTCTACCTCAACCACCTCGAGCAGGCGCGCACGCAGCTCGCGCGCGCGCCCTACCCGCCGCCGCAACTGGCGATCAAACGCAAGCCCGGCTCCCTGTTCGATTACGCGTACGAGGATTTCGAGATCAGCGGCTACCAGCATCATCCCGCCATCAAGGCACCGGTGGCCGTGTAGAAAGGGCTCGCATGCACTCGCTGGTGACCTACTCGCATTTCCACCTCATCGTGTTCTACATCGCGCTGGCCGTCTGGGGCCTACCGGAATTGATCGGAACCTTCGTGCAACGCTCCGAGAAAGGTGCCCGGCGGCACGACCGCGGATCGTACCTCGTGCTCACGATCAGCCTGGTCATCGCCATGCTGGCGGCCTTTTACAGCGTGAACGCGATCCCCGCCACCACCATCGCCTGGCATCAGCCGGGGCTGTTCTGGAGCGGCATCGCCCTGATCCTCGCGGGCGTCGCCTTCCGCTGGTATGCCATTCGCGTATTGGGCCGTTACTTCAGCCGCGACGTCGCGACGCGCGAGGGCCAGACCGTCGTCGATCGCGGCCCCTACCGGTTGATCCGCCACCCGTCCTACACCGGCGGCCTGCTCTCCCTGCTGGGCGTCGGGCTGGCGCTCACCAATTGGTTGTCGATCGTGGCCCTCATGGCCGGGGCGCTGATCGGTTTCAATTACCGCGTGCATGTCGAGGAACAAGCCTTGTGCGATGCCATCGGCCAGCCTTACCGCGATTACATGAGGCGCACGTGGCGTTTCATTCCCTATGTCTGGTGAACATGAACGTGACGGGAGAGCAACGAACCTGATGCTTTCATTGATTGTCGCCGCGGGCGAACGCAACGAGATCGGCAAGGACGGGCGCATGCCCTGGCATCTGCCCGCGGACCTGAAACACTTCAAGGAAGTCACTTTGGGCAAGCCGATCATCATGGGTCGGCGCACCCATGAATCGATCGGGAAGGCATTGCCGGGTCGGCGCAACATCGTGGTCACCCGCAACCCCGACTACCGCGCCGAGGGCTGCGAGGTTGCGCACTCATTGACGGAGGCGCTGCGACTTGCGGGAGAAGCCGCGGAAGTCGTGGTCATAGGCGGCGCCGCACTTTACCGCGAGGCCCTGCCGTTGGCGGGACGCATTTACCTGACGCGCATAGCGGGACAATTCGATGCCGACACGTATTTCCCCGATTACGATGAAGCGGAATGGCGGGAACAGCAACGCGTTCACCGCCCGGTTGACGAACGTAATGCCTGCGCCTGCGATTTCATCGTGCTGGAGCGCGAGGCTGGGTGACCCACACCGGCCATAAACCTGTGTAGGAAAAAACTTGCACACGAAATTTCAAACACATAACACAGTGGATTTCACGCTGATTATCAGGTTAAGCTTGGCCTGCCCACTACACGCAGAGGATAAAACGGGGTGAGGCACACGATCCCTTACCGCTCGATCGCGGGAAGCCTCGCAATTTTGCTTTTCGGAACCACACTGGCCCTGGTCGGTGCATGGCTCCTTTCACGTGTGCTGATCCATACGGCCGAAAACCGCTTCGTGCAGCAGGCCCAGTCCAGCTATGCAACGCTGAGCAGCCGGCTGGAGCAGGAGCACGCACGCCTGTTGGCTGCGCGCGGCTTCTACCTGGGCAGCAGCCAGGTCTCCATCCGGGACTGGGATCGTTTCGCCACCGCGCTCTATTCGGGCAACAGCAACGGCCGCGCCCTGTTGCACCTGGCCTACGCGCCGGCCGGCGCCGGCATCGACCTGGCCAAGCGCTTTGGCGAAGACGGGGTGAAAATGAAATCCGTCCGCCCCTTGCCCAAGAAGGACGGCGAGTTTTATTGCCCGGTCGATCGCATCTGGCCCATGTCGCTCATGCCCCGGGTCGTCGGCTTCAATCCTTGTGCCGACGCGGATCGGGGACTCTTCGACCAGGCCGCCGCCGGCGGGGGACTGGTCGCGACCCAGGACGTGCCCATCTATTCCCCGAACGGCGCGGAGCGCGGTATCGTCTTCATCGCCACGGCGGGGACCCCGGCGACCGCGGGCAGCCGCGCCGGCTGGGTCGCGGAAACCGTGCCCTCGCGTTCGCTGTTCCCGGATCTGCTGCCGGGCTCGAGCGGCATCCGCATCCAGATCGTCGATCTCAGCAGCGCGGATACGCACGTGCTCTACCAGAACACCGGCGAACCGGTCAAAACGCCGAATCTCTGGCAGCGCGTGTTCACCGGCGCACACATCGGTCATTACTCGATAGACATACTCGCGAGCAACCGCCACTGGCGCATGCAACTCAGCGGCCCCATTTCCACGGACTGGATCCCCGTAGCCGTGGCGAGTTCGGGCTTCATCATCAGCCTGCTGCTCGCGGCCCTGTTCTACGCACTGGCACGCACCGGCCGCCATGCGCGCAGCCTGGCCAACAGCATGACACGCGAATTGTCGGCCAACCGCGAGCTGCTCACGTCCGTATCCAACAATGTGCGCGACGGCATCTACCGCGGCACGCCGGAAGCGGGCCTCGTCTACGTCAACCGCACCCTGGCCCGGATGTTCGGCTACAGCGACGAGTCGGGCGTGGCCGCGAACGCGCTCAGCCTGCGCTATGCCAACCCCGTGCGACGCGACGAATTGCGCGAGAAGCTCTTCCGCGAGCACCATTACGAGGACGAGGAAGTCGAGTACATCCGCAACGACGGTTCGCGCTTCGTGGGCCTCAATTCGGCGTGGACGACCTGCGACCCCGACGGCAAGATCCTCTACTACGACGGCGTGGTTACCGACATCACCGAACGCAAGGCGGCGGCGCGGCGCATTCGCCAGATGACCTACTACGACCGGCTTACCGGGCTGCCCAACCAGGCGCTGCTCGAGGAGCGCTTCCAGAAGATCGCTCAGGATGCGGATCTTCACCACCACCGCCTCGCATTCATGCTCATCGATCTGGACAATTTCAAGGACATCAACACGCTGCACGGGCACGAAATCGGCGACAAGGTGATCAAGGAAGCGGCCCAGCGCCTGCAGGCCTGCCTGCGGCTGTTCTCCGACAGCATCGCGGCACGGATGGGCGGCGACGAGTTCGTGATCCTGATGCGCGAGATCACCAACGTGGCCATCGTCACGCGCGAGGCCAACCGCATCCGCGAGGCCCTGAGCGTGCCCTACAAGGTCGGCGAGCACGAACTGCACTCGACGCCCTCGATCGGCATCGCCCTGTACCCCCAGGACGGCGCGGACCTCGCCACGCTGCGCCAGCACGCCGACGCGGCCATGCACCAGGCCAAGCACAGCGGCCGCGCGGGCATCGCCTACTTCGCCCAGCACCTCAACGAGCAGGCGCGCCGGCAGGTGCAAGTGGAGACAGCCCTGCACCAGGCCGTCGAACGGGGCGAAATGAGCGTGCACTACCAGCCGCGGGCGAATGTCGATGACGGCAGCCTGTGCGGGGTGGAAGCCCTGGTGCGTTGGCATCATCCGGAGTGGGGCGAGATCGAGCCGGTCGAATTCATCCCGGTGGCGGAACGCACGGGACAGATCGTGAACCTCGGCGCCTGGGTCCTGGAACAGGCCCTGCTCGAGTGGAAGCAGTGGGCCCGGGAAACGCCGCACCCCCCGCGCGTGGGCGTCAACGTGTCCGCGCGCCAGCTGCACGAGGACAGCCGCTTCGCCGATACCATCGCCGAGCTGCTGCGCCAGCACGACATTCCCGGCGAGGCGCTGGAGATCGAGATCACCGAGACCATGCTTGTGGACCACCTCAACAAGCGCGCGGAGACGCTCGCCAACATCAAGGCCCTGGGGGTGAAGATCGCGCTCGACGATTTCGGGACCGGCTATTCCAGCCTGAGCTATCTCTCGCGCTTCAGCATCGACGTGATCAAGGTCGACCAGTCATTCATCCGCGGCCTGACACTCGATCCCAAGGACGCGACGATCGTGCGTGCGGTCTCGCTCATCAGCCGCGCGGTAGGCATCCAACTGGTGGCCGAGGGTGTGGAAACCGCGGACCAGCTCAACGAGCTGCGCCGCATGCGCTACCAGGCGGTGCAGGGCTTTCTCGTCGCCCGCCCGATGCCCGCCGGCAATTTCATCGAGTTCATCCGCGAGCTCAAGCGGAACGGCCCCGCGTCGGTATTCGCGGCCCTCTGACGCCCCGGCTTCCCGGCCCTTCCTCTGCTATCAGCCCGGTAACGCGTTGGGGTCGAATGGCTCCAGCCGCTCATGCACGGCTTGTTCCGCGGCCGCGACGTCGACCGCGTCCAGCGCGTCGTGGCCGCGCGTGAATTCCTCCAGCAGCGCCGCCTGGATTTCACCGCGGCGCTTCACTTCCGCGTAAGGCAGGTGGTGGAACATCACCAGCGAATAGCGGGGCACGAAGCAGTCGGGGCAGCGCCGTTCCAGCTCGAAGCCCAGCGCCTTGCGCAGCGCAAAGCCCGGGTCGCGCACCGTGTCGCGCATCTCGATATAGTTTTCCAGCGCCATGTGCGCGATCGCGTCGGCATCGGTCTTGCGCTCGCGCGAGAAACCGGCGAACACCGCGGCGACGTCGGAGCCGGGCGCAAGACGTCCCGCGAGCAGGCGGGTGTCCTCGAAGGCCGCGTTCATCCCCTGCCCGTGGAAAGGCACGATGGCGTGGGCCGCGTCCCCGATGAGCAGCACCTTGTCAGCGTGGTGCCAGGGCTCGGCATAGACCGTGCCCAGGATGCCGGTCGGATTGGCCTCGAAGGTGCCCGCCAGGTCGTCCAGAAGCGGCACCGCGTCGGGGAATTCCCGCTGGAAGAACGCCTCCACCGCGGCCGGATCCCGCAAGCCGGCGAAGCTCGGTTCGCCCTCGCGGGGCAGGAACAGGGTGACGGTGAAACTGCCGTCGAGGTTGGGCAGCGCGATGAGCATGAACCCGCCCCGCGGCCAGATGTGCAGGGCCTCGCGCTCGATGCGGTGCCGGCCAGCGGCATCCGGCGCGATGTTCAACTCCTTGTAGGCATGCGCCAGCAAGTCCTCGCGCGCCTCGATCAGCCCGCGTTCGACGAGCGTGCGCCGGATCACCGAGCCGGCGCCGTCGGCGGCGATCACCGGCCCGGCTTTGTGTTCGACGGCATTGCCATCGGCATCGCGCCAGGCGAGCCGGCCCGCATCGGGGTCGAAGCGCTCGACGTCGCAACCAAAACGGCAATCGACTCGGCCCGTGTCCGCCGCGGCCTCCACCAGCAGGCGATTGAGCCCGGATCGCGATACCGAGTAGATGACTTCCTCCGGGCGCTGCCCGTAGGGCAGGAAGTCGGTGCCGCCGTCGCGCTCGTGTATCCGCCGCCCGCGCATCGGGATCAGCAGCGGCCGGACCGCAGCGGCCAGTCCCGCGGCATCCAGCGCGGCCAGCCCGCGCGCGGCGAGCGCCAGGTTGATCGAGCGCCCGCCCGCGACCTCGTGGCTGCGCGGGTCCCCGCCGCGTTCCAGCAGGGTCACCGACCAGCCGTTGCGGGCCAGCAGCAGTGCCAGCAGCGGACCGCACAGGCCCGCGCCGACGATCGTCAGGCGGGATTCAGCAGTTGGCGTCATACAGCGCCCCCCGCAAGCATTCGACCGCGCGGGCACAGTCGACGTGCGTGTTGTAAAGCGGCACCGGCGCCAGGCGGATGATGCCGGGCTCGCGCCAGTCGACGATGATGCCGTTGGCCATCAGCTCGTCGAAGATGCCGCGGGCCAGGTCGCGCGGCTGCTTCACGCGCACCGACAACTGGCAGCCGCGCGCCGCCGGCTCTTCCGGTGTCAGGATATCGATCATCTCGCACAGCTCCACGGCCAGCGCATCGTAAAGCGTTCCGGTCAGCCGTTCCGAGCGTTCCCGCAGCGCCGGCATGCCGGCCTCGTCGAACACGCGCAGCGACGCGAGCAGCGGCGCCAGGGCAAAGATCGGGGGATTGGACAACTGCCAGGCCTCGGCGGTCGGGATCGGCACGAAGTCCGGCTCCATGGCGAAGCGCACCGCCTTGTCGTGCCCCCACCAGCCGGCAAAGCGCGGCCCGTGGAAGTCGTGCGCGTGGCGCTCGTGGACAAAACAGCCGCCCGGGGCGCCGGGTCCGCCATTGAGATACTTGTAGCTGCACCACACGGCGAAATCGGCGCCGGAGCCGTGCAGGTCGAGCGCGATGTTGCCCACCGCGTGCGCCAGGTCGAACCCGACCCTGGCGCCGGCGGCGTGCCCTGCGCGCGCGATGCGGGCCAGGTCGAAGGCCTTGCCGCTGAGATACTGCACGCCGGGCCACAGCACCAGCGCCACGCGCTCGCCTTCGCGCGCGAGCACGGCCTCGACGTCTTCCTCGCGGATGCAGCTCTCGCCTTCGCGCGGCGCGATCTCGATCAGCGCGTCCTCGGCGCTGTAGCCGTGGTACTCGAGTTGCGAGACCACGGCGTAGCGATCCGAGGGGAAGGCGCCCTTCTCGATCACGATCGCGTGGCGCTGCGCCGTCGGGCGGTAGAAGGAGACCATCATCAGGTGCAGGTTGGCGGTCAGCGAGTTCATCACCACCACCTCGTCCTCGCGTGCGCCGACCACGCGCGCGACCAGTGGCGTCAGCTGCTCGTGGTAGCTCACCCACGGGCGGCGGGCACGCGTATGCCCTTCCACGCCGTACTGCGCCCAGTCCTCGAATTCTTCCGCGACCAGGGTGCGGGCCGCACGCGGCAACAGGCCCAGGGAATGCCCGGTCAGGTAGGCGGCACGCCGCCCGTCGGGTCCCCGGGGGTGCTCGAAGCGCTCGCCCAGCCCGGCCAGGGGATCGTCCTTGTCACGCCCCTGCGCCAGGCGCATCCAGTCTTCCTTCATAGCCCGTCTTTCCTCATGTCTCGTTCCTCGATCAATTCGGCCTGCAACAGCAACGGCCGGCTGGGCACCGCTTCGAGCGCCCAGCGCGGCACCTGCAGATCGAGCAGATAGAGCCCGTCCGCCAACTCGTCCGCCGCGTAAATCATTTCGGTCACGGTGCAAAACCGGCGCCGCGCCTCGCGGGCGTTGCGCGATCCCGCCGGCAGGCCGAAAAAGGCCCGGTGCGTGGGCAACGCCGTGTCGTCCATGCGGTCCAGCGAGGGCAGGTCCACCAGCCAGTGCTCGATGCCCGCGTCCGCCACCGCCCGCGCCGCCGCTGCCGTGAACCAGGCCGGCACGGCATCGCCCGGGTACTCGCGCGTCAATTTCTCCGCCGTGTTGGGCCGGGTACGTACCAGCAGCGCGGCCGCACCCGCGGCCCGTGCCGATTGCAATGCCGGCGCCAGGGTCTCGGCCTCGATCGCCCCGCCACTCGCGTCCACGCTGGCGAGCCAGGCCGGCATCCAGCCCCCATTCAGCAGGGCCGGCACCGCCGGGCCATCCGCCGCCAGGTGGGCCACGGTTTCCGTATGCGTGCCGTTGCCGTGCGGCACCACGTGCAGCACCGAGGCGTTGCAACTGGCGCCGGTGCCGACGCGGCCGGTAAAATCGCCCACCGCGAGCGGCGCCGCCGCCGCGGCTTCGGCGCCGAAGGCGCGCGGGCCGCTGCCGTCGAACGCCAGCGGAATCGCCACGTCGCTCGCCACCGCGGCCGTGCTGCGGTAACGCCGCCCATTAAACGTCAGTTCAACCGCCACGGCGGTAGCGCCCGGGGTCCAGCCCCATCCATTCGAAGGCGGTGCCGGCGCGCAGGCGTGCCTCGATCTCCGGGTCCAGTTCCAACGAGGAAATCAGCGCGCCCGGCTCCAGCTCGCCCAGGGGAAACGGATAATCCGTGCCCAGGCATACGCGTTCCGGCCCCGCCAGTTCCAGCAGGTAACGCAGCGCCGCCGGATCGTGCAGCAGCGAATCGTAGTAGATCTTGCGCACGTAGTCGCGCGGGTTCACATCGTTGTCCACCGCGCACAGGTCGGGGCGCACGTTGAAGCCGTGCTCGATGCGCCCGATGCTGTGGGGGAAGGCGCCGCCGCCGTGGGCGAAGGCGAAGCGCACCTTCGGATGGCGCTCGAGCACGCCGCCGAAGATCAGCGAGCAGATCGCGCGGCTCGTCTCCGCCGGCATGCCCACCAGCCACGGCAGCCAGTACTTGTTCATCTCGCGCCGGCCCATCATGTCCCAGGGGTGGACGAACACCGCGGCATCGAGGCGCTCGCAGGCGTCCCAGAACGGCTCGAAGCGCGGATCGTCCAGGTTCCACTGCTCGATATGCGTGCCGATCTCCACGCCCGCGAGCCCCAGCTCCTTCATGGCGCGCTCGAGCTCCTTCACGGCGAGGTCGGGCGCCTGCATCGGCACGGTCGCCAGGCCGATGAAGCGCTTCGGGTGCTTCTCCACGATCCCGGCGATGTGATCGTTCAGGCGCCGCGCCAGGTCCAGCGCGTGCTCGGCCTTGGCCCAGTAGGAAAACATCACCGGCACGGTCGAGAGCACTTGCACGTCGACCCCGGCCGCGTCGCACTCGGCGATGCGCGCCTCGGGCTCCCAGCAGTTGGCCGCGATGTCGCGAAAGTGCTTGCCGTCGCGCATCATGCGCCCGCAGCCGGTGCCGTGCTTCTCGATGGATATGAAACCGCCGTAGCCATAACGGCTGGCGAGGTCGGGCAGTTCCGCGGGCAGGATATGGGTATGGATATCGACCGTCAGCATGCAAACATCCCCGTTCCGCACGAGAGGCCGCAAGCCGCCGGCGTTGTGCTCACTTCTCCCTCTCCCCCGGGGGCGAGGGGATGGCTTTGTCGTCGATTCGTGGGCAGCTTTGGGCTCATTGCTTACTTGGGCGCCTCCATCACGGCACCACACTGCTCGCAGGTGAGTTTTTCTTTATCGGCAAAGAAACGGTCGAACACGGGCGGGAAGTCCTTCTCGATGCTCTTCAGCACGAAGTACTCCTCGTAGAGCTTGTTGTGGCACTTCTCGCAGAACCACATCAGCCCGTCCTTCTCGCCTTCCTGGCGGCGGCGCTCGACCACCAGGCCGACCGAGTCGGCGAAGCGTTGCGGGGAGTGCGGCACGCCGCCCGGCAGGAGCAGCATCTCGCCGGCGCGGATGGGAATGTCGACCGGCTTGCCGTCCTGCATGGTCTTCAGCAGCATTTCCCCCTCGAGCTGGTAGAACAACTCGGGGCCGGCGTCGTAGTGGTAGTCCTTGCGGCTGTTGGGGCCGCCCACGGCCATCACGATGAATTCGTCGTTCTCGAAGATCTGCTTGTTGCCCACCGGCGGCTTGAGCAGATGGCGATTCTCTTCGATCCAGGGCATCAGGGCAAAGGGCTTCAATACATCCATGGGATCACCTCCTCACGCTTCGGGGTAAGCCGCGATGCACTTGAGCTCGACGGCGATCGGCGTCGGCAGCGCGCCGACTTCCACCGTGGTCCGGCAGGGCGGGTTCTCCGGGAACCGCGCCGCCCACTCGGCGTTGAACGTCTTGAAGTCGCGGGCCATGTCGGTCAGGAAGACCGTGACGTCCACCAGGTCGCCCAATCCCAGGCCGGCGGCCTCGAGGATCGCTTCGACGTTCTCGAACACCGAGCGCGCCTGGACCGCAACGTCGTAGGCGCGGACGCCACCGGATTCGTCGAACGTGACGCCGGGAATCTCCTTCGTGCCCGGCTTGCGCGGACCCACGCCGGAGAGAAACAACAGGCGCCCCAGGCGCCTGGCGTGCGGGTAATGGCCTACGGGTGGCGGCGCGGCCGCGCTGTCGATGGCTCCGTCCACGGTGACATCTCGTTCGGGCATCCCCTAATGATACAAGGCCGGGTTCCCGGCCCGGCGGGCAGGGACGCGGTCAGTCGTTACCGTCGGCGGCGCAGACGGGTTGTACGGCGCTGGCCGGGATCGGCGGCGGGGCGTCGCCCTGGATTTGAGCCAGGGTCGGCACCGTGGCACTGATCGGCGCATGCGCCAGGAAGTGCGGGCGGATGCGCGCCTTCGTCGCCTGCTCGAAACCGTAGCCGATCCCGATCAGCGTCGGATCGCTCCACTGGCCCGCGAAGAAGGTCATGCCCACCGGCAAGCCATGCACGTTGCCCGCGGGCACGGTGATCGAGGGATAACCGGCCACGGCCGCCGGGCTGTCGCCGCCGGCGCCCCTGCGGTCGCCATTGACCAGGTCCGTCGTCCAGGCCACCGGTGCCGCCGGCGCCATCAAGGCATCGAGGTGATCGGCCGCGAGCGCCGCATCGATCCCTTCCGGGCCGGTCAGCCGCTTGGCGTTCGCCAGCGCCTTCTGGTACTTCGCGTCGCTCAGCGGCCCCATGGACTCGGCCTTGATCATGCGGCCCTGCCCGAACCAGGGCATTTCCTCGCGCGCATGGGCCTTGTTGAAGGCGATGATGTCGGCGAGCGTGTGGACTTTCAGGCCCTTGCGGGTTTTGAGGTAAGCGTTGAGGTCGTGCTTGAATTCATACAAGAGGACGGTGTATTCGTCCTGCCCGTAATCGTTCAAATGCGGGAACTTGATCGGCAGGACCGTCGCGCCCGCGGCCCGCATGGCCGCCACGCTGTGATCGAGCACCCGGTCGACGTTGGGGTCGAACCCCGCCAGTCCGCAAATCACCCCGATCCGCTTGCCCTTCAGGGCGTGCGGCTCGAGGAATTTAGTGAAGTCGGTCGCATGCTTGTCGGCATCGGCCGTAGCCGGGTCGCGCGGATCGCTGCCTGCGAGCACGGTCAGCACCGCGGCCGCATCCGCCACGCTGCGCGCCATGGGGCCGGGATCGTCCTGGCTGTGCGAGATCGGAACGATGCCGGCGCGGCTGACCAGGCCCAGGGTCGGACGAATATCCACCACGCCATTGACCGCGGCGGGACAGGTCAGTGAGCCATCCGTCTCCGTGCCCAGGGTGGCGACGGCGAAACCGGCGGACACCGCCGCGCCCGAACCCGAACTGGAACCGCAGGCATTGCGGCTGAGCACATAGGGATTGTGCGTCAGCCCGCCCACGCCGCTCCAGCCGCTGGTCGACTGGTTGGAGCGGAAATTCGCCCACTCGCTCAGGTTGGCCTTGCCGAGGATGATGGCGCCGGCGGCCCGCAGTTTCGCGACGACGGTGGCGTCCCGCGTCGGGGGCGGCCCTTCCAGCGCGAGCGAGCCCGCGGTGGTCGCCATGTCGTGAGTGTCCATGTTGTCCTTGACCAGGACCGGGATCCCGAACAGCAGCCCGTGCGCCTTGCCGGCCTTGCGGGCCCGATCCCGCTCGCCGGCCACCTTCAATGCATTCGGGTTCAGCAGGATGACCGCATTGACGCCGTGCTTGCCCCGGTCGAGAGCCTTTATCCGCCTGATGAAATCACGGGTCAGCTCGACCGATGTGAGCCTGCCGGCCCGCATCTGCTGCTGGAGGGTGGTGATGGACGCATACCAGGGCGCCTTCGGCCCCCCTTGCGCGGCAGCGGATCCGAACGTTGCGAACAACACCAGCGTCGCCAGGGTAACCAGCACTTTCTTCATGACCTCTCCTTGGCGCTTTGGCCACGCCCGTGCAACTGCGCATGGGCGATCGTCGCCGTTTCGATCCCGTGCGTTCCCGATTCTAGACCGTCAGCGGCCCGCCTGGTGCAGGGCGATGACGTCGAGGAACGCGTCGGCGTAGCTGGCGAGCTTCTTTTCGCCGACGCCGCTGAGCGCGAGGAAATCGTCTTTCGACAGGGGACGGTGCGTCACCATTTCCCGCAGCGTCGCGTCGGAGAAGATCATGAAGGCGGGCACATCCTGCTCGTCCGCCAGGCGCTTGCGCTCCGCACGCAGGGCCTCCCAGAGCTCGCCGTCGGCCGGCGTCATGTCGGCCGCGGCAGCACGCGCTTTTCCGCGCCGGGCCTTGCGGTCCCGGCGCAGGCGCACGCTGTGTCCGCCGCGCAGCAATTTGCCGGCAGCGCGGCCCAGGCGCAGGCCTCCGCCTTCCGGCTCCGTCTCCAGGTAGCCGTGCGCGACGAGCTGGCGGATCACCGAGCGCCACTGCTTCTCCTCCAGTTCCCCGCCCACACCGAAGGTGGACAGGCGCGTGTGGCCCAGCCGCTCCGCGCGCGGGCCCGCTTCGCCCTGCAGGTGCTCGATGAGGTAATTGGCGCCGAAGCGCTGCCCGGTACGGTACACGGCGGAGAGCAGCTTGCGTGCCGGCTCGGTCGCGTCCCAGGTCTCCGGCGGCTCGAGGCAGGTGTCGCAGCGGCCGCAACCCTGTTCCAGCGTTTCCCCGAAATAGCCCAGCAGGTTGACCCGGCGGCAAGTCGACAGCTCGCAATAGGCCAGCATGGCATCGAGCTTGTGCCGCTCGACGCGTTTGCGCTCGTCGCCGGCCTCGGACCGCTCGATCATGCGCCGCCGTTGCACGGCGTCGTTCAGCCCGTAAAGCATCCAGGCATCGGCGGGGAGCCCGTCGCGCCCGGCCCGGCCGGTTTCCTGGTAGTAGCTCTCGATGCTCGCGGGCATGTCGAGGTGCGCAACGAAGCGCACGTCCGGCTTGTCGATGCCCATGCCGAAGGCCACCGTCGCCACGATGACGACGCCGTCTTCGGTCAGGAAGCGCCGCTGGTTGCGCTCGCGCTCGGCGTGCGTCAAGCCGGCGTGGTACGGCAATGCGTCCACGCCCGCCGCCTCCAGCCGCCCCGCGACCCTTTCGGTTTTCGCACGCGACAGGCAGTAGACGATGCCCGCCTCGCCGGGATGCTCGTCGCGGATGAACTGCAGGAGCTGGCGGGTGCCGTCATGGCGCTCGGCCACGCGGTAGCAGATGTTGGGGCGGTCGAAGCTGTGCACGAACACCCGCGCGTCCGGCATTCCCAGGCGCTGGAGGATCTCTTCGCGCGTGGGCAGGTCGGCGGTCGCGGTAAGCGCGATGCGCGGCACGCCGGAGAAGCGTTCGGCAAGCACGGCGAGCTGGAGATACTCGGGGCGGAAATCGTGCCCCCACTGCGAGACGCAATGCGCCTCGTCGATGGCGAACAGGGCCACGTTGCAGCGCGCCAGCAACTCGAGCGTGCGCGGCTGGAGCAGGCGTTCCGGGGCGATGTAGACGAGATCGAGCCCGCCGTCGAGCAACCGCCGCTCGATCGCCTGCTGCGCGTCCGGCGCAAGGCTCGAGTTGAGGCACGCGGCGGCAACGCCCGCCTGCTCGAGCGCCGCGACCTGGTTCGCCATCAGCGCAATCAGCGGCGAGACGACCACGCCGACGCCCGCACGCATCAGCGCCGGGATCTGGTAGCACAGCGACTTGCCGCCGCCGGTCGGCATGAGCACCAGCGCATCAGCGCCGGCGGCAACCGTTGCCATGATCTCCGCCTGCCGGCCGCGGAACCGGTCGTAGCCGAAGGTGGTCTTGAGGATCTTTTCCGCCCGCCGGGCGGTCTTTTCCGGGTTCGCGGTCACGTTACCTCCCTGTCAATCCGTTTCGGGCCGCTTCCCTCCGGGGCTCGCGCGGGCCTCCTGCCCGCGCCTCGCTTGTCGTTATGGTTGCTATCGATTCTAACCCCCCCCCAACCCCCCGGCACCCGGCGTGCGGATCTCGATCGCGCCCCCCGGCTCCAGGTGCCCCGCCCGCGGATAATCAAGCTCCGTGGGGCCGCCGCCCCCGCCGATCACCCCGGCTTCGCCCCCGGGGCCCGGCCCCCCCGCCTCACCCGCTGCAGGGTCGGTGTGCCTGCGGTTGGATAGGATGGTCACGGTCATGGCTTCGCGGAAGCGGATGCGCCGGACCAGGCCGTCGCCGCCATGCCAGCGGCCCTTGCCGCCGGAGCCCGGGCGTATCGAGAAATCCTCGAGCATGACCGGGTAGCGGAACTCCAGCAGCTCCGGATCGGTGAGGCGGCTGTTGGTCATGTGCGTGTGCACCGCGCTGGCGCCATCGAAACCTTCGCCCGCGCCGGCGCCGCCGGCCAGCGTTTCGTAATGCTGGTGGCGCACGTTGCCGAAGGTGAGGTTGTTCATCGTGCCCTGGCTCGCGGCCAACCGCCCGATGGCGGCGAAGAGCGCATCGGTCAGCACCTGGCTCACCTCGACGTTGCCGGCCACGACCGCGTGCGGCCAGGGCGGGTCGAGCATGGAACCGGGCGGCACACGTATCTCGACCGGCGCGAGGCAGCCGTCGTTGAGCGGGATCGCTTCGGCGATCAGCGTGCGCAGGACGTAGAGCACCGCGGCGCGCACCACCGCGCTCGGCGCGTTGAAATTGCCCTCGCGCGCTTCGCTGGTGCCGTCGAAATCGAACACGGCGGCTCCCGTGTCCCGGTCCACGTCGACGTCCACGACGATGACGCTGCCGTCGTCGAGCGGCGCCTTGAAGTGCCCATGCGCGGCCAGTTGCTTCAGGGCACGCCGCACGGCCTCCTCGGCGTAGTCGGCCAGATGCCCCATGTAGGCCTTCACGCTATCCAGGCCGTAGGTTGCGGCGAGGCGGCGAAGATCCCGCTCGCCGCGCGTGTTGGCGGCGACCTGCGCACGCAGGTCCGCGATGTTGCGCTCGATGTTGCGCGCGGGATAACGCGCGCCCGCCAACAACTTGCGCAGCGCGTCTTCCCGGAATTCACCATCCGCGACCAGCCGCGTGAACGGGATCAACACCCCTTCTTCCTCGATGTGCCGGCTCGCGGCGGGCATGGAGCCGGGCGTGATGCCGCCGATGTCGGCATGGTGCGCGCGCGAGGCGACGAAGAAATCGGGCCGGCCACCGTCCGTGAACACCGGCGTGATCACGGTAATGTCCGGCAGGTGAGTGCCGCCCGCATAGACGTCGTTGGTGACCCAGACTTCGCCCGCGCGCGGCTCATGCGCCGCGAGCAGCGCCTTGATGGTCACGCTCATCGCGCCCAGATGCACGGGCATGTGCGGCGCGTTGGCGACCAGGGAGCCGTCGGCCGTGAACACGGCGCAGGAATAATCCAGCCGCTCGCGCACGTTCACCGACTGCGCCGAGGCCCGCAGCGCCTCGCCCATTTCCTCGGCGATGGCCATGAACCGAGCGCTCATCAGCTCCAACACGACCGGATCGCGCTCCGTGCCCAGGGCCTGTGTCCGCTCATGCGCCTGGCGGCGCATCACGATCTCGCCCTCGCGCCCCACTTCGGCTCGCCATCGGGGCGCCACGACGGTGGTCGACGTATCCTCGATCAGAACCGCCGGGCCTTCCGCCATGAACCCGCAGGGCAGTTCCGCACGACGATAAAAAGGCGTTTCGACCCAGCCGCCGTCGAACCAGACCGGATGATGCGCGACCGGTGACGGCGGCTTGCCCTCGACCGCCCCTTGCCACTCCGGCGTTTCGCCCCCGGCACGCGCTTCGACCCGCAACGCCGCGAGCACCAGGGCCCGGCCTTCCAGCACGAAACCGAAGTGCCGGCGATGCACCTCGAGGAATCGCGCATGGAGTTCTTCCACGCTCCCGAACGGGACCGGCAGGGCGGTATCGTTGCCGTCGTAGCGCACCAGCGCGGTCACGCCCAACGACGGCTCGCGAGCGCCGTGCGCCTCCGCCGCGAGACGCTCGCCGGCTTCACGCTCCAGGTCCGCGGCCGCGCGTTCGATCTCCCCGAAGTGGGGCTCGAGTTCCAGCTCGATGCTGCGCTCGAGCAGCACGCCGAGTTCCGACAGGCCGATGCCCAGCGCGGACAGCACCCCCGCGAGGGGATGCGCCAGGACCGTGTTCATGCCGAGCGCCTCGGCCACCGCGCAGGCATGCTGGCCGCCCGCGCCGCCAAAGCTGTTCAGCACGCAGGCCGCGGGATCGTGCCCGCGCGCCACGGAGATGCGCTTGATCGCCGCGGCCATGTGCTCCACGGCCACCTCCAGCGCCCCGGCGGCGAGACGTTCCGGCGCCACCGTCTCGCCCTTGCTCTCCGCCACGCGGGCGGCGAGCGCCTCGAAACCGCGGCGGGACGCGTCCGCATCCAGGGACTCGTCCCCGGCCGGGCCGAACACGTGCGGGAAGTACTTGGGAACGATGCGCCCGAGCATGAGATTGCAATCGGTCACCGCCAGCGGGCCGTTGCGGCGGTAACAGGCCGGGCCCGGGTCGGCGCCGGCCGAACCGGGCCCGACCGTGAGGCGGCCGCCGTCGAAGTTCACGATCGAGCCGCCGCCCGCGGCGACCGTCTCCACGGCCAGCATGGGTACCGCGAGCTTCACGCCGGCGACCTCGACCTCGCGGCGGCGCTCCCACTCGCCCGCGTAATAGGACACGTCGGTCGAGGTGCCGCCCATGTCGAAACCGATGACCTGGTCGAAGCCGGCACGCCGGGCCGTTTCCACGGCACCGACCACGCCGCCCGCCGGGCCCGAGAGCAGGGCCTCGCAGGCACTGAAGGCATCCGCGCCGGCCAGGCCGCCGTCGGATTTCATGAATACGAGCGGCACGCCGGGCAGGGCCGCGGCCAGTTGCCCGGTATAGCGGCGCACGACGGGCGCGAGGTAGGCTTCGGCGACCGTGGTCGCCGCCCGGGTGACCAGGCGCATGACCGGCGACACCTCGTGCGAACAGAGCACGCTGCCGAACCCGGCCTCGCGCGCGAGCGCGGCGACGCGTGCTTCCTGCCCGTGGTGCTTCCAGCCGTGCATGAGGCAGATGGCGCAGCTTTCGCAACCGCGTGCGCGCGCATCGCCAAGCTGCTTCAGCAATGCCTCGTCGTCCAACGCATGCTGTTCCGTGCCATCCACGTCCACGCGCAGCGACGTCGTGGCCGCCTCCGAATAAAGCGGCGGCGTGCGGCGGATGTCGAGGGCGAAAAGATCGGGGCGCGACTGGTCGCCGATGAGCAGGATGTCCTGCAGCCCGGCGTTGGTGACGAACAGGGTGCGCGCGCCCTTGCGCTCCAGCAATGCGTTAGTGGCCACCGTCGTGCCCACACGCACTTCGGCGATCCGCTCCAGCGGCAGGGGCTGGCCGTCGGATACGCCCAGGAAGCGGCCGATCCCGGCCAGCACCGCATCGGCGCCGCGCGCCGGATCGTTCGAGAGCAGCTTGGTGGCATGCAGGCGCCCGTCCGGCGAGCGGGCAATCACGTCGACGAACGTGCCGCCCCGGTCGATCCAGAACCGCCAGCCGTTTTTTCGCTCAGCCAATTCGCTCCTCTCGCTACGCTGTCGGGCGCCGGGCAAGTGTAGCCGCTGGCCCGGCGCCCGACAATTGACTGCCCGGGCACACGCCGCTATTGTCGATGCGGGCGTGCCCGGCGGACCGACCCGGGCGGCGGTCTGGCAGCCGGAGGGGCGAATACATGACGACCAACTATGTACTGATCGATTTCGAGAACGTGCAGCCCAGGAACCTGGACCTGCTCGCCAAGCATCCTTTCAAGGTCTTCGTCTTTGTCGGCGCCACCCAGGGCAAGGTCCCCTTCGATCTGGCCGCGGCCATGCAGCAATTGGGCAGTGACGCGCGTTACATCAAGATCGGCGGAAGCGGCAAGAACGCGCTGGACTTCCATCTCGCCTTCTACATCGGCGAACTGAGCGCCCGCGAACCCGGGGCCTATTTCCACATTATTTCCAGGGACACCGGCTTCGACCCGCTGGTCAAACACCTGCGGGACCGAAAGATCCGCGTGATGCGGGAAAAGGATCTGGCCGAAATCCCCGCGCTCAGGATGTCCCGGGCTGCCAGCGGCGACGAGAAAATCGACGCCATCGTCAAGAACCTCGCCGGCCGGGGGCAATCGCGCCCACGCAAGGAGAAAACGCTCGCCAACACCATCAACTCCCTGTTCACCGAGAAACTCGGAGAAAAAGAGTTGGCCGGATTGATCAAGTCGATGCAGGACCGGAAGCTCATCCGGATCAAAAACGGCAACGTATCCTATTCCCTGGAACGAAAGGATCAGTAGAATCCCGTTGTAATCCGGAGACGGTCACTCATGGCAATCAGTACGGCGAAAGTCGCATGGGAGCGCGACGGGGCGGTGTTTACCGACCGGCAGTACAGCCGCGCGCACCGCTGGTTCTTCGACGGCGGCGTCGAGGTGCCCGCGTCGAGTTCGCCAGGCGTGGTGCGCGAGCCGCTGTCCGATGCCTCCGCGGTCGATCCGGAGGAGGCCTTCGTGGCGGCGATTGCCAGTTGCCACATGCTGTCCTTCCTCGACCTGGCGGCGCGGCGGGGCTTTACAGTCGAACGCTATACCGACGAGGCCGTGGGCCGGATGGCGAAAAACGAAGCCGGCAGGATCGCCGTGACGCTCGTTACCCTGCATCCATGCATCGAGTTCACGGGAAACAGGCAGCCCACGCGCGAGGACATCGAGTATCTTCACCACGAGGCGCACGAAGTCTGCTTCATCGCCTCCTCGGTAAAAACCGACATCCGCGTCGAACCCGTCTGGAGAGGATCGGAAACACCATGAAAACCGCCGTCGCCATACGCCATGTCGCCTTCGAGGATCTCGGCTCCTACGCCGATGTCCTCCACGGGTACGGCTATGAATTCGCATACCGCGATGCGGGCGTCGACGACCTGGACGCGCTCGACCCGCTCGCAACGGACGTCATGATCATCCTCGGTGGGCCGCTCGGCGTCTACCAGGAAACGGACTACCCCTACCTGTCCCGGGAAATCGAGATCGCGCGCAGCCGCATCGAGGCCGGCCGGCCGACGCTGGGCATCTGCCTGGGCAGCCAGATCATGGCCCGCGCCCTGGGCGCCGAAGTGGTCGTCGCCGAGGAAGACGAGGTCGGCTGGGCCCCGCTCGACCTTACGCCTGAGGGCCGCAAATCGCCACTCGCGCACCTGGACGATACCGCCGTGCTGCACTGGCACGGCGACCGTTTCGAACTGCCCGAAGGGGCGGAGCGCCTGGCCGCGACGCCAGCCTGTCCCAACCAGGCCTTCCGCATCGGCACCAACATCCTGGCCGTGCAATTCCATCCCGAGGTGTGGTGGCCGGAACTGGAGCGCTGGCTCATCGGCCACACACGCGCGCTTACCGAGCGCAATGCCTCGGTGCCGGACTTGCGCAGCGAATCCGCACGGCGCTGCGCCGGCCTGCAGCCGGCGGCGCAGCGCATGCTCGGCGACTGGCTGGACGAGCTGTCCGACTAGCCCCCGTCTTTTCCGTTACCCCCCGCCTTCTGCAGCATGAGCTGCTGCTGTTCCATCATCTGCTGCATCATGCGGGCCATTTCGCGCATGCGGGCCTGCATCGCGCCCATCTGCGCCTGCATGGCAGAAAGGTCGTTGCCGGCTGCCGCGTTGCCGCCCATCATGCTGCCGCGCATGCCCTGGCCCTGCTGCCCACGCATCGTGCCGTTGCCCATCCGCTGGCCCGGCCGCATGGACATGCCCATCATGCCCATCATGTTGCCCATCTGCTGCTGCATCATCTGCATGTGCGACTGCATCAGCCGCATCCGCTCGTTCCAGTTTTTTGACTGCTGGGCGCGGTCCATCATCTGCTGCATCTGCTGGAAATGCATCTGCATCGACTGTGCCTGCGGGGCCGTGGCCGATCCATTCATCATCTGCGCCGACGCTGCACCGGCCAGCGCCAAGGCCAGCGCGCCCGCGGTGATGAACTTGGCGTATCTCGTGTACATGGCTGACTCCTCGATTTTTGCGTGTACGTACAGCGGCTTGCTGCCATGTAGCAAGCTAACACCCGCTCGTCCTCCGCTCATTGACCGCCGTCAACAGCCGGGCGCTTCGAAGGCTCGCCCGTAACGGTCCGGAAAAGGGCCGACTCGCGCTTGTAGAAGCCTTCGGTGTGGAACGATTCGCCCATCCGGAATCCTTCGAAATCCAGGTGGTGGCACAGCTCGTGCACCAGGGTGCGGAGAAAGGTGCGGTAGGCCACGACCTGGCAGCGGCGTGCGGTGAACATCCACAGGGTGATCCGGGCCTTTTTCCCGCCTTCGCCACCTTCGTAGTAGCCGTGGTATTCGGAACCGCCGCGCTGCGGGCGCGTGCGCAAGACACTCACGCGGATCGGCGGCAGCCGCAACCCGGCGCTGAACGCATCGGCCACCGCCTGCGCCGCCATGCGCACCGAGGTCTGGTCCCCCGAGGCCAGGGCGGTCTGCAGCCGCTCTCCCAGCGGATGCATGGTCGCCATATCGAGGCGCGGCGCCTTCAGTGCATCGCTGCGTTCGTATTCCCGCCGCCGCGGCGCACTCAACCGATAGTAGAAATCGAACACCATGGCCTCAGCATGCCATAGCGCCCCGTCCGCTCACGTGCCGACGAAGTGTGGCCGCAGGCTGTAATACACCTCGGCGACGAATCGCGCCGCACTGATCCCGTGGCCGTCCCACCTGGCATCGTAGTCCGCCGTGGGATGGGCCGCCTGGACCTGCTCCAGCGTCTTGCCCTCGTTGACCAGCTTGCGCACCTTGTCGCGCACGGTCGCCATCATGTCGCGGAAGCGGATCAGCGCCGCCTTGTCGGCGACCGGCCCGTGGCCCGGGATGACGACGGTCTTGTCGTCCATCAGCGGCAGCACCTTATCGATGTCGCGGATCATGCCGCCGACACTGCCGCCGGTTTCCACGTCGATGACCGGGTAGAGGCCGTTGAAGAACAGGTCGCCCATCGAGACGACATTGGCCTGTTTGAAGATCACCACCGAATCGCCATCGGTATGCCCCGGCGGCAGATGCTTGACGTGCACGCTCTGCCCGTCGACATACAGCGTTATCGCACGCCTGAAGGTGAGCATGGGCAATCCGGTTTCCGGTATCGGCTGCGGGTGCGCACCGCCCATGGGCTTGCGCTGTACCTGCGCCAGGCGGGCACGCACATTGCCCTGGGCGATGACGATGGCCCCGTCCTTGCGCATGGACGCGTTGCCGCCCGTGTGATCGCGGTGGTAGTGGGTGTTGATGACCAATCGCGGCGCCCCACCGCCCAGTTCCTTGAGCTTCGCCAGGATCGCCGGCGTCTGCGGCCCGAACTCGTCGTCGACCAGCAGCGTCCCGTCCCGGCCCAGCAGGGCGGTCATGTTGCCGCCGCAATCGTAGAGGTACCAGATGTTCGCGGCGACCTTGTGGCTTTCGACGGTCCCGCGGTCGCTCGCCTTGTGGCAGGCCGCGGCGGCCGTGGATGCGGCAACCGCCAGCCCGGCCGCCAGTGCCCATTTCGCCATGACTTGCATGCCCGAACCCCTTGACCAGGTAGACAAGCGGCCAGTGTACTCCGGTCGCGGGCAACCCGCCCGCTGCCGGAATCCCGTGATATTGCTACGCTGGTGCCATGGTTACGGGGGAAGTCGAACACGCCTACGTCTGCCCGCATTGCTGGCAACGCCCGTCGCTGCTCGTCGATGTGTCCGTCCCCGGCGAACAGACCTTCGTCCAGGACTGCGAAGTGTGTTGCACGCCGATCGAGTTCACCGTGGTCGTGGACAACGGCGAGATCAGGTCGTTTTCGACGCAGGCCGCCAACGACTGATTTTCATACCCGCCAAGCAGGTAGACTCTTCACTCTTGTGGGAGCGGCGGCCCCGCCGTGATTTGTTTGAACTGGATCCCGGCCTGCGCCGGAATGACGGGAAGGCTGTAGGAGCGACTTCAGTCGCGATCACCGCAGGCGCACGGACCTGGATCGCGACTGAAGTCGCTCCTACACGTGCTATCGGTTGTTGTGGCTGGATTATCGCGGCGGGGACCGCCGTTCCTGCAAGACCCCCTGAGAAATTAATGAATCCTAGTATTTCAGGCAGAGGTTGCGCGTGTCGGTGAAAAAGCGCATCGACTCGAAGCCGCCCTCGTGGCCGACGCCCGAATCCTTGACGCCGCCCATCGGCGTGCGCAAGTCGCGCAGCATCCAGCAGTTCACCCAGATCAGGCCCGCCTGCAGGCGCTCGGCGACACGCAGGGCCCGGCCCAGGTTTTCCGTCCACAGCGAGGCGGCCAGCCCGTAGCGCACGTCATTGGCGATCGCCAGCGCCTGGTCTTCGCCGTCGAAAGGCATCAGGGTCACGACCGGCCCGAAGATTTCTTCCTGGTTGGTGCGCGTGCCGGTGCCGAGGCCCTCGATCACGGTTGGCGCGACAAACCAGCCGTCCTTCAGACGGCCGGGCAACTGCAAGGCTTCGCCGCCGCAGAGGATATTCGCCCCTTCTCCGCGAGCCGTTTCCATACAGGCGAGCACCTTGTCGTAATGCGGCTTCGAGACCAATGCCCCGATATCCGTGCCCGCCTCGCGCGGATCGCCAACCTTGAGCCCTTTCACCCGCTTCACGAACTCTTCGCGGAAACGCTCGTAGATCGGGCGTTCGACGAGGATGCGCGATCCGCACAGGCAGATCTCGCCCTGGTTGGTGAACGCCGCACGCAAGGCGCCGGCCACCGCCGCCTCGAAATCGCAATCGGCAAACACGATCGTCGGGTTCTTGCCGCCCAGCTCGAGCGACAGCTTCTTGAATTTCGGCCCCGCGCGGCTGGCGATGTCGGCCCCGGTGGCCGTACCGCCCGTGAAGGAAATGGCGGGGACATCGGGATGATCGACCAGCGCGCGCCCGACCCGCCCGCCGCGGCCGTGGACGATGTTGAGCACGCCCGGCGGCAGGTCCGCGTCGCGGGCGATTTCGCCGAGCCGCGTCGCCGTCGCCGGGGTGAACTCGGACGGCTTGGCCACCACCGTGCAGCCCGCCGCCAGCGCCGGCACCAGCTTCCAGGTGAACAGGTACAGCGGCAGGTTCCAGGGCGAAATGCAGCCGGCCACGCCCACGGGGTTGCGCAGGGTGATGTTGAGCGCTCCGGGGGCCGGGTGGGCCTCGCTCGCGAACTGGCTGGCCGCGGCGGCATAGAAACGCAGGTTGAGCGCCGCGCGGGGGATGTCCACGCGCCGGGCCAGCGCTTCCGGCTTGCCATTGTCGCGGCTTTCGAGCGCGACCAACTCATCGAGGCGCGCCTCGATGCCGGCCGCCATGCGCTCCAGGTATCGTCCGCGCTCGATGCCGCTCAATGCCGCCCAGGCAGGGAAGGCCGCGGTGGCGGCGGCAACCGCCGTCTCGACGTCGGCCGCGTCGGAATCGGCCACCTCGGCATAGGGTTGGCCTGTGGCCGGTTCGAAGACGGTCAGCCACTCGTCACCGGCGGGCGAGACGAACTCGCCGTTGACGAAATTGGAAAAGCGTTCCATCGAAGGAGCCTATATACCGTGCAGGCGCCCGCCGTCCACCGCGAGCGAACTGCCCGTGATGTAGCCCGCGTCCGGGCCGGCGAGGAAGGCCACGGCGGCGGCGATTTCAGAGGGCGTGGCGAAACGTCCCGCCGGCACGCTGTCCAGCGCGGCCTTCTCCACGGCTTCGCGGCTTTTGCCCATGCGTTCTGCCCGGGTGTCGAACAGCGACGCCAGCCGGTCGGTCGCGGTAAAACCCGGCAACACGTTGTTGATGGTGATGGCATCGGGCGCCAGTTCGCGCGATAGCGTCTTGGCCCAGCCCGCGCAAGCGGCGCGGACGGTGTTGGAGACCCCCAGTCCGGGGATCGGTTCGCGCACCGACGTCGAAATGATGTTGACGATGCGCCCGTAGCCCGCCTCGCGCATGCCCGGCACCACGCGTTGGGTGATCAGATGGGCGGCAATGAGCAGGCGCTCGAAGCCACGGCGGAATTCATCGGGCTCGGCATCAATCAGCGGACCACCCGGCGGACCGCCGGCGTTGTTGACCAGAATGTGCACGGGCTCCACGACATCGTCCAGCCGCGAGGGCAGTGCCTGCGTGTCGTCGAGGTCCAGGGCCAGCACTACGTGTCCGGCACCGGCACCGCCCGGCAGGGCATCGCGCACCGATTCCAGCGTCTCCGTCTTGCGGGCTACCAGCGTCAGGCGTGCGCCGCGTTCCGCCAGCGTCTCTGCGCAAGCGCGGCCGATACCGCGGCTCGCCCCGCATACGAGGGCATGGTAGCCCTTCAGGTTCTGTTCGCTCATGCGGCAAATCTTAGCAGGCACGGCCCATCAATCGCGGCGGAGACCGCCGCTCCCACGAGAAACCGTGCCCGGGGGCAAAAAAGTTGTTATTTCGGTTTCTTGTATTGCGAGCAGGGCATCGATACCCAGCCGCCTTCGCCGTCGAGGCGCATGGCGGTGAGCTTGCCGCCCCAGACACAACCCGTGTCCAGAGGGTAAATCCTCGGCATATCGACTTCGCCCAGGGCCGACCAATGCCCGAAGAGGATATGTTCGCCGCTATTGCGCCGCCCCGGCGCCTCGAACCAGGGCACCAGCTCCTTCGGTTGCGAGCCGGGCGGGCCCTTGTGCTGGAAATCCAGCGCGCCGTCGGCGGTCACGAAACGCATGCGCGTGAATATATTGATGATTGCCCGATGCCGCTCCATCCCGGTGAGACCCTCCGACCAGCGGCGGGGCTCGTTGCCGTACATCCCGCTCAACAGGTCGTCGAATTCGTCGCTTCTCAGCCCTTGCTCGACTTCCTGCGCGTAGCCGATCGCTTCCTCGAGTGTCCAACCCGGATGGATGCCCGCGTGCACGAGCACGTAGCCCAGACGCTTGTCGTGGTGCAGCAGGGGGCGCGCCCGCAACCAGTCCACCAATTCCCGCCCGTCTTCGGCGTGCAGGACGGGTGCGAGCGACTTGGAGACCGTGCGGACCCCTTCCGACATGGCCAGCAGATGAAGGTCGTGGTTGCCGAGTACGGTGATCGCGCCGTCGCCGAGTCCGCGCACGAAACGCAGTACCTCCAGCGACTGCGGCCCCCGGTTCACCAGGTCGCCGGCAAACCACAGGGTGTCCTCCGCGGGATCGAAGCGCACCCGCTCGAGCAGTTTCTTCAGGGCATCGGCGCAACCCTGGATATCGCCTACCGCGAAGACAGCCATTCAGTGGAGCAAACCGGGGACCGCCAGGCGAAACGGCGGGATCGGGGCGTCGAACGCCACCCCATCGTCGCCCAGCCACTGGTAGGTGCCTTCCATGGTGCCGACCGGGGTGGCCAGAACCGCGCCCGAGGTATAGCTGTAATTGCTGCCGGGCGCGAGGTAGGGCTGCTCGCCGACCACCCCTTCGCCGTGCACTTCCTGGACCAGGCCGTCGGCGTTGGTGATGACCCAGTGGCGGGTCAGGAGACGGGCACTGACTTCACCCGTATTGGCCAGGGTAATGGTGTATGCGAAAACGAAACGCCCGTTGTCGGGCTCGGATTCGGCGTCCAGGAACTCGTTTTCGACCTCTATGCTGATTTCGCGTCGGGGCTCGCTCATACCGTTATCAACGGGTAGCAGTGGCGTAATTTTATCAGCCGGCATCCGCGCCATGGGTTTGCCCGTCCAGGGCCGCCTCTCGACGCGCCAGGCTCGCGGCCGGCCAGTACCGCTTGCGGTCGTAGTACCGGGGCACGGCCGGGGTGCCCGGTGGCAATATGACCCAGGGCTGCCTGGACTCAGTGTAGATGTGGATATCGGGCGGCAGCGAGCCAGGGTTGTCGAGGGTGCCGACCCGCACGAAGCTGAAGCGCGGGCCGGCGCCCGCATAGTGACTCCACAGCGCCACATGGCACTTCTGGCAGCGGATGATGAGCTGGCCCTTGCCGCTCGCCGATGGCGTGCTGATATGCATGGGATCACCGTCGAGCAACGTCACCCGGTCTGCCTCGATCAGGGCATTCAGCATGAAGGCGCTCCCGGTCTCGCGCTGGCACCAGCGGCAATGGCAGCAATGCACGAACAAGGGCTGCGTCTCGAGACGGTAGCGCACTTGCCTGCAGGTACAGCCGCCTTCCAGCGGGAAGGCTCCGGTTTCGCTCATGCCGCCCTCTGCCTCGATGTTATGCCGCGAGCCGGCGGCCAGTGTCGCCTACGCGCCCTCAGGCTGCAACTTTTCATACTGGGCGATTCCGGTACGGATCCCGCCAGGCACTGCGGCCGGCTTTTGCCGCTTGAAATCGAACCATACCAGCACGGTATCGGCGGCCGCCGCCACGCTGTCCGTATCGGCCAGGCACATGATCTGCTGCAGCCCGATGCTGCTGCTGCCGACGCGCACCGTCCGCGTGTAGACGTCTACCTGTCCGGGCCAGCGCAGCTGGCGGCGGAAGGCGCAATGCAGATCGGCCAGGATGATGTTCTCGCCCTCGGCGCGTACCTCGCCCGCGAGCACGGTTATGGCGTACTCGACACGCGCGCTCTCGAGGTAGCGGAAAAACTCGACGTTGTTGACGTGGCCAAAGGCGTCCATGTCGCCCCACCGGATCGTTTCGCGGTGACGATGGACGAAATCATCGGGCCCGGGCACCTGATTCATACGGTCGTTTGTTCCATTCGATGCCGTGTCATTCTATCCGCTGCCGCCCGGCGGTGTTTAGAATCGACGCAAACACCCTGAACAACGCAATGCCTTCTCCCACCCCGTCCGGTCCCGGCGCCCTGGCACGCCTCGGGACCCGCTGGCGTGCGCGTCTCGCCCTGCAGCGCATCGAGGAAACGCTTGCCGGCATTGCGCTCTCGATCGCGGGCGCGCTGCTCCTCTGGCCCGACTGGATACGCCACCGGCTGCCCGCCACCTTCGCCCGCTCGGTCACCGCGGCCGGCCGTTATCTCGAGGCCGTGTTCGACGCCGCCGCGAACGGATCCGGCCTGTCCCCTGAGGTCGCCACGGCGCGGCGCGGCGCGGAACGCGCGCTTGCCGACGGCGAACTGGCTTTCCAGACGCTGCTCGCTGAGCCGGGACACCGCGCACAGCGCCCTCGTTACCGGCCACCTGGAACTTCAGCTGGGCCGCCTCTCGCGCTATCTCGGCGCGCTGGCGGCACGGCTCGACGCCGGCCTCGAGGCAGTGCCCGGCATGACCGGGCTGGGTGCGCTGGAATCCCGGCGCCTGGCCATGGCGGCCGATACCCTTGGCGAAGCCACGGCGAGTCAGCCGGTCGAAACCCCGCCGGCCATGAGTCCCGGTATTTCCCCCCGGGGCGTGCACGACCTGGTCGTCGCGATAGACGATGCGGTCACGGAGGCGCTCGCGGCCGGAAAGATGCCGATTTTTGCGCTGAGCGCAGATCAACTCAGGTCGATGGGATCCACGTCCAGTGCCACCCGGACGTGGCGGGCTTCGGGCAGGGCCAGGACACGCGGGTAATACGCACCCAGCGCCCGATGCAGGGCACCGCGCTCGCCGGCCTCGAGCAGCAATTGGTAGCGGAAGCGCCCGGCCCGGCGCAGCATGGGCGCGGGGGCGGGGCCCAGGCAACGCACGCTGTGTGCCGAACGCAGCACGTTTGCCGCCTTTTGCAGGAATTCGCGCACGGATTCCTCGCGTCCCGCCTGCGCGGTTATCAGCGCCTGCGCACCGAACGGCGGCAGGGCGTCGGCCTGCCGCTCGGCGAGCGCCCGGGCGGCGAAGCGCTCGTAGCCGCCGCGCAGCAGGTCGTGGAACAGCGGATGCTCGGGCTGGCGGGTCTGGATCACGACCTGGCCGGCACGGTCGGCCCGTCCGGCCCGGCCGGAGACCTGCACGATCAACTGGGCCATGCGTTCCGGCGCACGGAAATCGATGCCGTACAGGCCCTGGTCGGCGTCGACGATCGCGACCAGGGTCAATGCCTTGAAATCGTGCCCCTTGGCAAGCATCTGCGTGCCGATCAGGATGCGCGCCTCGCCGCTGGCCGCGGCGGTCATCATTGCATCCAGGCTTCCGCGCCGCCGCGTCGTGTCACGATCCACGCGCACCAGATTCACGTCCGGGAAATGGCCGGCCAGCACCGCCTCCAGCCGCTCGGTGCCCTTGCCGAGACCGAGCAGCCGCTCCGGCTCGCCGCAGGAGGGACATTTGGGCGGCACCGGCCGCTGCGCGCCGCAGTGATGGCAGAGCAACCGGTCGCGGCCCCGGTGATAGGTCATGCGCGCGCTGCAACGCTTGCACTCGATGGGATCGCCGCACGCATGGCACAGCACCACGGGCGCGAAGCCCCTGCGGTTGAGGAAGAACAGCACCTGCCCACCCGCGTCCAGGTGTTCCTTAGCCGTCGCCAGCAGGCGATTAGACAGCCCCGCGTCGAAACGCTGCCCACGCACGTCGACCAGGGTGATGGCGGGGGCGCGCGCCATGCCCGCCCGTTCGGGCAGGATGAGTTTGCGGTAGCGCCCGCCGCTTACGTTGGCGAGCGACTCCAGCGCGGGGGTCGCGCTGCCGAGAACGACGGGAATGCCCAGCTCGCGCGCACGGTACACGGCCAGGTCGCGGCCGTGGTAGCGCAACCCTTCCTGCTGCTTGAAGGAGGCGTCGTGCTCCTCGTCGACCACGATCAGGCCGGGCCGCGCGAGCGGCAGGAACACCGCCGAGCGGGTGCCGACGATGACGCGCGCCGCGCCCGAGCGGGACGCCAGCCAGGTGCCCAGGCGATCGCCGTCGGACAGGCCGGAATGATAGGCGGCGATACCGATGCCCAGCGAGGCCTCGAAACGGGCGATCAGTTGGGGCGTCAGGGCGATTTCGGGCACCAGCACCAGCACCTGCAGCCCGCGCTTGAGCACCTCGCGGATCGCAGCGAGATAGACCTCGGTCTTGCCGCTGCCGGTCACGCCCTCGAGCAGGAAGGCGGCATAGGTATCGCGGGCGGCGATGATTTCGTCGGCCGCCGCCTGCTGGGCCGGGTTCAGCGGCAGGGGGGCCTCCGGCCTGACCGGTGTCGGGGCGGCGGCGGGCACCGGCTCGATCAGGGCGCGCTCGAGGAACTGGCGCAGCCGCTTGCGGTCCCCGGTGTCGAAATCCTCGTAGGCGACGCCCGCAGCGCCGGCCTCGGCGAGCAGCGCCATCAGTTTCTGTTGCTGCCCGCCACGCATCACCGGCTTCTCTTCCCCACGCAGGCGGTAGCGCTTCGGCGTGGCGGCCCGCGCGGGCTTGCCCTGGCGCAGCGGCACCGGCAGCACGCCCGCGAGCGTCTCGCCCGGCGGATAGTGGTAGTAGGCCGCGGTGAAACGGATGAGCGCGAGCAGCTCCGCCGGCACCAGCGGCTCGGTGTCCAGGACTTCCTGCACCCGGCGCAAACGCCTTGCCTCCACGCTCGCCTGTTCCGCGTACTCGACCACGACGCCGATCGTACGAGTTCGCGCCAGCGGCACCCGCACGCGTGCGCCGATCGGGGGCGGATCGGCGTTCAGGGGCGGCAGGTAATCCAGCGGTTCGGCGAAAGGCGCCGGCACCGCCACGCGCAGGAGGGGCTCGCTCATGGGCTACAGCTTACCCGGCATTGGGCATAATGCCGGGATGTACACGCCCACCGCCTTCTCTGTCACTGACGACGGCCGACTGCATGCGTTGATGCGGGACTACCCCTTCGCGGCCATGGTCACCGCCGGCGCGGACGGACTGCACTCCACGCATCTGCCGTTCATGGTCAATCCGAAACGGGGTGCGCACGGGACGCTGCTCGGCCACGTGGCGCGCGCCAATCCGCACTGGCGGCATTTCGACGGCAAGCTTGAAGCGACCGCGATCTTCACCGGCCCGCATGCCTACGTCTCGCCGACGTGGTACACGAGCCCGCGGACGGTGCCGACCTGGAACTACGCCGCGGTGCACGCCCACGGCCGGCCGCGCGTCATCGGCGACAAGGCCCGGGTGCGGGCAATGCTCGAATCCCTGGTGGAGCGGCACGAAGCGGCATTCGATACGCCCTGGACACTGGACCAGGCCGGACCGGACCTGGACCGGCAACTCGACCACATCGTCGCGTTCGAAATGGAAATCACGCGGCTCGAGGGCAAGTTCAAGCTCAACCAGAACCGCTCCCGCGCCGACCGGGAGGGCGTCGTACAGGCGCTTGCCGACAGCGAAGACTCCTTGCAGCGGGCCATCGCCGAGGCAATGCGGGGACAGATGGACGACGGCCCAGACGAGGCCTAGAACAACGCCGGTTCGCCGCGCTCCAATTCCAGCAATTTTTGCTTGATCGGCAATCCGCCGCCGAAACCGGTAAGCGAGCCGTCGGCACCGATGACCCGGTGGCAGGGAATGATGACGGGGATCGGATTACGGCCGTTGGCGGCGCCGACCGCACGCATGGCCTGCGGCTTGCCGATGTGCTGCGCAAGCTGCCCGTACGACCAGGTTTCGCCGTAGGGAATCTCCCGCAAGGCCTGCCACACGGTGCGCTGGAATTCGGTGCCTTCCAGATGCAGGGGCAGGTCGAAGCTGTTCAAGGTGCCGGCGAAGTAAGCCTGAAGCTGGCGCACGGCCTCGCGGAACGGTTTAGCGCTCTCTTCCCACTCCGCCCGCGGCTCGATTGAATCCCGCCCGCCATGAAAGTGCATCCGGCAGAGCGCTTCGTCCGTGCCCGCCAACAGAAGTTTCCCGATCGGGCTTTCGATCACTTGGTAGTACATGGCCGTCTTCCGCTCCGCCCCGGCGATTCCAGCACTATACCCCCCCACCGCACATCCCAACTGTCCGCCCGGATCCACGAGCGTAAACAGGGCAAGCCATCGAAAGCGTTGACAGCCTTCCGGTATTCCGTAAAACTCCACCCTTAATGCGCTCATATCCCGCCGGGTACCCCCGTTGAATACAAAAACCTCTTCCCCCTCGCGCTGGACAATCATGGCATTCAAATGCGTGCTGATCGGCTTTCTCGTCGGTTGCAACGCCAGTACTACGACGGCGACCCCGTCGCAGACAAGCACGCCGTTGCTCCTCGCAGTGCATGACGCCCCGGTCGCGTTCAAGGGCTCCGACGGCCACACTCACCTGGTTTACGAACTCTGGCTCACCAATTTCTCCAGTTCCGAACTGACGATTACCCAGGCCGACGTGCTGGGCGACGGCAACCTGCTGCAGACGCTCGATACCACCCAGGTCGCGCAGCGCCTGCAACCGGCCGGGCAGCGCACCTCGATCGGCATCATGCAGACTGGCACCGTGTCGCTGCTGTTCCTGCACGTGATCCTGCCGGACGGCACCCCGGTGCCGGCCAAACTCAGCCACAAGATTTCGTTTACGGTCGCCGGCCGGGCCGGTGTGTATACGTCGAGTGGCGGCGACGTCAAAGTCGATACCCGGGTTCCGCCCGTCATCGGCCCACCGCTGATAGGAGACAACTACATCAGTGCCGATTCGTGCTGCGACGCGACCCGCCACACGCGTGCCGCGCTGCCGATCAACGGCCGGGTCTGGGTGGCACAACGCTACGCGGTGGACTGGGAACAGCTCGACAGCCACAACCGCATCTACAACGGCCCGAAAGACGACGTGCACAGCTACACGATCTACGGCAAAAACGTTTATGCCGTAGCCAACGGCAAGGTGGTATCGGCAATAGACGGGCTGCCCGACCAGGTGCCCGGCGACTTGCCGGCCGGGATCTCGCTCGGTGAAGCCGACGGCAACTCGGTCATCCTCGACATCGGCAACGGCAACTATGTGATGTACGCCCATCTCGAGCCCGGCACCGTGCGGGTGCAGACCGGCGACCCCGTCACCCGCGGCGAGATCCTCGGCAACGTCGGCAACTCGGGCAACACGCTCGCGCCGCACCTGCATTTCCAGGCCATGGCGGGCCCGCTGTCGTTGGCCTCCAATGGCTTGCCGTACGAGGTCGATGCGTACCAGATCACCGGCCTGTCACCGGGCACGGAGGCTTTCGACCAGGCCGAGGCCGACGGTACGCCGTTGAACGTCTACCCCGTCGAGCCGCCCGCGGCGGTAACCAACGCCCTGCCGCTGGACCAGCTCATCATCTCGTTTCCGGCGCCCGGTCCGTGAGCCGCAAGCTGACAAGTCCGCATCCATTCGAGCTTGTCAGCCGGTGTTCTGGAGCCCCTGCGCGATGCCGTTGACGGTGGCGAACAGCGCCTCCAGCAATTCGCCCTCCGGGCGATCCTGTTCGCGCCATCGCCGCAGCAGCTCCACCTGGATCAGGCTCATGGGGTCGACGTAGGGGTTGCGCAAACGGATCGAGCGCTGCAGCGTCGGGTCGCCGTCCAGCAATTGTTCGTGCCCGCGCAGGCGCAGGACCCATTCGACCGTACGCTCGTATTCGCCGCGGATGGCTTCGAAGTGGTGCGCCAGCCCGGGGCCGGCGAGCGCGGCGTAACGGGCGGCTATGGGCATGTCGGTTTTCGCGAGCACCATTTCCGCATCATCGAGCAAGGTGTCGAAGAACCGCCAGTCGCGGGCGAGGCGAACCAGCGCGGCTTCCCCGTGCTCTTCGGCGGCGGCGGCCAAGCCCGTGCCGAGGCCGTACCAGCCGGAAATGATTTGCCGCGACTGCGTCCATGAGAAGACCCAGGGGATAGCGCGCAGGTCTTCGATGCCGGCCTTGCCGCGCCGCGATGCCGGGCGCGAACCGATCTTCATGCGCTCGATCACGTCGATGGGCGTGGCGTTGCGGAAGTAATCGACGAAGTCGGGACTGTCATGGACGAGGGCGCGGAATGCCCCGCGGCTCGCCACGGCGAGCACCTCCATCACGGCGTCGGCGCCGTCCGGCCGCCGCGCGCCCGCCTGCTCGCCGGCGGTGGCCCGCAAGACCGCGCCGGCGGTCTGCTCCAGGGTACGCAGGGCGATGCCGCGCAGCCCGTACTTGGCGTTGATCATCTCGCCCTGCTCGGTGACCCGCAAGCGGTCCTGTACCGTGCCCGCCGGCGACGCCAGCACGGCGCGATGCATCTTGCCGCCGCCGCGGCTGACCGAGCCGCCGCGGCCATGGAAAACCGTGAGCCCGACCCCGGCGCGCCCGCAGGTTTCGGCAAGGCGCGATTGCGCCTGGTACAAGGCCCAGCGCGCGGCCGCGAGTCCGCCATCCTTGTTGCTGTCCGAATAGCCCACCATGATGACCTGGCAATCGCCGCGCGCGGCCAGGTGGGCACGGTAGGCAGGGTCGTTGAATAGTGCCTGCATGACGGTTGCGGCGTTGCGCAAATCCTCCACCGTCTCGAACAGGGGCGCCACATCCAGCGGAACCTGCCCGTCCCCGGCCAGCCCCGCCTGCCGGGCGAGCCACAACAGGCCGAGCACGTCGTCGGCGTCGCGCGCCATGCTGATGATGTAGGGGCCGATCGCACGCGACCCGTGCTGCTCGCGTCCCTCGCGTATGGCCCGGAAGACCTCCAGCACCGCGGCCGAGGCATCATCCGGCGGCGCCTGCGGCGTCGGCTCCCCACGCAGGATGGCGGCACGCTCGGCCGCCGGCCGGGCTTCCCATTCAGTATCCCCGAGGAGTTGACCCACGGCGCGGCGATGCACCTCGGCGCCCTGGCGGACGTCGAGCGTCGCCAGGTGAAAGCCGAAGGCCTCGACCTTGCGGATAAACCGCTCCAGGGCGAACAAGCCCGCGTTACTGCCCCGGTGGTGGCGCAGGCTGGCCCGCATCAGGCCGAGGTCTTCGAGCAACGCTTCGGCGTCCGCATAGGCACCGGCTGCCCCGGCTTCGAGAAAACCCAGGCGGCCCCGGACATGCGCCAGCAACCGCCGGTACGGCATCCCGGCGTGGCGCGCGGGAATGCTTTGCTCGGTTTCCGGGAACTCGCGCGCGTAACGGTCGACGCGTTCGAGCACGGCCCGGTCGAAACCGATGCGCCCTTGCGACTGGCTGAGTTGGCGGTAGAGCAGGTCCAGGTCGCGCCGGTACAACCGGAGAACGCACTGGCGATGGTCCCGGAGCGTTTCGCACAACGTCGCCGCGGTCACGTTGGGATTGCCGTCCATGTCACCGCCCACCCAGGAGCCGAAGCGCACCACGGCCGGCAGCGTCTCCTTCCCCGCGTCCATGCCGACGCGGGCAAGCGCTTCGCCGAGACGCTCGTAGAAGACCGGCAATACGCGGTAGAGCACGTCGGTCAGGTAGAAGAGCACATGCTCGCGCTCGTTGGCGACCGTCATCCTCGCCTCGGGGTATTCCTCTGTCTGCCAGGCCGAGGTGATCTCGCTGCGCATCATTTCCACGCGCACATGGTTCTCGCGCGGAGTCAGGCCCGGATCCAGGCGCTCGACCAGGGCGCGGGCGAGACGCTGCTGCTTCTCGAGCAGGGTGCGCCGCGTCGACTCGGTCGGATGCGCGGTAAAAACCGGCTCGATGCGCAACCCCTCCAGCAGTTCGCGCAGCCGGCCGGCGTCGCAGCCTTCTTCCAGTATTTTGCGCAGGCTGTATTCCAGGCCGCCGGGTTGGGGCTCCTCGCTCTGCCGCTCGTAGTCGCGGCGGCGGCGGATCCGGTGCACCCGCTCGGCCAGGTTCACGACCTGGAAATAGGTGGAAAACGCCCGCACCAGCTCACTGGCCTGTGCCGGGGAGAGTCCGGAAAGTTCACGCTCCAGGGCGCCATCGTTGCCCTGTTCCCGCCGGCCTATGGCAGCGGCGCGTACGGCCTCGACGCGTTCGAACAACTCGCTGCCGCCCTGTTCGACCAGGACCTCGCCGACCAGCCGGCCGAGCAGGTTGACGTCGTCGCGCAGGCCTTCGTCCTTGGCGGCGAACTCCACCACGCGTTCCGGCGCCGGTTGTTTCATGGTTCCAGTGTACTCAAGCACGGCGCCTCATGCGTGCCATCCGGCGTCGGCGGATACCCGCGAGCGCGAACCGTTACAATCCCGCTTGTACCGGCCCTCACCACGTAAGGAGCGCACCCTTGATCTCACCCCAGGAAGCACTCGAAAAACTGCGCGAAGGCAACCAGCGTTTCGCCTCGGGAGTGCGCAGCGTCGATGCGCTCACGACACAGGCACAGCGCGGCGAACTCGTCGCCGGCCAGGCGCCGTTCGCCGTCATCCTCGGCTGCTCGGACTCGCGGGTCCCGGTGGAAATCATCTTCGACCAGGGCCTGGGCGACCTGTTCGTGATTCGCGTGGCGGGCAATATCGTCGCGCCTTCCCACATCGGCAGCGTGGAATTCGCCGCCGAAGCGTTCGGCACCCGGCTGGTCGTCGTGCTGGGCCACTCGAACTGCGGCGCGGTGACCGCCACGGTGGACGAGCTGCAACGGCCGAGCGAGAATCGGTCCCCGAACCTGCGCGACATCGTGGACCGGGTGCGGCCTTCCGTGGAAGGCCTGTTGAAAACCGGCCTGCGCAACCAGCGGGACGAATTGATCCAGGAGGCGGTACGCGCGAACATCCGCGCATCCGCCGACCACTTGCGCCACGGCTCGAGGGTGCTCGAGGAGCTCATCGAGAAAGACGGGTTGCTCGTGGTCGGCGCGGAGTACTCGCTGGAGAGTGGGCTGGTCGACTTTTTCGACGGCATGCCCGATCAATAGTAATGAGACGTGACGGCTACGGCGCAGTCTGCCGGGTCGGCATGAGCAGCATTTCCTGCACGTTCATGTTGGCCGGCTGGGCGAACGCATAGACCAGGGCGCGGGCGACATCCTCCGATTCGAGTGCCTCGAGCTTGTCGCGGCGTTCCTTCATCTTGTCCTTGGGCACGTTGTAGCCCCAGTTCGTATGGACGGCGCCGGGTTCGATCAATGAGACACGGATACCCTCCGGTCCCAGTTCCTTGCGCAGCGCGTCGTGGAAGCCGACGACGGCGAACTTGGTGGCGTTGTACACGGCCCATCCGGCGAGGCCGTAGCGGCCGCCGACGCTGGCGACGGCACTGACCATCGCGCCCTTGCGCCCGCGCAGCAAGGGGATAGCCAGTTGCGTGCAATGCAGCACGCCGTAGAGGTTGGCATCGATGGTCGCCTTCCATTCTTCCTGCGTGCTTTTCTCGAACGGGTTGTTGTAGCCCACGCCGGCATTGTTGAACAGCAGGTCGAGCCCTCCGAACCTCGATGCGACGGTTTCGAATACGCGCGCCACGGCGGCGCGGTCACTCACGTCGGCGGCCTGCACGATCGCGCGATCACCAATCTCGCCCGCGAGCCCCTCGAGCTTGTCGCCGCTGCGCGCCACCAACACCACGTAAGCGCCTTCGGCGGCAAGCAACCGTGCCGCCGCGTGGCCGATTCCGCTGGAGGCACCGGTAACGACGGCGACCTTGTCCTCGAGGCTGTTCATTTCCATTGCGCTTCTCCTGCAAACGATATGCCAGCCGCTGGATTGCTGCGGTCACACTGGGAAATTGCCGGATCTTTTCATTGTACCGAAGCGATTCGGCGGTTCCTGTTTCACGACATGGCCAGGGTGACCATCACCGCGCCTACCGTGCCGAATACGAGCATAAGGAAATACAGAAACCACAGGATCGAGCTGCGCCAGATTGCGCCCCACCAGCCATCCCCGTAAGCGGTTTTCATGGCGGGAACCAAGTAAAGCACGGACCAGATCCCCAGGGCGACGCCGGCCCACCGCGCGGTTGCGCCCAGCACGGCCGGTGCGATCCGGGCCAGGGCCACCAGTCCGACCACCAGGAGCAGGTTCAGGAACAGGACGCTGTGGTAGTGAAGCGCGAAAATCAGGTGCTCGCTGTAATAACGCTTGCGCAGGAAGTAGAACACCTTCAGGAGTAATGCGAACACGGGAATCAGGAAAAACAGCACCTTGGGCATGTTCCCCCGGAATTGCCGCCAGAACTCCCCCGGGTTGGCCTTGGCCGCCTTGAAGCGTGCCACGAACCAGCGCCCCATGGGCCCCGGGGAGGCACTCGCCGCAGGCGCCGCGGTCTGCGCCGATTCCGCGATGCGGCGCTTGATCGTGCTGCCGAGATCGGTCGCCGCGCTCGGGGGCTGCTTGCGCGCCACGCCCTTCCTGATTGTTGCCATCACCGCGGCGAGCTGCGTGGCCGTGGCCGGTGCCGGGCCTTGCCCGGGCTCGTTTATATGCACCACGTCCTGGACCTTTACCGGCATCAGTCCGACGACCAGGAAGAAAATGATGCTCAGGAATAAATACATCCGCACGGGCGGGATATAGCGCTGGCGCTGGCCCGCAAGATAATTGCGGGTCAGCCGGCCCGGCCGGAAAAGCAGCAGCCCCAGCGTGCGTCCGATGCGCGAATCGAACTGGAACTGGTCGGAAAGAAAATCGAGGATCATCCGATGCAGCGGCACTGCCAGCGAATGATCCTCCTGGCCGCAGTTCGAGCAATAACGGCCTGTGAACGTGGCCCCGCAGTTGGGGCATGTGCGCGGCGTGGACGTATCAGGTTCGTTCATTGTTCAGGGCCTCACAAGGCGGCGCTGCACCGCTGCGGGGTTTATTACAACATGAAGCAAGACCCGGCCATACATCACCGGCGCCCCGCGACGGGGCCGCCCGGACAAGCATCGACAGCCTTCCTGATTCACGTCAACACCCCACCCGCAAGGTTGGGAGTAGCCTTCAGGAAGCCCCATGAAACCCGGGAAACCACTCATGGAACACCGCTTTTACGACCGCCGGGACGCCGGTCGCAAGCTCGCGGAATGCCTCGAGCGTTACGGATGGCGTAACGATGTCATCGTGCTGGCGCTGCCGCGGGGTGGCGTACCCGTCGGTTACGAAGTCGCCAAGACGCTGGGCGTCGACCTGGACGTACTGGTCGTGCGCAAGCTGGGCGTGCCCCATCACCCGGAGCTGGCCATGGGCGCCATCGCCTCCGGCGGCGCCGAATACCTCAACACCTTCGTGATCGAGAACTCCGGCGTCAGCCAATGGCAGATCGACGCCGTCAAAGAGGTTGAACAGGAAGAGCTGACGCGTCGGGAAACGCTTTACCGCGGCGACCGGCCGCGGCCGTCCATCCGCGGCAAAACCGTGATCCTCGTCGATGACGGCATGGCAACGGGCGCGACGATGCATGCCGCGGTGATGGCCCTGCGCAGCGAGAAGCCGGAGCGGATCGTCGTTGCCGTGCCGGTCGCACCGGACGAGACGGCGGGCGTCTTCGCCGAAGACGCCGATGACTTCGTCTGCGTCTACAAGCCCGAGAGCTTCATGTCGGTCGGACAGTTCTATACGGTATTCGACCAGACCAGCGATCACGAGGTTCGCGAACTCCTGATGGCGTTTCACGGGCAAACGACCGATGAGCGCGGCTAGTACGCCATTCCTGGCCGTACGCGAACTGGGCCGCCGGCTGGACGAGAACCCGCACGACTACGATGCGCTGCTGGACATGGCGCAAGGGCGGCGCTATGTCCTTCTCGGCGAAGCCAGCCACGGAACCCGCGAGTTCTACCGGATGCGCGCCGAGATCACCCGCCGCCTGATCGGTGAAGCGGGATTCGAGGCCGTGGCCATCGAGGGCGACTGGCCCGACACCTGGCGCACCAACCGCTTCGTCCAGGGCGAAGGGGACGACGATGCGGAATCGGCACTCGACGACTTCGAGCGTTTTCCGGCCTGGATGTGGCGTAACCGCGAAGTGCTCGCGTTCGTCGACTGGCTGCGCGGGCACAATGCCGGCCTCGAACCGACCCGCCGGGCGGGCATTTACGGCCTCGACCTCTACAGCCTGTACCGCTCCGCGGACGCCGTCGTTCATTACTTGGAAGGAGTGGACCCGGACAAGGCGGAACTGGCGCGCCGGCATTACACGGTGCTCGATCACGTGCGCGAACCGCAGACTTACGGCTATCAGGCGGCATTTGGCCTGCGCCCGACCGGCCGGGAAGCGGCGATCGCGCAACTGATGCAGTTGCGCGAGGATGCCGAAAAGTACGTTGCACGCAATGGCCTGGCCGCCATGGACGCCTATTTCTTTGCCGAGCGCAACGCGGCCGTGGTGGTCAACGCCGAGGCCTACTACCGGGCCATGTTCGGCCGCCGCATAAACACCTGGAACCTGCGCGACGCCCACATGCGCGAAACCCTCATCGCCCTTGCCAAGTACCTGCGCTACCGGGGCGGCAGCGGGAAAGTGGTGGTATGGGCACATAACTCGCACCTTGGAGACGCCCGCGCCACGGAATCCCATCTACGCGGCGAGTGGAACCTGGGGCAACTCATGCGCGAGCATGCGGGCGATGAAACCCTGCTGGTGGGCTTCACCACCTACACCGGACACGTCTCGGCCGCTCCGGAATGGGACGCGCAAGTGGAGCACAAATGGGTACGCCCGGCCCTGGAAGACAGCTACGAGCACCTGTTCCACAGCAGCGGGCTCGACCGCTTCTTCCTGTCTCTCAAGGAGCCGGCCGCCGTCCCCTTGCGGGAGATGCTGCTCGAGCGAGCGATCGGCGTGATCTACCGGCCCGAAACCGAACGGGCGAGCCATTATTTCGATGCCTCGATCGCCAACCAGTTCGACGCCGTCTTCCATATCGACGAAACCAACGCCCTGGAGCCTCTGAACGCGCCCCGGCACTGGCACCGGCCCGAGGCCGCCCAATACGCCTGAGCGGCGAATCACCACTCATCTACAAGGCCGGCACCTGGATATCCGGAAAAGACGCACTTTGCCGTCCTTGCGGTAGCGGCGGGGCATGCCGCCCTCAGCGCAATGCAGCGTTAATGCTTTCGAGTGCCGCGGCGCCGGGACAGAGCGCTTCGGAGGTCACCGCGTTGAGCGGTTGCTCGACGGTATTCAACCGGGCATGCATGTCTTCGGGATCGGCATCGAAATACAGCAGCCCTGTCGCAATCTCGCCACGGCGGCGATGCGACTCGATGAGATCGAGTGCCGCCTTGCGGTCTCCAGGGTCGTAGTCCTTCTCGAGCTTGCGCAACAGGAGGCGCGTGCCGTCATGCAAAGAGACTGCAATGCGCTCGCCGGCCCCGTAGGAAACGGTGATTTCCTCGCGCGGCGGCACGAGATCGGTTGCCTGGAACTCGTGTTCCCGGATGTACGCGTAGCTCTTGGTCGAGCCCTCGTGGTTGTTGAAGGTGACGCAAGGCGACAGGCAATCGATAAAGGCGAAGCCGGGATAGGTGAGCCCCGCGCGGATGATCGGCACAAGTTGCTCCTTGTCGCCGGAGAAGCTGCGGGCAACGAAGCCGGCGCCCATATCGAGCGCGAGACGCGCAAGGTCGATCGGCGGGTAACGGTTGCTCTCGCCACCCTTGCTGGTGGAACCCTCGTCCGCCGTGGCCGAAAACTGGCCCTTGGTCAGGCCGTAGGTACCGTTGTTTTCCACCATATAGAGCATGTTGACGCCGCGCCGGATGGCGTGCATGAACTGGCCGATACCGATCGAAGCGGTGTCGCCGTCGCCCGAAACGCCGATATAAACCAACTCGCGGTTGGCGAGGTTGGCGCCCGTGGCGAGCGAGGGCATGCGCCCGTGTACACCGTTGAAACCATGGGCGGCGCCCAGGAAGTAGGTGGGCGTTTTCGCGGAGCAGCCGATGCCCGAGAGTTTTGCAATGCGATGCGGTGGCAGTTCCAGCTCGAAGCAGGCCTCGATGATGGCGGCGCTGATCGAATCGTGCCCGCAGCCTGCGCACAGGGTGGAAATCTTGCCTTCGTAATCCCGGCGCGTGAGGCCCAGCGTGTTCTTCGGCAGCGCCGGGTGATGCACAGCGGGCTTGGTTATCCAGGTCATGAAGCGGCTCCCGCGGCAGGATGATCCTCAGCGGAGGCGAGATGCTCCAGCACCGAGCGGATCAAAAACCCGGCGGTGACCGGCAGGCCGCCGTAATGCAGCACCGACACCAGTTTCGCCGGATCCACGCCACCCTCTGCGAGCAGCATGGTGCGCAACTGGGCATCGCGGTTCTGCTCGGCCACGAATACGGTCTCGTGCGTTTCGATGAAACGATACACCTCTTCGGAGAACGGGAAAGCGAGCAGGCGCATCGCGTCAAGTTTCACGCCCCGTTTCACGAGGCCCTCGAGGGCCTCGCGCATGGCCTCGGTGGTCGTGCCGAAGTACAGGACGCCGGCCTCGGCGCCGGGCTCGGCCTCCATGACCGGCTTGGGCACCCGTTGCGCCGCAGTATCGAACTTGCGGCGCAGCCGATCGAGATTCTCCTGGTACCTGGCGCTGTCCTCAGTGTAGGCACCGTACTTGTCGTGGCCCGAACCGCGCGTGAAATAAGCGCCGCGCGAGGGATGCGTGCCCGGATAAGTCCGGTATGAAATAGCGTCGCCGTCCACGTCGAGATAGCGGTAAAACTGTTTGCCCGCTTCCAGCGCATCATGGCCGAGGACCTTGCCACGGTCGGGCCTCCGCGCGTCGTCCCACTTGAAGGGCCGCGACAACCAGGTATTCATGCCGAGATCGAGATCGCTCATCACGATGACGGGTGTCTGCAACCGGTCGGCCAGGTCGAAGGCCTCGACGGCCAACTCGAAACACTCGTCCGGCGTGGCCGGAAAGAGCAACACATGCTTGGTGTCGCCGTGCGAGGCATAGGCGGCGGAGAGCAGATCCGCCTGCTGGGTGCGCGTAGGCATGCCGGTGGAGGGACCGGCGCGCTGGACATCGAAAAGCACGGCGGGAATCTCGGCGTAATAGGCCAGGCCCAGGAACTCGCTCATCAGCGAAACGCCAGGCCCACTGGTCGCGGTGAAGGCGCGCGCGCCGTTCCAGGAAGCCCCGATGACGACGCCGATCGCCGAAAGCTCGTCCTCAGCCTGGACGATGGCGAAATTATTGCGCCCGCTCTCCGGATCGATGCGCAGTTTTTCTGAGTGATGGCCGAAGGCTTCGGCGAGCGAAGTCGAGGGCGTGATCGGATACCACGCGGCGACGGTGGCGCCCGCATAGACGCAGCCGAGCGCGCAGGCCTCGTTGCCGGTCACGAGTATCCCGTCACCCACCGCGTCACGCCGCTCCACACGGATCGGCAGCGGGCAGTCGAATGCGGTCAGCGCTGCCTCACGCCCCGCTTCCAGCGCCTCCACATTGGGCGCGATCAGTGTCTCCTTGCCCTTGAACTGGTCATCGAGCAATTCCGTCAACACGTCGAGCTCGATGTCGAGCAATGCCGATAGCGCACCGACATAGCAGATGTTCTTGAACAGCAGGCGCTTGCGCTGGTCGGTATGCTGCTGGACCATTTCGACAAACGGCAACCCCAGGAATGTGATGTCATCGCGGCGCATGGCCGGATCGAGCGGACGCGTGGAATCGTATAAAAGATAGCCGCCGCTTTCGACGCTGGCCACATCGTCCTTGAAGCTTTGCGGATTCATGGCGACGACCAGGTCCACGCTGCCGCGCCGGCCGGTGTAACCCGCCTCGCTCACCCGGATCTCGTACCACGTCGGCAGACCCTGGATGTTGGACGGAAACATGTTCTTGGCCGCTATGGGCAAGCCCATGCGGTAAAAGGATTTCGCCAGCAACGTGTTTGCGCTGGCCGAGCCGGTGCCATTGACGTTCGCACAGCGGATGACGAATTCGTTGAGCGTCCCTGTCGGCATCGCTCACATCCACCCAGCTGGCGTCGGGAGCGAAAGGAATTTCTCTCGCCAAGACGCAGGGCGCGCAAAGTATAAATCCGCTGGCAGAAAATACTTGCGGTATATTTCTGTTCCGCCGTGCAATTCGGTAGTAATTTTTCCCCTGAAGGAGAATATTGAATTGTTTGGGCCTTTGCGCCTCTGCGAAAGTCTTTCCCGGTTCGCTGGATTATTCATGGCAGAGACCGCCCGCCTGGGGAAGATGGATGGTGGATTTCTGCATGTCCCACGCGCCGGTGGGACAGCGCTCCGCGCACAGCCCGCAATGCAGGCACAGGTTCTCGTCCTTGGCCATGATTCGTCCTGTAGGGAGGAGGCCGTCCACATACACGTCCTGGGAAGCGTTGTCCGCGGGCACGCGCAGCCGTGACCGGAGTTCTTCCTCTTCGCCGTCGGCCGTGAAGTTGATGCAGTCCATGGGGCAGATGTCCACGCAGGCGTCGCACTCGATGCAGAGTTTCGGCGCAAACACCGTCTGCACGTCGCAATTCAGACAGCGCTCGGCTTCCTCGATCGCCTGCTTGACGTCGTAACCCAGCTCCACCTCGACCCGAATGTTGGCGAGTGCGGCGGATTTCTTCGCATGCGGCACGACGCGCCGCGCGGCCTCATCGTAATCGTTGCCGTAGCTCCATTCGTGGATGCCCATCTTCTGACTGACGATGTTCATCCCCTGCGGCGGGCGGTCCTTGTGCAAATCCCTCCCCTGGCAGTACAGGTCGATGGAAATGGCGGCGGCATGGCCATGCGCGGCGGCGGAGACGATGTTGTCCGGGCCGAGGGCGGCGTCGCCGCCGAAGAACACGCCCGGTCGCGTGGATTCGAAGGTCACCGGATCGAGCTGCGGGAGGCTCCACTTGCCGATCTCGATGCCTAGTTCCGGCTCGATCCATGGGAAGATGGGATCCTGGCCGATGGCGAGCAGCGCGTCGTCGCAGGGAATCTCCACGCGCTCGCCGGTCGGGATGAGCTTGCGCTTTCCGTCCGTGTACTCGGCACGCACCTTGTCGAAGATCATCGCCGTGAGCCGGCCGTTCTTCACCACGAACGAGTGCGGATTGTGCCAGTTGAGGATGGGGATGTCCTCGGCCATCGCCTCCTCCTTCTCCCACGGGTGGGCCTTCATCTCTTCAAAGCCGCTGCGCACGGTGACGACGACTTCCTTGCCGCCGATCCGCAGCGCGCTGCGGCAGCAATCCATCGCCGTGTTGCCGCCGCCGACGACCACCACCCGCTTGCCGATCCTGGACGTATGCCCGAAAGCGACGCTCGCGAGCCAGTCCACGCCGATGTGGATATTGGCGGCAGCCTCGGCGCGGCCGGGCATATCGAGATCACGCCCGCGCGGGGCGCCGGTGCCGATGAACACGGCATCGAAGCCTTCGTCGATGACCGCCTTGAGACTGTCCACGCGGTGGCCAAAGCGGCACTCCACGCCCATGTCGAGCACGAGATTCACTTCCTCGTCGAGCACTTCCACCGGCAGGCGGAATGCGGGAATCTGGCTGCGCATCATGCCGCCGCCGAGTTTTTCCTGTTCTATGAGAACCACCTCGTAGCCGAGCGGCAGCAGGTCACGGGCCACGGTCAGCGAGGCGGGGCCCGCCCCGATCAGCGCAATGCGCTTGCCGTTCTTTTTCTTCGGCACGTCGGGCAACAGGTGCTCGAACTCGCCCTTGAGATCGGCGGCGATGCGCTTGAGCCGACAGATGGCGACCGGTTCCTTCTCCACGCGCCCGCGTCGGCAGGCCGGTTCGCAGGGTCGGTCGCAGGTACGTCCCAGGATGCCGGGGAAGACGTTCGAGTACCAGTTGAGCATGAAGGCGTCGGTGTAGCGGCCGGCCGCTATCATTCGTATGTACTCGGGAACATTGGTATGGGTAGGACAGGCCCACTGGCAATCGACGACCTTGTGGAAATAGTCCGGTTTAGCGATATCGGTTTTTCGCACCTGCTCGCCCCTGGGTGGCATTGCCCGATATGTCGATATTACTCCCGCCGTGCCCCTGCGTCTAACTCTCTCGCGACCCGGCCCGCATCCTCCATTCTCCGACGGAGCTCTGATCTTTCATCGCGCACGGAAATCGATTAACCTCTTCCGGCCATCATCCGGCCGCCGAACATGGCCTCCAAGAGCATTCATATCCTGGCGCTTTCTGGCAGCCTGCGGGTCAATTCTTCCAATTCGGCGCTGCTGCGGGCCGCGGCAAGGCTTGTTCCCGACAACGCACACTTCTCACTCTATGAAGGCCTGGCGCTACTGCCGCCGTTCAACCCGGATCGCGAAGCGGAACTCTATGATGTTGCGGCCCCGAACTTTCGCTACCGTAACGACCTGAATGACCCCGGTCTTCTCGAAGTGCGCAACCTGAACGAGCGCGTCAGGCAGGCAGACGGTCTGCTGATCGCCTGCCCCGAATATGCCCGCGGCATACCCGGCGCCTTCAAGAATGCATTGGATTGGATGGTAGGGAGCAATGCTTTTGTCCGCAAGCCATTCGTGCAATTCAACGCCTCTCCACGCGCATCTCATGCGCAGGCAGCTTTAAGATTGACGCTCGAAACCATGTCCGGGCTCTTCGTGGAAGAAGCCAGTCTGCCGGTGCCTTTGTTAAACCGCGGACTCGGCCCCGATGACATCGTTGCGGATGCATCCCTGGCCGAGCCGATCCGCGATGCCCTCCGTGCCTTTGTTACCAGGATCGAAAACGATGGACATTCGGATTGACAGCCTGAACCGGCCGGAAGTCGGCGACTTGCTGCAGGGCCACCTGGAGAACATGTCGCTGCATTCGCCGCCGGAAAGCATCCACGCGCTGGATCGCGAGGCTTTTCGCAGCCCCGACCTGACGCTCTGGAGCGCCTGGGAGGATGACGAGTTGCTGGGCTGCGCCGCCCTCAAGGAGCTTGACGCGGGGCATGGCGAAATCAAGTCCATGCGCACGGCGGAAAAGCATCTGCGACGCGGCGTGGCGGCGGGATTGCTGGAGCACATTATCGGGGAGGCCAGGCGGCGCGGCTACCGGCGGCTCAGCCTGGAGACCGGTTCGATGGCCGCCTTTGCCCCGGCCCGCGCGCTCTACCGGCGGTTCGGCTTCGACTACTGCGGACCCTTTGCCGGCTATGTCGAGGATCCCTATAGCGTCTTCATGACCAAAACACTGTAAAGTCATTACTGGCGCTTACGGGCGAGGTGCCCGCCATGAACCCGACCCGCCTCCCGGTCTTCAGGGCCATCGTGTTCGCAGGCTTCATCGCCGGCACGACCGATATCGGCGCAGCCGCGCTGATCTACTGGCTCAATCCCGTGATCATCCTGCACTCCATCGCCAGCGGGGTGTTGGGCAAGGCCGCGTATTTCGAGGGTACACGAAGCGTCTTGCTCGGCCTGGTCCTGCAGTGGGCCATGTCGATGCTGATCGCCGCGATTTACGTCATCGCGGCCCGCTGCTTGCGTTGGCTGACTGCAGCCTGGTTCCAAGGGGGCCTGGCGTACGGCGTCGTGATCTTCATCGTCATGAACTATATCGTGGTTCCGCTTTCCGCCGCCTGGCTCCATCACCCGTTCACCTGGCATGGGCTCATGCACCGGTTTCCGCCCGACAAGCTCGTCTACAACCTGCTTGCCATGCTGCTGTTCGGCTTGATCGTGGCCTTTCATGCCCATCATTTCGGCGTACGCACGCATCCGGCAGGCGAAAAACAGGACCGCGCAATGCAGAGCCCATGGGCTGATTCGAACTGAAGGCGATTTTGTTTCAGATCAACTACCGGGCGTGATCAGGAAACTATACTGTCCACTGATCGCCTCCTCGCATTGACCATGCAGGCGGGCACTTCCCTTCAATCAGGACATGGACGATGCAGGATTTCCCGCACCACTACAAAGTCGCCGCCAATGCGGCGCCCGAAGGCGACGTCGTGCTTTCCAGCGGCGGCCTCGATGACCTGGCTTCCGCGGCACCCGCCGAATTCGGCGGCCCCGGCGACAAATGGTCGCCGGAGACCCTGCTCACCGCCGCGGTCGCCGATTGCTTCATCCTCGGCTTCAAGGCCATTGCAAGGGCTTCGCGTTTTTCCTGGAACAGCCTCCAATGCGACGTCGAAGGCGTGCTCGAGCGCATCGACCACGTGACACGCTTCACGGAATTCCGCGTACGCGCCACGCTGGAGATACCCGCGGACGCCGATGAGGACAGGGCACAGCTTCTGCTGGAAAAGGCCGAGGCCACCTGCCTGGTGACCAATTCCATGACCAGCACGGTGCACCTGAATACCTCGATTTCCAAGTCAACCTGATTCCGCATCCGTTGCCCGCGGGAGGAGATGGCCATGACGAGAAACATGATCGGCTGGTTCGAAATCTACGTCCAGGACATGAAGCGCGCAAAAGCATTCTACGAGCGCGTGTTTGAGGTGAAACTGGATCTGCTGAACGAATCCGGCCCCGAACTCTGGGCGTTCCCGCCCGCCGTCACGGATAAATATGGCGCTTCCGGCGCCCTCGCCCGCATGGAGGGGATGGCCTCCGGCGGCAACAGTACCGTGGTGTATTTTTCCTGCGCGGACTGCGCGGTGGAAGCGGAACGCGTCATCGATGCCGGGGGGAAACTGCTGAAGGAGAAATTCTCCATCGGCCGGTACGGCTACGCCGCGCTGGGCTTCGACACCGAAGGCAACCTGTTCGGGCTTCACTCGATGCAATAATAATCGGGTCGTCCAACTCATCCGAAGGCATCGCGATTCATGGAGGCATTCAAGCCCATCGTCACAGGGCGCATCCGCCTGCGGCCTTTCCTCGCAGGGGATCTGGCCGCATTCGCCTCCTACCGCAACGAGCCGTCGATCGCACGCTACCAGAGCTGGACATCGTTCACGCTGGACGACGCTCGGGCGCTCCATGCGGAGATGAGCGGCAAGGCATTCGGCCTGCACGGCGAGTGGTATCAGCTTGCCCTGGCCGAACGCGGCAACGACCGGATACTGGGCGACCTGGCCCTGCACGTGATCGACGAGACGCGCGTCGAGATCGGTTTCACCCTGGCGCCCGGGGCACAAGGCAAGGGCTTCGCGCGCGAAGGCGTCGAGGCGCTGCTGGGTTTCGTGTTCGGAGATTTCGGACGCAGTATCGCGACCGCCGTCACCGATGCCCGGAACACCCCCTCGATCCGCCTGCTCGAAGCCGTCGGGTTCCAACGCCTGCCGAGCACGCGCCACATGGTCTTCAAGGGCGAGCCCATCGTCGAATTGGATTTCGAGTGCCGGGCCTTGCGCTGGTGCCTGCGGGATGTCTGATACGGAGGGGGCTTTCGCATGAATGAGGGACGCCGGCGGATGCCGGTCTTGTTCGTCGGCCACGGGAACCCGATGAATGCCATCGAACAAAACGAGTTTCACCGGAGCTGGGAAAAGCTGGGGCAAGCCCTTCCACGGCCCGAGGCCGTACTCTGCATCTCCGCGCACTGGGAAACGGACGGGGTGGCCGTGACGTCCGCGTCGCACCCGGAGACGATCCACGATTTTTACGGCTTCCCGCGCGCGCTGTTCGAGGTCCAATACCCGGCGCCGGGCGCACCGGAACTGGCCCGGCGCACGGCGGAATTGCTCGCAGGCGAAAACGGGCGCCTCGACGCCAACCGCGGGCTGGACCACGGGGCCTGGAGCGTGCTCGCACCCATGTACCCCGAGGCCGACGTGCCGATCGTCCAGCTGGGCCTGGACAGCGGCCGGCCCGGCGATTTCCATTACCGGCTCGGCAAGGCGCTTGCGCCACTGCGCAAGGAAGGCGTGCTGATACTCGCGAGCGGCAACATCGTCCACAACCTGCGCCTGCTCGATTACCGCGACCCAACGCCGCCGGACTGGGCGCTGGAAGCCGACGCCGAACTCCGTTCGCACATCGAAACCCGGGATCACGGAACCCTGATCGCATACGAATCGCTGGGCGAGGCCGTCCGCCGGGGGATCCCCACGCCCGAGCATTACCTGCCGTTGCTTTATGCCCTGGCCCTGGAGGACGAACGTGACACGTTAAGCTTCTTCAACACGGCGGTGTGGGGCAGCATTTCGATGACCTCGGTGCTGTTGACGCCCTGCGATACGGTTTGACGCGCATTGCCCGGTCAGGCTTTTGATGATAAACAGGGCGTGTGGAAAGGCCGGCCGTGGCCGGCAGGGGGAATCCGATGAGGGATAGCATCCGCTTCCTGCTCAATCGCATGCGGGAGCGTCTTTGGGTCAAGCCGCTTGCCGTGTGCCTGCTGTCCATACTCGCGGCCTTCATCGCCAGCGTTGTCGATCACCCGCAGTTCGCCCCCTACGTGCCCGACATCACCCAGGCGTCCCTCAAGGACCTGCTCACGATCATTTCCTCGAGCATGCTGGTCATCGCGACTTTCTCCGTGGCGTCCATGGTGTCCGCCTATGCCACAGCCGGTAGCGTCGCCACCCCGCGCTCCTTCTCGCTGATCGTGGCCGACGATGTCTCGCAAAACGCCCTGTCTACATTCATCGGCGCGTTCATCTTCAGTATCGTCGCGCTGGTGGCCCTGATGAACGGCTACTACGGCAAGCCCGGGCGCTTTGCCCTTTTTCTCATTACGATCCTGGTGTTCGCGATCGTGATCTTCACGTTCCTGCGCTGGGTCGACCGCATCGCCCGCCTGGGCCGGCTGGGCACCACCGCCGACAAGATCGAGGCGGCGGCCGCCGACGCCCTCAGGCGCCGCAAGTGGAGCCCGCGGCTCGGAGGCGCCCCCATGCCCGAGACACCCGGAGAAGGCGAGGCCGTTTACGGGGGAACCGTCGGTTACGTGCAACGCGTCAACCTGGCTCAGTTGCAGGTGGCCGCGGAACACGCCGAAACGCGCATCGAGATCGCGGCACTGCCCGGCACCTTCGCCGCGCCCGGCCGGGTGCTGGCTTACGTGCGCCCGGGTGCCGACCCCGAGAAGCCGGTCAACCTGGATCGCATCAGGGCCGCTTTCCTGATCGGGGGCGACCGCACGTTCGACGACGATCCGCGTTTCGGCCTGGTGGCACTGTCCGAAATCGCCAGCCGCGCCCTGTCCCCCGCGGTCAACGACCCCGGCACCGCGATCGACATCATCGGGACTTTAGTGCGCCTGTTCACCCGCTGGGCGGCGCAGCCCGATTCCGACGAACCGCCTCCCGTTACCTATGACCGGGTGCATGTCCCGGAACTGTCCCTCGACGATCTATTCGATGACGCGTTCAACGCCATTTCGCGCGACGGGGCCGGGATGCTGGAAGTGGCGACACGCCTGCAGAAGGCGTTCCAGTCCCTGGCCGCAACCGGGAATGCCGAGATGGAAAAGGTGGCCATCGAACACGCCCGCCGCGCGCTCACCCATTCGGAGGAGGTGCTCAAGCACCCCTTCGAGATCGAGACACTGAGGCTGGCCGCGGAACTCTGCACCGAAAAATGAACGACTTGACGTTCATGCTGCGCGAGGCCAGGCAGAGCGATGCCGCGTGCATCACCGAGATCTACAACCACTACATCCTGCACTCGACGGCGACCTTCGAGGAGCAGCCGGTCAGCGCCGGCGACCTGGCGGCACGCATCGCCGAGGTCGCGGCCGCGGGCCTGCCCTGGTTGGTATCCGACGCCGGCGACGGGATCGCCGGATATGCTTACGCGAGCAAATGGAAGGGCCGGTGCGCATACCGCTACGCGGTGGAGACGACCATCTACGTGGCCCCGGACCGGCAAGGGCAGGGGACGGGGACGCAGCTATACGCCGAATTGCTCGACCGGCTCCGCGCACGCTCGATCCACGCGGCCCTCGCCGGCATCGCCCTGCCCAACGCGGCAAGCATCGTGCTTCACGAACGCGCGGGATTTGCGAAGGTCGCGCATTTGCGCGAGGTCGGCTACAAGTTCGAACGCTGGATCGACGTCGGCTACTGGGAAATTATCCTGTCGTGAGGAATGCGCACACCATCCGGGTCAAGGTGAAGCCCAACGCACGGGAGAGCCGGCTGGAGCCGTCCGAGGACGATGGGCCGTGGCTCGCCCGACTCAAGTCGCCGCCCGTGGAGGGGAAGGCCAACAAGGAATTGATCGCGCTGGTCGCCAAGCATTTCAAACTCCCGCGCTCCGCCGTCACGATCACCTCCGGCCACCAGGGCCGCCTGAAGCGGATCCGCGTCGACGGCAAGACCTGAGCTTGCCGGCCGCCTTCAGCCGAGCAGCGACTTGGCGGCCTGGATGAGAGCGGCGGCCGTGTCCTGCGCATCGCCATAAAGCATGCGGGTATTGTCGCGGTAGAACAGCTCGTTTTCCACGCCGGCGAAACCACGGCCCTGGCCGCGCTTGCAGACGATGACGTTGTGCGCTTGGTCGACGTTGAGGATCGGCATGCCGTAGATGGGGCTCGACTTGTTGGTGCGCGCCGCGGGATTGACCACGTCGTTGGCGCCGATCACCAGCGCCACGTCGGCGTTGGCGAACTCGTCGTTGATCTCGTCGAGGTCGTGGATGATGTCGTAGGGGACGCCCGCCTCGGCCAGCAGCACGTTCATGTGCCCCGGCATGCGCCCGGCCACCGGGTGGATGGCGAACGATACCTTCACGCCATGCTCGCGAAGCAGCTTCACGAATTCCCATATCTTGTGCTGCGCCTGGGCCACGGCCATGCCGTAGCCCGGCACGATGATCACGTGTCCCGCGTAGGCCATCATGGCCGCCGCGTCGTTGGCGTTGGTCGGCTTGAGTTCGCCCTCGATCTCGCCGCCGACATTGCTTTCGCCGAAACGCGAGAACATGACGTTGGCCAGCGAACGGTTCATCGCGCGGGCCATGAGCATGGTGAGCAGGGTGCCCGAGGCGCCCACGATCATGCCCGCGATGATCATCGCGGGGTTGCCGAACACGTAGCCCTCGAAGCCCACGGCCAGGCCCGTCATGGCGTTGTAGAGCGCGATCAGCACGGGCATGTCCGCGCCGCCGACCGGCACGGTGACGAGGATGCCGAACGCCAGCGCCACGAGGAAAAAGACGAACAGCCACGCGGAGCCGCCGTTGACGATCGAGAGCACGGCAAAGACGATCAGCGCGACAAGCACGGCGCCGTTCACCAGGTTCTGGGCGCGGAAACGCCAGGACGACATCCAGCCCTGCAACTTGGCGAAGGCGATCAGGCTGCCGGAGAAGGACACCGCGCCGATCAGCGCGCCGACCACCGCCAGGACGACCTCGCTGGTGCCGTGCTCGGCGCCGGTCACCAGTGCGCGCGCGGCGATGGCCGCGGCCGCGCCGCCGCCCATGCCGTTGTAGAGCGCGACCATCTGCGGCATCGCCGTCATGGGCACGCGCTTGCCCGACACCCAGGAGAGCACGCCCCCGAGCGCCATGGCAATGAGAATCAGGATGATGTTGGTCGCCCCGCCCACGCCGGGCAGGAAAAAGGTTGCCACGACGGCGATCAGCATGCCAACGCCGGCCAGAATGAAGCCCCGGCGCGCCGTGCGCGGCGAGCTCATGCCCTTGAGGCCGACAATGAACAGTATGGCGGCGACGAAATAGACCGCCTGGATGATCCACATGACCGCGCTCATTTCGCGCCCTGCTCTTTACTGGTCTTGAACATGGCGAGCATGCGCTCGGTCGTCACCCAGCCGCCGATGACGTTGGCCATGGCCAGCGCCACCGCGATGAAACCGATGACGCGGCCCAAGGTGCCATGGGCGGAGCCGAGCGCGATGATCGCGCCCACCAGCACCACGCCGTGAATGAAGTTGGAGCCCGACATCAGGGGCGTGTGCAGGATGCTGGGCACCCGCGAGATCACCTCGTAGCCGACGAAGGCCGCCAGCATAAAGACGTAGAAAGCGATGAAGCCGTAGATCATGGGGCCTCCTCTTCGGAATTCTGGCCGCTGCCCGCCTGCGGGTCCGGCGCCGCCGGCAGCTCGCCGGCGGCCAGGCTCGCCCGGTAGATTTCATCCTCCGGTGGTATGGCCAGCGTACCGGCCTCCGCGAACCAGGGGGCGACGAAGTTGTAGCAATTCTGCGCATAGAGCTCGCTGGCATGGCCCGCCAGGTCGGCCGCCGGGTTGAGCGGGCCGAGCAGAGCCACCCCCTGGTGGCGCGCGGTCTTGCCCGGTTTGGTCAACTCACAGTTGCCGCCGCTCACGGCCGCCAGGTCGACGATGACCGATCCGGGCGCCATGCCCTCGACCATCTTCCTGGTGAGAATCTTTGGAGCGGGGCGTCCCGGGACGGCGGCAGTCGTGATCACCACGTTGGACTGCGCCACGTGGCGGCCCAGCGCTTCGGCCTGTTCCGCCTTTTCCTCTTCGGTCAGTTCGCGGGCATAACCACCTTCGCCTTCGGCGGAGACGCCGACATCGACGAAACGCGCGCCCAGCGATTCCACCTGCTCGCGTGCCGCGGCACGCACGTCGTAGCCCTCGACGATAGCCCCCAGGCGCCGCGCCGTGGCGATGGCCTGCAGGCCCGCCACGCCGGCACCGATGACCAGCACGCGTGCCGGGCGCACCGTGCCCGCCGCGGTGGTGAGCATGGGAAAGAAACGCGGCAGCTCGATCGCGGCCAGCAACGCCGCCCTGTAGCCCGCCGCGGCGGCCTGCGAAGACAGGGCGTCCATCGCCTGCGCGCGCGTGATGCGCGGCAGTTTCTCCAGCGCGAAGGCCCGTGCGCCCGCTTCGCGGTAGGCGGCCTCCGGGAAATCCTCTGCATAGGGGGAAAGCAACCCGACGACAACGGCACCACGCTTGAGCCCGGCAATCGACTCGGCGTCCAGGCCACGTACGGTGAGCACGACATCCGCCTTGCCCCACTCCGGACTGGCGGCGACCTGCGCCCCCGCCTCCTTGTAGGCCGCGTCGGGGAAGCCGGCGCCGGTACCGGCGCCGCGCTCGACCAGCACCTCGACACCCAGTTCCTTGTAGCGGCTGACCTGCATCGGCGCCAGCGCGACCCTTGCTTCGCCCTTGGTGCGTTCGCGCGGCACGAGAAGAATGCTGTTCATGGCCCCTTCGTATGCATTTTGACCCTCATACTATCAGCCTGTAACGTCTTGCGCCCCCACATCCTTTCCAAGGCGGGCGCGGCGACCGGGGAGTCACCTTCAGCCACTTTAGCGCAGCGGGCAGCCGCACGACTTACGTATAATCCGAAGGGTTCTTGCAGGTGGCGGAGCGAAGACGCCGACGCAAGAAGGAAAACGCAAGGAGGCAGCACATGCGGCCAGAGGCAACACAGGGGACGTCGCTTACGGCCCGCTCCGTCGAGGCCCTCGACGCAACCCGGGCCTGGGCTCGCCTGTCCGGTCTCGCACTTGTCGTTTTGAGCGCCCTGGAACTCGTGACGGGACTCATGAACCTGTTCCACATGCCGGCGCTTCCCGGCTCCCTGCAACTCGGCCCCGGCAGCCAACTCGGGATCAGAGCCCTGGGAACGGTCCAGGCCGCAGTCGTTCTGGCGATTTACGGCATTACCGGCTTCTACGCGCTCCGCTATGCCAGCCGGCTCGAGCTGATCAGGCCACCGGCGCAGCCAAAGTCCGGGGATATCGCCGTCGCCCTGGGAGCCCAACAGCGTTACTGGCGAGTGCAGGGCATCGCGACCATCGTCGTTATTGCGGTCAGCCTGCTGGCAGGGATTGCCATTGCCATTATCGGCATCAACCTGGTCATGCACCGCTAGGAGTGAACCGTGGACGAATCCCCCCAACCCCTGCTGGACGATACGGCACTCGCGGCCCTGAACAGGACGCGGCCCTGGCTGTATTTCCTCGGGGTGCTCGCGTGCCTGCTCGCCGTTTTCTCCGTGCTCGCCATACTCATCGCTGTGCTCGGTGTCGAAATGCATACTTCAACTGCCCCCAAGCTATTGGCCACCGGTATTGTGCTCCTGCTCATATCGGTTCCGACGGCATTCGTGCAGCTGGGCTACGCGGCGGCGCTTTCACGCGTGGGCCAGGCCGGGGCATCGGGAATGGCCGCGGCCGTCGAGCTGGCTTGCGTACGCCAACGCAATGTCTGGATCGTCAATGCCTACACGGTCGGGTTACTGGCCGTGGTCACGGTTTTCCACCTCCTGGTGAGGCTGCACCTGTTCAATTAAGGCGCCGGAGGCCTTTCAGCTCCCGGATCCCGCGTGCAGCAACTGCTTCAGGTCATGCGCCATGGCTTGCTTGCCGTTGGTGTGATTCATGAGCAGGCGCACGCGGTTCTCCCCATCGAAAACGAAAATGGCCGCGCTGTGGTTGACGACGTAATTGCCCCGGGCATCCGGCTTCCCGTAACTGTACGAGACCCGGTAGCGCTTGCTCAGCGACTTCAGCTGGGCCTGGGTGCCGGTCAAGCCGACGACCCAGGGACCGAACGCCTTCGCGTATTGGTGCAGTAGCGGCAGGGTGTCCCGCTTGGGGTCGACGCTCACGAACAGGACTTGCACAGCGTCGGGCCTGGCACCGATTTTCCGCAAGGCGGCGACGATGTCGGCCAGGGTCAGCGGGCACACGTCGGGACAATGGGTGTAGCCGAAATACAGCAGCTTGATCTTGTCTCCGTAGGTCGCCGCATGCACCATGCGGCCCTGCGTATCGTGCAGGGTGAACCGCAAGTCGGGCATCAGCCCGGTGATGTCGCGCGTCTCCCACGTATGCCCGCCGCAGGCGGCCAGCGCGAGCATGAGCAGGCACGGTATCGCCAACGCCGTGTGGCAGAGCACGCGCTTCATCCTGTCGGCGCCCTGACGCGGAAGCTGGCCCCGATGTCGACGCCGCCGGAGAAATGCAGGCGGATTTCCACCTTCTGCCCGATTTTCAAATCATGCCGGCGCCAGAGCATGAGGTGGTAGCCGCCCGGCTTGAAGCGCACCGTCGCGCCGGCCGGAATGGTGATCGAATGCAGGTGGATCATGCGTTCCATGCCCTTGGTTTCGATGCTGCGGTGCAGTTGTATACGGGAAAAATCCGCGCCGCTCGCGCCCACCAGCTCGAGCGGCTCATTACCACGATTCTCCATCTGGAAATAACCGGCCAGCGGGCCGTTGCCGGGCAACCACCGGATCCAGCCGCCGCTCACCCTGACCTGGGCCGCTTGCGCGCCTGCGGTAACGAGCAGCAGTACTGCGCAGGCGAGCCACGCATCGGGGCGGATTCTAGGCATAAGTGGCAGACTCCTTTTTCAAGACGGCTCCATGCTCGCCGCCGCGCATCCAGCGGCGCAGTACCACGAGGGCGCCGAACAGGCTCATCATCGCGGAAGGCACCCACGTCACCAGGCCGCCGATCTGCTGGTCGACCAGGGCGCTGATCGGCCAGACGCGCCCGCAGATCGCGTAGATCTTGTAGATGTCATGCCCGCACAGGGAAATGTAGGCGCCAACGATGTCCTGCGGGATGATGATCGCGCCGAGGATCAGCAATCGCCAGCCATAGCCCAGCCCGCCTTCCGCCGGCGCCCGCGAGCCCAGGATCAGGTACCAGAACAGCAGGCCGTCGATCGCCATGCCCCAGTTCATGAGGTCGTAGAGAGGCACGTTGATCATGGCGTAGAAGTGGATGGCCGGCTGCAGCCACACGTAAATCAAGGCCACGAACAGCACCGCCGCGATCACCGGCTGCTGGACCACGGCATAGGCCGCGCGCAACGGGGCGAGCATCCGCGTGGTGCGCAACCAGCCCCGCCAAGAAGGCGGCAAGGGTTCGGCAAGCACCGCGCCGGGCGCCGCCAGGACGATGAGGAAGGGACCCAGGTGATGCAGGACCAAGTGCTGCAGTCGATGGATGAAGAACATGTGCTGGGAGAGGTAGTCGAAACGCGTCTGCAGCACGACGTACACCAGGGCCAATCCCAGCAGGTAGGCGAGGTGCCGGGGCCAGGCCAGGGTGATCCCACGGCGCCGCAACAGGCGCCAACCCCGCAGGTAGAGCACGAGCGCGCCCACGCACGCGACCGCCGCGGTCGGCGAGAATTCGTAGGGTGTCAGCCAGTTGATCACACTCATCGGGAGGGGCCGGCAGTCCGCCGAGGGGTTTTACGGGCGCCGGGTAATAGTCCTGTTGAGCACATTATAGACGCCGCGCCGGCCCCGGTTATCCGGGTGAATTTCCTTGACTTTGCCGGAGCGTCACCGCATGCTGAGCTCAGCTTTTGAGCCGAGAGGAGGCATGAATCTAACGCAGCAAGTGTTGCGCACGGATGCCGCGGGCCTGCCCCTGGAGTGGATCGGCTACCAGGACGCCGTGCGGCTCTACAGCCTGGAGCAGGTCGCCTATACCCTGGGCCAGGTGCTGTTCGACCTGCATGGCGGCATCAATGCCGCGACCGGCCGGCGCAGCCACATAGAGATTCATTCGATCGTGGCGACCTACGGGAAGAGCGTCGCGGCCCGGCGCCTCAGCGAGGGCTATATCCCCCCGGTTTCCAACGCGGCGCTGTTCAAGCGCGACGCCTACCTGTGCCTGTACTGCGGCGAACGCTTCCATGCACGCGACCTGTCGCGGGACCACATCCATCCCACCAGCCAGGGCGGCAACGACGAGTGGCGCAACCTGGCCACGGCCTGCCGGCGCTGCAACAACCACAAGGCCGGGCGTACCCCCGAAGAGGCCGGCATGCAACTCATCGCCATCCCCTTCACACCCAGTTACGCCGAATACATCTACCTCAAGGGGCGGCGCATACTCGCGGACCAGATGCAGTTCCTGCGCGCGCATTTCCCGCGCACGAGCCCGCTGCTGTCGCGCCTCGACCCGCATCCCGCCTGAAACGGCCGATTCAAACGTTGTAAACGATCGTTTGCCTGCCGTGCCCGACACGGTTATATTGAAGCCATGGATACGCGCGAACGCATCCTCGACATCGCCGAGCAACTCTTTGCCGAACAAGGGCTCGGACAGACGTCGTTGCGTGCGATCACTGCGGCTGCGGGGGTCAACCTGGCAGCGGTCCACTACCACTTCGGCTCCAAGGAGGCGCTGGAGCGCGCCATCTTCGAGCGCCGGCTGAAACCGATGAACGAGGACCGCCTGCACCGCCTGGACGCGCTCGAGGCGAAGCGCGAAGGCCCTGTGCCGCTCTCCGATCTGGTCTATGCCTTCATCGCGCCGCCACTGGAGCTCTCGCGCGACCGCGACCACGGCGGCGAGTACTTCATTCGCCTGCTCGGCCGCACCTACACGGAGCCGACCGAATCGCTCCAGGATTATGTGCGCAAGCTCTACGAGCAGGTCTCCGACCGCTTCCAGGCTGCGTTTCACAAGACACTCCCGGACCTGGACGCCAAGGAACTGTACTGGCGCCTGCATTTCATGGTCGGGACGCTCGCGTTTTGCATGAGCGGCCCCTACACCATGCGTCTGATCGCCAGTTCGCATCTCGCGGACGAGCCCACGCCGATCCTGATCGAACGCCTGACGCGCTTCCTGGTGGGAGGCCTCAGCCCCGCAACAGCCCTTTCGCAATCCCCGGCCTGACAGCATGCAGACCAGCACCGACGGCCTCTACCTGGGCCTGATCTCCGGCACCAGCCTCGATGGCGTGGATGCCGCGCTTATCGAGAGAAACGGGCCACGGGCACAGCTCGTGAAGGCCGCGACGATGCCGTATCCCCCGGTACTCCGGGAAAAACTCCAGGCTCTCGCGAGCGGACGCGGCGACATCATCTCCCTGTACCGCTGCGACATCGAGGTCGGGAACCTGTTCGCGGATGCCGCCAATGCTTTGCTCGAGGCCGCGGGCGTCCCCAGGGGAACGGTGCGGGCCATCGGCAGCCACGGGCAAACGGTCTGGCACCAGCCGCGGGACCATTTCAGCGCCCAGATCGGGGACGGCGCGCGTATCGCCCAGCGCAGCGGCATCGTCACCGTCTGCGATTTCCGCCGTGCCGATCTCGCCGCCGGCGGCGAGGGTGCGCCGCTGGCACCGACTTTCCACCAGGCCATGTTCGCCGAGTATGCCCCGCTGGCCATACTCAACCTGGGCGGTATTGCTAACCTGACCCTGCTGTTGCCCGGGGAACCGACGCGCGCTTTCGACGTCGGCCCGGCCAACACCCTGCTCGATGCACTGGCACGCGAAACCACCGGCGAGGGCTGCGACCGTGGCGGTTCGCTCGCGGCACAGGGCGCCGTCGACACGGCCCTGCTCGAAATGCTGATGGCCGACCCCTGGTTCGAGCTTCCCCCGCCCAAGAGTACGGGGCCGGAATATTTCCACCTGGATTGGGTGCGTCAGCACCGGCGTGCCGGTGAATTGCCGCCGCCGGACCTGGCCGCTACGCTGACCTCACTGACCGCGAACAGCGTGGCGGCCGCCGTGGAACGCCACGCCGCCGGGGCGCAAAGCCTCCTGGCATGCGGCGGCGGCGTGCACAACCCCCAACTCATGCAACGGCTGCGCGAGGCGCTGCCCGGGATCCGCGTGGAAGACACCTCCACGCACGGCATCGATCCGGATTTCATGGAAGCCATGTGCTTCGCCTGGCTCGCGGGGGAAACCCTCTCCGGACGGCCGGGCAATCTGCCGAGCGTGACCGGGGCCCGGGAAGCGGTGGTACTGGGCGCGGTGCACTATCCCTGAGGACACGCGGCGGGCGGGGTCAATCCCCGCCGAGCATGTTCAACAAAGCCTCTTGCTGATAAATGGCGTGAAGTTGCGCGGCGCCGGGTTCGGCCAGCTCGAGCAGGCATGCGGTACCCTTGTCCATCACCACGCGCGCGCCGCTCAGCCAGGCAACGAAAGCGGAGAGATCCGGTTCGTGGCCGACGATCGCTACCGGCCGGCCATCGCCCTCCGCGAGCATGCGGGCAAGCGCATGGCGGTCAAAACCCGGCGCAAGCAGTGGCGTGGCTTCCGGCGCGGCCAGCGACAATGCGGCTGCAAGCATGTCGGCGGTCTCTCGCGCGCGCAGGAAGGGGCTGGTATAGACACGGCCGAATTCGGGCAACAACTGGGACAGCACCGCGCAAGCCTGCTCGGTGCGCTCGCGGCCCAGTGGGGTCAGGCGCCGGTCGGCGTCGCCCTCATGGCCGAGACCCAGCGCTTCGGCCGGCCCATGGCGCATGACCAGAATGCGGGCGCCGGGCCCGGCGCTCATCCGGACTCACCGTGACGGTGCGGCTGGTCAGGCAGCGAAAGAGGAACCGCAGCCACAGGTCGTGGTGGCATTGGGGTTGCGGATGATGAAGCGCTCGCCCTGCAAGTCTTCCGCATAATCGATTTCCGCGGATTCGAGGTAGGGCATGCTCAGCGCGTCAACCAGGAGCGCTACGCCCTCCTGTTCCAGGACATGATCATCCTCGTTGGCCTCGGTTTCGAACCCGAAGCCGTACTGGAATCCCGAGCACCCGCCGCCCGTGATGTACACGCGCAGCTTAAGGGCCGGATTGCCTTCCTCGGCGATCAACTGGCGAATCCGCGCGCCGGCCGCAGGGCTCAGCTTCAGCAGGTTTTCTTCCGTCGCGACATTTTCACTCATATCTTGAACCTATCATTGCTTGGCATCCGCTGCAATCCCCGGGGAGGCCTCTTCCGCCGCGGCCTTGCCTCCGGCACCCGCCTGCTGGTGCTCCAGCGCCAGGCGCTCCTTGGGCGGACGGTGTATCAGCTTGCCGTTGACCGCGGCGCCGGCCGCCATCTCGAGCACGTTGTAATACACGTTGCCGTCAATATGGGCCTGCGTTCCGAGCACAAGGCGCCTGTCGGCGTAAATATCGCCCTCGACGGCGCCGTTGACGATAACCGTGCCCACATGAATCTCGCCCGTGACCCGGCCCTGTTCACTGATATCCAGCCGGGCCTCGGCGTCCGTCGCCTCGACATTGCCCTCGACGCACCCTTCCAGGTGCAGGCCGCCGGCGAAGCGCACATCGCCGACAACCGTCGTGCCCGTACCGACCAGCGTAGTGATTTGCGTGCCTCGCATGTGCGCTTTTTTCATGTATCAACGACCTCCTGGCTTCGCGACCTTCAACCGCTGAAGGTGGGCCAGTTGAAGCTGGCCCGCGTGGTGCCTTTGCCCTCGACATCGACGCTTACGTCGATCTCGTGTGGCGTAAAGTTGGACGGCAGCCTCAAGGCGCCGGACAGATTCGTGAAATAGCGTAACGTAAATTTCATCGGATCGGGCGTATTCGGCGACACCGACGCCAATGCAAGGCGCATCGTCTTGCCATTTCGCTCTCCGCTCACCGTCACCGTGCAGCGGCCGCGCAAGGCGGGCTTGGACTTGTCATCCGCCCTCACCAGCACGATCTGGAAGCGGTACGCCCGGCTGGAGCCGTCGGGCAATACCTGGAGGCCGGCAATGCGCACAGCGGCGTCGCTTGCCGGGGGCGCGACGATGCCTCGGTAGAAAGCCAGTTGCCGCTGCAAGTCGTTCAGTTGCCCCTGCTGCTTGATCAGAGCCTTCCTGACCTCGGTCGCGCTCTGGTTGGCCAGCCTCAGTGAATGCTCCAGGAACGACACCCGCAGGCGTAGGCGGGCATTTTCATCGGACTGCTTTTCCAGGGCCTTGGCGGAACTGGCCAATTGGCCCGCCGTCTCGAAATGCAGGTAACCGCCACGGCGTTCGCCGTACCAGTAGGTCACGGCCAACGCCATCAGCAGGACCAGCACCCCCAGGGCAAGGTAGACACGGCGCAAGCCCGGACGGTGATGGCGGACAATGAGAGATTTTTTCAATTACGCCCCCAGGAGGCTGGCCAAACGTCATTCTACCCATCTCCTGAGACCACCCTCGGGAGTCCCGGTTCCGGCACGCCTCCCCGTGCCTCTTATAATGCTTGCGCAGCTGATGGAGCCGGACGATGCGTTGGGTACTCGCTTTTCACATAATATTCATGGTGACCTGGTTCGCCGGCCTGTTTTACCTGCCGCGCCTGTTCATCTACCACACGGCCGCCACCGACAGCGCTTCCCTCGAACGCTTCACCGTCATGGAGCGGCGGCTCTACTACATCATGACCATCGGCGCCGTGGCCACGGTGGCTTTCGGCATCTGGTTGATCGCGGGCTGGTTCTGGCCCATGCCGGCCTGGTTGATCGTGAAACTGGTGCTGGTCGCGGGGCTCGTAGCCTATCACTTGTATTGCAAGCGCCTCATCGAGCGAATGGCACGGGGCGAGCGCCCCCATTCGGACCGCTTCCTGCGTTACTTCAACGAGATCCCCGGCCTGTTCCTGATCGCGATCGTGATCCTCGTCGTGATCCAGCCCTTTTGACGCGGTATGGACTGCGGGGAGCACGCCAGCGTCGCTGCTCGTTGTCGCTGTTGCGCGCGCGTTCCCGCACCGGTTGGCGCCGCGGAGGGCCTTCCGGGAAGGCCAGCTGGGCCAGCTCGGTCAGCGCCAGTTCGTAAACCCGGCGCTTGAAGAAGATGATGTCGGACAGCGGATGCCACCAAGAGACCCAGCGCCAATGATCGAACTCGGGATGATCCACCGCATCGAGCCGAATGGCCGCCTCCTCGGCCTTCAGGCGCAACAGGAACCACACCTGTTTCTGGCCGATGCACCGGGGCGTCGATCGCTGGCGCTGGTAGCGGGGGGGGAGGCGATACCGCAGCCAGCCTTCGGTGCGTCCGATAAGCTGGACATCGTCCACGCCCAGACCCACTTCCTCGTGCAATTCACGAAACAGTGCATCTTCGGCTGTCTCGCCGAGGTCTATTCCGCCCTGCGGAAACTGCCAGCCGCGGTTGCGGGTGCAGCGGGCCCACAGCACGTCCCCGTTCTCATGGGCCACTATGATCCCGACATTGGCCCGGAACCCGTCGGCATCGATCGTTTCGGTAATTCTTTCCATGGCGCGTACAACTCGCGCGTTCATTACCCGGCAGTATATGTTATTCCCGCCGGAGCCCCCACACGGGCCACCCCGCCATGCCCATAAACGCCGCGGAAATAACCCATCGCCCCGCCGGACGCGGGGCGATGCTGATCCTGGTCCTGGCGGCCGGCGCCGCGGCCGCGCTGCTGGCGTCGCTTTTCATCGGCAGCGTCACCGTCGCCCCGGCACAGGTCCTGACCGTCCTCGGCGGCCACGGGAACCCGCTCGACCGAACCCTGGTCCTGGACCTGCGCCTGCCCCGGGCCCTGGCGGCTTTCTCGACGGGCGCCCTGCTGGGACTGGCCGGCGCCCTGATGCAGGTGCTGCTGCGCAACCCGCTGGCGGACCCTTACGTGCTCGGCGTGTCCGGCGGCGCGGCGACCGGCGCCCTGATTGCCCTGCTCGCGGGGCTGGGCACCACCGCCGCCACGGGCACCGCCTTCGCCGGCGCCCTGGTCAGCACGCTGATCGTGTTCGTGCTGGCGCACGGACGCGGCAGCTGGGCGCCCACCCGCCTGCTGCTGACCGGCATCGTCCTGGCCGCGGGCTGGGGCGCCGTCGTCAGCCTGTTGCTGGCACTGAGCCCCGACGCCACGCTGCGCAGCATGCTGTTCTGGATGATGGGCGACCTCGCCTACCGCTCGGCCTGGCAGTTGCCCCTGGCCATCATGGTCGCGGCGTTGCTGGTCGTGCTGCCGTTTGCCCGTACCCTGAATGTCCTGGCCCGGGGCGAACTGCCCGCGCGCGCCCTCGGCGTTCCGGTCCAGGCCATCAACATCGGCATTTATCTCACCGCGTCCCTGATTACGGCCGTCGCCGTCGTGGAAGCCGGCACCATCGGCTTTGTCGGGCTCATCGTGCCGCACATGATCCGCCTCACCGGCGGGGCCGATCATCGCGTGGTACTGCCGGGCGCCGCGCTCGGCGGCGGCCTTCTTCTCACGGTCGCGGACATGGTTGCCCGCTCCGTGGCCGCGCCCCGTGCCCTCCCGGTCGGGGTGATCACCGCGGCGATCGGCGTCCCGCTTTTCCTCTACCTGCTCCTGCGCACCCGCACGCTCAAATGACCGCCTTGCTCGAATCCCGCCGCTTGGAGGTACGCCGGGGCGAACGGCGGCTGGTGTCGGATTTCGACTTCGCGCTGGGCGCCGGGGAACTGGTTGCCGTCGTGGGCCCCAACGGCGCCGGCAAGTCGAGCCTGCTTACCACGCTGGCCGGCTTGCTGCCCGCGAACGGGGACATTTACCTGCAGGGCCGCCCCCTGGGCCAGCTCTCGCGCCGCCAGGTCGCCCGCCACCTCGGCTTCCTGGCCCAGGATAACGAGGATCCTTATCCCGCGACCGTGCTCGAAACCGCCCTCATCGGCCGCCACCCGCATATCGACTTCTGGCGGTGGGAATCGAGCACCGACCGCCTGAGGGCCCGCAAGGCGCTGCGCGCCGTGGGGCTTGCCACGGCCGCGAATCGTCAGGTCGCGACGCTGTCCGGCGGCGAGCGGCGGCGGCTCGCGATCGCGACGCTGCTCAGCCAGGCGCCCCGGGCCTATCTCCTCGACGAACCCCTGGAAGCGCTCGACCTCGCCTTCCAGGTCAAGCTGCTGCGCCTCCTGCGGCACCTGGCGGCGCTCGGCGGCGTCGGCGTGATGTTCAGCCTGCACGACCTGTCCCTGGCGGCGCGCCATGCCGACCGCGTGGTCCTGCTCGATGGCCGCGGAGGCGCGACGGTGGGCAGGCCCGATCAGGTACTGGAACCCACCCGCCTCGGCGCCATCTACGGGTGCACGATCCGGCGCGTCGAAATCCAGGGCATGCCTTTCTACGTCGCACGCTAGGGCATTGGCGCCACAGCCAAAAAGAAAGGCGGGCAATATGCCCGCCTTTCCGCGTTCCCGGACCGGAGACGAATCAGCGACGCCGGCGCAAGGCCAGCAGGCCGGCCAGCGCCATCAGCCCGGCCAGCGTGCCGAAGCCCAGGGCGCCACCGCCGCCCCCGCTGCCGCCTCCGCCTGAGCTCGTGGCCTTGACCGTGATCGTCACGGTTGCGGTATTGGAAACCTGCACGCCGTTGTCGATCTGGAACTGGAACGAATCCGTTCCCGTGTAGTCGTTGGCCGGCGTATAGAGGAATACACCATCGCTTCGCTGCGTGACGGTTCCGTGAGACGGCAGCGAGGTGATGTTGTAGCTGACTTGCTCGCCGCCCAAGCCGGTGCCCGTCATCGTACCCGGAACCGTAACGTTCTCATCGGTGCTGAGCGCGAGATCAGTGGCGACCGCGGCGGCCTGCACTTCAACGGTTTTCTGGCTGCTCTTGCTCTGGTACGTGTCCGAGCAAGTGAACTGCACCGTGTATACGCCGCCATTGGCGTACTGGACCGGGTCGGGCGTCAACTTGGACTGGTTGGCAATCCCGGAATTGCCGCCGAACGTCCATTCGTAATTCAGCGCCTCCGAGCCCGAATAGCTGCAGGTGGCGGTGAATTGCACGTCCGTGTTGGGGTTGACCGACAGCGGGTCACCGGCAGGCCCCGTGATGGTCGCCGTGATCGGCGCATCAAAGGCGGCCGAGCTGGCCTTGGCGTCAATGAGGCCCGCGCCGGCTTCGCTGCTGGAAGGCACCGGCGACGTAAAGCGCGAAATGTTGGCATTGCCCATGATCAACGTCTTCCATTGCGCCGCCGTATTGTTGGCGGTGGGGAATCCGCTGCGCAGCAGGGCCAGCACGGAAGCCACGTTCGGGGAAGCGGCCGAGGTTCCGTAGAAAGGCGTGGAGAACCCGCCCGCGCCGCTGACCGTGACCCCATCGATGCCCGTGATATCGGGCTTGGGAACGGACGTCGTGCCATTCTTCCAGTCGCCGCCGATATACGGCCCCGTCTGGCTGAATGTCTCGAGCGACACGCTCGTTCCCGAAGTGTTGTTCACGCGCGCTGCGGCCGCCGAGATCACCTCGGCCATGGCCGCTTGGCCGTAGACGCCGCCATGGGCGACCGTCGCGAAGGAGCCACCGCCATCCATGGTCCCCGCCAGTTTCACCAGCAGGTTGGAAGTCTGGTTGCAGACAAAACACATCACCACCAGTTTCAGGTTCTGGGTGGTGCTGCCGGGATTCGTGTATTGGACGATCTCCGCGGGTGGATTCCAGCTTCCCGTATGGGGTGCGTACGAGCCATCCGATGCCTGGTCAAAGGTACTGGCATCGAGGATCTTGCCGTTGCTGTCGACCAGGTACAGATCGAGATCGTCATAAGGGCCATTCAACGGGTCGTTCCACGTCAGCATGAACAGCGTGGTATAGCTGGACGGCAGACGATAGCTGACCGCTTCGTAGGGGCTGCCGCCAATGGCCATCACCGACGGGTAGGTACGTCCCGTGGTCCCGCCCGCTTCCGGCGTATAACCGGTAGGCGTCAGCCCGATGGGCGAGGTGGCGCTGCTCGGCGCATAGATGCCCTGGAAGTAATCCTGGCGGTCGTTACCGGCCGCCGTCACCAGCGAAATATCCGGGTAGCTCTGGGTAAAGGTCTGGATCCCGTTGGTGAAATTGATCTTGTTGATGTAGTTGTGGAAGAACGTGTCCGGGAACCCGAGGTCATCCGCAATCACGTTGGCGCCCCAGGTGGCGAAATCCTGGTAGCACGTCACGAAGTCCACCGACGTATTCGGCCCGCAGAAGCCCAGCTCGGCGCCAGGTGCTGCCGCATGGACCTCTTCCAGCATGGCGGTGCCTTCGTCGCCGCTGCCCGGCAGGCTCGAATCCACCCATACGTTGCTGGGCATATACCCTGCGGCCTGGGAGCTGGCCAGGCAGGTAACGCCGTCGGAAATAATGCCGACCTTCACGCCGCTGCCCGTGACGCCCTGGTCGAGCAACGCCTGGATGTTTTCGGCGGCAATGCCCTGGCTATTGATGTCGAGGCCCGTCGGAACGGCCGCACACGTATCGGCTGGCTGCGCCTGCAGGCCACCCAGGCCGCGCACCACCGCATAAGCCGGCAGGCCCACACGCGTGACACCCGCCAAGCCGGCAAGCTGATGCAGCCGCGAAATCGGCACCCAGGCCTGCACTACCCCAAGTGCGGCCTTGATGCGTTTGGCGCCGAGCATCCGCAGCGCGGCGGGAGCCGGCTGCTGCCCGGGGCGGTAGTGGATATAGACTTGCACTTCACCGCTGCCGTTCACATGCGGCCCGAAGGCATTGGCGTAGGTAAGCGCGCGCCCGGCATTCGCCGACCGCGTGACTTTTTGCGGCATTTGCGCGTTTTCCGCGGACAGCCTGGCGAGGCTCGGCACCAGGGTGCCTGCCTGGGCGCCGTGCGCGATTACCACCGCGCCGACGAGGGCGGCTGCGCCGATCAATAACTTGCTGATTTTCATGTGCTCCCTCTAAGTGATTACTGTCTTGTTTACTTGGGAAAGCCGTAGGCCGGCGGCGTAATCCGCACGACGTCCGACAACTTCGAAATGCGTTCCAGTGCCTCGGGGGTGGCCCAGGCCTGATAGACCTTCATCGAGGCCACGCCTCGTTCGACGTCGGCACCTGCCTGGCCGAGCCTGGCTTCGGTGGCGGCATCGACTTGCTTCACGTATACATAAACCTGGATCTGGCCCTTGGCATTGACGTGTATCCGCTGGTTCGACAAGGCCTGTGCAGCACTCGCATCGGTGGCGGACTGAACCTGTCTTGCCAGGGCGGCCAGTGCGGGACTCAGTTTGCCCATGCCCTGGATGGCGCCGGATCCCGCACCGGTCGAGGCGGAAGGCTCTTCCGACGTTGACGCTGCCGCGATGGTGCGCGGCGGCGGCGGCGCGCTCGCCTCACTGGATGATTGCGCGGAAGGCTGGCCTCCGTGACACCCCGCGAGCGTGAATGCCAGTAGAATGCCGGCGAGCCCCACACTGCCGGATTTATGCATCTTATTTCCTCCCCATATACGAACGATCAAAAATAGCAGAAATCCAGCGTTTCAACAAAGAAATCGCGGTTTTCCCGCCTCGGCGTCCCCACGAACTCCACAGCGCGCTATGTGACAGGCTAAAATGCTCGCCGTTTCCCAAGAGCAGACGCAACATGGACTTGAAGCAGATCGGTGCTGGCGCCAATCCGCCGGAAGAACTCAACGCCATCATCGAAATCCCCGCCCACACGGCACCGGTGAAATACGAGCTCGACAAGAAAACCGGCCTGCTGGCCGTGGATCGTTTCCTGAGCACGTCGATGGTCTATCCGGCCAATTACGGCCTCATTCCCGGCACCCTCTGCGGCGACGGCGATCCGCTCGACGTACTGGTGGTCACGCCGCTGCCTCTGGTCCATGGCTGCATGATCGAGGTCCGCCCCGTCGACCTGATGATGATGACCGACGAGAAGGGCGAGGACGCCAAGCTGATCGCGGTTCCGGTCTCCGGCGTGTATGCCGGCTTCAGCAAGGCCCAGTCGGTGGAAGACCTGCCGGGCGGCCTGAAGGGCCAGGTCGAGCACTTCTTCTCCCAGTACAAGGCCTTCGAGCCCGGCAAGTGGGTCGAGATCGACGGTTGGGGTGGCCGCGAGAAGGCCCTCGCCGAAGTGCGCGCAAGCATCGAGCGCTATCGCAAGCAGGACGGCTGAGGCGGCCCGGGCCCCGGGTCAAGTCACGCCGAGCTCGGCCAGGGCCGAGCGGGCTTCGCCGGGACCGATCCCGCGCAAGCAGTTGAAATGCCCGAGCGGGCACTCGCGGGCAAAGCACGGGCTGCATTCCAGCGCGCGGTACAGGATGCGCACGCGCTCGGCCGCGGGCGGTGTGTAGCAGGGGGACGACGACCCGTACAGGGCCACGATCGGGCGGCCCAGCGCCGCGGCCACGTGCATCAGCCCGGAATCGTTGCACACTACGGCGGCCGCCGCGGCAAGAACATCCACCGCCTCGTCGAGCGTTGTCGCACCGGCCAGGTTGGAGACGCCGGGCGCCGTCACAGCAATCGATGCACCCAATGCCTGTTCCCTGGCGCTGCCCACCACCCATACGGCCCGCCCGCCGGCTCGAAGTCCGGCCGCCAGTTCCGCGTAATGCTCGACCGGCCAGCGCTTGGCGGGCCCATACTCCGCGCCGGGGCACAGGACGACCGGGGTGGCGTCGGGTTCGAGTCCCAGCCGCCGCAACACCTTCGCACGGGCCACGGGATCGCTGTGCAGTTCCGGGCGCGGCAGGACTTCGGGCAGGGCGCTGCCCGGCGGAAAAGCCAGTGCAGCGTAGCGCTCGACCAGCCGCTCATGGGCCGGATTCAAGCGATGCATGCGATTAATCAGGCCATAACGCCACTCGCCCCGATAGCCGATGCGCCGGGGTATCCGCGCCAGCCAGGGCACGAGCGCGGCCTTGGCCGACCGCGGCAGGACATAAGCATGGGAATAGCCACGTCGGCACAATTTTCGCGCGAGCCGCCGGCGCGCTCCGAAGGCCAGTTCGCCGTGACCGGCGGGCAATTCGACCACATCCGCGACCTCGCGCATGCGCGCGGCTACAGGCAGCGCCCACGCCGGCGCCAGCACATCGATAAGCGTATCGGGTGCCTGCTCCTTGAGCAGCTTGAACAGGGTGTCGGCCATGACCAGGTCGCCCACCCAACTGGGTGCGGCAACCAGCACCCGGCCGGGATTCATGCGCCGGGTTCGAGCCAGGCGAGGTAGTCCGCGACCCCTTTCTCGACCGTGCGGAATTCAACGTCGCAACCGGTCGCGCGCAGACGGGCCAGGTCGGCTTCGGTGAAACTCTGGTAGCGGCCCTTGAGATCCTCGGGGAAGGGGATGTACTCGATATCGCCACGCCCATGGTGGGCGATGACCGCCCGCGCCACGTCGTTGAAACTCTGGCTGCGCCCTGTGCCGCAATTGTAGACGCCGTTATGCCCGGGGTGATCGAGGAACCACAGGTTCACCGCCACCACGTCGTCGACGTAAACGAAATCCCGGCGCTGTTCGCCGTCGCCGTAGCCGTCGGTCCCGGCAAACAGGCGGCAGCGGCCTTGCCGCTCGATCTGGTTGTTGAAATGCCAGGCCACGCTGGCCATGCGCCCCTTGTGCTGCTCGCGCGGGCCGTAGACGTTGAAGTAGCGGAACCCGGCCACCGGCGAGCGCACCGAGGACAGGCGGCGGCGGACGTAACGATCGAACAGCGTCTTCGAGTAACCGTAGAGATTGATCGGGGCCTCGTTGGCCGGATCCTCGACGAAGCGTTCGCCCGCCCCGTAGACCGAGGCCGAGGAGGCGTAGATGAACGGAATGCCGCGCGCCGCCGCGAACTCGAACAGGATGCGCGAATAACGGTAGTTCACGTCCATCATGTAGCGCCCGTCCCACTCCGTGGTGTCGGAACAGGCACCCTGGTGAAAGATGGCTTCGATGCGGCCGCTCAGCTCGCCTTTCTCGACGCGGTCGAGGAAACGCTCGTAGTGCTCGTAGTCGCTGATTTGCGCGGTCGCGATGTTGACGAACTTGGTGCCGTCGGCCAGATCGTCGACGACGAGGACGTCCGTCACGCCGCGGGCGTTGAGCGCCTGCACCAGGTTGGAGCCGATGAAACCGGCACCGCCCGTGACGACGATCACTCCGCGCTTGCTCCCGCCTCGTCGGCATCGCCTTCCAGCGTGAACCAGGTGCTGCAGTACGGGCACTCAGCCTCGTCACCGGGCTTTTCCAGCGGAATGTAGACCTGGGGATGGGAATTCCACAGGCTCATCTCCGGCAGCGGGCAATGAACCGGCAGGTCGGCAGGCTTTACCCGCACACGGCGGGTGTCGTTGGGCTGCTTCTTGCGCTGGTGATCGGGTCCCTGATACATGACAGACTATCTCGCGATTGCTGGCGCCAATTATAACGATCAGGGCAATGCTGCGGCGAACGTTTCACTCCAGCACCCCTCGATATGGGTCCGGGCGCGTGCCTCGGCATCGCCGTCCGGCTTCAGCCCGAGCACGCGCCGGTTGGCGCCCGTGCGCAAGCAGGACAAGGCCTCGGCCAGGCGCGGTGCGCCCGCCACATGACCGCGTTGCCCCAGCGCACGCATCTGCCGCTCCAGATTGGTATGGCGGATGGCCGCCGCGTCGCGCGGCGCGACCGACAATAACCAGTACGCGGCCAGGAATTCGCCATCGACCAGCGCCGCCGAGTTGGCCGTGCGCCGGGGCCCGGCCGCGGTGACACGCTTGCGCATCGCGATGATCTCCGCGGCCAGTTGTTCCGGGGGCACTTCGCGGGTGAGCAACCGCAACCGTTCGGCATGGAAACGTCGCGCAAGACGCGCGCTCCCGGCAACGGGCCGCGCCCGGAGCAACGCCTGGCGCTCCCACAACCAGGCGTTTTCCGACTGATAACGTTGCCAGGCATCGAAGCGCGAGAGCAGGAGCCCGGCCGCGCCCTCCGGGCGCAGGCGGGTATCGACGGTGTACAGCGGCCCCGCCATGGTCGGCTGGCTCAGCAACGACAGCGCCCGTTGCGTGAGCCGGGCCAGGTAGGTCTCCGCCGCGAGGCCCTCGCTGCTGGCAAGCTCGGTCGAGGTGTAAACGAAAACCAGGTCCAGGTCGGAGGCGAAACCCAGCTCCCGGCTCCCCAGCTTCCCGTAACCGATGGCCAGCAACTCGCCCTCCAGATGCCCGTGGCGCTCGCACACCCGCGTCGCAGCCAGCTGAAGCGCAGCCCTGACGCTGTACTCGGCAAGTTGCGTCAACGCGCGTTCGCTATCCGCCGCCGTGAGTTCGCCTTCGACGACTGCGGCCGCGACCTTCAATCTCTGCAATTCGTTGAGCTCGCGCAATTGCTCCGCGGCTTCTTCCCCGGAGAGTGTCAGGCCCGGCAACGCCCGCATCTGCCGCGCAACAGCGCCCCGGGTCGCCGGTGTGCTGAGGCGCTCGTCGAGCAACTCGTCGAGCGCGGCAGGCGTGGCCGCCAGGCGCTCGGCAATCCAGGGGCTGGACCCGATCAGGCCGACCAGGCGCGAGCGCGCGGCTACCCGCTCGACGAGCAAGGCCAGATAAGCGCTGCGCCGAACCAGGGCTGTCAACAAAACCAGCAGGCGCTGAAGCGCGGCGTCAGAGTCGGCCTGTGCCGCCGCGGCGCCGATCAGCTCCGGCGCGAGCCGGTCGAGCGCCCTGCGTCCACGCGGCCCCATCAGGCGCACCGGCCGCGAATTCTGGAAATTGACCAGTGCTTCCACCGCCGAATCCAGCCCCAGCTCCGCGGCGGCCTGCGCCGTGTCTTCCCCGCGCCACAAGCGCTCGGCGGCACCACGCACCGGTCCCTTGCGCGGCGGCGTGCCGAGAATATCGTTGAACACCGCCCGCACGCACTGGCGATGCTCCGACAGTGATTGCGTCAAGGCCTCCGCACCGGCAAAATCCAGGCTGGCCGCCAGAAGCGCCAGTCGCTCGGGTTCCTCGGGCAGGACGTGCACCGGCGCCAGCGTCGCCATCTGGAGGCGATTCTCCACGCGGCGCAGGAACTCGTAGGCCGACAGCAGCGCCCGGGCACTGTCCGGTTCGAGATGGCCCAGACGCGCTGCGGCGGCCAGCGCGCCGCGCAGGCCGGACCCCGCCAGCGCAGGCTCGCGACCTCCGCGAACGAGCTGGAAGGCCTGGACGATAAATTCGATCTCGCGGATCCCGCCCGGCCCCTGCTTGATGTCGCCCGTGCGCCCGCCTGCTTCGACTTCGATCTGGTGCTTCATTTCGCGCAGGGCATCGATCGCATTGTAGTCGAGGTACCGGCGGTAAATGAAGGGGCGCAACTGGCGCAGGAAAGCCCGTCCCGCCGCCGTCTGCCCGGCCACCACCCGGGCCTTGAGCCAGGCGTAGCGCTCCCAGTCGCGGCCATGGTTCTGGAAGTAGGATTCCATGGCCTCGACCCCCATGGCCAGGGGCCCGGACTGACCGAAAGGGCGCAATCGCAGATCGATCCTGAACCCGCCTTCGAGCCGCTCCAGCAAGAGCCGGGCCTGGCGCAGGGCGAGGCGCTCGTCGCGTTCGCCGGTACCCGCGTAGGCAAAGACCAGGTCGAGGTCGGAATAAAAATTGAGTTCGCGCCCGCCCAGCTTGCCGAGGCCGAACACGATCAGGCTACCGGCGCCAGGCACGTCGGCCAGGGCCTGCCGCACGGTGGCCTGCGCCAGGCTGCTCAAGGCCAGCAGGCTTTCACGCGCGGTCTGCAATCCGGTCATTTCGCGCAAAGCGATCAGGGCGAGCCCGTCGTGGACGACGGCATGCCGTCCCGGGAAATGGCGCACGAGCGGTTCGCGGGCCGCCTCCAGCAACGCCTGCGCCGGCGCGGATCCGAGACTGAGCAGGCGGCGATAGAGAAAATCGCTCCAGCCCAGCGCGCGGGCCAACGCGCTCCGCGGACCCAGCTCGCACCCCGCCAGCCCTGCCTCGGCCATACGCTCGCGACCGCGGGCGGCAAGCAGCTGCCGCGGGCTCACCGACACGGCCCCGCGGGCAAAGCCCGGTACAATCGCGGGATGAGCCCGGAGGAAAACCCATGCTGCTGACCTTGCCCGATGTACTTGATGCCAACGCATTGGCCGGATTGCGTGACGCGCTTGCAGGCGCCCGCTGGGAGGACGGTCGCAGCACCGCGGGCGCGGGTTCCCGCGACCGCAAGAACAATGTTCAGGTGAGCCTCTCCGATCCCAACCTGCCGCAATGGCAAGCACTGGTTACGCAGGCGCTGCGGCGCCACCCCATGATGCAGTTCCTGGTTCTGCCCAAACGCATCATGGCACCTGTCTTCAACCGTTACGATCCAGGCATGCACTACCAGGACCATGTCGATTTCCCCCTTCTGGACAACGAGCCGCGCATGCGCGCCGATTTGTCCCTGACGCTGTTTCTCTCGCCACCCGAAAGCTACGAAGGCGGGGAGCTGGTCGTTGGCCTGCCGGATGGGGAACAACGCATCAAGCTTCCCGCGGGCCAGGCCATCGTGTATCCGGCATCGACGCTGCACCGGGTGGAAACGGTCCGTTCGGGCTCGCGGATCGCCGTCGTCACGACCATCCAGAGCCATGTTCGCGGACAGACGGAGCGCGACATCATTGCCGACATGGTCCGGCTGTGGCGTCTCGTCGAAGACATGGCGCCGCAGGGCGAGGAAGTCCGCCTTGCCGCCAAGGTCCATCACAACCTGCTCCGCCTCTGGGCCGACTGAGTCCGTATTCATGACCTCGGCAGCACGACGATGACCGGATCGTGGTCCGAGGCACGATAGGGTGCCGCGCGGCCACGGCAGACCGGGCGCCCCGCATAGCCGAACCCGCGTGCCTCGTCGGCGTCGATATGCCAGATGGCCGCACCCCGCGCGCCCTTCGCCAGGTGGGGCGTAAGGAAAACGTAATCGAGCCGCCCCGAACCCCAGCTGCCGTTTTCCGTGTACTGCGGGTCGCGGGTATCCAGCGGCGGCTCCATCTGCCAACCAGCCTGGCTCAGCTCGCGTATGGCGGCTTCGCGCGGGTAAGCATTGAAATCGCCCATCAGTACCACGGCCGCGGACACAATACCCGTAGGCCGCTTCCCGATCCAGTGCTCCAGATACGGTATGGCAAGGGCACGCGCCCGAGCGCAATCGCCGCCGCCGGACCTGCCGTCGAGGCTCGCTCCGCAGCTACTGCGCTTGGAGCGTAGATGCACGACGACGACGGTAAAGGCCTCACCGCCCTTGCGTGCACGGAAACTGGCGGCCAACGCCGGGCGCGTCAGACCGGCTCGCACGGCCCGATCGTCGCTCGGGGGAACCAGCACGGCGACCCGGCCCACGGGCGTCACCCGGCGCGTGTCATAGACCAGGGCCGGTGCGATCAGGTCGGTGCCGAGCCGGCGCGTCCGTGTCCGGATGAAGCGATAGGGCGCACCCGCCACGCTGTGATTGAGTGCGCCCACCAGTGTGGCAAGCGCCCCGTTCGGACCATGACCATTGTTTTCAATCTCCTCCAGTCCCGCTACCGCCGGCTGCATCGCCTGCAATGACGCGACCAGCTTGTCCGTCTGGCACCGCCACTGCGCTCGCGTGCGAGCGCCCCGCTCGGTGGGAAAGACCGGCCCGGAGACCGCACGGTTGAAATAGTTCTCGACATTGAATGTCACCACGCGCAAGCCTGGGGGAAGCCCCTGCGTCGCCCGAGCCGGGCGCGCGTTAACCGTGTGCCCCCGTCCAACCTGGGTCGCTTCGACCAGGTCGCGGCCGTAGGCGTGATAGGCAATACCGGCAACGGATTCAAATACGTCCCCGATACGTAGCGGATGTAGCGCATCGAAGCTCGCATTGCCCAGCCGCAATTGTTGCGGATCTGCTGCGCTGTTACCGTCGTCCAGCCAGATTTCCCGCCTTGCGGAAGCCTGATGCAATTCGCGCACAGCCGGGCCCGGTGCCGTCAACGCGGTAGGCGCGTAGTGGCGCCCGCCGGCATGCAGGCGCACTTCGCCATAACGAACGAAATCGTCGAGATCGTCCACTGTGAGAGCCTGACCAATCCGTATGCGCATGCCGAGCAGGGCCTGCCATTGCTGCGTATCCTGCGGCAGCGACACGGTGATAGCCGGCGGCAAGGCATGCCGCCCGCAACGTTCGACGCCCCGCGGGTAAGCCAGTTCGGGCAGTCCGTGATAGCTCTGGTAGCGCGCCGTGAATGCGAGCCGTTGCCCGGGAGCGACACTGCCGGGAAGAGTCCGCCCGCCATAGACAAACACGGCTTCGGATGTGTCGGCACTGTCGTCCCATTGCGCCCGGGGCGCTTCGATGAAAAAACCCCGCATGCGTGGAAAGACGCCCGTCACGACGCCTGACACCTTGATGCTGTGGCCGCGCCTTGCCGTAGCCAGCGCGTGCAATGGCATGGCGTGTGCCCCGCAGTCCGCCCACGCGAACCGGGCCGGCCCCATCGCCACCGACAGTATCACGATGCCGGCAGCCGCGAGGTGCCCGATAGCGCCCCTGACCCGCGGGTTAACCACCAGAGCGCGGTGTCCCCTTTGTCTCGCCCGGCCCGGCGGGGACGGGCGCGGGCCCCACGATGAGGCTCTGGGGGGTGCGCTGCAGGGTGTCTACCAGGGTCTGGAGACGCGCGCTGAGTGTGCGCAGGCGTCCCAGCAGCGCGTTGAGCCCCGGAAGCGTGGTCTGGTTCATTTGCGCCGCGAGACCGCTGGCGGCGCGCGCGGCACGGCCCACCGCTTGCATCGGTTGCCGTGCTTCGGCGACCAGGGATCTGGCCTGTACCAGCACCTTCTGCGCGGAGCCGAGCGTATCGTGCAATTGCGTGATCAGTCCGGGCATCTCGTTCAGGCTCGGGCGGGCGGCTTTCTCCAGTTGCACCAACTGGGCGCTCGCCTCGTCGATCTGCGCGAGCGTGGCGGAAATATGTTCCCGGTTCTGGTCGTCGAGCAACTGATGGACCGACTTGAGCGTCCCCTTGAGGCTGGCCATGATCCCGCTGGCATCGTGCATCAGGCCCGACATGGCACCGGGCTTGAGCGGGAGGTGCGCGGGAGACTCCACGCTGGTCTGGATGTCGCCCGGCCCGGAACCGAGCGTCAACTCCACGGTCTTGCTGCCGATCAGCCCGGGCGCCGCGATCGTCGCGTAGCTTCCCTTGGGCAACGGGAAATTCGTGTCCACGGCGATACGCACATTGATGTGGCGGCGATTCTGTGGATCCAGCCCGACCTTGCGCACGGCGCCCACGCGAACCCCGTGATAATTGACCGGAGAGCCCGGCCCCAGGCCCGCCACACTGCCCTCCGCTTCCAGGACGTAGGGGACACGGCTGACACTCGGCGCCATCATCCACCAGGCAACCAGCCCGGCGCCGATGCCGAACACGGCAATGAAAACGATCGCGATCAGCGCGTGTGCCCGTTCTTCCATACCGCAATCTCCTTGCCGTCGTGGTGCACCGGCCTCATGCGCGTCCCGTGTTTCTCAACGCGGCCCCGCGCGGCCCGGCGAGCAACCGGTGTATGGTCTCATGCGCATCCGCCTGGCGCGGATCGGCGAGCTCATCGAGCGTGCCCTCGAACAGGATTTGCCCCCCCGCCAATACCACCGCCCGGTTGGCCAGGGCGGCCACCGAATCCAGATCATGGCTCACCATGACGATGGTCAGGTCCAGTTCGCGGTGCAGATCGGCCAGCAACGAATCGAGTTCGTGGGCGGTTACCGGGTCCAGGCCCGAACCCGGCTCGTCGAGGAACAGCAGCTCGGCCTCCACCGCCAGGGCACGCGCCAGTGCAACGCGCTTGACCATGCCGCCCGAGAGTTCGGCCGGGCGCTTGTTCGCGTCCTCCGGCGACAGTCCCGTAAGTTCGAGCTTGTACATCACCACGTCGTGGATCAATTCCTCGTCGATGTGCTCGCCCATGGTGCGCAACTCACGCAGGGGAAACGCCACGTTGTCGAAAACGTTGAGCGCACTGAACAGCGCGCCCTGCTGAAACAGCATGCCCCAGCGCTTGCGCAACAAATGCTGCTCGTGCCAGTTCAGGTGATGGACGTCGTAACCGAAGACCTCCACCTTGCCCGCGTCCGGTGTGCGCAACCCGATCATTTCGTGCAGTAGCGTCGTCTTGCCGCCGCCGCTCGTCCCGATGATCGCCAGCACGTCGCCGCGGCAGGCCGTAAGATTGATCCCCTGGTGCACCCAGCTCCCGCCCAGGCGGGTACGCAGATCGCGGACGCGCACGACGACCTCTTTCTCCGCGTTCACAGGCCCACCCCGCTGAACAGGAAGCCGAAGGCCACCTCGATGATGAGCACGAGGGCAAAGCCGACCACCACGGCACGGGTGGTATGCGAGGAGATGCTCTGGGTATCGCGCGGTGCGGTAAGCCCGTAGTAGGCGCTGGTGACGCCGATGATGAAACCGAACAGCGCCCCCTTGCCGACACCGATGAAGTAATTTTCGATGGGTACCGAATCCGGAAACCACGCCAGCCACATCTGCCACGTTACGCCGAGCTGGGCGTTGGACAGGTACACACCGCCCAGAACACCCCAGAAATCGATCCAGACCACCAGCAGGGGCATCACGAGCGCCATCGCCAGCACACGCGGCATCACGATACGCAAGGTGGGCGAAACGCCCAGTGCCTGCAGCGCGTCGAGCTCTTCGGTCAGGCGCATCCCGCCGATGCTCGCCGTCGTCGCACTGCCCATGCGCCCGACCAGCACCAGGCCGGCGATGAAGGGCCCCAGTTCGCGTGTGAACGCCAGGCCCACGGCACCGATGATCTGTTGATTCAGTCCGAACTGCACGAGCTGTCCGGAAATCTCGTAGGTGAGCATCATCCCGACCAGGAGGCCGAGGAATGCCAGCAGGAGCAAGGATTGCGCGCCCGCGCGATAGATCGTCGCGGATAATTCGCGCAGCGGAAACAGACGCGGGTTTTCCACACAATGCCACAGGTCGACGAAAAACTGCCCGACCAGAAGACTGCTCCCGCCGGCCTGTTGCCCGAAGCTGTGGATCGCGCCGCCCATCGCGGGAAGGACTCGGCGCAGCCGGGCGAAACGGCCGGGCGCGGGTGGGCGGGTCAAGGGATGTTTGCCCAGGCGCCCGAACACGGGGGCATGCGTATCGCCGCCGGCGAGATGCTCCGGCATGCGCTCTCCCCAACAGTGCCAGAGGGCCAGCGCGCCGAGGCTGTCGAGATGGGACATGCCGGTCAGATCCCACTCATCGGAGGGCCGGCCCGTGATCGAACGGAGCTTGTGCAGCACATCGTTCTCTTTTTCCAGCAACGCCTGCAGCCGCCAATCACCACTCACGCGGATATGCCGCGTTGATCCGGCCTGCTCGATGTGCACTTGCGGCGGATCGCCCATCCGGTCCTCGTTTTTCGTGCCGGGCTTCGCTGGCAGTATAGAGCCTATGCTGGAACTTGCCTTGCCGATCGCATAACCTTGCCGCTGACCGGAAACATAAGCATCCCCACAGTACACTAGCGACCATGCGCATCGACCCCGCACGTGCCCCGACTGCCTGGCTGTTCGCTATAGCGGCGGCACTGGTTACGATCGCCTTCGCCCTCGGGGCGTGGAACCACGGCCCCATTCCCTCGATGGAAACGCGTTTTGCCGTGGCGGTGCAGCAGATGCTCGCGCACCACCAATGGCTGATTCCGCAGAAAAACGGCCTGCCCTACATCGAATACCCCCCGTTCTACTATTGGATGGGCCTTGTGCTGGCCAAGGCGGGACTCCCGGTGCTGCCCGCGATCCGCCTGCCCAACCTGCTGGCGCTATGGGTCTGGCTGGGCGCCTTGCTCGGACTATCGCGTTACCTGCTGCCGCAACTCCCGCGCTGGCTGCTGCCGCTGCTGGCAGTGGCGGCACCGGCCGCCCTTTATAACTTCTTTGTGGCCCAGAGCGATGGCTGGCTCTGCGTTGGCGTGACGCTCGCCTTGCTCGGTTATCTGCGCTCAGGCGAACGCGACGGTTTCCCCTGGCTGCTGTGGGGCGGGGCGGCGCTGGCGGTGTTCGCCAAAGGGCCCGTGGGACTGGTCCTGGCCGGGCTTGCCATCGCGGGCGACCTCGTCCTCGCCGCCTTGGCAGGCGCATTCCGCTGGCGGGAACTGCCGCGGCATGTCTGGCGACTGGCGCCGCTGCGCGGGCTGCTGATTGCCCTGGCCCCGCTGGCGGCCTGGTATGTCGCCTGCGGCTTCGTGGCCGATTGGGATTTCGTGCGCGCGGCACTCGTCTACAACAACTTCACCCGCTTCGTGGCGGCCGCCGGCGGCCATGCCAATCCCTGGTGGATGTACGCGCAAAGCTTCTGGGCCGATTACCTGCCCTGGTCGCTCGCCGTGCCCTTCGGGCTGGTACTTGCCGCGCGCCGCCTCCGGGAACCGGGCTTGCGCCTGGCCCTCGCGTGGGCAGTTACGACGGTGCTGTTCTTTTCAGTCTCCGCTTCCAAGCAGAGCAAATACATCCTCCCCGCCGCTCCGGCCTTCGCTGCACTGGCGCTCTATGCATTGGCAGCCCTGTCGCGGCGGCGGCCCGCCTGGCTGGGCCGCGGCGTGGCAGCATGGAGCGGATTCATCCTACTGCTATTCACGGTGCTGGTCGGGGCCTGGCTGCCGCAACTGGGCCCGCGCATCGACGACGATGCCGCCTATGCGCGCCTGCGCGGCACGGTTGCCGCGTCGCCCGGACGCCTTTACATGTACCGCTGGCCCCGCTCTCTCATTCTCTGGCAACTGGGTGCGCCGATGCCCTGGTTTCGTGACGCCCGCAGCCTGTACGCGGCCGTTCACGATGGCCGGTTGCGCGCGGGGGACTATGTCCTGGTCTATCGCGATTCGCTCCGGAACCAAGCCAGCCCCTACGCCCTGAAGCCCGCGCCCAAGCCGCCTTACTTCAGCTACGTTACGACCGTGGACTCCAAGGGCGGAATCGATGTATTCCGCGTCCTGCCGGGCGCCGCGGCGCAACCCGTACCCTCAACCCCGGTCCCGCCGCGGCAACCCTGGTGGGCGCAATTCGACACGGACTGAATGGCAATGACATGACATCCCCGGCAAACGATCTGAACAACTGGCTGGAGGGCCTGCTTCACGACCCCGAGGTCTTTCCCCACCAACTGGATACGGTCAACCGGCAGCTTCTGCTCGTGCGGCTCCCGGCCGCAAAGGCCCGGGAGGCCGCCTTCCTCGACCAACGCGTTCTCGGTGGCCAGGAACCCGGGGCCTGGGTACCTCTGGACCGCGTGCTCGCCCTGGCCGGACCGGAAAACCAGCCGCGTGGCCTGATCCTGCATTGCGGCCATGCCGGGTCCACCCTGATTTCGCGCCTGCTGGGCGAATTGCCCCGGGCATGGTCGTTACGCGAACCCCTGCTTCTGCAGGCGCTCGCCGCCGAAGCCCGGGCATCGGGCACGCCGCTGGCACGGCTGCGCACGAGCGAGTTCCATGCCTTGCTCGCCCTCTCGCAACGACTGCTGGCCAAAACACCATCGGATCGATCCCATGTCATCATCAAGCACACCAGCCTGACCGCGAACCTGGCACCCTGGCTGCTCGGCTTGCACAAGCCGGCCTCGGTCCTGTGCCTGTGGACTCCCCTGGGCGATTACCTCGCCACCATGCTGCGGCAGCCCGCCCTCCGCTCGGGCGTCCGTGTCGCCGCCGGGGAATGGATCCAGGATCTGATCCCGGCGCTGGGCGCGTCCTCTCCTATCCTGGGCGAGTGCAATGACGCCGAACTGGCTGCGCTGAACTGGTGCGCCGCCCAATATGCCTTTACGCGCGCCCGGGATCTGGCACCCGAGCGTGTGACCGGCCTGCTTTTCTCGGATTTTCTCCAGGCGCCGGAACAGCATCTCGGTTCCCTGGCGCGCCATTTCGGTATCGAGCATAGCGAACAGGATCTCGGCCGCGCACTCTGCAGCCCCTGGATGCGCCGCTATGCCAAGGATCCCCGTTATCCGTTCGATACCGCGGAGCGCGCCCGGGAAATCGAAGCGGCAAAGTCGCGTCTGGCTGGGGAAATTGAAACGGGCATGACATTCGCCCGGCGGCTCTGGCAGCGCCTGCCCATGGCCAACGCTTTCACCTCGCCCGGCTGAACCGGAAGCGGGTCAGTCCCGTGCGCCCAGGCGGCGGGCACGCTCGGCCTTGGCCGCCGCCTCCCTGCGGTGGAGGTGGACGTTGTAGTTGGCCAGCGCTTCCGGCCAACCCGCCATTTCGCGGGCAATCAGTTCACTGAACATCTGCGCGTGCGCCGGCTCGGCATTGAGCGCGGGGACGTAGGCAAAGCGTTTGCCGCCGGCTTCCAGGAAAACATCCCGGTATCGCTGGGCGATCTCTTCCAGCGTTTCCAGGCAATCCGCGGCAAACCCCGGACAGGCGACCGTAACACTCTCGATACCCGCTTCCGCCCAGCCGCGAAGCGTGGCCTCGGTATCGGGCTGCAACCAGGTCGCGGGACCGAAGCGGGACTGGAATGCCAGCGCCCATTCACTGCGCGCGATGCCCAGCCGGGCGGCGATCAGGCGCGCGGTGCCCTGGCATTGGCAATGGTAGGGATCGCCTGCCTCGAGCGTCGATCGCGGCATCCCGTGGAATGACAGCAGCAACCGCTCGCCGCGGCCCTGGTGTTCCCAACTTCGCTCGATGCTGGCGGCAACGGCATCGATATAGCGCGGGTGGTCGTGGTAGTGATTCAGGAATCGCAGCGAAGGCACCCAGCGCAAACGCGCCAGGGCCGCGCCCACGGCATCGCTCGCCGCGCCCGTGGTGGCGCCGGAGTACTGGGGATAAAGCGGTATGACCAGCAGCCTCTCCACGCCGGCCTGCATCAGCACGCGCAAGGCATGTTCCACGCTGGGTTCGCCATAGCGCATCGCCAGCGCGACCGAGACGGGACCCTCGAAACGGGTCGCCACGGCGTCGCGCACGCCCTGCTCCAATGCCCGGGAATGCACCATCAAGGGTGAACCTCCCTCGGTCCATACCGAGGAGTAGGCGCGCAGCGTCTTGCGCGGGCGCACACGCAGGATGACGCTGTGCAACAGCAGCCAACGAAGTGCGTCCGGCAATTCGATGACGCGGGGATCGGACAGGAATTCGGCGAGGTAGCGCCGCACGGCACCGGCGGTCAAGGCTTGCGGCGTCCCCAGGTTGATCAGCAGGACGCCGGCGCGGGCCACCTCTTCATGGCGATAGTCCCTGCGTCCCCAGTAGCGACTTTTCATCGCGCGGCCGAAATCCCTCTTACAGGCTGTAGTAAAGGTCGAACTCAACCGGGTGCGTGGTCATGCGCACGCGCTGCACGTCCTGGCGCTTGAGCCCGATATAGGCCTTGAGCGCATCCTCGCTGAAGACGCCGCCCGCAGTGAGGAAGTCGTGGTCGTTCTCGAGCGCATCGAGTGCGCCCTCGAGCGAGTAGGCCACCTCGGGAATGTCGGCGGAAACTTCCGGCGGCAAGTCGTAAAGATCCTTGTCCATGGCATCGCCGGGATGCATGCGGTTGAGAACCCCGTCCAGGCCGGCCATCAGCAGCCCGCTGAAGGCAAAGTAGGGGTTGGCCATGCTGTCGGGGAAGCGCACCTCGATACGGCGGCCCTTCGCGCTCTGCGCGAAAGGCACGCGGATCGAGGCGGAACGGTTGCGGGCCGAATACGCGAGCTTGACCGGGGCCTCGAAGCCGGGCACCAGACGCTTGTAGCTGTTGGTGGCCGGATTGGTCAGGGCGTTGAGCGCGGGCGCATGCCTGATGATGCCGCCGATGAAAAACAGCGCCGTCTCGGAGAGCCCGCCGTAGCCGTCGCCGGCGAACAGGTTTTGTCCGCCCTTGCCCAGCGACAGGTGGACGTGCATGCCGTTGCCGTTGTCCCCGGTGAGGGGCTTGGGCATGAAGGTGGCGGTCTTGCCGTAGCGCTGGGCCACGTTCATGATCACGTACTTGAGGATCTGCACCTCGTCGGCCTTGCGCACCAGTGTATTGAGCCGCACGCCGATCTCGCACTGCCCGGCGGTGGCGACTTCGTGGTGGTGCACTTCGCACTTGAGGCCCATCTCCTCCATCACCCGGCACATCTCGGAACGGATGTCCTGCAGCGAGTCGACCGGCGGGACCGGGAAGTAGCCGCCCTTCAATCCCGGGCGGTGGCCGAAGTTGCCGTTCGGGTAGACGCGGCCTGAATTCCAGTTCGCCTCCTTGGAATCGACCTCGTAGAATGCGTTGCCGACCGCGCTGCCCCAGCGGACGTTGTCGAAAATGAAGAACTCGTTCTCGGGCCCGAAAAAGGCGGTATCGGCGATTCCGGTCTGCTGCAGGTAGGTTTCGGCGCGCCGCGCGATGGAGCGCGGGTCACGCTCGTAACCCGACAGCGTGGCGGGCTCGACCACGTCGCAGCGCAGGATCAGCGTGGGATGGTCCATGAACGGGTCCAGCACCGCGCTGGAAGCATCCGGCATCAACACCATGTCGGATTCGTTGATCTGCTTCCAGCCGGCGATCGAAGAGCCGTCGAAGGCCTTGCCTTCCTCGAAGAAATCCGCGTCCACACTGGTCGGCGTCACGGTCACGTGCTGTTCCTTGCCCCGTGTGTCGGTAAAACGCAGATCCACGAAATGGATTTCGCCCGCGGCGATCCGTTTGAGAATGTCGTCGGCGCTCATGAAAACGGCTCCAGAATTAACAAGAATATGGCAACCCCTGTGCCTCGCCGCGAACGATAACACGCTCCCGGCGGCCACCCCTTTATACTAATCGCCTTTGACCGTTGGCGACCTTGATTCAAGGATTTTCACGCCCCATGCCAGACAATCCACCCAAAACATTCCAGGCGCTGGTCCTGCGGCTGCGCCAGTACTGGGCCGAGCAGGGCGCGGCCCTGCTGGAGCCCCACGACATGCCGATGGGCGCCGCGACCTTCCACCCGGCGACCTTCCTGCGCGCGCTCGGGCCCCGTCCCTGGCACGCCGCGTTCGTGCAGCCCTGCCGCCGGCCGACGGACGGGCGTTATGGCGAGAACCCCAACCGCGGGCAGCAGTATTTCCAGTTCCAGGTGCTGATGAAACCGGTGCCTGATGACTTCCAGCAACTCTATCTCGGGTCGCTGGCGGCCCTCGGGCTGGATCTGGAGGTTCAGGATGTTCGTTTCGTAGAGGACGACTGGGCCTCTCCCACACTGGGCGCCTGGGGCCTGGGCTGGGAGGTCTGGCTGAACGGCATGGAAATCAGCCAGTTCACGTATTTCCAGCAGGTCGGCGGCATCGAGTGCCGGCCGGTGACTGGAGAGATCACCTATGGCCTTGAGCGCATCGCGATGTACCTGCAGAACGTCGACAGCATGTTCGACCTGGTGTGGCAGGAAACACCCGCCGGCATCCTGCGCTATGGCGACCTGTACCTCGACAACGAGCGGGAGCAGTCTCACTACAATTTCGAACTGGCCGACACCGCACAACTGAGCGCGCATTTCGCAGCGGCCGAACGTAATCACGCAAGGCTGCTGGAGACAGGACTGATTCTGCCAGCCTATGAACGCGCGCTGGAAGCCTCGCATGCCTTCAACCTGCTCGATGCCCGGCGTGCACTGTCGGTGACCGAACGCCAGAACCACATCCTGCGCGTCAGGCGCATGGCCACCGCGGTCGCCAAAGCCTGGCATGCGGCGGAAGCGGAAAAGGAGTCGCCGGCCTCATGAGCCGTTCCCCAATCACCGACCTGCTGATCGAAATCGGAACCGAGGAACTGCCGGCAGCCGCGCAGGAGCCGATGGCCCGGGCCCTGGCCGATGATCTGCGCAAACTGCTCAAGGCGCATTCGCTGTCCGCGGAATCTATCCGGCCGTTGTGGGGTCCGCGGCGCCTGGCGGTCGTGGCCACTGGCGTGCCCGAAATCGAACCGGACCGGCAGGAACAACGCCGCGGGCCCGGACTGCAGGTCGCGTTCGACGATGCCGGCAAGCCTACGAAGGCCGCCGAAGGATTCGCGCGCTCCGTGGGCGTCGCCGTGGACGAGCTGGAGTCTCTGCGCACCGACACCGGCGCCTGGCTCGTGCATCGCCAGACGCGCCAGGGCCAGTCCATGGCAGATATCCTCGCCGCCGAGTTGCCGGAACTCCTGCATGCGCTGCCCCAGCCGCGCCGGATGCGCTGGAACGGCTCGGACAGCGGTTTCCTGCGCCCGGTCCGCTGGCTTTGCGTGCGCCTGGGCAAGGCAGTAGTCCCAGTTAAGGCTTTCGGGCTGACCGCCGGGGGCGAGAGCCGCGGCCACCGTGTTCATCATCCGAAACCGGTCCCTGTCGCGTCTCCCGGAAAATATCCGGATGCGCTTGCGGCCGCGCATGTCCTTGTAGACCCCGCAGCGCGGAGCGAGAAGATCATGGCCGAGGTCCGTGCGCTGGCGTTATCACTCGATGCTGAACCTGCACCGCCGGACGAAGCGCTTTACGGCGAACTCGCCGGGCTGGCCGAATGGCCGGTCGCGCTTGTGGCTAAATTCGCCCCGGACTTTCTCGAGCTTCCCGCGGCGGTCGTCGTCACTACGCTGGCCCACCACCAGCGTTTCATCCCCTTGCGTGACCGGCAGGGTAACCTCCTGCCCGATTTCATCGCCATAGCCAACCTGGAGAGCAAGGACCCGGAGCAGGTCAGGAACGGCCTGGGACGAGTGGTGCGTCCCCGCCTCGAGGACGCGCGCTTCTACTACCGCCGTGACCGTGCGCACCCGATCACGGCCTATGTCGGCGAACTCAAGGACCTCCAGTTCGGCCCCAAGTTGGGAACGATGGCCGATAAGTCGCTGCGTCTGGCGTCACTTTGTGAACATATCAGCAAGCTCGAAAAGTGGCCCGGCGGCGACCCGGCCACCGCGCGCCGCGCCGGGGAGCTGGCCAAGTGCGACCTGGTCACCGGCATGGTGTTCGAATTCCCCGAACTCCAGGGAGTGATGGGCGGCCTGTATGCAGCGGCCACCGAGCCGGACGCCGTCGCCAAGGCCATTTCCGAGCAATACCTCCCGGCCGGCGCGGAAGACCGGCTGCCGCGCACGGCCACCGGCGCCGCCCTGGCACTGGCGGACCGTATCGACACCCTGGTAGGCGGGTTCGCCGCCGGGCTAGCCCCCAGCGGGACGAAAGATCCCTTCGGCCTGCGCCGTGCCGCGTTCGGCGCCCTGCGCATTCTGAGTGAGCACGCCCCGCAACTCGACCTCGAGCCCGTTTTGCAGTTCGCCGCCCGCCTGTATCCGGCCGAGCTCGAGGCGCCCGACGCGATTCCCGACACGGTCTCTTTCCTGCGGGACCGTTTGCGCAGCCTCATCCTGGAGCAAGGCGAACGCCCGGATATCGCCCAGGCCGTATTGGCTGTCGCGCCGCTTGCCCCCGGCATCGCGCTCGCCCGCGCCCGGGCACTGCGCCTCTTCGGCGAAGGCCCCCATGCCGCTTCGTTGGCGGCCGCCAACAAGCGTATCGCGAACCTGCTGCGCCAGGCTTCGAACGAAGACCTGGAATCGCAAGCCTCTGCGGGCGGCGGCAACGAAGATGCCGAGGGCGCCCTGTCGGAGGCCCTGGAACAACGCTTGCCGGTTCTGGGAGCGGCCCTCGAGGCGCAGGATTACGCCCGCGCGCTGGAGACCTTGGCCCAATTGCGCGAACCCGTCGATCGCTTCTTCGATGAAGTCCTCGTCATGGATCCCGACCCGCGGATACGCGCGCGGCGCCTCAACCTTCTCGCGCGCCTGCGCAACGCTTTTTTGCGCATTGCCGATATCGGCGAGCTCCAAGTGTCGGGGAACGGTACGGAATGAGCGTGATCGTGCTGGACCGCGACGGCGTCATCAACGTTGACCGCGATGATTACGTCAAGAGCCCGGCGGAGCTCGAATTCATCCCCGGCAGCCTGGAGGCGATGGCGCGACTGAGCCGGGCCGGTCATGAACTGGTTATCGCCACCAACCAGTCAGGCGTCGGACGCGGCCTCTACAGCATGGGATCGGTTGATGCCATCCACCGCCATCTGATTCGTGAGGCGGCCCGCAAGGGCGCCCGCATCAGCGGGATTTACGTTTGCCCGCACGCGCCGCTGGCCGAGTGCGATTGCCGCAAGCCGGCCCCGGGTCTGTTGCGCCGGATTGCTCAGGATTTCTCGGTCCCATCCTCGAAGCTGATCATGATCGGGGACACGGCCAAGGACCTGGCCGCGGGCGCGGCCGTGGGCGCCAGGACCATGCTCGTCCGAACCGGCCAGGGCGAGGCCACGTTGGCCGGGTTGGCCACGCCGCCCGCGGCTGTCCATGACGACCTCGCAGCGGCGGCGGATGCGCTTCTGGCCCGCCAGCCGAAGGATTGGCTGCTCGCCCTCGGTTCGCTGGCCTACAACATCGGCTATGTGGCCGGCATCGCGGTGTACGGGTTCATCTGTACGGTGTTTGCCTTTCTCCCGGGCGGGCGCCCGGGACTGGAAGCCGCTGCACGCGCCTATGCGCGCTTCTTTTTCCGCTTGCTGCGCCCCACGGTGAGCCTGAAGATGCGCATCGAGGGACGGGAGAACCTGCCCGACACGCCATGTGTGCTCTACTTCAAGCACTCGTCTACCTGGGAAACCATGTTGCCCTTCATACTGGTGCGCAGGCCGGCCTTCGTCCTCAAGCGCGAACTGCTCTGGATCCCCCTGGTGGGATGGCCCCTGGCCCGGCTCGGCGCCATCGGCATCAACCGCCTCTCGCGGCGGCGCGCGGTCGACCAGATCCGTAGCCAGGGGAAACGCCTGATTGAACGCGGACACACGATCGCCATATTCCCGGAAGGCCACCGCATGCCTGTGGGGACCACCCGCCGCTACGGCTTGTCGGGTGCGCTGCTCGCGCGCGATTGCCGGGTCCCGATCGTGCCGGTCGCGCACAACGCGGGCGAATTCTGGCCACGCCGCGCCTTCATCAAGCGCCCGGGAACGGTGCGGGTGATCATCGGCCCGCCGATTGATACGGTGGATCGCGGGCCGGAAGCCATCAACCTGGAAGCCAAGCGCTCGATCGAGCAGAACATGCGCCGCATCAGCGTGGCCTATCAGGCGAAACTGCCGCCGCTGGAGGTCTAGCGGGCCGCAGGCAACGTTCGCGCGCCACTCCTGCCTGCATAAATAAGTCAGCCCCTTGGCATCTGGCGGGGTTCAGATATCCAGGTTGGCGACAGCAAGCGCGTTCTTTTCGATGAATTCCCGGCGCGGTGCCACCTGGTCGCCCATGAGCGTGGTGAATACCTCGTCGGCGGCAGCGGCGTCCTCGATCCTGACCTGCACCAGTCGCCGCGTGGACGGGTCCATGGTGGTTTCCCACAACTGTTCCGGGTTCATTTCGCCCAGGCCCTTGTAGCGCTGTACCGAGACGCCCCGCTGCGCTTCGGCGAGCAGCCAACTGACGACGTCGGCAAAGCGCTTGACGGTTTCGCTACGCTCACCGCGCCGAATTTCCGCGCCCTTGCCCAGCATCCCATCGAGACGTTGGATATGGCGCGCCAAGCCTTGGTATTCGGGACTCTGGAAAAATGCGCGCAGGTAGCGGTCCTCGCTCTTCACGCCATTCTTGTAGCGGGCCACCATGATGGCCTGGCCACCCTCGCCCAGGCCGAACTCGTACATGGCACCATCTCCGGCCAGCGCCTTGGTCGCCTCCTGCCACTGCGCGATCCACGCCTGCAAGGCCTCTGGTTGCTCCCACAGGGCATCTTCCAGGACAGAGACATCCAGTAGCGCCTCGAGTGTTTCGCGCGCGTGACGGCGCGCCAGGCGGTCTATGGTGCGACTGATGACGAGATGCTCGCGAGCAAGTCCCGCCAACGTCTCGTTGTCTACGGGGTCCGCTTCGGCGGTGGAGCGAAATTCCGCTCCTTCCAGCGCATTCTGCAACAAGTACTGCGCCAGGGCCGCTTCGTCCTTGAGATAGGTTTCCTTCTTGCCGCTCTTGATCTTGTAGAGCGGCGGCTGCGCAATGTAGACGTGACCGCGCTTGACCAGCTCGCCCATCTGGCGATAGAAGAACGTGAGCAACAGCGTACGAATATGCGCGCCGTCCACATCGGCATCGGTCATGATGATCAGACGGTGATAGCGCAATTTCTCGACGTCGAATTCGTCCTTGCCGATCCCGCAACCCAGGGCCGTGATCAGTGTGCCTACCTCCGCGGATGACAGCATGCGATCGAAGCGGGCGCGCTCGACGTTGAGAATCTTGCCCTTCAGCGGCAGGATCGCCTGCGTGCGCCGGTCGCGGGCCTGTTTGGCCGAGCCTCCGGCGGAGTCGCCCTCCACCATGAACAGCTCGCTCTGCGCCGGATCGCGTTCCTGGCAATCTGCCAATTTCCCGGGCAAACCCGCGATATCCATGGCCCCCTTGCGCCGGGTCATTTCCCGCGCCTTGCGCGCGGCCTCGCGTGCATGAGCCGCCTCGATGACCTTGCCGATTACGGCCTTGGCCTCGGCTGGGTGTTCCAACAAGTATTCCGACAACTTTTCGCTGGTCAGGCTCTCGACCACAGCCTTGACCTCGGAAGACACCAACTTGTCCTTGGTCTGCGACGAGAACTTCGGATCGGGCACCTTGACCGACAACACGGCCGTCAACCCCTCGCGCGTATCGTCCCCACTCAGGCTGACCTTGGCCCGCTTGGTCAGGCCTTCCTGTTCGGCGTACTGGTTGACCGTACGCGTCAGGGCCGCGCGCAGACCGGACAGGTGTGTACCGCCGTCATGCTGCGGAATATTGTTGGTGAAACAGAACACGTTTTCCTGGTAACTGTCGTTCCACTGCATGGCCAGCTCGACCACGATATCGTCGCGCTCCGCGCTGAAATAAAAGATATTCGGGTGCAGGGCCGTCCGGTTGCGGTTGAGGTGCTTGACGAAAGCCTGGATTCCGCCTTCGTACATGAACACTTCCTCGCGCTCGTCCCGCTCATCCCGCAGCACGATGCGCACGCCGGAGTTGAGGAACGCGAGTTCCCGCAGCCGATGGGCCAACGTGTCGAATTTGAATTCGATATCGGTGAACACCGTGGGACTGGGCAGGAACCGGACCGTCGTCCCGGTCTTATCCGTCTCACCGAGATTCTGCAGCGGCGTCTGGGGCACGCCCATGTGATAGACCTGCTCGTAGTAGCGCCCGCCACGTGCGATACGCAACGTGAGGGTATCGGAGAGCGCATTGACCACGGATACGCCGACGCCATGCAATCCGCCGGAGACCTTGTAGGCGTTGTCATCGAACTTGCCGCCGGCGTGCAGCGTGGTCATAATAACTTCGGCGGCCGAGTGCCCCTCTTCATGCATATCCACCGGGATTCCGCGGCCATCGTCGCTGACCGAGGCACCTCCATCGCCATGCAGAGTCACGACGATTTCATGACAATAGCCCGCCAGGGCTTCGTCAATAGCGTTATCCACCACCTCATAGACCATGTGATGCAACCCGGTCCCGTCATCGGTATCCCCGATGTACATACCCGGGCGCTTTCTAACCGCATCTAAGCCTTTGAGAACTTTAATATTTTTTGAGGTGTACTCTGCGTTTTCAGCCATCTGGAAAACCCACTTCCGACAATATATTATTATACTATGCTTGTGAGCGCAAAACGCCCCGCATAAGGTGTTCTTATCCCACGGACACCCCACCTTGTTCCACGTGAAACCTAGTCACCACACCCGGCAACGGGCGGTCGATATCCTCAACCAACAGGGTGACCCAGATCTGCACACCCGCATCGCGCCACAGCGCCAGCGCCGTGGATAGCGCTGCATGATCCAGATCCGCCGCCAGATCATCCATCAGATAAACAGGATGCCGCGCGGCTGCCCGCATGAGTGAAGCTTGGCATCGATACAGGAGCAGGCTCGCCAGCTTGGCTCGTCCCCGGGATAATTCAGTGCCGGATCCCCCCCCCACTTCAAGGCTCCAATCATCATGCTGCGGCCCCACGATGGCACGCCCCAGTTGGACTTCGCGGCTGGCGCTCTCCAGAAACGCCTCCCGCAGACTGGGTCCACGCCAGCCCTTATGAAAACCAAGCGTGGGCTCCTCGATCTGGCGGCAATCCACGGTAGACAACACCCGTTGCAGGGCGGCTACCAGTTCGGATCGGAATCTTGTGACTAATTCCCCATGCTCAGCGGCTGACTCCGTCCAGGGCGCCAGCGTGCTGGCTGATGCCCCGGTTTTCAACAAGGCATTGCGCTGCCGGTGCGCACGATACCACTGGCGCCAAATAGCGAGAAATCGTGGTTCCACGTGAAACAACGTCCAATCCATAAAACGACGGCGATCTGCGGGGGACGCCTGCACTAAGCGGATTGTGTCCCCTCCCAGATACTCAACAGGAATGGCCTCCGCTATTGTTGCCAGATCTGCGGCTGCCCCATCGAGGCGCGCCAGACGCCGTCGATTCTGGATTTCCATACCCAGAATATGTGTGCGATTGTTCTCGGCCTTCAGCAAGGCCAGTGCACTGGGACAACCATGTTGGATGGCATCAGCCAAACTGGTACTACGGAAAGAGCGGCCACGGGCTGCTGTATAAATCGCTTCCAGGATACTGGTCTTGCCGGAACCGTTTCCCCCGGCCAGGACAACCCAGTCGGCCTCCGTATCGTGTAATCGCAACCGCCCATGACAGCGGAAGTTATCCAGTTGAATGTCGTATAGGCGGGTCACAAGAGCCTGAAATCCCCCCAGGAAGAGAAATCCGACAATAGGCTGGCTACGCCGCCTTTCTGTGTCGCGGGCGTGGGTTGCCGAAAACTACAACCGCATGGGCATGATGACGTAGCGATACCGAGCGCTCCCGGGTGCGCCCAGGAGGGCACTGGAATTGGAATCGGTGAACTGGAATTCAACCGTTTCGCTATCCAGGGCCGCCAGAGCGTCCTGCAGGTAGGTCGCATTGAATGCTATAACCAGACGTTCACCTTCGTAATTCGCGGAAACCAACTCCTCGGCTTCCTCGTTTTCCGGGTTGTGCGCGGCTAACTTGAAGCCTTCCTGGGACGCTTCCAGCCGGATGCCACGAAATTTCTCATTGGCCAGGATCGCTACGCGCGTCAGGGCCTCGCGCAGTGGTCCCCTGTCGGTAACCAGTTTTTTGTTGCAGCTCTTGGGGATGACCCGGTCGTAATCGGGGAATTGGCCGTCGATCAGCTTGCTGGTCATGACCTGCGTTCCCAGATCGAATCGGGCGTGGCTGCGAGTGAGGGTGATTTCGACTTGTTTGCCCGCCTGCCCCAGAAGACGCTCCAGCTCCATGACTGCCTTGCGCGGCAATATGGCTGCCTGCTCGCCGTCCACCGCGGGATTTTGTTCCGCGTCGCACAAGGCGAGACGATGGCCATCCGTGGCGACTGCCCGCAAACGCTCCGGAGACAGTTCCAGCAAAAGCCCCGTGAGGTAGTAACGAACATCCTGTTGAGCCATGGCAAACGCACTGCGCTTGAGCAGGTCGGATAAGACTTCGCTGCCGATGCTGAAACGCAGGCCGCTATCCAGATCCCCGACTGTGGGGAATTCGTCCACCGGCAATGAGGTCAATACAAAACGGCTCCGACCGGAGCTGAGACGTACCCGGCCTTCTTCCTGACTGAGTTTGACGCTGGCGCCTTCCGGCAATGCCCGACAAATATCCAGCAGTTTGCGCGCAGGGACAGTGCATGCACCTGCTTTCCTGCCTCCCTGCGACAAACGGGCATTCATTTCAACTTCGAGATCCGTAGTTACCAGGCGGATTGCATTATCCGATTCCACCTCGATACAGACGTTGCCCAGGATAGGAATGGTTTGTCGACGTTCTACAACCCCGATGACGGCTTGCAGGGGTTGCAGCAGTTCTTCTCTTAGTAATTCAATTTCCATAATCTCATCCTGTCATTATAATCAGCACTGTGAATATGCGTAAAACCTTAATTTTTCCAATTAAATCAATAAGTTATTTAGCTTTTTATAGAGCATTCTCTGGGGGTTTCCCGTTGAAGCTTTGTGGATAACTTTTAGCCATTGCCCGGCACACAGTTTATCCACAACCCGTACCGTATTCATACCGAAAGTTGTTTCACCAGGTTCTGGTAATCGGCATCCATCTGCGCATCACTGGCCCTGAGCTCACGAATCTTGCGGCAGGCGTGCAGAACCGTGCTGTGATCGCGTCCTCCGAAGGCGTTGCCGATTTCCGGAAGGCTGTGCCGCGTCAGCTCCTTTGCCAGGGACATGGCGACTTGCCGGGGACGGGTGATGGACCGCGAGCGGTTCTTCGAACACAAGTCAGCAGTGCGGATCCGGAAATAGTTGGCGACAGTGCTCTGGATGTTCTCGATGGTTACGAGTTTCTGTTGCACGGCAAGGAGATCGCGTAGCGCTTCCCGGGCCAGGTCGAGTGAAACGGGGCGGCGGGTGAACCGTGCCGTAGCCAGGACGCGACGCAGTGCCCCCTCGAGCTCGCGCACGTTGGAGCTGATGCGCTGCGCGAGGAAGAAAGCCACGGATTCGGGCAATTCGATGCCCTGCTGCTGCGCCTTGCTCATGGCGATGGCGACCCGCGTTTCGAGCTCGGGCGGGTCGACCGAGGCGATCAGCCCCCAGCCGAAACGCGATTTGAGCCGTTCCTCCAAGCCCGAGATCTCCTTGGGGTAACGATCGCTGGTGAGCACGATTTGGTGCCGTCCTTCCATCAGGGTATTGAAAGTATGGAAGAATTCCTCCTGCGAACGTTCCTTGTTGGCGAAGAACTGGATATCGTCGATAAGCAACACGTCCAGGGAACGGTACTGTTCCTTGAAGCTGTCGATGCGCCCATGCTGCAGGGCCCGGATCATATCGTTGACGAAGCGCTCGGACTGCACGTAGGCGACGCGCCGGCGCCCCCCGTCCTGCTCGCGCAGGTGGTTCGCGAGGCTGTGCATGAGATGGGTCTTGCCCAACCCCACACCGCCATAGATGAACAGGGGGTTGTATTGGCCGCCCGGTTGCTCGGCGACCAGCAAGGCGGCCGCCCGCGCCATCTGGTTGGAGGGACCCTCGATGAAATTCTCGAAGCGGTAGGCTGGATTGATCGGGTTCCCTGGCACGGCGGGGCGGGTGTCCGCGCCCCAGCGGCTATCGGCAGCGGCCGGTGGGCCTTCATCTTCCCCGGAACCCAGTCCCAGCTCGACGCGGGCGTTGGTGCTGGAATCGAATTCACGGGTCAGCGCCCGGATCTTGTCCAGGAAACGCGACTCGACTTCCTGGAGGACAAAGCGGTTGGGGGCGAGCAGACGCAAGGCGCCGTCGTTTTCGACCGCATGCAACGGACGTAACCAGAGGTTCAGATCGCGCTCTTCGCACTCCTGTTCCAGGCGGTTAAAACAACGTTGCCATAGGCTTGCGGCCATTGCCTGAAAACTGTCCGGAAAGGCCTCACAGTCTAACCCCCACAAGCCCCCCAAGCTACCGCCTTGAACCTTGACATGCGGCGAGCGGACTGGTCTAATGTGCGACCAGCTTTAAAGCATGTGTGAGCGCGTCAAGCCGCCACCCAAGGTCCAACATGAAACGAACCTACCAACCCAGCAAAATTCATCGCAAGCGCACGCATGGATTCCGTGCACGAATGGCCACGAAGGGGGGCCGGCTTGTGCTCAAGTCACGCCGTGCGAAGGGGCGTGCCCGACTTAGCGCCTGACGCCACGTCTGGCTTCGGCTTTCCGCGCGCGGCACGCCTGACCCGCCCGTCAGAGTTCACGCGTGTATTCAGGCAGGGCCGCCGCAGCCACTCACGCTACTTTATCCTTATTGCGAAACCGGGCGGCGAGCGGGCCAGGCTGGGCTTGGCCGTCGGTCGCAAGGCTTCGCCGCGGGCTGTCGCCCGCAACCGGATCAAACGGATTGTTCGTGATGCATTTCGTCATTCAGCGTTGCCGCCCATGGACCTCGTCGTCGTGGCGCGAAACGGCTGCGGCCAGGCGACCACGGAGGCGCTGCGCCAGGATTTTCTCACGGCGGTCGAAGGGCTGAAGCAATGAGATTCGTGGTCATCGCTTGCATCCGGATATACCAAATCATGCTCAGCCCCTGGCTGGGCGGGCATTGCCGCTATTCCCCCACCTGCTCCGCTTACGCCATCGAGGCGGTGCGCGTGCATGGTGTCGTTCGAGGCCTGATCATGGGCATGGCCCGTATCATGCGCTGCCACCCCTTCCACGCCGGAGGCCATGATCCGGTGCCGCCGGGAACCGATCACTGATGGATACACGCCGACTCTTTCTCTACGCCGTCATGCTCCTGTTGCTATTCCTGCTCTGGCAGCAGTGGCACGCTGAGCATCCGGCACCGGTGCAGCATCCGGCGGCTGCGGCGGCGACCCGTGGAGCGGCAGCCGAAAATCAGGCGGCAACACCGACGGCGTCGTCTCCCGGCACCCCTACCCCACAAACGCCGGCGGTCACACCCGCGAGCCACGGCGCCATCGGCATCTCGGCACCTGCCGGACCCGAGGTCACGGTGCACACGGATGTGCTGGAGGTCGCCATCGCCTTGCAGGGCGGCGAGTTGACCCGCGCTACCCTTCTCAAGTATCCGCAGAAGTTGCACTCGGAGGATAAAGTCCGATTGCTTGCGGCCGGCACCAGCCAGGGACCGGCCCTGATGGTCAAACCAGAATTGCATGGCGCCGGTTTACCCGCGAACCCATCATTCACCGCTTCCGCCAGTGAGTACCGGTTGGCCTCGGGCCAGGATACGCTGCGCGTTCCGCTCGTCTGGCATGGCGACGGGATCACCGTGCAGCGGGTGCTGGTCTTCAAGCGGGACAGCTACCAGCTGCAGGTGCAGACGCGGATAGACAACGCAAGTGGCGAGGCCATAACTGTCGTACCCGGCATACGCATGGCAGGCTCCAATCCCGAGGTGCCCGAACACTTCTGGGATCATTTCCTGCCCAAGTATTTTTCCTACCGCGGGCCGGCTTACTACAACGGCGACGACGGGTATGAAAAGGTCACGATCAAGGACCTCGACGAGAAGCCGCTGGACAAGCAATTCAGCGGCGGCTGGATTGCCTCGGTGAAGCAGTATTTCGTAGCCGCCGCAATTCCGGCCGCACACCAGCAGGCACGCTACTTCGCCCATACCCGGGACGGCAAGTACGCATTGGGCTACAACCTCGCCCCACTGGCGGTGGCCGCGGGCGGCCAGGCGAGCACGGACATGCGCCTGTTCCTGGGCCCCAAGAAGCAGGGTCTGCTCAAGCAGGTTGCGCCCGGCTTGCCGCGGACTGTCGATTACGGCAAGGCCACGATTATTTGCAAGCCGATCTTCGCCGTGCTGTCGTTCATTCATGGTTTCCTCGGCAACTGGGGCTGGTCGATCATCCTGCTGGTGCTGTTGATCAAGGCGCTGTTCTATATCCCGCAGCGCATGAGCGCACGCTCGATGGCCAAGATGCGCAAGCTGCAGCCGCGGATTAAACAGCTGCGCGAGCGCTACAAAGACGACCGGCAGAAACTCTCGCAGGCGACCATGGAGCTGTATCGGCAGGAGGGCGCCAACCCGGTGGGCGGTTGTCTGCCCATGCTGATTCAGATACCGATCTTTATCGGCCTGTTCTACGTGCTGATTTACAGCGTCGAATTGCGCCAGGCGCCCTGGATGCTGTGGATCCATGACCTGTCGCAGCCCGACCCGTATTACGTGTTGCCGATCATCTACGCGGCATTGAGCTTTATTCAATTCCGCCTGCAGCCGCAGGCGGTGGACAACGCGCAGGCCAAGATGATGATGGTCATGCCACTGCTGTTCGCGTTCTTCTATGCCCTGTTCCCCTCGGGCCTGGTGCTGTACTACTCGCTTAGCACCGGGCTGAATATCGCGATTCAGTACCAGGTCAACCACGAACTGGGGATCAAGGGCCTGGGCATCCTGCCGAAGCTCAACTGGCCGGGGGGCAAGAAGGGCGGCTGACGATCCGGCCTTGCGGCGCGGTTACTCGCTGCGCCAGCGTTTGAAGATCAGGCTGGTGTTGATGCCGCCGAAGGCGAAATTGTTGCTCATCACGTAATCGACTTCGGCCTCAAGCGGCTTGCCGGTAATGTGGTTGATCGGTGCGATGTCCTCGCCGGGGATTTCCAGGTTGCGGGTCGGCGCGAACCAGCCTTCGTTCATCATCTGGATGGCGAGCCACGCCTCGAGTGGCCCGCAGGCTCCGATCGGATGACCGAAATAGCCTTTCATGGAACTGACCGGCACCTGGTCGCCGAGGACTTCCAGGGTGGCCCGGGATTCCGCCACATCGCCGCGATCGGTGCCCGTGGCATGCGCGCTGACATAGCCGATTTGTTCCGGTTTCAGCCCGGCGTTGTCGAGGGCGGCACGCATGACCTCGGCCATGGTCGCCATATTGGGCCGGGTGATGTGGGTGCCGTCGGTATTGCTGGCGAAACCCGCAACCTCGGCATAAATCCGGGCACCGCGTGCCCGGGCGTGTTCCAGGTCCTCGAGGATCAGCGTGGCGCCGCCCTCGCCCACCACGATCCCGTCCCGTTCCGAATCGAATGGCCGCGAGGCCCGTTCGGGCGTTTCGTTCTGGGTGCTGGTCGCTCCGATCATGTCGAAAACCACGGCGCTGACCACGGACAGTTCGTCGGCCCCGCCAGCCACCATCAGCTCCTGGCGCCCGTCCTGAATGGTTTCATAGGAGTAGCCGATGCCCTGGCTGCCGGAAGTACAGGCGCTGCAGGTCGGGATGAGCCGGCCGGTGATCTTGAAGAACACACCGATGTTCACCGCTCCGGTCTGCGCCATCATCTGGACGTAGCTGTTAGGTGCTGCGCCACGCAAGATGCCCATCTCGGCAAAGCGCCCCGCGGCAATGATCGGCTTGATGCTCCCGGCCGAGGATCCGTAGGCGATGCCGGTGCGGCCGCCGCGCAGGACAGGCTCACCGACCAGCCCGGCATCCTCGAGAGCGAGTTCGGAGGCGCGCACGGACAAGGTCGATACCCGGCCCATGCCGCGCATGATCTTGCGGTTGTAATGCGAGGGCAATTCGAACGATTGTGCCGGCGCGCCAAGGCGTGTGTTGAGTTCCTTGTATTCATCCCACTCGCTCATGTATGTCACGCCCGAACGGTTTTCGAGCAGGGCGCTGCGAATGGTGGGCCAGTCGTGGCCGAGGGCCGTGAGGCCTCCGCATCCGGTCACGACGACACGGCGCTTCTTCATACGAGCCCTCCATTGACTCCGATAACCTGGCGCGTGATGTAGGCGGCGGGTGGCGTGAACAGGAATGCCACGGCCGCGGCGACCTCCTCGGGCGTGCCGGCCCGGCCGGCGGGGATGAGGGGCAGGATGTGCTCCTGTGGTGCTTCGGCGCTCATGTCGGTCTCTATCAATCCCGGGGCCACACAGTTGACGGTAATCCGGCGGCTGGCCAGTTCCACCGCGAGAGCCTTGGTGGCACCAATGATGCCGGCCTTGGCGGCACTGTAATTGACTTGACCACGGTTGCCGATTTGCCCGGCGACCGAGGACAGGGTGACGATGCGCCCGCCCGAGCGCAGCCTGACCATCGGCATCACCAGGGGTTGGATCACGTTGTAAAAGCCGTCCAGGTTGGTGGTGAGAACCTTGTCCCAGGCGCTGCCGTCCATTGCGGCAAAGGTATCATCAGCGGTGACACCGGCGTTGGCGACGACTCCCCAGAAAGCGCCGTTGTCCCCGATGTCGGCTTCCAGCACCTGCCGGGATTGCACGCGATCGGCTACGTCGAATGAGAGGACGGAAGCCATGCTGCCTGCCTTGCGGATGTTGTCGGCAGTATCTTGCGCGGAATCCACGCGATCGCGGCAATGGACCGCGACATCGAAGCCTGCGGCCCCCAGCGCCAGGGCAATGGCGCGTCCGATGCCACGGCTTGCGCCTGTCACCAGAACCCGATGCTGATCCGTCATGTCTTTTCCTGGTCCGTCTCACCGCACCACAGCATCAGCCGGGCGCTAACATGGAGATTATCGGCGCACAGGATACGACACTCGAAGGTGCCAAGTTCGTTGTTTGCAAGCTCCATGGCCTCGCAATCGGCTTCGACCAGCAGCTCGGTCTGCAGTGGAAACAGCGGTTCGGCGATGTCGATGCGCCGGGCGCCCACAAGATAGCCCACGGACGGCGATGGGCCCGCGTGTCCGGACCCGCGTGACAAACCGAGGTACAGGCCCGCGCACTGGGCCATGATTTCCACGCCGGCCCAGCCCGGCACACCGTTGCGCTCCGGGTCATACAGCGGGCTGTCTTCGCGAACCGTCCAACAGGCCATAACCCGTAGCCCCGGCGTGAAATCGAGGATGCGGTCCACGCAACAGGCCCGCGGGCCATGAGGCAGCAAATCGAGCGGTAACGGCCAGGAAGGGGCGCTCCGGGTCACAGAAATTTCTCGAGGCACTTGCACAAGGGTTCCGGTGCGGACAATTGCATCTCCCCGTCGGCATCGACCGCACACTGGAGTGTGTAGCCGGTCGTGATGCGGGCGCCGTTAGTAGCGTCCGTGATCAGGTAACCGATCCGCAGGGAGGGTTCCCACTCCTCGAGTCCGGCCGCTACGCGCAGCCGTTGCGCATAGCGCGAAGCCTGCACGTAGCGCAGCTTGGCCTCGATGATCGGCCAGGTATAGCCCGAGGCCTGCATGTCCGGGTAGTCGTAGCCGATCTTGCGCATCAACGCGACCCGTGCCGATTCGAAGTAACGCAGGTAGTGGCCGTGCCAGGTAATCGCCATGGGGTCGAGGTCGGGAAATTCGACTTCGATTTCCACCGCCGCCTCGACCAGCCAGTCCTTTCTGGTGCGTGCGGCACGGCTGCCGGTAGCGGGCGTCTTCATCGGGCAAGGCTCAAGCGGCATGGAAACGGCTCTTTGCGGTACTGCATGCAGGATACATGAGCCGGCTCAGGATGTGCCCCGGTGCCGTGCCAGGCGCCGCGCCAGGCGTAGCGGCATGCCGGCCAGCAGGCGCAGGTGGAGCCAGGTCATGCGCAGGTTGTCGCGCAGCATGCGGAAGTTCGATAGCCCGTCGCGGGGGTAGCGAACGTCTACCGGCACGAAGCGTACCGGCGTCCCGGAGAGGAACAGGCGGACCATGATTTCCGTGTCGAAATCCATGCGCCGGCCGACCGGTTGACGGGTGAATGCCGCCAGGGTGGCGGTTACCGGATAGACACGATAGCCGCACATCGAATCCTCGAGTTCGCGGGACCAGGTCTCGAGCCAGACCAGCAAGTGGGTGATCCAGCGTCCGTAGTAACGCACAGCCGGCACGCTGGCATCGTAAGCCGGTGTCCCCGAGACCAGCGCCTGTTCCTCGGCGCGTGCCAGCTCGAGCAGGAGAGCGGCCTGTCCCGGATCGTGCTGTCCGTCCGCGTCGATTTGCAGGACGTGCGTATAACCCGCGTCGGCGGCTGCACCCAGACCGGTCAGGAAAGCGGCGCCCTTGCCCCGGTTTTCGGTATGCCGTAATGCGATTACCCCGGTGTCGGCCGCCGCCAGGCCATCAATGGTTTCCGCAGTGACGTCATTGCTTCCGTCATCGACCAGAATCACGGGCAGCGACTGGGCACGGAGCGCTTCGACCAGCCGGTGCAGGGCGGCGTGATGGTTGTAGACCGGGATCAGTGCGCAGGGATTCATGCGCATCGGGTTCGGAATGCAAGGCGGCCCCGGCTAAGCGGAATGTCATCCGCCAGTAATTGCCAGTTCACCCGGTTCTGCTCCCTGTGAAGATCGAGCAGCAGCGGTGTGTCGAGCGGCACGGCGGCGAGGAATTTCACCCGGTCGACCCCCACGGGGTCGTGATCGAAGCCGAAATGCTCGCGGGAAAAGGCAACGGCCCAGGCAAGCTGGGCCACGCCCGGCAGCACGGGCCGCGACGGGAAATGGCCTTCGAACCAGATCAGGTCGGGGGGGATGGTGAAGTGCAGGCGCACGCCGTCGGGCAGCGGCTCGCGGCCGTCCAGTACAGGGAGCCGGGCTGTAGGAGAGGATGTGTCGCCGGAGTCAGCCCGCATCGATAAGGCGGCGAATCTCGCGCTCCACGTCCGCCACGGTGCGAACATGGCGAAATTCCTGCGGCGTCACCTTGCGGCCCGTAAGTTCACGCACCATGATCGCAAGGTCGATGGCGTCAATGCTGTCAAGATCCAGATCCTCGTAGAGGCGGGCCTCGGAGCGGATGTCATTCGGATCGAGTTCGAAGCGTTCCACCAGCAGGGTATGGAAGCGCTCCGCAATATCATCCTGGCTCATGCGCGGCTCCACGCGGATGGGCGGGTCGTTTTTTCCCCGGCGGGGGAAGGATCAGGGCGGCAAAAGTGGCTCATGTGGCGAGGAAGCGAGTTGTCGAATGAAATAATTTTCAAGGCCCCGTGTGGCCTGCCGTGCCAACCGCGACCAATCCCCAGAGGAGCTTCCAGCAAAGTCGGCAATGTCGCAGGGCGCAGCAAAGCGTATCACAAGATGCACGAGCCTGTCGGGCATCCGGTACCAGGGATGCCCGTGGGTCAGCGCGGGGGGGTCGCAGTGGACCACGAGCGGCACAATACGGAGTCCGGCGCGCAGGGCCACTTGGGCAGCGCCGCGGCGGAAACGCAAAGGGGTGCCGGGCTTGCTGCGCGTGCCTTCGGGGAAAATGAGGATCGGCTCGCCCCGTGCGCTGGCCGCCCGGCAGGCATCGATCAGCTTTTGCGGGTCGTCGTTGCCGCTAGCAATATAGCCGCCCAGGCGGGCGAACGGGAAAAACAGCGGGTGGTTGAGCAACGAGGATTTCATGACGCAATTCACATGCGGCAGGTGGGCCATGAGAAATACGGCGTCGAGGTAGCTTGGATGGTTGGCCACCAGCAGGCACCCGGCCAGATCCGGGATGCCATCGCTGCGCACCTCGATACGAGCCAGGCCGCTGCCCTCGATTATGCGGATCAGCAGGCGGAAACCCACGCTGGCAAGCTCGCGCACGCGTTGCGCGCGCAGCCTGCGCGGCGTGACCAGCAGGAGGATGGGCAGGGGGACGCACAGGCCGAACACGGCCACGATGCCGAAGAGGAAGCCGCCGCCTCCCGCGATCACGCTGCGGCGCAGGCTCTCGATCCGGTTGAATCGGCGTGTATCCATCAATGCGCCCAGTAGTCGTAGAAGTTGAACCAGTTGTCGGGTGCATCGCGAGCGTAATGCTCCAGGCACGCCACATATTTCCGCGTCAGTAGATTCACGGCCTGTTCGCGGTCGGCCCGCTTTACCCGTTCGCCGGTGCAAAGCTGTTCCAGGTACAGGTCGTAATGATTGCCGCCCCGATAAATGCCCGCATAAAACAGTACCGGGCAGCCCAGAACCAGGGCGGCCTGGGTGACGCCGGTGGCGAAGCGTGCCGGTTTGCCGAGGAAGGGCAGATCCAGCACGTGGGTATCCGACGGGGCCACACGATCAGAGAGAGCGGCCACGAAACTGCCGTTTTCGATCCGGTCGCTGAGCTGCATCAGCACATCGGGCGAACCCAGGGGGATGCAGCGACGCGCCAGGTCCGGGTCGAGGGCGGCAAAGGCCCGGGTGATGCGCGCATTGTGCTCGGGATAGAAAAGTATATGTATGTCCAGCCCGACCCGCTGCCGCGCCAGGGCACGCATGGCGAAGAAACTGCCGATGTGCGCCCCGAGCAGGATCGCCCCCTGCCCTTGGCTGTGCAGCTCGAGGAGGGGGTCCGGATTGTGGATGCGGATGTCGAGGAGGTCGTTGCGTCCCGCCAGCAAGTAGGTGCGGTCCAGCGTGACCGCGGCGAAATTCCAGTAGGTTCGCGCCACATCCCGCCACCTGGGCGGCCTCGACCGGGCGCGGCCCAGGAATTCACGGACACTGCGCTGCTCTTTGCGCGTGACCAGCAGGAACCAGGCAATGGCGGGGTAGAGGCACAGGCGTGCCAGGCGGCGGCCGCCGCGCAACGCGAGTATCCGCATGAAGGCGATCCACAGGCCGTTTCCGCGTTCCCGGCGTGAGCTCCACTCGACGCTCACGCCGGTTCCCGGGCCGGCGGTGCGGAATGACGGGAGAGGATGTCGAGCAGATAGCCGCGCTGCAGTTTGCCTGTCCCGGTGCGCTCCAGATGGGGTACGCGGACCAGCGGGCGCGGCATGAAGACGGGATCGATCAGTCGTGCAAGGCGGCAACGGATGTCCGCGGGATGCACGCGCGGGGCGACGACCACGGCGGCCAGCCGGGCGTCGGGACCGTCCGGGACCACGAAGCTGCCCTCTTCCACGCCCTCTATGGACAGGAGGTGGTGGTTGAGCTCGGCCAGCGAGGTCCGTTTTCCCGCGAGCTTGATCTGCTCGCTGCTGCGCCCGAGCAGGATGAAGCGGCCGTCCGCTTCGATACGCAAGCGGTCGGATAACGGCCGCGGCTCGTCCAGGTACGGCGCATGCACCATGAAGCCTTCGTCCGCGGATTCCAGCCGCACGTCGGCATAGAGTCTCCAGGCCGCGTCCGTGCTCGTGCGCCGGCTGGCCAGGGCACCGGCCTCGCTGCAGCCATAGATTTCGTGGAGCGCAGCGCCCAGCCGGGTTTCGGCGCGTTCGGCCAGGTCCGGCTCGAGGGGGGCCGTGGCGCTTACGATGCCGGCCAGCTCAGGCCATTCGAGTCCGGCCCGCAGGCAGACGTCGAGATGCAGCGGCGTCGTGATAAGCACTCGGGGGGCATCCATTGCATGGAGCGCCTCGCAGACATCGGCCGGATAGAGCGGGTGCCCGCTGTGTACCGCGCCAGGGCCCAGCAGTGTGTAAAGCACGCTGGATTCGAACCCGTAGGAATGCTGCGCCGGGACCGTGGCTACGATTTGGTGCCCGGCTTCTTCCAGCGCAAAGCGGTCCATGGCCCTCCGCGTTACGCCGTGGAGTTCTTTCCAGGTCTTGGCCTGTGCCCGCGGCTCGCCCGTACTGCCCGAGGTAAACAGGATGGCGGCGATGTGTACGGCCGCCACCCGGGGCACGGCCGGGCTGGCGGTGGCGGCTCGGGCCGCCTCCGCCGTGGCGTCCACCTGGGGATCGTCCAGGCGGTAGGCTTCGTAGCGGCGGGCGAGCGATTCGAGCATGTCGGGCGCCTGCCCCGGCGGCAGCAACGCCGTTTGCCCGCGCATGAGTAGCGCGGCGAAGGCAACCATGAAATTGTAGCGGTTGGCGCAGGCCAAAAGCGCGTGGCGTTGGTCCGGAAGTGTCCGGGCCAGGGCCGTGGCGTGCCTCAGGTACGCATCACGCGGGATCATGCGTCCCCGGTGCCACGCTAGGGGGGCATCGAGTGGCGCGGCGCCCAGCAGGGGTAGCAAGTCGCGGTCGATCATGGCTGGAACAGGCGCAGGAAGTCGATGTTGCGCAGGCGCGTCCAGTCGATCGGCCCGGCGGCCTTGAGATCGTCGCGCAGCCAGAACTGGCGGAAAAGCCACTCGATCAGGAACAACCCGACCGGCAGGACGTACGGGGCCACGTTCATCCACCACCACCAGAAGGCACCGGTGGGAACGAAGGCGATCGTGAACGAGGTCAGGCTCATCAATGCCATGAGCACCGCCCAGCACCAGGCCACCGCCCGGGTATAGGCACGCTCGCGGGGGCTTCGCTCCGGGCGTATCGTGCAGGCAATCAGTGTGACGATGTCGGTTTTCCCCGGGCGCAGGCCGCGCAGGAAGAGCCAGCCGATCAGAGCCTGGACGATGGCCGTCGTGAGGCTGAGCGCGGCGAAGGGACCCTTGAGGCCGAACATGGTGGCGACCAGGACCAGGTTGCATAATGCCAGCAGGACGGCGGTCTTGTTTCCCTCGAACAGGCCCTGCGCAGTGCCCAGCAGCAGGATCAGGAGAAGCAGCCATGCCGCCGGGCGCGCGTGACCCGAGGCGGTGGCGACGGCGACGAGCACGACGTAGGCCAGCAGGAGAAAGGCCCACGCGGCGCCGAGAAACCGGTGCAGGCGGCTGGGGCGGCGGCGCTCCACTTGAGCGTCATCGGGGGACATACGCGTTGCCGTCAGGCGTTTTCCGCCTGGCGACCGTTGATGTAGGCGGCCAGCGCGCGCAACGAGCGAAAAGCCTCCCGGTCCCGCTCATTGTCGGATTTCAGCTGCACGCCGTATTGCCTGGAAATGGCCAGTGACAATTCCAGGGCATCGATCGAGTCCAGCCCCAGACCTTCACGGAACAGGCGGGCCTCGGGATCGATTTCCTCGGCGGTTACATCCTCCAGCTCCAGAGCGGATACGATCAGCCGTGCCACGTCCAGTTCAAAATCGGTCATTTTCCCCATCTATCCGGGCCCTCTTCGCCCTGTCTGTCAGCCGGATTATCCTATATTGTGTGCCCCGGGTTGAAAAGCTCGTCAATCCGCGGATTTGCCGCTAACATGCGTCCGGTCTGCCCGGCAGGCCGGAACAACGGAGAATGCACGATGAGGGATGAGGAGGGGCACGAGGCGCAGAACTGTGACGTCGCCGTGATCGGCGGCGGGCCTGCGGGTGCCGCGACCGCCGCTTTGCTGGCGCGCAAGGGACGCGATGTCGTCGTATTCGAGAAAGGCCACCATCCCCGCTTTCACATTGGCGAGTCACTGATTCCGCAAACCCTGCCGTTGCTGGAGCGGCTCGGCGTCCTGGACCAGGTGGACCGGACCATCGGCTTGCTCAAGCCGGGTGCGCACTTCCACTCCGACACGCACCCCAACGTCCAGCAGACGTATTACTTCCGCGAAGCCTGGGACAAGCAATGGCCTTACGCCTATGAGGTCAAGCGCAGCGAGTTCGACGAGACGCTCTTCGACAATGCCCGGGCATCGGGCGCGCGCGCCTTTGAAGGCGCGCGTGTCAACGCCGTCGAATTTCGCCGCGGCGGTCCCGGCCGCGTTCACGTGCGCCAGGAAGGCGGCGAGGAGCAGGTCTGGAATGCCCGTTACGTGGTGGACGCGAGCGGGCGCGACACCCTGCTCTCGTCCCGGCATCGCCTCAAGCAGAAGAACCGGCGGCACAACAGTGCGGCCATTTACGGCCATTACCGTCATGTCCCGCGCCAGGAAGGCGAGGACGAGGGCAACATCACGGTCTACTGGTTCGAGCATGGCTGGTTCTGGCTCATCCCGCTGCGGGACGGCACCATGAGCGTGGGCGCCGTCTGCTGGCCCGAGTACCTCAAGACGCGCGACTGCCCGCCGGCGGAATTCCTCGCGCGGACCTGGGCCTTGTCGCCTTCCCTGAGCAAGCGCATGGCGAACGCCGAACTCGAAGGCGAGGTCAGGGCGACCGGCAACTTCACCTATTTCTCGAGGACCGCCTCGGGCCCGGGGTACCTGCTGGTCGGTGATGCCTATGCGTTCCTCGACCCGGTTTTTTCCAGCGGGGTCCACCTGGCGCTCACCGGTGCCTTCAAGGCCGCCGACACGGTCGATGCCATCCTCGACAACCCGGGCCGGGCGCGGCGCCTGACCCGCGAATACGAGCGCTACCTGCGCCGCGGCATGAAGGTGTTCGCCTGGTTCATCTACCGCTTCAACACGCGCGCCCTGCATAATCTGTTCATGTCGCCCCGCGACGTGCAGCGCATGCCCGAGGCCGTCACCACGATGCTGGCCGGCGACGTATTCCGCAAAACCCCGGTACGCTGGCCGCTGTTCCTGTTTCGGGTGGTGTACTACGCCACCGCCCTGGTCAATTACCGCGCCAGCCTCGACTGGTGGCGCCGGCGGCGGCGCAACATCCGCACGCTCTTTACCGGAGGCACGACGCCCGCCGACTCGCATTGACCCGGCCGGAAAGAGCGATTGCCCGGACGGCCCGGCCCGCCGGGTTCATTCGCCAGTGATTACCAGCAGCGACTCGTCCACGTAGGGCAGGCGAGTTTCTGCATGGGCCTGGCCCCGCGCGAGCGCCGCGAGCAGCGGGAGTGCGCGTGCCGCGGGATTGCCGGTGCGCAGCTCTTCGAGGAGGGGGTCGGGGACGGAGGACTCGGCGCCGGCCTTCTCCAGGCGCAGTGACAGGCAGGGAGCGGTTTCATCCGGGTGCGGGCTCAGCAGCAGGGCACAGGCGAATTCGCCATGGCCGGGCCTTGTCTTGATGAGCGGTTCCGGCAAGGGGCGGTCATAGGCCACGAGCAGCACCGGCAATCCCTCGGCGGCCATGGTGGCCGCTTCCAGCAGGCCGGCGGCGAACGTCGCGTCGTGGGCTGCCACGGCCGTGTGCGGGGTCATGGCGCGGGACGCGATCGACCAGTAGCCGGCCGGGGCGTTGTGCACGGAGTTATGGAACTGGGTCGGGGACACGGCGGGCGCCGGACGCGCCAGTTCCTCGCAGATGGCGTTGATGATGTCCCCGTCGCCATTGCCGCTGGCAAAGACGGTGGCAATATGGCGGGCATTTTCCGGCACGCCGCCGAGCGCTTCCCCGGCGACGGCCAGGGCCAGGCGCATGGTGATGGAGAGGCGCCGGCGCTCGTTGGCGGGGAGGCCTTCGGGGTTGAGCCTGGGCAGGGGTTCGGGCTGGTAGGCAGCCGTTCCGTCCAGGCAGTCGCGGGCCGCCGGCCAGCCCACCAGGCCGGGTGCGGCGAAGCCGATGCCTTGCAGCGACAAGGGCATCATGAGGACCGCCCCACGACGAGGCTGGCGTTGCTGCCCCCGAAGCCGAACGCGTTGACCATGACCCGGGAAACCGGTTGCGCGCGATTTTCCAGCACGATGTCGGATCTGATCTCGGGATCCACCTGCAGGGTGTTGCGGCTGGCGGGGACGAGGCTATGTTCCATCGCCAATGCGGCGATGCCGAATCCCATGATGCCCGCCGCGCCGAGCGTGTGCCCGCACCAGCCCTTGGTCGAACTGCCGGCCTTGCCCGGCCCGAAGACCTGTTGCATGGCCAGGTCTTCGGCCTTGTCATTGGCCGGGGTACCGGTACCGTGGAGGTGGACCCAATCGATGTCGGCCGCTTGCAGTCCCGCCCGGTCGAGCGCGGATTGCATAGCCGATGCTGCCCCGGCGCCTTCGGGATGAGGCGCCGACATGTGGTAGGCATCGCCGCTTTCGCCAAAGCCGAGGAGCGCGGGATGGCTCGCGGGGTTGGCGCAGGCTTCGGGCCATTCCAGCAAGGCGAAACCGGCGGCTTCTCCGAGGTTGATGCCATCCCGCCCGGCGTCCGCCGGCCGGCAGGGCGAGGCGCTGACCAGTTGCAGGGAGTGGAAACCGTGCAGCGTCATCAGGCACAAGCTGTCTACACCGCCCACGAGCGCGGCCTGGCACAGCCCGGCCTGCATGTAACGTGCCGCCGTGGCAAAGACCTTGGCGCTCGAGGAGCAGGCCGTGGATACGGCGATCGCCGGACCCGACAGGCCCAGCGCGCTGCGCACGAACGCGGGCAGGGTGAACATGTCCTGGCTGTGGCTGTAAGAGAACCAGCCGGGCAATTCGCCCGTGTCATGACGCTCCCGGTAAGCGCGCTCGGTCAGTTCGATTCCGCTGGTGCTGGTGCCCAGGAAAACGCCGACTTTGTCTGCGCCGTATCGTTCCCGCAGGCGTTCGCATTCGTCCAGGAAACCATCCTGGCTCAAGGCGAGATAGGCCAGCCGATTATTGCGGCAATCCCACGCGGCCAGGTCGTCCGGCAGGCGGTAGTCCTCGAGGCCGACAACGCGCCCGATCCAGGTATCGAGATCCGCGTGGGGATAATCGCACGCAGTGAGGCCGCCGCGGTTGTTGCGCAGGGCTTCGGCGGTCGCAGTGCGGCCATGGCCGAGTGCGCTGGTGATGGTCCAGGCAGAGGCGGTCAGGGGGCGCATGGGCAGGGGGCTCATCAGAAGCAAGGCAGATTTTAACCAGTACCGCTACTATGACACGACTTGCCGGGGAAATCGGTCAATGACGGAAGCGAAGAGCACCGCCCGTGTGCTGCATGAGGGCGAATTCCTGCGCCTGTTGCGCCGGCGCCATTGGGAATACGTCGAGCGAACGAATGCCCATGGCGTGGCCGTGATCGTGGCCATCACCGATAAAGACGAGTTGCTGCTGGTCGAGCAGTACCGCTGGCCGCTCGAGCGTCCGGTCATCGAACTGCCGGCGGGACTGGTCGGCGATGTCGGTGAGGACGAGACGTTGCTCGCGGCCGCGCAGCGGGAACTCGAAGAAGAAACCGGTTACCGCGCCGCGCGCATGAGCGAGCTGGCCTCGGGGCCGACCACGGCCGGCTTGAGCAACGAAATCACCACCTTCTGCCGGGCCAGTGGCCTGGTGCGCGTGGGACCGGGGGGCGGCGACGATACCGAAACCATAACGGTGCACCCGGTGCCGCTGGCCGGCCTGCGCGGCTGGCTGGATGCGCAGTCGATGCGCGCCGCGGTCGACCCCAAGCTGTATGCCGGCCTCTGGCTGGCCGGGATCGGGCCCGCGGCGGGCTGAAGGCATCGCGGTACGGGGGGAGTCCGTTACCGGGGCGGGAACCCGCCGCCACCGCCGCCCAGTTTGGAGCCCTCCTGGCCGGGGACGACGATCGAGGAGGCCTGCTCGCGACGCAGCTCGCGCAATTCTTCCATGGTGCGTTCCAGGGCTTCGCGTGCGGCCTCGGGGTAGCGTTCGAGGGCTTCGGAAAAGGTCCCGGCCTCGATTTCGAAACTCAGCGGCAGCGTGCCCGCCGGGGTCAACAGGCTGGTGGAGCCTTCCCAGATAACCGGGCGCGCCGGGTCGTCCGAACCGTCGGCATGTACGGGCAGCAGCTTGCGCAGGGTGCCCATGCGGCGGTCGGTATAGGTTTCTTCCCGGTAGAGTTGGCCGCTGTCGAGGCGGATTTCGGGCATTTGGGGGTCGTCGGCCATGGTTTTTCAGCAGTCGAATGAATTGCATTTCAGGATACCAGCGCCGTTACGCTAAAGTCAGCAATCATGGAGGACAACATGCCCGCGAGCACGCCGCAGGCCGCTCTTGCGGCGGAGCCAGATGCGCTTATTCCCAACACGCTGCGCGTCCGCGCGCACGCGCGCAGTCTCTTGCGAGTGTGGGATCCGCGGGCCCTGCCGCGGGCCCTGGAGATCGCGCGGGCGGCACGGGCCCCGGTATTCGTGCTCGGCGCCGGCAGCAACGTCCTGTTCGTCCGTGATTTCCCGGGCACCGTGCTGCAATTGGCCACGCGCGGCATCGAAGAACGAGGCGACGGCCGGGTCCGGGTCGCCGCCGGCGAATCGTGGGGCGCCTTCGTGCGCTGGTCGCTTGCGGCCGGGTACGCCGGGCTGGAAAACCTGGTGCTGATCCCCGGGACGGTCGGGGCCGCGCCGGTACAGAACATCGGCGCCTACGGGGTTGAACTGTCCGAGTTCGTCGCTGCCGTGCAGGTGTGGGATCGGCGGGAGTCGAGGTTCTCGGAGTTGGAGCCGGTGGCCTGCGGGTTTGCCTACCGCGACTCCATTTTCAAGCAGGCGCCCGAGCGCTACATCATTACCAGCGTGGAGTTTGCATTGCCGCGCGAGAGAGCCCTGCGCCTGGATTACCAGGGCGTGCGCGAGGAGCTGGATGCCTTGGGTATTGGAACACCCTCCGCGCCGGATGTGGCGCGGGCAGTAGAGCGATTGCGCCGTCGCAAGCTTCCGGATCCCGGCACGATCGCGAACGCTGGAAGCTTTTTCAAGAACCCGGTGGTTGGTGAACAGGAGATGCGGCGATTGCGCGAACTGTATCCTGAGCTGCCCAGCTATCCCCAGCCCGGCGGCGGCGCGAAACTGTCGGCTGCATGGATGATCGAGCGCTGCGGGCTCAAGGGCGTGCGCAGGGGCGATGCCGGGCTCTATGCCAACCATGCCCTGGTGCTGGTCAATCACGGGCAGGCGAGCGGATCCGAGCTGCTTGCCCTGGCCCGGGAGGTCCGGGCCCGTGTCCGCGAGCGCTTCGGCGTCGGCTTGCAGCCGGAACCCCGGATTCTGCCGGAAGAGATTCAATGGGACTGATGGACATGATGGACAGTCATCTGGTCTGCGCCACCTACCGCATACAGGGCACGGCAGCGGAAGCGGCCCGTATGGCACACGCGGTGATTTACGAGCAGACCGTGGAATTGCCGCCGGAACAGGTCAAGGGAACGCCGGCCGAGGCTTGCCTCGGACACGTCGAGGCGATTTTCCCCGATCCCGAAATCATCGGTGCACACCGCGTGCATATCGATTTCCCGGTCGAGTTGGCCTGCGGACAACTGGGCCAGCTTTTCAACCTGCTTTACGGGAACATTTCCATGTACCGCGGGATCCGCCTGCTCGATGCCAACCTGCCGGGTTCGCTGCTGTCGAGCTGGAATGGCCCACGCTACGGCGGCGATGGCTTGCGCAGGCTGACGGGCGTCCACGGACGGCCATTGCTGGCAACAGCCATCAAGCCGCGCGGACTTCCGCTGGCGAACCTGGCCGGACTGGCGGGATCCTTCGCGCACGGAGGTGGCGATATCGTCAAGGACGACCAGAACCTGGTGCACGCGGACTTCGACGGTTTCCGCGCCCATGTCGATGCCTGTGCCGATGCCGTCGACCAGGCCAATGCCGCCACCGGCAGGCGCTGCCTGTACTTGCCTCACCTGTCGGGTCCCGACGAAGAGTTGGAACGGCGCGCGGAATATGTTCACCGGCGTGGGCTGGCGGGCGCGCTATTGTGCCCCCTGGTCCTGGGTCTGGATCGTGCCCGGATGCTGGCCGAGCGTTACCAGTTGCTGTTCATGGCGCATCCGGCACTATCGGGGGCTTATACGAACGGCGAGCGGGAAGGTATCTCGCCTGCAGTCTTGCTCGGCACCTTTTTCCGTCTGGCCGGTGCGGACATATCCGTTTTCCCCTCGCCCGGGGGGCGTTTCGCCGTGAGCGACGAGGATTGCGCGGGCATTGGCACCGCACTGCAGGCGCCGTTGGCCGGCTTGGCCAGCGCCTTGCCCGCTCCCGGCGGGGGATTGCAGCCCGGGCAGGTGGAGGAATTGTCTCTGCACTACGGCAGCGAAGCGGTGTGGTTGCTGGGCGGCTCCCTGCACGGTGCGGAAGGGGGTATCGAGGCAGGCACGCGCCGCTTGCTGGATGCCATGAGGGCCCGGTTCGGCGAGCGGCTGGAAGAACCTCGGGCAGCATGGGCGTCTGCCTGTGAATTGCCTGGCGGCGGCACGGCAGAAGACGTGCGCAGCCTGTTGGCGGTATCCGATGATTTCAGTTGGACGAAGCGCGAAAACCGGCGTTACAAGGACGGCCAGGCATTGCCGTTCCGCGGTGTGCGCCGCGTCGAACTGGTAGGAAAGCAGGGAGAGCCCTGCAGTTTCGAGTTGCGCTATTTCGAATTGGAGCCCGGCGGATATACCAGTCTCGAGAAGCATGTACATACCCACGTGCTGATCGGTGCCCGCGGGCAGGGCCTGGTGATCATAGGTGAGGAACGCCAGGCGTTGAAGCCTGACGATATCGCCTACATAGCCCCCTTGCAGGTGCATCAGCTCCGCAACGAAGGTGACGGACCTTTTGGTTTCTACTGTATTGTCGACAAGGACAGGGACCGGCCTATGGCGCCTTGAGGGATGGCAAAGGCGCGCCGCCCGGCGGGCTGGCTTTTTGTCTCGCGTTTTCTATACTGGGATTATGAGAAACAAGCGCAAAGCGGTAATCGTCGGCCGATTGGCCAGGCAATCACGTGTGGCTTTCGTAAGGTCCTCGCGCCGGTTGCTGGGCACCTACCACCGTCCCGGCACCGCGCCGGGGACCCTGGAATACAGGGCCGAGCCGGGGGCGCCGCCACAGCCGCCGGCGCGTCTGGGCCTTTATCGTTATGACGCGGAAGGGGTGCGGGAACAGATCGATGTGCCGGTCGAGAGCTGCAAGCCCTCGGGCAAGCCGGGCGAAATAACCTGGTTGCAGGTACAAGGTGTTCCGAGCCCCGAATTGATGGCCGAGCTGGGCCTGGCCTTCGATCTGCATCCGCTGGCCATGGAGGATGTCATGGGCCACGGGCAGAGGACCAAGTTCGAGGCCTACGAAAACCAGTACTTCGTAGTGCTCAACAAGCCCTGCCGCGACGAAGAGGGGGCCCTGCAGACCTGGCAAGCCAGTTTTTTCCTGGGGGGAGGCTATGTCATCTCTTTTGACGAAAGCGGCAGTGATGCCTTTGCGCCGATAAGGGCGCGCCTGCAGAGCAAGCGGATGTTTCGCGAACGCGGGGCCGATTACCTGTTCTATTCGCTGCTGGACGTGGTGATTGACGAAGGGTTCCCGCTCCTGGAGGATTTCGGCGGGCGCATGGATACTCTGGAAGAGGCCGTGCTTGAGACGCCCACTCGGGAATTGCGTAACCAGATTCATTACATGAAGCAGGAACTGGTGGATTTGCGCCGTGCCTGGTGGCCGCAACGTGACGTAATCAACACCCTGTTGCGCGATGGCGAAGACATGATCAGCGAAAATACGCGACTGTATTTACGCGATACGTATGATCATTGCGCGCGCATCATCGATCTCGTGGAAATGTACCGTGAAATGGCCTCGAGCCTCCTTGATACTTACCTGTCCAGCGTCAGCCAGCGCATGAACGACGTCATGAAAGTGCTCACGGTGTTCGCGACCATTTTTCTTCCGCTGACCTTCATTACCAGTCTTTACGGGATGAATTTCGACACGGCAAGTCCCTGGAACATGCCCGAGCTGCATTGGCGTTTCGGTTACTTCTACGCCCTGGGCATCATGGCCGTGGCAGTGCTGGGCATGCTCGCGTATTTTCGCCACAAGCGCTGGCTATGAACTCGACGCGCGCCAGCCTGGTGCGTGCCTACGAGAACGCGGCGTACGTCGCGGAACTGCCTTCGGGACGGGTGGAGTTTCGTTTGCACGCCGGCCCCTTGGGGGCGGCGCCGACCACGCCACTCGCCATCATCACGGCGTGGAACCCGGGCGTCGAGCGCCCCTCCGAAGCGGCCAATAAAGAGGCCAACCTGCGTTTGGAGAGTGTGCTCAAAGAAGCGGACTTGCCCTATTATCCGGCCAGCGGCCACAGCGAAGACGGCTCGCACGTGGAACCCTCGTTCGCGGTAACGTGCATCGACCCCGCCGCAGCCATCGGTTTGGCGCGAGCCTTCAGGCAAGCCGCCGTGTTCTACTGGGACGGGGCCAAGCCGCACCTGCTCTGGTGCGACAAGACTTGAAGCGCCTTAATGCAATTGGGCGGCGGCCATGGAAAAGCTGAAGGCGATCATGGCAATCATGCCCAGCAACCACATGCAGATGCCGATGATGAGGCAGATGCCCACGAACTTCCAGAATGCATGCTGGCGCTCCAGGGCCGTGGCCAGGGTTTCCAGTGTGCCGTTTTTCTCGATCCGATCGAGCGACATTGCATAACGGAAGAGCAGCAGCGACGGAACGAAGATCAGCGCGGCCGCGATCAGTTCCATCAGGCCCATGGACACAAAAAATCCATGCGGCATGTTGGGGGGCTGTTGCGGCAATGGCATGATCGAAAAGACAGTCATGATCATCAGGGCGCCAATCAGCGCGAAGCCCGACTCGATGAAACCGACTATCGCCACGAATTTCATCCATGGCCGCGTTCGGCGCAGTGGAGCGACCAGAGTTTCCCCCAGATGTTCTGCGATATCGTGCATGGGATCCTCCTTGAAATACGGGTGAACGGTTCGTTGCGCCGCCTCAGCCCATGGGGATGAACAGAAGCAGCGCGATGCCGAGCAGGATGCGGTAGACCGCGAACGGCGTGAAGCGGTGCGTGCGGATATAGCCGAGCAGCCACTTGACGGCGATGAAGGCCACGATCAGTGACACGACGAACCCGACCGCGAGCGCGTCCCAGTGTGATCGCGACACGTCGTGGTGATGCACCGCCTTGAACAGCTCGTAACCGGTGGCCGCGTACATGGTGGGGATGCCGACGAGAAAGGCGAATTCGGTGGCGGCCGAGCGGTCGCTGGTACCGAACAGCATGGCGGCGAAAATAGTGGCGGCCGAGCGCGAGGTGCCCGGGAATATTCCGGCCACCATCTGGGCAATGCCGACGAGTATGGCGACACGCCACGTAATCGTGGTGCTCGGCGGCCTGCGCGCGGCGATTTGCTCGGCGATGATCATCCACACGCCGCCGATAATCAGGGCCCAGGCGATCGGGCCGATGTTCTTGGGCAGCTTGAAACCGAGTTCCACCGCGACCAGCCCGATCACGGAAGTGATCAGGAACGCCACGATGAGCTTGAGCAGGTAGTCGCGCGTTTCCGGTTCGCGCCAGCGGGTCAGGAAGTCCCACAGGCGGCGGCGGTAGATCAGCGTGATGGCGAGGATGGCACCGGCCTGTATGCCTACGTTGAACAGGTCGGATCGGGCGCCCATCCAGTGTTCTGCGATCAGGAGGTGGCCGGTGCTGGAAATCGGGAGAAATTCGGTGATGCCCTCGATGATGCCCAGGAGGACGACGTTGATCAGATCGTGCATGAGCGCCGGCCGCAAATAAAGTTGGCAGTGTATCCGAAACGCCGCGGCATGGTAACTTGGTACAGGTTCAGGAATCGCGGGTCAGGTGTCATGCGAATGAAACGTCATTGCGTTGCCGCGGCTCTACTGTTGGGGATGCAGGCGGCTTTGGCCGCCGATTCCGCGATGCCCGCAATTATCACCCCGCCGCAGGCCCAGGCTCACTTCCGGGTCGGGACACTTGCCGTAGACCGCTTTGGCAATGCGGGCCATCCGCTGATACTGATTCCGGGTCTCTCGAGCGGTACCTGGGCATGGGCCGGGACCATCAGGCACTTCATGAAAACCCATGCAATCTATGCCGTGACGCTGGCGGGTTTCGATGGCGAGCCGGCACCGCCGAAAAAGATCGGCCTGATCGGACAGGCCGATGCCTCGTTGCTGTCGCTGATTCGCCGCTACAAGATCACCAGGCCGGTGTTGATCGGCCATAGTCTTGGCGGGACACTGGCAATCCGTTTCGCGGCGGAACATTCCGACTTGATAGCGGGTGTAGTCACGGTCGACGGGCTTCCGGTATTCCCTTTGATGAGCGCGGCGCAGCGGGAGACCGCGGCGCAACAGGTCAGGAGCATGGCGGCGCGGCTGACGCCAGCGGAGTTCAAGAAACAGCAACTGCGCTACATGCAAAGTGTCGGGGTCATCGATCCGGAACTGGCCAGGCAGTGTGCCGAGCTGAGTGCGCGTAGTGATCCGGCGGCGGTCAGCGAGTATACCGCCGAGGATTTCGAACTGGATTTACGTTCCGGCCTGAAGAATATAACCGTCCCTGTTCTTGCAATCTCCCCCTATTACAAGACGGATTTCGAGCGTTACGCAAAGCTCAACGACCGGTCGTTGACCACGGCCCAACAAAAGGCCAATTACTATCGGGAATTGCTGAAAAATGCACCGAATGCCAGGGTGGTGACGATAGAAGGCGCCCGTCACTTCGCCATGCTCGACCAGCCGGACCGCTTTTATGCGCTGCTACGGGGCTTCCTGGGATCGCTGGCGGCTAACGGTAGTGCAAAAGCCCATTGATACTGCCGGCGAGCTGTCCCGGATCCCGGTCCTTGTCCACTTTCACGGTCACGCGGCGGTAATGCTCGTGCGACAGTTCCAGGACCCGGCAACGCGGCGGGTCGTGGACATCGTAAAAGATCATGCCGTCATCGGTCAGGAACGTGCCCGCGACCTTGACGACGGGCAGGTTGGTGTCCATGCGCAAGCCGTGGAATCATTCCCCGGGCACGGGCTCGGGGCGTGCCGAGCGGACATGCATCAGCGGGATATGCAGGGGCAGTACCTCATCGAGCCGATTCAGCTGGATATCGATGCGCTTGCCGTATCCGGAATATGAGGCGGCTGGGAGCCCGGTCTCAGGCCATCCGTGAGCGGGGGGCACTGCCAGCGTTGTGGGCATGCCAGCTGGCGACCTTCTCCGCCGGCAACGGTTCGCTGATGGCGAATCCCTGCAGGGCATCACAACCCAGGCGCGGCAGACGGGCCGCCACTTCCGCATTTTCCACGCCTTCTGCCGTGACATGCAATTCGAGTGCATGGGCGAGCTGGATAATCGCGTTGAGCAGCACTTCACCGTTGGTGCCGTGGGCCATGTCGGCAATGAACATGCGATCGATCTTGATGCTGCTGACGGGCAATTTGCGCAAGTAAGCGAGCGAGGAATAACCGGTGCCGAAATCGTCGATGGATGTCTGCACGCCGAGCTCCGACAAGCGCGTAATCGTCTCGTAGGCGCGCTCCTGGTCGGTCAACAGTGTGGTCTCGGTCATTTCCAGCGTCAACGCATTCTGCGGCAGCTTGAACGAGGCCAGCATGCCGGAGACTGTATTGGCGAATTCGGGATCGAGCAGGCTCGCCGCGGTGACGTTAACGGAGACGTTCAATTCCTTGCCCGCATCGTGCCACGCAGCCATGTCGCGCAGCGCTTCGCGCAGCACCCAGTTGGTGAGTTCGCGGATGAAGCCGCTGCGCTCGGCCAAGGGGATGAACTCGTCGGGCAGCAGCATGCCGTAGCGTTCGTGCTGCCAGCGTACCAGCGCCTCCACGCTTCTCAGCTTGCCGGTGCGGGCATCCACGATGGGCTGGTATTGCAGCGTCAGTTCCTTGCGTTGCAGGGCCTGGCGCAGTTCGCCGAGCAGGATGAGGCGGTGCGGGCTGGACTTGTCCTGGTCCGGCGAATACAGGGCGTAGCCGCTGCGGTCTTTCTTGGCCCAGTACATGGCCACTTCCGCACGCTGCATCAGGGTGTCTGCATCGCGGCCGTGGGCGGGGAAGCAGGTGGCGCCGATACTGGCTGCGAGCGACAGACTCAGTCCTTCCAGCGCGTAAGGCGCTTCCAGGGCTTTGCGGATGGCCTTGACGGTCGAGAGGATTTCCGCCTCTTTCCGCAACCGCGGCAGGATCAGGCCGAACTCGTCGCCGCCGAGGCGGGCCACGGTAACCGAATCACTGACCGCGTTGCGGATTCGGATCGCTACGCTTCTCAGGACCCGGTCGCCACTGTGGTGGCCCAGCGAGTCGTTGATTTCCTTGAAGTGATCGAGATCTAGGAACAGCACACCCAGCTCGATCTTCTCTGTGCTGGCCAGTTGCAGTGCCTGCTCGAGGCGGTCGACGAACAGGACCCGATTGGGCAGATCCGTGAGCTGGTCGTGCGTGGATTCGTGCGAGATCCGGTTTTCCAGTGCTACGGTGCGGGTGCGCAGGTCGCTGGTCTGATCCATGACCATCGCCCCGGCCTCGTAAGCGATCACGGTGCTGGTGTACTGGCCCCAGAAGCCGAAGACGAAGGGCGTCGCATCGAGCAGCCAGAGCACGGGATTCGTGGCCTGGGCATGAATGATGCTGGCGAGCGTCAATTCATAGTGATTGCTGAAATAGGCACTGAGCAGGGTGGCAACGACAACAGTCACGCTGGCGATGATGGTGCCGATGATGGCCTGCTTGGAGGCCTTGCTGCGGAGAAGCCTGACATTCTCCTGGAGTATTTGTTTTGCTGTCAGCATGGCGGGCTCCCTGGCTAATTCCGCGGAGGCTTTTGTGTTGTATCCGCTAAGAGTAGTCCTTTTCGCCCAATTATGGCAATTGCGGCGGAGTTGGCCGGCAATTACCGAGTAAGACAATCGGGGATCTGCCGGGTTCAACCGGATTGAGAAAGTATCCGGGCCCGGATCGTCATTTTTTCGCCCGACAGGTTGCCGGCGGCCACCGCGGAGACGAAGCGCGCGTTCTCGCGCGCATGCAGCGCATGCAAGGCGCTGCCCACTTCATGTACAAGGTGGGCCAGCATTTCCCGCTCGTCGGGCGGGAAATGCTCACCGGGCCGGTTGGCCAGCACGATGGCGCCCAGGAGGTCGCCGCGGACTGTCATGGGCAAAAGCAGGCCGTCATTGCCCAGATCGCTGCAGAGGTTTTCCAGGTCGGTTTCGGTCCGTTCGGAGCGCAGGGCGACGAAGGCCCGGTCGTCAATGCTTACCATCCCGGGGTATGTGGCAGGGCCGTTGGCGGCGATACGCCGGTAAGCGTCCTGTTCCTGCCAATAAAAAACCGCGGCCGGCGTATTCGTGTGCGTACGCAATTCGCGCAACGTCTGCTCCAGCAGGTGATCCGGATTTTCTATATAGGAGCACTGGCGGGCAAAGGCGCGCAGTGCGTTCTCGTTTCTGAATTTCTGCCGGAACAGGACGCGTTCACTGAATTTTTCCAAGCGCTTGCGTATGGCCTCCAGCGAGAAACCGATGATCAGGGGGACCGCGAGCTCCAGAACCAGGCTCTCTTTTTCCGAGAGGGCGAGTTTCTCCAGGAAGCTTTCCAGCAAGATGAAAAGACCGATCACCACGGTCAATGTCGCGCTGTAGACGATCGCCCGATTGATGACAAAGGACATGTCGACCACGCGATGCCGCAATACCGAATAAAGCAGGCCGCAGAAGCCGAGGAAGTAGGCGAGGATTTCCACCAGGTTGGAAAAGGGGTACCCCAGCAGGGGCGCGTTGCTGAGAAGAATGCCGAGCACGATGATGAACGCGCTCCAGAACATCCAGCGCAAACGCGGTTTCCAGTCGGGTTGCGCGTTATGGAACCCGATCAGAAGCAGCACGACGGCGACGACATAGGGCAAGTCCCAGAGCAGGGAGGTTATCTGCGGGATCAACACCGCGCCATAGACGAACAAAAGTACGTAACTCAGCTCATAGGCATACCCGAGCAGCATCGCAACCAGGAAGATGCAGACGAACCGGCGCCGGTGGATGGCGCTCAGTGCGGACCCGGCAATGGCGAAGGCCATGATGAAAAATCCGATGCGGGCCACCAGGTAGGCGATTTGCGCCGCGAAACCCAGGGCAAACCCCAACTGGTCGGATGTGGGTGCCACATCGAAGGCAATGCCGAGCTGGAACGCAATGGCCCAGACCGCGATACCCCACGCGGCGCGATCACGTCCGCGCCAGAGCGTGACGAGGATGATCAGGCACGCAAGCAAGGACCAGGCGATGCCCAGGTAGCCTACGCCGCGCATGGCCGGATCGGAGCCGAGCCGCTGGATCGAGACCGGGATCTCGCTTGCCCGGCCGTCGTCGTGGGTCACGACCAGGGGCATGGCATGGCCCTCGTGGATGTTCAGCATGTCCAGGCTTGCCAGCAGGTCCATGCGGGTAGCCGTGCTCTGGCGGGCGAAGTCGATACGATCGCCGGGGTGCAGGCCTTCCGGCATCTGCAGGCTGTGCAAGCGGGCCACGCGCGCCTGGCGGGGTGTGATGTCCCGGAACGTCATCGGCACCCCGGAAAGCCGGGTGAACAGGGCGCAGTTCCAGACTGTCAGCAGCACCGCGAACACACTGAGCAGGACTAGCAATGGATACCGTCGGTACTGGGCGGGCATGGGTCTGGCCTGCATTTCGTTATCCGGAGCATAACTCAACCGCAAGCATGTGCGGCGGTCTTCTCAGCCTGGTTCGATGCACGGGATCGCCTCGCGCAAGGCCGCGAGGCAGTTGGCGTCGATGGCCGTGCCCGTTTCCTGTTCCATAATGGCCAGGGCCTGGTCGATTGGCATCGCCTTGCGGTAGTGGCGTACCGCGGTCAGGGCATCGAAGATGTCTGCCGTGGTGATGATGCGCGTTTCCAGGCGGATTTCGCTTCCTTTGAGTCCTCGCGGGTAACCGTATCCGTCCAGGTGTTCATGGTGCGCGCCGGCCACGCGTGCCAGCGCCGTAAAGGGTTCGATCCGGGCCAGTATGTCCTCGGTCAGTGCCGGATGCCGCCTGACCTGCGCCCACTCGGCGGCATTCAGTTTTTCCGGCTTGTCGAGCACGGCATTGCTCACGCCGAGTTTGCCCAGGTCGTGCAGCAGGGCGCCACGGCGAATCCAGGCCGTGTGTGCCTCGGAATGCCCCAGGCGGCGTGAAATGGCGTCCGCGTACTGGCCGACCCGCTCGCTGTGCCCATAGGTGAAATGGCTTTTGGCGTCCACGATCTGGGCGAAGGCCAGGGCAATCGCATCGAGCCGGGATTCGGTTACGGCCATGAACTGCTGGCCCGGTTCCAGGTTCCAGACCCGATGCGTGAAATCACTCCGATCGAGGGCGCTCCAGAAAGCCGGCAATTCCGCCACCCCGCAGAAGGCCTCTACGATCCGTGGGTCGAACCAGGTCCCGCTACGGCGGCGGATCTCCTTCAGGGCCGCCTCTTGTCCTCCGGTCTGGTAAAAGACGTCAGCCACCTGGGCTGTCAAGGCGATGCGCGAGCCCAGCGGGATGCAGTCGCCCGACAGTCGTGCCGGCCGCCCGTTGCCGTCCCAGTGCTCGTCCAGGTTGCGGATCGCATCCGCCACGGTTTCGGGAAATCCGAGTTGGCGGGCCACCGCGGCCCCGCGCTCGCAGCGGGTGACCACGAGTTCGTCGGCCAGGCGCTCGCCGTGGCGCAGCAAATGCAGAATGCGCGCCAGCCGTTCCTGCATTCCGGCACCCGGCGCCGCATGGGTGAACACAAATTGGGCCAGTTGCCCCAGGCTGTCCGTATCGACGCGGGAGAAATCGCGCTTGGTCAACCCGTCGTCGTGCGCATACAGTTCGCAGAGCCTTTCAGCGTTGCTGCTGCACCCGGCGTCCTTTAATAACAGTGTGTAATAAAGCTCCCACATCAGTCCGCCGGCAAGCCCCAGGCGCCGGCCCACGTGGGATCCGATCCAGCAGGTGCGCATGCAATGCCCCGGGGGTTGGCCTTCGGTCAGGTCGAGTGCATGGCTGAGGGCGCCGATAACCGAGGACAGGCGCACGGATTGCTGCACCAGTAGAGCGGGGCCGGCAGGGGCGGGGGGGGAAATCGGCCGTGGCCGGTTGAATCCGTGGTCGGCATCGTTATGTCCGGGACTTCGCGGTGTTTCATGCCCGGATACGCACCGGGCCCGCTTTTGGATGCACCTATTCGCCGGCCGTGATCCCGTTCAGTGCCTTCATGTATTTCTGTTCCACCACGGTTTTCCCGAAGGACGTTGAGGCCTTCTCTTCGGTGATTTGAAAGCCATAGGCCGCGTACAGGCGCGCCGCCGCGGTCAGTTCGTGCGTCGTCCACAAATAGGCGGAGCTATAGCCGCAGGCCTGCATGAAGGCAAAGCATTCGTCCAGCAGTTGACGGCCCAGCCCCAGCCCGCGGCAGCGCGGGTGAATCAGGAAAAAACGCAGTTGCGCCGAGTCGCCACGATCCATCAGGCACAGGCAGCCGACGAGGGAACCGGCGTGTTCACAGAGCCACAAGCGGCTGCGGTCAGGATCATAGTGCTGCAGGAATTCGTAGAGCCCAGCGGATACATAGGATTCGAAGGCAAGCCCGTAGCCATATTCCTGCTGATACAGCGAGCCGTGCAACTGGATGACGCGGCTTATGTCCCGTGCGTGCAGATCCGTACGGATGGTTATGTCTTCAAGGCGGATATTTTCTCGAGCCATGGCCGTCAGGAGGGTGCCGCGAGGATGAAAAGCAGGGATAAGGGGTTGCCCGTTTCGGGGTGCCGGGGTTCGCTGAGTTCGAGCAGTTGCAATTGGGCATCCCGGAATAGCGAAGTCCAACCTTCGAGCGTGCGGAAATACCATGGGGCGGGATCCGAAAAGCCCTTGCCGCATCCGCCCCAGCTACCTGGCCGCCAGCCGTCTCGGAAGGCCGCAGGTTCGTCCTCAAGCGCGACGGGATGAAGCGTTTGTATGGCCAGCGTGCCGCTGGGTTCGAGCAAGGAGGGCATCGCCTTGATCACCATCTCGGTGGAGGCCAGGCCCAGGAGCGAGAAATTGCACACCGCCATATCGAAGCGGCGGTCAAGGACACCAAGGGACAATTGGTCATAGGTCATGCAGGCATAGGTTGCCCCACCAGACGCGCGGGCCAGCTCTACCAACTCGGCGGTGGCGTCGATGCCGGTGACTGCGATGCCAAGCAGGGAGAGTTCGCGCGCCAGCCAGCCTTCGCCGCAGCCTATATCGAGGACGGTTCGCGGCTGTCGGCTTGCTGTGGCCGCGAGAATGGTGTCATCGGTGACGAGGCGGCGACTGGCAATGGCCTTCGTGCGCACGGCGGTGGACCAGGCGCCAGCATTGCGCCGCCAGCACCGGAGAATGTCAGCCTCCTTTTGTGCGTTCAACAGTTTGCCCCCCTCTGCCTGTCACGCACTGATGCAGTGTACTCTTATGAAGGGCAAGCATGGAAGGGCGCGCTGTGCGGGGAAGTCTGCGGTGCTTGTCTTGAGCCGGGGAGTGGTCTAGATTGCGGTAAATGCCGAGGATGCGTGAACACGCTGGCTGGTACAGGCGATGCGCAATGAGTGAAGCAGCACCAAACGATAAGGCTCTGTCCGTGCGTTTGACGATCGGCGTCACCGCGCACCGCGACATCCCGTCCGTGGAAAAACCCGGAATCGCCCGCCTGGTCGGAGACTTGTTCGACAAGCTCGCATTGCGCTTCCCGGACACGCCATTGCAGGCCCTGTGCCCGCTTGCCGAGGGAGGCGAACGTATTTTTGCCCATGCGGCAATCGAGCGGGGCATCCCGCTGATCGTGCCTTTGCCCTTTTCCCGTGAATATTATGAGAAGGACTTCGCGGACGCGGCATCGCGTGAAGAGTTCGAGGACCTGTGCGCCCGGGCGATCGTATTCGAGTTGCCCCTCCGCCCCGGTGTGACACCCGAACAGGTAGCCGGCCACGGCGATTTGCGCGACAGTGAGTATGCCCAGCTCGGTGTTTTCGTATCGAGCCACTCCCAGATACTGGTTGCCATGTGGGACGGCAGGGATTCCGATCAGTTGGGCGGAACTGCGCAAATCGTGGGCTACAGGTTGCACAACACATATCCCCGCCACGGTGTCGATCCATTCATGGGGCGGGAGGAGTTGACCGATGACGAAAACGATCTGACCTATCACATCGTGTGTTCACGGGAGCGTCGTGACGGCTTGCCGTCCCATCCGCTGCGTCCTTTGCAGACAGCCTGGATGACGGGCAGCGTGGAATCTCAGCGTATCCGGGAGATGCCCCTGCGCTATGCGGACATGTTCGAGCTGACCGAAGAATTCAACCGCGACCTCCTTCGCCGGAGAGGTTCGTCGGATGCGCTCTCTTCGGGTTTTCGCGGTGGGCGGGCAGAGGGCAAGCGGTTTGCAGGTATCCGCCAGGCCGAACGCATGTTCGCCGCGGCAGACCAGTTGGCAAACCACTTCCAGGATCGGTTTAGCCGGGCGTTGCGTGCCACTTACATACTGGCGGCACTGATGGGGGCCGCGTTTGTCGGCTATTCCACGCTTCCGGGGCAGCAATGGCTGCTATATCTGTTTCTCGCCCTGTTCGCCGTTGGGTTTGGGCTCTATTTTTTGGGGCGACGCGGCGAATGGCATCGCAAGTACCTCGACTATCGTGTGCTCGCCGAGGGCTTGCGGGTCCAGTATTACTGGGCGATCGCGGGCGTAGGCAACGCCGGGGACGGACGATTTGTCTACGAGAATTTCCTGCAGACTCAGGATCCCGAACTTGGTTGGATCAGGCATGTCATGCGCGATGTCACCCTCAGGGCGGCACCCTTGCCCGATACGGGCAGGGCCGGGCTCGATTTCGTTCAGCGTCATTGGGTGGGTGATCCGGGCAGCACAAACGATACCGGCCAACTCGGCTACTACATCGGCAAGGCGGAGCAATGTTATCGCTTGCATCGCCTGACCGAACGGCTCGGTGCGCTGTGCCTGTGGAGCGGCATGGCGATTGCGGTGGTTCTGGCTTTGCTTGCCGGCCAAATCGATGTCATGGCGCGCACGATCCTTCTGCTCCTGCTCGGCCTGCTGCCGCTGATCGCGGCCGTACGCGGCGCCTATGCCCACAAGCGTGCGGACAGGGAACTCATCAAGCAATACGGCTTCATGGCGCGAATTTTCGGAAACGCACGAAAACGCCTCGATACGGCCAGGAACGATGCCGAGATACGCGAAGTCCTGCATATGCTCGGTAAAGCGGCGCTGGACGAACATGCCGAATGGATACTTATGCATCGTGACAGGCCGCTAGAGCAGTCCAGCCTGTGAATTCAGGGTTTTTTGTCTGGACAGGCCCCGGAATTAGGCCTATATTTTTAAAATAATCGTACCGCGCGCTGCAGGAGGGCACAGTGGCGGGGGAGGAGAAGGTCCGTCGCTATCGGGCCTTCATTGCCTATAGCCACCAGGACAAGCGCTGGGCGGCGTGGCTGCATCGGCGCCTGGAGTTTTATCGTGTCCCTCACCGCCTGGTGGGGCGAACGACGGGTGCCGGGGTTATCCAGCGGCGGCTCACACCGATTTTCCGTGATCGTGAAGAACTCGCGACGGCCAACGATCTGGGTGGAAAAATTACCCAGGCGTTGGAAAACTCCGACAACCTGATCGTTGTCTGTTCGCCATCGGCCAGCCGGTCAAAATGGGTAAACGAAGAAATCAGGCGTTTCAGGCGCACGGGGCGCGGCTCCAGGATTTTCTGCTTCGTCGTTGGCGGGCAGCCGCCCGGGGGTGACCTTGGCGATGGCGGAGAAGGGTTGTTTCCGGCAACGTTGTGTAGGCAGGCCGCCGGGGAACAGGAATTGGGAAGCGAATCGGTCGAACCGCTGGCGGCGGACGTGCGCCCGGGCAAGGACGGACGCGGCCTGGCCTTGATGAAACTCATCGCCGGACTCCTCGATGTCGATCTGGACGAGTTGCGGCGGCGTGAACTGCAGCGCCGCTATCGGAGGTTGGCGGCAGTAGCCGCGCTTGCGCTTTTCGTCATGGCGGCCACTTCGCTGCTGGCCCTGGAAGCCGTCGTGCAACGTAATGCCGCCGAGCATCGCCGCGCGCAGGCGGAAAGCCTGGTCGCTTTCATGATCGGGAATCTGAGCCAGGAACTTCGACCAATAGGGCGGCTCGATCTTCTCGACATGGTCGGCAAACGCGTCCTCGCGTATTACTCGTCCCAGAAGCTGAGTTCGCTGGATGCAGGCTCGCTCGAGCGGCGGGCAAAGGCGCTGCAGCTCGTGGGTCAGGTTTATTTTCGGCGCGGGCATCTGAACGAGGCCGTTTCGGTGTTAAACAAGGCGGAGGCAACGACGGCACGCTTGCTTGCCAGAAAGCCGAATGATCCCATAAGGATTTTTGATCATGCACAGAACGTATTCTGGTTAGCTAATGTTGCCTATTCCCGCGGCGATTCCGCCCAGGCCGAGGCCGGAATGCGGCGTTATGAACAACTGGCGCAAAGGCTTGTAAGGATCGAGCCGGACAATACCAAGTGGCAGGCGGAAGTCGGCAACGCCTATATCAATCTGGGCGTTATGCTGCTGGATGAGGACAAGGATAAGCAGGCTGTGGAGATCCTGCGCCGGGCGGTAGCCATTTATGTGTCCCTGGCACGGCGGCTTCCCGACAAGACGGACATGCAGTTCAACCTGGCCCAGGTACAGTCCTGGCTGGCCAATGCCGAGGAAGGCTTGGGCCACTTCGACGCGGCCTATCGACAGCGAACCGATGAGTTGGCGATCTACAGGGCGCTGCTGGTCAAAAACCCCGATGACAGTAAATTCCACAGGAGCCTGGCCACGTCCAACCAGGGCCTGGCCCTTTTGGCGATCGACAAGGGTGATCTCGACGAGGCGCTGGGGAGGTTGAGGACTTCGCGCCAAATAATGGCCAGGCTTGTGAAACAGGATCCCGGCAATACTCTCTGGCGGGAGATTTCAGGCAAGATTTACCTGGCATTGGGAGAAGCCCTATATGGGCGCGGGGAACTGGCGGAAGCGGTAAAGGCGGCAGGCACGGCCGAGGGCATTGCCCGCTCGCTGCTCGCAACGGACTCCTCGGTAATCCGTTGGAAAACCGACATCCTGATACCGGACCGGCTCTTGCAGGCCAAGCTTGCCGCGCGGGGTGGCCGACACAAAGAAGCGCTGCTGCTTGCACGTAACGTAATATCGAGCCTGGACGAAATCCCCGAAAGCAAGCGTCATAGCGAGACGGTATGGTCCCTGCGCATAAGGGCGCGGCTGCTTGAGGGGAACCAGCTGGACGCGCTTGGGCAAGAGGGCGGCATCGCCGCATGGAGGGATGCGGTCTCGGTCGTCCATGAAGACGCGGGCAGCATTACCACCATTACGCCGGTGACCCTTACCGCGATTGCCGATAGCTTTCAACGGCTCGGAAAAAACAGTGAGGCCCATCGCATCATCACACGGTTGGATGCCATGGGTTACCGGGCGCCGGAATTCCTGAGCCTCAAGAAACGTCTAGCGCGTGCACGCGCGGAGCAGGCGTCTAGCCGCCCGCATCGTGGCGGCTCGCATTTCAATCATTGAACAGAGGAGGATGGTCATGTCGAAGCATAATCCCGCCGTAGCGGTCGATGTAAATCTTGCAACTGCGAATGGTGGCGCATCTTTTGGTTACAAGGGCGCCGATGAACACAGCCGCATACATGTCGAACCCAACGGCAATATTAATCTCACAAAAGAGTCCGGGCTGAACCACGGGCCAGTCGATATAGAATTTCGGCTCGGGCCTGCCGAGATAACTTTGGACGGGATGCTCCATGACCTCGAGTTTCTGGGCAAAGAAAGCATCGCCATTACCGAGACAGGCAACTCAGGTCGTCATTCAGGCGACGAACCGCAGTTCTATGGCTATGCGAATGCTGAGGGCAACCCCCATCGGCTGCGGTTTTCCAACAGGAACAACGATGGAAAAGAATATAAGTACACGTTGCGTATCAGGGCCCGGGCACGGGGCACGGGCAAGGAACGATGGCTCGAGCATGATCCCATCATCCAGAACCGCGGGGGTGGCGGAATCGCGCAGAACTGAATACACATGCTCTATCCTGTGTCTTGCCGGATAGAGAGTGGGCAGCGTGGGCGAGCGGACGGAAAGGACGACATTTGATTACGTCATAGTCGGGGCCGGTTCGGCGGGGTGCCTCCTTGCAGAGCGGCTTAGCGCAAACCCCGCGAATCGCGTGGCGCTGCTGGAAGCGGGCCCGGATGCCGCGAGCTGGACGTTGCGCGTGCCGGCGGCCCTGCCTTTGCTGCTGCGATCGCGCCGTTACAACTGGGGTTTCGAGACAACGCCGCAGGCGGCGCTGGGTAATCGCCGGCTCTATTGGCCGCGGGGCCGCGTCGTCGGCGGCAGCTCATCGATCAATGCGATGTGCGCCGTACGCGGGCCCAGCGCCGATTTCGATGCCTGGACATCTTATGGCGGCGAGGCCTGGGGCTGGGCCGCCCTGGCGCCGCTCATGGAACAGGTCTGCGCGTGGGGCGATGCCCCGGATCCGGACCGCCTGGCCATCGCCCCGCTGCGCTACCGGCATCCCATCTCGAGGGCGTTCGTCGCCGCGGCGCAAGAGGCCGGATACCCCGAGCTGGATGATTTCAATGCGGCTCATCCCGAGGGGGTCGGTTTTTACCCGGTCTTCCAGCGCGAGGGCGAGCGTTGGGAAAATGCCCGCGCCTTCCTCGATCCGGCACGCGGCCGCGGCAACCTGGAAATCCTGGCCGATACCCGTGTTCTTAAGATCGAACTGGACGGGGCGCGCCGCGCCACGGGCGTGCGCCTGCGCCGGCGCGATGGCAGTATCCAGTCGGTCGGTGCGCGAGGCGAGGTCATTCTCGCGGCGGGCGCGGTCGGCAGTCCGCATCTGCTGTTGCTCTCGGGAATCGGTCCCCCTGAAGAACTGCGGGCGTTCGGCATCGATATCCGGCACGCGGTGCCCGGCGTGGGCCGCAACCTGCAAGACCATCTGGACGTCACGGTGGTGTGTTATGCCAGCGGCGGCGGATTGTCGGCGCGGCCGCAAGAGTTGCCGGCGCAGGCCCGGGCGATCTGGGAGTATGCGAAAAAGCGCAGGGGGCCGTTCACCAGCAACCTGGCCGAGGCCGGTGGCTTCATTCGCAGCCGGCCGGAGCTCGGCCACCCCGACCTGCAATTGCATTTCCTGCCCGCGGTTCAGCAGGACCATGGCCGCAAACTGATGCGCACGGTGCTCTTGCCGGGCTGTGCCCTGCATGTATGCGGGTTGTACCCCAAGAGCCGCGGCCGCATCGGCCTCGACGCGGCGGATCCGTTGGCCGCACCGCGCATCGACCCAAGGTACTTGTCGGACGAGGCGGACCTCGAGGTTCTCAAGGCGGGGCTGGGCAAGGTGTTCGATATCCTGGACCAACCGGCGCTGGCTGCCTATCACCCGCGGCCGTTCATCCCGCGCCGGTTCCCGGAAGCGGACCATGAATTCGATGAACTCGTGCGTGCCCGCGCCGAGACGATCTACCATCCCGTCGGTTCCTGCCGCATGGGTACCGATACGGAGGCCGTGGTCGATCCCCGACTGCGGGTGCATGGCGTTGAAAACCTGCGGGTGGTCGATGCATCGATTATGCCGACGCTCATCGGCGCCAACACCAACATCGCCACCACGCTGATTGCCGAGAACGCAGCGCGCATGATCCTTGCCGGCTCATGAAGGGAATGCGGCCCGGCGTTTTCTCTACTCGCCGGCTTCGATCACACGGCGGTAGGATTCCTTGACCAGCGCATCGGGCAACTTGCATGCCAGCGCCAGGCCCAGGGTAAGCAGCGACAGCAGGACCACCGCGCCCATGCCCACGTAGATGTTGCACAGGCCGGTGCCCCCCATGGATTGCGGGCTCGCGTAGCAGATCAACCACATGCCCAGGAAATACGGGAGCAGCCACCAGGCCGGCCGCCAGGCGGCGAAATCCGCGGCGCCGCGGCGGCGCAGCAGGCGGTAGCCGGCGTAGCAGACGAATGCGCCGGCAATGAGCGCGAGCAGGAAGCTCAAGGCCGCATAGCCCGCCCAGAACATGACGAAATTGGAGGCGATGAAAGCCAGCGAGGCCATGAGCCGTGGCGCCGGCAGGCGGAAGGAGCGGCGCGCGAGGTCCGGCTGCGCCCGGCGCATCGCGAGCAGCACCACCGGGCCGATGCCGTAGGAAAGCACGGTCGCGGAAGAGGCATAGGCCACCAGCTTCTGCCAGGACGGGAAGGGCAGCAGGAACAGGGTGCCGATCGCGAACGTCGCGAGTACGCCGGTCCAGGGCACGCCGTGGCGGTTCACGCGGGCGAAAAACCGCGGCCACAGGCCTTCCTCGCCCATCGCGTGGAGAATCCGCGGGGTCGTCGTCAGCCACATATAGCCGCACATGGCCGGCGAGACGATGGCGTCCGCATACAGCACCGTGGCCCAGAACGAGGCGCCGATCACGAGCGCCAGGCCCGCGAACGGCCCCGCGACACCGCCGAAGGACAGGGTTTTCCATCCGGATGCGGCAAGCAGGTCGGGCGGCACTGCGGTGACGAAAGCATACTGGAGCAGGATGAAAATAACGGCGCCGGCCGCGATGGTGCCGAGCACTGCGATCGGCAAGGCCCGGCCGGGATTTTTGGCTTCGCCCGCGAGGTCGATGGGCTGGCGGAACCCGAACAGCGAGAAGAACACCCCCGCCGTGGATACCGAGGCGAACATGCTGGCCCAGGGATGCGGGGTGTCGGCGGCGACGGCGAGGTTCGAGCTGTGGTGCGAAAACACCAGCAGGATCACGATCGTGCCGATGGGGGTGCAGACCTTGATCCAGGTCGCGATGCTGTTGAACAGCAGCACCAGCCGCAGGACCATGAAGTTGAGTGCCGTCATGCCCGCCAGGACCAGCACCGAGGCCCAGACCCCGGTCGGCGTGAGCAACAGGGTCTGCGGATCGACCAGGCCGTGGATGTAGCTATCGGCATAGGTCACGACCGCCATCGCTTCCACCGGCGCGATCGAGACATAGGCCAGGAACAGGATCCAGCTCCATACGCGCCCGACCAGAGGCCCGTGGCTCACGAGGCTCATGTGCACGAGGCCGCCGCTTTTCGGGAACATGGGGGCGAGCTCGGCGTAGACCAACGCGAGCAGCGCGATCACGACGGTCGCCGTGATCCAGGCGCCGATGCTGAGCGGCCCCGCGCTTCGTGCCGCCGCCAGCGGGGCGAAGAGCCAGCCGGAGCCGATCATGGTCGTGATGCCCGCGAGGAACAGGCCGACCAACCCGGCTTCCTTGCGCAACCTACCTTGGGTCATCGCTCCGGCTCACGCGCGGATGCGATAGCGGTACAACCGCTCGTAGTGCGGCCGGCCGGCATCGGCGAGGCGCTGCAACTCGCCGGACAGGGACACGCCGCGCGGCCGGTACGGGGTGAAGCCGGTGGATGCCCGCACGGCGTCATACCAGTGCTCCGCCCAGACGCCGTCGCTCGCACGGGGGCCGGGCGGCCAGTGCAGCATGCGTTCGCTGAAGGGTATGCCCACGGCGTCGCACAGGGCACGCAGGGACTTTTCCGGGTCTTCGAGCACGTCGCGGGCATCGAGCACGGGCGGGGCTGCGCCGGTCTGTTCGGCGACCACGTCGAACAGGCGCGCCTGCATTTCGAACCCGAGCTCCCACAGGGCCGGCTTCTCGCGCCGGCGCGCGAACGAGGCCACCACCTCGTCGGGATCCCGGATCAGGAAAGCGTTGGTCAACCCGCCCAGCCAGTCCAGTGCCATGTCCGGCGTGACATGCTGGGTCATGTGCTTTTGGTACCACACGGCCTCGCCGCCCGGCACGGGCCCGCACAGGGTGTGCACCACGCGGTGCCAATCACTGTCCTGGGAAGCGATCACGGCCTCGCGCATCGCGTGGGGCGCCTGGGTGGCAATCAGGTAATGCGCATACAGCGGCTCGTCGCTAACGGCGGTGTCGGCCCGGTTCTCCCAGGCGCGCATCATCGCCGTGGAGATATTGCGCGGCCCCGACCACATGGCGATCCGCACAGGACGGGTCAAATTCGGACCCCGTTTTCGGACTCCCGCACCAGCAGGTCATGGTAATGGCGTTGCAGGCGTTCGGCCATCGGGCCGCGCGTGCCCGCGCCAAGCGTGCGCCCGTCCACCTCGCGTACGGGCACCACCCCGGCGAAGGTGCCGGTGACGAATGCCTCGTCCGCGCCGTAAACATCGGTCAGGCTGAAGTCTTTCTCGAACACCGGAATGCTCTGCTCACGGCACACCCGGATGACATTCGCGCGGGTTATCCCGCCGAGGCAATATTTGCCCGTCGAGGTCCAGACTTCGCCGCGGCGGACGATGAAAAAGTGCGTGGAATTGCAGGTCGCGACGAAACCGTGCGGATCGAGCATCAGGCCTTCGTCGTAACCGGCCTTCGTCGCCTGGATGCAGGCCAGTATGCAGTTGAGCTTGGAGTGGCTGTTGAGCTTCGGGTCCTGCACGTCCGGGGCGCCGCGGCGCACGTGCACGGTGTACAGGCGGACCCCTTTCTCCAGTGTCTCCGGCAAGGGCGTCTTGTATTCGGGAACGATCACGATCGTCGGCGGGCTGACGATGACGCGCGGATCCTGATACGGCGTTGCCCGTACACCGCGGGTGACCATCAGCCGGATATGCACCCCGTCGCGCATGCCGTTGGCACGCAGCGTGTCCACAATGCGTTGAGTTAATGCATCCCGATCGAGTTCGATGTCGAAATCGAGCGCCTTGGCGCCTTCGTACAGCCGGTCCAAGTGCTGGCCCAGGAACGGCAGGCCGCCTTCATGCAGGCGCAGGCCTTCCCAGACGCCGTCGCCCAGCATGAAGCCGCTGTCGAATACCGAGACCTTCGCTTCGCTGCGCGGGAACAGCGTGCCGTCGATGTCAATCTTGATATCCGCATTGCGCGGGTCGTTCTCGTAATCGTGGCTGCCTTTCGCCATGACCGCGTTGCTCCGGAACGGGTGCGAGGCTGAGATACTAGCATTCAAGAAACCGGTAAGCGAATCCGTCCAGCCGGCCAATGCAGAGGCCTCCGCGGCCGTCGCGCCGAATGAATATCGTCCGGCAGCGGCCCGACGGTCCTCGGCCGCTTCGGGCGTCAGTCGAGGACGACGGCATCCGCCGCGGGGCTGGCTACCCGCCTGAAGGGCACCGCGACAAGGGTGCCGATAATGAATGCCGAGACCAGGACAACGGCCGCGCCCGCGACGAGCGGTTTCGTCACCATGACGCAGGCGATGCCAAGTGCCAGGAATGTGTTGCCCCACGAGGTGCTGCGGGCGACCGGATCCCGGGCCAGCCGCGCGACGGCGTCGTTGACCGGTCCATCACCCGCTTCCTGCAAGGCCTTTTTCAGCAAGCGGTGGCGGCTGCCGATGACAATCGGGCCGTTGACCAGGAGCACGAACACGCCCACGAAGCAGACATCGAGCCAACCCGTGCTCCAGGCCCATGCGGCATGGACCATGTAAGCCCCGGTGGCAACCAGGATCGCAATGGCGATCGGAAAGGCTTTCTCGACCTTTTCGGCCAATGCCAGCCAGCTTCCCACTTCGCCGGTCGTGGCGGCCACGGTCATGCGCCGCTCGGAAAAGTGCACCAACGACGAGGCTGCGAAGGCGCCAAAAAGCGCGCAAAGATGCAGAAACAGAATGATCCCGTAAACATTCATCCACCCACCCTCCAGATACTCTCTTGTTACGGCGGCACCTTGCCGGTGCGACCGTAACGAAATCTAGCACGAATCGGGGCTGGGAAGGCGCCTCATGGCGGATCCCGGCCCCGGAAAGCCTGCGGTCACGGCTTAAAGGCGCATGTAGGTATAGCCCTTGTGCCCGTAGACCACCATGTCGGTCAGCGCCGAGAGGGTGATCGTCACGGCCGGGTCGATGGCGCTGTCGTCGATATGGTTCGTCGCCAGGCCCTGGCTGCACACCAGCATCTTCACGCCTGCCTTTTTGAGTGCGTGGATGAGCGGCAGGTTGGGATTGTCGCCGCCAAACACCTTGCGATAGAAGGCGTTGGTGCCGGCAGCATACCCCACCTGTTCGTCCAGTAGCGCCACGATGTGCACGTGATCGGGCGGCACCTTGGCGTAGGCCATCAGGTTCACCAGCCGGGCCAGCCGCTTGAGGGAATAGAACTTCCCGCTCATGTCGCGATCGTCCGTGGCGACGTCGACGAAGATCTTGTAGTTTTCCTTCGGGTCTGGACGCACCGGGAGCTTGGGGCGCGGATGCACGCGGCCGAAACCGGGGATGGCGGGGTAAACCCACTCGGGCGCGTTTGAAGTCTTGCCGCTGGAATTGGCTTGCGCTGCGTGTAAAGGCGCGGCAAACAAGCCCAGGGCCAGCAACGCGCCACAGGCTATTGCCTGGCGCAGGGCCGGGGAACGAAACAGGTGGGTACAGGTATTTCTCATGGTTGGTACTCCTCCGTGAAAAGCGAGCACGAAGCTTGTCAAGTCGTGTCAAGAATGCCGTTGGCTGTCGTCGTGGGCGAAAAGCTGGATGCCTATCGGGCCGCACCCAGGTTTTGTTTGAAGAAGCCGATAATCCGGTGCCACCAGTAGGAACTGTAATAAATGGTGTGCGGTTGACCGGGGAATGCCACGAACTGGTAGGGCTTTCCGGCCTTCACGAGGGCGCTGATCAGGCGCATGGAGTTGCCGAATGGAACATCACGATCGGCCGTACCCTGCAGGATCATGAGATTGCCCGTCATGTGCGGCACGAGTGCCACGTTGGAGCCCTGTCCGTAGACAGTGGGGCACAGTTTCGGGAGGCAGCCCATGTAGGGTTCGATCGGTACGCGGAAATCGCGCAGGCTAGCGGGGCCGGCGCTGGCCGCCGCCGCCTTGTAGAGTTCCGGCGCTTTCAGCAGGGCGCGAGCCGCGAAGTAACCGCCCCAGGAATGCCCGAAGATGCCGACGCGGCGCATGTCCATCCAGGGGCGTGCAGCGGAAACCTGGCGCAGTGCTGCCACGTGATCGGCAATTTCGCCTTGTCCTATATGCCCGTAGAAGGCATTGGCGAAGGCACGGCCACGGCCCGGCGTGCCACGAGCGTCAATCTCGACGGCCACGAATCCGGCACTGGCCAGCGCCTGGCCGGCCCAGTAATTGGCACTGCCTTGCCAATGAGCGACGATACCATCTTGCGGTCCTGCGTAGATGATTTCGACGACCGGGTACTTCTTGCCCGCATCGAAACCGGCGGGTTTGAACAGAAGGCCATGTATCAACGTTTTCCCATCGGCCGCCTTGGCGGTAAAGGGGTCGATCGCTCCGTGCCGGAAGCGGCTTGTCGCATGCCGTCCCGACCAGACCCTGCGAATGCGGTGCCCGTCGTTGCTGTAAATATCCAGACGGGTCGGATCATGAAGCCCCCCGTGGACAAATGCAAAGTAGCGTCCATCGGGGCGCATCAACACATGGAAAAAGCGCGGGCCGGAAGCGACTTGCTTGGCCTTTCCGTCCTTGATCGAGACGCCAAACAGGGCGTTCCTGTAAGGCCTGTCCGTTTCAGCCCGTGCGATGTAATACACGGTTCCGTCAGCGGCGTCGTATCCGATGACTCGCCTCACGACACTATGCGTAGGCGTCAGCGGGCGCACCAGGGCGCCATTCGCGGAATAAAGGTAGAGCCTGCGCCAGCCATCGCGTTCCGATGTCCAGATAAAGCGACCGTCGGGTAGCATGGTGACGTAGTGCAGCTGCGTAAGCTGGGGTGCATAGCCCCGGACAAACAAGTAGCTCTGGGAGCCGTCGATATTTGTTTTTGAATGTTCGCTAAGCAGAATATCTGCTTTCCCGGTGCTTGCCTCAATCCGTACCAGATCGAGACGTTTCATCAGACGGCTTGTCGCCATGAGATATAAATAGCGGCTGCCCGGACTCCAGCTCACCAAGTGCAGGTAGGCCAGAGACGGGTCGAGCTTGATTGTCGAGAGGGTGCCCGTATGACGGTCGGCAATGACCAATGTCTGGCGTACGATCGGGTCCCCGACCCGGCTGTAGAGCCAGGGCTTCACGGTTTGATCGGCGCTGCTCCAGTTCACTAGCGGAATCGTGGGTACGCCACGGGAGTCCATGCGTCGCAAAGCCAGGTAACGGTTGTCGGGCGACCAGCGCGCTCCCAGCACTGTGTAGTCGTCATCCGGCGTGCTGTCCTTGGTGAACGGGGTCTCTTTCCCGTCCCTGGAGGTGGGGCGAAAGTACAGGTTCCCGTCGTCCGTGCCGGCAAACCACTTATCGTCGGGTGACGAGATCTCACGGATCGGCGGACTATAGCTGAACATGCCTTGTGCCACGACGCGGGGCTTGCCGTCAGCGCCTGGGGCAGGCTTTCCATCGGTGATCCGCTTAAGCGTGTTCGATTCGGGGTCAATGGCGAATGTTTGCGGTTTGCCCTTTTTATAGACGGTGAAGATCAGGTTTTCGTTGGCACCCCAGTGATATCTGGGTGTCGATTCAAACAGCGCTTTCATTGCCTCACCCGGCGTATAACTGCTTACGTGGCCCGTGTTTTGTGCATGCCCCGGGGCTGGTTTGGCGTACAGGGCGAATGAAATGGCAAAGACACCTATAAACGATATTAGGATTTGAAGCTTGCCGGGCAGATTGGATTTGCGTATGGTGAGTCTCCCTCTATATTGTTGCGTGCGTTAATCGGACTTTTTTCCAGTACCCGGGGACGAAGCCGGCAAGAAGGTGCATTCACCGTGATCGGAAGAATTCACGGCTGCCTTGCCGGCGGGTAATGTGACCTTGACCCGGCCCGTGCAAATACGGGGGTTGGACTTGGCGCATTCCATGTGGCTGAATTTGATGTTATTTAGTACGGGTGTTGCCTGGAACGCCAGGCGTTGCCAACCCGAGGGGTTGTCGACCCATACCTGCGTAAAACGCAGATGCTCAGGCGGTGCGCCGGTGTGGTGCGTCGAGTCGATAACATCTTCACCCGTTACGATCGCAGTGCGCCCCAGCATGCGGATGCGGATATCGTGCATGCTGATCTTCAAGGCCTTCAGGTTGGCGCTGCGCTCATGCATCACTTTTAACCAGGTGCTGCGCGGCTGATAGGCACCGCGGTCATCCGTGTGCACATAGCCGGGCGCAAGCAAACGATCCATGGTTCTGAAGTCGGCATGCGTCCAAGCGGTGCTGAATTGGTGGACACGCTGGCAGAGTTGATTGCCCTCGGTGTCGGCGACATTTGCCGCCTCCTTCGATAGGGCCTTTGCCGGCAGGCACAAGGCCGTCACTGCGGCGAAAGCAACAACCGTAGCCAAAAAACGAATTGCACTCATGTCAAACCATCCGTTAAATATTCAGTTCTTGTCGGCCTTGGCAGGCTTTTCTATGCGTTCGTAGTGCAGCGGCAGCAGGGTGAACGAGAGTTTTTCAGGTTTGCCGAAGGCGTCGACATCGAACGTGACATAGCCCTTTCCGTAGAAGCGATACTGCCAGGTAACGCGGAAGGTGTTGCCGTGCCAATGCTCCAGGTCACCGGTGAAGTTCGGGTTGCCCAGGTGCAACACCAGATGGCCGTGTTCCATGGCGACTTTGGCCGTGCCGTCGAGATCGTCCCGGTAAGTGCCCGCGTAATCCCTTAATGCAAGGGGTGCTTGCGTACCGGGCTTGCGCGTGGACGCCAGTTTTTTCTCGATGGCCTTTCGCTGCTTTTTCGATTTCTGCTCCGCGGTGTAGATTTTCTGGCTCATGTCCCTGGGGGGCAGGCCGAGGTAGGACTGCATGACATGGAAAAGGACGCCGAAGCGGGCACCATTGTGGTCCAGGTTGGAAAGCACCACAACGCCGAGGCGGCTATCCGGAACCATTGCCAGTGCGGCAGCCATGCCGTCGATGTCGCCGGGGTGGAACAGGAGCTTGTGCCCGCCGTAGTCAAGCACGGAAAGTCCCAATCCATAGGCATAGAAGTGGCTGCCCGGAAGCATCTCACGCGTGTCGCGGCCGATCGACGAATCGCGTCCCGTCAGCATGTGCGGCGTCTCCATGGATGTGATCGTCGCGGGCTTGAGTACGGACGTGCCGTCGTATTTACCGCCGGCGAGCAGCATCAGCAGCCAGTGACTCATATCGTTGACGCTAGAATTGATGTTTCCAACCGGGGCAAACACGTTCATGTTGTGCGCCCAGTAGCGACGAATGGCTTCGACCTTGCCATCGACTTCGCCATGAGGCTCGGCAATATCGGAGGAGCGTAAAAGCGCTTTCTCGGTGGTGACGGTGCGGGACATGTGCAGTGGCTTGAGCAGGTGCCGCTCGACGTACTGGTTCCAGCTTTCTCCCGTGAGATCGGGGATGAAACGGGCAGCGGTCAGGTACATGACGTTGTCGTAGCAGAAGTCGGCGCGAAACCCGAAGCGCGGTTTCTGGTAGCGCTGCCGCTGGATGATGTCGCTCGCGTCGGAGCTGTACCAGGCCGCTCCCGGGTCGCAATACCCGCTGCGATGCGTGAGCAGGTCAAGCAGGGTGATGTGTTCGGTCACGTAAGGGCTTTCCAGGCGGAAATCCTTAACGTGATCGGCAACCCGTGCATTCCATGAAAGTTTTCCGGCCGACACCAGTGTGCCGAGGGCGGCCGCCATGAATTGCTTGGTCACGGAACCGATGGTGAACAGCGTGTTCGCGTCCACCTTCCCGGGCTTGCCCAGCTCGCGCACGCCATAGCCCCTGGCGAGCACCACCTTGCCGTCCTTGACCACGGCAACGGCCAGCCCCGGCACCTGCCACTGCTTCATGGCCTTGTGGACGTAGGCGTCGAGACCTTTCAATTGCGGCGGCTCCGCGGCGGATGCGTTTGCCAGGGCGCAGAATTGCAGTGCGGCCAGCGCAATAAATATGACTTTTTTCATGAGGCACCTTCTTGTCGGTCGTATAACAGGGAGGTGATCGCCGGGGAGTCTTCGGCAGAGACTTGTCAGCCAGACGTGCCGAAGCCGTGTCCGGAGCGACAAGTGTTCCCTCCTGCCCTTATATATAGCCAAGGTCGCCGCGTTTTGCTTGAATTTCGCCAGATCGGCCGCCAGTACGGGCGATGAAAGGCAGCCCGGTGCTTGATCGCCGGAGCGCTACTCGGTGCGCAGGGCTTCGACGGGGTCGAGGCGCGCGGCGTGGCGGGCGGGCAGTACGCCGGCGACGAGGCCGATGGCGATGGCGATCGCCTCGGCCAGGAAGACGTAGCGCCAGGCGATCGTGACCGGCAGGGCGGGGATGGCCAACCCGAGCAGCTCCGCGGCGCTCGCGCCCACCGCGAGGCCGGCCATCCCGCCCAGCGCGGAGAGCAGTGTCGCCTCTCCGAGGAAGAGAGTGAGGACCTGCAACCGGGTGGCGCCGAGTGCGCGCAGCAAGCCGATCTCGGAAGTGCGCTCGTTCACGGCAATCGTCATGATCGTGAAGATGCCGACGGCGCCGACGAGCAGGGAAATGCCGCCGAGTCCGGCGACCGCGAGCGTGAGGATGCCGATGATCCGGCCCAGGGCGGCGAGCATGTCCTCCTGGGTGGTGACCGTGACGTCCTCGCTGCCGTGGCGTGCCGTCAACAGCTCGCGCACGCGATCGGCTACGCTCGCGGCCGGCACATCGGGGGCATACGTCAGGTCCACTTCCATGAGGCTTTCACGGTTGAAGAGCGCCAACGCACGCCCGGCGGGGATGTAGACCGCGTCGTCGAGGTCCCAGCCCAGCAATTGCCCCTTCGGCTCGAGCACGCCGATGACCCGGTAGCTCTCGCCGCCGATGCGCACGCGGGCACCGAGCGGATTGGCGTCGCCGAAGAGTTCCCGGCGCACCTTCGATCCGAGCACGGCGAACGCGCGGGCCGTACGCGGCTCGTCGGGGGGCAGGAACCGGCCGAGCGCCATGCGCGCCTTCCACACGGATAGCATTTCGTGCCCCTCGCCGAATACCATCGTGCGCCGCGTCAAACCCCCATGCTGTACCTCGGCGTTACCGGCCACGCCGGGGACCACCGCCTGCACGTGGGGGAGTTGCTTGAGCGCCTGGGCGTCCTCGAGGCTGAGCGGGCGCACGTTCGAGACCACGGCGGCGGACGTGCCCAGCGTGGTCGTGCGGCCGGGGGTTATCACGATCAGGTTGGTGCCGAACTGGCTGAATTCGTTGACGACATAGCCGCGCACGCCTTCACCCAGGGAGGTCAGCAGCATGACGGCCGCAATGCCCACCGTGATCCCGAGCGCCGTCAGCAGGCTGCGCATGCGCTGGCCTATCACCGCGCCGAGTGTCAACCGGGACAGGTCGCGGGCCAGCACCTTCAGCGTCCCGCGAGCGCCGTTACGGGATCGAGCCGTGCCGCGCGCCTGGCTGGAAGCACGCCGAACGCCAGCCCCGTGGCCACGGCGACGCCCGCCCCCGCGATGACCGCCCAGGGCGGGGCCTGCACCGGGAACGACGGAACGAAGATGCCGAAGAGGGTGATGCCCGCATAGGCCACCACCAGGCCGGCCGCCGCGCCGAGCAGCGAAAGCAGCGCCGCCTCGACGAGGAACAGCCAGGCGATGGCGCGCGGCGTTGCGCCCAGGGCCTTGAGCAATCCGATTTCGCGCGTGCGTTGCGAGACCGAAACGAGCATGACGTTCATGATGAGCAGGCCCGCGACCGCCAGACTGATCGCAGCGATTCCGGCCACGCCGAGCGTCAGGATCGACAGGATTCGGTCGAAGGTATCGAGCAGGGAGTCGAGGCTGATGACGGTGACATCGTTCTCGCCCTCGTGGCGCGCCGTGATGATGGCCTCTACCGCACGTTTGGCGGCGGGAATGGATTCGCGGCCCTGCGCCTCGACCAGTACACGGAACATGGATTCGCTGTTGAACAGCGCCTGGGCGGCGGCCACGGGCACGATCGCGACATCATCCATGTCGACGCCGAGGGATTGCCCCTTCGCGGCCATCACGCCGATGACGCGGAAGCGCCGGTCGCCGATACGCAGCAACTGGCCTGTAGCCGCTTCGTTGCCGAAGATCTCGCGTGCGAGCTGGGTGCCGAGGACACAGACCGCGGGGGCAGCGTAGGGATCGCCGCGGGGCAGGAAACGACCGCGTTGCATGTCCACGTGCCGGATCTCCCGGAAAGCGGCCGTGGAGCCCAAAATAGTGACATCGCGCGAGCGGTTGCCGAAAGCGACCGGCGCCTGTCCCACCACGATGGGGGCGACCTGGCGGACGAGCCCGCTGCGATTCAACGCGAGCGCGTCGTCGAGAGTGAGCGGACGCGGTGTCGCGCCGGTAACCGGGGGGCGGCCACCCGTGGTTTCGTTGCGCCCCGGGAAAATCGTCAGGATGTTGCTGCCCATGCTCATGAATTCCGAGAGCACGTAGTTGCGCGCGCCTTCGCCCACGGCGGTCAGCGCGACAACGGCGGCGACGCCGATGGCCATGGCGATCGTCATCAGGACGGTGCGGCCGCGCGAGGCTCCGACCGACCGGCTCGCGTAACGGACGGCGTCCTCGAAGGCCATGCCCTGTCGGCGGCTCATGGGGTTTGCGCCTCGTCGCTGGCCAGGCGACCGTCGTGGAAGCGCAGCAAGCGCCGGGCGCGGCCGCCCACGCTGGCATCGTGCGTGACCACGACGAGCGTCATTCCGTCGGCGTTGAGCCGTTCCAGGGTCGCGATCACGTCGGCTCCGGAGGTGCTGTCGAGATTTCCGGTGGGTTCGTCGGCCAGGATGATCTCGGGGCGTGAGATGGTCGCGCGCGCGATCGCGACGCGCTGGCGCTGCCCACCCGAGAGCTGGTCGGGCCGGTGGCCGGACCGATCCGCCAGCCCGAAGGAGTCCAGCGCCGTTTCGACACGGGGGTGGCGCTCTTCGGGAGGCACGCCGGACAGCATCAGCGGCAGTTCGATGTTTTCCCGGGCGGTCAGGCGCGGCACCAGGTGGAAGGCCTGGAAGACGAAGCCGATCTTGCGGCTCCGGACTGCGGCCTGGCGCGTGTCCGAGAGCGCCGTCGTATCCTCGCCGTCGAGGAGGTAGCGACCGCGGGTCGGCCGGTCGAGCAGGCCTACGATATTGAGCAGAGTCGACTTGCCCGAACCCGACGGCCCCATTACGGCCAGGTACTCGCCGGGGGCGATGTCGAGCGTGACCTCGTCGAGCGCGTGCACGGTTTCGTCCCCGACCAGGAAGTCGCGCGAGAGCGATTCCAGCCGGACGAGCGGTGCGTCAGGGCTGGCTGGCATGGCGTTCGATGGACACACGGACGCCGTCGCCGATGTCCTTGCGGTCCACGCTGGTCACGACCCGTTCGCCCGCCTTCAGGCCGGAGACCGCCTGTGTCCAGGTCCAGTTGGCAATGCCGGGCTTGAACGTCGTGAGCTTCAACCGCCGTGTCCCGGGATCGTAGACATAGACCTGGTCGCCATTCATGACCGACTCGGTGGGCACGCGGATGACGTCGGCTTTTCGGTCGAGGAGTATTTCGACGTCCGCACTGTAGCCGGCCAGCAGTTGGTGTATGTCGGTGTCCGGGGAAAACTTCACGTCCACGTCGACGGTCCGCGCCTGCTTCTCGAGCTCGACGACGTAGGCCCCGATCCGGCTCACGGTGCCAGCGAATGCGCGCTTGCCGAAGGCATCGAGCGTGACGCGCACCGGCATGCCCACGCGCACTTTCGCCGCATCGACTTCGTCGATCGGGGCTTCGACGTAATAGCACCCGTTGTCTATCAAATCAATGACCGGCAGTGTTGGAATGCCGGGCGGCGATGGGGTGACGTATTCGTCGAGTTCGCCGTTGATGTCGGCCACGATACCGTCGAATGGTGCGGTAAGAATGGTGCGTTCGAGGTTGGCATTGGCCACGTCCACGCGCGACTGCGCCTCTTCGGTAGTGGCCTTGGCCGCCGTGCAACGGGCAGCCGTCGTGTCCGCCCGGGTCTCTGCCTGGTCGAGCTGCTCGACGGACACCATGTCGTTCTTGCGCAACTTGCGTTGGCGTGCGGCATCACGCCCCGCATTGGCGGCCTCCAGACAGGAAGAACGTTCCTGTGCCGCGGCAACGCGCGCCTCGTCGCGAGCGAGTTGCAGCTGCGCCTTGAGATCCTCGTTCCACAGCTCCAGTAGAACTTGGCCCTTGTGCACCTGGTCGCCCTTCTTCACGGGGAGGCGCTCGATTTGCCCGCCCATCGCCGGCGAGAGCTTGGAGCGGCGGCAGGCGGTAACCGTGCCCGCGCGCGTGTTGGCGACGATCGACTCCACCGTGCCGCGTGCCAGCGTGGCGACACTGACGGTGATGGGCTTGCTTCGCGTAAGCCACCATGCCAGCGCAGCGACTGCGATGACGGCCACGGCGATCCACACGATGCGCCGGATCAGTCTGGGGCGGGGCATGGGGCGCGTCCCTTCGGGCTTGTCATGGCATTACGCTAATCGTTGCGCGATTCCGCCGTCCTGACCCCAATCAAGGTTCAGTCGGCGTGCGAATCATGTCATGCATGGCCGCCCTGGCCGGGATTCCTGGGTTCTGAGTTAACCTTGGGGCAACCGGCTGAAGTTGTCCCTGGACAGGAGGACGCATGAATTACCTGCACACGATGCTGCGCGTGGCGGACCTGGATGCCACGCGGAATTTCTTCTGCGACTTGCTCGGTTTCGTCGAGGTCAGCCGACGGGACGTGCCGGAGGGCCGTTTCACGCTGGTGTTCCTTGCGGCGCCGGGCGACGAGGATGCGGCGAGGCGCGACAGGGCGCCCATGGTTGAGCTGACCTACAACTGGGATCCGGAGGAGTACACGGGCGGGCGCAACTTCGGTCACCTCGCCTACAGGGTGGATGACATCTATGCCCTGTGCAAAAAACTGATGGCCGCGGGCGTCACCATCAACCGCCCGCCGCGTGACGGGCACATGGCCTTCGTGCGCACGCCGGACGGTATTTCCATCGAGTTGCTGCAACGGGGCGACGCGCTGGTGCCGGCCGAGCCCTGGAAGTCCATGCCCAACACCGGCACCTGGTAGGCGAAATTACTTCAGCGCCTGCGTGTGTTGGGCGATGTGGTCGCCGATGAAGGTCGCGATGAAGAAGTAGCTGTGGTCGTAGCCTGGCTGCAGCCGCAGGTCGAGCGGCTGTCCGGTCTTTTCGCAGGCTTCCCGCAGCAACTCGGGCCGCAGTTGTTCATCGAGGAAGTCGTCGCCTGTGCCCTGGTCCACGAGAATCCCGGGTACGCGGGCGCCGCCGGCGATCAGTTCGCAAGCGTCCCACTCGCGCCAGGCTTCATGATCGTCGCCCAGGTAGGCCGTGAACGCTTTCTCCCCCCAGGGCACCCGCGAGGGCGCGACGATGGGCGAGAACGCCGAGACGCTGCGATAGAGACCGGGGTTTTTCAGGGCAACGACCAGTGCGCCGTGGCCGCCCATCGAATGCCCGCTCACGCCGCGAATGCCGTTCGCCGGAAAATGCTTCTCGACCAGGCGCGGCAACTCTTCGACCACGTAGTCGTACATGCGGTAATGCGCGGCCCAGGGGGATTGCGTGGCGTTGAGGTAAAAGCCGGCACCCTGGCCGAGGTCGTAGGCCTCGTCGTCGGCGATATCCTCGCCGCGCGGGCTCGTGTCCGGGGCGACGACGATCAGCCCGTGCTCGGCGGCGAAGCGCTGGGCACCCGCCTTGGTGATGAAGTTCTGTTCCGTGCAGGTCAGGCCCGAGAGCCAGTAAAGCACCGGACAGGTCCGTGCCTCCGCTTGTGGGGGCAGATAGACGCCAAAGCGCATCGGGCAGTCGAGCACTTCCGACTCGTGCGACCAGACCGCTTGCGTGCCGCCGAAACTCGCGTGGGATTCGAGGCATTCCATCTCAGAAATGAATCACGGTGCGGATGGATTTGCCTTCATGCATGAGGTCGAAGGCCTCGTTGATGCGCTCGAGCGGCATCGTGTGGGTGATGAACGGATCGAGTGCGATCTCGCCGGCCATGGCCTGCTCGACCATGCCGGGCAACTGGCTGCGCCCCTTGACGCCGCCGAAGGCCGAGCCGCGCCACACGCGCCCGGTCACGAGCTGGAAGGGGCGGGTGCGGATTTCCTGTCCCGCGCCGGCGACGCCGATGATCGTGCTCTCGCCCCAGCCCTTGTGGCAGCATTCCAGCGCGGCACGCATGACGTCGACGTTGCCGATGCACTCGAAGCTGTAATCCACGCCGCCGCCGGTCATTTGGACGACGACCTCCTGGATCGGCGTGTCGCCGTGGTCGTTCGGGTTCACGCAGTCGGTGGCGCCCATCTGCCGGGCGAGGTCGAACTTGTCCGGGTTGACGTCGATCGCGATGATGCGTCCGGCTTTCGCCATCACCGCGCCCTGGATCACGGCCAGGCCGATGCCGCCGAGGCCGAATACGGCCACGGTGCTGCCGGCTTCCACCTTGGCCGTGTTCTTGACCGCGCCGATGCCGGTGGTCACGCCGCAACCAAGCAGGCATACCTTCTCCAGCGGTGCTTCCTGGTTGATCACGGCGAGAGAAATTTCGGGCACCACGGTGTACTCGCTGAAGGTGCTCGTGCCCATGTAGTGGAAGATGGGCTTGCCGTCAAGCGAAAAGCGCGTGGTGCCGTCCGGCATCAGGCCCTTGCCCTGGGTGGCGCGCACGGCCTGGCACAGGTTGGTCTTGCCCGAGAGGCAGAACTTGCACTTCCCGCACTCGGCCGTGTAGAGGGGGATGACGTGGTCGCCCGGCTTGACGCTGGTGACGCCCTCGCCGACTTCCTCGACGATGCCGCCGCCCTCATGGCCGAGCACGGCCGGAAAGTTGCCCTCGGGGTCCTCGCCGCTCAGCGTGAAGGCGTCGGTGTGGCACACGCCGGTGGCGACGATGCGCACCAGCACTTCGCCGGCCCGGGGCGGGGCGACGTCGAGTTCGACGATTTCGAGCGGTTTCGCGGGCGCGAAGGCGACGGCGGCGCGGGATTTCATGCGTGTTCTCCTCGGCGTGGGCAATGCCGGCCCTCGGAAAGGCCGGTGAACCGCAGTATAGGAGGCGGTTGCAGGCCCGGCAACCGAACGGCGCTTACCGGTTGACGGCCTGCATGGCGCGCGGCGCGTAACGTTCGCCCGACGCGGCGCCCATCGGGAAGGCGCCATCGAGCCGGTCGAGATCCGCCTTGCCGAGCTCGATGTCGAGCGCCGCGAGGTTTTCTTCCAGGTACTTGACGTGCTTGGTGCCCGGGATCGTCGCGATGTCCTCGCCCTGCGCCAGCACCCAGGCGAGTGCGAGCTGCGCGGGCGTGCAGCCCTTGTCGGCAGCGATGGCCTTAACTTCTTCGACGAGCTCCAGGTTGTGCTGGAAATTCTCGCCCTGGAAGCGCGGATGGTGGCGGCGGAAATCGTCTTCTGGAAAGTCCTCGGGCAGCTGGAAACGGCCGGTAAGCATGCCGCGGCCGAGCGGGCTGTAGGCGACGAAGCCGATGCCCAGTTCGCGGCAAGTCGCGAGGATCTCGTGTTCCGGGTCGCGGCTCCACAGCGAGTATTCGGTCTGCAGCGCCGTAATCGGGTGCACCGCCTGTGCCTTGCGGATGCTGGCGGGTGCCGCCTCGGACAGGCCCAGGTGGCGCACCTTGCCTTCCTTGACCAGCTCGGCCATGGCCTCGACGGTGTCCTCGATCGGTGTCTCCGGGTCGACGCGGTGCTGGTAGTAAAGGTCGATCGTGTCCACGCCAAGCCGCTCCAGGCTGGCCTCACAGCACTTCCGCACATAGTCGGGTTTACCGTTGACGCCGAGGAAGGCGCCGTCCTCGCCGCGCATGTTGCCGAACTTGGTGGCCAGGATTACCTGGTCGCGGCGATCACGGATCGCGCGCCCGACCAGTGTCTCGTTACTGCCGACACCGTACATGTCGGCGGTATCCAGGAAGTTGGCGCCCAATGCAATGGCGCGATGGATCGTGGCAATGGATTCCTTCTCGTCGCCGCTGCCGTAGAACTCCGACATGCCCATGCAGCCCAGTCCGATTGCGGGAACTGTCAATTGTCCAAGCGTTCGCTGTTTCATGCGCCATACCTCCTTCATCGGTGAACGGGAAACAAGGCCGCGGTCCTTGGGGCGGATGTCGAGAGATCGGCAGGCTGCGTCCGGCCGGGCGGCGGGTCGTTTCAGTGTAATGAGGAGTGAGGCAGGCGACAAGCCCCGTCCGGCATATCTTCGCAGGTGAAAATCAGAGGCAGACGCGATGCCGCGGGCGATGCACGGCGGCCAGAATCCAACTGTGCGTGTTAAACGAACCGCAACGTCCTATACTTCGTTGGTGCGCCGCTGATCGTGCGGATGCCTTAACCACCGACACGCCAAGGAGCGACGTTATGCCCGCCTCGTCCAAATCCAACGTATCCCAATTACTCGTCAAGTGCCTCGAGAACGAGGGTGTCGAATACATCTTCGGCATTCCGGGCGAGGAGAACATTCATATCGTCGATGCATTGCTTGATTCCAAGATTCGTTTCATCCTCACGCGTCACGAACAGGGGGCCTCGTTCATGGCCGACATGTACGGACGCCTGACCGGCCGGGCGGGGGTGTGCCTGGCGACGCTGGGGCCGGGAGCGATCAACCTCGCCCTCGGCATGGCCGATGCCCAGCTCGACAGTCATCCGGTGGTCGCGCTTGCCGCCCAGGCGGGACTGAACCGGATCTTCAAGGAGTCGCACCAGGTGGTCGACCTGGAGGCCTTTTTCGGGCCGATCACCAAGTGGACGGGCACCATTACCCTGCCCGAGGCCACGGTCGAGATCATGCGCAAGGCCTTCAAGGTCGCGCAGACCGAGCGCCCCGGCGCCACGGCGGTGATCCTGCCCGAGGACGTGGCCGTGCTGCCCGCGGAAGGCGAGCCGCTGAAGACCAATCAGCCGCGCGGCACCGAACCTTCGCAGGCCCAGATCAAGCGGGCGGTGGAGCTGATCAGCAAGGCAAAGAACCCGGTCGTACTGGCGGGTCCCGGGGTAGCGCGCGATCATGCCAGTGAGGCCTTGCAGCGCTTCGTCGAGACCCTCGACATGCCGGTCGCAACGACTTTCGCCGGAAAGGGCGTGTTCCCCGACGACCATGCGAACGCCATGGGCACCTTGGGTTTCATGAAGCATGACTACGTCAACTTCGGTTTCGATGACGCGGACCTCGTGATCACCGTCGGCTACGACCTGATCGAGTATCCCCCGGCACGCTGGAACCCGGACCGGGACAAGACGATCCTGCATATCCATCAGACGCCGGCGGAAGTCGATGCCAATTACGAGTTGGCCGTCGGGATGCAGGGCAGCATCGCCGCGACGCTTGATGCAATCGTTGCGCACAAGCCCAAGTGCGGCGGCGCTGACCATAAACGCATCGAGAAAGTGCAGGGTATGTTGCACGAGGAGCTCGAGCGCGGCGAGGCCGATGACAGTTTCCCGCTAAAGCCACAGCGTATCGTTGCGGACATCCGTGCAACGATGGGCCGCGAGGACATCGTGCTTTGCGACACCGGTGCGCTCAAGATGTGGATGGCGCGGCTGTATCCCTGCTACGCGCCCAAGACCTGTTTGATCTCCAATGGCCTGGCGACCATGGCCTTCAGCCTGCCGGGCGCTCTCGGTGCCAAGCTCGCCCGACCGGAGCGGAAGGTGCTGGCGACCATGGGCGACGGCAGTTTCCTGATGAACTCGCAGGAACTGGAAACCGCCATGCGCGAGAAGATTCCGTTCGTCGTGCTGGTGTGGGTGGACCATGAATACGGCCTGATCAAGTGGAAGCAGGAGCTGGAAATCGGCCGGCCCGCGCACGTCGACTTCACCAATCCCGACTTCATCAAGCAGGCGGAAAGCTATGGCTGCCGTGGCGTGCGCATCGGTGCCGCCGGTGAGTTGCGCACCGCGCTCGAGGAAGCGCTTTCTATGGATACGGTTACGGTCATCGAGTGCCCGGTGGATTACAGTGAGAACACGCGGTTGACTGACAAGCTGGGCAAGCTAACCGCGGCACTTTGACCGGCCGCGATATTTCCTTCTTTGAGCGGGGCTCTGCGTGCCAGAGCCCCGTTACTGTCAGTGAGACGAAAAATCGATGATATTGAGATTCAAAGGGAAACGGCCATGCTCGGCAATGGGCTTATCGAAGAGTTTGCCCCATTGGCCGTCGAGACCGGAGGATTCGTCGAATTGCTCGATGTCGATCTGGCCTGCCAGGCCGAAATGGTCAATGACGTAAGGCAGCCCGGATGAACCCAATACCGACCTGCCGTTCATGATGTGAAAATGCAGGTGCGGGGCCGAGGTGTTGCCCGAATTCCCGAGCCGGCCGATTACCATGCCGCGCTTGACGTGCTCGCCGACATGCACGGTAACCGAGCCCTTTTTCAAGTGGGCGTAGAAGGCATACAAGCCGTGCCCGATGTCCAGGACAACGTGATTGCCGTCAACGGTCTCGAGGGTGATATCAGCAGGATTGGGCAATTTGCCCGGCACCTGGTCGTCGAGCGAATTGAGCGTGGACACGATGGTGCCGTCCGCCACAGCCAGGACTTTAGCCCCGTAATCGACGTAGTCCTCGACTTTGCCCGGGTCGCCGTGGACCAGTTCGCCCTTTTCGTTCAGCCGCATGTAATCAATGGCAAAGCGCTGCGCGTCATAAAGGCCGCCATTGACGCCCATGAACGAACCACGGTGGATAATCAGGCTGTTGCAGCAGCCGTTGATCGCGACCCAGCCTGGACCGGCCAGCGGCGGCCCGATAATGGGTAGCGGCCGGACGTCCAGCCTGATCCTGGCAACGCTGTAGTCGAGTGGCGTTGGAGGCGCGGAGGGTGATGGATTGGCGGCCCCCAGGAGCGAGATCCGGTGGGTAATGGCATCCGGTACCCGGCCGTGTTTGAAAGTCAGCTCTACGAAAAAGAGGCGGCTGCTGCCGAGGGGGATGACGGGAGATTCGGCGGGACGCGGCTGCAGCGTGCGCAGGCTGTCGAGCAGGGCCTTGCCCGTATAGGTGGCCAGCACCCGAGTCGGATGACTGGCGTCGCGCACCTCGATTTTCTTGAGCGTCGCGGGCGCAGGCTTGGTATTGGTCAGTTCCAGCTCGTAGACCAGGTGATAGAGCCCATCCGTTCCCGGGAAAGCCGAGGGCGCGGGTCCGATCCGCGATACGACGACAGGCGTGAATGCGTCCTGCGTCCTGTCTGGTGAAGCGTGGGCAGGGGCAATGCCGGCAACCAGGGAAAAGCAAGCAAACGACGTTGCGATTGTCAGGGCGCGAACGGTCTTGTGGGGGCTCATTCCATTCTCGATAAAGACGGTATTCATGAATGATAAGAGAAGGTGGCCAAAAAGCCCAAGAAGATTCACCGCCCGGGTGATGAAGTGGATCGCATCCTCCGGCAGGGGGCGCGGGATCATGCCGTGGATTGAAATGATACGGGCCGGAAGGCGATGCACATTGCCCGGTCCATGTCAGGCGGGAATGCATAAAAAAGCCCCGCCGGAGAGGCGGGGCTTTTCGTATCCGATTCGGTTTAAAACCGGGCCGGTCTTACCACCGGGAGCGGTTTTGCCCGCCGCCGTTGTTACGCGGCTTGTCGATGGCCATGTTGACCTTGAGCGGACGGCCGTCCAAATCCTTGCCGTTCTGCTCCAGGGCCTTTTCGGCCGCTTCCTGCGTCGCGAACGTGATGAACCCAAAACCCTTCGGGCGACCGGTGTCCCGGTCCATGATCATGGCGAAATCGGAGATTTCCCCGTACTGGGAAAAAATTCCACGCAACTGATCTTCGCTCACGGAGTAAGGGAAGTTTCCGACATATAACTTGTTCTGTGACATTACAATCTCTTTAAAAAACAATAAACATTTCCAAACGGCGTCATTGCGCGATGGAGGGCATCAAGCCACCCGATCGCGAAATAACCGGTTACTTGTACCACTTGGCGGCAGGAATAGATAGTTAAATATTTCAGTGAGCGGCAGGAAAGGCCGTAGATTAACGTTTTGGCCCTAAAAATGTGGATCCAGGCCGGCCGAAAAAAACATCAAACAGGCCCTCTGGCGCAAGTTTCCGGCCGTGATTCCGGCTTATTTGCGCGGCTTTCTGGCGAGGATTTGCACTACGGCCCCGGGGCCCGAGTGGTACTTGCCCTCGTTGATTTCGCGCTCGGTTTCCCGGGCAATTTCGAAATCGAGCCCTTCCAGCTCCTCGTGCAGGTCGGCAAGCGTCATGAACAGGTCGCGTTGTTCGACGCCCGGGCCGCCCTTGCCGGACATATCCAGTTGCCGTGGCGTGTAGGCCTCGAGGAGGAAGACGCCGCCCGGCTTCAGTCCTTGCACGACGCGGTGGTGAAGATATTGCCGGATGGCCCCGGGCATGTGAGCCGAGATCGAAACGATGCCGTCCCATGTGCCGGGTTCGATCGGGAATTCGTCCAGGTCGGCCACTATCGTCTCGATAGTTGCGCTTTTCTGTTTCGCCAGCTTGCGCGCCTTGTCCATGCCGGCCGCGGACTGGTCGACTGCCGTGACTTCATAACCCAGCGAGGCCAGGAAAACGGCGTTCCGGCCTTCGCCCTCGGCCAGGCACAGAATGCGCCCGGCGGGCAGCTTGTGGGCGTGCGCGGCCAGAAAGTCATTGGGTTCGGTCCCATAGGCATAATCCTCTGCGCTGTAGCGTTCGTCCCAGCGGTTCATGCCGTACCCTCCACACGTGATGCAAATTGCCGTGCCCGTTCATCCCGGCGGGAAAACTGTGCCCTGGCCCTCTCCGTACGCAGGGGCGCAACGGGTCTGGTTATATTTCATCATCCCATTGCCTTGCATGTCGAGGGAAGCCTTTCGATTCCGGACGAACAATGCAGAAGGCGTTACCCGCCGGGTCTTCCATGACCCACCAGCGCTGAATGTGGTACTTGCGCCGGCCGCCAGCGGTTTCCAGGCGTGCGACTTCCGAGCGCATTTCATCCGTTTCTATGTCCAGGTGATAGCCAGGATCCTGCTCGACTTTCTGCAGGCGGATATTGAGGGGGCCGTCGATACGGCCCAGAGTGACGTAACGCTGGTTGCTGGACGGGGTGCGGGCCGGGCGTAATCCCAGGGTACTGCCCCAGAATGCGAGGGTGTCATCGAAATCCTCGGCCAGGCAATCGATCATGAGCGTACTGATGCGGCTGTGATGCATGGGCGCATCCTCCTACTGACAGCAATTCGGTGAGCGGCGGCAGGAAGGGGAACAAGCGGGGGAACGTCTGTCGTGGCGGCGCAACAGGTGCAAAAGGACGTGCAGCCAGGAACGGGAGAGGGCACTGGGGTCGATATCGTCGGGCAACATGACGACTCCTTGATAACCGGTGTAATTTACTAAGCCGGTTACAAGTTTAAGTCCGTCCTTGTAACTTGTCAATGAGGTTATACTGGTTACATCAATGGTCCTGGATTCGGAGCGACATGACCAGGCAGGTCACAGACATTGAAATCGTGGGCGGTCATCCGGCCGTGGATTTCGTCAACACCATCCAGAACTGGACCACACGGGACGCGCGGGATTACCTGGGGGGGTTCGCGGATTTTCTCGTCTGGAACCAGCGGGTGGGCCTGCTCTGGGCGAAGGCAGTGAAACATTTCCTGTCACGCCCCGCACCGGAGCAGCAGATGGCGCTGGAGGCTGCGCGAGCCTTGCGGAGCGATCTGCACAGCCTGTTTTCCGCCCTGGCGGCGGGTGAGCGCTTGCCGCAGGGGGCGTTCGATCACCTCAATGAGGTGATCCGCCGTACCGTGACTTGGCGTTGTCTGGCAGCTGATCCGCAGGATGCTTGCCGCAGTTTGTGCTGCCTGTGGGAATTCCGGGATGCGCCGGCCTATGCCGCCTTGGGACCGGTCGCCTGGAAGTCGGCCGAATTGCTTGAGCTCGGAGAAACGGACCGCCTCAAGATCTGTCCGGCGGGTAATTGCGGCTGGCTATTCATCGACACATCGAAAAATCGCTCGCGCACCTGGTGCTCGATGAAGGCATGCGGCAATGCCGCAAAGGTGAGGCGCTTCCGGGAGCGGCATAAAACCGTTTGAAGGGGGCCAACGGGACCTGGCCGCGGCTGGACCGGACTGGCAAAAGCGTAGAATGGCGCGCATTCGTTGAATTCATTCATTGGAGTGAATGTCATGCAGATGTCCATGTACCAGGCTTCGCTGCCGGTGTTCGAGCGCATGCTGGGAAATCTCAGGGATATTCTCGGCAAGGGCGCGGCGCATGCCGAGGGGAAAGGGATTGATCCTGCGGTGCTGATCGGTAGCCGCCTTTATCCGGATATGTTCCCCCTCTCGCGGCAGGTGCAGATCGCTACGGATGTCGTGAAAGGGTTCGCTGCGCGCATCGCGGGCCAGGCCCCGCCGAAGTACGAAGACAATGAAGCGACTTTCGACGAGCTTGCTGTCCGCGTCAACAAGACCATCGCGTTTCTCGAGGGCTTCGAGGCGGAACAGATCGATGGCACCGAAGAGAAGGAAATCACCCTGTCCCTGCGCAGTGGCGATTTCACCCTCAAGGGCCTGGATTATTTGAATGGGTTCGTGATGCCCAACTTTTACTTCCACGTCGCCACGACATATGCCTTGCTCCGCCACAATGGCGTGGAGCTCGGTAAAAAGGACTTTATCGGCCACTGACAAGCCCGGCCCGGCACAGAGACGCTGCCGGGTTCGCCTGCTATAGTCCGTAACGGGTAAAGCGGGTCAGATGCATGATCGCGTGTGTTTCAAGGCCGGTCCTGCAGCGATTGGTGTTACTTGCCGGAATGGGCATGGCTTTTGCTGCGTCTTGCGCCCCGGCCGGCCTATCGGCCGGCTTCCACGTGGGCCAGCCCGATACCGGCATACGGCCGGACGGTTCGAGCGCGGCGCGGGTGAGAGCGGCGGGTGGAAATGTACGTGCTCAAATGGCGCTGGCCGCTTATTACCGCGCCAATGTCCAGGCTGACGAGAGCGCCCACTGGTTGCGGGAAGCCGCGAAGACAGGCTACGCGCCGGCCGAGAATGCATTGGGCCTGGCCTACTACCGGGGACGGGGCGTGCCCGTGAATGTCGTCCTGGCCGAGTCTTGGTTCTACAAGGCAGCCAACGCAGGCGACAGCGGGGGCGAGAATAACCTGGGCGTGTTGTACGACACACTGGATAACGGGAGCAAGCAAGGCAGCTACCGGGTGGTTTTCTGGCTCTTGCGCGCCGCATCCCAGGGGTTCGCTGTCGCGGAAAACAACCTGGGCCTGTCCTACCAGTTGGGCTACGGGGTCAGTCGTGACTATGTAAAGGCCGTTGACTGGTTCCGTAAGGCGGCGGTGCAGGGCAACGTCGCGGCCGAGAACAACCTCGGCTATGACTTGATGAACGGCATGGGAATCGCGATCTCCTACCGCAAGGCGGCCTATTGGTTGAAAAAAGCGGCCGCGAAACAGAACCCCACGGCCCAATACAACCTCGGCATGCTCTACAAGAACGGCAATGGCGTAAAACAGAACGACGTGAAAGCCGTGTTTTTCTTCCGCCAGGCGGCCAATACCGGCTTGGCCGCGGCCCAGAACGAATTGGGCCTCGCTTACTACCATGGCCGCGGCGTGTTCAAGGATTACTCCATGGCGGAACACTGGTTCCTGCTGTCGGCTGGCCGACGTTATGCGCCGGCTATAAAAAATCTGCATACCCTGCCCAACGTGCAGCCTTGAGGTCGTCTGACGCACATCATTCCGCAGCCGGCTATTCGCAGTAAGCTGGTCGGGAAAATAACGAGGGGCCCTTGATGTTCGACTGGAAGGCACGGGTCCAGCAGGCCCTGTTCATCGTGACCGCTGCCGGACTGGCAGTGGGGGGTTACGGTTGGCTGGCGGGACAACCCATGCTCCGGGATGGGGCCTGGGTTGCCGCAGTGGGCGTCACCCTGGTTGCGGTGGTGGCCGACATTATTCAGCAATTACGCCGCGGCAAGATGGGCGTCGACGTATTGGCGTTGCTCACCATGGCAGGCGCGTTGCTGCTCGGGGAGTATCTCGCAGGTGCGGTCATCGCATTGATGGTGGCAAGTGGCCGGGCGTTGGAGGAATATGCCGGCCGGCGTGCCAAGCGTGAATTATCGGTGTTGTTGTCACGCCAACCCCGCACGGCGCATCGATACGGCGACGGCAAGCTGGAAGAAATTGCCCTCGATCGAGTTGGAACCGGCGACAGGTTGCTGGTGCGGGCCGGCGAGGTGGTGCCGGTGGACGGCGTGCTGCGTTCGTCCGCTGCGGTACTCGATGAGTCGGCGCTCAGTGGCGAATCGCTGCCCGTTAACCGCGAGTCGGGGGCCACCATACGCAGCGGCGGGGTCAATGCAGGCGATGCGTTCGATCTCGAGGTATTGGCGCCGGCGGCGCGGTCCACGTACGCTGGCATAATCCGGCTGGTGTCGGAAGCCCAACAGGGCAAGGCGCCGTTCACGCGGCTCGCCGATCGCTACGCACTGTGGTTCATTCCGCTTGCCCTGCTGCTGGCGGGGAGCGCCTGGCTGCTTTCGGGCGACCCTGTACGCGCACTGGCGGTACTTGTGGTGGCGACGCCTTGTCCGCTGATACTCGCGGCGCCGGTGGCTATCGTGGCGGGGATTTCACGCGCCGCGCACCGGGGGCTTCTGGTCAAGAACGGCGGCGCCCTGGAAGCGCTCGCCCGTGCCGAAACCGTGATGTTCGACAAGACGGGGACGCTGACGGTTGGCACGCCGCGGCTGGCGGGAATTGAAACCACGGAAACCATGGAGCCGGACGAGGCGTTGCGTTTGGCGGCCTCGCTGGACCAGGCATCCCTGCATGTGTCGGCCCAGGCGCTGGTCGCGGAAGCCCGGCGCCGCGGCCTGAAGCTGCTCGTCCCGGAAGCGATGCAGGAAACCCCGGGCGCCGGGGTGAGCGGGCGTGTGGCGGGGCGGAGCGTGCGCATCGGCCGGCTCGAGTGGCTGGGCGGCGACGGACCGCACTCGCAATGGGTGCGGGGCGTATTGCGGCACATGGCAGTGCAGGGGCGCTCGGGGGCGTTCCTGGAAGTGGACGGCGAACTCTGCGCGGCCCTGATGCTGGCCGACGATATCCGCCTCGATACCGGCCGCGCTTTGCGCGAATTGCATCGGGCGGGGATACGCAGGACGGTCATGGTGAGCGGCGACCGCCAGGACGTGGCCGAAACCATCGCTTTCGCGCTGGGAGTCGACAGCGTGCTCGCCGAATGCACGCCCGCGGAAAAAGTCGAGGCGGTGGAAGCCGAAAAGCTGCGAGCGCCCACCATCATGGTCGGGGACGGAATCAACGATGCCCCCGCGCTCGCAGCCGCCGATGTCGGTGTTGCCATGGGAGCGCGTGGGGCGGCAGCGTCGTCGGAGGCCGCTGATGCGGTATTGCTGGTCGACCGCCTTGATCGTCTTGCCGAAGGCCTGGTGATTGCCAAACGTAGCCGCGCGATTGCCCTGCAAAGCGTGTTGGCCGGCATGGGATTGTCCCTGGGCGCCATGGGATTCGCTGCGGCCGGATTCATTGCACCCGTCATTGGCGCCGTGCTTCAGGAAGTGATCGATGTTGCGGTTATCACCAATGCGCTGCGGGTGCTTGCGCCGCGGCGCCCCATGAAGCGCCGGCGCATGATTCCCCCGGAGGTTGCGGACGCCTTGCGCACCGAACATAACCAGCTGTTGCCGTTGCTCGATCGCATAGATTCCGCTGCCCGGGCGGTGAGCGGGCCTGATCCGGACAGCGCCAGGGCGGAGTTGGAAGCGGTCGCCTCGATGCTGCGCAATGATTTGTTGCCGCACGAGCGCGAGGACGAATCAAGGCTTTACCCCCAGCTGGCGGAGGTGCTCAGCGGCCCCGATCCGTTGGCCGCCATGAGCCGCACCCATCGCGAAATCTTCCACCTGGCCCGCTTGTACAGCCGCGTGCTGGAGGACTTGCCCGAGGGCCCCTTGCCGGATTTCGAGCTGGTCCAGTTGCGTCGCCTGCTCTATGGGCTGGTTGCCATTCTGCGCCTGCATTTCGCGCAGGAAGAAGAGATATTTCAGTCGGTCACGCGAGAATAGCGGACTCGGCGCAAGCAATAAAAGGGGCCGGCAGAGCCGGCCCGGAAGGTGCTGAAGAGGAAGCTGCTCAGGGCTTGGGCCGTGGCGTGGTGGATACGCTCGGCGGCATCACGGGATAAACCACATGCGGTTGCTGTCCGGTGAGCGACAGCAGGAATGCCGTGACGTCGTCCACTTCCTTGGGAGTGAGCTTGATGCCCAACTGACTGCTGCCCATGACCGCGACGGCCTGGCGCAGGCTCCAGGATTTCCCGGAGTGGAAATAGGGGATGGTCAGTGCGATGTTGCGCAAGCTCGGCACTTTGAATACATACTCGTCGCTGGGAGTTTTCGTGACCTCGAAGCGGCCGTGATCATTGGGCGGCAAGAATCCCGCGCCGGGTTTCTCGACTACTCCGAAAGGCGCGTACATGCCGCCGCCGATGTTGATCCCGTTGTGGCAGGAAGCGCAGCCCTTGCTGATAAACAGTTGCAAGCCCTTCTTCTGTTGCGAATTCAACGCGCTCTCCTCGCCCTTTAGGTAGCGGTCGAATGGCGCGTTCGGGGTAATCAGGGTCGCTTCGAAAAGTGCGATCACATCGCGCACGTTTTCGAACGTGATCGGTTGTTTCTCGTCGGGAAACGCATGATGAAACTCGGCGACGTATCCCGGAATGCCCGAGAGTTGCTCGATGACATGTTTCTGCGTCGTGCCCATCTCGATGGGGTTGACCAGGGGGCCGCCCGCCTGCTCCTTCAGGTCCTTGGCCCGTCCATCCCAGAATTGCGCGGTATTGAACACCGCATTGAGTACCGTGGGCGCATTACGGGGCCCCCGTTGCCAACGATGGCCGATCGAGGTTTCCTGCATGTCCACTCCGCCCATGCCGATCCGGTGGCACGCATTGCAACTGATGGCATGGCTTTCCGACAGTCGTGGATCGAAGTACAGTTGCTTGCCCAGCTCTATGCGGGCCGGCGTGCTCTTGATACCCTTGATAGCTGGGGGTTGCGTGGGAATCGGCTTGAACAGCTTCTGAGCCGATTGCATGAGCTCGCTCTGTGCAGAGGCTGCGAGAGGCAGTCCCATCGCCAGCAGCGGGAAAACAAGCAAAAAGCGCTTTTTCATTGCCTAGTCCCCCATTCCAAGCCAATTTTCTACTGTGAAAATTAGCAACGGCGGAGGGGGTGATGCACTGACGTGCGTCAAGGAAGCATCGTGTGCGGGGGTTCCGAGAATCCCTGTTTCAGGCTGTTTATGGAAGAATTTCGTCCCGCAGGAAAACGCCATGTGCCACGCATATGATCTTGATCAACCATGCGGGAGATAGTCGGCCGCCCAAGCGGCCTATGAGTCCGTAGCAGCTCTATACTGCGCGTGCGAAAAAACCGATTTGTCATCGACCAACCGGAATTCATTCACTGCAATGTGAACCTGCCGGGGGCATGGGGCTGAGGCGCGGCCACGTTGCGAAGTCAAGCTGGAGTACAGCCGTCATGGATACGAAAGAGGTGTTTGTCGCAGGCCTCCTTTTGGCGCTTTACATGGGAACGTCCTACTGGGTTTTTACCGATGTATTGAGGCTTCCGCGCATGCTGCAGATGCACAAGGCTGAAGTGCACCGCGACCTTGCCGGCACCGGGGCGTTCGGCTGGCTGGTTGGCTGCCTGGTGATGTGGCCACTCGCATTTCCGGCTTACCTGATATACCGCGGAGGACTCGTCCGGGAGAATCGACTGCGCTACGACGCCTTTCACAGTTCGGTAACCGACACCGGCTTGCCGGCCTACCTGCGCCGCCAGGCATTAATCAACGGACTGTACCTGGCGTCCGTGGTTTGTCTGCCTCAATTGGTCTGGAGCAATGCCCTGGGCACCCACGTGAGCTTTCTATATGCCAGCGGTGGTTGGGCCGGTTGGCTGCTTTTCATTGCGGGCATTCTCGTGCTCGGAATCCTGGCCGTCGAACGGGGTGTACCGGGGCCGGTACGCAAGCGCATGGCCCGGGCTCTGATGCCGGGCTTCCCCTTGCTGGGGTTCTCGGTGCTGGGCGCGATTTTCGCAAGCATGCACTTGCAGCACTTGCTGGCCTATGCCAATCGTACAGTCGCCGCCGTCGGTGGTTTCGATGGCGTCTGGCTGGCGCTTGTGACTTACGGCTGGATCCTGCTGTTCTGGATGGTGCCGGCGGTTGCCGTGGTCAACATGATTGCCGAAGCCTTCGCCCCGGGGCTGGCAGCCATGTTCACCGCCCTGCGGGCTATCTGGCGGGATGATCAATCCCGTTCGGCCAAGGTGTCTTAAGGGGGCGCTTCACCCTGCCTCGGCCAGGATGGCCGGGGCGGGGTGGGGCATTTGCGGCAGCGAGGCTCTTACCGGGCGCGGAAGGCGTCGGCTAGGTATTCGCCCTTGAAGCCGGGAGGTGCCTTGCCGTCCGCCGCATAACGATAGACCGCCGCCTGGTAAATGGAAAACAGGGTGGTCTGGATCAGCATCAGAGCAAGGAAATAAATCACGCCCAGAGTGAGGGTAAACAGCTTGGCCTGCGGAAAGGCCGAGAGCAATACGGCGCCGACGAGGGCCGCCGGCAGGATGCCGAGCAGGCCAAAGACAAGGCCGAATCCGACATTGCCGATGATCTGTTCGCCCCAGCTTTCCCTGAGCAGGCTGACCGATTCCTTGTAAGCCTGGACGGGGCCACGCTTTTCCGCGATCAAGACGGGCACCACGAGAAATGCCGTGACCGACCAGGCCATGCCCAGCAGGCCAACCACGATACGGCCGATGAAGCCCACGCGTTCCTCGACCATGCGCAGGATGAAGCCGACGGTGCTGGCCACGAACGCCCAGCCGAAGATCTGGGGGAAACGCTCCCAGGCCGTGCGTAATCCGTAGCCCAAGGTCGGGTCATTGCCGTCCATGCGGTCCAGTGCGCAGGCAATCAAGGCGCTGTTGAAGAAAATCGTGACCAGGTAACTGCAGAAGTAGAACAGGAACAACAGGGTGTATGCGGCAGTCGTATCGTGGCCGTTATGGTGCTGCAGAGCGTTCAGGGTCCGTGTGTTGAACAGCGGCACCCAGAAAGAGGCGACGACCAGGGCGGTACCGATTCCCGAGAGTATTGGAAAGACCACCAGGGAGCGTTCCTGCTTCAAAACGTTCCATGAGGCGACCATCAGGTACCAGCTTCGCGTGAATTTCCCCATCGGACTTCTCGTTTTTGGCCGTGTTCCAACTATAGCGGATCGGCTGTACCTGCGTCATCCGCCCGGGGGGATACGCGCCGGGCGATGTTGATTTTCAGAACCGCGCTCCCAGCTGACGCGCCCTGAGTGCGGGTGTTTGATGCGGCACAGGATTGCCCCGATGGTGCGGATTTTCGGGCCCGACCGCAGGTTCGTTTAGAATTTTACTTGTCGGTTCTTGAGCTAGCAATGTGAAAATTCAATTTGCCGTTTGCTGCGCATGCCTGCTGGTCGGTGCGTCCGCCGGTATGGCCCGTGCGGCGGGTTCCGCCGCGCCCGCGCTGCAGCGCGGTCCCGATGCTTTTTCGTTCTTCCTCGGCCGCTGGGATTGTGCGGGTCACTTTGTGAAGAGCGGTAAGCCGATCAGCTCCACGGAGGTATTCACGGCAGACGTGGCTGGGCACTGGCTGCGCATGGAGCACGACGACAGGCCGCCGCACAGCTTTCATGCGCTGGAGATATGGGGCTATAATAAAAAAACCAATGAGTATTCCAACTACGTATTCGACAACTATTCCCCGGCACGCAAATACCTGTCGGCCGGCTGGAAAGGTCAGGTATTAACCTGGCGCAAGACCGGCGACGGTGCCTACATGGACCGCTTTATCTTTGTGCGTGGCGGGACGGATGAGTACCGGGTCACCTACGCCGCCCGGAGCAACGGGAAGAAGTGGTCAACAATCGACGTGCTGCAATGCAAGCGCCAGTGAATCCAGGGCGGGCACACCCCTATATGCATCGTGGCGCGTCTATAAAATATCAACGCCAAAACGCATCACCATAAAAAGCAGCACCAGGGCCGAAAGCATATAAAGGGAAAACCGCACCTTGACGATATTCGTTGTGCAATGCACAAGGCTATGGAGCGTGCGCAGGCATACGAAGGCCCACGCGGCATAGACATAAACGGCATCCACGTGATGGGTGATAAAGAGGTATGCGCATAGCGCATAGAAGATGACCGGCAATTCGAACAGGTTCTTGAGATTGTTGGATGAATTGTTGACGCTCGCGGGCAACCTCTCGCTGAGCAGCTCGGGTGTCGATACGGACTGTGGCTCGACATCGTGGCTGAACAGGAAATACAAGCGACGTCCATACATGTAAACCAGAACCATTGCGGTCAGGATGAACAGAGCCACCGCGGGCTTGATAATCGACATCTGGCTCATTGCCGCACCCCATAAAGCATCAGTATCCCGCTTGTCAGGAAAGGTAGAGACGGGTAATCGAGAGGGTATCTATAAAGCCGTGTACTAGGATCAGCACCCAGAGGTTCCTGCGCACGAGCAGGTAAAGCACGTTGAGCATGAAACCGATGCTTCCCGTGATAAGAATTCCGCTCAAGCCCTGATAGGCATGACCCAGGCCGAAGAAGACAGCGACGATGATTGCGCTGACCCACCATGCGCCGCGCGTACCACCAAAGGCTCCGGCCATCTCGTTCATGATGAAGCCGCGGAAAATCATCTCCTCGCCAAAGGCGGCTGTCAGCCAGACTCCAACCATCACGGTGATGTAGCCTGCGGTATTGCCGCGTACCGCCAGCAGATGCGAGATGTTGGGTGGCGTCGAGTCGATCCGGTAGATCACCGGGATGAGGGCAAACTGCATGACCAGCATGATCGCCACGAAACCCAGTACCGCGAGGACGAGTACTTTCCAGAAAGCCATGCCCGCATTCATGCCGTAATCGCGCCAGTGGCGCCCGCGCCAGCGCATGTAGGCGATAGCCACCGCCAATGGAATCGCGATCACCAGGTAGCCGATAAGGTTATCCAGGCTGAAGGGGTGGGTGACATCGTGGATATGCGGGTGAGCGAGCCAGGACAGCAGCAGCACGAGAATCAATACGCCAAAGCCGCCGGCTGCCTGGATTGCGCGGACTCTGTAGGGGGATTCCTGTTCCAACAAAGATAAACTCCCAGGATTGCCTGTATAAGCCCGATCATTAACCGGGGCGTGTTTTTAATATACACAGCCTGCGTACGTCCGGTCCAGTCCCGGGGGCTATTGCCATATTTTCAGTCTTTCCGTTTAGAAATGCGCAGATAGTCGGGCCGCATTTTACGAACCGTTTACATGCCGGCGCTTGTCGTTCGTTGCAAGTTCCCGAGTCAGTTGCGGTAAGCGTTCCTGTCGAAATCCGGGCACTTGGAGACGGGTTCCGGGGTATGGATATCGTGCCGGCTGTCCAGCTTCCAGCAGGCATTGAAGATCGAACAATAGCAGTAAACGATCGAGATTCTCGAGTTGGCCACGGCGGCCTGGAAGCGGCGGGCGAGCGCCGGGGCCGGGGTGCCGAACAGGGTGACCGTCTCTCCCGGGCGCAGCACGCGGTTATTGACATAGTTGCGCGAGACCGGGCTGCCCGTATTGCCGTCCAGCCGGGCAACTGCCTCCTGCCAGTCGTGGGCGGTCGTGCATCGATGGCCAGTTGCAATTGTCCCATCAACGCGGGGCCGACACCCGCGTTAGTAAATGTGATTTCGAATCCGGCCTTGTCACCGGCGTCGTAGTCTTGGGTGATCAGTTGCACGTACGGCCAGACACGGGCGGCCGTCTGGCGCCGGATCGCCGAGGATTCGGTGAGCGCCGCGTATAGTGCGATGACCGCAATCAGTATTCCCGCGACCGAAGCGATGGTCTGCCAGAAGGCAAGGCGCACGAAAATACGCCTTGCCGCCGGTGTCTTGCGTCGGGCGAATGCTTGTTCTGAAGATCCAGGCGATTTCTTCGGGGACTCTTCAATCATGACCCGCCTCGCCGGCGTCTATGGGTGGGTGTATCCGTGCTCCCGCCAATAATCTCCAGTTGTAAGACGAACTATGCGAGGGCATCAGCCCTCGTAATAGCCTCGGATCAGAAATTGGTACCTATCCCAACGGTGAAAACCCACGGGTTGATATCGACATCCAGCTTGTAGCCATTGCTATAGGTCGCCGTGGTCTTGATCTGGATATAGCGCACGCTGGCATTGAAAGACCAGTTAGCACCCACGTCGGCATCGAGCCCGGCCTGCGCCGCGGGCCCCCACGAGTTGTCGAGCGACAGGGTGGTGCCGGCAAGCGCTCCAGTGGCATTTTCGCTGAAGAAATGGGTGTAGTTGAGGCCAAGGCCGACATAAGGGCGGATGTTGGAGTTTGGCATGAAGTGCCAGTCAACGCTCAGGGTTGGGGGAAGTTGTTTGGTGTCGCCGATCTTGCCCGCGCCGGCCAATGCGCCGGTGCCGGTTATGTCATGCTTGAAGGGCCATGCTGCCAGGATTTCCAAGTCCAGATGGTCGGTCAGCATATAGCCGACCGTAAACGAGGGCCGGGTGCTCGAGTCTACGGTGACATCGCTGCCACCCGGTAAACCGCCTTGGGGATTGCTCGAACTTGCATTGGGGTTGACGTTGCTCAGGCCTATGCGGACTAACCAGTCCCCGGCCTGCAGGGCGGAGGCGGCAGCCGTCCCCGGAACAAGGCTCAAGCTCAACGTAAGGGCAAGGCCCGCAATTGCGGGGATCATCCATTTGGATACGCGATGTTTCATTGCAGTACTCCAGGATATTTCGCGGGGATATGCCGCGTTTGAAAACAATCTAAAATTCGAAAAAATTGTAAGCACCCGCAGTTGTTCGGGCCATGACGCAGGTCAACGCGGTCAACGGAGTGCTCGAGTTGTTTTCAAAAAACGAAACAAACGCATTTAAAGTGCCCAGGTTTAATGGGACGCGTTTGCAAAAAGGCTTTTTAAATATCCTTGTTAAGAATCATTGTGTATTGATCTGGGTCAACAAGCCTGGATTGAACGGGTTCTCTGGCTTGTTACCTGGAAAGATGGGCCACTACGTCCGCGTTACTTTCCCAGTCCTGCCCGTCAAATGGAATGATGCTAAGAGACTTGATCGTGGCCGGATCCAGGCAGCGAACGTTTACGCTGAAACCATCGGGGTTTGAACGGGGCACGTAAAATGGCCGGCAACCGCAACGGCTGCAGAAGTAATGCCGCGCCGTGCCCGTATTGAACGTATAAAGCGAGAGGTCCCTATCGCCGCTGACGAGCCTGAAGCCGGCAGCCGGCACGATCAGGTGGAGGTGGCCCGTGCGCCGGCACATCGAGCAATTGCATTCGTAGGCTTCCATGTTTTCCGGGGCTTCGGCCTCGATGACTACGGCCCCGCAATGACAGCTTCCGGTGTGTTGCATGATCTTTCCTGGTTGATGCGGCATGGCAGTTAAGGATGACCCCGGGTTCCGGAGAACCTTGGCGATCACCGGATGGCAAAGTCGACGGCTTTTCCCGCATGGATTGATGTTGTGTCGAACAGCTTGATGCTGGTGCCGGCCTGGCTGATGAGCATGCCGATCTCCGTGCAGCCGAGGATTATTCCCTCGGCGCCGCGTGACGCAAGTCTTTCGATGATGCGCAGGAATTCCGCCCGGGACGAGTCTTCCAGCTTGCCCAGGCAAAGTTCTTCGTAGATGATCCGGTGAACGCTATCCCGATCCTGTTCTTCCGGGACCAGGACGCTTAGACCATGGCCCTTCTCCAGCTTGCCCTTGTAAAAGTCCTGCTCCATCGTGAACGCAGTTCCCAGCAGGCCGACACTCTTGATACCTTCCTTCACGAGCACTTCGCCCGTGGCGGTTGCGATATGCAGCAGCGGAATGTCTATGGCCTGCTCGACCTCCGGGGCCACCTTGTGCATCGTATTGCTGCAAATCAGCAGGCAATCCGCGCCCGCGGACTCGATGCGTCTCGCCGCGTGCGAGAGTATCCTGGCCATGGCGTTCCAGTCGGCAGAACGCTGGAGTTTCTCGATGGGATCGAAATCTACGCTGAACATTGCGATTTCAGCCGAATGCAGTCCGCCCAGCCCGGCCTTGATGCCTTCGTTGATGAGGCGATAATAACTGGCCGTGCTTTCCCAACTCATGCCGCCAAGCAAACCGATGGTTTTCACGCCTTCGTCTCGCGGGCGCTCGTTTCCCGGACCCGTGACTCGGAAACCGGCCATGAGTCGAACTGGGGCAAGTCATCGGTTATCTCGTGCCAAGGCGCTTTGGAACCGACGAATATATGTGCCCGGGGCTTGTCTCCGGGATCCTGTTCGAGTCCACCCAGGGGGATTCCCACGATATCGGGCCTGTTTCCGTAAAAACTCGCCAGGTTGGAGCCGCATGCGGAACAAAAGGTCTTGGTGACATTCTCCGAAGAGCGATACTCCTTTAGATGCTTTTTCCCGCCAAGCCAGCGGAATTGGGAGCGCTTAACGGAGGCTCTGGTTCTGAAGGCGGCACCGTGCCATCTTCGGCACTTCGAACAATGGCAGTTAAAAATGGGCCCAAGCGGCCCGGTAATCTCATACGTCACTGCCTCGCACAGGCATCTACCGGTCATTTTTTCCATTCAATCGCTTCCAGGTATCCGTCAATGAATCCGGGCATCCGGCATCAGGACCGAATCACCCATCCATACTTTACTAGACATAAGGTTCCGCGCGGCACGGCTTGATTACATCTTATCCGGGATTCAGGCAGATCATCCCGGGTATGTGAAGCCAGCTTCTTACTCCCGGGGCGGTCGTGCAGGAGGGTTGCAAAGGCAACGCGGGCCGGAAAATCCGGCCCGCGTTGCCGTCATCAGGAACCGGAATAAGGCACGCAGGATACAGTCGGGTTCCATTCGGAGAATGTGCCCTTGGGGTTGTGTTTCCATGCCCAGACATGCAAGCCATATATCGCTGGCAGTGCGTAGCGATTCGGGCTGCCGTGGTAATCGAACAATTGCCCCATGAGTACAGGCGGCGTGCCTGGATGTGCCGCGTCCCATACGGGGGCCAGCGTGAGGTATTCCACTGCGACCAATTGCAAACCGCCGCTTCTTGTTGGCGCGTAAACCAGAATTTCCGGATGCTGTGCTTCCACTATGCCATCGCCGACCAATCCGGATTTGATGTAATGGATGCCCATGGCGCCCCCGTCTCCGCCGCTGACGCAACTGAGCGTGGAGGTGTATCCGTCCGCCAGTGCGACTCCGACGTCACGGTACTTGGCGGTCGCCTGGCGAGCCGTTGTCACCAGGCCTGCCACTGCACCGTCTTCGGCGGCGTTTGCAGGGGAAGACAAGATCCCGGCAACCCCGGAGATTGCAAAAAATGCGCAAATCGATATGGAAAGCGATCGAATATTCATGATGAATTCCTCCAAAAGGTGTGTTACCAAAACCTGCTTCGTGTTTCAGTAACTCGCTTGCCGAGCCGAAAGCTATCGCGAAGCGAGAATTGATCCAGGCAGGCAATTCGAGTCTAGGAAAGGGGCAGGGACGCTGTCTCGAAAAGACGGCGAAAAAACTGCTATAAAAGCGCTAAAGGGAGTCTGCATAGGGCACGGGAATCAATGCTTAGGCCAGTCTCGCAATCGGATGAACCCCGGCACGCTTTCAGGTTTGGCGAATTCGTCCTCGACCTGGATCGGGAATCCCTGTCCCGGAGCGGACGGGAATTGCGCTTGCGGCCGAAATCCCTGGCCGTCCTGGCTCACCTGGTCCGCCATAGCGGGCGGTTGGTCACCAAGGAGGAATTGCTGGACGCCATCTGGGGCCACAGGCACGTGACCGAAGGTGCACTGACACAGTGTCTGGTCGACATTCGCCGGGCTATGGGAGATGAAGCTCGCGAGATGGTTCGCACGGTGCCTCGTCGAGGCTTCATCTTCGAACCCGAGGTCATTGCTGATTCGTCGATGATTGGCCCCATGGCCATGGGGCTACGGCTTGCCGGGCGGTGGCGTGCCGCGATCGGGGTATTGGTTGTGATGCTGCTCGTTACTGTGGGTTGGTGGGGGGCGAAATACCTGGGCATCGATGCAGTGCCGCCGGGAGGTGCCGCCCCCACGGCGTCGTCCAATTCCATCGCGGTACTGCCGTTTGCGGACATGAGCCGAAGCGGGGACAACGCATACTTCGCGGATGGTCTGACAGAAGAGGTGCTTGACTCCCTGACCCAGATCCCGGGACTCAGGGTCGTCGCCCGCACGTCGTCGTTTGCCTTCAAGGGCCGGAACGTGGATATCCGTACGGTGGCCGACAAGTTGAACGTGACGTACGTTCTGGAGGGCAGCGTGCGCAAGTCCGGCAACATGGTGCGCGTCACAGTCCAGCTGGTTGACTCCCGGACCGACAGCCATGTCTGGTCCAGGACGTTCGACCGCGAGCTGGGCGATATTTTCTCGGTGCAGAGCGAAATCGCCCAATCGGTGGCTGAATCGTTGCAGGTGTCGCGCTCGGGTAAAGCCGGCTTGACGGTCGCCAAGCGACCCGATCCCGGGGCGAACGAACACTATATGCGCGGGAATTTTTTCTGGCAGCGACGTGCCAAAGGCGATCGCGACCTGGCCGAACGGGAATTCCGCAAGGCAGTGGGTCTGGACCCGGGCTTCGCACGGGCCTGGGTGGCGCTGGCTGGCGCGTTTTACGGGCGTAATCTGGCAGCGCAAACACCAGAATCCGAATGGCTGCCCCGCTATAAGGACTTGCTTGATCATGCCCTGGCGGCTGATCCCGACCTGGCTGAGGCGCATGCCAGGCTCGTTTTCTACTTTTCCGCCTTGCGTGACCGAAAATCAGCGGAAGCGCATTGGGCGAGGGCCAAGGCGCTGGAGCCGGATAGCGTGCTTGTGCTGGGCATCGGCGCGGGATGGGCGCTGCAACGGGGACTCTATGGGGAGGCCATAGCCCTGCAAAAGCGGGCTGCGGAAGTGGACCCGCTTTCCGCCGTCGCACACGCCAATCTGGCCAGTTATCTGCTGGCCGCGGGACGCTTTCGGGAAGCGGAGTCCGAATTGCGGCAGAGCCTGGAGCTGAACCCGAACCCGGATCAGCTAACGCCGTTGCTTAGAGGGCAGGCAGATGACCTGACTCTAAGCCGGATACTCCAGCACCGTTACGACGATGCCCTGGCGGCGCTGGCCGGCCAACCAGAGAGTCCGGCGCGCGACGAGAACCTTGCCCTGGCCAACTGGGGGCTTGGCCGCAAAGCGGAATTCTCGCAGGCGGTGGCGCGCATGAGCCACGAACGCGGCTGGCATGCGGAGTTCCGTTTGGCCGAGATCAGTGCCTTTCGCGGCGAGGTGGACAAAGCCTTCATGCACCTGCAATCCGTGAATGCCGGATTTGATCCCGGGGCGGAAGACCCGGAGGCGGATGCCTACATCGTGGAGTTGCGTGCTTCTCCTCTGTTCATACTCTTGCGTAAAGATCCCCGCTGGGGGCGGCTCTGGAAAAAGTGGGGCAAGTGGATGTGAGCGATCGATGCCCGTGCGCTCACTGGCCGGCGCCGGCCATCTCCCGTCCCAATTCAAGCACCGCAGAAACCAGTTGCTCGAAATCGTCACTGCGGCTGCGGTGGTTGGTAATCGCAACGCGCAAGGCGAACCGGCCATCCAGCTCCGTCGATGAAGGAACCGCGATACCGCGCTCCTGGAGTTCGACCAGTATGTTTGCGTTGAGTCTGTCAAGGGATTCTTCATCCCGCCCCTCGCCCCGGTAACGGAAATTGACGATGTTCAGGGACACGGGCGCAAGCAACTCGAGTTCCGATTCCTCGGCCACGAGTCCGGCGAGGTAGGCCGCCTGGCGGATGTTGCGGGCGATCGCGTCGGCGAATCGGTCCACGCCGTAGGCCTGCAGGTTCAGCCACACCTTGAGCGCACGGAAATTACGCGACAACTGGGGGCTGTAATCGGCGAACATGACCGGGCCGGTGGCAATGCCGCCGCCGACCTCGGCCAGGTAGTGGGCGTGGTGGGCGAAAGTTGCCGTATGTTGTTCCTTGTCGCGAACCAGGGTGCATGCCACTTCGAATGGCAGGTACATCCATTTGTGCAGGTCGAACGCCAGCGAATCAGCGCGTTCCATCCCCTTCAACAGTGGACGGCTGGCGGAATCGAGCACCGCCAGCGCACCGAAAGCCCCATCCACATGCAGCCAGAGTTTCTCTTCACGGCACAGCTCGGCGAGTTCATCCAGCGGATCGATGGCACCGGTATTCACCGTGCCGGCATTGGCCACTACGCAGATCGGATGGCGTCCGCATTTATGATCGGCCCTTATGCGTTCGCGCAGGGCTCCGACATCGATCGTGAACTCGCTCGTAACCGGTATTGCGCCAAAGGAGTTGGTGCCCATGCCGAGCAGTTCCACGGCCCGGACTACCGAATTGTGTGCTTCCGTCGAGCTGTAGACCATCATGCGCGGGCCGCCTCCGAGCCCTTGCGTGCGGACGTCGAAAGGCGCCTTCGCATTACGCGCCACCGCAAGCGCGATCTGGTTGGCGACCGATCCTCCGGTGGCGAGGATGCCGCTGGCTCCTTCCGGGAACTCCATCAATTCGCGCAGCCAGTCGATGACCTGCAGTTCGACGAAGGTGGCGCCCTGGTGGTGCCCGGCCGCGTTGGTATTCAGGGTGGCGGTGAGCATTTCCGCGAGCACGCCCAGCGGCGTGCCGGTGCCGATCACCCAGCCCCAGAAACGCGGGTGGATATTGCCGAGCGGGTAGGGTTCGATCAGCCGGCGGTAATCGGCGTAGGCGGCCGCCTCGCCTTTCCCCTGCCTGGGGAGCGGTGCGCGCAGCGCCTCACGAACCGATTCCGGAACCCGCTGCCATGGCGGGCGTTCCCGCACGAACTCCAGGTAATCCATCGCCTCGTCCATGACCTGGCGGGCGAGTTCGCGGAATTCTCGCCAGTCCTCGGGGTCGAGCGAGGGCTCGGATGCGGGATCGACTTTGCGGGTCATGGCGGGTGGCACCTGTGCCGCGGGAAAGCCCTATTCTAGAGCCGCAAGCGGGTCCCGACTGCTTGCCTGAAAAGCACAAGGCCCGGGCGCCAGTGCCCGGGCCTTGTGCGGTAATCAGTAGCCGATGACTTCACCGTCCTTGCGCATTTCGCTGGCGCCCCAGTACACGTGGTTCTTGGCGTCGTACATGATCGCCTCGTAACCGCCGAAGGCGCCGGTGCCGGGCGTCACCCAGTCCACCTTGTAGCCGCGCTTTTCGAGCTCGGCTCCGATGGCCTTGTTGAAACCCGATTCCAGTTCCACCGTGCCGATGCCCTTGGCCGGCAGGCCGGTGGGCGTGGCACTGCCCACGTGCCGCCAGCGGGCGGCGTCACCGGCTTCCTGCACGTTCATGCCGAAGTCGATCATGTTGGTCAGCACCTGCACGTGGCCTTGCGGCTGCATGGAGCCCCCCATCACGCCGAAGGCGAGCCAGGGCTGCCCGTCGTGCATGACGAAGCCCGGGATGATGGTGTGGAACGGGCGCTTGCGGGCCGCATACACATTCGCGGCCCCGCCGTGCAGCGAATACAGTGCCCCGCGGTCCTGGAACATGAAGCCGAGCCCGTCGGCGACCAGCCCCGAGCCCATGCCGGCGTAATTCGATTGGATCATCGACACCATCATGCCGCTGCTGTCGGCAGTCTCGAAGTCCGTGGTGTCGCCGTTGAACAGGCGCGGGTCCCCGGGGCCGATATTCGGGTTGGCGTGGCTCAGGTTGATCAGCTTGCGGCGCTGGTCGGCGTACTTGTCCGACAGCAAGCCCTTCATCGGCACATTGTAGAAACGCGGGTCCGCGTAATACTTCGACAAGTCGGCGAAGGCCAGGCGCTTGGCTTCGATCTCGGCGGTCAGCGTGTCGGCAGTGCCGACGCCCATCTTCTTCAGGTCGAAACCCTTGAGGATGTTGAGCATTTCCAGCGCGGCAAAGCCCTGGCCGTTCGGCGGCAGTTCGTAGACGTCATAGCCGCGGTAATTGACCGACTGCGGCTGCACCCACTGGCCGTGGAAACTGGCGAAGTCCGAGTAGCGCAGGTCGCCGCCGATGCGCTTGAAGTAATCGGCCATGGTGTGCGCGATCTTGCCCTTGTAGAACACGTCGCGGCCGCCCTTGGCAATCATCGAGAGGGTGCGGGCGAGATCGGGATTGTGGAACACCTCGCCCTGGTGAGGCGTATGCCCGTCGATCAGGTAGGTCTTTTTCGCGTTGGCGAATTCCTCGATCAAGCCGCGGTTCTTCTCGAACGCCTTCCAGTTGCCCTTCCAGTATTTGGCGACGATTTCGGTTACCGCAAAGCCGTGCTTGGCGTAGTAAATGGCCGGCGCGAGGTCTTCGCTGATCGGCAGCTTGCCGAAGCGCTTGTGCAATGCGAACCAGGCGTCGACCACGCCGGGCACCGTGACCGGGAGTGTGCCGAACAGGGGAATCTGGTCCGAGGGCTTCATGCCCGCCTTCTTGTAGGCTGCGGCCACTTCGGCGCGCATCTTCGCCAGGTCGCGGCCTTTCGGCGACCAGCCGGAGCCGTTGTAGCCATAAAGCTTGTGCGTCTTCGGGTCGTAGACGATGGCGAAGGCGTCACCGCCGATACCGTTGAGCACGGGCTGCATCAGGCCGAGCACCGCGTTGGCCGCGATCGCGGCGTCCACCGCGCTGCCGCCTTTCTTCAGTATTTCGACGGCGGCGAGCGACGCGATGGGCTGCTCGGTGGCTGCCATGCCGTGCTGGGCCAACACCGGCGAGCGCGATGCCCACGGCGCCCCGGCATAACGGTCGCCCCGGCTGATGCCTGCGTTCGCATTCGGCATCCCGATCAGGGTTGTGCAGAGCAGCATCAAGGCACAGGCGGAAAATATCTTGAGAAACGACCCGCCATGCACCGACGATGCATGAAGGCATTTGGAATGATTCATTGGTTTCACCCCGTTTTATGCAATTGGGAGACCCGGCAATACTAGCACCGACAGGGGCCGGCGGCATGCCTGCCCCGGCCGTTGTCCTGTCGCCCCGAACGGCGTGGAAGCTTTATAAGGGAGCCGTTAGCGGGCGTTTATCTGGTCCAGGCAGGCGCGGATGCCTTGTCGGTACGGTGTCGGCTTGAACCCGTAAGCGGCTTCGATCTTGCTGCTGTCGAAGCGATAGTCGAAGTCGAACTGGTACATCATTTCCACGCTTTCACGGAGTATGGACACGAACGGCCCCAGTAGTTTCATCATCCAGCGGGGCATGGCCTGCAACCGGTAGGGCCGACCGGCCATTTCGCAGGCCAGGCGGACGAAATCCTCGCCGGTAAAGGGTTCTTTCGTGGTGGGCATGTGCCACGTTTGTCCGTAGGCTTCGCGCGAGGTGGCCAGTTTGGCCAGGGCCTTGCCGGTGTCCGGGGTGAAGGTGAATGTATGTATCTTGTCCGGCTTGCCCAACCATTGGGGGGATTTGCCGGCCGCGAGGCGCTGGAAGATGGCGGCATGGGGCAGGCTCAGTACGGCGTGCGGGCCATAGAAATCCGCCGCGCGGACGATCATGGCTTCCAGGTTGCCGGCCTGCATTTCGTCCAGCAGCAGGGTGGCGATCTTCGCCCGCACCTCGCCTTTTTTGCTGCACGGATTGAATGGCGTCTCTTCCGTCATGGCGCCGTCCACGAGCCCGTAAGCGTAGACGTTGTCGAAGAACACGAGGCTTGCGCCATGGCGCTTGCAGGCGTCGATGGCATTGCGCATGATGCGGGGCCACTGCTCCTGCCATACAGAGGTTTTGTAGGGCAGGCCGGCCGTGAGGTAGGCCACCTCGCTGCCGGATACGGCGTCGGCAGTCGCCTCGGCGTCCAAAAGGTCCGCCGCGACAGTCTCATCGCCCGGATTGACCTTGCGTGGATGCCGGCTGACCTGGCGAATACCCGCAGTAAAAGGGAGCAACGCAACGGAAAGCTCCCGGGCGATGACGCCATTTGCGCCCAGTATCGTATGCATGTCAGCGCCCTGGACCGTTTTAGGGTGCCTGGGAAAGGTGTACTGGACTATAGCATCTGGCCCGGCATGGCATCCGGGCGGATAATGAGACGATGGGTGTGAGCGGGCAGAGCGGGCAGTCATGATGGAAAGTGAAAAAAATGTCACGTCCGGTACGCAGGCACCGCGGTGTGATCCGCGTGACGAACCCTTGCGCCTGCCCGGTTTCAGGGTGCTGCCTGGGCCGGCCCGCGAGCGGCTGCGTGGTTGGGTGATCAACGTGCTGAGCCGGAATGCGCCGGCGCCCGACTACGACCTTCCGTTGGGCGACCCAGGCCTGTTCGGGCCGGATACCGTCACCTGGAAAATCCACGCCGATTTTGCCAGCATGATGGCCGGCGGCCTCGGCGCCCTGATGCTGCAGAGCCTGCATCCCCTGGCATTGGCGGGGGTCTGGGACCATTCGGATTTTCGCGGCGAAATGCTGGCCCGTTTACGTGGCACCATCGCCTTCGTCGCCCGCACCACCTACGCCCCGCGGGCCACCGCCGAGCAGGCCATTGCACGGGTACGGGCCATTCATGAAAAAGTGACGGGCATTGCGGCAGATGGCCGGCCTTACAGCGCTGAGGACCCACGGCTCCTGACCTGGGTGCATTGCGCGGAAGCATGGAGTTTCCTGGTGGGCTACAAGGCCTATTGCCTGCGTGGCGTGCCCTGTGACATGCAGGACCTTTATTTCAAGGAAAGTGCGCGCGTGGCCGAGGCGCTTGGTGCGCGTGACGTCCCGAAGTCGGTCGCGGAGATCGAGAGCTACTTCCGAACCGTGCGGCCGGAGCTTGTCTATGACGAGCGCACCCGAGAAGTGATCGGGGCATTGAACTCCATACGCTTGCCGATCCCCATGTCCGGTGTCGGCCGTGGGGTGTTCCTGGGTGCCGGCGCGACCTTGTTGCCGGGCTGGGCGCTGGACTTGATGGGCCGCTCTCGGCTCGCAAGAGCACGCGACTGTGCAGCGGCGCGTTCGCTGAAGTTGATCGCGCCGAGCATCCGGGACGCTATGGCGGAGGGCGGCCTGGCCTGGCGGGCCTGTGCCCGCACCGGCGCCGACTACGCGGATCTGTTCCGTTGGCCAGGCGACCCCCGGGGGTAGAGGCGTGTTAATCCGCTGGCGCTGTCAATCGTCTTTCATGTTCACGAAAAACAGCACCATCGCGCTGAAGATCGTGTAGTAGAAAGCGCCTTCCAGCGCGCCTGCTCCTGCCTGTGTCTGCCAGATCTGGAAGTAAGCGCCGCCAACGACCGAGAACAGCCCGAACCAGTTGATGATGGCCGTCCCCGCGCCCCACAAGGCAAAAGACTTGGAGGCATTGAAGACGTCCGCCGACGATTTGCGCTTGCGCCAGAGATCAAACAGGCCCTTGGCGGAGAGGAACCCTGCCGTGTATTCGAGCACTATGATGCCGATCAGTGTAAGCCAGACGAGCCACGGTTGGCCGAAACCCGGCCCGAAGGCGTGCGCATAGATGTGCTGGTCCTGTCGGCTGGTCGAGTACGCGACCGCCTGGTAGGCGGTGTGGATATTGACCACGTTATTGCTGGCATAAAAAAGGCACAGCAGCGATTCGAAAAAAACGAAGATCATCTTGAGATAGCGGATGGCCATGATCCCTCCCGTGCATGCAGTTGTCGCGACGGTGCCTGAACAGCAGCGTCGTGGCTGCTTGTCTGCACCTGTCCTTGAAATATAGTCAGTTGCCGGGAGTTCGAATGTTTCGGGCTTGTAAACCTTATAGGAATGCGTTGTCCTTTCTGTGCATCAGTCGGTTGGTTTCGACGAGCGATCTTGGTGACGATCCTGCTGGCTTGACACGGCAAGCGCATCACGAAGGCGGTTGCGTAATTTGTCATAGGCCAGCACGAGTTCCTCGATGGCGGGGGCCAGATTGCTCGTTTCGCCGTCCCGGGCAAGACCCTCCACTTGTCTCGCCGCAAGGGAAGTCGCGATACCGCCCATGTACCGGCTCGTGCTCGCGAGAGTATGGGCATCGCGGGCGATCTGCAATCGGCCCTGACTGCTTGTGGATGCCTCGCGGAGAGCATTCACCCGGCTGTCCGACTCACGCAGGAATATCCCGATCAGCTCCGGGTCGAGAGCCTGCGGTTCGGCGTCCTGCGCGCCCTCGCCGGCGCCCGGTGCCGCTTCGAGTTCGAGCCACTCCGTCAGCACCGAGCGAAGTTCGTGGGTATCGATGGGTTTCGTCAGGATGCGGTTTGCTCCCAGCTCGCGGCATCGCTTGTGCTCGGCGTCGGTTGCGCCGGCAGTCGTGATAAGGACCGGCAATTCTTCGCTCGTACCGAGGTTTTCACGCAGGCGGCGCAGTACCTGCGTTCCATTCATGTCTGGCAACTGCAGGTCCAGCAGGATGGTTCCATAGCGTGTGCGTCCCGCGGCCTCAAGAGCCTCTCCGCCGGTGAGCGCGACGTCTACCGCCAGCCCCATCGTGGTCAGCTGCCGCAGGCTGACGGTGCGCCCGGCTTCGCTGTCCTCGACCAGGAGTACGCGCTTGCGCCTGTCGTCGGATGGCATGGGACCGGCCTGGCTATGGCGGGTCACGACTCCCATGCGGCGGCGCTCCTCCGCGCTCAGCTCGCGCAGGGCGAGGATTTGCTGTAAGAGGGGCTTGATATCGTCCGGCGAGATGGGACGAGTCAGGTAGGCGGCGAAGCCCTCGCGGGCCATTCTTTCGGCGTCGCCGCGGGCTCCCGCGCTCGTGATGATGGCTACCAGCGCGTTGCCGGTATCGGGCTCGGCAATGAAGCGTTGCCCCAGCTCTTCACCGCTCAGGTCGGTCAGGAACATGTCGAGCGCAATGACATCGAAGGGGCGTTTCCTCTGTGCCGCCTTGCGAACGGCGGCTATGGCGCCGTCACTATCGGCGGCGGTTTCTACCTCCATGCCCAGGGCCCTGAGTCGCCCGGCCAGCGCTTGCCGTGCCGTCTCGCCGGGATCGGCGAGCAGCACGCGCCGGCCCTCAAGCATGGCGGGACGTGTCGACGGCACGACCTTTGGCCGCGTGGCCCGCTGCAGTCGCAGCGTGCACCAGAACGTGCTGCCCTTGCCGGCCTTGCTTTCCACACCGATTCGGCCGTGCATCGACTCGACCAGTTCGCGAGTGATTGCCAGTCCGAGGCCGGTGCCGTCATGTCGCGTGGCGCCCGTGCCGGCCTGCCGATAGGGCTTGAACAGGTCGCGTTGCGCGGCGGCCGGGATCCCGATGCCGGTATCGGCGATCTCCATACGCAACTCAAGCGCGGTCGCGTCGGGCGGGCCGCTGCGGCTCAGGGTGAACACGACCTCGCCCTCATTCGTGTACTTGATCGCGTTGCCGACCAGGTTAATGATGATCTGGCGCAATCGTCCCGGGTCGCCGACCGCGCGCGTGGGGATTTCCGGCGCCACCAGGTTGGTCAGCTTCAGGCCCTTGTGCCGGGCTTGCGTGTGAAGCAGGGTGATGGCGCCGCGCACGCACTCGCGCAGGTCGAATTCGATCTCCTCCAGTTCCATGCGCCCGGCTTCGATCTTGGCGATGTCGAGAATGTCGTTGATCAACGTAAGCAGGTTCTGCGCCGACTCGCGCACGGTCCGGGCATACCAGCCGGCTTCCTCGGGGGAGGCGGGATCGACGAGCATATCGGCCATGCCCACGATGGCATTGAGCGGGGTGCGCAACTCGTGGCTGATGCGGGCGAAAAAATCAGTCTTTGCTTGGTTCGTGTGCTGTGCTTCCTCCAAGGCTTCGCGGAAAACGCGGGTGCGGGCGCTGATGATGTCGCCCGCCTCGCGGGCCATGCGCGAGCTGGCGTACTGGCCCCACAGGGCGAAGATGAACGGCATCGCGTCCATGCACCACAAGGCGATGTTGTGCTGTTGCGCATGGGCGACGGTAATGATGCTCACCGTTCCTTCGCTGAGCCAGGCGACCAGGACGGTGGCGACTATGAGCGCGGCGGAGGCGATCAGTACGCCATAGACGGCGTAGCGCGACGCGGCTTCGTGAAGGACGGCGGCATGGGAGCGCGCGGCCGACAAGGTGTTTTCCGCATCGGTCATGAGCGCGTCCCTTTTCAGACAATACTAAAGCATAGGTTTTGGTGCGCCCGAGATCAAGGGACTCCAGTCGGGCATCGATCCCCTGTAGCGGCTTACTGCCATGTCGCGGCGATTCAGTCGGCCTTTTCGATGACCACGGCCGTCCCGTAACAAAGTACTTCGGTCGCGGAACCCTGGCTTACGATCTCGGATGTGTCGTAACGCATGCCGACGATCGCGTTCGCGCCGACTTCGCGGGCATGCTGCGGGCACAAGTCGTAGGCCTGATCGCGCGTCTGCTCACACATCTCGGTATAGGCCCCGATCCGGCTGCCTTCGATCGTGAACGCCGTACTGACTTGCATGGATTCTTCTCCTTGGTAAATATAGTGCCGAACTGGTCCTGGCATGCGGGCTCGGGAGGGGATTCCGCGGCTCAGCCACCAAGGGCTCGATCAGAGCTTACGCTGAATGTCGCCTGGCCGCCTGGTCCGGCCGTATAGGATGTTGCGGCTACCGGGCCACGGTTCCATGAATCAGTTGGCTGACGCCTTGTCCTTCGCTTCCGACTTGATGTAGGCGGCGCTGATCGCGGAGTGCGCCTTCGCGATCGGCAGCAGGGCCGGATAGAACTGCACGAACGTGGTGTCCACCGCGCCATGAGCCTTGTGACATGAATAACAACTGGCTGTCATCGGAATCATCTTGGCCGGTTTGGCGGATGGCCCGCCGCTGAAGGCGTAAAAGCCCCAGCCGCCCTTGAATCGCTTCACGTCCTTCACGTGCACCAGGACGGACATGGCCGGTCCTTTCTGGAAATAGCCGTGGTGATTGATCGAGCCCTTGGTGGCTGAGCCGCGGAATTCCTTTACGAGCACGGTGTGGTCCGGCCAGGTACCGGTCTTGAGGAATGCGCGGTAGGCCGCCGGGGCGGCGAAGACGTTCGAGAACGGCGGGTGGTCGGAGTTGCTGCCATTCTCGTTGTAGCTCATGCCCAGGTCCGAGGTCAGGAACACCCAGTGGTAATAGTCTTGCGGCGGCATCAGGCGGCCGTCGTTTGTGAATGCAGGGGTGCCTGCGTTGTTTACGGGTCCCGCGGCGAGTGCCGGTGCAGGCATCGCCCCGATCGTCGCAAAGGCAGCGGTCAAAAGCAGGGTCGTGAGTCTTGTCATCATTGATTCCCAATTATTGATTAATTTGTGTGTGCCAGCGATTCGCCGTATCTGTCGGGACTATAGCAAATGTCACTTCCATCCCTGCCTTCCGGCGGCTTCTGCTTTTTCCATGGTGTGAAATCTGCTATACAAGGCAGGCCGTTTTCCGATAGGCCGCAACACGAATGGAGGATGGAACGATGCGGATCGCAAGCGTGGGCCATGCGGTGTTCGCGGCCACCATGCTCTCTCTCGGCGTGATGGGTTTCGTTCAAGGCGATTTCGCCCCCATATGGCACGCGGTGCCCAAAGGGTTGCCCGCCCGCGAGGCGCTGGTTTATCTCTGCGCCACCGTCTCCCTGTCATGCGGCCTGGGCCTGTTCTGGAAGCGGACGGCGGTCATCTCCGCCCGCGTGCTGCTCGCCTATCTCTTGCTTTGGTTGCTGGTATTCAGATTGCGCGACATATTTCCCGCGCCCGCAGTGCTGGGTGCCTGGTATGGCAGCGTCGAAACGGCGGAGTTCATCGCGGGCGCCTGGGTGCTGTATGCCTGGTTCGCCACAGGCCGCGACAGGCAGTGGTTCGGTTTTGCCACTGGCGAGAAGGGTTTGCGCATCGCGAGGATGCTCTATGGCCTGACATTGGTTTTCTTCGGCGCGAGCCATTTCGTCTATGCCAATCTGACTACGCCGCTGGTGCCTGTCTGGCTGCCGGCCCCTCAGTTCTGGGCCTATTTCTTCGGCTGCACCTACATCGCGGCCGGCCTGGCGGCGCTCATCCGTGTGTATGCACGGCTGGCGGCCGCACTCGCGGCGATGCAGATGGGCATATTCACGCTGCTGGTGTGGGTCCCGAGGGTGGCCTCCGGCCACATAAGCGCCGGGCACTGGGACGAATTCGTCGTTTCCTGGGCGTTGACCGCCTCCGCCTGGGTGGTCGCCGACTCCTACAGCAGTACGCCCTGGTTCGCGGTTCGAAGCCTCAGGGCCAGGCCGGCGCCAGAAGAGAGCATGACCGGCCCGGGGTAATCGCCAAGCCGCGCTTGATGACTTATTCGGGCCGGGCGTCGGCCCCATGCTCGGAAAGTTGCGCCCCGAACCAGCGATGTACGGCCGTCAGCAAGTGCAGATCGTGGGTTGTAAATGTGATTTGAGCGCCAGCAGGCAGTTCCGCATAGGTGATTTTGATACGCGCCGCGTTGACCTCGAGTTCAGCGAGCCCAGGCATGTCTTTCCCATGCAACCGGGCCGGGTCGGAATAATCGCCACGCTGGAATTTTTCCGCCTCGAGTTTCATATGCTGTCTGATAAGTGCGATCTGGCCGCTTTCCCGAGGGTCTCGCGCCAACACCTTCTCGATGCCACCCGTCTCCGTCATCTTGAAGATGTGGATGGTTTTTGACATATTGAAGGGCATCACCATGTAAGACATCTGATGCGCCCGCTCCTGGGGTGTTTGTGCAAACACGGCTGGCACGCTTAAGGGCAGCAGTAGCACACTCGCCTTGATTACACTCTTAAAGGTACGCAACGAAATTCTCATGATCCGCTCCTGCCCCGGGAATGCCGGAACGTGATTATCAGGGCAATGGTTCCAGGCGTTCCGAACGCGCGGAAGGACGCACCCGGGCCGCATCCTTTACCTTGGTTTTAGCCGGATTTGACGCCTTCTGGGAGCTTGGGGAGCATCATCTCCCGCCGGTCGAATTTGCGGCCGTCCGCGATGAAGGTGCCGTCGCCGACGGCGTGTAGGGTGCGTTTCTCCTTGCGTGAATCCTCGAACCAGGCTGCCAGGCCCTGGAGGACGACGATGTTGTGCGCGGCGACGATATCAATGACTCTGCATTCGATATTGGCCAGGCATTCCTGGATCAGCGGCGCCGTGACCTGTTCGCCCCTGGCTGGTGTGAACTTGAATGTCTCGAATTTATTCGTATCGGCGCCGGAGCAGGTTCCTATCCCCACGACTTGGTCGATCAAATCAACCCCGGGTATCGCGAGGACGCACTCGCGGGTCTTGTGCAATGCGGCATAAGAATGGTTCCAGGGCCCAGTGGTAAGCGCAAACACCGGGGTAAAGTCCATCACCATGGTCCAGGAGATGGTCATGATGTTGCTCTTGCTTCCGTCGTGAGTCGTAACCAGCACGACCGGGCCCGGTTCGATCAGAGTGAACGCCTTGCTGAGCTGCATCGTGTTCATGGTTGCCACACCTCGGGGAAGGACTTATGAAGACTGACGTAAAGGGTGTCGGCCATGCCGACACCCTTATGCTTAACCCGATTAAAACCCAAAACGCCAATACAAGATGTGAGGGGCGTCAATTTTTTGCGTTTTCTATGCTGTTCCGTCGGCTTATTAACGAGTCTCAGAATTCATAGCCAAATCTGGCAATATCCTGTTTGTATATTTCGCGCACCATCTCTTTCGATTCGGAGTCGTAATAGTCACGATAGTGAGTGCGGCGTGATTTATTTTTATGCGGGATTTCATAAATTCCATCTATTTGCAGTTTGAGTAATATCGAGCGCGCGCAATTCACATAATTCTCGAATTTGCCAATAAAGTCGACCAGAACATTTCCCTCCCCGTTCTCCAGGAAAAGATGTTGGGGCTTCCACTGGGCATGTTCCTTTTTTTGTATCAGGGACAAGTACTTTTTGAACTTGTCACGTTTTCGCATCCCGATATATTCCCTGAGGTCCTCCCTTCTCTTCATGAACAGGTACTGTGAAACCGCTTTGTCCCAAGGGTTCCTGACGATGGAAAACTTGAAGTGTTCATCAAAAATTCCGGCGCCGACTTCTTTGCGTATCTGGCGGGCCAGCAGATGTTGGAGTCCGCCGGTCTGGTGCTTGTTCCTGTATTCAGAAACGAAGCCCATCCATAAATTATCCTCGGTACGGTCGCTTTCATTCGGCCAGATGATGTCCTCGATGCTTGATCCGCCGCACCTCGGTATATGAACAAATATGCATTTGTGCTTGTGAGAAATCATGCCTTCCCCAAGGCTTTATGGTGGAGGTTCCGGGCCAGCGAAAATTATAGCGAATAGCAGGCACCATTCAGGATATCTCCACGCCGCGCCAATATCAAGTATCGGCGTGTTTTGACAGCGCAGACCGGATTAGCTGCTGAATTCCGAACCAGCCCCAGTAGATGCGGTGGTATTGGATCAGCCCCTCAGAGAGGTCCATGACCTCGATAAGCTCGATCTGGTCTCCGTCCGGAGCCTTCCTGGGGTATTCCCACGTGAGCCTTTGGCCGTCGTAGAAGAACTTGCCGGGTTCGCGGTACCATCGGACGAGCGCGTTCGGCCTCCTGCGGCCGCCTTCCTCGAAGAAGCGTCTCAGCTCGGAACGGCCTTGCAAAACGCCATCATCCGTGTCGAAGATGGCATTGATGACCGGGGTTTCCAGTGTGGCGTCCTGTGCGTAAAGAGACAATAATCCTTCTACGTCAAGCTCGCGTGCGTACTTGTCCCACAAGTGGTAGATGCGCTCCCCGTCGGAGCTGAATTCGCTCATTCCAGTGTTTCCTCGCCTTGGCCGGGTGTCAGGCTTGACCAGATTCGGCTGAAGCCTGGTGGTTGGTTGGGGGTATTGAAACAGATGATAACCAAGACTGCCAGAATCGACGCTGTCTGGTGTGGCTTTGTCCTGATCGTTTGCCGTGATTTATAGGCCGCGCGGCAGGGCAAAGCGGAATGCAAACTTGATGGTCTCCGCTGCATTTGTATCGATATTTTTCCCGTGACTGAGGATGATCCGCTCCGGCTGCCAGGACAGCATCTCCTGCGCCGTCTTGCGTATTTCCTTCTTGTTGGAAAGGAAGGTGAGGCGCATGTCCAGGGGAATCTGTCCGTGTGGCTCATAGGCGCGTGCGAGCCAGACGAGGGCGCGAGCCGGTTGGCCCAATTTATCGAGCTCGAAGTTCTGGATGGTGTCCGTAACGATGAGCGTTTTCGATACGTCGTGGAAGTACACGAACTCGTCGAGCAGCTTGCCGGGGACGACGGTCTGCTTCAAATCGTTCTTCCACGCCTCGGGAATTGTCCCGGCCTCGAGCTCGCGATCGAACGTCACATCGATGCCCTGCGACTTCGCGCGTTTCAGCACGCCGGGAGAGGCCCAGGCGATGGCTTCAGGGAAATGGTCCTTCCACGCCGCAATATTCGCGTAATGGAGCAGGTTGGGCGACACCAGGTGGGCTATGCGCCCCAGCTTCGAAAGCGCTTCGGCGAGTTCGGGCGTGTAGTCGGTTGGTGAATGCAGCCACAGGTCCCCGTTTTGTAGAGTGACCACCGTCATGCGCGTCGGAAACGGGAAGTGCAGGAACGGGAGCCCCGGGTAGCTCATGTAGACCAGCGAACCGTCCACGATGCCTATCCGTTCGTCCCAGGGCTTGTAGACGTTTATCGGCTCATACAGCGCAACATTATCGTTAGCTTTCATGGTGGTCATCGGACGCATAAGTCGTATCAAACCCCATTTCCCGTATTGCCGCAAGTTTCCTGTCGCTCCAGGTTCCGCGGATTATGGCCTTTCTTAAGGTGGCAGAATCTTATCCACCGGACCCCGCCCGCGGGGCCTCGCTGCAAGAATCATGAATTCCTTTCCCGGCTCCCGCGGCGACTGTCGGGCATGCGCCGAAGCAAACGACCGTTTTAGGTGGGCGGCGACTTCGATTCGGGTGTCTCCCCTCAGGCTCCTCCGTCCTGCCGGATTAAATTTAGGGCGTAACCGCGAAGTGTCTGTGTGTTGGCGGACGCCCGCCAACGAGTTGTTAATGCGTTTCCTTGGTTTACTGGGGAGGTAGCCATGAAAAGTCCTGGAAAATCGTCCCGTCTGGCCGTCATGCTCACCTTGGGAGTCATCGTGGTGGGTATTCAGTTCGGTTCACAGGCGAAAGCCCAAAGCCCTGTCGCTTGTAACACCGCCGTAAGCAGCGCCCCGACCGCCCCGGCGGTCGTGTCCGCGGCATCGTCACCCTACGGCAGGATCCTGGTGGAGGGTTCGGCCGGGTATGCGGGTTGTACCCTGTACGTGCTCACGTCCGATGAGCTTCATTTCCTGACCTCGGGTGCGGAACCGTTCGCGTGCAGCGACAATGCAAACGTCCTGGGCCAGCCGTGCGCCACGGTCCTCTGGCCGGCGCTTCTCACGGAAGGGCCACCCGTGGCGGGGCCGGGGGTCAATCCCACCCTGCTCGGCACGGTCACGCGCACCGACGTGCTGTCCGGCCTGTCCGTCCAGCAAGTGACCTATGCCGGGCTGCCGTTGTACCGGTTCTTCCTGGACGAAGAGCCCGGCGAAACGGAGGGCGTCAACCTGTTCGATCCGGTGACCAGTCCGACGGGCATCTGGTACCTGGTCGAGCCGAGTCGTGGCCGTATCGCGCCGGGCAGGGCGCATCTTCTGATCGAAACCGCGCCGGTCGATGGCACGGGGGCCAGTCAGGCTGTATTGGCCGTAACGATGAACGACGACTTCAGCGCGTTCCCGAACGCCAGCTTTCCCGTCTATACCTTGAACACGGACAGGCACCACAGGAGCGCTTGCCAGGGGATATGTGCCGCCGTGCCGTGGCCGCCGGTTCTCACTTGGGGGCGCCCCGAGGCCGGTCCCGCCGTGAACCCGCACGCGCTCGGGATCATCGTCAGGCCGGACGGCACACACCAGGTCACCTACAAGGGCAAGCCGCTTTACCTGTTCTACGGCGATGCCTACATAGGCGGTATTACCGGAACGCAGGGCATCTACGGGGCGGGCGAAGTCACGCCCTGGGGCGTGTTCAATACGATACCGCCGTTGCAGTAGCCCGGACGCGGGATCGCAAGCCGGAAGGTCGGCGCGGGTGAGGCAGGACTCGCCCGCGCCGGCTCCCGACGCAAACATCTATCCAAGGCTTCCGGCCGAACCCGGTCACGGCCAGTTCTGGAGTTCGATGATGTTGTCTTCGGGGTCGCGGACGTAGCACCAGGTGACGCTCTTACCGGGCGCGGGGCTCAGGGTTACCACGTCACCCACGGCGCTGCAGCCATGCGAAAGCACCTCGTCGCGCGCTTCCCGCACATTGTCGACGGTAAAGGCAATGTGGCCGAAGCCGGGGCGGTTGACCGCCTTGTCGCCTTCCCCGGCCAGCTCGGAGTATTGGAAGATCTCCAGCGTCGGACCGTCGGAGCCGTAGCCCGGCAGGCGCAGATGGATGCCCTCGAGGCCGGCGCCACGAATACCGGTGCCGCGCTCGAGATCCGTCCCGGCGTAGTCGCGTTCAGGGGGCACGGGAATGCAGCCGAAGACATCCTGGTAGAACCGCGCCAGCGAGCGCCAGTCCCGCGCGACGAGGTTCGTATGGACGTATTTCGCTTTGGTAATCATCACGGCGGCCCGGTTTGAGTTTGACTAAAGAGTAAACCGTGGTCTGCCCGTATGGCTTCTGAGGTGCCTGCCCGCTAACCGACGCGCCGCCAGGTGAGGGTCCGGGTGACGGGCTCTCCGTTCACCGTGGTGTCCAGCTCGATGACCAGGCGATCGCCCGACACCGTCATCTGCCGTGCGATCTCCAGCCCCACGGTCTCCACGGCCAACGAGCCGATCAGCCGCTGGGCGACCCTGTTGGCCCCGTCGTCCACGGAATACGTCCCGAAGTACGCGTCATAGCCGCCGATGGCCCGACTGTTGTTCGAACCAGCCGGCCCGAGTTCGGATGCCGTGGACCCGGAGCGATCGCGTTTCATGAATTGGGCCGCGAAATGGCCCGCCCGGTCATAGAAGAGTAGGGCCAGCGGATCGCTGCCGAGCGACGCCTCCTCCCGTTCCTCGCCCTTGGCGGTGACGTCAATTCGCGAGAGCAGCTCCCAGGTGCCGGGCAATGCGTCGGACAGCGGTGGTGCGGAATCGGTCATGCGAGCTCCTGAGGCGTCTGCTTGAATCAATAACCGGAAAATGAATCATACTCTTGGCAGATAAACCGTGGTCTGTCCCTTATTGCTGCGGATGGGATTCGACGTTGAGCTGCTCTCTTCGCGCGGACGATCAGAGGTTCTGTCCAATTTCAGGCCGGATTATTGCCCGCGATCAGCACGAATTCCATGGACACGGGCCGCTCGGGTTCGTTTCCCCAAGCTTCGCGGACCTTGCGGAAGCTCGTTTCAAAGAACTCGTCGCCGATGGCATCCATGCAGCGGCGCGTGGCGGACCAGCTATGGAGGTAGGCGAAAAATTGTTCCACCGACCAATGCATCGTCAGTTCGATATTCGGTACCTCGAGAGGCTCGAGCGGAAACGGCACGTCTTTGTAACCATCCCAGAGCAGCTTGTTCCGTCGCGCCCAGTAGGGCCGGATAACCGACAGGAAGCTCTTGTCCAGGATTTCGTCTATCCCGGGATCTACATGAGGCCAGTTGTAGCCCCACGCCGCGAAAATCCCCCCGGGTTTCATAACGCGCCGGACTTCAAGCCAGAATTTGTCGTAGTCAAACCAGTGCAGGGCCTGCGCGACGCAAACAGCATCGAACGATGCATTGCCAAAATCCGTCCTTTCGGCAGGCTGAACGGAGAACGTCACTCCGTCGCAGCCAGGCGCATTGGCTATCTGCGAAGCGCTGACATCGGTCGCCTCGACCGATTCAAAATAATTGACCAGATCGAGCGACGCCTGCCCATTGCCGCACCCGGCATCCCACGCCGCATGGCGTGCAGGGCAAATTTGCATAAGCCATTCATACAGCTCCGCCGGGTAGCGCGGCCGGGCCTGTGCATAGATTTCAGACTTGTCGTCGAAGAGCTTGTGAATATCCACCGGATGCCTATATGAGGCCGAATTCTGATTCTAATTGCATTAAAGCTGGTGGATAAACGGTGGCCGCCCCCGGTTGTCTGTATTGCGCCTGTGGTCGAAGTCTCGTTTAGTCCAGGAATTTCCACGTATCGGCGCCATCCAGCTTCCGGACCCGGGTTGACTCTATGACGGACGGATCAAAGTTGCGGAAGTTAACGCCCATCCTGTTGCTCGTACGGCCGATGGGGCGCCAGTGCGTTACGCAACCACAGGTGGCGCATCTATAAAGGGTCAGGCACTTGTCGCCCCATACGTAACGGTCGAGCGAGTCTCTCCGGGCCACGACCTTCACTTTGCTCTTGTCGTAATAGCCCCATAGTCCGGCGTGGCGGCGGCAGATCGAACAGTTGCAACTGGTAAGGCGCCGTGGCTTGCGTTCGACTTGAATCTTGATTGCCCCGCAGTGGCATGAGCCCGTGAGCATGGTGGTTTCCTCTTTGTGCGGCCTGACGCCCGGGATAAGCGGCGTCCAGGGTGCGGGTCCGCTTGAATGATTTATTCGGCACTATAGCTTACCCGCAGCATCCAATGGATAAACCGTGGCCCGCGGCCTGTTGTTACAAACTACGGGGCCTCAGTCCTATTTGCTACCCTGAGGTAACCCCCATCATTGCCGAGGTTTCCATGTCCACCATTCTCGTTACCGGCGCCAATCGCGGTATCGGCCTGGAAATGTGCCGCCAGTTCAAGGCCCGCGGCGACGCTGTCATCGCGGTTTGCCGCAAACGTTCGAGCGAGTTGGAAGCCCTCGATGTCGAGATCGTCGATTCCGTCGATGTGCGCCAGCCCGCGGACCTGGAAAAGCTGCGCAATGCCCTCGACGGCAGGCAAATCGATGTCCTGATGAATGTGGCCGGCGTCCTGAGCAAGCAGTCGCTGGGCGAAATCGACGCCCAGGCCCTGGAGCAGATTCACCTGCAGTTCGATACCAACGCGATAGCGCCGCTGCTGGTCACGCAAGCCCTGATGGGCCTGATTCCGGAGGGCGGAAAGGTCGGCATCCTGACCAGCCGCATGGGATCGATCGCCGATAACGACTCCGGTGGCAGCTACGGCTACCGCATGTCGAAAGCCGCCGTGAACGCAGCTGGAAAATCGCTGGCCGTGGATCTAAAACCCCGCGGTATCAGCGTGGCACTTTTGCATCCCGGCTTCGTGCGTACCGATATGACCGGCCACCAGGGCCTGATAGACGCCGCGGAGTCAGTCCGTGGCCTGCTGGCGCGAATGGACGAGTTGACGCTGGAAGATTCCGGCAGCTTCTGGCACCAGAACGGCGAGACACTGCCCTGGTAGAACCTCGTCTGGCTTGATCGGTTGAATCCGAATTAAGACTCCCGACCCCTTATTATCTTAGCTTTTTAGCCTTTCATTCGTATCGTGCTATCTGCTGGATGTAAGCTTGTAGGTCTGCAAGACTGCTTGTAGCCGGTAGCGGGAAATCCTCGCAGGGGATTCCTTGCGTCATTGGTGGAATTAGAGATTCGCATGAGCGGCGGGGCCAGCGTGCAATGCGGGACAAGTCGAATGATGCCCTGACTTGATAATGGGACGTTGGCGTAAAGGAGTGCCATCTGGAATATAGCGTAGGTTGTGGCGCTATATCAATTATTTCGACGTGCTCCATTTCACGAGAGCTGCGCGCGGTCCATGCCGTTCGAAGCAACGCGATCGCGTCTTTGTCCGATTCCGGGGCCCCATAACCGAAAATTGTTAATGTAAATGCGTTTTTGAAGAACCATTTAGCCGCTGTCCAACTATCTCTGATATATGGGTTGTTTGAGTAGTCCTTCCGAGTGATAGGAAACAAAAGTGGGATGCTGCGTAGTGGGTTACCACAGTCCGGGCATTCCCCTTCTCTGGGACCCCATTTGACGTGTTTATCGCATTTGCCTATGCGTACATTTCCGTGTAGAAAAAATATACTTGGAAGGCTAACTGTATCGAGGTTACGTTGATAAGCGTCGTATAGGAATGGATCCCAATTAAAGGTTAATACTGCGTCCTTGGGCCGCAGAGAAAGTAACACCTGATCATAAATGGTGGCGGTGTCAGGAAGATACAGGTTCGAGAAGTATTCATTAATCCGGCGCTCAATCTTATGTATGAGATGGTTGTTTTCGGATTTCTCAGAAAGTTGTGCTAAAACGGCTTCAAAATTTCCTAAATCCACATCTGTCTCAGTGTTTGCAAGAAAGGGTTTCAATTCAAGGATCTCGATAAGATCGTCCATTAGAGGTAATTGATGCCCGTGCGCATCTCCATTCGGGAATGCTGCTCGGCTTGCTCCCGCTCCTAGAACCACAACGTGTGGCCGGAGGTCACGTGGTGCCTCCTGGATCTGTTGGGCCGAGACGGTCTGGAAATGCGGCATTGCTACTAGCTGGCCTGTCTCTACGCAGCGTTGTTCTGTGGCCAAGGGATTCGATAGGCTATGCGTCGGGGGCGAAGTTACTGGGCTTTCGGTAACGGGAAATCTTCGTGGGTTACGAACCCATCACCTCTTGCGTAATAGCAAGTTGGTCCTAATCCAGTGCCTTCTTGCTTTTGATCCAATAAAATCCAGTGTCGGTTATCGCTTGATGCTAGGAGCGTAAAGTTCCTATCTCCGACACTTGGATTAAGGTGCAGGATCATGCTCTCACCTAATTCTTTATTCGCCCACACTCGCACTCCGAACTCAGACATTGCGCCGCTGCCAGACGAGCAGCGAGAATACCCAGATCCGGGCATGCCATATTTATGAGGCGTCGGGGCCTGTTCCATGCTAGTCAATAGCTCGACGCTTTTGCCTGCGGCTATCAAGCAATAGTTGAGAGATTGTCCCTGTCGTTCAATCAGACGCCAAGGCATATACGGATTGGATCCGCTTTTATCGTTGCCTTGAGTGTTTTTTGAAACGATAAGTACGAAGTATGCTTGCCCTTGTCTCTGCAGCGTATATACGAAATTTTTTTTATTAACCCCAGCAAGCGCATATGGTAGAGCTTTTACTACATCCATGCATAAACGCTTCGGAGCGGCGGCGAAAGCATTTGTCGATAGAAACAGTAACAACAGGGCTAACACAAGCCGCCGATTCATATTGAAACCCTTTAAATAATGGATTAATGAGATTAACAGGGCTCAGAGTCGATTTTCCGAGAGTGAAGCCCGTATAGGTATGGCTTACGCCCTATGTCCCCGCTAGAAGTATAGTTGCCGAGAATTATTTTTGCTGGCCCCATAGTCCGGATTAAGTTTTAAAGTCCAAAAACCCCTTAAAATAGCCGGGTTTTCAAGCAGTTCGGGACCGTGAAGGACCGATTCGACGTCATCGTGGTGGGCGGCGGGCACGCCGGGACCGAGGCCGCCTTGGCCGCGGCACGGCTGGGCGCGTCCACGCTGCTGGTGACGCAGAGCCTGGAGACGCTGGGGCAGATGTCGTGCAATCCCGCCATCGGGGGGATCGGCAAGAGCCAGCTCGTGCGCGAGATCGACGCTTTGGGCGGTGCGATGGCGCGGGCGACGGACCGGGCCGGCATCCACTTCCGGGTCCTGAACGCCTCCAAGGGCGCCGCCGTCCGGGCCACCCGGGCCCAGTGCGATCGCACCTTGTACAAGCGGGCGATCCGCTCGCTGCTGGAGGCGCAGCCGAACCTGTCGCTGTTCCAGCAGGGCGTGGAAGACCTGATCATCGAGAACGACCGCGTCGCGGGCGTGATCACGCAGATGGGCCTGGAGATACGGGCCGAGGCCGTGGTGCTGACGGTCGGCACCTTCCTCGGCGGGCGCATCCATATCGGCGACCGCAACTACGGCGGCGGGCGCGCGGGCGAGGCCCCGTCGAACCCGCTGTCGGTGAAGCTGCGTGGCTACGGTTTCGGCGTCGGCCGGTTGAAGACCGGCACGCCGCCGCGCATCGACGGGCGCACCATCGACTGGGCCGGGCTGGAATCGCAGCCGGGCGACGAGCCGCGGCCGGTGATGTCCTTCCTCGGCTCGCCGGAGGAGCATCCCAGCCAGGTGCACTGCTTCCTGACCGCGACCAACGAGGCGACGCACGAGGTGATCCGCGCGGCGCTCGACCGCTCGCCGATGTTCACCGGGGCGATCGAGGGCGTGGGCCCGCGTTACTGCCCGTCGGTGGAAGACAAGGTGGTGCGCTTCGCGGAGAAGACCTCGCACCGCATCTTCATCGAGCCGGAAGGGCTGGATACGCACGAGGTGTATCCGAACGGCATCTCCACGAGCCTGCCGTTCGACGCGCAGGTGGAACTGGTGCACACGATCAAGGGTTTCGAGCAGGCCGAGATCACCCGGCCCGGCTATGCCATCGAGTACGACTACTTCGATCCGCGCGGCCTCACGCTCGCGCTGGAAACGCGGGCGGTGGAGAACCTCTACTTCGCGGGCCAGATCAACGGCACCACCGGTTACGAGGAAGCGGGGGCGCAGGGCCTGGTGGCCGGTACCAACGCCGCGCTCAAGGTGCAGGGCGGTCAACCGTGGTGGCCGCGGCGCGACGAGGGCTACATCGGCGTGCTGCTCGACGACCTCACCACGCGCGGCACCAGCGAGCCCTACCGCATGTTCACCAGCCGCGCCGAGTATCGCCTCTCGCTGCGCGAGGACAACGCCGACCAGCGCCTGATGCCCATGGGCCGCGAGCTGGGCCTGGTGGACGACGAGCGCTGGGCGCGGTTCAACGCGAAGCAGGAGCACTACAAGCAGGCGAAAGACACCCTGGAGAAGCGCCGCTTCACGCCGACGCAGTTGCCGGCCGAGTGGGCCGAGGCGCACCTGGAGCGGACGCCGTCCGATCCGGTCACGGCGTGGGAGCTGCTGGCACGGCCCGGCGTGGGCTACGCGGCGGTGGCCGAGCTGGTGGATGCGGATATCGAGCCCGGCAGCGAGCTGGCGCAGCTATTGGAGACCGAGGCGCGCTACACGGGCTACCTGCGGCGGCAGGGCGCCGAGATCGCACGGCTCAAGCGCCAGGAGACGCAGGCCATCCCCGAGGACTTCGATTATTCGAAGGTGCGCGGGCTCTCGACCGAGGTGCGCGAGAAGCTCGAGTCCGCGCGGCCCGGCACGCTGGGGCAGGCGGGGCGCATTCCCGGCGTGACACCCGCGGCGGTGTCGCTCCTGTTGGTGCATTTGACCGCCCGCGAGCGCGCAGCCGGTTAACTACACCCGTCATACCGGCGCAGGCCGGTATCCAGTTAGAGAACGTATCCCGGCTCATAGCCGGGATTCTTTTATTGACTGGATTCCTGCTTTCGCAGGAATGACGGATGAGTGCGGACTTCGTCCGCTGTTTGTCTGGACTGGATACCGGCCTTCGCCGGTATGACGAAAGTAGAGGAGCGGCGGGTCCGCCGCTCCTGCTGATTCGTCAATTTTTATAGAACTGGGCCTGGAAGTATTTGCCGGTTGCGGTGTCGGCCTCGAGCCACGAATGGTAGCGCAGGAAGCCGTGGATCTCGTTGGGGATCACGATCTGCTCGAACGGCACGTGGTGCTTGCGCAGGCGCTGCACCAGGTCCACCATCTGGTGGAAGTGCACGTTGCGGTCGTCGTCGCCCTGGATCAGCAGCACCGGCGACTTCCAGGTTGAGATCGACGAGTCCGGCGAGGACTCCCACGCGACTTTCATCGCTTTCTCGCGGTCGCCCTGTTCGTAGCGTTGCTTCGCCTTGCCGAACCAGTCGGCGATGAAGCTCGACCAGTCATGCACGCCGTGCATGTCCACGCCCGCCTTGAAGATGTTGGAGTTACGGGCGAGCGCGAGCGCGGTGAGGTAGCCGCCGTAGGAGCCGCCCCAGATGCCGATGCGCTTCGGGTCAACGCCCTTCACCTTCTGCAGGTACTTCGCCCCGGCGAGTACGTCCTGGTATTCGGAGGCGCCGGTCGGGCCCCAGTGCCTGGGGTGATGGAAGGCGTAGCCGTAGCCGACGCCGAGCCGGTAGTTCACCGACAGCACCGTAAAGCCGTGGTTCGCGAGCCACTGGTTCACGGCGTAGGAGTTGCTGTAGTAGTCCATGTAGTGCCAGCCGAGCAGCATCTGCCGCGGCGGGCCGCCGTGCACGAAGATGATGCCGGGTTCGGGCGCCGTGCTGCCTGGGCGACGGTAGAGCTGGCCGTGAATGGTCCAGCCGTCCGGGGCCTTGAACGTGACCGGCTGAGGCACGACGAGCTGGGCGGTCGGGAAGTCCTTCGGTATCCGGTTGGCGTCGAGGAAGCGGGCGTTGGTGCCGTTCGCGGCGGCGACGGCGACCAGCGGCGGGCGCTTCGGGCCGGCGCTGATGTAGGCGAGGTCCTGGCCGTTGCCGGTCAGCACGGGCTGCCATTCCAGGGTGGTGCCGCCGGTCAGTTCCCTGGGCTCGCTGGAGGCGTCCACCGGCACGCGGAAGAGGTGGCGGCGGCCGTTGTCGTGGGCCGTATTGCCAGTGTCGGCGTTATAAACCATGTATTTGCGGTCCGGGCTCTCGGTCACATCCTCGACCATGAATTCGCCCGGCGTAAGCAGGATCGGCTTGCCGCCCCGGGCGGAGACCGAATACAGATGCGGCCAGCCATCGACGTCGGACAGGAACACGAGCCGGTCGCCGGCCGCCCAGTGCAGGTTGGCATTGCCGGCCGTACGCGGGAACGAGCCGTCGAGCGTGTCCGGGCTCTTCCAGGCCGTGTGGGCCAGGCCGGTCGCGACGTCGGCGACCTGGATGGACCAGGGTTGGGGCGTGAGCCTGAGGATGGGGCGCGGTGGACCGCCCACGCCATGCAGGCGCACGAAGGCGATGCGCTTGCCGTCCGGGGACCAGCGCGGCGAGAAGTCGCGGTGGGTGGAGGGCGCGAGGTATTCGATGGGCTGCTTGAGCGAGGTGAAGATGCCGATCAAGGCATGGTCGCCGCGGGCGGAAACAAAGGCGAGCCGCTTGCCGTCGGGCGACCAGTGCAGTTCGATGTCCTTGCCGTGGTCGAAGAAGAGCCGATGCGGCTTGCCCTTGCCGTCGAGGTTCGCCGTCCACACCTGGTGGTCCTTGATATAGGCAAGTTCGTTATTCCTGGAGATGGCCGGATGATCGCCTTCGGCAACCTTCGTTACGGCGTCGTTTTCCAGCTTGACGGCCCAGATCGTGACGTGGGGCTGGATCGGGCTGGAGTCCGGGTCGGGCTGCAGGCCCCCGGGCGGCGGCCAGTTGGCGTCATGGTCGCCGCCGCGGACGTAGACCAGGGTATTCCCGTCCGGGGAAAAGATCAGCTGCGTCAGTTCCTGCCCGTCGTCGCTGGTGTAGTGTGTGACCTGGCGGGGCTCGAAGGCGGGGGCCGTGGCGACCCAGATATTGCGCACGCCGCGCTCGTCGAGCACCCACGCGATGCGGTTGCCCTGTTTCGAAGCCACGAGCGTGACGGGATAGGGGTAGCCGAGTACCTGTTTCATGGTGAACCCGCCTTGCGGTGGGGCGGCGAGGGCGCAGGTTGCACCCAGCAGGGCGGCGGCGAGGAAGAGTGAACGGGACCAACGCAACATGACTTCACCTCCAGTCGGTTCCGGCAAGCTTACTACGGCAGATGCTGGCGCGGGTAGGCGCGGTGATCGATCGGCAAAGCCATGGCCGTCGGCGGTAACGCTTATATAAAAAACGGGCATAAAGGTGTCCTTCGGCGATTCCCGGGAATGGGATTGGGGTGCGGGGGACGAACCGTGAATCGCTTGATGCATGTGCTGTAGGCGTCAATCCCGGAACTGAGACTACCTCGCGCACACGGATCGCAACGGGTCCGGGAATGCCGCTAAAAGCCCTGCGGACGCGGGTTCTCCGCCCTATACAAACTAATTTGGCGCGCCTATACTCGGGCACTGCTTGCTGCCCCGCGAGCTTTCCTGCACCGGAAACGAGCGTTTCCGAAAGCGCATAAAGCCACGGTGACGCTTCCCGAACGAACGCCAATCCGGGCGTGTTTCGGTCCAAAGCAGCAACGGGCCAGTGACAACGAGTCTCACCCCGAGAAAAGTGTGAATCGCCTGTAAAACAAGGAGTTTTCATGCGCAAGTGTCTTATCGGTTTACTGCTTATGGCGGCCTGTGTGCCCGCCGCCATGGCAGGCGAGGGTATGTGGCCCTTGTCCAACCTGCCTGTTTCCACGCTGCAGAAGAATTTCGACTTTACGCCGTCGCCCGCCTGGGTAAAGCATGTCCAGCTTGCCTCGGTGCGTCTCGCGGAGGGGTGTTCCGGCTCTTTCGTGTCGCCCGACGGCCTGGTGCTGACCAATCATCATTGCGTGGTCGGATGCCTGGAAGGCTTGTCCAGCCCGCAGAAAGACTTGATGGGCCATTACTTCTATGCGGCGGCCCGCGACGATGAGCCGAAATGCCCGTCGATGGAGATCGAGCAGCTGGCCGAGAGAACCGACGTGACACGCGATATCGACAAGGCCACGGCAGGGCTGAGCGGGGCCGCCTATGATGCCGCCCGCCGCGCTGCGTCGAGCAAGCTCGAGCAGCGATGCGTGAACGGCGACGCGCAGAAATGGCGCTGCGAGGTGGTTTCGCTTTACCACGGCGGCCAGTTCTGGCTGTACAAGTATCACCGCTACCAGGACGTGCGCCTGGTATTCGCGCCGAGCCAGCAAACCGCGTTTTTCGGCGGCAACCCCGACAATTTCAATTACCCCCGCTATGATTACGACGTGAGTTTCGTGCGTGTTTATGCGCACGGGAAGCCGCTGCATACCCCCGATTATTTCCATGTCAGCCCGGAGGGCCCCAAGGCCGGCGAGCTGGTTTTTACCTCGGGCAATCCGGGGCATACGGAGCGCGGCTGGACCACGGCCCAACTGGCGGGCTATCGCTATCCGATACTCGTGCAGCGCTTGTTGTATCTTTCGCAGCATCGGGGCTTGCTTGAGGCCTACAGTGCCCAGAGCCCGGAGCATGCGCGAATTGCCCAGGGCAATCTGTTTTTCACCGACAATTCGATCAAGGCTCTGGGCGGCATGCTGCAGGCGCTTAACAACAAGCCGCTATTTGACAGGAAGGCGCGGGAAGAGGCCCGGCTGCAGAAGCGCGTCGAGTCCGATCCCAAGCTCAAGAAGCAATACGGTGACGCATGGGCGAATATCGCCCGCGCGGAAAAACGCCGCGTTGCCATGAATACGGCTTATAACCTGATCGTACGCCGCGACGGGTTCAAGGCACGGTTGTTCCAGATCGCGTTCAAGCTGGTGCTGGGCGCGCACGAACGCACCTTGCCCAACAGCAAGCGCATCGCCGATTATCGCGACGCGAACCTGCCGGCGCTGGCCCAGCAGCTGTTTTCCGGGGCGCCGGTCTATCCCGGCTACGACCGGTTGCGGCTGGCCTTCTCGCTGGAGAAGTTGCGCGACGGCATGGGTCCCGATTCGGCGATCGCGGAAAACCTGTTTGCCCACCATTCGCCGGCCCAGGTTGCGAAGGCCGCGGTGCAGGGCTCGAAGCTTGCAGATGTGACCCTGCGCAAGAAGCTGTGGCAGGGCGGCGAAAAGGCCGTCGCCGCTTCACATGATCCGATGATCGGACTGGCCCGGGAAATGCTGCCGTACTACCTCAAGTATCACCGGCTCTATAAAAACGACGTGGCCGCCGTGCTGGATGCCAATACCGCCAAGATCGCGCGCGCACGTTTCGCGCTGTACGGCACCAGCATCTATCCCGATGCGACATTCACCGAACGCCTGTCCTATGGCGTCGTCAAGGGCTGGACGGAGCAGGGCAAGCCGGTGCCCCCGTTCACCCGCATCAAGGGGCTTTACCGGCGGGCGGCCGGCGCACCGCCCCTCGCGCTCGCGGGGGCCCCGGGGGCCGGCAGGGGCCAGCAACCGCCCGGCCCCCCCCTGGACTTTCATAATACCCACCACCGAGGCGGAGGGGAGTCCCGGAAGCCGGGCACCGACCGCGCCGGCGGGCGCGTCGGCCTGCTATTCGACGGCGACCAGGAATCGCAGGGCGGCGTGGT
>OBLK01000006.1_pt1 | contig 191390 bp, 167 predicted proteins | sample 1518871 | NCBI WGS metagenome assembly OBLK01 (sample SAMEA2464837, study PRJEB22497) | soil metagenome | biome: Grassland; feature: Farmland; material: Clay | place: Australia | collected 2013-02-01 | depth 0.8 m
GGCGCAGCGAGCGCGAGGGGCACGGCCAGGGGGGGGGAGGGGGGGACGGGGCGGGCAAGGGGGGGGCGGCAACCCCAGCGGGGGAAGAGGGGGGGGGGGGGGGGGCCGAGGGAAAAAACACCGGACAGGGGGGGGCGAGCGAGGCCGTGGGCGTGGCGGGAGAAAACGGGACCCGCGGGGGGCGGCCTGACGCTCTACAGCCGCGTTTACGAGTCGGCCGGCGGCGGAGCGCCCGCCGTACTGTGCCTGCCGGGACTGACGCGCAACAGCCGGGACTTCGAGGACCTGGCGCCGCGCCTGGCGGAGCGCTACCGCGTGATCTGTCCGGACCTGAGGGGACGCGGCTTCTCCCAGCGCGATCCCGAGTGGCGCAACTACCATCCGGGAACCTACGTGCGGGACATCGAACGGCTGATGGAGGTCTTCGGACTGGAACGGGTCGCCATCATCGGCACTTCGCTCGGCGGACTGCTGGCGATGCTGCTGGCGGCCGGACCGGGGCGGCGTGTGGCCGGCATCGTGCTCAACGACATCGGCCCCGAGGCCGATCCCCGCGGCATCGAGCGCATCCGCGGCTACGCGGGCAAACTCCCTCCGGTGCGCAACTGGGACGAGGCCATTGCGCAATTCCGCGAGGTCAACGGTCCGGCCCTGCCCGGGCTGTCCGACCAACAGTGGGCGGCGCTGACGCGCCGAACCTATCGCGAGGACGCCTCGGGAGTACCGGCGCTCGATTTCGACCCGATGATCGGCGAGGCGATGCGGGCCTCCCCGGCGGGGCCACTGGGGCTGTGGCCGGTGTTCGCACAGATCGCGACCGTGCCCATGCTGGTGGTGCGCGGGGAGCTGTCTGACATTCTGAGCGCCGACATCGTCGCGCGAATGCAGCACGAGAAGCCGGACCTTGCGTCCCTGACCGTCGCCGGCCGGGGCCATGTGCCGCTGCTCGACGAGCCGGAGGTGCCGCAGGCGATCGACCGGTTCCTCGAGCGCCTCACGTTCTGATATGGAACGAGCCGTCAAGTACCTGAGCAGTCAAGCGGACCGCTCTTGGATTCAGACCAAGCACAAGTGAACAGCAGCCGGGGCAGCGGACGAGGATTCTCCTTTGCCGTGTGCGACCCCAGCCGCTGACCGCTTGTGCCTGAAGCGGGTTCATGAGGATTTTGTTGAGTGCGACTCAGGCGGCGGCCCGCCGTGCCTCCCGAGGGTGCGCTCGGCGGCGTGCTCGACCTCATGCAGGTAATCCAACAGCGTTGCCTCCTGGGCTGCCTGCTCGAAGCGTTGCTGCTTGACCCAGGCCAAGTACTTACCCGTCCAAGCCGTGGTGCCCTCAGGCGCTCGGCGCCCCTGGCGCAAGAGAAACTTCCCCAGCCGATGCCGCGCCCGCAGCTGATCGCGTTTGGCCGCCAAGCGCGCGCGAACCAGGTCCCGCAGCGCCTCATGAGCTGCATCCGCCACCCACACGGCCGTCAGGTCCCCAGCCCGGTAGCAGCGGGCCAGCTTCTCGGCATCACGCCGGTCGGTCTTGACCCGATCTCCGGTCTTCACCGGCACCAGCGTCGGGGCCACTACTTCGCACTTCACTCCCAGCTCGCACAGATGCCAGTAAAGCACGTAACCGGTGGGACCGGCCTCGTAGCACACCCGCAGCTGTTCGGGCTTGCCGAGCTTGCCGATCAGGCGCCGCACCGACTCGCGGCGGTTGGGGACCATCCCGAGGCTGCGCACCTCGCCCCCAGGTTCCGCTACCGCCACCGCAATCGTCTCCGCATGGACATCAAGCCCCACAAATCGTACGTTTCTCATCGCCGGCTCCCATTTGCATGCGGCTCTGCGCCGCGGTCTCACCCGATTCGCAGCGTAATCCGCGATGCTGCAAATCGGGAGCCGGTTCCATTCTGACTAGCGCGTATCAGTCGGCCGGCCCCGGCGAGCGACAGGGTGAGCGCGCCGGTTCGATCCGCTCCCTGGCATAGGTGGCGGGCGTCATGCCGGTCCAGCGCTTGAATGCGCGATTGAAGCTGCGCAAGTCGCTGAAGCCGAGCTGCTCGGCCACATCCGCCGGGCTCAGCCGCCGCTCCAGGAGCGTGCGGGCGCTCTGGCTCAAGGCGCGGTCGTGGAGCTCGCGGAAGCTCGGCAGCCCCTCTGCGTGCAGCCGGCGTCTCAGGGTCGCCACACTGATGCCCACGCGCCTCGCGATGGCGGACTGCTCGAAGACGTTGTCGCTGAATGCCGCGCACACCGCGCCCAGCACGCTGCGCGGGCCTGATTCGTCCTGCCGCTTGTTTTCCGCAAGCTCGACCATGCGGCGGTAGATCGCCTGCGACGAGGGCAGCGGCCGGTCGCCGCCGACCGCCAGGGACAGGGCATCGAGCTCGTAATCGAGGGCATAGTAACGGGAGCGCCAGCGGATGGGCACGCCCCAGAACGCCGAGAATCCGCAGCCGTCATTGTCGCTCTTGGTGTGCACCTGCCGGAGCAGTCCGGCGAGCCTCTCCCCCGCCACCAGAGTCAGCAGCGCGTGCAGAAACACGAGCACGCAGTTCATCCTGAACAGGATGTGCGCCGGATCGGCTTCCGGCGCGAATGGAAAATGCGCGTCATCGATGGCGTACGTCAGGCGGTCCGGCCGAAGGTCGACCCGGTTGTAGGGACCGCCGTGCAGAATGTTGTAGGTGCGCGCGACCGTCCGCATGACCTCGAGAAGGTCCGTACAGCCCGACAGGTTCGACAGCACGAGGTCCGTCGCCCCCAGCATGAGCGGCCGGGCATTGAGACCGCAGCTCTCGTCGCGCAGCGCAAGCGAGAAGCGCTCCAGTATCCGGAAATAGTCCGCCAGCCCGATGGCGCTCGTGCGCGGCTCATCGATCAGCTCCGGGGACAGATCCAGTCCCCTCAGGATCTCCCCGAGACTGATGCCCGCGGCGCAGGCCACCGGAGTCAGGGAGCGCAGTTCCGCCGCCGGCACGGCCACCCACGGCCGCATGGCGGAGTTCAGATCGGTGTTCAGCATGAGCGATTTTGTCCTCTGCTGTTGATCTCCGCGGTCGTCGACGAGCACCGGGACGGGTTCCATTATAGCCTCACGCTGTTTGGGCAGCGAACCACAAAGCGAGGGGGATCCGATGCCAGGTCGCTCAAGACCCGCGGTGTCACGCGCCGCAATCGCCGCCGCGCTGCTGCTCTTCGCGGGCACGGTCCGGGCGCACACCCGGCCCGCGCCCGACGGACCGAGTGCGGCCGACGGGATGACTACTCTGCAGACCATCGTGGTGACCGCCACGAAACGGCCCGAGAATCTTCAGAACGTCCCCGGCCAGGTGACGGCGCTCACCGCGACCCTGTTGCGCGAAACGCACGCGAACGGTTTCCAGAGCTTCGCCGCCTATGTTCCCGGCTTGAGCTACCTCTCGGAGGGCCCCACGAGCAATCTGGTGGTGATCCGCGGGATCACCACCGGAGGCTCGCAATTGAGCGGCGCGATCGGCATGTACGTCGATCAGGTGCCCGTCGGCGCCAGCTCTTCCTTCGGCCTCGCCTTCCAGTCACTCGATATCAATACCTTCGATCTGGCCCGCATCGAGGTCCTCAACGGCCCCCAGGGCACCCTGTATGGCTCCAACGCGCTGGGCGGAACGATCAAGTACGTCACAGTGGCTCCCGATCCGAAGCATTTCGCCGCGACCGGGGAGCTCGAGGGCTCGAAGACCGCGCACGGCTCCGGCAACGACGGCATCCGGGCCATGGTCAATGTCCCCCTGTTCGGGAACCGGGCGGCGCTGCGCATCGATGGGCTGCAGCAGTTCGACTCCGGCTATGCGCGCGATCCGCTCAATCACCGCAAGTACCAGGGCAAGGGACGGACGCTCGGCGGGCGCGTGTCGCTCCTGGCCCATCTCACGCCGGATGTGGACCTGCGGCTCGGCGCGTTCTCGCAGAACATTTCGGCCATGGGCTATCCGGTGTCCTTCAGGAACCCGGCCACCGGCGCCCCGACCTACGGAACCTACGATCAGAACTACGCGCTCGCGCAGCCGTCCACGAGCTCGTTACGGCTCTATTCGGCCGTCGTGAACTGGCACCTGCCCCGGGCCACCCTGACCTCGGTGTCGGGATACCAGATCGATTCCGGCAAGTACTTCAACGATGTCAGCGACGTCTACAACCCGCTGCTGGCCGCGATATTCGGCGTCAACCCCTACGGTCTGTTCGTGCACACGGTCACGCGCAAAGTCACCGAAGAGCTGCGGCTCGCCTCCGCCGGCTCCGGCTCTCTTCGCTGGCTCGTCGGCGGGTTCTTCGACCATGAATCGACACACGAGGTCGTGGACCTGGTCAACGGCGCCAATCCAGCCGGTACGCTCGCGGGCTTCGACCTGTTCTACGGCGCGTTGCCGAGCACATACCGGGAGTTCGCCGGCTTCGCCGATGCCACGTATCGCTTCAATCCGGTTTTCGACGCGACCGTGGGTGTGCGCTACAGCCACAACGACCAGCACTATCAGCAATATGCCCACGGCCTGTTCGTGGTCCCCATCCAGCCGACCCTGACGACCCACGAGAACTCCCGATCCGGGCAGAACGTGGTGACCTATCTGGTCAACCCGCGCCTGCATGTCACCCGCGACTGGATGATTTACGCCAAAGCGGCCAGCGGCTACCGGCCGGGAGGCCCGAATTTCGTGCTGGCGCTCGGCAAGGGTGAGCCCAGTTTCGATGCCGACACGCTGTGGAATTACGAGCTCGGCTCCAAGAGCCGGCTGTTCGGCGACCGCCTCACCCTCGACCTGGACGTCTACGACATCCAGTGGTCCAAGATCCAACTCACGGTCAACAATGGCGGCATCAACCAGCTCGAAAACGGCGGTGACGCGCAGATCAAGGGCGCGGAGATGTCGTTTGCCGCGCGCGTGCTGCCAAGCCTCACCGTGAGCGGCTCGGCCGCCTACACCGACGCGAAGCTCACGACCACCTCGCCGGCGCTCGGCGTCGATTACACGGGCGCGCGCCTGCCGCTCTCGCCGCGATACAACTTCGCGCTCATGGCGAAGTACGCGTTCCGGCTGCCCGCCGGCCGCGCGGGCTCGCTGTTGGTGAGCGACCGCTATGTCGGCGACCACGCGGCCGGATTCGCCGGCAGCGCGGTCAAGCCGCTGTACCGCATGGCGGGGTTCAATACCGCGGATCTGGATCTGTCATTTCAACTGGAGCGGCATTTCGAGCTGGATTTTTACCTGAAGAACATTTTCGACACCGCCGGCCAGGTCTCGGCGAGCACGCTGGCCAACGAATACGATCCGTCGGCGCCCGTTCCGGTCACCATGTCCCGGCCGCGCACCGTCGGCGTCGAGCTGAAGGCGTCGGTCGGGGGATAGACCTTGGCCGCTCGCGACGGAAGCCTCGGGACCGCGGCCGCCCCGCTTTTCTGCACGGCCGAGACGCGCTATGGCCGCATCCAGGGACTGATCAATTGCGGCGTGCATCAATTCCTCGGTATCCCGTACGGGGCGCCAACGGGAGGCTCGGGCCGGTTCCGGCCGCCGCGCCCGCCGGCGCCCTGGGCGCGGATGCGCGAGTGTTTCGGCCACGGTCCGGTTTCGCCCCAGGTGCCGACCGCGCTCACCAACGGCTACGGCCGGCTGATCCAGTTCGATCGCGCGGTGGCGCAGGGAGGGATGGGCGAGGACTGCCTGCGCCTGAACCTCTGGACCCCGGGCCTCGCGGACGGCGCACGCCGGCCGGTGATGTTCTGCATCCATGGCGGCGGCTTCGCGATCAGCTCGGGCAATGCCGCCCTCTACGACGGAGCGGAGCTGGCCCGCGTCGCCGGCGTGGTGGTCGTGTCCGTCACGCACCGGCTCTCGAGCTTCGGGTTCCTCAATCTCGCCGACGTCGGGGCACCGGAGGATTTCGCCGCCGCGGGCGTGGCCGGCGTCATGGATCTGGTGGCGGCCCTCGAGTGGGTGCGGGACAACATCGAGGACTTCGGCGGCGACCCGGGCTGCGTCACGGTGTTCGGGCAATCCGGCGGCGGCTGGAAGACCAGCGTGTTGCTTGCGACGCCGGCCGCGCGCGGATTGTTCCACCGGGCCGCGGTGCAGAGCGGCTCGCTGCTGCGGGTGTGCACCCGCGAGGAATCGGCGCGCCATTCGCAGGCGCTGATCGAGGCGTTGGGGCTCACCCGCAAGACCCTGACACGCATCACGCGGCTTCCGTGGCAGCGGATTCTGGCCGCGCAGACGCGCATCGGAGCTCACGAATTCGCTCCCGTGCTGGGAGACTACCTGCCTCGCCATCCCTGTGATCCGGCGGCGCCGCAACAGAGCGCGGACATCCCTCTCATCGTTTCGACGACACTCGACGATGCCAGCCTGTTTTTCGAGAATTTCACGCTCGACGAGGACGGACTGCGCCGCTGGCTCGCCGAACGCCATGGCCGGGCGGGCGAACAGGCATACCGGCTGTACCGCGGCCGCTGGCCCGACAAGACTCCGTTTCTGCTGCAGGCGCAGATCATCACCGACACCGGGTTCCGGCGCCTCGCGCATGCGCAGGCCGAGCGCAAGGCCACCCAGGGAGGGGCCCCTGTGTATTGCTACCGATGGGACTGGGCCACTCCCGCGCTCGAGGGGCGCTACGGCGCCGCACATGCCACCGACGTGGCGGCATCGCTTGGAAATTACCGCGAGGCGCTCATGGGAGGCGGTGTGCGCTGCGCCGCTGTGCTCGGCCGGGCTCTGAGCGCCGCCTGGGCGGCGTTCGCGAGAAGCGGCGACCCGAACAACCCGCAGATTCCTCACTGGCCGCCGTACGCGCCGACGAGCCGCGAGACATTGATCTTCGACGAACGGATCCGCGTCGAGAAGGATCCGGATGCCGACCTGCGCGCTCTGTGGGCGGCATCGCCGCTTCCGACCGGAGTTCTTGGTTGACGGGAGACAGACCATGTTCGGAGCACATCAAACGCATCGATCCGGACTTCGCTCGAGCCCGGGAAAATGGCGCCGGTCCGCCCTTCCGGCCATCGCCTGCTCGGCGGTTTTCAGCCTGAGCGCCGGCCCGGCCCGCGCCGGCGCGGGAACCGTGCAACTGCTGGCCACGTACAGCTCGGTGAGCCACGGATGGCAGCAGGTCGAGTTGTGGCAGGACACCTATGCGGGCTGGCCGGCCCAGCAATATCTTAAGGACGGGCGCGACGATCAGACCGGGCAGCGGCAAACCTTCTTCGGCGCCGCGGAGCCGCCCGGCTCGCAGTTTCTGCTGTACTACGCTCCGGGATGGAACACGGGCACGCATGCGGTGCCGGTGCTGTTGGTGATGGGCGCCAGCGACAACGTGGACCGCGAATACGCCGATCCGGACCTGGACGGCGGCGGCACCTGCGGCTCGCTGAGCTGTCCGACGACCGGCCTGATGCAGTACCTCTCCGGCAACGGTTACGAGGTGTTCGCGGTGAATTTCGCCAACCCCCAGGGCGACAACTACCAGTGGGCGCAGTCGATCGCCGACGCGATACAGGTGGTGCGCCAGAGAACCGGAGCGGGCAAGGTGGACCTGCTGGCCTGGAGCAAAGGCGCATTCGCGGCGCGCATGTATGTCGCGAGCGTCGCGCCTTCGTGGGGACGGCCGTACCAGAGCGATGTGCGCAAGCTCATTCTGTTGGGCGGTCCGAACGGCGGCCTGGATTACACCTTCGCTCACGGAACGGAAGCGGATCCGCTCATCTACCCCGAATGCGGCGGCACTCTCAACGGGCCTTCCGCGGCCGTCGATTATGTGTGCTATGGCGTGTATTACTCCCACCCGGAACTGTCCATCTATGACGCCGATGGATACGATGTCTACGCCGGCCAGCAGCAGATGCTCGCCAGGTGGGACGGAGTGTATGGCGTGGACGGGACACAGCAGGACTGGTACACGACGTATTACGGCGGACAGGGCTACGTCAGCTACAGCTACGGCATCCAATACGCGATCAATCAGGGCTCGCTGGTGAGCACGATGCAATCGCAGCCCATCCCCACCTCGGTGTCCACCTACCTGCTGTGCGGCGGCGATCCGGACATCCCGTACTTTTACAACGAGAATCGCGGTCCGAGCGACGGCGTGGTGTTCGAGGCCTCGTGCCTGGATACGACCGGAATCCCGGGAGCGGTATACACGGTGCTATTGACCGGGGACAATCATCTGCAGTTGGGCTGGGAAGCCGCCGCGGAGAGCACGATCCTCGGCTGGCTGGGCAATTGAGCGCATGATCGTGGCGAACGAGGGCAGCAGCGCGCGGTTGCAAGACAAGACCGCGCTCGTCACCGGCGCGGCGAGCGGCATCGGACTGGCGATCGCCAGGGCCTTCGCCCGCGAGGGCGCCCGCGTCGCGCTGGGCGATCTCGACCGGCCGCGCGCCGGGCAGGCGGCCGCGCAGATCGCCGCCGAGGGCGGCCGGGCGATCCCGCTGGTCATGGACGTCACTGACGAGAAGCAGGTCGAGGCCGCCACGGCCGAGACGATCGGCGCCTTCGGGCGGCTCGATATCCTGGTGAGCAACGCCGGCATCCAGATCGTCTCGCCCCTCGAGACGCTGTCCCTCGCGGACTGGCAGCGGGTGCTGGCCGTTCACCTCGACGGGGCGTTCCTCACCACGCGGGCCGCGCTCAAGCAGATGTACAGCCAGGGCGGCGGCAGCATCATCTACATCGGCTCGGTGCATTCCAGGGAGGCATCCGTCCTCAAGGCTCCGTACGTGGCGGCCAAGCACGGCCTGCTCGGCCTGGCCCGCGTGGTCGCCAAGGAAGGCGCCGCGCGCGGCGTGCGCGCCAATGTCATCTGTCCGGGATTCGTGCGCACGCCGCTGGTGGACAGACAGATCCCCGAGCAGGCCGAAGCGCTCGGCCTGTCCGAGCAGCAGGTCGTGCGCGACGTCATGCTCAAAGAGACCGTGGACGGTCAGTTCACCACCGTGGAGGATGTGGCCGAGGCGGCGCTGTTCTTCGCGTCCTTCGAGTCAGGCGCCCTCACGGGTCAGTCGCTGGTGGTCAGCCACGGCTGGTGCATGCGGTAATCGGCAACACCGCCGGTCAGCGATGGGCCGCCGCGCGCGCAAGGCCCGCCGCCAGATCGGCCTGCAGATCCTCGAGCGCTTCGATGCCGACCGACAGGCGGATCAGGCCGTCGGTCAGACCCGCCTTGGCGCGGGCCTCGGGCTCCATCGCCGCGTGCGTCATGGTGGCAGGGTGCGCCACCAGGCTCTCGACACCGCCCAGGGATTCGGCCAGCGAGAAATACTCCAGGCCCGTGGTGAACGCGCGTACCGCTTCGAGGCCGCCGGCGAGCTCCAGCGTGACGATCGCGCCGAAGCCGTGCTGCTGGCGGCGGGCGATCTGGTGGCCGGGGTGCTCCGGCAGCCCCGGGTAATAGACCTTCCTGACACCCGACCGCGCCGCGAGCCATTGCGCGAGCGCCTGCGCGTTGCGGCCGTGGTGATCGAGCCGCGCGTGCAGAGTGCGCAGCCCCCTCAAGGTCAGAAAGCTGTCGAACGGCGCGCCGGTGAGACCGAGGCAGTTGGCCCACCACGCGAGCTGCTCGTGCAGCGCCTCGTCGCCGGCGACGACGGCGCCGCCAACCACGTCACTGTGGCCGTTCAGGTACTTGGTCGTCGAGTGCACGACCAGGTCGGCTCCGAGTGTGAGCGGCTGCTGCCACGCCGGAGATAGAAACGTATTGTCGACCGCCACCTTGGCGCCGGCCGCATGTCCGAGGGCCGCGAAGCGCTCGATGTCGGTGACCCTCAGCAGCGGATTGCTCGGAGTCTCGATCCACAGCAGCGCCGCCGGAGACTCCAATGCGGTCTTGACCGCGGCCGGATCGCCGAAGTCGACGAACTCCACCTGGCGCTCGCCGCGGCGCCGCCAGGCATCGAACAGGCGGTAGGTTCCGCCGTAACAGTCGTGCGGAGCGACGATGCGGGCTCCAGCCGGTACGAGGTAGCCGACCACGGTGATCGCCGCCATGCCCGTGGCGGTCACCACCGCGCCCGCTCCGCCCTCGAGCTCGGCCAGCGCCGCGCCAAGCAGGTCTCGCGTCGGGTTGCCCGAGCGGGTGTAATCGTACTGGCGCTTCTCGCCGAAGCCGCGGAACGCGAACGTCGAGGTCAGGTGGATCGGCGGCACGACGGCGCCGGTGGCATCGTCGGACTCGAGCCCCGCCCGGACGGCGCGGGTGATCTGGGAGGCGGGTTGGTTGGATTGACTCATATGACCTTAGTGGCTTGCCAGCGCCTCGGCGAACACGCCGTGCAACTGTTGGGATTCTTTCAGGAAGGCGTCGTGGCCGTAGATCGAGGAGATCTCGTGCAGCCTCGCCGAGTGCAGCCGCGCGACCATGCCGCGCACGTCCGCGAGGGGCACCAGCAGGTCCTCGCGCACGGCGACCGCGGCCGTGGGCACGCAGATACGGGCCGCCTCGACGCGGTGCAGATCGATCGACTCGGACAGGCACAGGAAGGCCTCGGGACCGTGCCGCGCGGCGAAGGCGTTGCCGCGGGCGGCGAGGTAGCGCTCCACGGGAAGGCGGAAGCGGCCGGACTCCAGTGCGGGCAGTCCGTCGAAACGCGCCCGGAATTCCTCCCCTGTGCGGTAAGTCGACATGGCCAGCGCCCGCGCGAGCGCCAGCGCCTCGCGGGGCCGGCCGCTGTCGATCCCGAGGCGTACGATGTCACGCTGCACGGAGCGCCATGCGGTGCCCAGCGGATGGGGCCGGTCCGTCGCGCAGAGCACGATGAGCCGGCTGACCCGCTCCGGATAGCGCTCGCCGAAGGCCAGCGCCACCATCCCGCCATAGGATCCGCCGGCGATGGCACGCAGTGAGCTCACGCCCAGGTGGTCGATGAGGCGCAGCAGGACTTGCGCCTGATCGTATGTGGAGACGCTGGGGAAGGCTTCGCCCGCCGCGGGTCCGGTGGTCTCGCCGTTGCCGCCCAGGAAGTCGAAACTCAGGACACGATAGCGCTCGGTGTCGAGCGGACGGCCGGGACCGGCCACCTCGCCCCACCAGCTCTGCCGGGGTTTCTCCGTCAGGCACACTCGCCGGCTGGCCGAAATGCCGCCGAGCGCACAGACCACGGGGGCCTCGGCGGGACCTGTCAGCCGCCAGGCCACCCGTACCCGGGACAGCCGTCCACCGTGGTACAGCGCAAACTCTCCAGGAATCTCGAAGGTGCCCTCGCAGGCCGGGGACGGCAGATGAGCCTTCAATCCCTCCGGAGCTAAGGCTTCGACTTGGGCGTTCATGGATGGCTCCGCATTCCTCGTTGACACCGAGTACCCCTGCGGAGCGTCCGCCAGAACTGGCGGGCTGCCACGACCTTCCCCGCGACGCCTAAGCGCGCGGAGCTTCGTGGATCGCTCATCTGTCGATCCGGCCGCCCGAGGGCAACCGGATAGCAGGAGTTGGCACCTTTCCAGGATGGTTGGTCCTGGCGGTTGCCCCGGCGTCTAAGGGCCTATCCCTCAGCCGGTCTCGATGAGTGGGGCGAAGTCTATGGCGCGGGCCAGCCGGGCGTCAAGGCATGTTCCGGCCGCCGGCCCCGGCAGCGAGTCAGGAGTGAGAGACATCGCGGTCCGGGACGACCGTACCGTAGAGTCTATCATTTTACATAATGCACGCCGATCCCGTGCGCCGATGCATCGGCAGCCCTTCCCCGCAGGGCCTGCCGGCAGCGCGACGCTGCCGTGAGCGGCACAGCCGCAGGTTCCGGCGGCGAATTCGCGCTGGCGCCGGCCGTTCGACTATGATAGCGTAATAACACGCTATTACATTGATCCAGCGTTGACCCGCCCATGAAAACCCACCGCAGCCTCACCCCCCGCCAGGAGGCGCGCGCCGAACGCCACCTGTATGCGGCCATCGCGGCCCTGCGCAATGCGGAGGAAGTCCGCGCGTTTTTCCGCGACCTGTGCACCCCCGCCGAGCTTCAGGCCATGGCGGACCGCTGGTCGGTCGTGGATTACCTGGCCCGAGGCATGCCCTACCGGGAGATCCACAGCCTCACCGGCGTGAGCGTCACCACCATCGGGCGGGTCGCCCGCTTCCTCGCCGCGGGCAACGGCGGCTATGGACTGGTGGCCCAACGCCTGGGCAAGTGGCACCTGCACGCCGCGCGCGCGGCGCGGGCCGCGGCGGCCGGCGATGGCGCGGATGGCCGGCGCGAGGTCTCGCGCCATGGATGAGATGCGCCTGAAGCTCGCCATCCAGAAGTCGGGCCGTCTCACCGATCCTTCGCTGGATCTGCTCGTGCGCTGCGGTTTGAAAATCTCGCGCGGCAAGGACCAGCTGATGGCCTACGGCGAGAACATGCCGCTCGATGTGCTGTTCGTGCGCGACGACGACATTCCCGACCTGGTGCAGGAGGATGTCTGCGACCTGGGGCTGGTGGGGCTGAACGTGCTGGAGGAAAAGCGCCTGGAGCTCGCCTCCCGGGGTCACCCGGTGCGCTTCCAGCAGGTCCGCAATCTCGATTTCGGCCGCTGCCGGCTGTGCCTCGCGGTGCCCCAGGGCGCCTCGTTCGAAGGACCTTCCAGCCTGCGCGGCAAGCGCATCGCGACGACCTACCCGTTCCTCCTGGAGAACTACCTGCGCGAGCGCGACATCACCGCCGAGATCGTCACGCTCTCGGGCGCGGTGGAGATCGCCCCGCGCCTCGGCAGAGCCGATCTGATCTGCGACCTGGTCTCCACCGGCTCCACGCTGCAGGCCAACCACCTGATCGAGGTCGAGACCGTGCTCGAAAGCCACGCCGTCCTAATCCGCACGCCGCTCGCGCTGGCGCCGCTGAAGGACGAGTGGGTCGAGAGACTGCTGATGCGGATCGACGGTGTGCAACAGGTGCGCGAGAGCAAGTACATCATGCTGCACGCCCCGCGGGCCGCCCTGGCGGAGATTCGCAATCTCCTGCCCGGGAGCGAATCCCCCACCATCATCCCGCTCGAGGGCTTCCCCGACAAAGTGGCCATCCACGCGGTGTGCCGCGAGAACGTTTTCTGGGAAACGCTCGAGAGCCTGAAGAAGGCCGGCGCCAGCGCGCTGCTGGTGCTGCCGGTCGAGAAGATGCTCGCCTGAGGCGCCCCTTACCATGCGTATCCTGAGGTGGGACTCGCTCTCGCAAGCACAACGCGCGGCGGCGCTCGAGCGGCCCGTGCAGCAATCGCGCTCCGACGTCGACGCTGTCGTACGAGAGGTCATCGCAAACGTCCGCGGCAACGGCGATGCGGCACTAAGAGCCTGCACCCGCCGGTTCGACGGAGTCGAAATCGAGACCTTGGCGGTGAGCGCACAGGAATTCGCGCAGGCGCGCCGGGCGCTGAGCGCCGCCCAGGTTGCGGCGCTCGAGCGGGCCATCGAGCATGTCGAGCGCTTCCATCGCGCCCAGGCGCTCGAGCCGCTCAGCCTCGAGACCAGTCCCGGCGTGCTCTGCGAGCGGCTCATCCGCCCGATCGGCGCCGTTGGATTGTATGTGCCCGCGGGGTCCGCGCCGCTTCCTTCCGCCGTGGTGATGCTCGCCGTGCCGGCGCGCATCGCCGGCTGCCCTCGCCGTGTGCTGTGCACGCCGCCCGACCGCAGCGCGGCGGCGAACCCGGCGGTGCTGGTGGCCGCCGAGCTGTGCGGCATCGAGTCGGTGTTCAAGGTCGGCGGCGCGCAGGCCATTGCCGCCCTCGCCTACGGCACGCAGAGCATTCCCAAGGTCGACAAGATCTTCGGACCGGGCAACGCCTGGGTCACCGCCGCCAAACAGGCCGCGGCGGCCGATCCACAGGGGGCGGCCTGCGACATGCCCGCCGGACCCTCCGAGGTCATGGTGATCGCCGACGAGTCGGCCCGCGCGCAGTTCGTCGCCGCCGACCTGCTCGCCCAGGCCGAGCACGACGTGAACGCGCAGGCCATCCTGGTCACCGACAGCCCCGCGCTGGCGGAGGCGGTCAGCGCCTCCCTGCAGACCCAGCTCGGGACGCTGTCGCGCCGCGCGATCCTGGACAAGTCCCTCGCCGCCAGCCGCTGCCTGCTCGTCCGGGACCTCGAAGCCGCGGCCGAGGTGGCCAATGAGTATGCCGCCGAGCACCTGATCCTGGAGGTGCGCGCGCCGCGCGCGCTCTTGCCGAAGATAGTGAACGCCGGCTCGGTATTTCTCGGCGCGTGGTCGCCGGAGCCGATGGGAGATTACTGCTCGGGAACCAACCACGTGCTGCCGACCTACGGCTATGCGCGTGCCTACAGCGGTCTATCGGTGCTCGACTACGTCAAGCGCATCACGGTCCAGGAGCTGACACCCGCGGGCCTGCTCGGACTCGGCCCCACGGCGGTGACGCTGGCCCGGATCGAGGGACTCGATGCGCACGCGGCCGCCGTGAGCCGGCGCCTCGATGTGCTGCGCGCGGACTTGCCCGCGGAGGCTGAAGGCTCATGAGCTGGGTGCAGGAACTGGCGCGGCCGGACATCGTCGCACTGAAAGTCTATGAGCATGCCGCCTGGCGGCCGCAGCTCGAGCGGCTGCACGCCAACGAGCTGCCCTGGAGCCCGATGGACGGCGATGCCCGCACGGGAGTCAACCGCTATCCGGAGCCGCAGCCTCGGATGCTCATCGAGCGGCTCGCCGGGATCTACGGCGCCTCGCCGGAATCGGTGCTCGTGGGCCGGGGGAGCGATGAGGCCATCGATCTGCTGTGCCGCGCGTTCTGCCGCGCAGGCCAGGACGCGGTGCTGGTCTGTCCGCCGACCTTCGGCATGTACTCGGTGTCGGCGCGCATCCAGGGAGCGCAGGTGCTGTCCGTGCCGCTCAGCATGGAGCGCGGCTTCGCGCTGGATGAGGCGCAGGTGCTCGAGCGTTGCACCCGCGAGACCAAGCTCGTGTTCCTCTGCTCTCCAAACAATCCCACGGGGAATCTGCTCGAGGAGCAGGCGATGCTGCGGATCGCGCGCGCGCTCGCGGGCCGGGCGATCGTGGTGGTCGATGAGGCCTATGTGGAGTTCGCGGACCGGCCCAGCCTCGCCCGCCACCTCGGGGAGCCGGCGAACCTGGCGGTGCTGCGCACGCTCTCGAAGGCCTACGGACTGGCCGGGGCCCGCTGCGGCACGCTGCTCGCCGACCCGGAGGTCATCCGGCTGCTGCGCAAGATCATTCCGCCCTACGCCATTCCCAGGCTGACTTCGCAGGCGGCGCTGTCGCGACTGACTCCCGAGGCGCTCGCCGCGGGCCGACGGCAGCTCGCCACGGTGCTCGCCGAGCGCGAGCGCCTGATGAAGGCGCTGCCGGCGCTGGCGCGGGTGCTGCGGGTCTGGCCGAGTGACTCCAACTTCATCCTCGCGGAATTCGCCGATGCCGGCGCGGCGCTCGAGCTCGGCTGCCGGGCGGGGCTGCTGGTGCGCGACGCCCGCGGCTATCCCGGGCTCGGCCGCGCTCTTCGCATCACCGTCGGCACGCCGGAGCAGAACTCCCGGCTGCTGGAGGCCTGGGCATGAGCCCGCACACACCGACGCTGTTCGTCGACCGGGACGGGACACTCGTCGAGGAGCCGCCGGACCGCCAGGTGGATGCGCTCGACAAGGTGCGCTTCATGCCCGGAGTCTTCGCCGCGCTCGCCGACGTCAAGCGCCGCGGCTACCGGCTCGTCATGGTCACCAACCAGGACGGGTTGGGTACGCCGTCGTTTCCCCGGCAGAGCTTCGAGGCACCGCAGCAGTTCATTCTCGAGGCGTTCCGCTCCCAGGGAATCGAGTTCGACGAGGTGTTCGTGTGTCCGCACACGCCCGAGGACGGCTGCGAGTGCCGCAAGCCCGGAACCGCCCTGGTGCGCGAGTACATCCGGGCGAACGCGCCGGACCTCGCGGCAAGCGCGGTCATCGGCGACCGGGACACCGACCTCGCGTTCGCCGCGAACCTCGGCGTGCGCGGCTTGCGCGTGCGCCTCGACGGTCCCGGCGAGGAGACCTGGCCGGCCGTCGTGCAAGCGCTGACGGCGCGTCGCGCCCGGGTGACACGCCGGACGAAGGAAACCGACATCGAGGTCGGCGTCGACCTGGATGCGGCCGCGCCCGTGATCATCGCCACCGGCATCGGATTCTTCGACCACATGCTCGAGCAGTTGGCCCGGCACGGCGGTTTCGCCCTGGAGCTCGCCTGCCGGGGCGATCTCGGGGTCGATGAGCATCACACCGTCGAGGACTGTGCCCTGGCGCTCGGCGATGCGCTGAGGCGCGCGCTCGGCAACAAGGTCGGCATCGCCCGCTACGGCTTTCTGCTGCCGATGGACGAGGCCCTTGCGCAGGTGGCCATCGACCTCTCCGGGCGCGCCTTCGCCGAATTCTCCGGCCGCTTCAACCGCGAGGCCGTCGGCGGCCTGCCGACCGAGCTGGTGCCGCATTTTTTCCGCTCCCTGGCCGATTCCCTCGGAGCGGCGCTGCACGTCAGCGTGACGGGAGACAACACGCATCACATGATCGAGGGATGCTTCAAGGGTGTCGGACGGGCCCTGCGGCAGGCCTTCCGTCGCGAGGGCGAGGAGCTGCCGAGCACCAAGGGTGTGCTGTAGTGGCCGCGGTGATCATCGACAGCGGCGGTGCCAACCTCGCCTCGCTGCAGTTCGCCTTCGAGCGTCTGGGCGCGGAGACGCGTGTGTCGTCGGATGCGCGCGAGATCGCCGCTGCCCCCCGCGTCGTGCTGCCCGGCGTCGGCTCCGCCGCCGATGCCATGGAACGGCTGCACCGCGCCGGAATCGCCTCTCTCCTGCCCTCGCTCACTCAGCCGGTGCTCGGCATCTGCCTTGGGATGCAGCTGCTGTTCGAGCGCTCCGATGAAGGCGAGACGCCGTGCCTCGGCATCCTGCGCGGCGAGGTGCGCCGCCTCACGGCCGCTCCGGGGCGGCCGGTCCCCCACATGGGCTGGAATCAGCTTGGGATCCGCAAGGCCGATCCGCTGCTCGCGGGGCTCGAGCCGGACGAGTATTTCTACTTCGTGCACGGCTATGCCGTGCCGGCCTGTGAGCTCGCGGTGGCCCAGGTCGCCTACGGCGAGCAGCTCTCGGCGGTCGTGCGTCAAGGCAACTTCTGGGGCGTGCAGTTTCATCCCGAACGCTCGGCCGCCGGCGGGGCGCGGCTGCTCGATAACTTCCTCAACCTCTAGTCATGCTGCTCATTCCCGCCATCGATCTGCGCCAGGGCCGATGCGTGCGCCTGTTCCAGGGCGACTTCGACGCCGAGACGCGCTATCAATACGAGCCGGTCGAGCTGCTGGTCCACTACCGCTCTCTCGGGGCGCCGTGGCTGCACGTGGTCGATCTCGACGGTGCGCGCGACGGCGCGCTCGCCAACCGCAAGGTGATCGCGGAGCTGGCCGCGCAGGACGGGGTGCGCCTGCAGGTCGGGGGCGGCATCCGTCGCCCCGAGACGATCGAGGAGCTGCTCTCGGCCGGGGTGCACCGCGTGGTGATCGGCAGCGCCGCGGTGGAAAGGCCCCGGGAGGTGCTCGAGTGGATCGCTCGCTTCGGTCCCGAGCGGATCTGCCTGGCGCTCGATGTGCGCCTCGACGAGCAGGACGAGCCCCGGGTGCGCACGCGCGGCTGGCGGGAGGACGGCGCACGAAGCCTGTGGGACGTGCTGGCGCTGTATCCGCGAGAAAGCGTCCGCCACGTGTTGTGTACCGACATCGCGCGCGACGGCGCGCTCGCCGGCCCGAATTGCGAGCTGTACAGCACGGCGGTGCTGCGCTTCCCCGAGGTCTCCTGGCAGGCCTCCGGCGGGGTGCGTGATGCGCAGGACCTCGAGGCACTGGCCGATGTCGGCGTCGCCGCGGCCGTCAGCGGCAAGGCCCTGCTCGAGCGGCGGATCACTCCCGAGGAGCTACGACCATTCTTGCCCGACGCATCATCCCCTGCCTAGACGTTCGCGACGGCCAGGTCGTCAAGGGCGTGCGCTTCCGCGATCACCGGGTCGTGGGCGACATCCTGGAGCTCGCCGAGCGCTACCGCGACGAGGGTGCCGATGAGCTCGTGTTCTACGACATCACCGCCAGCCCCGAGGGACGCTCGGTCGATCGCGGCTGGGTGCGGCGTGTCGCCCGCGTGCTGGACATTCCGTTCTGCGTCGCCGGCGGTATCCGCTCGGTGAGCGATGCGGAGGCGGTGCTCAACGCCGGCGCGGAGAAAGTCTCCGTCAACTCCCCGGCCCTCGCCGACCCCTCGCTCATCGATCGGTTGAGCCGGCGCTTCGGGGCGCAGTGCGTGGTGGTCGGCATCGACAGCCAGCGCACGGGCGAGGGCTATCGCGCCTACCAGCTCACGGGCGATCCGGGACGCGCGCGCGAGTCGGGACGCGATGTGTTGGAATGGGTGCGGGAGGCGCAGCGGCGCGGCGCGGGCGAGATCGTGCTCAACTGCATGGGCAGCGACGGCGTGCGCCGCGGCTACGACATCGAGCAGCTGCGCGCCGTGCGGGAGATCTGTCAGGTGCCGCTGGTGGCCTCGGGCGGCGCCGGCGAGATCGGGCATTTCGCGGCGGTGTTCAATGAGGCCGGCGCCGATGCGGCGCTCGCGGCCAGTGTGTTTCACAGCGGCGCCATCGCCATCCCGCAGCTGAAGCGCCAGTTGCGCGCCGCGGGCATCGAGGTGAGAGCATGAGTGCGACCGGGCCCATGAACGAAGCGCCGCTTGCCGGGCGGGCGCTGACGCCGGCGGACGTCGATCGGCTCGATTTCGAGAAGATGAGCGGCCTGTTGCCCGCGGTGGTGCAGGATGCCGGCGGCGCGGTGCTGATGCTCGGGTACATGAGCCGCGAGGCGCTGCTCGAGACGTTCGCGCGGCGCCGCGTGGTGTTCTTCAGCCGCAGCCGGCGGCGATTGTGGGAAAAGGGCGAGACATCCGGCAACACGCTGGATCTGGTGTCGGTGCGCACCGACTGCGACGGCGATGCGCTGCTGGTCGCCGCCCGGCCGCGCGGCCCGGTGTGTCACCTCGGCACCGCCACATGCTTCGGCGAGGAGCTGCCCGCCGCGGCGCGCCTGGCGTTTCTCGCCGAGCTGGAATCGGTGATCGCGCGGCGGATCGCCGAGCGTCCCGAGGGCAGCTACACCGCGCGCCTGTACGCGCAGGGTGTCAGAAGGATGGCGCAGAAGGTGGGCGAGGAAGGGTTGGAAGTGGCGCTGGCGGCGGCAGTCGAGACGGATGAGAAGCTCATCGGCGAATCGGCCGACCTCATCTACCACCTGCTGCTGCTGCTGAAGAGCCGCGGTTTGTCGCTGGAGCTCGTGACCGCGGAGCTGTCCTCGCGGCATGCGAGCAAAGGCTGAGGCCGGGCCTTCGGGCGGCGCTCTACGGCCGTCGGGAGGCCAGGAGGCCAGCCGGGCGGTCGTCCGCCCATTGCGGGTCGCTCTGAGGCTTGGCGCGCTCGAGGGTCTCCCGCCGGTCGAACGCCTCACGCGCCGCATCCAGCTCGGCGATGTGGCTCTGGGCCCACATCGCCAGCTGTTTGACCGGCTCGCGCAGCGACTGGCCGAGGGGTGTCAGCTCGTACTCGACCTTCGGGGGAACGACCGGGTAGACCGTCCGCTTCACCAGCCCGTCTCGCTCCAGTCCGCGCAGGCACAGCGTCAGCATCCTCTGCGAGATGCCGCCGATGGCCCGCTTCAGCTCCGAAAAGCGCCGTGGCCGCTCGGTCAGCATGATGATGATGAGAACGCTCCATTTCTCGCCGACCCTTGCCAGGACCTGACTGATCTTCGGACACTCCGCGCTCGGAAGCATATGGTCCCCCTCGGTTACATCGGTTTTACTCTGTCGCACCGCTGTGCCTTCTTGTGTTCCTGGCGGAAGCACTTACATACTTAGCCTCGGTAATCATTTTATACCATGCTGAGGTCCACCATGAAACTCCTGCACATCGACGCCAGCATTCTCGGCCAGAATTCGGTCAGCCGCCAACTGAGCGCGGCCATCGTCGAGCACGTTCGCGCGGCTCATCCCGGCATCGAGGTGATCCACACCGATCTGGGCGCCGAGCCCATCGGGCACCTGACGGGGGCGCATCTCGCGGCCGCCCAGGGCTCCACCCCAGAATCCCCGTCCTTGCTGGATGACCTCGCCCGGGGTGGCAAGGCGCTCGAGGACTTCCTCGCGGCAGACATCGTAGTGGTGGGTGCCCCCATGTACAACTTCTCGGTCTCCTCGCAGCTCAAGGCCTGGATCGACCGCATCGCGGTCGCGGGCAAGACGTTCCGGTACACCGGGAAAGGTCCCGAGGGGCTCGCCGGGGGCAGGAAGGTGATCGTCGCCTCCTCGCGCGGCGGATTCTACGGCCCGGACTCCCCCGAGGCGTTCCTCGACCATCAGGAAAGCTACCTGCGCGGTATCTTTGGCTTCCTCGGCATCACCGACCTGACGTTCGTGCGGGCCGAGGGGCTCAACATCAGCGCCGACCAGCGCCAGACGGCGATCGCGGCCGCGACCGCCGAAGCGGCCCGGCTCGCCGCCTGAGCACGGCGGACGGCATTGGCAATCCACGGCAACCCGAGGAGGTCTTCATGACGTCATCATCCATACGAGGCATTGCCCGGATCGTGCGCGGCATGCCGACCTCCGACGGGGCCGGCGTCAAGCTGACACGCGTGATCGGCCAGCGGCAGCTTGCCGACCTCGATCCCTTCCTGATGCTCGACGAGTTCGGCACGGACAATCCCGGCGACTACATCGCCGGCTTCCCGGATCACCCGCACCGCGGCTTCGAGACGGTCACCTACATGCTCGATGGCCGGATGCGCCATCGCGACAACCACGGCCATGAGGGTGTGCTCGTGCCGGGAAGCGTGCAGTGGATGACCGCCGGCCGCGGCATCGTGCACTCGGAGATGCCCGAGCAGCAGGAAGGCCGCATGCGCGGCTTTCAGCTATGGATCAACCTGCCGGCGAAAGACAAGATGACCGCGCCGAAATACCAGGAATTCGGCCCGGAGAGGATTCCCGCCGTGACCGTCGACGGTGCGCGGGTGAAGGTGATCGCCGGCCGGGTGGAGGGTGTTGACGGACCCATCGCCCAGCCTGCGACCGACCCGACCTACCTCGACATTGCGCTCGATCCGGGCGTGCGCTTCTCGCATGCGCTGCCGGACGGGCACGCGGCGTTCCTCTTCGTCTACGAGGGCGCCGTGCGCGTTGGCGAAGAGGAACACGCTGTCACGGTCGACACGCATCAGCTCGCCGTGCTCACCGACGGCGACACGGTGCGGCTCGAGGGCGCCGCCTCCGGGAAGGACACAGCGGCACAGCCCGCGCGCGCCATTCTGGTCGCGGGGCGGCCGCTGCGCGAGCCGGTGGCCAAGTACGGACCGTTCGTCATGAACACCCGCGAGGAGCTGATGCAGGCGTTCGAGGATTTCCAGAGCGGGCGGTTTTGAGGCGCCGCACCGGAGTCGGCGCACGCCGGCTCCGGCATGCACCGCTCGCCTGGCGGCGGGCATGCTCGAGGTCACACCGCGCGCTTCACGGCAGTCCCTCGAAGATCCTCTCCAGGACAATGCTCACGCCGAGGGATTCCAGCTCGAGCGTCTGCGCGCGATTGCTCAACAGGATCGGCTGCCATTGCTGCGAGCGGCGCAGGATCGTGATGCGGGCGGTCTCCCGCGATACGAGGACGATTTCCTCGAGAGTGGGAATCTCGCGGTAGTAGAGTGTCTTCTCGCGACGGTCGGTCCGCTCGGTCGAGGGCGAGAGCACCTCGATCACCAGCCGCGGCTCATCGATGAACTCTCCCTTGGCATCGCGTTCCCGGCCGCTGGCCACCCAGATATCCGGCCGGTAGACGATGTCGTGGCCGTGGGCCTTGAACTGGACTCTCCGGGTGCCCCGGTAGCTGCGGCAGGGCCGGCCACGCAGGTGTGCGCCTATCTCCACCCCGAGGTGGGAAGCGATGATCTCGTGCGCCTGGCTGGGCTCGGCCATGGCATACATTCCGCCGGCGACGTATTCGTGCCAGACCGGGCTGTTCTCCTCGAAGGCGAGGAATTCCCCCAGCGTGAGAAGATACAATTTCCCGGCGGCCGAGCCATAGGAAGCCGATAGCTCCTCGACACCCGACTTTTCGCCGATTTCATCCAAAAGCCACTCGGCCAATACCTGCCGATCGCTCCCGGACAGCCTCGAAACCCGCTCTTTGACATCGTCCAGCGCATCCATGGGTTAGTCCCCTGTGATTTCCGAGGGCTCCCATCCTAGTCAACATAGGGACACTTTGAAACCCGGATTGTCCAATTCCAACGTCGACAATGACGTCGTCAGACACGTATTCTCGAACGCCTCACGATCGGCTGTCGCCACATAGACCACATCGAACGGGTCAACGCATGTATCGCCGATCAGGGCTTCCAGCCGCGGTTGCGCGCCGCCGTTTCCGCACGCGCATCGAGCGGCTCGCCCGAGATCTCCTGGTTGACGGCGGCCACCACCGCCGGCGGCGTGCTGGATGCGGCCTGGACATATGCGCCGGCAGGCCCACCCTGCTCTTGCGCACCGGCCAGCACCTGCAGCCGCCAGCCGTCGGGTGCGCGACAGGCCAGGCCCGCGACAGCCGGCGCGTGCATCGAGAACGTCCGGCAATACTGGCCGGACTTCGACTTGAAACTGACACCGATGCGCACCGGCTGAGCGGCCCCTTGTCGGGAGGCGAGCTGAGTGGTCAGGGCATCCGCCAGCAATCCGCCCGCCATCATGCGGCCGTTGCGCGTCGAGATGGCATCGGAGCCGCCGGTGCGAAACGCGAGCCGCCCGGCCAGGATGCCGATCACGAGGCTCGCCGCCAGCGCCACCCACTGCGGCAATGACCAGCGCCGCTCGGCCCGGGCGCGCAGCCGTATCACGTTGCCCGGCCCCTGCCTTGTCTCGCCGCCGCGGTCGCGGGCGGTCTTTCCCGACGATTCGTTGCCGCGCTGCCGCGCGGCAGAGCCTGCCGGGGAGTTGCGCGCCGCCTCGAGCAGCCGCGCGGGTACCGGCTCGCGCAGGGCCGGCTCGAAAGCCGATTGCAGCCGCTCGCGCAGCGCCCGATGCCGCACGACCCGGCGCGCGATCTGTGGATCCTCGGCCATGGCCGCTTCCACGGCGGCGCGGGCGCTTTCCTCGAGCTCACCGTCGACGTACGCCATGAGCACTTCCTCGGAGAACTTCATCGCTGCTCCTCCGCTGTCTCCGACAGCATGGCCTGCAATGCGTCCCGGCCTCGCGCGAGGCGGCTGGTGAGCGTTCCGATCGGCACGTTCATGGCATGCGCGGCCTCTTTGTACGAAAGGCCCTCGATCAGCACCAGGCTGACCGCGGAGCGTTGCTCCTGGGGAAGTCGCGAGAGCGCATCCTGCACACACAGCAGATCCGCTTGCGAGCCTGCCGCGGGATCGCCGACATTTTCGCCGAATTCCTCGGGCGCGTGCACGGGCTGGTGCCTGCGGCGGCTGCGGCCTTCGTCGATCCAGGCGTTGCGCAGGATGCCGAACAGCCAGCTTCGCACACTCGAGTCCGGACGAAACTGATTGGAGCGGGCCAGCGCCCGCTCGATCGCGATCTGCACCAGATCGTCCGCGTCGTGCGGATCACGGGCCAGGGAGCGCGCGAATCGCCGCAACCGCGGCAGGTTGTCGATGATCTGATCACGAAGATCCTCGATCTCTGGATCCATGCCGGTCATCTGCTTACTACGAGCGGGAGGAGCATTTTCTTCCCTTTGCGCGGATTTCCAAAATCCGGTGCTAATCTCGCGCCATGTTGCGGACACTGCTGCTCACTGTGCTGCTGACTTCCACGGCCTCCGCGCAGATTGCGCTTCCGGGGTCGGGCGGCCCGCTGCTGCCGGGAGGGATGCCCAACCTCGGCTTGCGAGGCTTGCGCCAGACCCTGTCCCCGCTCACCCGTACCCTGAATCAGCGCCTGCGTCCCCTCGTGGATGCGCGCAAGCTTCGGATCCTGCGGCTGCTACACCGATACCCGCGTCTCATCGAGGCCGACCCCAAAGGCGATCCCATCGTGCGCGGCGAGGTGCTTGCGCTCTCCCCCACCGATGCGGCCCTCACCCGAGCCGCCGCGGCCGGCTTCTCCATCGTCCGGGAGCGATCTCTCGGCGCGCTGGGGCTGCGAGTGCTCGTCCTGCATGCGCCGTCCGGAACTTCCACCCCGCGGGCGCTGCGTGAGCTGCGTCGGCTCGACCCGACCGGCACCTACGATTTCAACCATATCTATACCGACGGCGGTGTGGTGCTCGGACATGCGGGTACGGCACGCGCGGCGCCCATTCCCGCCATGGGTGGCACTGCGATCGCGCCAAACAAAGCGGTGCTCGGACTGATCGACGGTGGAGTCGATGCCGCACAGGCGGTGTTTCGCCGGGAAGTCATTCACCGGCATGGCTGCGGCGGCGCACACGTGCCGAGCGCGCATGGCACCGCGGTGGCCTCTCTCATGATCGGTCGGGACGCGCACTTCGCGGGCGCCGCTCCGGGAGCGGTGCTGTACGCGGCCAATGTGTATTGCGGCAGGCCGACCGGCGGAGCGGTGGATGCGATCGTCGCTGCCTTCGCCTGGCTGGCCGGCGAGCACGTGCCGGTGATCAACGTCAGTCTGGTCGGGCCGCCCAACGTCCTGCTGCAACGGGTGGTGCAGCGCGTGATCGCCCGAGGCTCGCTGATTGTGGCCGCCGTGGGCAACGACGGCCCGGCCGCCCCGCCACTGTATCCAGCGGCGTATCCGGGGGTGATCGGCGTGACCGCGGTGGACGCCGGGCGCCGGGTGTTGTTCGAGGCCGAGCGCGGGCCGCAGGTGATGTTCGCCGCTCCCGGCGCCGGCATCGACGCAGCCCGCGTTCCGCGCGGACTCGCGGCGGTGCGGGGAACCTCGTTCGCCTCCCCCCTGGTTGCGGGATTGCTGGCATTGCGGCTTCGCCGTCCCGACCCCGCCGCGGCGCGCGCGGCCGTGAAGTCCCTGGTCCGCCGCGCGATTCACCTGGGCCCGCCGGGCCGCAATCCTGTCTACGGCTACGGCCTCATCGCCGCAGGGCTGCCTGCGCACTCCGGGCGCTCCAGGGCCGATTGAGCGAGCCCGAGAAAATTTTCCGCCGCCTCGGGAAGAAACCCCGCCGCGCCATCGTAGTTCTCTTCGAAGGTCGCGGATGGGCCGTGGCCCCAAGCGGAGAACGATCATGAAAACCTATCTTTTCGCGAGTGCTGCCGTTGCTGCCGTAATGATCTTCACCTCACCGGCGCAGGCGCAGATGCTGGGCGGCGGATTGGCAGGCTCCGTGGGCGGGACCGTCGGCGGCGCCCTCGGAGGCGGCCTGGGTGGCCCAATGGGAGCCGGCGGGATGATCAACGGCACCGGCTCCGGCGGCATGAACGGCTCGCTGACCGGCCTGACTCCCGGGATCGGACAGTTGCCCGCGCGGGCCGCCGGCGCGGCACGAGGTCCGGCACGAGGTGCGGCGCAGAGAACCGCGCAGGCCGCCGCGCAGCGCGCCGGGAGCGTTACGGGAGGCGTCACGGGATCCGGTGAGGCGGGAGCCAATACCGTTGCCGGCGCGACCGGCCCGTTGGCCGGCAATGCCGCCGCCACCGGCACCGCGGTGGCCGGCTCCAGCGCTTCCGCGGCGGGCACGACGCACCCCATGGGCATGTTGAATTCCCCGCTGAGCGCCGCCGGTGACGCCACCGGCAATGCAACCGGCAATGCCGCCGGCGACACGCAATCCACTGCGAATTCCGCTACGGCGGCGGGGGGTTCCAACGGCGCGGCTGCGCTGAGTGGCGTCATGAACCCGGTTTCGGGCAACGCCAACGGCGCCGGCTCCCTGAGCGGCGCGCTGTCGGGAACGGGTCAAGCCATGAACGTCCCGCGGCCGCGCTCCGCGGCGCATTCCGGCTCTGCTCACGCGCGCGGTCCGGCCCGCGGACGTGGCGCCGGCGGTACCCACGGCTCCGGTCACAACACGGCCCATCCCGCTGCCGGCGGCCCATTCAACAGCGTGTCAGCCGCCGGCGCGGCTGCCCGGGGCGGCTCATCGACGAGCACTGACAGCTCCGGTCAGGCCACGGTCTCGGGCTCTCCCTCGGCCTCCGCTTCGGCCTCGGCCGCAGGCAGCGGCTCGGCGGGCGGCTCGGTTCGGAACTGAAGCGCCTCGGCGAGCAGGCAGGCTCAAACGGCCGGGAATACCCTTCCCGGCCGTTGCCTCATCCGCCGCAATACCTTCTCCGGCGCCCCGCGGTCCGCGGACTCGACATAGATCACATCGAACGGATCGTCGGGACCGAACGGCTCCATCCTGCCGCGCTGCCATTCGAGCACGGACAAGTCGGCTTCCGATGCATCGGAGGCCGCGCGGGACCTCGCCAGGATCCGGGCCCGCAGCTCCCGCGGCGGCGCCTGGCAACAGACGAACTGGGTGGCTGCGCCGGAGGCGGCGCCCAACTCGGCGAAGCGTGCCCGTTGGTCCCGGCGCAGGAAAGTGGCGTCCACGATCACCGTGTACCCGCCGGCAAGCCCGTCCGCGGCGGCGCGCGCCAGATCGTCGTACACCCGTGCGCTCATCTCGCTCGAATACAATCCCTGGGCGAGTCCCGAGCCGGACTGCGCCGACGGATCGAGTCCCGCACTGCGTTTGCGCTCGACGTCCGAGCGCACGTGAATCGCCGAAAGCTGTTCCGCAAGCAGGCGCGCCAGCCAGGTCTTGCCCGAGCCGGACAAGCCGCACATGAGCACGAGAGCCGGCTTCCGCGGTGTCAACGCCGCCGCCGCGTGGGCGATCAGACGCAGATGCTCCCTCCGTAGCGATTCCCTCTCGGCGCCCGCCGGGCGCCCGGCGGCCGAGAGCACCGCGACTTTCGCGCGAACGAGCGCGCGGTGGGCCTCGTAGAGCGTGACGAGCCGGCAGGCGTGGTAATCGCCGCCGCGCTCGAGATAGCCGGTGAGAAACGCGTGGGCGTGGCGCCCACAACGGCGCGCGCCGAGATCGCTCATGAGAAACGCGATCTCGTCGGCCACGTCGATCCAGCGGAATGCCGGCTCGTACTCCAGGCAGTCGAAAGCGACCAGGCGCGTGCCCAGCCGCACGATGTTCCGGCTGTGCAGATCGCCGTGACACTCGCGCACGCGCCCTTTTTCCCGCCTGAGGGCCATGGCCGGCAGGGCGGAGCCGATGCGCTCCTCGAGCGCCGGCCGCAGCGCGAGCACCTCATCGGCAGTGCCGAATTCCGCGGCCGCCTCGACACACTCCAGCACATTTCGAACGAGCTGGGCGCGCACGTTGTCCGGGATTCCCCAGGGCGAGTCCGCCGGCGCGGTTGGGAGCGCGGCGTGAACCCCGGCGAGATTCCGGCCGAACGCATCGAGCTCGCCAGGGTCCACGCGACGGGTCGCGAGCAGATGGTCGAGCTCCTCCTCGCGGGAAAACCTGAGCATGCGCACCGCATGCTCGATCACACCGTGCGACCGGCCGGAATCGGACATTCGCAGGCGGACTCTCGCCTGGCCGCCGGCACTCACGATCTCGGATACTTCGAGATAGAGCTCGGGCGCGAACCGCCGGTTGAGCCGCAGCTCCTCCTCGCAGAGAAATCCCCTGCGCTCGAGCGAGCGCAGATCGATGAACGGATAGCGCACCGGCCGCTTGATCTTGTAGGCGAACTCCCCGGCGAGCAACACCCAGGAGATCGGTGTCTGGACGAGACCGACGTCATCGACCGGGTGTGGATACGCCTGCGGCGTCATCAGGCCGGCCAGCGCGGACGGCAACCTCGGCGGGTCCGCGCCGCCGGCGGCGCGCCGCGAATCACCCATGCTCCTCACTCCGGCAACCTGCCGGCCACCCTATGCGCATGGCCCTGCGCTCAAATCAGTGGATTTACCTACTCAGGACGCCGCCGCCGGGCCGGACCCGAGCCCGCCGGCCGAGCCATCCGGCCGTGTAGGTATTCACCCCACTGGCCGCCCGGGCGCAGGCGCCCTACCGTAGCCGATGGGAGCGCATGGTGTGCGAGCTTTTCGGTCTCTCGAGCCGCCTGCCGACGGCGGCGACTTTTACCCTGCAACGCTTTGCCGAGCGCGGCGGCCTCGATCACCGATTGATCGACGGCTGGGGCATTGCGCTGTCCGACAGCACCGACATGCGGATCTATCGCGAGCCGGAGCCGGCCCGCGACAGCGCCTGGCTGACATTCATCGAGGGGCGGCGCATCCGCTCACGGCGGCTCATCTCTCACGTACGCCATGCGACACGGGGCGCGGTGGCGCTGGCCAACACCCAGCCGTTCGCGCGCGAGATCGGCGGCCGCATGCACTGCTTCGCGCACAACGGCCGCCTGGACGACATCGAGCAGCAGTACCGGCGGACGCTCGGCCGCTTCCTGCCGCTCGGGGAGACCGACTCCGAGCTCGCCGCCTGCCTGTTGTTCGAGCGCATCTCGCTGCTGTGGTCGCAAATGCGCCCGCCGCCGCTCGCCCAACGGCTCGAGACCGTCGCGGCTTTCGCCGCCGAGATGCGCGAGCTCGGGCCGGCGAATTTCCTGTATTCCGACGGCCTGACCCTCTTTGCGCACGGTCACCGGCGCCATCAGGCCAATGGCCGGATCGGCCCGCCGGGTCTGTGGCGGCTGCACCGCGGCTGTCCGAGCGACCCGGATGCCCTGATCGGGGCCGGCATTACTCTCGAAGCCCGCGGACCGCTGCAGGAGATCGAAATGTTCGCCAGCGTCCCGCTCACCGAAGAGTGCTGGCGCCCTCTGGCCGAGGGAGAGGTGGTCGCGGTGTGAGCGCCCCCCGGTCCGTGGCGCGGATCTAACCCGTTGCCGCCGCCCGCTTCAGCGCCCCCGCCTTCGTGCCGATACCCGCCATCAAGTCGTCCCATGACTTGACGAAGGCCGCCGCTCCGTCCTCCTGGAGCTTGGCGGCGAGCGCGCCCAGATCGACGCCCGCTTTGTCGAACTGCGCCAGCACGGCCTCGCTGTCCGCACCGCCGGCGTCGATTTTCTCGCCCACCTTGCCGTGGTCGGCAAAAGCCTTGAGCGTGTTTTCGGGCATGGTGTTGATGGTGAGCGGCCCGACGAGTCCCTCCACGTACAGCACATCCGATGCCTTCGGATCCTTGGTTCCCGTGCTCGCGAACAGCAGCCGCTGCGGCCGCGCGCCGGCATTCATGGCCCGCAGCCAGCGGGGCGAGGTCAACAGCCGGCAGTACTCCCGATAAGCGTCGCGGCCGATGGCGAGACCCAGCCGGTTCACGAGCTCGGCGGGAACCTTGCCGGCGATCGCCACATCCCATCGGCTCAAGAACAGGGACGCCACTGAGGCGACGTTGGGATTCAACCCCGCGTCGATGCGCCGTTCGACGCCTCGCAGCCAGGCGCCAGCCGCCGCGACATACTGCCCGGACGAGAACAGCAGTGTCACGTTCACGGGCACACCCGAGAAAACGGCCTCCTCGATCGCGGGCAGACCTTCCGGGGTGCCGGGGATCTTGATGAACAGGTTCGCGCGGCCGGCGCGCTCGTGCAGCCGCCGGGCCTGCTCGATGGTCGCGGCGGTATTGCGCGCCAAGTGCGGCGACACCTCGAGCGACACCCAGCCGTCCAAGCCCGCCGTGCGCTCGTGCACCGGGCGGAAAAGATCGGCCGCCCGGGTCAGATCCTGCAGTGCGATCTCGAAGAACAGCTCTTCGACCGGCAGACCCCGCGAGGCGAGCTCGCGGAGGTCGTCGTCGTAGGCCGCGCCGCGCTTCATCGCGTGATCGAAGATCGTCGGATTCGAGGTCAGTCCCGTGACCGACAATTCCTCGATATAGCGCTTCAGCGTGCCGCTGGTCAGCAGCTCGCGCGTGATGTTGTCCAGCCACAGGCTCTGGCCTGCGCGGTTGAGCTCGAGAGTCGCCTCATTCATCAAAAATCTCCTTGGATCTCCTTAGCCACTCATCAAAAGCGCAAAGTGATGTCTCCAACCAATTGATTTCATGGACCTCTAAGCCTGAGCCCCGCAACCGCCCGACCGCACGCTTTCGGATGCAATGCTACAGACTTGCAGCCATCCTGGCTACCGATAGCGCTACCACATGGTGTGCGAGACCGCCCGGGCGGGCGCGCCTTCGCTCGGACTGAGCGATCGAGGAACGCAGCGCATGCCTCGCCCGCTGGCATGGCCGGGACATCCGCCGCCGGCTCGCCACGGCCCGCGCAAGTCATGATGTCCTTGCCTGGCCGCGCTGCGCGGATGCTGCCCGCGACGAGACCCGCGGACCCCCGATGACCGTGCTCGCAACTGTTGACTTCGATACGCACATGACATTCCCCGGCACTCCTCACGCCGGAGAGACGCACTGTCGCGCCGCCGGTCGCCGCGGGACATTCGCACACATGTCCAAAGCGGCCGCCATGCGCCCGGCGGCTCGCAAAATCGGCGCCGCTATGAGAAATTGCGGTTCGCTGGCGCAACGAAACCGCCCATAGTGGAGACGAAGATGAACATGCTCACGTCGTTGCAACATATGGTTCAGCAAATCGTCAACATCCTACAGTTCCCATGGTTCCATGTGGGTCACGTGGCGGTGTCTCTGTCGCTCATCATCGGACTCGTGCTGATTCTGATGGTACCGTGGTATCTCGCGCGCGGCGTCGAGCAGGCAATGGTCAAGGCCGGCCGCAGGCGTCCCTTGATTCGCCAGCCGACCGTCTTCGCCCTGGCGCGGATCAGCCGTTACTTCGTGCTCGCGATCGGCGTGCTCCTCGGGCTCAACCTCATGGGAATCGATCTGACCGCATTCGCCCTGCTCGGCGGCGCCATCGGCATCGGCATCGGCCTGGGCCTGCAGAACGTGTTCAGCAATTTTGTCTCCGGAATCATTTTGCTCGTGGAGCAGACCTTGAAACCGGGCGATTTCGTACAGATCGAGTCCGGAACCCGCGGCGCGGTCATCGAAATCGGCATGCGCTATACGCTGATTCGCACCAATGCCTCCGTGGACATCATCGTACCGAACTCCGAATTCACGTCGGGGCGGGTGATAAGCTGGACGCACGGCAGTGAATATCGGCGCATGAACATACCGTTCAGCGTCGCTTATGGCAGCGACAAAGACAAAGTGCGGACCGCGGCCCTCGCCGCCGCCCGCAACGTCGAGGCGACCGTCGAGGACGCAGAGCGCGAGACCGATGTCTGGTTCACGAAATTCGGCGACAGCGCCCTCGAATTCAATCTCGTCGTATGGGTCGGACCCAACTCGATCACCAGGCCCGGCGCCACGACATCGAAGTATCTGTGGGCGCTCGATGACGCGCTGCGCGCGCAGGGTCTCGAAATTCCGTTCCCCCAACGCGACCTGCACGTCCGGTCAGGCACGCTCCCGGTGCTGCTCGAGCCGGTTCGAAGCGCACAGGCGTGAAAACAGCAAGCCGTCCGAATGAAAACTGCTCCCAGCCGCTACAGCGCCGTCTCGCGGGAGAAGGCCCATGGAGCCACTTACACGCCCGCCGCATTAGCCGGGTTCGTCGCCGGGCAGATTGCCTCGAGGGTTGCGCAGGGAGCCGGCAGGCCGATTCGCATTCTGGATCCGGCCGTTGGCGATGGAGTCCTCCTGGTCAGCATGGTGCGCGCCCTGCAGGAGCGAGGGCACTCGGATTTCACCGTCACCGGATTCGACACCGACTCCAATGCGCTCGCGCAGACTCGAGATCGCTTCGCCCGGGAATTTCCGGCCGTCAGAGCCGCGATTCACAAAGGCGACTTCCTCGATGTCGCCGCAGGCTCTTCGCCAAATCCCGATCTTCTGAACGCATCGCCTCCGGTCGCCAGATTCGATGTCGTCATTGCGAACCCGCCATACGTGCGAACCCAGGTTCTGGGCGCCGCCCGCGCCGGACTTCTCGCGAAACGTTATGGGTTGACCGGTCGCGTGGATCTGTATTACGCATTTCTGATCGCGATAAGCAGGGTGATGGATGAAAACGGAATACTCGGGATAATCATCTCCAATCGCTTCATGACCACACGGTCGGGGCAGGCTGTGCGCAAGGCGCTGCAGGATTCATATGAGCTGCTGCACGTATGGGACCTGGGAGACACGAAGCTCTTCGATGCGGCGGTCCTGCCGGCCGTGATTCTCGCCAGGAACGTCGCAGACCGGAAGCGCGGCACCCCGCCACGATTCACCAGCATTTACGAAACGACGAAGCCCCCATGCGCCCGGGCCGCCTACCCGATAGACGCTTTGAGTCACCCGGGGATCGTCGAGATCGAAGACGGCCGTCGCTTTGATGTCGTGGACGGCGTGCTCGATACGAACGGCCAGGACTGCGGAGTATGGCGCGCCGCAACCGCCGAAAAGGACGAATGGCTCACCACGGTAAAAGACCACACATTCGCCCGGTTCGGCGATATCGGGAAAATCAGAGTCGGAGTAAAGACCACGGCGGATAATGTGTTCATACGTGACGACTGGAACACACTCCCGCAAGACATGCGCCCCGAAGTCCTTCGGAATCTGACGACGCATCATGTCGCACGCCGATATCGTGCACTCGACAAGGACGCACGCCAGATCCTTTATACGCATCTGACCGTCAATGGCCGGCGGTGCGCGATCGAGCTGGAGCGGTATCCGCGCGCGCAAGCCTACCTCGAATCCCATCGGCAGCAGCTGCAAAGTCGCGCTTATGTGACCAAGGCCGGCCGCCGCTGGTACGAAATCTGGGTGCCCCAGGATCCTGAAGCGTGGCTCCGTCCAAAACTGGTCTTCCCGGACATCTCTCCCGAGCCCGTATTCTGGATGGACGACGGCGGATCCGTGGTCAACGGCGACTGCTATTGGATCGCGCTGCACCCCGGCTTCGAAAACGATCTCCTGTGGCTCGCCCTCGCGGTTGGAAACTCCAATTTCGCCGTCGAATTCTACGATCACAAGTTCAATAACAGGCTATACGCGGGACGTCGCCGGTTCATCACGCAGTACGTGAGCGAATTTCCACTGCCCGACCCGGCTCGCCCCGTGTCGAAGGAGATCGTCTCCGTTGCGAAACAGCTCTTTGAGGCGACTCCGTCGGAGCTTGCGCAAAAATTGAGCTGCAGAGCGGACACGCTCGTGCATGAGGCGTTTGGTCTAACCGTTCCAGAAACCATGCGGTAGAGGAACGTCCAGAGGCTCCTCTGACGGCAAGGACCGGCGTAGTCCTTCGCGCGAAGCATTCCCGCCTCGTCCGAGGCCGATTGCGCTGCGACGAGGCTTTGCAATGGCACGAGCGCCGCGCTGCTGCCGATGCCCACGTGCTGAACAGATTCCACCTATCTGCCTGCCGCCAGAATTTGTCGAGATTTCTTACATCCGCGTTCGCACATAATCACAACCCCTTGATTTTCCGACGCTGGCACAAATCTTGCTTAATCATGACCTTAGCTTTTCTCCAAGCTGCATAACAAGAGGTTCGACATGCCGTTTTCAAGCTCTTGCAAGTCGCTGCTAGCAGCATTGGCCATGGTGATAGCGGGCTGCCTCGGAACGGCATTCGCCAGCAGCCTCACTGTGCAGTTCCCCTCCCCCTCCTCGACCGTAGTCGACAGCAACGCGATCGCTACGGGCGCCGACTATTGCTGCTTCTTCAACACCGGCGCCAACATCACCCAGACCTTCGCCGGCACCGGCCTCGGGTCCGTGAATATGCTCTCGCTCGCGTTACCAGTGTCGTACAACGGGCTGAGCACCGGCGACCAGGTGGATTTCAACGTGCTCCTGAATGGCACCGTGCTCGGAAGCTTTGCCTGGACCAGCGCGCAAGGCACGGGGACCGAAAACTTCAACGTGTCATTCGCCCCGATTGTCGGTGCGGGCGGCAGCTACACCGCCGAGCTGTTGGAGACGAATAACGTCCCGTCTGGTGAGGGGGCAATTGGGTTCAATTACGGCAGTCTGACGCTTTCCGGCGTCTCAACCGTGCCCGAACCCGGCAGCCTCGCGCTGCTCATCGTCGGGCTCGCCGGGCTCATTGGCCTGGGAATACTCCGTCGACGCAGGACCGCCTGATCTTTCGTTTCTCCGGCACTTGAGGGCGTTTCAAGCGCAGTCGCGCACGGCGAGGCATCGTCGCCGTGCGCGACAACGAGCCATCCTTCGCCCGACGCCTTCGGATGCTCGCGCCGTTCCGCCACCAGCCCCCGTGCGTGAAACACTCACAAGAGCCAACTGCGCGCCGCTGCGCAGCGAAATGCGATACGAGGTGCAACGCGGGCCTGCCGGAGAGTCGAAGAGATATCCCTGATGACTCGATATTCTGGCGGAGAGGGGGAGATTCGAACTCCCGAGCCCCGTGAAGGGCTGCCGGTTTTCAAGACCGGTGCAATCAACCGCTCTGCCACCTCTCCGCATCGTGGGTGCTCGCTTGCCCGCGGATGCTACCAAATTGCGCCGACACCCTGCGCGGCGCACCCCCAAAGAGCCACAAGCGTCCTCTGCGGCCCTCGACCCGTCTTCCCGATCAGGCGCGGGCGCTCGGCCGCGACGAGACGAGAGCGTACCAGTCCGTCAGCCCGGCCGGTGGTTCGAGGTGAAGGCGGCGGGCGAAATCGACCACGACCAGGGCGTCTATGTCGGCAACACTGAAGTCCTTTCCGCACAGGAACGGGTCCGCCGAGACCGCCATGCCCGCGAGGCGCTCGAAGAACGCCTCGGCGCGCCGTTGCCCGCGCTGCGCGAGCTCCGGGATCTGGGCGTAGTCTTCCGGTCCGGTGAGCGCCCGGTCCTTCATGCCCGGCACCGAATTGCGCAGCCACTCGGCCACCGCGCCGAAGCCATCGGTCTCGATCCGCCACTGCGCGTCCGCGATCAAAGCCTTCTCCGCCGTGGATCGGCCCATCAGCGGCGGCTCGGGGTGGGTCTCCTCGAGATACCGCCAGATCGCGGCCGTCGAGCGAAACACGGTTCCATCATCGAGCTCCAGCGCCGGCACGGTGCAGTATGGATTCACCGCGCGAAAAGGCGGTTGCAGGTGCTCGCCGCTACGCAGATCGACCTGCACCGTGGGAAGCTCGATCCCCTTCTCCGCCAGAAATATCCGAACGCGCCGTGGCGATGGTGCCGTCGTGCAGTCGTACAGCTTCATGACATCAGGGCGCGGGGAGCTTCTCGAGTCCGCCGACATAGGGCCTGAGCGCCGCCGGCACGCCGACCGAGCCGTCGGCCTCCTGGTAGTTCTCCAACACCGCCACCAGGGCGCGTCCCACGGCCAGCCCGGAGCCGTTCAAGGTGTGCACGGGCTCGGGTTTGCCGCCTTCGGGGTTACGCCAACGCGCCTGCATGCGCCGCGCCTGGAACGCCTCGAAGTTGCTGCAGGAGGAGATCTCGCGGTAGCGGCGCTGGGAGGGCAGCCACACCTCCAGATCGTAGGTCTTGGCGCTGCTGGCGCCGATGTCCGCGGCGCACAGCGCCACCGTCCTGAAGGGCAGCTCCAGGCGCTTCAGCACCTCCTCGGCGTGCGCCGTCAGCTCCTCCAGCGCCCGGTAGGAGTCCTGCGGGCGCACGATCTGCACCAGCTCGACCTTGTCGAACTGGTGGCTGCGGATCATGCCGCGCGTGTCCTTGCCCGCCGCGCCCGCCTCGGAGCGAAAGCACGGCGTGTGGCAGACGAACTTCAGCGGCAGCGATTCGGCCGGCACGATCTGCTCGCGCACCAGGTTGGTGACCGGCACCTCGGCCGTGGGAATGAGATAGAACCCCTGCTCGCCGCGAACCGCGAACAGGTCCTGCTCGAACTTCGGCAGCTGTCCGGTGCCGCGCAGCGCCTGGCTCTGCACCAGATATGGCACGTACACCTCGGTGTAGCCGTGCTGCTGCGTGTGCAGGTCGAGCATGAACTGCCCGAGCGCGCGGTGCAGGCGCGAGACCAGCCCGCGCATGACCACGAAGCGCGCGCCCGATATGCGCGCGGCCGCCTCGAAATCCAGCCCTCCGAGGCGCTCGCCGATCTCGGCGTGATCCTTGGGCTCGAAGGCGAGCTCGCGCGGCTCGCCCCAGCGGCGCACCTCGAGGTTGTCCTGCTCGCCTCGGCCCTCCGGCACCGACTCGTGCAGCAGGTTCGGCAGAGCCCACTGCCAGCTCTCGAGCTCGGTCTGGACTTCCGTCAGGTTCCGCTCGGCGTCCGCGAGCTCGCCGGTGAGCTGCTCGCCGCGGACCAGGAGCGCCGACGCATCCTCGCCACGGCCCTTGGCCTTGCCGACCGCCTTGGCGTTGGCATTGCGCTCGGCGCGCACCCTGTCGGACTCGACCTGAGCGCTCTTGCGCCGCTCCTCGAGCGCACGGAAAGCCTCGACATCGAGCTCAAATCCCCGCCGCATGAGGTTGCGGGCGACGGTTTCGGGGTCTGCGCGCAGCAGCTTCGGGTCGATCATGCGTTCTTGTTCCTCAATCTCGCCAGCGCTTCCCCGATCTTGATCTCGAGCCCGCGCGGCACGGGACGGTAGTATCGCCTATCCGGCATCTCATCCGGCAGATAGCGCTCTCCGGCGGCGAAGGCGTCCGGCTCCTGGTGCGCATACCGATAGCCCTTGGCATAGCCCAGGTCCTTCATCAGCCGGGTCGGCGCATTGCGCAGCTTCAACGGCACGTCCAGTGTGCCGAAGCGCTCGACATCCTCCCGCGCCTCGCCCATGGCGACATACACCGCATTGCTCTTCGGCGCGCACGCCAGGTACACCACCGCGTTGGCGATCGCGAGCTCGCCCTCGGGACTGCCCAGCCGATCGTAGGCATCCCAGGCATCGAGCGTCAGGGCGAAGGCCCGGGGATCGGCCAGGCCGATGTCCTCTACCGCCATGCGCACGGCGCGGCGCGCGATGTACAGCGGATCGCAACCGCCGTCGAGCATGCGGCACAACCAGTACAGCGCCGCATCCGGATCGGTGCCGCGCACGGCCTTGTGCAGCGCCGAGATCTGGTCGTAGAACTGCTCGCCGCCCTTGTCGAAGCGCCGCCGCCCGCCGGTGGCCACTTCCTGCGCCACGGCGACGGTGATGGTGCGCGGCTGCGACTCGGACGCTTCGGCGAGGCTCGCGGCGAGCTCGAGCATGTTGAGCCCCCGCCGCGCATCGCCATCGGCCGCCTTTGCGATCAGCTCGATGGCCGCGGGCTCGGCTTCGAGCCCCTCCTCTCCCAGCCCGCGCTCCCGATCGGTGAGCGCGCTGCGCAGGAGCGAGGCGATGTCCGTCTCGCCGAGCGGCTTGAGCACATACACCCGGGCCCGCGACAGCAGCGCGCTCACGACCTCGAAGGAAGGATTCTCGGTGGTGGCGCCCACGAAGGTCAGGGTGCCGTCCTCCAGGTACGGCAGGAAAGTGTCCTGCTGAGTCTTGTTGAACCGATGCACCTCGTCGAGAAAGAGCAACGTGGACCGTCCACTCTGCGCACGCGCCGCGCGCGCCGCCTCCACCGCCGCCCGGATATCCTTGACGCCTGCCATGACGGCCGAAAGGGCGATGAACTGCGCGTTGGCGCGTTGGGCGATGAGACGCGCCAGCGTCGTTTTCCCCGTACCGGGCGGACCCCAGAGGATGAGCGAGTGCGGCCGTCCCGACTCGATCGACCGGCGCAGCGGCTTGCCGGGGGCGAGCAGGTGAGCCTGCCCCACGACCTCATCGAGCGAGCGGGGCCGCATGCGGTCGGCGAGCGGCCGCTGGGCATCGGGCGGGGGTGGCGCGCCCGAGCTCATTTTGCCGGCGTACCGATCACATCCACCCCCGGCGGCGGGCTGAATGTCAGGAGCTTGCCCGGCACCGGAACATTGACCTCGACGTGCTCGAAGACGATGGTCCCGATCTGCCCGAGCGTGTCCTCGAGGATCATCCGCCTCAGCGTGCCGTGGCGGAAGCCGAACAGCACGCTGCGAAAATCCGCACCGGAGGGATCCTTCGGCTCGACGAACACCCACTCAAGCCCCTGCCGCCGGCCCGCCGGGCGCTCCTTGAAGTGCTGGTGCACGTCGACGGTGCCCGAGAGCAGCATGGCCGGGGTCGCCGAAAGCGCCGCCGTGACCGGACGGACGGTCACCTGCTGAAGATCCCGGTCGTAGAACCAGACATTGCGCCCGTCGCCAACCATGAGCTGGCCGCCCCCCGAGGCGGTTCCGTCGGAGGCCAGCGGGCGGCTCTCCCAGCGGAATTTCCCCGGCCGCACGACGATGAGCGTGCCCGACGAGCGCGAGATCTCGCTCCCGTGGGCACCCACCAGGGTCTGACGGAAGCTCACCCGCAGGGTCTTCAGGTGGCGCAGGAAGCGATCGAGCTGCGTCGGCGCCGTGGGCGCCGACGCGGGGCTCGCCGGTTTCGCGGCCGCGAGCGCCGGCAGGGTCAGGCTGAGCGCGGCCGCCGCGAGCACGGCGGCCAGGCGCGAGGGGTGCGACATGGGATATCAGTCCTCCGGCCGGGCAGGCACCAGAACTTCGCGCGCGCCGTTCGACTGCAGCGGTCCGACCAGGCCCGCGAGCTCCATCGCCTCGAGCAGCCGCGCGGCACGGTTGTAGCCGATCTTCAGCCGCCGCTGCACATAGGAGATCGAGGGCTTGCGCTCACTCGTGACGATACGCACCGCCTCATCGTAGAGCGCATCCTGCTCCGGGTCGGCGATGGCGGCCTCGGCCTCCTCGCCCGGCAATCCCGGGATGGGCGCCTGCGGGCCGGTGAGCACCTCCTCGATGTAGTTCGGCGGCGCGCCCCGCTTCAGCGCCTGGACCACCCGGTGCACCTCCTGGTCCGACACGAACGCGCCGTGCACCCGCCTCGGCACCGCGGTGCCGGAGGGCAGATACAACATATCGCCGTGGCCGAGCAGGGTCTCGGCGCCCATCTGGTCGAGGATGGTGCGCGAGTCGACCTTGGCCGACACCTGGAAGGCGATGCGGCACGGGATGTTGGCCTTGATCAGACCCGTGATGACATCCACCGACGGCCGCTGCGTGGCGAGCACCAGGTGGATACCCGAGGCACGGGCCTTCTGCGCGAGGCGCGCGATCAGCTCCTCGACCTTCTTGCCGACGATCATCATCATGTCGGCAAGCTCGTCGATCACCACCACCACGTACGGCAGCGGCGTGAGGTTGGGGATCTGGCTCTGATCGATGCTCGGGTCGTTCGCGGCGCACTGCATCTGCACCGGATCGGCGATCGGCTTGCCCGCCTCGATGGCATCGCGCACGCGCCGGTTGAAGCCGGCGATGTTGCGCACGCCGAGCGCGGCCATCAGCTGATAGCGCCGCTCCATCTCCGCCACGCACCAGCGCAGCGAGTTCGCCGCCTCCTTCATGTCGGTGACCACCGGGGCCAGCAGGTGCGGGATGCCCTCGTAGACCGACAGCTCCAGCATCTTCGGGTCGATCATGATCAGGCGCACGTGCTCGGCCGTGGACTTGTACAGGAGCGAGAGCACCATGGCGTTGATGGCGACCGACTTGCCCGAGCCGGTGGTGCCGGCGATCAACAGGTGCGGCATGCGCGTGAGATCGGTCACCACGGGCACCCCGCCGATGTCCTTGCCGAGAGCGAGCGCGAGCGGCGAGTGGATGTCATCGTAGGCCTTGGAGCGCACGATCTCCCCGAGCGTGACCATCTCGCGCTTCTCGTTGGCGATCTCCAGCCCCATCACGTTCTTGCCCGGAATCACCTCCACGACTCGCACGCTCAGCACCGAGAGAGCGCGCGCCAGGTCCTTCGAGAGACTGGTGATCTGACTCGCCTTCACCCCCGGGGCGGGTCTGAGCTCGAAGCAGGTCACCACGGGGCCGGGCTGCACCGCCACGACCTCGGACTCGATGCCGAAGTCCTTCAATTTCATCTCGACCAGGCGCGAGAGCGCCTCCAGCGCCTCGGCCGAATACAGCGGCTCGCGCGGCGGCGGATCGTCGAGGAGCGACAGCGGCGGCAGCTCGTTCGCCTTGGGCGGGTCGAACAGCGGCACCTGCCGCTCCTTCTCGACCCGCTCGCTCTTCTCGATCCGGGGCTTGGGCGGCTCGATCCGCGGTGGCTGACGCGCCACCGTGCGCTTCTGCTCACCGGCCACGGACGCCTTGCGGGCCTCGCGGCGCTCGCGCCCCACGGCCCTGTCTTTCGCCGCAACGCGCCACTCGCGCAGCCACGCAACCGCCGCCCACGTCCAGGCGCCCAGCCGGTCCATGGTACGGAACCACGACACGCCAAAGCCCACCGACAGTCCCGCCATCCACGCGACCATCATGAGCAGCGTCGTGCCGAGATATCCGAAGGCCTTCTCGATCCCGCCGCCGGCCAGCGTGCCGACCACCCCGCCGGCGCCCTCGTGCAGCGTGCCGGTGCGCCAGTTGAGCGCCGCCAGGGCGCAGCTTGCAACCAGCAGGAGCACCATTCCGCCGGCGCGCACGGCCGTATTGGCCCGGGAAGCGCCCTCCCCGCCGCCGCCCCGGTGCGCCCGGTGCACGCGCCAGGCGCAGGCGGCCAGCATCGGCACCAGCAGGTAGGCGGGCCAGCCAAACAGGCCGAAAAGGGTATCGGCGAGCCACGCCCCGGCAGGCCCTATCCGGTCGTGCGCGTGATGCGAGACGCCGCTGTAGAAAAAGCCGCTGTCCACGCCGCTGTAGCTGGCGAGCGCGATGAGCAACACGACCGCGCCGGCGCCGATGGCGATGACGGCGCTCTCGCGCAGGCCGCGCGCCACGGCGGCACTGAAACGGACGGGTCGGCGCGAGAGTGCCTCGGATTGAGTCAAAGCCTGCGGCTCCACTTTTTGGAGAGTACGGTCCGCCGATTTTAGCGCAGTACCGCCGCGGACAGGCTTGGTAGTATGGGTGGGCGTCCCCGATGGGCGCCCGCGGGTCCGTATCGACCGCGAGGATCCCGCTCGCCAAAGTGAATCAGGAAGCGCCATCCATGACCGATACCCGGCACAGCCGACTCATCATCCTGGGCTCAGGCCCCGCTGGCTACAGCGCCGCGGTCTACGCGGCGCGGGCAAACCGCTCCCCGCTGCTCATCACGGGCGTGGAGGCCGGCGGGCAGCTCATGACCACCACCGACGTGGACAACTGGCCCGGGGACGTCGAGGGCCTGCAGGGCCCGCAATTGATGGAACGGCTGCGCCGGCATGCCGAGCGCTTTCATACCGAGATCGTGAGCGACCACGTGCACACCGCCGACCTCACGGTGCGCCCCTTCCGGCTCGCCGGCGACAGTGCCGCCTACACCTGCGATGCGCTGATCATCGCCACCGGCGCCGCCGCCAGGTACCTGGGGCTGCCTTCGGAGGAGAAGTTCCGCGGCCGCGGAGTGTCGGCCTGCGCCACCTGCGACGGGTTTTTCTTCCGCGGCCAGCGCGTCGCCGTCATCGGCGGCGGCAACACCGCCGTCGAGGAGGCTCTTTATCTTTCGCACATCGCCGCTCACGTGACGCTGGTGCACCGCCGCGACCGGCTGCGCGCCGAGAAGATCCTGCAGGACCGGCTGTTCCGCGAAGTCGAGGCCGGCAAGATCTCCGTGGTGTGGGATCACACCGTCGAGGAGGTGTTGGGCGATGCCCAGGGGGTCACGGGCGTGCGCCTGGTCCCGACCCGGGACGGCGCGAAGCGGGAGCTGGAGGTGACCGGCATGTTCGTGGCCATCGGCCACACGCCGAACACGGCGCTGTTCGCCGGGCAGCTTAAGATGCGCAACGGCTACCTCCAGGTCAAAGGCGGCGCGGAGGGCGGCGCGACCGCCACCAGCGTGCCGGGCGTGTTCGCCGCCGGCGACGTGTCGGACCCGATCTACCGCCAGGCCATCACCTCGGCCGGCTCGGGCTGCATGGCCGCGCTCGATGCGGACCGCTACCTGGAAACCCTGGAGAGTTGACCAGAGATTGCCGAGAGACTGCTCCGCGGAGGGCTTTCCCCGGGGAGTGAAAGACGGGAGGTCTTTCCCACAGCCTGCAGGGGCGTATTCAGTGAAGGTAGCGATCCACTCCAGCATCGATGAGATCGATCCGCGGCAGTGGAATGCCCTGACCGCCGGAGGCAATCCGTTTCTGCGGCACGAGTTCCTGGCCGCGCTCGAGCATGGCGGTTGCGTGGGTCCGGGTACCGGCTGGCTGCCGCAACTGCTGACGCTGAGCGATGCCCGGGGACTCGCCGCCGCGGCGCCCGCCTTTCTCAGGACCGACTCCTACGGGGAATTCGTGTTTGATTTCGCCTGGGCCGAGGCATACCTGCGCTGCGGGATCGAGTACTACCCCAAGCTCACCGTGGCGGTGCCTTTCACGCCGGCCGGCGGGCCGCGTCTGCTGGTGCGCACCGGGCTCGATCCGGCCTCCACGGCCCGAGGCGTGCTCGAGGCGCTCGAGACGCTCGCCACCGGCCAGGGCCTCTCCTCGGTGCACGCGCTGTTTCTCGACGAGCAGGGACGGTCGGCCTGCGAGCAGTCCGGCTGGCTGCTGCGCCGCGACTGTCAATTCCATTGGACCAACCGGGGCTATGCCAGCTTCGATCACTACCTCGGGACGTTCACGGCCGAGAAGCGCAAGAAGGCGCGCCGCGAGCGCCGCCGGGTGCGCGAGAGCGGCATTCGCTTCGAGACGCGCTTCGGCGGCGAGCTCGATGCGCCGCTGCTCGATCGCATCTACGCCTTTCATCGGGAGACCTTCCTGCGCCACGGACACGAGCCGTACCTCACCCGCGGGTTCTTCGAGGAAATCGCCCGCACGCTCGGCGACTCCCTGGTGGTGAAGATCGCCCGCCACGGACGCACGCCGGTCGCCGCCGCCATCTTCTTCTGGTGCCCCGAGGCGCTCTACGGCCGCTATTGGGGCGCATGCGCCGAGTATCACAGCCTGCACTTCGAGACCTGCTACCACCAGGGGATCGAATTCTGCATCGAGCGAGGCGTGAAACGTTTCGAGCCTGGCACCCAGGGGGAGCACAAAGTCAGCCGCGGCTTCGAGCCGCAGCTCACCTGGTCGGCCCATTACATCGCCGACCCGCGCTTCCGCGAAGCGATCCGCGACTTTCTGCGCCGGGAGGGCGGCCTGATCGACGAGTACGCCAGCGAAGTGCGCGAGCATGTGCCGTTCCGCACACCCGAGCCATGAAGACCATCACCTGGCTCTCGCCTCAGGATGCCCCGGAGTGGTTCCCGCCGCTCGAGCAGGCACTCGATGAGCCCTCGGGGCTGCTGGCCGCGGGCGGCGATCTGTCACCGCAGCGGCTGGTTGCCGCCTATGCCCGGGGCATCTTTCCCTGGTACTCGCCGGGCCAGCCGGTGCTGTGGTGGTCCCCCGATCCGCGTACCGTGCTGTTCCCGAAGGAATTCCACCTCAGTCGCAGCCTGTCAAAATCCATTAGAAACAAAGACTTCCGAGTTACTCTAAACGAAAACTTCGAAGCCGTGATCGATGCCTGCGCGGCGCCGAGATCACTTAGCCCGGGCACCTGGATCACCCCCGAGATGCGCACAGCCTATGTACGGCTGCACCGGTTGGGCTTTGCCCACAGCGTCGAAGTGCGGCGCCGGGGGCGGCTCGCCGGCGGCCTCTACGGAATTCGCCTGGGCGGGGTCTTCTTCGGCGAGTCCATGTTCAGCGCCGAGCGCGACGGCTCCAAGGTCGCCCTCGCCCATCTGGTCATGATGTGCAGCCACAACAGCATCGCGGTGATCGACTGCCAGCTCGCTTCCCGGCACCTCTCGAGCCTCGGGGCCCGCTCCATTTCCCGCATGCAATTCAAGGCGCTGCTGTCGCGCTGGGTCTGTCTCGAACCCTCCGGGCTCGCGCCGATCGAGCCCGTGCCGGCATCGTAAATTGCAGATGCGCGGCCTTTGTGCTGCAATTCGCGCCCCCCGAGAGGCAAAGGGCCATATGTCCAAAGAAGATGCGATCCAGATGGAAGGCGAGGTAGTGGAGACACTGCCGAACACGACCTTCCGCGTGAAGCTGAAGAACGGCCACGTGGTCACAGCCCATATCTCCGGAAAGATGCGTAAAAACTACATCCGCATTCTCACCGGCGATCAGGTCACCGTGGAAATGACTCCTTACGACCTGAGCAAGGGCAGAATCGTCTACCGCGGGAGATAATATTTTCATGCGCTGCGCGCAGGCCTAACGGGGCTCGCGAGCGAATCGCCCGGAGCGATTGGCTCGCGAGCCCCGCACATGCCGCGGCGCTGCGCGCCGTAAGAATCCCAGGTTAAGCCGTTACCTCGGGCTGCGGGGCGGGCGTGCATTCGAGATCGAGTCTCTCGCCGTTCTCCGCAACCGACACCCGCACCTGTCCGCCGCCGGCCAGGCGACCGAACAGCAGTTCCTCGGCGAGCGGGCGCTTGATGTACTCCTGGAGGGTGCGGGCCATCGGCCGGGCGCCCATCTTCGGGTCGTAGCCCTTCTCGGCGATCCAGCGCCGGGCCGCATCCTCGAGCACGATCGTCACGCCCTTCTCCTCGAGCTGCATCTCGACCTCGAGGATCAGCTTGTCCACCACCCGCTCGATGGTCTGCGGATCGAGGCTTGCGAACTGGATGACCGCATCGAGCCGGTTGCGGAACTCCGGGGTGAACAGACGCCGGATGGCCTCCATCCCATCGCTCGCGTTGTCCTGATGGGTAAAGCCGATCGACGGGCGGGCCATCTCCTGCGCGCCGGCGTTGGTCGTCATGACGATGATGACGTGACGGAAATCGGCCTTGCGGCCGTTGTTGTCGGTGAGCGTTCCGTGGTCCATCACCTGCAGCAGCAGGTTGAACACGTCCGGGTGCGCCTTCTCTATCTCATCGAGCAGCAGCACGCAGTGCGGGTGCTTGGTGACGGCCTCGGTGAGCAGCCCCCCCTGATCGAAGCCGACATACCCCGGAGGCGCGCCGATCAGCCTCGAGACCGTGTGCCGCTCCATGTATTCCGACATGTCGAAACGCAGGAACTCCACCCCGAGCACGATGGCGAGCTGGCGGGTGACTTCCGTCTTGCCGACCCCGGTGGGACCTGCGAACAGGAAGCTGCCGACCGGTTTCCTCTGGTCGCCCAGGCCCGAACGGGCCAGCTTGATGGCGGAGGTCAGCGCCTCGATCGCCCGATCCTGGCCGAAGATCACGAGCTTGAGGTTGCGCTCCAGGCTCTTGAGGATCTCCCGGTCCGATGTCGAGACGCTCTTGGGCGGGATACGCGCCATGCGGGCCACCACATCCTCGATATGGCCGACATCGATCGCGTTGGCGCGCTCGGCAACCGGCTTCAGGCGCTGGCGGGCGCCGGCCTCGTCCACCACGTCGATGGCCTTGTCGGGCAGGTGACGCTCGTTGATGTGCCGCGCGGCGAGCTCGGCCGCCGCCTTGAGCGCCTCGGTCGTGTAGGTGATGCCGTGATGCTCCTCGAAGCGGCCCTTGAGCCCGAGGAGAATCTCCACCGTCTCGGCCACCGAAGGCTCGGTCACGTCGATCTTCTGGAAGCGCCGCGCGAGCGCGTGATCCTTCTCGAAGATGCCGCGGTATTCCTGGTAGGTGGTCGAGCCGATGCAGCGGATCTCGCCGTTGGTGAGCACCGGCTTGATCAGGTTCGAGGCGTCCATCACGCCGCCGGAGGCCGCTCCGGCGCCGATCACCGTGTGGATCTCGTCGATGAACAGGATCGCCCCCGGGATCTTCTTCAGCTCCGCGATCACTCCTTTGAGGCGTTTCTCGAAATCGCCCCGGTACTTCGTCCCGGCGATCAGCGCCCCCATGTCCAGGGCGAAGATCGTGCAATCGGTCAGCACCTCGGGCACCTGGTTCTCGACGATGAGCCGGGCGAGCCCCTCGGCGATGGCGGTCTTGCCCACCCCGGCTTCTCCGACGTACAAGGGGTTGTTCTTGCGGCGGCGGCAGAGGATCTCGATGGTGCGCTCGACCTCGAGCTTGCGGCCGATGAGCGGATCGATGCGCCCCTGCTGGGCCAGGCGGTTCAGGTTGGTGGTGTACTTCTCGAGCGCGCTGCCGCCCTCCTCGCGCTCCTCGCCCTGTGATTCCTCGGCGCCTTTCTCTTCGGCGAGCTTCGAGAGCCCGTGCGAGATGTAGTTGACCACATCGAGACGGGTGACGTGCTGGCGGTTGAGCAGGAACACGGCGTGGCTCTGCTTCTCGCTGAAGATGGCGACCAGAACGTTCTCCACCCCGACTTCCTTGCGGCCGCTCGACTGCACATGGAACACGGCCCGCTGCAGCACCCGCTGGAAGCCGAGCGTCGGCTGCACTTCCCGCTCGGCCCCCTCTGACACCTTGGGCGTCGACTGGTCGATGTGCTCCTTCAGCTCGTCGCGCATCTGGCCGAGATCGGCACCGCAGGCGCGCAGGATCTCGCGCACCTTGGGCGTATCGAGCACGGCGAGCAGCAGGTGCTCGACCGTGAGATACTCGTGACGGGCCTCACGCGCCTGATGGAAGGCGTCGTTGAGGCAGTATTCAAGCTCATTGGACAGCACGGTTCACGCCTCCTGCCGGTCAGGTCTCTTCCAGTGTACACATGAGCGGGTGCTGGTTGTCCCGCGCATAGGTGGTCACCTGGGCGACTTTGGTTTCCGCGATCTCGAAAGTGAATACCCCGCAGACCCCCTTACCCTGGGTATGCACCTCGAGCATGATACGCGTGGCCGCCGGACGGTCGAGGCTGAAGAACTTTTCCAGCACATCGACGACAAAGTCCATCGGGGTATAGTCATCATTGAGGAGCACCACCCGGTACAGCGGCGGAGGTTTGACCTCGGGCCGCGCCTCTTCGACGAGGACCCCGGTATCGGGACGGGTGGGGTGAGGGTCGGACATAGGGTCTTTATAGGGAGCCACAATCCGCAACACAAGTCTACCCGGCAGCAGGGGATGATGGGGTCTCTCGGGGGGTAGAGCGCCTTCCTCCGCCCCATTGAGAAACAATTGCTTGAGAGCACAAGCGGCAGCCCCATATCATTAGTCGCCGGGGTATCTTTTTCGGATGTGGACACCGCCCGGCGGGGGCGATTTACGGACTGTAAGATCTATTCGACGAAATTTGATCCACGGCACACTTAGCATGCCAAAGTACCGATGAGCACCACGTCCTGGCTCGAGGGACTCAAGGGGGCCGAATCCTGGCGCACCCTGCTCGCGCGTCGCGGGCCGGTCCTGGCCGCCGGGGCCCTCGCGCTCGCCCTGGCCGCGCAGGCGGCCATGATCGTGACGGACCTGGCCGGCGCTGGCGCACCGCCCCCGGGCGCCGTCACGGCTCCGTGGCGGCCTCACGGCAACGCCGTGAACCTGGCGGCGATCATCAACAGCCACCTCTTCGGCCGCGCCCCGCCGACCGCCGGCCCGGCGGGTGCCGATGCGCCCCGGACGACGCTTCCCCTGGTGCTGACTGGGGTCATCGCCGCCGACGATCCGCACACCGGCATGGCCATCCTCGGGCCCAGCGCCCAGACGGCCAAAGTGTACGAAGTCGGCGACAGCATCCCCGGGGGAGCGCGGCTCGACGCGGTGCTGCCCCGGAAGGTGCTGCTGAAGCGCGGCGGGCAACTCGAATCTTTGGCGTTGCCTCGGCAGACACTGAGCGCCCCGCCGCCGGCCGGACCTCGCCTGGGAGCTGCGCCCGGGGCCGCGCCCAGGTTCGTGGCGCACATGCGCGAGCTGGTCGCTCGCCGGCCGGGGATCCTCGCGGACCTGCTGCGCCCGGAGCCGGTGTTCTCGCACGGCAGGCAGCTCGGTTACCGGGTGTATCCCGGGAAGGACCCGCGGGCCTTCAAACAGCTCGGACTGAAGGCCGGGGACCTGGTCACGGCGATCGACGGCACGCCGCTCACCGATCCGACTCAGGACCAACAGATCCTCAGCACCCTCGGCTCATCGAGCCAGGCCACCGTCACCGTGCTGCGCAACGGCCACCGGCAGGTGGTCACGCTCAACCTGGCCCAGGTCGAGCAGGCCGCGCAGTCGCTCACCACCTCGCAACCCGGGCAGACCACGCCGGCGGGCGCGAGCAAGCACCGCTCGCCATTCTGGTCGGCCCAACATCCCCAACACTCAAAGTGAGGACCACCGAGTGAAAGGTTTCCGCTTGCTCGCCTGCTGCCTGATCGCTCTGGCGCCCATGTTGTGCCGGGCAGCCCCGCCGAGCACGGCGGACATCACGCCCAACTTCCGCAGCACCTCCATCCGCAAGATCGCCCAGGCGGTGAGCATGGTGACCGGCAAGGACTTTATCCTCGATCCGCGGGTCAACGCCCAGGTCACGATGTACTCGTCCACGCCGCTGTCCCCGCCGGCGTTCTACCAGGCGTTCCTGGCAATCCTGCAGGTGTACGGGTTCATCGCCGTGCCGGCCGGTCACGGCATCGTCAAGATCATGCCGAGCGCCCAGGCGCGCACCATGCCCTCCATCGATCTGCCGCGGCACGTGAGCGCGACCTCCGATGAGATCGTCACCCAGGTGATCGCGGTCAAGAACGTGAGCGCGGCGGAGCTGGTGCCGATCCTGCGGCCGATGATCCCCGAGTGGGGGCATCTGGCGGCCTATCCCCCGTCCAACATCCTGATCATCTCCGACCGCGCGAGCAACGTTCACCGGATGATGCAGATCATCCGGCGCATCGATCGCATCGGCAACCAGGACGTCGATGTCATGCCGCTGCAGAATGCCTCGGCCGACCAGGTGGTGCGCGTGATCGATCAGCTCTCCCAGGGACGGGGCGGCGCGCAGATGGGCCGCTCCTTCAAGGTCGTGGCCGATGAGCGTAACAACAGCGTGCTGATCAGCGGCGATCCGGCCGAGCGGCTGCGCATCCGCGCCCTGGTGGCCGAGCTCGACACGCCCTCGAGCTCGGGCGGCAATACCCGCGTGATCTACCTGCACTACGCCAACGCCAAGAAACTCGCGCCAAAACTCAAGGAGCAGATGAGCGAGCTCGCGGCCCTGGCCGGCGCCGAGACCACCGGCAAGAGCCCGAAGGCCGCGGCGGAGAAAAACGCCCTCGTCTGGGCGGACCCGGACAACAACGCGCTGATCATCACCGCGCCGCCGAAGCTGATGCGCACCGTCCTCGACATCATCACGAAGCTCGACATCCGCCGGCCGCAGGTGCTGGTGCAGGCCATCATCGCCGAGGTGAACGTCGACAAGACCGACGACCTCGGCGTGAACTGGGCGGCCTTCTCCCAGAGCGACAAGCTGCCGCTCGGCGGATTCGTCGAGCCGGTCGGCGGCTCGAGCATCGTCGACCTGATCGATGCGGGCCTGAGCAAATCGATCTCCACCTCGCTGCTGGAAGGCACCACCATCGGCATCGGCACGATCTCGACCGGCGGGGTGTCGTTCGCGGCCATGCTGCGGGCGCTGCGCGGTAACAGCGACACCACCATCCTGGACACGCCCTCGGCCACCACCATGGACAATCAGCAGGCGGTGCTCAAGGTCGTCCAGGAAGTGCCGTTCGTCACCGGCCAGTACACCAACGCCTCGACGGTCAGCAGCGGCACGGTGACACCGTTCCAGACGGTGCAGCGCGAGGAGGTCGGCACCATCCTCAAGGTCACCCCCACCATCTCCGCGGCCGCCGATGCGGTGATGCTGAAGATCTCGGTCGAGAGCTCGAGCGTCGCGACGACCTCGACCTCCGCGATCGATCCGACCACGAACAAGCGCAGCATCACCACCAACGTACTGATCAAGAACGGCGGCATCGTGGTGCTCGGCGGACTGATCGACCACGAGCAGAACCGCAGCCACCAGAGCGTCCCGTACGTCGCCGACATCCCCATTCTGGGCTGGCTGTTCAAGGCGCGCAACGACACCGCCAAGCGCAACAACCTGATGATCTTCATCAAGCCGACCATTCTGCGCGACCAGAATCAGACCGCCCTGCAGACCGGCCGCACGTACGAGTTCATGCGCCGGCAGGAAAACACCATCCCGCCGGAGAGCTTCCCGCCGCTGCTGTACGGCGAGCCGCGCCCGCAGTTGCCGCCGCTGCCGGAGCAGACCCGCAAGGCCGCCGCCCAGGCCGCCAAGCCGCAGCCGAAATCCCACACGCCTCCCAACGCGAAACCGCAGTCGAAGCCGCAGCCGTGAGCGACCCCAGTCCCATCGAGGAGATCTATCCGGCGGCCGCTGACGCAACCGCGAGGGATGGGGCGCACGAGAGTCGGACGGAGCCTCGCATCGAGCCGCCCGCCCTGGCGCCGCGCCTGCCATTCGCCTTCGCCAAGCGGCACGGAGTGCTGGTGAGACGCCTGTTGGAGGATGCCGCCGAGTGCGTCTACCGCGAGCGCGCCTCGCCGCTCGCGCTCGCCGAGGCGCGCCGGTTTCTCGGCCGGCCGCTGCAGTTGACGCGCGTGTCCGAGGAGGAATTCGACCTGCTGCTGCGCCAGGTGTACGAGGCCGGCTCCGACGCGATGCAGGCGGTCGAGGGTCTGAGCGGGACCGAAGACCTCGCGCACCTCGCGCAGGAATTGCCCGAGCAGGCCGACCTTCTCGACAGCGACGACGATGCGCCCATCATTCGCCTGATCAATGCCGTGCTCACCCAGGCCGTGAAGGAGAACGCCTCGGACATCCACATCGAGCCGTTCGAGAACCGGCTGGTGATGCGCTTCCGGGTCGACGGGGTGTTGCGCGAGGTGCTGCAGGCGAGGCGCGCGGTGGCTCCGCTCGTGGTCTCGCGCGTCAAGGTGATGGCCAAACTCGATATCGCCGAGAAGCGCCTGCCGCAGGACGGGCGCATCAGCCTGAGGATCGCCGGGCGCGCGGTCGATGTGCGTGTCTCGACCATCCCGGCCGGCTACGGCGAGCGCGTGGTGCTGCGTATCCTCGACAAGCAGGCCGGGCGGCTCGATCTGACCTCCCTCGGCATGAGCCACGAGACCCAGTCGCTGGTCGATGAGCTGATCCACAAGCCGCACGGCATCCTGCTGGTCACCGGCCCCACCGGCTCGGGCAAGACCACCACGCTCTATGCCGCGCTCGAGCGCCTCAACGATCACACGCGCAACATCATGACCGTCGAGGATCCGATCGAGTACTACATCGACGGCATCGGCCAGACACAGGTCAACACCAAGGTCGAGATGACCTTCGCACGGGGGCTGCGGGCCATCCTGCGCCAGGACCCCGACGTGGTCATGATCGGCGAGATCCGCGACCTCGAGACCGCGCAGATCGCGGTGCAGGCGAGCCTCACCGGGCACCTGGTGCTCTCGACCCTGCACACCAACACCGCCGCCGGCGCGATCACGCGTCTGCGCGACATGGGTATCGAGCCCTTCCTGCTCTCCTCGAGCCTGATCGGCGTGCTCGCGCAGCGCCTGGTGCGGGTACTGAATCCCGAGACCCGCCAGCCCTTTCACGCCGGCGAGTACGAGCGCCGGCTGCTCAACGTCCCGGCCGGGGAGCCCTCGCCGCTGCTTTACCGTACGGGGCGGGATACCGCGGGCGGCTACCGGGGCCGCTCGGGGATCTACGAGCTCGTCGTCGTCGACGAGCTGATGCGCACCATGATCCACGATGGGGCGAGCGAGCAGGATATCGAGCATCATGCGCGGCTCACGACCCCCTCGATCCGCGAGGACGGCCGCGGCAAGATCCTGCGCGGTGAGACCACCCTCGAGGAAGTGCTGCGGGTGACACGGGAGGATTAGACCGTGGGCGCGTTCGAGTACACGGCGCTCGATGCCACCGGCAAGGAGCGCAAGGGCATCCTGGAAGGCGACACGCCGCGGCACATCCGCCAGCAGCTGCGCGAGCGCTCGCTCCTGCCGGTGGACGTGAGCGAAGTGGCGCGCAAGGAGGCCGGCCGCCGCGGCGCGTTCGGAATCCCCCGCCGGGTGTCCCCGGCGGATGTGACCCTGCTCACCCGGCAGCTCGCCACTTTGGTGCGCGCGGGCCTGCCGCTCGAGGAATCGCTCCTGGCCGTCTCGCAGCAGACCGAGAAGCCGCGCGTACAGAGCATCCTTCTCGGCGTGCGCGCCAAGGTGATGGAGGGGCATACGCTGGCCGACGGGCTCGCGGAGTTTCCGCGCGTGTTCCCGGAGATCTACCAGGCCACGGTCTCCGCCGGCGAGCAGGCCGGCCATCTCGACAACGTGCTCGAGCGGCTCGCCGAGTACACCGAGAGCCGCGAGCAGATCCGGCAGAAGATCCTGGCGGCGATGCTCTATCCGATCGTGCTCACGGTCATGTGCTTCGTCATCGTCTCGGCGCTGCTGACGTTCGTGGTACCGAAGGTGATCTCGGTGTTCGAGGCGAGCAAGGCGCAGCTGCCGCTGATCACCCGGATGCTGATCGCCACCAGCCACTTCCTGCGCGGCTACGGTCTGTGGCTGGTGATCGCGGCGGTCATTGCGGTGATCGCATTCAGGCGCTGGCTGCGCAACCCGCAGTCCCGCCGCCGCTTCCACCGGCTGGTGCTCACGCTGCCGCTCGCCGGCAAGCTGGTGCGCGGGTTCAACACGGCGCGCTTCACCCGCACTTTCAGCATCCTCACGGCCAGCTCCGTGCCGGTGCTCGAGGCGCTGCGCATCTCCGGAGAGGTGGTCACGAGCCTGCCGATGCGCGATGCCGTGCTGGAAGCGGCCGAGCGGGTGCGCGAGGGCGCCCCCATCGGCCGCTCGCTGGCGGTGAGCCGGCTGTTTCCGCCCATGACCATTCACCTCATTTCGAGCGGCGAGTCGAGCGGGGAGCTCGAGGCCATGCTTGCCCAGGCCGCCGACAGCCAGGACCGGGAGCTCGACGCGCTCATGGCCGCCATGGTCGGGCTCTTGGGTCCCCTGCTGATCGTGGCGATGGGCCTGTTCGTCATGGGCATCGTTTTTGCAATGCTTCTGCCGATCTTCCAAATGGACGACTTGATTCACTGAACAGCCCGTTGCGCTCGGTCCGGCTTGTGCTTTAATTTTTCGCACCCTGCGGGACAGGGGTTGGTGTGTCGCATGAGCGAGAAATCCGAATCGGACGACTTTGAAGACGAAGACGAGCCGGAGGTCGAAGAGAGCGACGACGACCTGGATCAGGTCATCAAGGATTTCGACCTGTCCAAGCAGCGCCGCGGCGGCCACAAGACGGGCGATCCGGCCTGGCGCAGGCTGGAGCGGCTGCTCGAGGAGAAGCTCACGGCGGAGCTCACCAGCGATTTCAACGACTACGACATCGGCGACGGTCCGGGGCCGAGGAGGTCGCGCCGCAGGAAGGGCTAGTGGAAATCCCGGGAGCGCGTCAGCAGCCCGCCCAGGAGCGTTGAGCGGTCGATGAGCCGCCGGGCCACCAGGTGCGCGACGCCCTCCTGGCGCTGCAGCCGGCCGTGCACCTCCAACAGCCGCGAATCGACCAGGGCCCGGCGGTATCGCTCGCCGACCCGCTCCCACACGATGACATTCACCTGACCGGTCTCGTCCTCCAGAGTCAGAAACATCACCCCATTGGCCGAGGGCGGCCGCTGGCGCGCGAGCACGATGCCGGCGGTGCGCACCCAACTGCCATGCTCGAGGCGCACGACCTCGCCGGCGCCGCTGAGGCCGGCGTCGTGCAGCGGTCCGCGCAGCAGCGCCAGGGGATGGCGCCCGAGCGTCAGCCCCATCGAGGCGTAATCCGCGACGATGCCTTCGCCTTCGGTGGGGGCGGCGAGCAGGGGGCTGGGCTGCGCATCGTCCGCTCCTGCGGCATGCGCCGCAACGGTCGCGGACGTCTCCAACGGCAGCGCGCTTTCCGTTCCCGCCACGTCCCAGAACGCCAGATGCCGGTTGCCGCTCAAGGAAGCGAGCGCCCCGGCGGCGGCCAGCGCTTCCAGGTCGCCGCGGTCGAGCCCGGCGCGGCGGGCCAGATCCTGCACGCCGGCGAAGGCGCGTTGCCGGCGCGCCTCGGCGAGGCGCTTCGCCCCGTTGCCGGAGAGCCCCTTCACCAGGCGCAGCCCCAACCGCAGCGCCGGCTCGCCATCGTCCATCGGCTCCAGCGTGCAATCCCAATCGCTCTCGCACACGTCCGCGGGACGGACCTCCACCTCGTGCGAGCGCGCATCCCGCACCAGCTGCGCCGGCGCGTAAAAGCCCATCGGCTGGCTGTTGAGCAGCGCCGCGGTGAACGCCGCCGGCTCGTGATATTTGAGCCAGGCCGAGTCATAAGCCAGCAGCGCGAAGCTCGCCGCATGGGCTTCCGGAAATCCGTACTCGCCGAATCCCTGCATTTGCTGATAGATGCGTTGCGCGAACTCCTCGGTGTAGCCGCGGGATGTCATCCCCAGGAGAAGCTTGTCGCGGAAGTGCCCGATCCCGCCGGTGCGCTTCCAGGCGCCCATGGCCCGGCGCAGCCGGTCCGCCTCCCCGGGCGTGAAGCCCGCCGCGACCACGGCCAGGCGCATCACCTGCTCCTGAAAGATCGGCACCCCGAGGGTGCGGCTCAGGACACCCTCGACCGCCTCGCTCGGATAGCTCACCGCCTCGTGTCCCTGGCGGCGCCTGAGATACGGATGCACCATGTCGCCCTGGATGGGGCCCGGGCGGACGATGGCCACCTCGATGACCAGGTCGTAGTACCTCCGCGGCCGCAGACGCGGCAACATCGCCATCTGCGCGCGGGACTCGACCTGGAACACTCCGACCGTATCGGCGCGCGAGATCATCTCGTACACCCGGGGGTCCTCGGCCGGCAGCGCCCCGAGCTCGTGGCGGACGCCGCGGAAGCGATCGATCAGGTCGAACGCCTTGCGCAGCGCCGTCAGCATGCCGAGCGCCAGCAGGTCGACCTTGAGCAGACCCAGGGCATCGAGGTCGTCCTTGTCCCATTGCACCACGGTGCGCCCTTCCATCGTCGCGTTCTCGACGGGCACCAGCTCATCGAGCCGGCCGGCGGAGATCACGAAGCCGCCGACGTGTTGGGACAGGTGCCGCGGAAAGCCCGGGAAGGCGGTGAGCTCGCGCGCCAGCGGCAGCAGGCGCTCGAGCACCGGGTCGTCCGGATCGAAGCCCGCCTCGCGCAGCCGCTGCGCGAGCACATCGCCCCCGTCCCACCACTGCATGGCCCCGGCGAGCCGTGCGCACCGCTCGGGAGCGAGCCCGAAGGCCTTGCCGAGGTCGCGCAGCGCGCTGCGGGGCCGGTACATGATCACCGTCGCGGCGATGGCCGTGCGCTCGCGGCCGTACTTGTCATAGACGTACTGTATGACCTCCTCGCGCCGCTCGTGCTCGAAGTCGATGTCGATGTCGGGCGGCTCGTTGCGCTCCTTGGAGATGAAGCGCTCGAACACCAGTTGCGCGCCGCGCTGCGGATCGACCGCGGTCACTCCCAGGCAATAGCACACCCGCGAGTTGGCGGCCGAGCCCCTCCCCTGGCAGAGAATCCCGCGGCTGCGCGCGAAGGCGACGATGTCGTGGACGGTGAGGAAATACGGCTCGTAGCGCAGCTCCGCGATCAGGGCGAGCTCGTGCTCGAGGGCGGTGCGCTCGCTCGGGGGGATGCCCCGCGGCCAGCGGCGGCGGGCGCCCTCCTCCGCGAGCCTGCGCAGATGAGTCGCCGGAGTCTGTCCCGGCGGAACCAGCTCGCGCGGGTACTCGTACCGCAGCTCATCCAGCGAGAAAACACAGCGCTGCGCGATGCTCACGGTCTCATCGAGCAGCTCGCGCGGATAAAGCCTGCCGAGCCGCCCGCGCTCGCGCAGGTAACGCTCGCCGTTGGGATGGAGGCTGTTGCCGGCCTGCGCGATGGGCACGTTGAGCCGGATGGCGGTGAGCGCATCCTGAAGCCTGCGGCGCGAGCGCACATGCATGTGGACATCGCCGCCGGCGACCAGGCGCAGACCGGTCTCACGGCCGATGCGCTCCAGGGCCTCGAGGCGCTCGCGGTCGGCGCCGCCGCGCAACAGCTCCACGGTGATCCAGACCTGGCCGGGGAAGCGCTCCGCGAGCCACCGCGCCTCGGATGCGCGCGGCGGCTCGCCGGGCAGCCACAGGATCAGGCAGTGCTCCAGGAGAGCAAGGTCGGTCCGTTCCAGGCGGTAGCCACCCTTGGCGGCGGCGCGGCGGGCCCGGGTGATGAGCCGGCAGAGCCGGCCGTAGCCGTGCCGGTCGGTCGCGAGCGCGACCACCCCGAGACCACACGTCAGCCGCAGTTCCGAGCCGATGATGAGCTTCAGGCCCTGCTCCTTCGCCGCGACATGGGCGCGCACGACGCCACTCACGGAGCACTCGTCGGTGAGGGCGAGCGCCGCGTAGCCGAGCGCCGCCGCCTGCGTGACCAGGTCCCGAGGGTGGGAGGCGCCGCGCAGGAAGGTGAAGTTGCTCAGGCAATGGAGTTCGGCGTACCTGACCGGCATGACTCACGAACCGTTCGGTGTCTGACCGTCACGCGAAAACCCCGTGCAGGAACCACCGGTGCGGCGGGTTGCGCTCGCGGAAGATCCACAGCCGGCGTCCGTGGGTGTCGAGCGCGGTGTAGTAATCGCGCGCGACCTCCGCCCCATCCCACCACCCCGTCTCGATCCGCTCGGGCTCGCTCGCCAGGCGCAGCCCGCCGCGGTATCTCGGCAGGCCGTCACGCTCGGTGAGCCGCCGTGGCGAGGGCAGCAGCCAGAGGGGGCGCAAGAGATGCCGCGTGTCCCGGGACGTGCGCTCGGGATCGCCACGCGATGCGCTTTCGACCCTCGGCGGGCTTTCCGGCTCCGTGGCCCGCCAGGCCGCCTCCGGCCGGTGATCGCGCAGGCACGCGAGGCCATGGACCGCCTCGGACCCCAGACGGGCGCGCAACCGCTCGATGAGCTCAGGCGAGCCCGCCCCCGGCGAGCCGCCCTGCTCGCCGGGCTGCCAAAGCCCGTCGGATGACAACACACGCGGCACCGGCAACCCCGAGCGCAGCTCGCAGGCGCACACCGGCGCGGGCAAAGACAGCGTATCGAGACGCTCACCGAGCAGCTCCGCGAGCCGCCGCGCATCGGAAAGCGGCGCGGCGAGCCGCAGTGTGCCGAGGCTCGGCGGATGGCCGCGGTGCCACAGACGGCACTCGAGCGTCAGCACACCGCACTGGCGCGCCTCGAGGAATCGCTCGAGCTCACCGAGCAGCGGACCGAGCGCGCCGAGCAGCGCCGTCCGGCTCTCCAACTCGAAGGACAGCTCGCGACGGCGGCGGAAGCGCAGGCGGACCTCGAACCGCTCCCGTGGATCGCCCGCACGTCCCGTCAGGCGGTCGAGGTCCTCGAGCCGGGCGGCCCCGAATCGCTGCGCGAAGCCCGCCCGGGGCAACCGCAACGCCTGACCGACGGTGCGCACGCCGATGCACGCCAGACGATCGAGCAGCTTGGTCGGCCATCGCAACGCCTCGAGCGGCAGGGGGGAAAGCTGCCCGATGAGCCGCGCCGGATCCAACACCACCAGGGACCTGCCGGCGCGCGCAGCGGTCAAAGCGGCCAGCGGTGTCGGCGCGAACGCCAGCGTGCCCCGCAGACCACAGTGCGCGCACGCCGCATCCATCTCGCGCCTGAGGCCATCCACTCCCCCGAACAGATGCAGGCTCCCCTTGACCTCGAGCAGCAGAGCATCGGGAGGCTCCAGTGCGACGCGCGGCGTGAGCCGCCGGGCCAGTGTGGCCAGGCGCGTCAGTGCCGGCGACGGCCCCTGCCCGGTCCGCGCCTCACCGGCCGGCACTTGCACCCCCAGCCAGAGCTCTACGGAGAGCGCCTGCGCAGCGCCGGCGGGCTTCGCCGCCCGAGGCGGGGCAGCGGTCCTGAGCGGCACCGGCCGAGCGGGACGCTCCGGCGCACCCGGTGCGAACAGATCCGCGCTCTTTTGAGCTTTCATGTCGGCTCCGCGGAGTCGGCCCGGACCGTCCACTTCAGATCGATCGCGCCCCGCGCGCCGCCCCGGCTCTTCAACAGCGTGACCCGCACCCCGCCGTCGAGCGGCTCGACGCCCACCCGCAAGAGCGCCTGCGAGGCTTGCCGGGACTCCCTGCGGGAGCGGAACAACACCCCGAGCGTGTTGCCACGCTGTGCGGCCAGATGCAGACGGCGAATCTGCCGGGGTCGAGGCTGCCGCGCCCAGGCGAAAGCGATATCACAGGCACTGGAGCCGAGCGCCTGCTCGAAAGCCCACAGGAAGGCCGGCCGGGCGGCGCTGCGGGGGATCCGCACGACGAGCAGCCGATCGAGAGCGATGCCGTGAGCCTCGAGAGCGGGCGCGAAGGGTTGCAGGGGCGGTGCCACCCATGCGCACCAGCGCGCACCCGGCCGGCGCGTCAAGGTCGCAAGCGCCGGCATGAGAAGCGAGAGCTCTCCGATCCCGAGACGGGAGGGGAGGATTTCGATCAGGCCGGCCTGCGGCCAGCCCCCGCCGGGCAGTCCCTCGTCGAGGGCCGGGAAACCGCTCGGCCAGACCGGCATCCGGGCCGCGCGGCCCGCGCGCCAGATGGCCGGATGCTGAAGCAGCCGGGTGAGTTCCTCGCGCCTATCCAACGGCGGGGAAGGCGCTTCACCGGATGCGGAAAAATCGGCGGACACGGGCAGACTCGGACAAAAAACCCTCAACGCCCCCACTGCCCGTGGGGACAGCCCTCGAGGCCGGCGGGCGCCTCTTACATCAGCCCGTGGCTCTTTCCCCGGCGCAGCACCCCGACCACGATGCCCTCGATGAGCAGATCCTTCTCTCTCAGGTCCACCCGGATGGGCTCGAAGTCACTGTTCTCCGGCAGCAGCCAGACGATGGAGCCTTCCTGACGATAACGCTTCACGGTGACCTCGTTTTCCAGCCGCGCCACCACGATCTGACGGCTGCGCACCTCGGGAGTGCGATGCACCGCGACCAGATCTCCATCGAGGATGCCGGCGTCCTTCATGCTCATACCAATGACTTTGAGCAGGTAGTGCGGCCTCGGCTGGAACACGGCGGGATCGATCTGCAGCCGGGTCTCGATATTCTCCTCGGAGAAGATCGGCTTGCCGGCGGCGACCCGGCCGATGAGCGGCAAGCCCATCTGCTCGCGGATGGTGTCCTTAAGCTGGATGCCGCGCGAGGCTCCCGGCACCAGGGCAATGACCCCCTTGCGGGCCAGCGCACGCAGGTGGTCCTCGGCCGCATTGGGCGAGCGGAAACCGAGCTCTCGGGCGATCTCGGCCCGGGTCGGAGGCATGCCGGAATGGGTAATGAAGCGCTGGATGAGACGCAGAACCTGCATCTGGCGGGGGGTCAGGTCGGACATCGTGGCTACCTGTGCGCTTATCCAATGCTGTAATTATATCCATATCCGTGCCTGCCGCAAGCCCCCTGCTCCCGAGGTATCCTCAAATGCCTCCCGGACGCCCGCGGCGCCTCCGGGCGCCTCGCCCAAATCCATTGCCACCGCGCACTGTCATTCCAGTGTCGGCACGCTGAACTTCACCGTGGACTGTTCCGCCAACTCGGCCCGCCGCGCGTATTCATTCAGCGACCATTCATCTGCCTTTATTTACCTTGTCCCCATGCGTTCCGGACGTCGCTGCCGCCACCGCGGCTCGCTCTTCTGAAACACGTGAGTGTTTCTTCGTATCGCGATAAAATGAGGTGGGCTAGGGTTGCATTCCTACCGTAAATTTGTTGGACTTGCGTACTTGCGTGTGGAGCGCTCCACCGCGGTTCGCCTGCATCTTTTCAAGATTTCCTGAATCAACAACCCCAAGGGGACTTTATGAAGTACGCGAGCGTAGTGAAGGTGGCCGCCGTTGCGGCGGTCGTGGTCGGTCTCGCCGGCTGCCAAGATCTGACTCCCATCAAGACCGATATCGCCAATCTGAAGTCACAGGTCGCTCAGTTGCAGACCCAGGTGTCGGCCAACCAGAGCGCTGCCGAGAAGGCCGACGGCGCCGCCCAGGCCGCCAGCCAGAAGGCCGACGCCGCGCAAAGCACCGCCAACCAGGCGCTCGCTCTGGCCCAGTCGAACCAGTCGGCCATCAATGCCACCAACGAGAAGATCGACCGCATGTTCAAGCGCTCGATCTCCAAGTAAAAGCACTTCCGCTTTTGCGACAAACGCCGCGCGTTGCGCGGCGTTTTTTTTTGTTTGACCAGCCCGAAGCCGCGGGCGGCTTCAGGCAAAACCGCGCGTCACGCGGCATTTTTCTGGTTCGACCAGCCCGAAGCCGCGGGCGGCTTCAGGCAAAACCGCGCGGTGCGCGGCCATGCGTGACGCGTGTGCCGGCCGGACCGGCCGCCCGCGCGGCGCTTGCCGTCAATACCGAACCAGGCCCGAGCCCCAGGTGAACCCGCCGCCGAACGCCTCGAGCAGCAGCAGCTGCCCGCGCCTGATCGTGCCCGAGCGCACGGCGGTATCGAGCGCCAGCGGCACGGATGCAGCCGAGGTGTTGCCGTGCTCCTGAACGGTGGTGATCACCCGCTCCATCGGCAGATCGAGCCGGCGCGCCGTGGCCTGGATGATGCGCAGATTCGCCTGGTGAGGCACCAGCCAGTCCAGGTCCGAGCGCTTCACTCCGTTCGCCTCGAGCGTCTCCTCGATGGCCTTGCCGAGCGTGCCCACCGCCACCTTGAACACCTCGTTGCCGCTCATGGCGATGGTCCGACCGGGTATGGAGGGGTCCGTCCCGCCTCCGCAGTAAAGCAAGTCCCTGTACGTCCCGTCGGCATGCAGATGCGTCGAGATGATTCCCGGGCTATCCGCGGGCTCGAGCACCACGGCTCCCGCTCCGTCGCCGAACAGCACGGCGGTCGAGCGGTCGGTCCAATCCACGATTCTCGAGAGCGTCTCGGCCCCGATCACCACGGCACGCTTCGCCTCCCCGGCCCGCACGAACTTGTCCGCGATCGACAGCGCGTACATGAAGCCGCTGCAGGCGGTCTCGAGGCCGAAGGCCGGCCCGCCGCGGCATCCCAGCCGCGCCTGCAGCAGCACCCCGCAATTGGGAAAGGTCATGTCGGGGGTCGTGGTGCCGAAGGCGATGAAGTCGACATCCTCGGGCCTGACGCCGGCGGCATCGAGCGCGGCGCGCGCGGCCCGCTCGGCCATGCTGACCGTGGTCTCGCCGTCGCCGACGATGTGCCGCCGCTCGATCCCGGTGCGCTCCCGTATCCATTGGTCGCTGGTGTCCATCATCTTCTCGAGATCGAAGTTGGTCAGCACCTTCTCAGGCAGGTACGAGCCGGTTCCGGCGATGCGCGAGTAGATCAAGGCGAGACACTCCCGATGAATTGCGGCGCCGCCAGCGCCTGGGCGATGTGCGCGGTCAGTCCATGCCGTGCGGCGCGTGCTGCGGTTATGACGGCTCTGGAAAATGCGACGCCGTCTGCGCTGCCGTGGCTCTTTACCACGATACCGGCCAGGCCGACCATGCACGCTCCGTTGTAGCGCCGTGGATCGAGGCTCGCCCCGACCCGGCGCAGCACCCGGTAGGCGGCCAGACCCGCCAGACGATCCAGCCAGGACGCGCGGAACTCGCGGCGCATGCGCTCGGCGATCAGGGCAGCCAAGCCCTCCATGGTCTTCAGCGCCACGTTGCCGGTGAACCCATCGGTCACCACCACGTCGACGTCGTCGGAGAAGATGTGGTTCCCCTCGACGAACCCCACATAGTTCAGGCCGCTCGCCAGAAGCAACACGTGCGCGGCCTGCACCACCTCGTGCCCCTTGATGTCCTCCTCGCCGATGTTGAGCAGACCGATGCGCGGGCTCGACAGTCCGTACACATCGCGGGAAATGATCGCGCCCATGGTGGCGAACTGGCACAACTGCTCGGGACTCGCCTTGGTGTTGGCGCCGAGATCGAGCATGTGGGTGTGGCCGTGCGCGGCCGGAATGGCCGAGATGATGGCGGCCCGCTCCACCCCCGGGAGCGTCTTCAACACGAAGTGCGCAATGGCGGTCAGCGCCCCGGTATTGCCGGCGCTCACACAGCCCTCGGCCCGCCCGCTCTTGACGAGCTCGACGGCCACTCGCATGGAGGAGTCTTTCTTGCGGCGCACCGCCTCGCGCGGATGGTCGTTCATGCCGACCACCTCGGTGGCCGGCACGATCGTGACGCGCTCGCGCACACGAGCTGGACACGCCGTGAGCTGCGAGCCGATGACGCCGCTGTCGCCGACCAGCAACGCCTGCAGCTCACCATCCTCGGCGAGCGCCGCGAGCGTGCCGGCGATGTACTCGCGCGGCGCTCGATCGCCGCTCATCACATCGATGGCGATCGGCAACACGGGCGGGAGACTTGAGCGCTATTCCTGCTCGGCTTCGGCAGGCTTCTCGATCACGCGGCGGCCGCGGTAGAAGCCGTCCGGCGTGATGCAGTGGCGCAGATGGGTCTCACCCGACTGCGGGTCGGTCGAAAGCGCCGGGGCGGTAAGCCCGTCGTGGGAACGGTGCATGCCGCGCTTCGACGGGGTCTTGCGGCTTTTCTGAACGGCCATAAATTCCTCGAGATGACTTACTTGTGATTCAACAACTCGCCCAGCCGCGCAAACGGCCGCTGTGTCTCCGGGCGCGCGGGCTCGCGCGCATCTGCGCCCGCCTGCGCCGGACATTCTCCGGCCCCGTGCAATGCCACGATCGGCAGCGCCAGCAGCAGCTCCTCCTCGACCAGATCCGCGACCCTGACGCGCCCATCCGGGACCAGCGTCGGCTCGATCTCCTCCGGCAGCGTGCCGGCGTCGGCCGCCGAGGTCAGAAGCGCCACCCGGACCGCGCTGCGCAGCGGCAGCTCCATGGCCTGCATGCAGCGCTGACATTGCAGCGTCGCCGCCCCCTCGAGCGACAGATCGGCGACCGGCCTGCCGGATTGGCGCCCGAAGCGCGCCGTGCCCCGCACACTGCCGCCCATCCCGTCTCGCGAGCCCAGCCGCGGCAAGGCCGTGAGCGGGATATCGAATTCGACTTCGGCGCCGCTCCCGCACAGCCGATCGACATCGAGCGACTTGGACCCGGGTGCGATTTTCCGTCTCATTTTCCTACGCCCCACCCCGCTTGGCTCCTTTTGAAGCCAAAGGGAGGGCGACGACATGGGGCGCGTATAATAGGTACCGGGTACCGGCAAGTCAAAGTCCGGCGGACGTTTCAAGTCCTTGTTTCGCTTTAATGCCTGAGCTGATCCTCGCCTCGACATCGCCCTATCGCCGCGTCCTGCTCGAGCGGCTGGGGCTGCCGTTCACGGCCATTGCCCCCGGAGTGCCCGAGGAGGCCGTCGAGGGGGAGCTGCCCCCCGACCGGGCCCTGCGGCTGTCCCTCGCCAAAGCGCAGGCGGTCGCGGCGCGCCACCCCGGAGCCGTGGTCATCGGCAGCGATCAAGTCGCCTGCGACGGGCACAGGGTGCTCGGCAAGCCCGGCGATGCGGCGCGCTGCCGCGCCCAGCTCTCAAGTGTCAGCGGCTCGAGCGTGCGCTTTCACACCGGCTGTGCGCTGCTCGGGTCCCACGGAGCCGTCAGGCTGGTGCACCTGGACACCACGACGGTGATGTTCCGCTCGCTCGGTAAGCAGGAAATCGAACGCTACGTCGAGCGGGAGAAGCCCTTCGACTGCGCGGGGGGCTTTCGGGCCGAAGGCCTCGGCATCGCGCTGTTCGAGAGCATCGAGAGCGTCGACCCGACGGCGCTCATCGGGCTGCCGCTCATCTGGCTCGCCGGCGCGCTGCGGCGCGCGGGGTTCGCGCTGCCTTAGGCACCGGCCCACTCAAGTGGTCGATCACGGCGGCAAGCGTAGGCGGTAGCGGGGCACTGGCGCTGAAGGTACCGCCGTTGGGCCACTCGAAGCTCATACTGTGGGCGTGCAGGAACATGCGGTCCAGCCCAAGCTCAAGCAGCCGCGCATTGAAGTCGGCATCCCCATATTTCTCATCGCCCGCCACCGGATGGCCGGCATAGGCGGCATGCACACGGATCTGGTGGGTGCGCCCGGTGTGCAGCGTAACCTCCATCAGTGTCGCCAGCGGAACCCTCGAGGCGCTCCTCCCGAACACTTGCACGGGTCGAAAGTCGCTCACCGACGCCTTGCCCGAAGCATCCACCCGCACGGTGCGCTCGCCGCCCACCCGAGTGTCGGTGCGCAACGGAGCGTCGATCCGCTTACGGCCGAGGTTCCACCGGCCGGCGAGCAGCGCCAGATAGCGCTTCTCGCACCGCCCCTCACGCAACAGTGCGTGAACGGTGCGCAGAGCCGCCGGCGTGCGCGCCACCAGCAGACAACCGCTGGTGGCTCGATCCAGGCGGTGCGCCAGCTCCAGGGACTCGGCCGGCCGCAACGCCCGCAAGGCCTCTATGACGCCAAAGCTGACGCCGCTGCCGCCGTGCACGGCCACACCGGCCGGCTTGTCGAGCACCAGCAGGCGCTCGTCCTCGTGAATGATGGAGCGCCGCACGGTCTCGAGCAGCTCGGTGGAAGGGGTTCGTGTGGGAGGACCCGCCCCTTCGGCTTGGACCCGCAGCGGAGGAACCCTCACCCGATCGCCTGTCGCGAGGCGTACCTCGGGGCCGGCACGGCGGCCGTTGACCCGGACTTCTCCCTTGCGGATGAGGCGGAAAATCCGGGTGACCGGCACTCCGCCCAGATGCCGGGCGAGGTACTTGTCCAGGCGCTGCCCGGCCTCTTCGTCCGCCACATCCAGGTAGCGCACATCCGAGCGAGTCTCGCCCCCGCCGCCCTCTGCCACACCCATTTTCCACATTTCCACGTAAGACACTGTTTCTACAGCAATCCTTGCAGTATACTCCGTTGGCCGTCCGTAATTTCGGACGCGCCAATGGTTAGCGGCGCACTGCGCCGCGTATTAGTTGGTCCTCCGTGCAGAGGCCATCGTACCGGGCCGACAAGATCGCGCAGCCAGCGTCGAACCGCTTTGCGGGTTCCGCGGACTGCGCCTTAGGTTGAGACCATCGAAGGTTTTCCGGCACCCGCCCTATGCATATGCAGTGGCGTGCATCGTGAATATCGAGACTCGCGCGCATGCGCCGAGTTTGAAGAATCTTCGCCGCTGCGGCGCGCTCGCGCCGCGGCCTCCCATACGCTTGCCGGCCCCTCACCGTACAGTAGGGGCACATGAAGAGAATGCTCGTGAATGCGACTCAGGAGGAGGAACTTCGGGTCGCGCTGGTCGATGGACAGAAGCTCTTTGACCTCAGTATCGAAATACCCTCCCGAGAACAGAAAAAAGGCAACGTCTACAAAGGCCGTATCTCCCGCGTCGAACCTTCGCTCGAAGCCTGCTTCGTCGACTACGGCGTCCCGCGCCACGGCTTCCTGCCGCTGAAGGAAGTCTCCCGCGAATACTTCCGGCAGCCCGCCCAGGGCCGGATGAACATCCGCGAGCTCCTCGCCGAGGGCCAGGATCTCATCGTGCAGGTGGAAAAGGAGGAGCGCGGCAACAAGGGCGCGGCTCTCACCACCTTCGTCAGTCTCGCCGGGCGCTTCCTCGTGCTGATGCCGAACAACCCCCGCGCCGGCGGGGTCTCCCGGCGCATCGAGGGCGAGGACCGCGATCAGATGCGCGAGGTCATGAACCAGTTGCGCATCCCAGAGGGCATGGGCGCGATCGTGCGCACGGCCGGGGTCGGGCGCAGCGCCGAGGAGCTGCAATGGGACCTCGACAATCTCGACGCGCAGTGGCGGCAGATCGCGGCCGCCGCCGAGGGTCGGCCCGCCCCGTTCCTGGTCTACCGGGAAAGCGACGCGGTGACGCGCTCGCTGCGCGATTACCTCTCCGATGACATTGGCGAGGTGCTGGTCGACGACAGCGGCGCGTTCGACAAGGCGCAGGAGTACATGCAGCGGTTCATGCCCACCGATGCCCAGCGGCGCCTGAAACGCTATACCGATGACATCCCGCTGTTCACCCGCTACCAGATCGAGAGCCAGATCGAGTCCGCTTACGCGCACAAGGTGCAGCTACCTTCCGGCGGCAGCATCGTCGTCGACTATACCGAGGCGCTGGTCTCGATCGACATCAACTCGGCGCGCGCCACCAAGGGCAGCGACATCGAGGCCACGGCGCTCAACACCAATCTCGAGGCGGCCGAGGAGATCGCCAGGCAGCTACGCATCCGCGACATCGGCGGGCTGATCGTCATCGACTTCATCGACATGGAATCGGGCAAGAATCAGCGTGAGGTCGAGGACAGGCTGCGCGATGCGATGAAGATGGACCGCGCGCGCATCCAGATCGGCAAGCTCTCGCGTTTCGGGCTGCTGGAGATGTCGCGCCAGCGACTGCGCCCCTCGCTCGGGGAATCCAGTCACATCGTCTGCCCCCGCTGTCAGGGCAAGGGCAACATCCGCAGCGTCGAGTCCATGGCGCTGGCGGTGCTGCGCCTGGTGGGCGAGGAGATGCGCAAGGATCGCACGTCGAAAGTCATCATCCAGCTGCCGGTGGAAGTGGCCACGTATCTGTTCAATGAGAAGCGCGAGTGGCTGCGCACGACCGAGGACAAGAGCGAGGCGGAACTCGTCATCGTTCCGAACCCGCACATCCAGACCCCCGAGTACTCCATCAAGCGGGTGCGTGACGACGAAGCGGAGCTGCCCGAGAATCGCCAGACCAGCTATCTCATGCCCGCCGCCCCCGAGGTGGCAGAGCCCGGCAGCGCGCGCGAGAAGCGACCGGCAGCGGAAGCCCCCGCGGTGGCGCCGATACTGCCGGCCACGCCCGCTCCCATCACGGCCCCACCGGCCCGGGCCGCTCTGTCGGCCCCGAACGGCTCGGCCGAATCCGGTCCTGCGAAAGGATTCTGGTCTCGCCTGAAAGGCCTGTTCTCGACCGAAACGGCGGCGGCAGAGGCTGCAGTTGCGGCTCCCGCCACACATGCGGGCAGTGCGCGCAGCAGCGCCCGCCACGGCGAACGGACCCGTGAGGGACGGCGGGGGGAACGTTCGCGGCCACCGCGTCGCGGCGAGGGGCGGCGCCCCCATGGCGAGGCACGGCGATCCCATCCTTCGGCCTCGGGCGCAACCAGACGGAGTGGCGCACGCGACGGTGAGAAAGAACATCGCACCCAGGGCGAGAGCCGGAGCGCGGAAGGCAGGAGTCGCAGCCACCGCGACCGGGATCGTGGGCAGGAGGGGCGCCACCGCGAACACGAGCGGGATAGGGAAGCGACCGTCGAGCCGCGGCCGGCGTCCGGCTCCGCCTCTCAGGCGGAATCGGCACCCGGAACGGCCACATCAGAGCGAGCTCCCTCCGGCGCGGAGCGCGGCGAGCGGCGGCCCCGACGCCGAGGCCGCCGCGGCGGCCGACGCAATACCATGCGCGAAGGAAGCACCTCCGAGGCCACCGCTTCGGGCACTCGCTCCTCGGCGCCGAACGCAGCCCCGCAGGGCGGAGCCCCCGCGACTGAGACGGAAAATCGCGCACGGAACGCCCCTGCGGCTTCGCCCTCCGGCGAACCGCGCGAGTCCCGTGAACAGCGCCAGGAAAGCGCGCCACCGCGCGAGCCGGCGCACCCGCAGGACACGGCTCCTTCTCAGCGCGAGACCGTCCAACCGCCGCAAGCGCAGGAGCCGCGTGAGTCCCCTGCGCCTCGCCAGGAGCCGGCGCCTCATCATGAGCCGCAGCGTCACCAGGAGTCGGCACCTCACCAGGAGCCGCATCGTCACCAGGAACCGGCGCCCTCTTCGACTCATTTCGAGCCTTCGACCGCTGCCGGTGGCGACGCCTCACACGAGAGCAAGCCGTATGTGGTGTGGACCTCCACCCCGACCGACTGGAGTCAGGGCGGGGGCGGCTCGGGAGAATAGCCGGAAGTCGACATCCCTCGGTCGGCGCGCCGGGACGCGCGCCGATTGACTTACCCGGTCTGCCCCCTGCGAGCCCCGGCGGGATCGGCGCGAAGCGCATCGCACAATCCCCGCGAGGCGGCCTCGATCAGGTCGAGCACGTGCTCGAAGCCGTTGGCGCCCCCGTAGTACGGATCCGGCACCTCGCTCACGCCGCCTTCCGGCGCGTATTCCAGAAACAGTCTGACCCGCTGCCGCGTCTGTGCCGGAGCACGGCGCTCGAGAGTGCTCAGGTTCTGCCGATCCATAGCCAGAATCAGGTCGAACTGCTCGAAGTCCGTGGGCTCGACCATACGCGCGCGCAGGTGGGAGATGTCGTAGCCTCGGCGGGAGGCAGCCTCCCGCATGCGCCGGTCGGGCGGCTCGCCGACGTGGTAGCCCGCGGTGCCGGCCGAATCGACGGTCAGCTCGAGATCCGCAAGCTCCCGCGCCGCGATGGCACGGAAGACGCCCTCCGCCGTGGGCGAACGGCAGATATTGCCGAGACAGACGAAAAGGATACGAATTTGCCTTTTTTCCAAGGCTTTCATGGAACTCAATTCCTCAGATGTCATCACCACGTCATCGCCAGCGCTACAGGCTGCCCCGCTCATGGTGCAGTTTGCCCCGATCGCGCCGTACCTCGAAGATTAGCATCATGGTGATCGAAGTCGCGAAAGTAAGAAAGGGTCGCGAGCCGGAACGGGCGCAGGCTCCCAGAAGTGGGCCGGACGCACAGCGGCTCCTTGAGCTTCAGTACATTGCGGACGCGCTCGACTGCATCCGCGGCGAACTCGTCGGGATTCCTCATCTCATTGGCATCCGGGGGTCGGCAGACCAAACCCTGAGACTTCGCCGGGATCCGCGCACGATGACCCGCGCGCCGATGGGCGCTGCCATGGGGAATCCTGTGAATTCTCTGACAGGTCGTGCGTCCGAGGGTGCCCGTCGCGCTGCTCGTACTGGAGCCGTTTGCAAGCAGAGTTCTACCGGGTTTCGGTCTCCCCGGTATCGTAGTGGCGCTGACTCTCAAGCTCTCCGGCGACCTACTCCACTTTTCGTTTCCGCTGATGATGGCGGTCCAGATCGGCACCATCGTGCCACTGACGGCATATCACGTTCTCATCGGCATCTTCTCTCGATAGCGAAGCTGCGTTCACGTGGCGGGACATCCGGCAGGCGCACAAGTCGCCAACCCGGCTCCACTAAAGCAAGCCTTCCAATGCCTTGTCGAATTCTTTCGCGATCTCTCGGTAGCCGGCATCCGATGGATGAAGGTGGTCTCCACAGTCAAAGATAGGCAACAGCATTGATGGATTGCCAGGATCGGCAAGCGCTCGATCGAGATCCACCACCGCATCAGCTTCGCTGCAATTCCGTATCCACTCGTTCGTATCCCTCCGTTTGCGCTCCTTGGTCGGGGAATGAAACGTCCGCAAGGGCAAGCCTTCCTGGACATTTTCAAACGGCGGAAGAGTCGCCAGCAAGACTTTGATTCCGTGAAGACGAGCCCTGACGATCAATTGTCGGTAAGCGGAAAACAATTGCTGCGCGGAAACAATTTCCTGTTTGCCGGCCAGCATCGTTTCCGGCCAACCGATATCGTTTATGCCCTCCAGGACCGCGAGCCATTTGACAGCCGGGAAACTCAACACATCCCGATCAAAGCGGGCAAGGGCGCTGAGACCCCGGCCCCGGCTGGTCAGAAGCCTGTTGCCACCGATTCCCTGGTTCAGAATACTAACGTCGCGCAGTCTGCCGCGCGCGGCCAACCGTTGGGCAAGTTGGTCCGGCCATCGGGCATTTCCGTCGGTGGTCGAACCGAACCCATCAGTAATGGAATCGCCCAGACAGACAACCGATCCGCAACCGGGATCGGATTCGACCAGCACCGCCGTAAGCAAATGGCGACTTGTGGAAGTCTGCTGCAGGGGCAGCTCCATCGCTCCGGTAAAATCTCCAAATTCCGAAATGTACGCGGTTTGTAGCGCTTCGTAATGATACGTTTCGATTGGCACAAATTCAGGAAAAAATATGCTGACAGCAATCTGCTCCAGATCTTCGAGTTGCAGGTCTACGGCATCGCTGATCAGGGGTGCTGCGGGAACCAGGAGCGCCTCCCTTTCTCCTCCAAACGTGAGCTGCCGATGGGTGTCCGGCTGGATGTTTCCGCCGGTACCCGCCTTGGCGATAGCCGCCGAACCGATTCTGATCGCTGTTGTGCCGCACTCATTGGAAAGCCTTATCCGGAACCTCTTACCGCCTTTACTGATACGCAGCACTTGGCGGACGGTCTGTTGATGAAAACCGTAGAGCACCGCGTCGCCCGCCCAGACGTTCATCGGGCTGGCGCTCCAAGTTCCAATCCAATTCTTCATTTCATGCCACCGATCTGTGAGTGCATGTTTTCGAGGAAGGCGGCCCGGTAGAACTCGCTCAGAATCGTCTTACGGAAGCGCTCGCAAATACCATTGGTCTGCGGCGAGCGTGTCTTCGTGCCCGTGTGATCGATGTCGTTCATCGATGGATTTTACGCCGACGTGTGGCCGGGCAGCTCCACCCGCCTCCGGGTGCAACTGTATCCAGGCTCCGGACACTTCGCCGAGGCGGGGAAAACGGGGAAGCGTCGCGCTCGGAGACTCCCCGCCGGGAATCTCGCCCAAGTACACCTTCGGATCGAGACGGGTGAGCCTGGCGACTCAGACCCGGCGACAGATCATGCCGAACCAAAACATACACCATCGCCTCCTCGAGCCTGATCGGCAGTTCCGCTCAGCCTCCAAGCGCAGCTGTGATACCCGGACGTTCATCGGCCGCCGAATGTCACTCGCGCAGCGATCATGTGTAACCCATGATTGCCTTGGTCTCGAGGAACTCCTCGAAACCGAACGCCCCACCCTCGCGACCGTTGCCGGACTGTTTGTACCCGCCGAAGGGAGTGATGCGATCCCCCCATTTGCCGTTGATGTGAACGTTACCTGCACGCAATCGCCTGGCAACCGCGCTGGCTCGCTTGACGCTTTTCGAGGAAACGTATGCAGATAGACCGTAAAGCGAATCGTTCGCCATCTCAATGGCCTGATCCACATCCTGATATCCCAGGATCGTCAGTACCGGCCCAAATATTTCCTCCGCAACCACAGTCACGTCCCGCCGCGGAGCAACGAACACCGTGGGCTTCACGAAATATCCAATCTCGAGATTCTCCGGTCTCCCAGGACCCCCAACCACAGTCTCGCAACCCTCTTTGACACCCTTTTCGATATAGTCCTCCACGCGATTCCATTGGCGCTCGGACACGACAGGTCCCATCGTTGTCCGGGGGGACTCCGGGTCTCCGACGATAACGGACGCCAGGGCCCGTGCCGCGATCTCTTTGACTTCCGATAGCCTCTCACTCGGCACGAGCATGCGGCTCGGCGCATTGCAGGACTGCCCCGAGTTATTCATCATCGTCAGCACACCACCGGACACTGCTGTCTCGAAATCCGCATCCTCCAGAACCACATTCGCCGACTTGCCACCCAGTTCCTGCGTCACGCGCTTTATTGTGCCGGCAGCGGCCTTGGCAACGGCAATACCCGCCTGAGTCGATCCCGTGATCGAAACACAATCAATGTCGGGATGGGCCGCCAAAGCCGCACCCACACCCGGACCGTCTCCGTGCACGAGATTGAACACGCCCGGCGGCACACCCGCCTCGTGCAGAATCTCGGCGAACACGACCGCGTTAAGTGGCGCCACCTCGCTCGGCTTGAGCACCATGGTGCAACCGCAGGCGAGAGCCGGAGCAACCTTGGCCGCGATCTGCTTCAACGGCCAATTCCATGGAGTGATCATGCCGCATACACCGATAGGCTCGCGTAAAATCCGCGAATTTCCCAGCATGTATTCGAACTTAAATGACTTAAGCGCATCGACGGCGGCCGATATCTGCCGATATCCCGCATCGGTCTGAGCGCCCATCGCAAGAGTGATCGGCGCACCGACCTCCGCTGTGACGCATGATGCAAGCTCGTTCCACCGCCGCTTGTAGACCGCCATTATTCTCTCGAGCAATTCCACCCGTTCCTTGCGCGAACTGCTTCCGAAAGCTCCGAAAGCCTTCCTGGCTGCCGTTACGGCACGATCCACGTCCATGTCACTTCCCATTGCGACTTTGGCGATCGGCCGTTCGGTCGCCGGATTGGTGACCTCGCGCACCATTGAGCCCGCGGACCGGACCCAGAGCCCATCGATGTAGTGACTTGTCGCATCGGGAAGTGACATCTATTTCAATACCTCTCTGAAGATCGGACCCCTACTGCGAACAGGCTCCAGGAGCGACCAGTCGCCCGGCTCGAGCACGCGGCCGCCGGGAAACGGCGGTTTCAATTCACGACCGCAGGACGCGATTACCCTGGGGTCCTGGTAATACGCCCGCGCCAGAAGTCGTAAGAAATGCTCGGCGAATTCCGGGTGCTTCCCCATGAACTCGCGCAGCCGCGACGCAAACGCCGAATCGTCCGTTGCCGCGCCTTCAATGGCCGGCCCTCCGTCCGCAATAAACCTGCGAATTCCCCAGCGGATGATCTCGCGATGACGCGCGCCCGCCGACTCGACGATTCGCGACGCGATGAGTTCGTCATCTGCGCCCGGCAGTCCGTATTCGAGTGACGGACCGATGACAGTTCCCGCCATGGTGCGAACGACGGAAAACTCCGCCTCGCTCAACCGCCCGGCACCACTCGTCTTTTCAGTTGTATTCATGGAGCCGCCTAATCAAACAGATTGGCCAGGCGACTCTTGATCGAGCTCGCAACGTACAGAGCGAGGGCCTGAATCGTGCGAGTCGGATTAACCGCACCGGCGGTCACAAAGAGACTTCCGTCGACGACAAATAAATTCTTTACATCGTGACATCGACCCCATTCGTTTGTCACGGACGTCTCGGGATCCCTCCCCATCCTCGCCGTACCCAGCAAGTGCCACCCGGCGTAACGCATCGGCGCCTCGATCTCGGTTTCGCGGGCCCCCGCGGCGAGCAGGACCTCCTGCGCGCGATTGACGGCAAACTCCATCATGCGCGCGCTATTGTCGCTGATCTTGTATTGTATCCTTGGAGCGGGTATGCCGTGCGCGTCTTTCGCGATCGGATCCAGCGTGACGCGATTGTGCAACTCCGGAAGATCTTCGCACACCGCTATGATGCCGGTGACCCGATCAATTCTGGCGCGCGCCGCTCCGTGATGCGCGGCACCCCACGGGAGCTTTCCTCCGATCAATGCCTGCGCCATGGTCGTGACCAGTCCCATTCCGCGGTGCATTTCGAATGCAAAGCCCCGCACAAAGCCACGCTCGACGTCCGTTTCGTAAAACTGGTGGCAGGAAATCGACTTGTGGGGTCCTCGCGGACCATCCAGCTCCTGGTCGAACAACCCTCGAACCATGGCAAACGGGTGAAACATCAGGTTCCTGCCCACGAGCCCGCTCGAGTTGGCCAGGCCATTTGGGAAAGCGCCCGATCGCGAGTTCAGCAGCAGGCGCGGCGTTCCGACGCCGTTGCACGCAACGACGACGACCTCGGCCTCCTGCCGATGCTCAACGCCGTCCTTGTCGAAATAAATCACTCCTGTCGCCATCCCATCCGACCCAACGGTGATCTCACGCACCCGGCACCGAGTACGCAACTCGACGCCGGCCCGCAGAGCCAGCGGCCAGTAAGTGATATCGGTGCTCGCCTTGGCGCCCTGCGCGCAGCCGCTGCAGCACGCCCCGAGATTGACGCACTTGTCACGGCCCTCATATTGTCGGGTATTGATTGCGCAATCAGTCGGCCACCAATGCCAACCGAGGGAATTAAACGCGTTTGCCATCAATGTGCCGGATCGTCCAAGGGGAATCGGCGGCATCTGGGCCGATTTCCCCGGATAAGCGGGGTCGCCTGTCATTCCGGCGACACCGGTGATCCGGCTATCCTCGTCGTAGTATGGCTCCAGCGTGGAATAATCGATCGGCCAGTCGTCGCCCACCCCATCGAGCGTGCGCGTGCGGAAATCCGAAGGGTGCAGACGGGGATAGTGCCCCGCATAGAGGATCGTGCCCCCGCCCACGCCATTGAAATTCGCAATTCGAATGTCCGACTCCTCGACATTGATCGGGTAGTCGGTAACACGACCACGAATGTTTGGATCGAAGTGGAAATCCTCTCTGGACTCCCAGTCCGTGCCGTTGGTCGGATAGGAATTCTGACTTACCCAATCCCCCTGCTCCAGGCAAAGCACGCGCATGCGCGTGTCCGCCATACTCCATGCAAAGGCGGCGCCGGAAGCGCCGCCGCCAACCACCAGGACGTCGACCTTGTCGGAGCGCATGTCGGGCGCAATCCGGCTATTTTCTCGAGCCGGAGAACTTTCCGCGACGACGGTCGAGCTCCCGCTCGTCGAGCTCGATGCCGATTCCCGGACGATCGGAGACGACCAAGTCGCCGTCTTGCCACGTAAACGGCTCCTTGACGATTTCGTCGAAGAATCCGCCGGATTTATAAATGCTCTCCTGGATCAGAAAATTCGGAATAGAGGCGTCGATCTGCATGGCGGCGGCCGTGATCACGGGCCCGCCCCACACATGCGGCGCCATCAGCTTGTAACGGGCCTCCGCGAGCGCCGCGATCTTCTTGCAAACGGTGATGCCCCCGCAGCTACCCAGGTCCGGTTGCGCGATCGCGCAGGCATCGTAGTCAAACAGGTTCTGGAACTCGAAAATTGTCGTCAAGCGCTCACCGGTTGCGATCGGTATGGTGGTACTGCGCGCGATCGAGCCCATTTCCTTGTAGTTCTCCGGAGGACACGGCTCCTCCAGCCACAACGGGCGAAATTTCTCCAGAATCGCCGCAAGACGGCGCGCCGATGAGGGCGTGATTTGACCATGCGTCCCGATGAGGATGTCGGCCCGATTTCCGACGGCCTCCCTTACCGCGCCGACCGCCCGCTCGGCATGATCGAATTCCGCCAGCGAAAGCTCCCAGGGTTGCCGGGGCATCTGCTTGTATTTCGCCTGGACGAGCGGATCGAACTTTACGCCGGTGAATCCTTCGGACACGAGTTTTCCGGCCAATTCCCCGAGTCGCTTCGGATCCGTGGTCCAGCAAGCCAGACTCTCCTGGAGACTGCCTCGTCGCTCGTGATCGTAGACATACGTGTACGTGCGGATGCGATCCCGATATTTGCCGCCGAGCAGGTTGTACACGGGAGTCTGGTAGTACTTCCCGCAGATATCCCAGAGCGCGATATCGAATGCGCTTATGAGCCCGACCATGATGTAATCGGGGTGCTGCGCGGTCAGATGCGAATACATGTGGTGATACAGGGCCTCGCGATTGAGCGGGTTTTCCCCACGCAAGTACGTATCGAACACCCCTTTGACCATGCTTTCGTAGCCGTCTTCAATGCCGGCGAGACTAAAGAGCACCGCCGTTTCGCCCCAGCCATCCAGGCCCTGGTCTGTCTCCAGTTTTATGAAGAACCAAAACAGTCCCCCATGGCAGGGCGGATCATTCTTCACTACAAACGACTTGACATTCGTCAGCTTGATAGGCGGCCGCGGCCGGCGATCACGGACATCTTCGCCGACTGTGTATTTGCGTTCCGATTTGCTCATGGTCTCATGTCACCGTTAGTCGATCATTAATGCGAAGAGACTCGCCGAGACGGGAATTTCCGAGCCTTGATGGCGGGCCCGGCGGCCTATAGGGAGCGGCTTTCGATTCGACAGCCGTCGGCGCTGTCCGCACGGCGTTTTTGACGGGAATCTCATTCCGTTGCGATCACGCCGTGTCGTCCCATCTGGTTACCTCGTCCTCGCGACTTCCCACGATTTCTCTCCGGCCGTCACCGCCGGCACTCTGGCCACCGGCTTTCGTTGCACCAAATTCTAGTGGCAGAGGTCCTTAGGTCAACCATTTCAGAGCCGTATTGGTCCTACCTATAATGACCGGATGCGTAAATCCGACGAAAAGCAGGCATGACAATGGCGTCTTGTTTCTTTGAGAAATATACCGCTCGCCACACTCGGAGACGCCGGAGCGGAGCCCTGCCGCAGACGCGGTCCGGCCGTGCCTTGGCTGACCAATTTTCCTCGTGCGTCTCCGACAGACCATCAGCAAGGCGACGATTGACGGAAAGAAGGTCCACGAGCCCCGCTCCAGCACTTCTTCCGTAGCCGATCGTCTCCATCCAGCACACCGGCCTTGATGCACGATATCTACGGCGGCCGAACCTGCTGACCTCGAACCGCGGATTAATCGCGATCGAGATTCGCATGCGCGACACCGTCAGTCGTCCGACATTCACCTCGACCTATTCGACCCATCCGCCCGAGCGTGCCAGCGCCTTCTGCCACGCGCGATACAGCTGATCGCGTCGCCCGGCACCCATGCTCGGGTGCCAATGCCGCTCCGGCTGCCAGTTCGCCATCACATCCTCGCAGTTCGCCCAGTAACCCGTGGCAAGACCGGCCGCATACCCGGCACCGAGCGCCGTAGTCTCCGTTACGCGGGGCCGAACCACCGGCACATCGAGGATATCGGCCTGAAACTGCATCAACAGATCGTTCGAAACCATGCCGCCATCGACCCGCAATTCAGTCAGTGCCGTGCCGGAATCCTGCTCCATCGCGGCAAGCACGTCGCGCGTCTGATATGCGGTCGCTTCCAACACGGCACGCGCCAGGTGCGCGCGTCCCGCGTAACCGGTCAGTCCTGCGATGATTCCCCGCGCACTCGACTGCCAATGGGGTGCGAACAGCCCCGAAAACGCCGGTACGAAGTACACATCGCCGTTGTCCTCGGCCTCCCGCGCCAACGTCTCGATTTCCGAACTATTCCGGATAAGACCGAGCTGGTCGCGTACCCACTGGACCAATGCGCCGGCGACCGCGACCGATCCCTCGAGCGCATAACAGGCCCTGTCCCGACCGAACCGATACGCGACCGTCGTAAGCAATCCCGCCTCGGAGCGTACCGCTCGCTCTCCCGTGTTCATCAGCAAAAAACAGCCGGTACCGTATGTGTTCTTCGCATCGCCGCATCGCAGGCACGTCTGGCCGACGAGCGCGGCCTGTTGATCACCAAGGACGCCGGCAATAGGCACACCCGAGAGCGCCGGCAGGCGGCAATCCGCATAGAATTCGCTTGAGGAAACGATGCGAGGCAGGCATTCCCTGGGCACCCCGAACTCGCTCAACAGACCATCGTCCCAGGCCAGAGTCGCAAGGCTCATCAGCTGGGTACGGCTTGCATTGGTGACGTCCGTGACATGCACGCCGCCTTGCACCCCTCCGCTTAGATTCCACAGAAGCCACGAGTCCATGGTGCCGAAGATCGCGTCGCCCGCTTCGGCGAGCGCACGGGCATTGGGTATCGCCTCGAGCAACCACTTTAGCTTCGGCGCGCTGAAATACGTGGCGAGCGGCAGACCCGTCCGGTCGCGAAACCGGTCCTGCCCGCCGTCGCGTGCCATGGCAGCTATATCGCCGGCGACTCGGGTATCCTGCCAGACGATGGCATTGTACAGAGGCCTGCCGCTGCGGCGGTCCCACAGCAGGGTGGTTTCCCGTTGGTTCGTGACGCCTACCGCCGCCAGATCCCGGGCCGCAATACCCGCCTCTCGAAGCGCCAGGTCAATGACCCGTTTGGTATTACCCCAAATCTCGAGCGGATCGTGCTCCACCCACCCTGGCCGAGCGTAGATCTGCCGGTGCTCGAGACGCGCGCTGGAAAGTATCTCACCGCGCCGGTCAAAGACGATGAATCGTGTGCTGGTCGTACCCTGATCTATGGCGCCGACGTACCTTCTCATGGTCAAGCCCTCAAACGGGACTCGCGGCCGACTCCCAGGTACCGCTCGAGCCGTTCCACCTCCGTCGATTCCAGCCGCAATCCGAGCTTCGTACGTCGCCAGAGGATGTCGTCCGGCGTCACCGCCCATTCGTGCGCTTTCAGATAGTCCGCCTCCGCCGCGGTGAGGTCCGCGCCCAAGGACTCGCCCAGATCCGCAGCATTTCGCGCCCCCTCGAGCATGCGCTCCACCCGAGTGCCATAGGCGGACACCAGCCGCCGCAGGTGCCCGGGTTCCAGGAACGGCCAACGCCGCGCAGCCTCACGATCGAATTCGGCAAGACCCCCGCGTGGCAGATCACCACCCGGCAGCTCCGCTTTTTCGGTCCAGCGCGCTCGCGAGCCGCCAACCGCCGGCTGGAGCATCTCGAGCGCGGCTTCGGACAGCTTGCGATAAGTGGTAATCTTGCCGCCCAGCACCGACAACACCGGCCCCTCATGAGCGGCACGCTCCAATAACAGTTCGTAATCCCGGCTCGCCGCGGAGACGTCCCCCAGTCCGTCGTCGTGCAACGCTCTAACCCCCGAGTAGCTCCAAATCACATCCTGCGCCGCGATCGTGCGCCCAAAGTACCTGTTCATACTCCCGCAGAGATACGCGGTTTCCTCGTCCGTGATTCTCACTTCTTCCAGTGAGCCACCGTGCGCCACGTCCGTCGTACCGACGAGCGTAAAATGCTCCTGAAAAGGAATCGCGAACACGATTCGCCGGTCCGGGTTCTGCAGAATGTACGCATGCTCGCCCTGGAACAGCCGCGGCAGGACGATATGGCTGCCCCGCACGAGCCGGATCGGTAATTCAGTCCGAAAGCCGAGCAGACCACGTATCACGTTAACCCAGGCGCCGGTTGCGTTGACGAGAACCGCGGCACGTATTCCGAGCACTTCTCCAGTCGCCAACCTCTCGCATTCCACGGTCCAACCGTCGCGCCCAGCACGCGCTCCTCTGAGCCGGGTGCGTGTAAGAATTAACGCGCCGCGCTCCGCCGCGTCGCACGCATTGGCCACGACCAATCGACTGTCATCGACCCGGCAGTCCCAATAGGCAAACCCCCGGCGGTACTCGCTCCTCAGTGCCTCTCCGGCGCCGTCCCGGCGTAGATCCACCGAACGCGATCCAGGCAGACATCCGCGCCCTCCCAGGTGGTCGTACACGAAAAGTCCGACACGGATCCGCCATCGCGACCTCAACGTCTCAGCATGCGGCAGAACGAAGCGAAGCGGATGTACCAGATGCGGTGCGATACGTAACAGCCGTTCGCGCTCCGCAAGTGCCTCACGGACCAGCCGGAACTCCCGGTGTTCCAGATAACGCAACCCCCCATGGATGAGCTTGGTGCTCGCCGAGGAGGTGTAGGCGGCAAGATCCGATTGCTCCAGCAGACAAACCCGCAATCCCCTCCCGGCGGCATCGCGCGCAATCCCTACTCCGTTGATTCCACCGCCAATCACCAGAAGATCGAAGAGCCCTCCCGCGGCGGATCCTCCGCGCGGTTCAGCAGCGGCGATCATCGAATACGCCTCCAATATCCAGCCGGCGTCGCCGTCGAGCACTACACTCCGGGGTCTGGACGGCGATCTCATCTCCCGCCACCACGAACCACCGCATGTCGCCGCTCACCCGAGCAACCGCTCGAGCTCCGGAACGATCTGGAACAGATCGCCGACGAGGCCAATATCCGCCACTTCGAAAATCGGCGCTTCGCCGTCTTTATTGATGGCGACTATCGTGCGCGCGTCTTTGATGCCCGTCATGTGCTGGATCGCGCCGGAAATCCCGATCGCAAAGTAGAGATCGGGAGCGATAATTTTCCCCGTCTGACCAACCTGCAATTCGCTCGATGCATATCCGGCATCCACCGCCGCCCGGGAGGCCCCGACCGCCGCGCCCAGTTTATCCGCCAGACGGTAGAGCAATTCGAACGATTCCGCGCTGCCCAATGCCTGTCCGCCCGAGACGACTTTGGCAGCCGACTGCAACTCAGGTCTGTCGCTCCGGGTCGCGGACGCCGACACGAATCGCGTATGCTCAGGAATCTTTGCGTCGACGGCGACCGACTCCACTGCCGCCGCTCCACCATTTGCAGCCGCCTTGAACGAGGCGATGCGTACCGTTCCTACGACTTTCGCTCCCGCTTCCACCTCGCAAGTCGCGATTACATTCCCGGCGTACATAGGCCGACGAAACCTCACGCCACTCTCGACCACCATGATGTCGCTCACCTGCTCGGCATCGAGCAACGCGGCCACTCGCGGCATCAGATCTTTCCCGAACGTCGTCGAAGGACCGAGCACGTGACTGAAGCGCCCGGCCAACGCCGCAATCTGCGGCGCCAGAACGGCCGCCAGCGGCCGCGCATTTGCGGAATGCCGCACCGTGAGCACTCGATTGACGCCCCGCAACGCCGCCGCCTGCGCGCCGACCACTTGTGGGTTCACCCCGAACACCGCAACCGTCACCTCCCCGTCAGGTATCGCCGCCGCACAGGTGACGCACTTCGCCGTGCTCGTGCTCAACCGCTCGCCGTCATGCTCGGAAATCACGAGCACCTGATTACTTGCAGTCACAATAAGCCTCTTTCTTTCAGGACACCGACCAGTTCCGCGGCATCTTTGACCACAATCCCCCTCGCGCGCCGCGCGGGCGTCTCGAACCGAACCACCGTGACCTGCCGGTGCTGTCGCACCCCAAGTTCGCTCAACGAAACCGTTTGCAGGGGCTTTCGTTTCGCCTTCATGATGTCTGGCAACCTGACATACCGGGGCTCGTTGAGCCGGATGTCCGCCGTAACGACCGCCGGCAACTCCACTTCCAGCGTCTCCAGACCGGAATCCACCTCCCGGGTCACGCGCGCCACTCCCGAGTCGATCTCCACCTTCGATGCAAACGTCGCCTGCGGCCGGTTCCAAAGCCCGGCGAGCATCTGCCCTGTCTGGCAATTGTCATCGTCGATTGCCTGCTTTCCGAGAAGCACCATGATCGGCTGTTCCCGCACAGCGATGGCTGTCAGCGCCCGGGCAGCGACCATTGGCCCCACGTCTCCGTCCGTCAGCACATGTATCGCCCTGTCCGCCCCCATCGCCAGACCACTCCTCAATTGCTGTTGACAATCGTCGGATCCAATCCCGACGACAATCACTTCTTCAACCACACCGCGCTCTTTGAGTCGCAATGCCTCCTCCAAGGCGATCTCGTCGAACGGATTTACGCTCATCTTCGCGCCGGCGGCATCAATTCCGGAAAAATCGGCATTCACACGAATGCGCGCATTCGCATCCACCACGCTCTTGATACCCACCAATATCGACTTCATCGCGCCCCTCAGTGAAACTTCTGCAAGGAAAATGCCAAAACTGCGCCCGAAACCCCGAAATACAGAACGACGATGCTCAAGCCAACCATGGTCTTCCATGCCGGATTGACATGCCGCTTCATTACTGTGCGATTGCTCGTCAGCAGGACCAGCATCACCAAATCCGGGACCAACAGAGCGGCTCCGCCTATCTGGGCGAAGACGGCGATCATCATCAACGGCAATCCGGGGATCAGGATCGCGGTCGCCCCAAGGACGAGCATTCCGAAATAGATCCAGTAAAAGAGCGGTGCCTCGGTAATCCCGCTGTGCATGCCGGCCCTGCAGGCACGCGCCCCGGAAACCGCATACGCGGTCGCAAATGAGATCGTGATTGCCGCGAGCGCACCCGCGCCGGCGAGCGCCACCGCGAACAGATCTCCCCCCACGGTTCCGACCGCGTGTAGCAGGCCAAGAATCAATTTCCGCGGATCCCCAATCGACGGCAGCACCCCTGATCCGATGGCCGCACCGCAGACTACGACGGCGATCGCGACCGCTGTCTGTAAGAGGCTTCCCACAGCGGCGTCGACGCGGCCAAATCGCAGATCGCGGGACGTCAGCCGAACTTCCGTTACTGCTCCGCTTGCAAAATACAACATAAACGGCGCCACTGCGTTACCCACCGCCGCCACAATTAGCAGCAGCGTAAGATCCGGCCCCACCGACGTCCCACGGGCGGGCCGGCTCGAAAATGCGCCGCCCAGAGCCGCCGGAGACGGATGTGCCAGAAAGGCAACGACAATGGATACGCCGCTCAGCGCGCCAAGCGCCACTGCAAGGTGCCGCTTACCGCGGTATCCGGACAGCATCGCCACGCCGCTCACGACCGATAGACTCGCGGCATCGCTTGCCCACAAGCGAAGACCGAGCGCGGACAGGCCGGCGGTCATCCCGGCGAATTCCGTGATCATGTAAAGGCTGTTCGCCGCGAGCAGCGCGGCCACGCTGCAAATGGCCGGCACCCTGCCGAAGTGCGCTCGAACCAGCTTCGCATAGTCGGTGCGCGTCACCGCGGCCAGACGCATCGACATTTCCTGAACGCTGTAGCCAATGGGCGCCAGAAGGAGCAAAAACTGAATGAACCAGCCTATGCCGAATGTCGCGCCCGTCACGGCATAGCTGATCATTCCGCCCGCATCGTTGTTGGCGAGCATCGACACGATGCCCGGTCCGAGAAATGCGAAAATCCACCGCTTGTTCCGTGGTGGGTAGGCGGAGGCTCTTTCGATGAGCGACCGCGTCACAGAAAGGTCTGGACGCAATCGCAAGTCTAGATCGGGCATTTCTCTGTCAGAGGTACCGACTGCTTAGAGGGAGTTTCCCAAATCGGACAAACAATTGACCGCAGGTCTCGATACGGTGTTCTGCTCCGGCGGGCGGCGCGGACGGCGGGTGTCATTCAGTCTCAAAATTCGCGTTGCCTTCTACGATCGACTCGATGGGATATGACGCCCGCCGTCGTTGCGCAAGTTCCGCAAGGATCTCGACATGCCGCTCCCGTGTCAGCGCGTACCTGGAATAGAACCACAGGGTGAGAAAGCTGAATGCGACCACGGCAGGCCCGTACATCACGCCGAGCTCGAAGATCCTGTGCGGCGCCACATCGGCCGCGGTCTGGATGTGATGGCCGACCGGCCAGTGGATGAGCGTCAAGGCGAGCCCCGCGATCAGACTGCTCGCGCCGGAGGCGAGCTTGAAGGCAAACGAGCTTGCCGAGAAGAAGATGCCCTCCTGACGGCGTCCGCTCGCCAGCTCATTCTCATCGGCCACGTCCGCCAGCGCCGCGCCGAATGCCACATTCGCCTGCACTGCGCCAGCGCCCTGGACGATCGCCACCGCCACGAGCGCCGGCAGGAGATACGCCGTACCGTTCGCCGGGAACCATCCGAGGAAGCGCCAGATTACCGGCAGCACCTGACCGCCGGCCCAAAAAACCGTGCCCACGAGCAGCGCGACGCGGTAGCCAAAGCGGCGCTGAAACTGCACGGACAGCAGCAACCCGATGATGGTACCGATCGGGTAGGCCATGAACAGCGCCACCGCCTGTTGGCGCGGCAGATCCCAGAAATACGTGACCATGTAGAGATTGAGCGCCTGATCCGTTCCGACCATCAGGAACACGACCAGTCCGCCGCTGAACAGACTCGCGAACGACGGCAGTCGCAGCGCATCCCTGACGTCCCGGACGGTGCGCCGCAACACCGCCCAGGGCCGCGACGCCGAGCTCCCGCCGGCTTTCGGCAGAAACGGAATGAATCCGCGCGTTCCCCACACCATCCAGGCGATCGAGATCACCATCAACACCCCGAGAGTCAGGGCGAACGGCGCGTACGCGGCGGCATTCAGCTGACCGGCGGTGAAATGTGCGGTGCGGGTGAAGAAGAACTGAAAGCCGATGACCGAGGCGCCATAATAGCCGACGATCTGGAAAAACATCCGAAAGCTTACGAGCGCCACCCGCTCGCTGCGGTCGTCGGAAAGCTCGGCGCCGAGGGCCAGGTGCGGAACGAAATAGAGCGTCATCATGGTTCGGGCGACGTTCACCCAGACGATGAGCCACACAAACAGCATCGTCGGCGAGTGGAAGGGCGAGGAGAAGAGCATGAAGAAGCTTCCCGCCATGGGCAGCATCGCCACGAGCATGAAGGGATGCCGTCGTCCGTACTTTGACTGCCAGTGATCCGACAGCGATCCGGCCAGCGGGTCCGCCACCGCGTCGATGAACAGTGACGTGCCCACGGCGGCGCCGGCGAGCACGGCGGGGACCCCGAGCACCTGACTGTAGTAGAAGATGACGAAGCCGCTGAGCCCACCGTCGAAGAGGCCTTCGGCGAGCTGACCCACGCCGTACGCGAGCCTGACCCAGAACGTGACTTCGGGCCGTTGCGGCCCCTGAATGGCTGTCACCGGGTGTCGGGCTCGAGTCCGCTTGCCGCTCCACCCTCGCGGCCACCGTACGCCGCAAGCGGGCTGCACCCCGGCGCATCGCCGTGAAGGGCGCACATGCGCAGCAAATACTCGGGAAATCCGCCCTTGGCGTCCTCGACCGCCCGCCGGTAGAGGGCTTGCGCCACATCCGGATGCCGCTCGGCGACGTTCGGTACGTCGACCGCCGGGCTGCGCGAGTCGTACAGGAACGCCCCGCTCCCATCGATCTTGCTGTTGAACCACCACGACTCGTCGATGACCGTCACCGCCGTACCCCATCCCACCGTGACGTGTCGGCGTGGCCCATCGGCGCCCTCCAAGGCCGTGCGCAGGAAAGACGAGCCGTCAATCCGCGACGGCGGCTGTATGCCGGCCGCCTCGAGCAGCGTGGCGGCGATATCGTGATGTTGGACGAACGCATCGCAGGTGGTCCCCGCACCGACCCCCTGTGGGTGGCGCACGAAAAGCGGCACCTCGAAGGTTTCGGGGTCCGAGGGATACGGCCGCTTGCCGATATAATGCCGCCGCTCCCACAGCGTATGCCCGTGGTCGGATGTCACCACCACCAGCGATTGATCGAGCAGCCCCGAGACACGCAGGGTCTCGATGAAGTGACCAAACCAGCGGTCGACCATCTCGACGAGTCCAGCGTAGTTTCCGCGCGTGCGCCGTACGAGCTGCTCGGGCAGATGCGGCACCTCCGCGTACGGGGAAATCACCTGCTCCCGCCCTTCGGTGGGATCGTACCGTCGCCGGTAGTGGGCCGGGACGAACCACGGCTCGTGCGGATCGAAGCACTCCACGGTGAGGAACATCCGCTGCGCATCCAGGTTTTGCTGAATCCACTTGGCGGCCTCCTGCATCACCTGCGCGTTGAACCACTGTTCCTCGGCGACCCGGTCGTGCATGTTCTGCAAGATCGCGCGCGAGAACCATCGGTGGTCATATCCGCTCCTCATCGCCCGCAGCAGCTTGTCGTGCAACTCCTGAAACTCCCTGGGTATCCAGAAGTCGATGTCCGCCTGGCTCGGCACCGGTCCGCTGCGCGCGGCGTCCGACTCCTGGCCGCGGATGAACGTCCATTGATCGAACCCGCGCCAGAAGTTCTTCGACGGCTTGAACTGATGGAACAGGTCGGAGATGAGCCCGGTGCGAAACCCCTGGGCGGAGAAGATCTCCGCCAGCGTGTGCTGCTCCTCCGGAATGGGCCCCCAACCGGGCGCCGCGCCGACGAAATCACCCTTTATGTGTCGAAAGTCTCCGTTGTGAAACGGGTACGTCCGTTGCCCCGTGTAAATCGCTCGGCGCGCGCACAGGGTCGGCAGCGACTCCGGATACGCGCGGGTGAAGATGATCGACTCGCGGGCGAATGCATCCAGATTCGGCGTGCGCACCGCGCCCCAGGAGGGAGGCCGCCCGTAGCAGCCGACCGCGTCCCGGCGCAACGTGTCAAAAACGATGAGAATAATGTGGCGCACGCCCGCGGGCGATGTACTCATGAAACTCTCTCTCCGAGCGAAGGCTACTCTTCACTCAGACTGATATGATTCAATAACTGTTGATCGTGACGATAATCGTCCTCGGCTTCCACGGCGGCCGACAGAATCCGCCCCGTAAACCGGAACGGCAGCTCGTATCGTTCGCTCACGGGAGAGCCGTCGTCATACCCGCACGTGGTCCCTCCGGCGGCCGCTCCCATCGGCCACATGTCGCGCATCTCGATAACGGCGACCACATTTCCGTTGCAGATGAGCGTGCCCGTTCCCGCGCAATCGGCCTGCTTGCGGAACTCGAATATGAGATTGAGCCGGCCCGCGGGCAAGGGCGTCCGGGATTCCACGGTCCACCTGCGCCCGGGACCCACGTATTCGTGCACCAGATGTCCGTTCTGTATGAACATGACATATCCGCCCGCGCGGCCGCCCGCGGCGAGAATCACACCGTCGTCCGCGGCCGTGCGCTCGACATCCGCGACGATGCGGTACGAGCGGTTTGCGACCCGTGGCGCGACATAGCCCGAAAGCCGCGGCATATCCTGCTCAAACGCCCAGCGCCGGCGCGGCGGACCCCAGAACGTGTAGAACGTGCGCTCTCGATCACGGTCATCGAGCGGCAACACGTTGTTGCGCAGCGCCTCCTGATGCCACAGTTGCTCGAGCTGCGCCACCTTCTCGGGATGCTGGTCCGCCACATCGACCTGCTCGGAAAAGTCGCTGTCCACGTGGTAGAGTTCCCACCGGTCGTCCTCGTAGCGGTCCCCTTTCGTATGATGGGTCACCGCCTTCCAGCCGTCCGCCCAGATGCCGCGGTTTCCCATGAGCTCGAAGTATTGGACCCGGCTCGCCGCGGGGGTATACGGCGCACCGAAGGTGTAAAGGAGGCTGCGCCCCGTGACGGGCAACTGCTCCGCTCCGTTCACGACCTCGGGCGCCGCCACACCCACCGCCTCGAGCACCGTCGGCACGATGTCGCTGCAATGGCAGAACTGACCGCTGATCAGCCCACCCTCGCGGATTTGCGCGGGCCAATGCACGATCAGCGGGTCCCGGATGCCGCCGCCATGCGTGTGCATCTTGAACCACTTGAGGGGTGTGTTGCCGGCGTGCCCCCAGCCGCTGGGATAGTTGTTCCACAGGAACTCCGAGCCCAGCAAGTCGATGTCCGCGAGCATCTCGCCGAAAGACTCCTCGAGAAACGAGTACTGCCGGCGGAGGTTGCTCGCGCCGAAATTTCCGCCCTCGGCCGTGGCGCCGTTGTCCGAGAGCACGACGAACAGCGTGTTCTCGAGCAGCCCTCGCGAGCGAAGGTCGTTGACCAGCCGTCCGATCTGCGCGTCGGTGTGCTCGAGAAACCCCGCGAACACTTCCTGGTGCCGGGCACAGAGGCGCCGTTCGTCGACGCCGAGCGAGCTCCACGGAGTCACATCCTGGTTCAACGCGGTGAGCCGCGTGCCCTGCGGGACGATGCCGAGCTCGAGCTGGCGGGCAAACCAGCGTTCCCGCATGACGTCCCAGCCCTCATCGAACTTCCCGGCGTATCGGTCGATATACTCGCGCGGAGCATGGTGAGGCGAATGGGTCGCGCCGAATGCGAGATAGGCGAAGAACGGCCGGCCGGGGTCCACCGCCTGCTGATCGCGGATCATCGCGATCGTCTGCTCGACGAGGTCTTCCGACAGGTGGTACCCGGGCCGTCGCGGCGTCGGGATCTCCCCGTTGTCGCGGATGAGCTCGGGGTTCCAGTGATCCATGAGCGCGCCGAGAAACCCGTAATACCGCTCGAAACCGCGCCCGAGCGGCCACTGATCGAAGGGACCGGCGGCGGTCATCTCCCGCACCCGCGTGAGATGCCATTTGCCGATGGCAAACGTGCTGTAGCCCACGGGCCGGAGCATCTCCGCCAGCGTCGCCGCCTTCTTTGAGACCTCTCCCTGGTAACCCGGATAGCCGCTGCACCAGTCGGTAATTATTCCCATGCCCACCGCATGGTGATTCCGCCCCGTCAGCAAGGATGCCCGCGTTGGCGAGCACATGGATGTCGTATGAAAATTGTTGTATCGCCTGCCGCCGGCGGCGAGCGCATCCAAGTGCGGCGTGTTGATCGTCGAGCCGTAGCAGCCCAGCTGCGCAAAACCCACATCGTCGAGCACCACGAGCACGACATTCGGCGCGCCGCTCGGCGGGCGCACCGGCGGCGCGCGCCAGGGCTTCGAGTCCCTATACGTCCGGCCGATGACCCCCTTGAATTCCCCCGGGCTCGATGGGTCCTGGCTGACAGTCATTTCAATTCCTCACGGTGCGTCGCGGAAGATCTTGCCGCGCATGCGAACGGGCTCGAGCAGCGACCAGTCGCCCTGCTCGAGCTCGAAGCCCTTCGGGAAGGGCGGGCGCGGCTCCATGCCGATGGAGAGCATGACGCGATCGTCACGGTAATAGCACCGGGCGATCACGCGAACCAGCGCGTCGGCCAAAGCGGTCGATTGCGCTCTGAAGCGCGTGAGCACGCCATCGCACGCGTGAGCCGGCAGATCAACGAACGGCCGACCGGCAAGATCGCTCAACTGCCGCAAGGCCTCCTTCACCGCGGGTCCTTCCCGGTCGAGCGATCCGAGCACGTCGGCGAATATCTTCTCATCGTCCGCGCCGGGCACCTGATAGCTCTCGCTCGCGGGAATCATGAGGGACGCGACGCGGCGCAACGAGCATGCTTCGTCTTCCGTCAACCTGACGGCCCCCACCGGTGCAACTGCGTTTGGTGTCATCGACGCCTCAATCGAAAAGATTCTCAAGCCGGCGCTTCATGGTGTCGGCGATGTACAGCGCCACAGCCTGCAGCGTGGCGGTGGGATTGACGCCGCCCGATGTCACGAACACACTGCCATCGACGATGAACAGGTTCTTGACGTCGTGGGAGCGTCCCCACTCGTTGACCACCGACCGCTCCGGATCGCGCCCCATGCGCGCCGTGCCCATCAGATGCCACCCGGCCCAGGGCACCGGCGCCATCGTCGAAACATCATGGGCGCCCGCCTCGCGCAGGATCTCGGTACCGCGTGCCAGCGAGTGATCGAGCATCTTACGGCTGTTCCCGCTCAGCCGGTAATGAATCTTCGGAGCCGGGACACCGTTGCTGTCCTTGAGTGTCGGGTCAAGTGTCACCCTATTGTGCTCCTCCGGCAGGTCCTCGCAGATCGACACCATGCCGGCGGTGCGCTCGAACACGCGGCGGAATGCGTCGTGATGTCCGGCGCCCCAGGGAATCCGCCCGGAGGTCATGCCCGAGACAGCGCTCGTGACCGGCCCGCCGCCGCGGACGAACTGGTACGTGTAGCCGCGCACGAAGCCACGCGTCCGGTCCGTCTCGTAGAACTGTTGGCTCCACACGCCGATATGCGGACCGCGGTAGCCGTCCAGTTTCTCATCGAAGTAGCCGGTGATCGAGCCGTAGGGATGGAACATCAGGTTCTTGCCGACCAGCCCGCTCGAGTTGGCGAGGCCCGCCGGGAATCGCCCGGAAACGGAGTTCAGGAGCACCCGGGGCGTTCCGATCCCGTTGCACGCCAGGATCACGACCTCGGCGGGCTGAAAGCACTCCCGGCCCTGCTCGTCATAATAGATCGCCCCGGCGGCCATTCCATGCGCGTCGACGACGATCTCGCGCACCCGGCAACGGGTGCGAAGCTGGACGCCCTGCCGCAGCGCCTGCGGCCAGTAGGTGATGTCGGTACTGGCCTTCGCCCCTTGCGCGCAGCCGGCGATGCAATGGCCCAGGTTGATGCACTTCGCCCGGCCCTCGTAATCGCGCGTCGCCATGGCGCTGTCGGCCGGCCACCAGTGCCAGCCCAGCCGGTTCATCGCCTTGCCGAGCACCATGCCCGTGCGACCGAGCGGCAGCGGCGGCAGCACCGCCTCCTTCGGCGGGTAGGCCGGATCCCCCTCGAGCGCGGCTATCCCCATCATGCGGTCGTTCTCGGCGAAAAACGGCGTCAGCGTCTCGTAGTCGATCGGCCAGTCCTCGCCCACCCCATCGAGCGTGCGCGCCCGGAAGTCCGACGGATGCATGCGCGGAAAGTGGCCGGCGTACAAAATGGTTCCGCCACCGACGCCATTGAAGTTCGCGACCTTGATGGACGAGTCGTCCTCGTTGATGGGATAGTCGGTAGCCCGAGCGCGCACGTTCGGATCGAAGCTGAACTCGCCCATCTGCCGGGCCTCCCAGTCGCGTCCGTTGCTCGGGTACTCGGATGACTTGACCCAGTCTCCCTGATCGAGGCACAGGATGCGCATCCGGGTCTCAGCGAGACTCCAGGCCACCGCGGCCCCGGAGGCCCCCGCCCCGACAATCAGCACGTCCACCGGATCGTTCATGAGTCCTCTCTCGCTCGCCGTATTCAGCCCTGGGTCCGCGCCCCATGAATCAAGCCGTGAACGGCGAGCGGCGGGTGCGCCCGCAGCGCCTCTTCCACCGGCTCGGTCCCCCAGCCCGGTCTGTCCGGGAGCACGAGGTGGCCCTGCTCGAAGACCGGTTCGTGCGTGAACAGCTCCCGATCGAAGGCGATTCGATCCACGTCGACTTCCATGATCCGCAGATTGGGCACCGCCGCGCAGAAGTGCGCGTTCATCATCGTACAGAGATGTCCGTAGAAGTTGTGGCAGGCGACATTCGTCTCATTCGCCTCCGCCGCCGCGGCGATTTTCATGGATTGCCAGACCCCGTTCCACGGCGCATCGACGATCGCGACGTCCATCGCATCTTGCCTGAAGAACGGCAGGAACTGTCGCAGGCCGATCAGCGTCTCGCAGGAGGCGATGGGCTGTGCGCTGCGGGCGCGTATCCAGGCGAGCGAGCGCGGGTCCTCCAGGTCTATCTCGACCCAAAAGAGCTTTAGATCGGCGATCTCCCGCAGAATCGCCAGATACCCCTCGGTCTTGGCATTGAAATTGAGATCGAGCAGCACGTCCACATCCGGCCCCACCGCATCGCGCAGGATCTCCAGATGCCGGCGCAAGCCCTTCAGGACTTTGCGCTCGAGCGTTCGCTCGGGCAGGAACGGATGGCCGAATCCAGGCGCCCATCCCTTGATGCGATCCTGCTCATACCACCAGATGTTGGTCTTGAGCGCCGTGAACCCCCGCTCGCGCACTTCCCGGGCGATCTGCCGAACGCCCGTCTCATCCCGGATGACCGGCTTGTAGTGCGGTGCCCTGCCGGCCCGCCACGTCACGCAGTGCGACCAGTACACGCGGAGCCGCTCGCGAACCTTTCCGCCAAGAAGCTCGTAGCACGGCACTCCGAGGCGCTTGGCCTTGGCATCGAGGAGCGCGTTCTCGATGGCGCCCAATGCCTGGCCGATGACCCCACCGGAGGCCGGACGAGTGACGCAGGCGAGCTCCGCGTAGATCCGTTCGATGTCCATGACGGAGCGGCCGATCACCCGGCTCGCAAGCTGCTCTATCGCGGCGCTTACGCCCGGCGATCCGAACGCCTCGTCATATTCGCTCCACCCGAGGATCCCGTCCTCGGTGGTCAGCTTCAGGAAATAATAGTTGCGCCAGGCGGCCCCGCACGAGAGGGTCTTGAGGCCGATGACGGTCGCTCCGCTTCTCATGAGCGCGCCCCGCCGAGGGCTTCCCCCGGACCGTGCGTAATGAGACCCTGGGGATACACGCTCGTATTGGCAGGGTGCGCGCGGATGACCTCTTCGATTGGCTCGCAGCCCCACCCCGGGCGATCCTCGATCACCAGGTACCCCGCCTCGACCTTCGGCTCGTGCGTGAAGAGCGCCTCGTCCACGCCGACGCGATCGACGTCGAGCTCGACGATCGACAGGTTGGGCACGGCGGCCGCGAAATGCGCATTCATCATGGTTGCAAGATGCCCATAGAAGTTGTGCGGCGCGACGTTCAGCCCATAGGCGTCGGCCGCCCCAGCGATCTTCATCGCTTGCCATGCGCCATTCCATAAGAGATCGATGACCGCGACATCGAGCGCCTGGAGCTCGAAGAACGGCAGGAACTGCGCCAAGCCCACCAGCGTCTCGCCCGATGCGATGGCGTGCCGGCTCTGGCTGCGGACGGTGGCGAGCGCCTGCGCAACGTGCAGGTCGAGCTCGATCCAAGCCAACTCGAGGTCGGCGAGCTCCCGCACCATGGCGAGATACCCTTCGGTCCGGGCATTGAAGTTCAAATCGAGGAAGATCCCGACGTCGGGACCGGCGCCTTCGCGAAAGGCCTCGAGATGCTCCCGCAGGCCCCGTGCGAGCGCGGATGGCACATTCAGATCCGGCGCAAAAGGCACGCCAAAGCCCGTCGCCCATCCGACCGCCTTGCCGTCCGAATAGCTGTAGATGTTCGTCTTCAGCGCCCCGAAGCCGCGCTCCCGGACCTCGCGGCCGAGCGCCACGACGCCCTCGCGGGTCGAGACCGGCGGCCCATAGAACGGCTGCCGGCTGATCCGCCACGTACCGCAATGCGACCAGTAGACCTGCAGACGCTCGCGGATCTTCCCGCCGAGGAGCTCGTAGCACGGCACCCCTAGCGTCTTCGCCTTGGCATCGAGGAGCGCGTTCTCCACGGCGCCGAGCGCCTGCCCCACCACGCCCGTCCCGGCCGGGCGGGTCGCGCAGCGCAGCTCGAAGTAAAGCCGCTCGTGGTCGCCGAGCGGACGGCCGACGATGCGCGGTTTCAACTCACCGATGATCGCGGTGATGCCCGGATTGCCGAACTCCTCGTTGTATTCGCTCCAGCCGACGACCCCGTCGCTGGTCGTCACCTTTACGAACTGGTAGTTGCGCCAGCCCGCGGCGCACGCGAATGTCTCGACGTCCACGATCTTTGCGTTCACAAATCAACTCCGTGCAGCCCTCGCGCAACCCGCGCATCGCCCCGGGGTATCTCACCCCCGGTCACCCCATCGGGCGATGCGCGCGCCGCCTCCTCCCATCACTTCAGGCGCATGTTCACCCCGACGTGGACGTACCGACCGAGTGGATTCGAGGTCAACCCATCGTAACCGATCGGCCGCTGCACGAGTGGCGGGAACTTGTTGAACACGTTATACACGGCCACCGTCAGCGCGACGTGCCTCGGCAGCCGTACCACCGCCGCGAAGTCGTTGAGCGCGGTCCCCGGAATGTCGTATCCCGGAACGCCGGGCTTCAATCGCTGGTCCGTGTACGAGGAGTTGTAGCGCACCGACCAGCGCAGATTGATCCGGCCGCGTGCGTAGTTGAGATACGCGGTCGCCTTGGTCTTCGGCATCGGGAACGGCGTGAGCACCCCGACGTTCAGGAAACCCGCCGCCTGGAAGCCCGGGACGGAGATACCCTGGTCCGTGAACCCATCGAATTTGAAGCTGAAGGTATGGTTCACGGCCGCGCCGAGCGCGACGACCCCGCCCGCCACGTCGTACCACCTGTAAGCGCCGTGCAGATCGAAGCCATCGAGTTGCGCGCGCGGGCCATTGATGTCGAGCAGCTTGATCTGCAGGAGATTGGCCGCGCTGCACGGGCCCGAGAACACGAAATGCTGGCTGATGAACGCCGAGCTCAGCGTCGAGCAGTTGTTTGCGCCGCTTGCTCCGTTCGGGAACAGCGCATTTAGGACCGTATTCTGGGGCTCTGTGGTCAGGATGCCGCTGATGAAGTAGTGGTAGTAGTCGAGCGCACCGTCGAAGTGACCCACGCTCACGATCGTTCCAAGATCGATCGTCGTAGCCTTCTCGGGCATCAGCTTCGGATTGCCGTAATCTTCCTCCGAGCGCCACGAGCCGAGCACATTGACGAGGGTCTGAGTCGGGTTCGGCGCGAGCTTGCTCGGTGGTGGCGCCCGGAACGAGCGGCTGACCGAGCCGCGCAGAGCGAGCCAGTTGAGCGCCTGCCACTTGACGCGGAATTGCGGCGAGAAAGCGCTGCCACCGGTCGGGCGGTAGTCCTCGAATCGTCCTGCCAGGGTTGCAACGCTCCCGCGGGCGAACGGGAAGGCCGCCTCCAAGTAGGCTCCATAGGCGCTCTGGATGCTGTTCACAGAATAGAATGCGACCGCGAGGCCCATCGGCGTGTTCGGGGTCGGGGTGCACACGTTGGCGCCGGGGATGTCGAGCGGGGAATTCGGACAGGGCACGGCGGCGGCGTTTGCGAAGTGCGAAGGGCTCATGTTGTAAGCGTTGCGCAGGAACTGAAAGCCCGACGCCCAGCGGATCTTGCCTCCCGGCAGGCGCACGTCGAGAACACCGCTCAGGTGGAAGTTGGCCTCAGTGAGGGAGGTCGTCTCCGATATATTCCATGGAACCTGCAGCCAGTGGGCCAACGCGTTGGAATTGGCGACGGCCGGGTCGTAACCCGGGTTCGATGTGATGCCGTAGATCAGCGCATTCGGGATGGCGTTCGACATGGGATTCAGCCACATGCACCCGGGGCTGCCGGGCGCCGCGGTCTGCCATTGGCAGTTCGGCCCGCCGAGCCCCTCCAGGGCGAGCTCAATGCGTCCGCCCGTCAAGTCATAGCCGCTCGTGTACCACTCGTTCTGTCCCCAAGTGACATTCGCGTCCCAGTCGATCGAGCGGGTCAGATGGCCGGATAGGTCCGCCGAGAAGCGGTACTGCTCATCGTCACGGTACTCGGGCATCGTCTGGCCGAACAGCGGATTGCCGCTCATCAGGTACGGGCGCCACAGGCCGATCGGAATGAAAATACCCGTGGTGCCGGCGGGAAACTGCGAGGGATTCGCGGCCGCGTAGGCCGCAAGACCCGGATTGGTCATGGGCACCCACCACTGATGGAACAGCGGCGGGCTCGTGCCGGGTGAGAAGCTCGCCGGATTGATGTTGGCCATCAGCACCGTCGAGGTGATCGGCTTCGGCTCGTTGAACGACGGCGGGTAATCCACTCGCGTGCGGCTCTTGGCGTAGGTTACATCGAAGTGGAACATGACGTCGTCGGAGAACGCCTTGTTCAGCTGCCCATAGGTCCTCAGGATGTTCTCCGGCGCCACCAGATCCTGGTAGAGCTGAATGACGTTCATGCAGTAGCCGGGAAAGTACTCGGTGCCGCCGAGGGTCGCGCAACCGACGTCCGTCCTCAGCGGTCCGAGCGCGCCGAGCGTACCGCCGGGACCGACCGGGCCCACCGGCATGAACTCGCCGGGGTTGGCGGAGAAATTCCAGTTCTCGGGGTTGATGGTGTACGGCTGCACCGACCACATCCGGGTGTTCTGGCGCAGCCTGCCGATCGACTGGTAACTCGCCGCGAGCATGGCGTTCCATGACCCGCCGTCGTGCCCCCACATGCCGCTGAAGGTGTAGTTGTTCTTCGCATCGCGAATGTAGTCGTACTTCGCGTTGAATTTGAGCCCGTTGAAGTGGGTCGGGGTGATGAAATTCACGACGCCGGCCATGGCATCCGAGCCGTAAGTCGCCGAGGCGGCGTCCTTCAGCAGCTCGATCCTGGAGATCGCCACCATGGGGATGAGCCCCGTGTTGACGGCGAACACCGACGTGAACGGCAGCCGGTGCCCGTTCAGCAGCACCAGTGTGCGGTCTGGCCCGAGACCCCGAAGGTTGACGTCCTGCCCACCCTCGAAACCAAGGCCCGCCCCGGAGATAGCAGTCTGCGTTGCGCCCAGCGACCCGGCAGCCTCGGGAAGTGCCTGCAGGACGTGAATCAGCGAAGGTGAGCCCGCCTGATCGAGGTCACTCGCGCTGATGACTCGCATCGGCAGCGCCCCGGCCTCCTTGGAGGTGAGGACTCGAGAGCCGGTGACGATCACTTCCCGAAGCACAGGAGCGCTCGCCTGCGCCTGCGTCCGCGCGTGAGGCGGGTCGATCACCGCATGGGAAGGCTTCCGCACAGCGGTTGCCTTGACGTGCGGGACTTCGGCGGCGGCAGTGCGCGCATGGACGCACTGAGACGCGAAAAGCCCCATCAGGGCTACCGCGATGGTGTCTACGATGCTTCGTTTGTGGACCATTGAGCCCCCCTCTGGGCGGTACGCAGCGGTACGCAGCGGTATGCGAATCCTAGGGCGTGGCCGCCTAGGGTCAAGTGTCCTAAGACTCTATTGGTCCGACCTTAAGTGGGCGGCGCGCGCGGCGATGTCCGCCCCGCCGCCGACCCACAACTCGCTGTTTTATCGAATAATTGCGCATGATGTGCGTCGAAAGACCCGCCAATAGAGTTGCTGATACTATCGCATGAGCCTAAACTTCTGGCTGACCACTTTGGATCGATATTCAAGGACATCTTGCCAATGAGCGAGCGCCTCTACCGACAAGTGGCGGATGCCATCGCCGATGAGATATATGCGGGGAAGTACCAAGTCGGAGCGCGTCTGCCAACCGAGCGCGAGCTCGCCGGCCAATTCAAGCTGGGTCGACCGGTAATTCGCGAAGCGCTGATCGCGCTTGAATTGTTTGGAATGGTGTCAATTCGCCATGGCGCGGGGATCTACGTAGAGCCCTGGCAGAACCAGCCGCTGAAGGTCAACATTTTCGATCGCGGCGTCAATCCGTTTGGATTGCTTGACGCGCGGCTGGTTATTGAACCCGAGGTAGCCGCGGCGGCGGCGGTCATCATCAATGAGCGAGAGCTTCTGGAGCTGCGGGGAATCATCCAGCAGATGATAGACAGCTACCGGGATTTGGCTCGCTACGCGGCATATGACCGGGAATTTCACACCGCGGTCGCACGAGCCGGCCGCAATGCGACTTTGATCAGCGTGGTCAACTGCCTTTGGGCACTTCACACCACACGGCGGTACTGGCGGCAGCTTGGCGACTATTTGCCGCGCGACAAGCTGCAGGGCGACCGGCTGGACGAGCATCTCGCAATTCACAGCGCCCTTGAACGTCACGATCCCGATGGCGCGAGAACCGCCATGGAGAAGCATCTCAAGCGAGCGAAGGCGACCGTAATGGAAGCTGCGGAACGGATGCGAGCCGACAGCCGTAAAGAGCTCTGAGCGTCTCGAGCACGTAGCATCGCACGCGCGCGGATTCGCGCCACAGCACCCGCTCAGCGCGAGGTCTTCCAACCGTCGCAAGCGCAGGAATCGGAGCGCCGGGACGCGCACCGCTTGATTTACCCGGTCTGTCCCTGGCGAGCCGCGGCGGGATCCTCGCGAAGCGCATCGCACAATCCCCGCGAGGCCGCCTCCACCGGATCGAGCACGTGCTCGAACCCTTTGAAGTCCCCGCCGAAAGAATATCCCAACACCTCCCGCGTCGCCGGTCATGCGGCGCTGCCGCATACAGACCGACAGGCCCGAAGAGAGCTTGCAGACTCCTCACGCCCCGTCCCACTCGCTCTGTCGACGAACCAGCGGCCAACGCTTTCCGCCGCACACAAACTCGAGCCCGTCTGCCTCCCTAACACCGGGATCAACGATGCCTAGCGCAAGCGTTCCCGGCCAGCCCGGCAGCCGCACTCTCGATGTGATTTCCCCGACGGTGTCGCCACGGAACAAGACCGCCTCTCTTCCACCGAATCCTAGAAGCGGCAACGAGCTCGAGAACGCCGCAAGCAAACCGTCACGATGGGTCCGTGGCGCCGCGACGGCATCCGCGCAAGCGCTGCGCGCACTCCCGGGCGCCAATTCCCGAACAAATCGCGCCGGACTCGCTTCCCGGCCAAATGCCGGAATGCCGCGACCAATTCGAATCGCTTCACGGGCGAAAGTCCCGCCCACCCGGAGGCGAAATTCTTTTCCCACCGCGACGAGGTGAGGCCAAAGCCGATCGGCGACCTCCCCCGGCATAATCAGCCACGTTGAACCTCCCAGGATATCCTCGTGAACGCGCAGCGCAGCTGAGTCGACCTGGCTGGCCTTCCATTCATCAAGCCCCGCGGAGAGCACCGATCGGAACCTGTCAACGAACTCCCGGCGCCTCGGCCCCAGCAACTCAAAGATCGCATGCGCGCACGTGCCGTCGGAATAGCCGATACCGGCGGGTTTTGCGACCCTTCTGAACCACTCCAGAACACGTGTACTTTGATCCGGACTCGATGTCACTAACATCGATCCGGCTCCCTCGGGCAGCTGACACACCAGAGCCTCAACTTCGTGAAACACCCCCATAAGTGGTTGTACCAACGTGTTCGGCGGCCACAAATGCGATCCTTTCGCAATCAGGCATTCGAATGCCGCCGCGTGCTCAACCAGAATCTTTACCTCCGTGGACCGATCCACGACGAGCACGCCCTGCGCAGCCGCTTCTGTTTCCGCCACCACTGAATCAAGCCAGTTTCCGGTCGCCGAGTCCTCGTTCGGCGCAACCCACACAGGTGTCTCCCAGGCAGCGACCGAGCTGAATCGAGCCCCTGCCGCTGCGAGTTGCGAATGCAGTGGAGAGCGCCTTACGTTGCGTGCCGTCGTAAAATCCTGGCCCGGCGCGTGCAATCGGCAATGATAACCCGGAATCTCCGTTACGCGCTCGCGCAAATAATTCTCATCGCACTGCACCGCTGAGAACCGCCTGACGTCCAGTTTCGCGACATCCGCGCTGGGTGCGCCATCCACGATCCACTCGGCAATATAGCGACCCGCAGCCGGTGCCAGCGCCATGCCGTTGGAATTGAATCCGCACGAGACGTAGAGTCCGGACGTCCCGGGGGCCGGGCCAAGGAGCATCTGCCCATCCGGCGTGAAACTTTCCGGGCCGTTCAGCAGCATCTTTATCGTCGCAGTCCCCAGCATCGGGAATCTGCGCATCGCCGTCTGCAAATACGGCTCGAACTGGTCCCAGCGTTCCGAGAGCAGCGCAAACGAAAAGTTCTGCGGCAATTCAGATAGCGACAGCGGGATCGCGTTATCGTCGAGGCTGCCGATCATAAGACCGCCCACCTCTTCCCGCCCGTAAAGATGATCGTCGAAAGAAAGAAACAGCGGTAGGTTTCGATCTACTCCCTGCGGGTTCGTTATAATGTACTGGTGTTCCAGCGCGTACAGCGGCAGCGCAAGGTCGCTAGCGTGCAAGATCTCCGCAGACCACATCCCGGCGGCGACGACCACGGTCTCGCAATGAATGACACCGGCTTTCGTCTCGACACCCTGAACGACACCATCTCGCATCAGGATCCGGGACACCTCGCAGTCGGAGTGGATCTTCACGCCCCGCTGCCTGGCGGCGTTCGCGAACAGCATCACCGCGTCTGTCGGGTTGACCCGCGCGTCGCTGGGAACCCAAATCCCACCGATCAGCTCGTCGGCCGAGATGATCGGCAGCCGCTCGACAAGCCCGCGAGGCTGAAGCAGCTCCAATTCGATGCCCCGCGCACGCCCGAGCTCCGGAAGTGTCTGCAGGATTTGCCACCGCTCCTCGTTATCCGTATACATGACCCGCCCCACGCTGCGCCAACCGATGTCGCATTTCAGTTTCGTCGCGAGCTTCGGATAGATTTCAGCCGCGTATCGGACCATCTCGAAGATCAAAGGATCGTCACGGTACGTTTCCATGTTGCCCGTCGAGTGCCACGTGGTGCCGGAGCTGAGCATGGAGCGCTCGAGTAGCAGCACATTCTTGAGCCCCAGATCGGCCAAGTGATATGCAACGCAGCAACCCCCTATACCGCCGCCTATGACGACGACGCTGGCTTCACGTTGGTCAAACTTTTCACCTGTGCTCATGCTGAGTATCCGGGGCCGTAACGAACGTCGCATTTACGAAGGACTGGGCGCACACATCTTCCTTTACTTCACCACAAGCTCAGGAGTCCGGAGGATTCTCCGTTGCTTCGTCAGGCAGCCGCACGCCCGACTTACAGATGTTTTGGGCGTCCAGCCCCATGCATGCCGCACAAGCTTTCACGGTCGCATCACAACATCGAGCGATTAATTATCAATGGTTCACGTCCCTGGGTTTGCGCGCTGATCCCGATTGTCCCCCACGCCCCTTCCTGGTCCTGTGCCGGGCATCGCCGCCTTGATGGGCGACACTCCCCCTACGCAATTTGTTCGTCGCATTATCGTCGATCGCCAGACTGCCCGAATCCCGATCACCCGTGATCACCACTGCGTACACTTCCCGGGCTTTGTCCTCACTCACCCATCCTTCCATCACGTCTTTCAGGACGCGAAGCGGATCCCGTTGGTGCGGATTCCCATACCCACCGCCGCCGCACTCATTCCCGCGAATGAACTCGCCCGGTTGCAGCTCCACCAGTCCGATTGGCGGCAGCGGCTCCGCGTTTCCATCACGATTTATTTTCGCGACATCCGACCGCATCCCCGGGTGGCCTCCGCGCGCACCCTGCGGCGGATCTTCATGCATCTCCGTAAAGTAAGCGACGGTCATCGGCTCGCGCAGTGGCCCATAGACAACCTCGCCCGCAGGCCCTCCCCTATGCTCTCCTGCACCGCCACTGTCCGGCAGCAACCGAACTGCACGAATGATCACTGGATACTTCTGTTCGATGATCTCTACGCTGTCGACGAGCACCGCGGCCGCGGCGTCCGGCATTCCGTATGTCACCCAACCATCGCTCGCCGCTCCGGCCGGCCCACCGTTGTTCCCGATAAGGATCTGATTCACATAGGGCGCTCCCTCGCGCCGCGCGTCCAGTCCCGATACGACACCGAATCCCGCCCCCATCGAGGCGCCCCCCTCTGCAAGCCCGAACCCTTCACCGAGCATGCTGAACGCCCGTTGCGTCGCGTTGATCACCCGGTTGGTAACGTTTGAAGTGGCCATTGACGTCGACATCGGGAAGCGCGGGATGCCGACCACGCAGTTTTCCCGCAGATGAATCTTAATCCGACGGAAGCTTCCGGCGTTGCGCGGCACCGACGCGTCAACGCAGTTGAGCACCCCGATCAGCGCTGCCGCCGTAGCGCATGTCTCCGACAGATTCACGCCGGCCGGCACACAATCGATATTTTCCCGCAAATCCACCTCGATAAAGCCTTCCTTCGGCTTTACATCCACGATTACGCGCACCGGGATGCCATCCGGCAGTCCCGGAAGTGCGTCATGACGACCCTCGGTGACGATCCGGCCCGCCGGAAGTGCGCTTATCGCGTGCAACATCCGCCTTTCCGAGTACTCGAACCAAGCCTCCACAAATCTCTCGATAGTCTCGATACCGCACTTTTCGACAAGAGCCCGAAGCCGTCGTTCGCCGATGCGCGCGGCGCCGAGCGATGCAAGGTAATCACCGTACCACACCTCTGGGACACGAATCCGCCGACGGCACATTCGAATGATGTCCCCGACGTCCGTGTATCCCCGCTGAATCCGAACGCACGGGAAATTGAGACCACCCTCCTGATACACATCTTTCGCGAACGGCATGTATGTAGTCGGGTCCGAATTCCCGCAGTCCGCCTGGTGCGCTTTGACCACCGCTGTGAACAGATGTCGTCCGTGCGTGAACACGGGCACCAGAATCGTATGGTCAGCCGTGTGCGTGTTTCCGAGAAATGCGTCATTGTGAAGATAGGCGTCGCCCTCCTCGACATCGGGATGAAACTCCCGCATCGTCTCTGTCTGACGACCTCCGCTGAGGACGTGAATCGGAAGACCCTCGACCGACGACAGCAACCGGTTGTCCGCTGTCACGATCGAACAGGAGAAGTCCTTCGCCGTGTTCAGAATCGCGGAACGTCCTGTTCGAAACAGCGTGTTCGTCATTTCCCGAACGATCGAGTCCAGTCGATTCGCGAAAACCGCCATCACGATCTGATCCATCGGTCCTTCGCCCTGCCCTATTTGTCCATTATCCGATGCATTCGCTGCGCTCATAGACATGTCTCGTTCTGAATTATGACCCGTAGCAGACGTCCCGCGATGCGGCGGATGCCGCTTCGGTGTAGATCGTCAGTGACAGATCTCTACCATGTGGTTATTGAATGGCGTCACCGTCGACTCGCTCGCAGGATACAAAACAATGGTGGTTGTCGGTTCAATTATCAGAGCCGGACCAGTGACTTTGTCTCCGGGACACAGCACCTCACCTCGATATACGGGAATCTCGACGGTGCCAAGTGAAGGAAAATAAGCCGGCGCATGGCGCAACACCTCCGGGCTGCCCGTCGTACGCGACGGCGGCCGCGCGAGCGGTGGCCGCTCGAGTTCCCCTGTCAAGCGTACCTTCCAGTGCATAAATTCGATCTCTTGCTGGGGCTCGGATACCGCGAATATCGCCGCATGGGTTGCGTGAAATGCCGCCACCGCCCGTTCGACGTCATCGGGACCGCGAAAATCCGGACCGGGCAGGGCAATTTCAATATCCCAGACTTGGTACAGGTAGTGCGCTTCGACAAAGTACTGCCGTCCAAAACCACGAATGCCTCGACTGCGCAGGCCGGAGGCAAAAGACTCGACCTGTGCGTTCAGCTCCTCCATCGCTTCATTGACTTCGACGTAGTCGAAGTTCTTCGACTGCGTCGGTCGACTCGTTCCAAACTCTGTCACGATGTTTGTAAATTGCGCACCGCAGGCGCTCAGCGCGCCGGCCATGCGCGGCAGCAGGACGCGCGAACAACCAAGCTCTCGCGCTATGGGAACAATGTTAAGACCGGCGGCACCGCCGCCGGCAAGCAGCAGGCTTTCGCGCGGATCCACCCCTTCGTTGATGGTAAGTTCCTTGATTGCCGCGACCATGTGCTCGCCTGCCACCGTAAGAATCCCGGCCGCAGTATCCTCGACAGATTTGTCGATCTGCCCGGCAAGCCGCCGGATCGCGCTCCGCGCCGCATCTACGTCGAGCCGCATGCGCCCGGCATTGAAATATTCGGCATCCAGATAGCCGAGTACCAAAGCCGCATCCGTCACGGTCGGTTTCGCGCCACCTTGCCCATAACACGCCGGACCCGGGTCGGCCCCCGCGCTTTCCGGTCCCACGCAGAGAAGCCCGCCTGAATCGATGCGTGCGACCGATCCGCCTCCCGCGCCGATGCTACGAGCGTCAACCGAAGATAAACCCGTCAAGTGGCCGGTGTATCGCTGGCCGAGCCAGGTGTCCCGGCTGAACACCGGCCGGCCGTCACGCACGAGACTAACGTCGAAACTCGTTCCGCCGGTATCGCAGACGATGACTTCCGTCGCGTTTGCCTCGGCCGCGCCCACCACTTGTCCGAGCAGCGGTGCGAGCGAGGGCCCCGAGCGCACGGTGTGGATCGGTTTCGCGATCACCTCATTCATATGCAGGACCCCGCCCAGCGAGATCGCAGGCAGCAGCTCCCCCGTCAGACCCGCGGCTCGGATGTCTGACTCCATCTCCCTCAGGTGTTCCTGCATCAGCGGCTTCAGCGACGCGTCGATCACCGCCGAGGATGTGCGCCTATACTCCCGCAGGATTGGATTCACCTGATGCGAGAGGGTGTACGGCACCCCGGGAAGTTCCTCTTCGAGCATGCGACCGACACTCAGCTCGTGTGCCGGGTTCACGATCGACCACAGGAAGCATACCGCCACCGCTTCGATGCGATTCGTCCGCAGCCGGGCTAGCACTTTGCGCATTACCGCTTCGTCGATCGGCGTGTAGACTTGTCCGTCGGCAGTCATCCGTTCTGGAATCTCGAATGTCAGATGGCGTGGTACATACGGATCGGGGTAATCCTTTGAATAATCCCAAGGGTTGATTTTTCCCCCTTCCCGCCGCACCAGCGTGTCCGGAAACCCCTCCGTCACGAGCAACGCCGTGCGCGCAGTCTTTCCTTCGAGGATTGCATTTGTCGCACGCGTCGAACCGTAAATAAACACACCCGTGCGCTGCAGAAGCGATTGCACATCGAGTTCGAGTGGTGCAGCGGCGATCTTCAGACCCGCTAGCATGCCCTTAGAGATCCGCTCGCGCGTCGTCAGCGCTTTACCCACGCTCAGAATTCCCGATTTGTCCCCCACGACCACATCTGTGAACGTGCCTCCCGTATCCACGCTGATACGGTAGCCCTCGGACTCGACATTACTCGACAAATTGCCAGTCGTATTCACTCAGCCCTCCGAATCAAGCGGCCATGGAGCGGAACGGAACGGTTGCCCGCGCTCCGCCATCGCGTCTGTCTGACTTCACCACACACCCGACTATCGGCCACTTCTGCACGGACCGAGCGCCAGGGACAATTTCCGCCACCAGCCGCAAGAGCCGCTAGCGTGATCGCAGACGATCTAGTCCGACTCCATTTCGATCCGCGATCCGCCGCGGCACCCAGCGCGTCGTGCTCGACACCTACGGCCTCAAGCACGCCGGCGGCAGCTGCGACGCCCTGCCGTTCCTCTGCGCAAAATTCCCGACGCTCTTCACTCATGAAGCCCATGAAACCCCTTCAAAGCCTCGCAAATTGGGCGTTCACGCGACGCAACCGTGTATACACCATCGCATAGAGCGCGAATGAACCTGCCGCAAATACCGACGCTACGAACAACATCTGCGAGAATGAGAAATTTACCGCAAGCAACAAGCCGGCGATGAATGGCCCGGCGCTCTGTCCGATTCCCTGGGCGGCGGGAATCAGGGCCACCCTGCGGCCGCTGCCGTCGATGTTCGACAGTGTGCCCAGTTGATATACCACGGCAATGGTCCACACTTCAAAGAACATGAGCGTCCCGATCATAAAGGTGGACGCTGTGAGACGAAACGTCCAGGCGACGAAGACCGCAATCATTACCGCTAGCGCAGCGAGCTGCGGACGGTGCTGCCCCCATCGTCGGCTCAGCGCATATGCGATCACCGAACCTGTGCCGCTAATCAGGTTACAGATGGTGAGGATGTTCGATACGGAATGCTTGGACAATCCTATGGATGTGCCGATACGTCCGGAGAACGCATAGAATGCACTTGCGGCAAGGTTGAACAGGATAACCGCCCATAAGCATTGCCACGCGAGACTCCCAAGCAATCGCTGAGGCACTGCGGGCGCGACCTTGGCCTCGGCATCCGCGCTCGACACGTCCGTTTCAACGACGCCTCGAGTCCGGCTGCCCGGCACGTACATTAAGAGCAGAGCAGGCAGCAGATACAGGCATGCCATGCTGACGTAGACTCCCTGCACCCCCCAGATTTCAGCAATACGCGGTACCAGCCAGAGTTCCAGAGAATTCACGACCACCAGGATCGCGGCCAAAATGCTGAAATTTCGTGTCACGCGGGTGGTTCGTGAAAGGGCGGCGATGGCGGCGGAGTAGCACAGACCGCTGCCGAATCCCGCGAACAAACGTATTGCGCAGAAGGCCCAAACCCGCGAAACTCCAAGCGTCGCCACGTCCGCGACAACGGCGACCGCAATGCCCACACCCGCGAGATTTCTGTAACTTCGCCCGCGCGCAAGCATGGAGACGCCGACGGCGCCCGCCAGAAGACCGACGTTTTCCGCCGCACTGATCCAACCGAGGTCCGGGTTCGCAAACCCGTAGGTCGCCGCGAGAGAAACCAGGATGAGCGGCAAGCCGAAATACACTCCATACGCCGCGGCACATGCACTGATGCACGCCGCGAGCGCTGCCGCTTCGCCCGGTACCCCGACACGCGCACGGGGGGTTTGAGACCGTGCCAAAGCAATCCGAATCGACGGCTCGCCGTTTGCCTCGGCCGCCGTGTCCTCATTCGACGTGGGGAGGAGCACTTCGTCCACGCATTCTTCCGCGCCGTTGTTGTCCGGCAAACTGGTCAATCGTGCCCCGCGGCGCCAGCACAGCGCTGCGTTGCGGCCTTCCTACCCGACCGCGCCGCGATACTCCCCATCCACAACCATCGGTTGCTGTGGTCCTGGTGGCTCCCCCTCCAAAGCCCCGACTCAGCGACAGACCGAAATGCAATTACGTTCCGCACACGCTCATGCGCTGCGCCGCGTCCGAGCGTCGACCGCAATCCAGGAGCGTGCGGCGGCCGCACGCCGCCGGCCCGGGCCACGCCCACTGGCGAACCATGCCCCGCTATTGCGCTCAAGCCGTCCCCCCCCCGATCTTCCCACCGCCCAAGCCGAGCATGCCGCGCGTCTCTGCCGGCGTCGCCACCTCGTAACCAAGCGCCTCGAGGATCATCTTCGCTCGCTCGACAAGCTGCCCATTTGTCGCGAACTCACCGCGCCGCAGATACAGGTTGTCCTCGAGCCCGACGCGGACATTGCCACCAAGCAGGGCAGTCTGAGCGAGCACCGGCATCTGCAAGCGCCCTACTCCGAGCGCCGCCCACGATGCATCCGGGGGCAGCAACTCCTTCATGTACATCAGCGTCCGTGTATCGGCAGGCGCCCCCCACTTAATACCGAGCACGAACTGAAACAGCGCCGGGCCCGTCACCAGTCCTTCCTGCATGAGCGATTTTCCGAACTCTACGTCGCCGGCACCGAAACACTCGAGCTCCGGTTTGATACCCAATGCCGTAAACCGTTTCGCCATCTCGCGCAGCGTTCTCGTCGTGTTGAGATACACAAACTCAAGGGCGCCTTCCACCTGATTTCCAGTGGTGATATCGAGCGAGGCGATATCTGGTCTGCAAAGCTCGAGGTGCGCCATGCGCTCGTCGACGGACGCCACATCGCTCTGCGGCAGTGCGCGCGCCTCATCCGTCGGGTCCGGCAGGAGAAACGCCCCCAGTCCGGCCGTCAGATTGATAATGACGTCCGTTCCGGTGTCACGCAGCCGATCCACGGCCTCCTTAAACAGCCGCGGATCACGACTGCCTTCGCCGGTCTGCGGATTTCGAACGTGCACGTGCACGATCGCCGCTCCAGCACGAGCGGCCTCCACACACGCCGCACTGATTTCAGCAGGCGTGACCGGAAACGCGGGATGGCGCCGGTTGAACGGAGCGTTTCCGGTAACCGCGCATGTTATGACGACTTTTCTCGATCCCGGATACATGGGCACTCCAAGAAGTTATCACCCGCATCCATTCATGAACGATCCCCTGACGTATACACAGCCCGGCACGCTGTTCTATCTCCATTCGCGGCTTCGTCGCGCCGCCAGCCGGGCGTGCGTCTCCCTTGCAAGCGCATTTACGGGCACGGCGCCCGACCGCAGTCCGCCATTTTCGCCAACCATACGCCTCCTCATCTGAACCGATAACTCACGTCGATGCCCGCAGTGAGCGGCTGGCTGATCGCGAAACGCGAGAACGCCTGCGTCTGCAGGCCTATCTGCGGCTGCGGATCAATCAGAACCTGATTGTTCGTGATGTTGTTTACGAACACGGATGCCGCCCATCGTCCATTCACACCGCCATCGCCCTTCACTCCGAACCGAACGTTTACTATGCTATATGCGGGCAAATGTACGAGAAATTGATCGACGTTTTGCAACGTGACGGTTTCTCCGTAAGGAACATCAGTTCTCGTTCCCGTATAGTCCTCCTCGAGCGTGCCAAACAGTGAACGACCGTCCTGCAGGTCATGCTCCCAGTGCAGCACCGCCGATCCCTGCACTCTGGCGATATCCGGGACCAGGGTGCCTCGGGGGAACCCCGTCAAAGCACTATCCTCTTTGTACCGCGCATCGGTGTAAGCACCGTTCAGTGTGAAATCGAATCCGTGGGGCAGCAGTGCCTGAAGCTGGAACTCCACCCCCTTGATACGCGCGTTGGCGCTGTTCACCGTTACGGGGAAGCCTGCCAGAAAGGTCTGCACCTGCGGGTTGTTCCAGTTTTCCAGAAACGCATCGACGTTGGCGATCATCCGGTGATGGAAAAACGTGGACTTCTCGCCGATCTCATAGCTCCACACCCAGTCCGATCCGAAGGTACGCGGCGCCTGCAGGAGAAGGTTTGGGTTGCATGTCGTCGTGAGGAGCAATTTGGACTGCAAGGCGCATTCGTTGGCGACTTGGGATGCATAGATCGGATTGGTATTGCTCGCGGCCACAACTGGAATCGGCTCGCTGACGCCCCCAAGACGGAATCCCTTGGCAGCCTTGATGTATACCATGTGATCCCGGTCGAAGTTGTAGGTCAACGTGAAACTTGGAGTTGTCCCGCCTTGCGCAATTGATGCAGCCGAGCGGAAAGGCACGCTGTTTCCGAATACAGCCGTTGCAGCGAACGCGCCATACTCCGTGAAGTAGTTGCTCATACTGTAATGGTAATGACGAAGTCCGACTGCAGCCTTCCAGCGCGGCAGGAATCGCCAGGAAATGTGCCCGTATACGGCGTTCTGAATCAGCACTTCCGGCATATACATGAAGAACATATTGGGCCCGCCGAATATGGCCGAGCCCTGCGGCGCCGAGTCCTCCTGTATGTCCTTCGAATGCATGTCTTGATAGAAGTAACCCGCCACCCATTGCAAGTGATATCGATTCGGTTTGGTGGAGGTGATCCGGAACTCCTCGGACAACTGCCGGGACGCATTCTGCTCGGCGAGCCCCGGGCCACGGCTGCTCACCAGAGGTCCCATGCCGCCCGCCGCAGCGTCATAGACCGGAATGCCGATCGCCGAGGCGATCTGCTCTTCGGCATCCTGGCGCGTCACCGAATTGCGGTGCCAGAACCCGCTCGCTGAAGTCACGGAAAAGTAAGGCAGCTCATACGTCATCTTAAGACTGCTGAAGCTGATGCTGTCCTGCTGAGGCTCGGGCACATCGAAAGGTTGATAATGCGCCTTGATCAGTGGCGTCTGAGGATGGGTCGGGACGCCGTTGACATCTACTGCCGGCGGCGCGCCCTCCCGGATCAATTCGTACATGACCATCGGTTCAATCGCCAGGTTCTCAGTCGGCTTCCAGAGAAATTGCGCGCGAATCGAGTTCACGTCCGTTGTGTTGACCCCACTCAGGCTCTCAAGAAGCGGCGCCGCGTAGAAGTTTGCCGGACGCGACACGTTCGGAAAGACGCCGGGATCTACCGGTACGGCGCCGTCGGCGAAAACCAGACGCTTGATCCAGCCGCTGTCGTGGGTGAACGAGCCGACGATACGCACCGCCGCCTTGTCACCAAGCGGCAGATTTATCATGCCGTTTTGCTGATGGTTGATGTTACCGCCAGAAGTGGTATAGGAGACCACCGATTGGACGCTGGCCGCATAGGTGTTCAGCTCCGCGGGATGCGGTATCAATCGGACCGTGCCGCCCATCGAGCTCGATCCGTACAACGTTCCCTGCGGTCCGCGCAAGACCTCGACACGCTGCAAGTCGTAAAGAGACGGGTCGATGACCGCCTTGCCTGACTGCCCGAAGATCGATGGTGCGAGTGGCACGGAGCCGAGGTACAGTCCGACGACCGAGGAGGTTCCGCCCTGCGAGTTCAGGCCTCGCATCTCGAATTCCGTATCGGTGACGCCGGCGGTGCGGATCGACAGACCCGGGATCGATCGGGCGAGAGTCATCAGATCCGGCACTCCCCTGGAAGCAATCTGCGCGGCCGTGATCGCCATGATGCTCATGGAGGTGGTCTGTACAGTACTTGGTCGCTTCGTCGCCGTGACAATCACGGGGCTGAGCGTGTTGGAGGCTCCCGTGAGTGAATTCGCCGGCGCTGCGGATCCAGCCGCCGCCTGCGCCAAGCCCGGACCAGCCGCACCGGCGGCCAGTACCGAGAACAGCGACATTATAACTGAACGCATAGACGTCTCCTCGGTCAATATAGGTGTATTTATGCCCGTCGACGCTCACTGACACGAGCGCGATGCGCCCGTCGCAGTGCCGTTCCCCTCAGCTCACTTCCCCCAACCACGCTCCTCTGGCGTGAAACACTGCCTGTCGCACCAACAGGGTGGCGAAACTCGCGGACCGACCAATGCATGCGCCCTTCACGTGGTGAGCACGCCACGGCGAACGGAACCGCAGCAGAAGCGCGCACATTCGGGTCCGCAACGTGGCCGAACCGCGCATCCCGCGGCCAGAGCATTCGCCGATGACTCCCGCGCCGGCTGCGCAACGACGCGATCCAGTACTATTTCCGGCAAGTTCACTCATGGCGCGCGGGTCAAGCGGAGCAAAACCGCCGCAGAGTGGGTCCGAATTTCTGAACGTACCGCTTGACCGCCTCAACGAACCGAGTAAGGTCCGCGTCCGAATGAGCCAGAGACAGTGTGACGAGGCCTCGCTGGGCCACGTAGAAACCCGCGAGCATCATCTCGAGCTGAAACAGCCGTCGGGGCATTGAGTCGCCGGCCTCCGTATCCGCCGGGCACGTGACCGGCCGGCGATGCCAGTGAAAGTTCATGACCGCGCCGAGACCTGTCATCTGGAGGGGAGCATTCAACCGCTCACCGAGTGCGTTCAGAGTGTCACGCAGCCTGTCACCGCGTTGATTGAGATCAAGACACGCTTTCGGCGAGTACACGTCGCGGGCACCCACCAAACCCGTCGCCAGAGTGATCGCGTTGTTGTTGAATGTCCCTCCGTGAGACAATCTGCCGCCGGCAAACGTGTCGAAGTGTCGCATGATTGACGCCGAGCCTCCAAAGGCCCCGAAGTTAAAGCCTCCGCCCCAGAATTTTCCAAGAGTCGTGAGGTCGGGTCTTATTCCGTAACGGCCTTGCAGACCGCCGGGTGACAGGCGCGACGTCATCACTTCGTCAAATACCAGCAGCACGCCCAAGCGCCGGGTTTCCTCGCGCAACATGCCGAGAAACTCCGGGGTGGCCGGAATGCATCCACCTGCGCCCATCATCGGCTCTAACATGACTGCCGCGAGACCGGAGGCGTGTTCGCGCACCGCCGCACGCGTTCCCTCGAGGTCGTTGTACGTACATCTGATCACGTCCAATGGAACGTTGAGAGAGCGTTCCGGCTCCCCGTACACCATGAAACCTCCGTGATAGGCTCCAGTGAACACAAGCAATTTGTCCCGCTGTGTCGCGTGGCGCGCCACCAGGGCGCTGAGAAGGCATGCCTCGGTGCCCGAGTTGCAGAAGCGGATCAACTCTAGCGACGGGATTCGGCTTCTGATGATTTCGGCGAATTCGAGCTCCGTTTCGGTCACCGATCCCATGGACATGCCGCGAGCAATGGCTTCAGTGACCTCGGCGCGAATCGGCGCGCACGAGTGCCCATAGAGCCCGGCAGCGAAGTCCCCCACGAAATCCACGTAGCGATGACCGTCGAGGTCGTCCAGGAGTGCTCCTTCCCCTCTCTTCATCGTCAGTGGAAAGGGCTGATGAAGCAGGGTGTGGCGAGTCTGGCCACCCGCCAATACTTCCGAGGCGCGGGCATAGTGCGCGCGGCTGCGCGGATTGGCCTCGAGGAAGCGATGCTCAGCGTCCCGGACCGCCGCCTCGAGCTCTGCCCCGGCTGGGTTCCCCATCACGATCCTCCCCATTTTTCAGTAGTAGATCCGACCGATCGTGAGCCATTGCCACCGCAACTGTGATCACAGATCTCAGATCGCGGTCGAGCATAGGGACGTCCCTACCGGATGTCAAGAAATCGAATTTCTTCGACGGCGCGCATCGCTATCCATTCCCAAGCTCGTTGGTCGTCAGTACAATGGCGTGATCGCTGGACACGAATCAAAAAGTCTGGATACACATGAGCCCGAAGCCGGTCGCCAAGATTCCCGCCTCGCTTTCAAAGAGCACCCAGGTTTACGAACAACTCAAGCACGCGCTCTTATACGGGCGCTTTCCCGCGGGCGAGGTACTATCGATTCGCTCTCTTGGAGAACTCTTCGGCACGAGCACAATGCCCGTGCGCGGTGCCATCGCGCGCCTGATTGCCGAAGGCGCGCTCAAGACACTTCCCAATCGCGGCGTGCGGGTTCCCGTCCTCTCCCCTGCGCAGTTGGAAGACCTGCACCGCGCACGGGTTGCCCTCGAAGGCATGGCCGTCGAGCTCGCGAGCCAGAATGTCACCACTCGCGAATTGCGCGAGCTCGAGTCTTACGAGGCGGTTATGGAACGCGCGTTGGAGCGCAACCGGTTGTCCGACGCGGTGCGAGCAAACCTCGAATTTCACTTCTTGCTGTACCGCGCTTCGCGCTCCGAGACACTGATCGCACTGATCGAGGCGCTTTATCTGCGCTATGCCCCATCGCTCTATACTGTGATTGAGACCCTGCCCGGAGGCGGGCCCAACCGCTCGATGCTCGCGCACGCGCAGCATTCGGCGATCCTGGAAGCGTTGCGAGAACGGGATCCCGCCGCGGCCCGCACGGCGCTGGAGTCCGACCTGGCGATCTCCAAAGCGGTGCGAACCGATGCCCGTCCTGCCGTGAAGGCGGGCGGTTCCCCCAGATCCCTGCGGCGGGCAAAACGCCGGATCTCGGTGCACCGATGACTCGCTTTGCCCGCCGCGGTAATTCCGCTGCGATGCGCCATCATTTCTGACGGGAGCCGCAAAGTGAACTCATCCGATACGAGGGTCAGCGAGGCATTGTCGTCCCAGGGGACCGCCGCCGGACTGCAACGGTCCATTCACTACAGGCAGCTGATCACCATGGGCGTCGGCACCATTGTCGGCGTCGCCTGGCTCATGGTACTGGGCAGCGTGATTTCCGGCGGCGGACCAATCGGCGCAGTCATTGCGTTCGTCGTGGGCGCTTGCGCGATGATTCCAATCGGGCTCTGCTACGGCGAGATCGCCGGTCTGCTTCCCTTCGCCGGTGGCGAGGTAATCTACACGTTTGATGTCTTCGGCGCACGGATGGCCTACATAGCCGGTCTGTGCCTGACGTTCAGCTACCTCATCAATTGCATCTTCTTCGCTGTCTCTGTAGGGTGGCTTGCAGATAAGCTGCTGCCGGGCATACAAGGCCCCCCGCTCTACTCCATTCTACACAACAGTGTTCACGCCGGCGATCTGTTGATCGGTCTCGTCACGGCCCTCGCCATCGGACTAACGAATTTCCGCGGCGCGCACGTTGCGGCCAAATTGCAGGATTTCGCCACCTACGCGCTCATGCTCGGCGCTCTGCTTTTTGTTGTCGCCGGGATCATCGGAGGCAGCACGAGGAACCTGCATCCCGCAATCGTATCCGGCGGCTGGGCCTGGGGCGCCGGGGGCATTCTCAGCGTCATCGCGGTCACACCGTATTTTTTCGGCGGATTCAACACGATTCCTCAGACGCTCAGCGAGTTGAAATTCAAGCCCGGCAAGACTCACGTTGCGGGAGCGATGTCGCTTTCAATCCTCATCTCCCTGTTATTCCTCTGCGCGGTGCTCATCTCGGTGAGCATGACCATGCCCCGCCAGCGGCTTCTTTCGTTCGATTTGCCGGTCGCGCAGGCGTTTGCGGTGGCATTTCATTCACGCGTGCTTGCAGATGTCGTACTTCTCTCGGGTCTGATCGGGCTGGTTGCAGTCTGGAACGCTCTGTTTTTTGCCTTAACCCGAGCGTTGTTCGCGCTGGGACGCTCCCGGTTACTTTCTCCGCGCCTTGGCGCCGTCCATGCCACCAGTGGCGCCCCAGCCGCCTCCGTCCTCTTCGCAACTTTTCTCACGATGGCGGGAACATTCCTCGGGAAAGGGGTGCTCTTGCCCGTGGTGGACGTAACTTCCACCCTCTTCGCGTTCCTTTACGTGCTTGTCACGCTAGCGACTCACAAGTCCCGTAAGACCAAGCCGGACGCGGTGCGCCCCTACCGTGTCCCCGGCCATCTGCTGATCTTTTTCGCCATCGCGTACTCGATATACCTGGTGTGCCTTTCCTTGTATCAACAGTTTATATCTTCCCCCTCCCCGATTCCCGTGGCCTGGGAAATACTCGCGGCGTTCTGCCTCGGTGGATTTGCGCTCTGGCATTTCCTAAAGCCGGTGCGCTCGAGCATCTCCGATGAGGAGCGCAGGCGTGCAATCATGTGACGACGCCATGAGGTTCGGATTTCGCGGCGGACGCGTTCATGGGGCACAAGGCCGAAACGTCAGCCACGAGCAAGCGCCACATTCATCGGCGCCCCGAGTATCTACGCGGCGTACGCGATGGCGTCCCATGTGCGATCGAGCCCGACGGAAATGGTCACCATCTCCGCGGGGTCGCATCGTATCCGTCAGACCCGCCTTCCTCAGGTCACGCCGGCGGCACGTCGATTAGTGTGCTGTTGGACTTGATCCGTGGGAGAGCGCTGCGAGTGGCCCGGCCTGAGCCCAAGCCGCACCGTGCTATTTCACGCTGTACCCGCGCGCCGTGAGGCACGCGCTCAGGGCCCGGCGGTAATCGGACGCCTGGTGCGCCATCGCTTGCTGCTGCTGATAGGCCTGCTGGCTGACGGCCTGCTGGCTCGCCTGGGCATTGGCGGCGTCCCCGGCGCTGCCGATCATGGCACCGGTCAGCGCGCCGAACACCGCGCCCGCCCCCCGGTCCCAGGGATCGGAGATCGCCGCTCCCAGCACCGCCCCGGCCACCGCCCCTATCGCCGTATCGGTGCCCGGCGGCGGCCCCTGAACGGTCACGCGGTCGTATACCGGCACTCCCGGGGCGCTGGGGTCGAACCCGGTCTGATGCACCGCCCAGAGACTGCACTCGTAGCGGTCGCGGCTCTGCTGCTGCGGCGACTGACCGTTCTGCGGATAGGCATACACCGTCGTATCCGGCCGCGGCAGCCGGTAGGCCACCCGGGCCGGCTGCGGCGGGACGGTCGCGCAGCCGGACAGTCCGAGGACCCCCAGGGCCGTCAGGGCCGCCAGCCCCAAGGCGCCCCGCCAGCGGCAAATGCCCGGTATCCGCAAACCCTTCATGTCCGACCTGCCACCATTGACCTCATACGCGCACAACGCGCCCCAGTATGACCGGTTGACGCCTCGCCGGGCCGCGAAGTTCCGCCCAAGGCGTAACATAACCTTCCGGACGTCAAGATATCTCAAGCGCCGCCCCGCTCAGCCGATGAGAGCCGCGGCGCGTTCGAGATCCTCCGCGGTATTGACGTCGGGTCCGGGGCGCTCCTCGCAGTCCGCCACCTGGATGATCATCCCATGACCGAGCGCGCGCAACTGCTCGAGCTTCTCGGCCACCTCGAGCGCGGTCGGCTCCAGCGAGGCCAGGCGCGAGAGCGCCGCCACCCGGTACGCGTAGATGCCCACGTGCCGCCGCGCGCCGTTGAACGGCATCCGATCCGCGGGGCCGGCGGAGGCGCCGTCGCGATTCCACGGGACGGGCGCGCGGCTGAAATACAGCGCCCGCCCGCGCTCGTCACAAACGACCTTCACCACGTTGGGATCGAGGAGCTCGGCCTGCGACTCGATGGGGGTGGCAAGCGTCCCGAGCGATGCCTCGGGATGCGATTCCAACAGAGCGGCCACCTGGCGGATGATGGCCGGGGGAATGAGCGGCTCGTCTCCCTGAACGTTGACGACGATGTCCTCCGGCGGCCATCCCTCCAGCGCCGCGAGCTCCGCCACACGGTCGGTGCCCGAGGCGTGGTGGCCCGACGTCAGGCGCGCCTCGGCGCCAAAGGCACGTGCGGCGCTTGCGATCGCGGGGTCGTCCGTCGCGATCAGCACATCGCCGGCGCCGGAGGCGCTCGCCTTCTCGTAGACCCACTGGATCATGGGCTTGCCGCCCAGGGGCCTGAGCGCCTTGCCGGGCAGCCTCGTGGAGTGCGCGCGGGCCGGAATGGCTACGTGAAACAATGCAGGGCTCCCCGCTCAACGCCCCAGCAGCGGGTCGTCGGCCTCGAGCTGGCGGGCTTCCTCCTCCAGCATCACCGGCACGCCGTCGCGGATCGGATAGGCGAGCCGGTCGAAGCGGCACACGAGCACTTCGGCCTCCCGCCGGTACAGCAGCGTGCCCTTGCAGATCGGACAGGCCAGTATTTCGAGCAAACGGGCGTCCATGAAGCTAACCCCCGGAATGTGACGGTGAGTGGATTTTGCGCATCACGAGCCCGACGAGCCGTTGCGAGTCGGCATCGTTGAAGCGCGCCTCGACCGGCAGGTACCACAGGCGCGGATCCGCAGGCTGGGCGCATTTTACGGCATCCTTCTCCGTCATGAGCACCGGCCGGTCGTCGCCGAAATCGAGCTCCGCCCCGCTCAAGGGGTGATGATCCGGGAAGGGATGCGGCAGCGGAGTGAGGCCGCGGGCGGCGAGCTCGCGGAAGAAGCGCTCGGGGTGGCCGATGGCCGCCACCGCATGCACTGGTCCCTGAAAGGACGCAAGCGGACGGGTCTCGCCCGAGACGAGCCGCCGTGCCTCGCCCGGCACCAGCTCCATCCGCAGCGCCGCCTCGACTCTCCCCCCGTCGCCGGCGCTCAGCGAGGGATGCTCGATCGGGCCGTTGATGACCAGGGCATCCACGGTGCGCAGCCGCGCCAGCGGCTCGCGCAGGGGGCCGGCCGGCAGCAGGCAGCCGTTGCCGAAGCCGCGGCTGCCGTCGACGACCACGATTTCGCAGTCTCTCTCGAGCGGCAGATGCTGCAGGCCATCGTCGGCCAATATGACCTGTGCGCCGCGCTCGACGAGCGCCATGGCCGCCGCAACGCGATCACGCGCCACCGCGGTGGCGCAGCCGGTGCGCCGGTACAGCAGCAGTGGCTCATCGCCGACTTCCCGCCAGGTCGACTGCGCGCCCAACACGCGCACGCCCGCCGAGGCGCGCCCGTAGCCCCGCGACACCAGCCCGACGGTGAGCCCCTGCTCGAGGAGTTGCTTTGCGAGCCAGATGGTGAGCGGTGTCTTGCCCGTGCCGCCCATGGTCAGGTTGCCGATCACCACCACCGGAGCACCGGCGCGGCGCGAGCGCCGCCACCCTCGCCGGAACGCCGAGCGGCGCACCGACATCGCCGCGCCATAGAGCCAGGCCAGGGGTTGCAGCAACGGCACGGGCGCGGTGCCGTACCAACGCCGGTTCAACCGCGCCTCGAGCATGGCTCAGTCGCTGAACTGCAGCCGGTGTAGCTGCGCATACAGGCCGCCGCGCTCGAGCAGCTCGGCATGGGTGCCCGTCTCGACCACCCGGCCGGCGTCGAGCACGATGATGCGATCGGCCTGCTCCACGGTAGAGAGCCTGTGGGCGATGACGAAGGTGGTGCGGTTGCGGATCAGGTTGGCGAGCGCCGCCTGGATGTGCCGCTCGGCCTCGGTGTCGAGCGCCGAGGTCGCCTCGTCCAGGATGAGAATGGGCGCATCCTTCAGCAGCGCCCGCGCGATCGCGATCCGCTGGCGCTGGCCTCCCGAGAGCAGCGTCCCGCGGTCGCCGATCAGGGTGTCCAGTCCCAGCGCCAGCTCGGAGGTGAACTGCAGCACATGGGCGGCTTCGGCGACGCGCAGCACGGCTTGCTCCGGCACCCGCCGGCCGAAAGTGATGTTGTTGCGGATGGTGTCGTCGAACAGCGTGACCTCCTGGCTGACCACCGCGATCTGCCTGCGCAGGCACTTCAGGTCGTACTCGCGTATGTCGCGCCCGTCGATGAGGACCGTCCCAGTCGCGACGTCGTAGAACCGGGGCAGCAGGCTCACCAGGGTCGACTTGCCGCTGCCGGAGCGCCCGACGATGGCGACGTTCGACCCCGCGGGGACCCGCAGCGAGATGTCGTGCAGCGCCGCACCCGTTCCCTGCGGGTAGGAAAATCCGACGGCCCGATACTCGACCTCTCCGCGGACGCGCTCGACGCTGTAACCGCCGGTGTCGGGCTCGCCCGGCTCGTCGGTCAGCTCGAACAGGCTTTGCGCGGCGGCGACGCCCTGCTGGATGGGACCGGACTGGCTCACCACCTCGCGCACCGGCTGCGAGAGACTGGCGAGCGCGGCGAAATATCCAAGCAGCTCCCCAAGGGTCATGTGGCCTTGCACCCGGCTGCGGATCGTGAGCGCGAGCACGACCGCCGCGCCGACGGCGGTCACCATCTGCACGGTGGGATTGGCCAGGCCGTTGGTGAGGATGAACTTCATGTTCGAGCGCCGGTTCTGCTCGTTGACCGCCTCGAACCGCCGATCGAGGTGCGCCTGCGCCCCGTAAACCTTGACCAGGCGCTGGGACTCGAAGCTCTCCTTGGCGAGCCGGGTCACGTCCTCCATCGAGTCCTGGATGCGCCGGCCGTAGCGGCGGAAATGGCGGTTGATGACCGACACCAGCCAGATGACCAGCGGGCCCATGACCAGCAGAATCGCCGTCAGACGGGCGTTGAGCCAGACCAGATAGCCGATCAGGAAGACGACGGTGAGGCTGGCGCGGACCAGGATGACGATCGAGTTGGTGCAGGCCCGGCCGACCTGCTCGCTGTTGTAAGTCAGCCGGGACAGCAGCGAGCCGACGGCATGCCGGTCGAAAAACGCCACCGGCAGATCGAGCACGCGCCCGAAGATCTGCGAGCGGAACCGCTTGACGACGTTGCGGCCCACCAGGCCCATGAAATACGTCTGCGTGAAGTTGCCGATCCCGCGGCCGATGAACAGCACGACCAGCGCGGCCGGAATCCACAGGATCATGCGCGGATCGGGATGGGCGAGTGTGTCGCCGAGATGCTGGGCGAGATAGGCGAGGGAGGCGGTGCTGGCCGCGTACACCGCTCCGCCCAGCAGCCCCAGGGCGAATGCGCCCTTGTGCGGTTTCAGATACCCGAGCAGGCGCCGGTAGATCGCCGCGGCGCTTTGCTGCGCCGCCGGCACCGCGCCTCGGTTCAAGACCCGCCCTCCCGGCGCGCCTTGATCGTGGCGATGTCGAGCTTCACGAACCCGAGCTGCCCCAGCACGTCCATCGCGGTGACCACCGACTGTTGGGTCGCGCGCGCATCGGCGCGGATGGTGACGATCATGTCGCGATTGGCGCCGGCCTGCCTGATCAGGGCCGAGCGCAGCGTATCGGGGCTGGCGTTGATGAGCTCGCGGCCGTTGACCAGGTAGTCGCCCCTTTCGGTCACGGTCACGACGAGCGGCTCGGTGCGCGCGCTCGCATTCGGCACGGCGCTCGCCTGCGGCAGGCGCACCTGCAACCGTCCCTCCTGGGAAAATTTGCTGGAGAGCATGAAGAACACCACCAGAAGCAGGACCACGTCGATCAGCGAGACGACGTTGATCTCCGGCTCCTCGTGGCGCCGCGGATTGAGGTTCATGTACGTGTCAGGTTGGCGGCACGCTGCGTCGCGCCCGGCAGGGCCGTGCCGGACCGGGCCGTGCCAACCTCGTCCCTGGCGGTCCCCCCGGCCCAACCGTCCCGGGTCGGTCGTTCGCCGCCGCGCAGCTCACTCTCGACGCGGGCAGGTCCGCCCTGCCCCGCCTGCGCCGCCGCTTCCAGCGCATCCGCCATGCGCAGCGCGTGCTTTTCCATCTCGACGACGAGGCGCTCGACCTTGCCGCGCAGATACCTGTAGGCGATCAGCGACGGAATGGCCACGCACAGCCCGGCGGCGGTGCACACCAGCGCCTCGGCGATGCCGCCGGAGAGCGCCTCGGGGTTGCCCATCCCGCCGGCACGAATGGCGTCGAACGCGCGGATGATGCCGGTCACGGTGCCGAGCAGCCCGAGCAGCGGCGAAACGCCCGAGATGGTGCCCAGCGTGTTGAGGAAGCGCTCCAGCTCGTGCACCACGTGCCGGCCGGCATCCTCCAGGCGCTCCATCAGCATCTCGTGCGAGCGGTGGCGGTTGGCCAGCCCCACGGCGAGAAGGCGCCCGAGCGGGGAATGCTGCTCCAGCGCCGCGACGACCTTGTCGCTGACCTGGCCGGCCTCGATGAGATGCCAGACCTTCTGAGGCAGATCGGCCGGCAGCACGCGCTTGTCCTGGAGCGTCCACAGCCGCTCGAGCACGATCGCCGCCGCGACGATCGAGCAGAAAATGATCGGCCACATGAGCGGGCCGCCGGCCCGCACGATTTCCCACATCAATCTATCTCGCACATTGGCATGGCGGGGCATCATACAGGAGCCGGGCCCGCCCCCGAAGCGGCGCCGGGCGGCCGTCGCGACCTCCATGATACAGTTCACGGATCGTGCCGCGCCGCCTGCTGAAGAAAATCCTGCCCTCGCCCCGGTTCCTGGCGAAGCACCGGGTGCTGCGCGTGTTCGGCGACCGGCTGCTGGACCCGCGGCTGTGGGCCGTGCACCGGCGGGCCGTCGCGGGCGCCTTCGGGTGGGCCCTGGCCATTGCCTTCATCCCGCTACCGGTACACTCCCTGGTCGCCGGGCTGGTGGCGCTCACCTGGCGGCTCAACGTACCGGCGATCTACGGCACGGTCTGGCTCGTCAACAACCCGTTGACCATGGTGCCGCTGTACTACCTCGCGTACCGGGTCGGCACGCTGCTGCTGGGCACTCCGGTGCACCATTTCGCGTTTCATCTGAGCTTCAAGTGGCTTCAGTACGGTCTCGGCCCGGTGTGGCGGCCGTTTCTGCTCGGCTGCCTCGTCTGCTCTCTCGTGGCGGGGCTGGCCGGCTGGGCGGGCCTTACGCTGCTGTGGCGCTGGCAGGTCAGACGGCGCTATCGATCGCGTCACCTCGCCCTGCGCTGACACGCTCCAGCAATCGCCCGTCGAGAAGCTCGTAAATCCGGTCCATCCGTGCCGCGAGGCGCCGGTCATGCGTGACGACGACCAGGCTCGTGCGCCGCTCACGGTTGAGCTCCAGCATCAACTCGAACACCTGCTCGGCGTTCGCCCCGTCGAGGTTCCCGGTGGGCTCGTCGGCCAGGACGATCTTCGGCTCGGTGACCAGGGCACGCGCCACCGCCGCGCGCTGGCGCTCGCCGCCGGAGAGCTGGTGCGGGCGGTGGCCGAGTCTGCCGCCCAGCCCGACCCGCTCGAGCAGCTCCGAAGCGCGCGCGCGCGCGTCGGCCACCCTCGCGCGCCGCACCAACAGCGGCATGGCGACATTCTCGAGCGCCGAGAACTCCGGCAGCAGGTGATGGAACTGATAGACGAAGCCGAGCGTGCGATTGCGCAGCTCGCTTCGTTCCCGCTCGCTCAAGCCGTGTATGTCGCGTCCGTCGATCATGACCTGCCCCGCGCTCGGACGGTCGAGGCCGCCGAGAATCTGCAGCAGCGTCGTCTTGCCCGATCCGGACGCCCCGACGATCGAGAGCCGCTCGCCCTCTGTGAGTTTGAGCTCGACGCCGTGCAGCACCGTAAGGGTCACCGGGCCCTGCTGAAAGCTTCGGCCGACCCCGCGCGCCTCGAGCACCGCCTGCCCGGCCGGCCCTCCGCCGGACTCGCTCCCACGGGACCGCGGCTTTGCCGCGTCGAGAATTGCTCCAGGCGATTCATTCATGCCGCAAAGCCTCCGCGGGAGCGGTTCGCGCGGCGCGCCAGGCCGGGTACACCGTGGCGAGCGCGCACAGCAGGAAAGCCACGCCGCACACGCGCAACACGTCGGATCCCTGGACGTAGGCCGGCAATTCGCTCATGTAGTACACCTTGGGATTGAGAAACTGGGTGTGCAGCAGTCGCTGAAGCGCCGCGACCAGCTCCTGGAGGTGATAAGAGAGCAGCACCCCCAGCCCCGCCCCGAGCGCCGTCCCGGCGAGCCCGATCAGCATGCCCTGCACCGCGAACAGCGCCAGCACGTTGGCCGGCCGGGCACCCAAGGTCCGCAGGATCGCGATGTCCGATTGCTTCTCCTTCACGATCATCACCAGCGTGGCGACGATGTTGAACGCCGCCACCCCCACGATCATCGACAGGATCACGAACATCATCGACTTGGTCGTCTCGATGGAGCGGAAGAAGTTGACGTGCTTGTCCGTCCAGTCGCTCACGTAGTAGCCGGCGCCGCCGAGCGCGTAGGCGACATTGCGCACGAGCTGTGGGGCCTGCCAGGGATCGTCGACCTTCAGGCGCATGCCGGTGACCACACCGGGCCCGAGGCCGAACAGCCTGGAAGCGTCCGTCATGTTGATCAGGGCGAGCCCCCGGTCGTACTGGTACATGCCGGAGTGAAACAGGCCCGCCACCCTGAAGCTGCGCATGCGCGGCACGAGTCCGGCGGGCGTGGCGATGCCCTCGGGCGCGATCAATACCACCGATTGGCCCACCCTTACGCCGAGCGAGCGCGCCAGATCGACGCCCAGGATCACCTCGTAGCGGCCGGGGCGCAGATCGCCGAGGCTCCCCGCCGCGAGGTGGCGTGCCAGCGAGGTGACGCGGATCTCCTGCGTGGGTTGCACTCCGCGCACCGAAGCGCCGGCGATGTGCTCGCCGTGAGCGAGCATGGCGTGCTCCTCGACATAGGGGGCGGCGGCCAGTACGTGCGGCTGGCGCTCGATCCGCCGCTGCAGGCTCTGCCAGTCGGCGATCGTCCCCTGCAGCCCCATGATGGTCGCATCCGAGGTGACGCTGAGGATGCGGCTGCGCAGCTCGCGCCCGAAGCCGTTCATCACCGAGAGCACCACGATGAGGGTGGCGACCCCGAGACCCAGGCCGCAGGCCGACATCAGCGCCACGAAGGAGACGAAGCCGCGCCGGTGCGTCGAGCGCAGATAGCGCGTGCCGATCATCCATTCGTACGGGGTATGCATCGAATGTCTACTCGTAGCGCAGCGCTTCGGCCGGAGGGATGCGCGCGGCGCGCACTGCCGGATATACGGTGGCCGCCGCCGTGAGCAGCAGCGCCGCGGCGCCGATCGCCACCACGTCGGGCCATTTCACCACCGAAGGGATGGTGGTGATGTAGTAGATGTGGGAGTTGAAGATCTGAAAGCCGAAGGTGCTCTGCAGGAACGCCGCTACGGGATCGACGTGCCAGGCGAGCGTCAGACCGAGCGCCACCCCGAGGGCCACTCCGAGCCAGCCGATGGTCAGTCCCTGGATGAGGAAGATGCCGAGCACCCGGCGCGGCGAGGCGCCGAAGGTGCGCAGAATGGCGATGTCGGTGCGCTTGTCGTTCACCACCATCACCAGCATGGCCACGATGTTGAACGCGGCCACCGCCACGATCAGCAGCAGGATCAGCGACATCATGGTCTTCTCGATGCGGATGGCGCGGAAGTAAGCCGCATTGTCCTGCGTCCAGTCGATCAGCCGGAAGCGCTTCGGCAGACGGGCGCGCAGTCGGGCCGAGACCCGCGGGGCATCGAGCGGATCGCGATAGCGCACGTGCAGGCCCTGATCGAGCCCGCCGGGCGGCAGAAGCGCGCGCACATCGTGGATGTTGGCGAACACCAGCCTCGCGTCCTGATCGGCGAGTCCCACCGAGAACAGGCCGGCCACCTGGAAGCGGCGTAGCTGCGGCACCGGTAGCCCGCCCGATGTCACGGCCGGGATGAGCAGCGTCAGCCGGTCCCCGGGCTCCAGGCCGAGCTCCTCGGCGATCACCTCGCCGAGGATCACGCGGTCCGTGCCGGGGGCGAGGTTCGAGAGCTTGCCCGCCTTCAGCGCGCCGGCCAGCCTGCTGACCGACGGCTCGGCCGCGGGAGCGACGCCGCGCAGCAGCACCGGCAGCATCTGCGGCGTGCGCACCGCTAGCGCCTGCACCTGTGCGTAGGGGGCGACGCCGGTCACCCCGGGGGTTCGGCGGATCAGGCGCTCGACCGAGCTCCATTGCGCCGGGCTCGCCGAGCTTAGGTGCTGCCCGGTCTCGCTCGTCACGACCCGGGCATCGGCATCGAGCGCAAGGAGCCGCGATCTGAGGTCGCTCTCGAAGCCGTTCATCACCGAGAGAATGACGATCAGCGCCGCGACGCCCACGCACACCCCGGCCAGCGAGGTCCAGGTGATGAACGATACGAAGAACTTGTGGGAGCGGGCGCGCACGTAGCGCCAGCCCACGAACAGCGAGAGCGGATGAAACATCCCCGCGATTTAACCATAGTTTTCGGACCGGCCGCCGCTTGAGCGGCGTCACAGAATCGGCCCTGACGGTCCTCGCCGGCTTCGATGCATCACCCGAAGGTGTATAGTCCTGTGTTCGAGGAGGTCCGCTCATGCGTGCTCGAATACTCCTGGCGCTGCTCATCGGCTGTGCGGTGACCGTGGCGTCAGCCGAAACGGTCGTCGTGAACGGCCGCCTGGCGGTTGCGCCCTCCACCCTCGCACGACCTCACCTGGGCCAGACCATGCGTCAGGTCGAGGCACGTTTCGGAAAGCCGCAAAGACGCTACCCCGCCGTGGGCAAGCCGCCGATCACACGCTGGGACTACCCCGACTATTCCGTCTACTTCGAGTTCAACCGCGTCGTCCACGCGGTGGTACACACCTCCGGCTAGCCCCCCTCCCCGGAGCGTGATCCGGGTCTCAAATCCCTAAAGTTCCCGGCCCGCCCTGCCGTCAAGGTGAGAGCAACGCGGGTGCGCCATCCTTGTCGCGGCGCACCGACATGCGACGCAAGGATTATGGTACTCTCGTCCTTGACAGAAGAACTCCAGGGAGCCGTCAGTGGTCGTCGATGCGTCGCACAACATCGAGGAGCTGGTCGAAGCCGGTACCGTACGGCGCCAGCTCGCGCAGGCGCACCTCAAGGCCGAGGTCCGCCGCCGCGAGGAAGTGCTGCGCCGCGCCGTGCTGCGCTACGTCTCCCCCACTCTGGCCGAGAAGATCCTCGAGGACGTGCAGCTACGCGAGACGTTGCTGTCCGCCGACGATCTGCGCGCTCATGCGGTCGTGCTCTTCGCGGATCTGCGCGGTTTCACCAGCCTGTCCGAGCGGCTGGAGGCCCGCCAGGTGGTGCCGCTGCTCAACGAGTATTTCTCACTGCTCACCGAGATCACCCTGCGCCACGACGGCACGGTCTTCCACATGGCCGGCGACTGCCTGATGCTCGGCTTCGGGGTACCGCTCGAGCAGCCCGACAGCCCCTGCCGTGCGGTGCGCGCGGCGCAGGAGATGCTGCACAGCTTCGCCGTGCTCGCCGGCTCGTGGCAGCAGCGCTACGGGGTCGACGCGGGCCTCGGGATCGGCATCAACGAAGGTGATGTCGTCGCCGGCAATATCGGCTCGAGCTCCTACATGAGCTACACGCTCATCGGCGATACGGTCAATGTGGCCGCGCGGCTGTGCCAGCGGGCCCGCGCCGGGGAGATGCTCTTCTCCCGCGCGCTCAAGCAATCCCTCGACGAGCTCGGCTTCGATATCAGCGCCACGGCGTTGCCGCCGATGCAGCTGCGCGGCCGCTCCGGGGCGATTGATATATACTGCGTGCCCGCCGCACCGCGTCTTCAGATCACGGAAGCCCCACTCGCCGTTTGAGTATTCTCGACCCGCCCGTCCCGGGAGCCTCCCGGCGGCACCTGCACTGGCATCACCTGTACGGCAGCGCCGCCGCGCTGGCGCTCGCCGAAGCCACCCGCGCCGACCAGAAGCTGTACGTCGTCGTGGTCGACGCGGCCCGCGAGCTCGCGCGGCTGACGGCCGAGCTCGCCTTCTTCGCCGGCGAGCGCCTCTCGCCGCTCACCTTCCCCGACTGGGAGGTGCTGCCCTACGACCTGTTCTCGCCCCATCCTGACATCATCTCCCAGCGTCTGCGCACGCTGCATGAGCTGCCGCAACTGACGCAGGGCTGCCTGATCGTCGCGGCCGACACGCTCATGCAGCGCCTGCCGCCCAGGCAGTACGTGCAGGCCCGGGCGTTCCAACTCGCGCGCGGCCAGACCCTTGCGCTGGAGCCGTTCCGCCGGCGGCTCGCCGACGCGGGCTACGCCAGCGTGAGCCAGGTCACCAGCCCCGGCGAGTTCGCGGTGCGCGGCTCGCTGTTCGATGTGTTTCCCATGGGCACGGAGCAGCCGCTGCGCATCGACCTGTTCGACGAGCAGATCGAGGCCATCCGCCGCTTCGATCCGGAGTCCCAGCGCTCCCTCGAGACGATCGAGAGCGTGCAACTGCTGCCGGCACGCGAGCTGCCGCTCGACCCGGAGGCCACCCGCGAATTCCGCCGCCGCTTCCGCACCCGCTTCGAGGGCGAGCCGATGCGCTCGGCCGTCTACCGCGGGGTGAGCGAGGGCATGGCGCCGGCGGGTGTGGAGTTCTACCTGCCGCTGTTTTTCGAGCAGACGGCGACACTGCTCGATTATCTGCCGGCCAATGCGGTGATCGTGCGCGATGCGGCGCTGCCCGAGGCGCTCGCGAGAGCCTGGAGGGACATAGAGGCGCGCTACGAGGAGCGGCGGCACGACCTGGAGCGGCCGGTGCTCGCTCCGGCGGAGCTGTTCGTCGATCCCGCAGCCCTCGGAGCGCAGCTGATGCGCTTCGCCTCGGTCACGCTCGACAGCGCGCCGGCCGACGAGCCGGCCGATTCCGCTCCCGCACGGGTGTTCCCGGCGCTCGCGCCCAAGGAGCTGCGCATCGACATGCGTGCCGGACGGCCGCTTGCGGCGCTGGAGGAGTTCCTCGGCGATTTCGGCGGCCGGGTGTTGATCGCCGCCGATTCCCCCGGCCGTCGCGAGGTGCTCCAGGAGCTGCTGCACGGCCACGGACTGGCCGCGCAAGTGGTCTCGGGATGGGAAGAATTCCTCGCGAGCCCGTCTTCTTTGAGCCTGTGCGTGGCCGCCGACCTCACGGGCCTGTGGCTCACCGAGCCGCCGCTGGCGGTGATCGCGGAGGCGCAGTTGTTCGGCGCCCGGGCCCGGCAGGAGCGCCGCCGCAAACGCGCGGCGGTCGACCCGGAAGCCATTCTGCGCGATCTTCAGGACCTCAACCCCGGCGCCCCCGTCGTCCACGAGGAGTACGGTGTGGGGCGCTACGTGGGCCTGCAGCCGATGGAGGTGGCCGGCCAGCCCGGCGAGTTCCTGGTGCTGGAGTACCAGGGAGGCGACCGCGTGTACGTGCCGGTGCATGCCCTGCACCTCGTGACCCGCTACACCGGGGTGGCGCCCGAGAGCGCACCGCTTCACAAACTCGGCACCGACCAGTGGGCCAGGGCGCGCAGGCGCGCCGCCGAGCAGATCCGCGACGTGGCCGCGGAGCTGCTCGACCTGTATGCGCGCCGCCGGGCCCAGCCGGGCCTGAAGCTGACTGTCAACGAGGCCGACTACCGCACCTTCGCCGAGGCCTTCCCCTTCGAGGAGACCGACGACCAGCGGCAGGCCATCCGGCAGGTGCTGGCGGACCTGGGGAGCGACCGGCCCATGGACCGGATCGTGTGTGGCGATGTCGGCTTCGGCAAGACGGAAGTCGCCATGCGCGCGGCTTTCGTCGCGGTACAGGCGGGCAAACAGGTGGCGGTGCTGGCGCCGACGACCCTGCTCGCGCAGCAGCACCTGACGAACTTCCGCGACCGCTTCGCCGACTGGCCGGTGCGTATCGAAGGACTCTCCCGCTTCGGCAATGCCAAGGAGACGCGCGCGACGCTCGAGGGGCTCGAGCGCGGCACGGTCGACATCGTGATCGCCACGCACCGGCTGTTGCACTCGCACGCGCGATTCAAGGACCTGGGGCTGCTGATCGTCGACGAGGAGCAGCGCTTCGGGGTGCGCGACAAGGAGCGGCTGCAGGCGCTGCGCGCCAATGTCCACGTCCTGACGCTCACCGCCACGCCCATTCCCCGCACCCTCAACATGGCGCTCGGCGGGCTGCGCGACCTGTCGCTCATCACCACGCCGCCGGCCGAGCGCCTGGCCATCAAGACCTTCGTCGTCGAATGGCACGGCCCGACGCTGCGCGAGGCGGTGCTGCGCGAGCTGCGCCGCGGAGGACAGATTTATTTCGTGCACAACGAGATCCGCACCATCGAGAAGATCGCCGCCGACGTACAGGGCCTGGTTCCCGAGGCGAGCCTGCGGATCGGGCACGGCCAGATGCGCGAGCGCGATCTCGAGCAGCTCATGGTGGACTTCTACCACCGGCGCTTCGATCTGCTGCTGTGCACCACCATCATCGAAAGCGGCATCGACGTGCCGACGGCCAACACCATCGTCATCAACCGCGCCGACCGCATGGGGCTCGCGCAGCTACACCAGCTGCGCGGGCGCGTCGGACGCTCGCACCACCGGGCCTACGCCTATCTGATCGCTCCTCCGCGCCGCGCGTTGAGCGGCGATGCGGCCAAGCGGCTCGAAGCCATCGAGTCGATGGAGGAGCTCGGCGCGGGCTTCGCGCTCGCCACCCACGACCTGGAGATCCGCGGCGCCGGAGAGCTGCTCGGCGAGCAGCAAAGCGGCCAGATGTCCGAGATCGGCCTGGCGATGTACCTCGATCTGCTCGAGGATGCGGTGGCGGCCTTGAAGGCCGGCCGGGAGCCGGACCTCATGAAGCCGCTGGCGGCGGCCACCGAGGTGGAGCTGCGCCTGCCGGCGTTCCTGCCGGAGAGCTTCATCGGCGATGTGCACGTGCGCCTCGGGCTGTACAAGCGCATCGCGGCGGCCGATGGCCCCGAGGCGCTCGATGAGCTGACCGCGGAGATCCATGACCGCTTCGGCCCCCTGCCCCAGCCGGCGCAGCGGCTGATCCGCCTGGCCCGGCTGAAACTCACCGCCCGCGCGCTCGGCATCCGCCGGCTCGACCTGGGGCCCGCGGGCGGCGCCGTGGTCTTCGAGCAGAGCACCGCCATCGACCCGGCCGCGCTGGTGAGGCTGATGCAGAGCTCGCCGCGCGAGTACCGGCTGGAAGGGCCGCTGAAGCTGCGAGTCTCCCGCGCCCTGCCCGATGAGCAGGCACGCTTCGAATTCGCGGCGACGCTCATGAAGCGGCTGGGAAACGGTCGGGCAAAGCCGGACTAGGCGGGCGCATCCCTGTGCCTGAGCCCTTCAGGTAGACTGCGCGGGCATGAAATACCGCGCTCATCCGTATGTGACTGTGCTGCTCGTGCTGGCCGTGGCCGCATGGCAGTGCGCCTCCGCGCAGCTCGCCAAACCGGCGGCGAAGCCTCAGGACGATCAGCCTGCCCAGCGGACCCGGCCGCCCGCTCAGCCGAACGCCAGGTCGGCGGGCGGCACCGCCGCCGGCTCTTCCACGCCGGCCCGATCGGCCGCGACACCTCCGGCCCGCCATAAGCGCTATTACATCGAGATCGTCATTTTCCGGGCGCAGGTGGCCCTCGGAAGCCCGGAGGACTGGCAGGCGGAGACCGGCATGGCGCGCACCGTGGCGGGCGGCGAGGCGGTGAGCGGCTCATCGCTGACCGCACGGCTGCTCGAGCGGCTGCCGCCGTCGCGGTACCGCCTGACCTCCATCGCGCAGACCTTGAGCCACAGTCACACTTACACGGTCGTGGCACATGCCGCCTGGGAGCAGACCGCGAGCGCCTGGGGCAACGACTCGGGTTTCACGCTGCGCCAGCTCGGCATCGACGTGCCGGGGTTGAGCGGACAGGTGTACTTCGAGCGCGGGCAGTTCCTGCACCTCGGCATGACGCTCGATTACACCATGCAACACCCTCCCAAGGGCCTCGGCGCCGACCCCGGTACGCAGTTCGTGCTCAACGAGATACGCCGTGTGCGCTTCTATCGGCGCAACTACTACGACAACCCCGCCTTCGGCGTGATCGCCCTCGTACTGCCGGTCCGGGGAACCCGGCCGCCGGGGCGGTAGGACAAAGCACCCGGATGCGGCGCACGGGAGGCTCGGTGCACAACGAAGAGAACCGCACCGGTGTCGTCACGAAGCCGTATCGACAGCCCTACCCCGACCCCATCCGCGTCTCGGCGGGCGAGCGGGTCTCGCCGGATTTCGCGAAGACGACCGATCTGCCGGGCTGGGCATGGTGCACGGACGCCCGGGGACGGGGCGGCTGGACGCCGCTCAAGTGGCTGGAGCGGGACGGAGACGGATGGCGCATTACCCATGACTTCAATGCCATCGAGCTCGACGTCGATGTTGGCGCCGTGGTGACCGTCCATGCGCGGCTCGCCGGATTCTACTGGCTCACGACCCGCGACGGCCGGACCGGCTGGGTTCCCTGCGACCACGTCCAGGTCGACGACTAGCGCCCGATAGGCGGCCCCCCGCCGCCGCCACATCGACCCGCGCGCCCGACCTACAGCTCCCGCAACCCGTCCGTCACCGGCATGCGCGCGGCACGCACCGCCGGAAACAGTCCGCCGAAAAAGCCGATCACCAGCGCCCAGCGCAGTCCGCTGCCGAGCAGCTCCGGTGTCACGCGGAACTGGAACACCACCTCGCTGAAATTCGCGCCCATCGTGGAAGCGGTGTAGTTGTTGAACAGCAGCCAGGCCAGGCCGGCGCCCACCGCGCCGCCGGCGAGAGCGAGCAGCATGGTCTCGATCATCACCGAGACCACCACGGGAACACCGCGAAAGCCTATCGCGCGCAGCGTCGCGATCTCGCGCGTTCGAGCCGAAACGGCCGCATACATGCTGTTGAGCGCGCCGGCCACCGCACCGACGCCCATGATGCCGGCGACGATCGCTCCCAGGATGTGGATGAGCTCGGTCAGACCCTTCGCCTGACCGGCGTAATACGCCTTGGTCGTATGCGCCTCGACCTTCAGCTGAGGGTCCGAGGCAAGCGCGGCCTTGAAGGCCCTGAACTGCCCGGGACTCGTAAGCCGCACCGTATCCGAGCTGACGCTGCTGCCGCGGTGGAAAGTCGTGGCCACGACGTTGGCGTCGGCCCAGATCTCCGAGTCGTGCGCGTCGCCCGAATCGAACTCGCCGACCACCTTCCACGGCCGGCCGCTGAGCTCGACCGTCGAGCCGATCGAGGTATCCTTGAACTCTCGCGCCGCGTTCTTGCCGACGACGAGCTCCCGCAAGCCCGTGCGGAAGCGCCGGCCGGCTATGATCTTCACGTTGCGCCGCAGCGCCCAGACTTGCGGACCCACGCCGCGAACCGACACGTTGCCCGCGAGCCCGCCGCTCTTCTTCGGCAGCGATACCGCCACGAGCAGATCGGCCGAGGCGATGGGTCTTCCGGTGGCGTCGCGCATCACCTGCGGCTTATTGTCGATCAGCATCACCGAGTTCTGGTCCAGGACCGAGTTGACCTCCGTTAGGGAGCCGGACCGGAGCACGATGGCCGTATCGTCGCTGCCGGTCGCATGCAGCGTCGACTGGAATCCCTTGGCCATGGCGAGCAGGGCGACCAGCACGCCCACCACGCCCGCGATGCCCACCACCACCACCGAGGCGCCGCCGAGGCGCTGCGGCAGGGTGGCCATTCCCGCCGCGGTGATCGAGGCGGTCCGCCGGCCCGCGCGGCTGGCGGCCAGCCACAATGCGAACGCGGCCGCGGCCGCGCCGATCAGCCACCAGGGCAGCGCCGCCCCCACAGCCGCCAACACCAATGCGGCAACCAGGGTTGCCAGAGCGATCAATGCCTTGCGCATGACGGATTCCTCAGCGCCCGGCCAGCGCATCGACGATGCGCAGCCGCATGCCGCGGCGCGCCGGCAGCGCGCCCACCACCAGGCCGATCAGCACCATCAGCCCGACGCCGCGCAGCCACGCCGAGGCGCCCACCGGCAGCATCGGGACTCTCGCCCCGTACCTGGCCTGGATGACGCTCACCGCCGCCGCCGCCAGCGCCATGCCCACGATACCGCCCAGGACGAGCAGCATCACCGACTCGGCCAGCACCAGCGAGAGCACACCGCGGTTGGAGAACCCCAGGGTCTTGAGAATGCCGAGCTCGGGGATGCGCTCGCGCACCGCCTGCGCCATGGTGTTGCCGGTGAGCAGAATGAGGGTGAAGAACACCGCCGCCATGATGGAACTGACGATGAGCCCGATGTTGGCGAACTGGCTGACCATGTCGGCGGCGAAGGCGCTGGAAGTCTGTGTCTTGGTCTCGTGATCGGAGTTGGCCGAGAGCGCATCGATCGCCCCGGCGATACGCGCGGACTGGCTCGGATTGGCGATCTTCTCCACGTACCAGCCCACCGTGCCATTGCCGAACGCGGCCGCCTCGTCGAAGTACTTCCAGTGGAAGAACAGCGCGTTCTCCTGGCCCCGGTGCTCGCTATCGTGGTAGATGCCCACCAGATCGAAGGTCCAGGTGTCCGAGCCGTCCTTCTGCGGGAAGATGCTCGCCTTGAGCGGGATCTGATCGCCCAGCTTCCAGTGGAAACGCCTGGCAAGCTCCGCACCCACCACCGCGCCCGTGCGGGTATTCTGGAACGCGCGCAGCTGGTCCGGCGGCAGTTTGAATTCCGGAAACAGATCGAAGAAATTCGGCGCGACCGAGATGTTGCTGAAGAAGTTCTTCCGGTCGCGGTAGTAGCCGCCGAACCAGTTCTCGTGGGTCACCGCCTCGACGCCCGGCACCATGCCGATCCGACCGTACAGGCTGAGCGGCAGAGAGAACATCAGCCCCATCTTGGAGGTGGTGATCAGCCGGTGCGCATCGGTCACGCTGCGCCCGGCGTGCGAGAACGCGCCGTTGACCGAATCGAGCAGCCCGAACAGCAGGAACGCCGCCACCACCGACAGCAGCGTGAACATCGTGCGGACTTTGCGGCGCGTGAGCGCCGCCCAGACCAGGTGCAGATATTTCATGCCGCGGCCTCGTCGGTCCCGACCAGCGTGCCCTTGTCCAGGTGCAGCGTGTGTCTCGCGTACTCCGCGGCCTTCGGATCGTGGGTCACCATCACGATGGTCTTGCCGTGCTCGCGATTGAGCTGTTGCAGCAGCGTCAGTACGTCCTCCGCGGACTGCCGGTCGAGGTCTCCCGTGGGCTCATCACACACCAGCAACGTGGGATCGGAGACGATGGCGCGCGCGATCGCGACCCGCTGCTGCTGCCCGCCGGAGAGCTCGCCGGGCTTGTGGGTGGCGCGGTCGGCGAGACCGACCAGCTCGAGCGCCACGGACGCATTCTGCCGGCGCCTGGCGGCCGGGAGTTTGGTCAGCAGCAGCGGCAGCTCCACATTGCGCTGCGCCGAGAGCATGGGCAGCAGGTTGTAGAACTGGAACACGAAGCCGACGTTGGCGGCCCGCCAGCGCGCGAGCTGCCCCTGCCCGAGCCGGTCGATGCGCTTCTCGGCCACCGTGATCTGCCCTTCGGTCGGAGAGTCCAGGCCGCCGATCAGATTGAGGAGCGTGGTCTTGCCCGAGCCCGACGGTCCCATCAGCGCCACGAAGTCCCCCTGCGCCACCTGGAGGTTGATGTGGTGCAGCACCTCGATGCGCTGCTTGCCCCGCTGGTAGACCTTGCTCAGGTTTCGAATGTCGACCAGTGCGCTCATGCGTGCTCACTCCGATGTGATGACAACGTGCTCGCCGTCGTGCAACCGCGGCGGCGGCGAGCGGACGATGGAGGTGCCACCGGCGATGCCGGAGACGGCGCGCAGATCCGCGCGAGCGGGGCCGGTGGTGACGGCCTGCTCCCGGACCCGGGACTTGTGGATCACGAATACCACGCTGCGCCCGCCGCGGCGGACCACGGCGGAGGCCGGCACCCAGACCATGCCGGCCGGAAGCGTCGTGGCGGTGCGCTTCAGCGCCTCCTGCAGAAATGACACGCGCACGCCCATCTCGGGCAGGATGCGCGGGTCCTTGCTCTGCAGCGCCACGCGCACCCGCACGGTGGCCTTGCTCTTGTCCGCCGTGGGCACGATGGCGATCACGTGCGCCGGAATCTTCCAGCTCGGGTAGGCATCGAGGACGGCCATGGCGGGCTGCCCGGGGCGCACCCGATCGATGTAGGACTCGCTGACATCGACGTCGACCTCGAGCGAGCTCATGTCGACTATGGTCGCCACCCCGGTGCGCGTGAAGCCGCCACCGCCATAGATGGGCGAGAGCATCTCACCGGTCTGTGCCGCCTTGTCGACCACCACCCCGGCGAACGGCGCGCGCACGACGGTGTAGTCCTCCTGCACATGGGCGGCCTGGACACCGGCGCGGGCGACCTGCACCTCGCGACGCTGCGAGTGCACCTGCGCCGCGAGCACCGCCGACTGAGTGCGCGCCTGCTCGAGTGACTGCTCGGAGACCAGGTGTTGCCCGATCAGGGCCTGATCGCGCGCCAGGTCGCGCCGCGCCTGCACGAGCTGCACACGGTACTGCCCGAGCAGCGCCCGCGCGGCCTGCAATCGCGCCTGCGCCTGCGCCAGCGCGGCAAGCTGCGCGCTGTCGTCCAGCCGGGCCAGCACCTGCCCGCGGTGGACGTACTCGCCTTCCTGAATGTAAACGTGGGTCAGGAGCCCCGGGATCTGCGAGGAAACCGTGGCTTCGCGCTCCGCGGTGACGTAGCCGCTCGCCTGCAGCACGGCCGTCGGAGCCGATGCGCCCGAGGACGCCATGGCGGTAGCCTCGACCACCTTGAGCGCGCGCCCCGGCACGAGCACGAACCAGGCGCCCGCCGCGAGCGCCAGCGCCACGGCCAGGGCGCCGAGCCACCACAATCCCCTCGGACCGCCCGCCTCGTCGCGCAGCTCGCGATCGATCCTGAGCTTCTGCAATAGTTCGTTCTTATCGGCCATCATCCGCTGCCCCCGGCATCCTGTTAGCGCCGTCCCGGCCTCTCCTGCCGCCGGAGCAGCGCCACCGGAATCGTGAATTATAGGACGTACCGGCGTTCCGGCAATGCCGGCCCCGCGCGGGCGCGCGTAGCCGGCGCTCGTCGCACCCGCCGCACGCACTATCGCGGGAATTCTCGGGAGCGCCTCCTCGATCATGCGTGCGCATGCTATGCGGGCGCGCCGGAGGAATGCAGTTACGGGCGTCGGGACTCGCAGGTGACAAACGTCACCCGCCGTCCTCTAGCCCTCGGCATCCAAGCGCAGGGCCGGGGTCGCCAGGCACGCATCGAGCAGTTCGCGGGCGTGGCGCCACTCGCGTCGGGATCTCAATGCCTCGGGCGTGCAGCTTTCACGGCCGTGCAATCGGATCAAACGCAGGCCCGAGGCCGGCTCGGGCACGATTTTCAACCGCTCGAGCAGCGCCAGCACCGACTCGCGCCGGTTGCACACCGGCAGCATGTCGCAGCCCGCCGCGAGGGCCCGCGCCGCCCGGCTCACGACATCTCCGTAGGCTTCCGCCGCCCCGCCCATCGACAGATCGTCGGCGAACACCGCCCCATGGAAGCGCAGCTCGCCGCGCAGCAGCTCGCGGATCCAACGCCCGGAGAGACTGGCCGGAGCGTCGTCCACGGCCGGAAACAGCAGATGGCCGGCCATGACCGCCGGCAGCCCATTGGCGATCAGGCGCCGGTAGGGCATCAGATCGCCATGCAGGTCGGCCATCTCCCGCCGGTCGACGGGCAACGTCAGGTGCGAGTCGGCCGGCACCGCTCCGTGCCCCGGAAAGTGCTTGGCGGTGGCCGCCATGCCGGCCTCGCGCATGCCATGGATGTAGGCCGAGGCGAGCTGGGTGACCACCTCCGGCCGGGAATGGAAGGCGCGATCGGTGATGAAGCTGACCCCATGGTCGATGTCCACACAGGGCGCGAACGACAGGTCCACGCCGTGCGCGCGCAGCTCCGCGGCCATCAGCCAGCCCATGGCCCGGGCGAGCTCGAGGCCCTTGCCGGCATCGGCGTCGAATTCGTGGCCGATGCGGCGGGCGGAGGGCAGCAGCGAGAATCCCTCGCGGAAGCGCTGCACGCGCCCGCCCTCGTGATCCACTGCGACGATCAGCCGCGGGGTGCGCACGGAGTGTATGTCGGCGACGAGCTGCGCAAGCTGCGGAGAGTCGACGTAGTTGCGGGTGAAGAGGATGACACCGCCGACCAGTGGGTGGCGCAGCAGCTCGCGCTCCTCGGCGCTCACGGCCGCCCCGGCAAGGTCGATCATGAGCGGGCCGAGCGTCATGTCACGTGCCGCTCAGCACCGCGATGGACTCGACATGGGCCGTGTGCGGAAACATGTCAACGACACCGGCCGCCTCCAGGGTGAAGCCGTGCTCGTGCACCAGCGCTCCCAGGTCGCGGGCGAGACTGCCCGGATGGCAGGAAATATACACCACGCGGCTCGGCTTCAGGCGCGCGACCGTGCCCAGCATTTCCCGGGCGCCGACCCGGGGCGGATCGAGCAGAACGTGGCTGTAGGTCTCGCGCAGCCAGGAGGTCTGCGGATCCACCGGCCGGGAAAGGTCGGCCACGTGGAACCCGGCGTTGTCGATGCCATTGAGGCGCGCGTTGTGCCGGGCACGCTCCACCAGCGCCGTCTCGCCCTCCACGCCCGTGACCCGCCGGGCCGATCGGGCGAGCGCCAGCGTGAAGTTCCCGAGTCCGCAATAAAGATCCAGAACCGACGAGGCCGGTGTCAGCTCCAGCAGCTCGGCCGCGCGCGCCACCAGAGACCGATTCACCTCGCCGTTGATCTGCAGGAAATCCGTGGGCGCGAACTCCAGTCTCACGCCGGATCGCGGCAGCTCGTAATACAGCGGCTCGGCCGGCCGCGGCGGGCAGAGCTCCTCGACCGAGGCAAGCCCGCCCGGCTGGAGGAACACGCGCGCCCCGTGGCGCACGGCGAACTCCCGCAGGCGCGCCACATCGGCCGGCGAGGGAGCGGCCAGCACACGGAACACCAGCGCCACGGCGTTGTCGGCCACCGCGACCTCGATCTGCGGCACCTGCCGATGGATGTCCAAAGCGCCGATGAGCTCCGAGAGCGGTGCCAGCCACTCGCCCGCCGGCGCGGCCAGCACATCGCAATGAGACCCGTCGGCGACATAGGGCGCCATGCGCTCGCGAAACCCGACGACCACCTTGCCCTTTTTCGGCACGTACCTGGCGCCGAGCCGCGCCCGCCGCCGATAGGCCCAGACCGGCCCCCTGAGCGGCGCGAGCCACCGCCCGCAGGTCACGCGCGCCACTCGCTCCAGGTTCTCGCGCAGCTCGGTCTCCTTCAGGGCGAGCTGCGCCTCGGGAGCGAGGTGCTGCAGCGCACAGCCGCCGCACACCCCGAAATGCGCGCAGCGGGGCGTCACGCGCGCCGGAGCGCTCTCGAGGACCTCCAGGAGTTTCCCTTCGTCATGCTGGCGGCGGCGGCGGACGCGCTCGAAGCGCACCCGCTCACCGGGCAGCGCCCCGGGGATGAATACCGCCTTGCCGTCGCGCACGATCCCCGCGCCGTCGTGCGTCAATGCGACCACGGTCGCGACTTCGGCGGCGCCCCTGGGCGGCGCCACGGCACCGGCACTCAACCTCCGCTCTCCCAGGCGCGCAGGAACTCGGCGAAATGCGGCTGCTCGGCCGCGCGCAGCAGTGTCTTGACCCGCTCGAGCTCCTCGGCATGGTGCTCGCGCGTCAGCCGGCCCCTCAGCAGCTCGAAGCGCAGGTACACGAGGTAAGTGTTGAGCACGTCGGTCTCGCAATAGCGGCGGATTCCGGCCAGATCCCCCGCCAGGTAGGCATCCCAGACCTGCGCGCCCGAAAACCCGAGCTTGCCCGGAAGCCCGAGCAGCATCGCCATGTGCTCGAGCGACACCCGGCCCCGCCCCTGGAAGCCCGAGAGCACGTCCATCAGGTCGAGGTGCCGCCAATGGAAGCGGCTGAGGTAATTGTTGTAGCGGAACGCCGGATCGTTGTCGCCGGTTTCCCAGAAGCGCGCCGCCTGCACGCCCGCGCGCAACGCCCGATAGGTCAGAACCGGCAGATCGAACCCCGAGCCGTTCCAGGAGACGAGCTCGGGCGAGAAGCGCGTGAGTCCCTCGAAGAAGCGCTCGATGAGCTCGGCCTCCGGGGCATTCTCATCGCCGAGGCTCCAGACCTTCAGGGCATCGCGGCTGCGCAGCACGCATGAGATCGCCACGATCCGATGCTGCTCGTACGGCAGGAACTCCCCGCCCGAGTCCTGTCGGCGCAGCGCGAACATCGCCTTGGCGACCTCTTCGTCCGGCAGATCCTCGAGCCCGTACAAGCGCCTGCCCAGTGCGACATCCGGCACCGTCTCTATATCAAAAACCAGACAATTCATGCACTTATACCATAAATCATCAGTGTGCCCTCATCAGCACCGCGACCGCGACGACCAGGCCCGCCTCGTCGGTCAGCGTGACATACCCTTCGCCGATCCCTAGCGAGTGGCGGACCCGCTCGCCGCGCGCCGAATACACGACCTCGGGCCGCCCCCAGTCGTTCTGCACCACCCCGACATCGCGGATCCAGACGCCGTGCGCGAATCCCGTGCCCATCGCCTTGACGATGGCCTCCTTGGCCGCAAAACGCATGGCGAGAAAACGTTCCCGGCGCTTCGTGCGATCGAGCTGCGCCCGCTCCTGCGGCATCAGCAGCCGCTCGATGAAACGCTCGCCGTGGCGCTCGAGAACCTTGTCGACGCGCTCGGCCGAAAGCGCATCCACCCCTATGCCGAAGATCATGCGCGCGCCGCCCCCATCAACGCCTTCATCTCGCGCACCGCCGTGGCGAGGCCCTCGAACACGGCCCTGGCGACCAGGGCGTGTCCGATGTTCAATTCCACGATCTCGGCGATGGCCGCGATCGGCTGAACGTTGTGATAGTCGAGTCCGTGGCCGGCGTGCACCTCGATGCCGCGGCTGGCTGCAAGCCGGGCGCAGGCCATGAGGCGCTCGAGCTCCATTGCCCTGGCCGCGCCGTCCGCCTCGGCGTAGGTGCCCGTGTGCAGCTCGATGGCGGGCGCCGCGACCCTCGCGGCCGCTTCCACCTGCCGCGGGTCCGGATCGATGAACAGCGCCACCCGGACTCCGTGTGCGCTCAGCCGCTCGACCGCCGGGCCCAATCTCGCCTCCTGGGCGGCGGCATCCAGACCGCCTTCGGTGGTGATTTCCTGACGGTTCTCCGGCACCAGGCAGCAGTCCTCGGGCCGCACCTCGCAGGCGATGGCCAGCATCTCCTCCGTCACCGCCATCTCGAGGTTCATGCGTGTCTTGAGCAGCCCTCTCAGCACGCGCACATCGGCGTCCTTGATGTGGCGGCGGTCCTCGCGCAGGTGCAGCGTGATGCTGTCGGCGCCGGCCATTTCGGCGGCGAGCGCGGCATGCACCGGATCGGGATAGCGCCCGCGGCGCGCCTGGCGCAGCGTGGCGATGTGATCGATGTTGACGCCAAGGGCTATGGATGAATGAGTCAAGGGTGTTGTCCTCGTTCAGCGGGGCATCGCCTGGTGGATTTCCCCGGGTACGCCGTAAATCCGGCCTGCGCGGGGCTCGCGCCCCGCTCACCTGATCCCTGGAGTCTCTGTTCCGACATCCCTGTCTCCAGGAGTCCCCTGAGACCCGATTGTGCGAATACAAATGTCCCAGGAAACCCCCGGGGGAAATCCCACCAGGCGATACCCAGGGCGCCGGCCAGTCAGTGTCTTATTCTTACTTACTCCCGCTGCGGTTGCGACCCCTTGCGAGCCACCGCCCTCGCCACCCGCCGCGTGGCGAGCTCCCGGCCCTCCAGGCACTCGTCCAGGGCCGCCTTGAGGAGCCTGCGCGCATCGGCGAGGACCCGATCTCCGGCGAGCGCCTCCCGCTCGAGCGCCAGGAGCGATCGGCCCGCGAGCGCTCCCGGCTCGTCGTCCCGCACCGGGTACAAGCCCTGCGAGGGCCGAAAGCGATAGAAACCTTCCTCGTCGATGGGCGTACCGTCGCTGTCCGTCGAGAGATCCAGGCCGTATCCCAGGTTCCAGAGCAGGCGACGCTCGAACAGGCGCAGCGCCTGATCCGGCGCCGCGTCGTGCTTGAGCCTCTCGAGCGCCTGCCGGTAATCATCGAACAGCGCGGGCGCCGGGTCATGCCTCGACGTGAGCTTCAGCAGCAGCTCGTTGAGATAGAACCCCGCCATCAGGCTGGCCGAAGGTAGCCGGGATGCGCCGTCCATGCACTCGGCCTGCGAGAGCTGCCCGGCCTCGCGGCCCAGGTGAAACGACAACAGCAGCGGCTGGAAAGGCTGCAGTACGGCGGCCAGTTGGGACTTCGGCCCGCTCACACCCCGGGCAAACAGCGTCAAGCGGCCGTGATCGCGCAGCAGCACCTCCAGAATGCGTCCCGTCTCGCGGTACGGGCGGTGGTGCAGGAGGTACCCCGGCGAGAGCTGTACGCGGCGGGACTGCCCGCTCATGGGACCTACTCCAGCTCCAGGTCCTTCAGCGCGCGGGCACTGTCCGCCCAGTTCTCGCGCACCTTTACCCACAGCGTCAGGTGCAGCCGCCGCTCGAGCAGCGCGTTGAGCGACAGTCGGGCGGAGCGGCCCACCCGCTTCAGCCGCTCGCCCCGCGCGCCGATCACGATCGGCTTCTGGCCGGCCCGGTCCACCCAGATCGCGGCATCGACGACGAGTTGTCCATCCTCCTCGGCCAGCCGCTCCACCTCCACCGCGATGCCGTAGGGCACCTCCTGGTTGAGCTCCAGCGTCAACTTCTCGCGGATCATCTCGGCGATGCGGAACTTCAGGCTCCGGTCCGTGAACTCGCCCCCGGGGAACAGCGGCGCGGACAGCGGTAGCAGAGCCGCGATGGTCTCGAGCAGATCCGTCAGGCCCTGCCCCTTGAGCGCCGACACGGGCACCAGGGCCTTGAAGCCATGCCGCTCGCCGAGTTGCTCGAGATAAGGCAGGAGCCGCTCTTTCGGCCGCACCTGGTCGACCTTGTTGACGACCGCCACGGCGGGTCTTCCCGAGCGCACGATGCGCCTCAGGACCAGGTCGTCCTCGGCCTTCCAGGCGAGCGCCTCCACCACCAGCACCACCAGGTCGGCGTCCTCCAGAGCCGCGGCGGCGGTGCGGTTCATGGCCTTGTTGAGCGCCCGGCGGGCGTGAGAGTGCAGTCCCGGGGTATCGACGAACGCGATCTGCGCATCCGGCCGCTGCACGAGCCCCAGAATCCGATGCCGGGTGGTCTGCGGCCGCGGCGTGACGATGCTCACCTTTCGTCCCACCAGCGCATTGAGCAACGTCGACTTGCCGACGTTCGGCCGCCCGACGAGCGCCGCGAAGCCACAATGCATTTGAGCCGCCGAAGAGTCAGTCATGAGCCACCGGATTGCGTCTCGATCGAGTGCAGTATGCGCTCGGCGGCCTCCTGTTCGGCACGGCGGCGGCTCGATCCGCTGCCCTGGGCGGCGAGCCCCAGCTCCTTCACGCGACAGCTCACGTGGAACGTCTGCGCGTGCGGCTCGCCCTCGACCCTCTCCACGGAATACGCCGGCAACGCCAGGCCGCGCGATTGCAGGCATTCCTGCAGTCGGGTCTTGGGATCCTTCAGCGTCTCCGCGGCCGGTAGCGAGGCGATGCGCGGCCCGAGCAGCCGGGTGATGAGCGCCTCGGCCGCTTCGAGACCTCCGTCTAGAAACAGCGCCCCGAAGAGAGCCTCGAGCGCGTCGGCGAGGATGGACTGGCGGCGAAAGCCGCCGGTCTTGAGCTCGCCGGTGCCGAGCTTGAGCACATCGCCCAGCTCGAGCGAGGCGGCCACCTCCGCCAGCGGCTCGGCGCTCACGACCCGGGCGCGCAGCCGGCTCAGGTCTCCCTCGGTGGCTTCGGGCAGCGCCTCGAACAGGTGGCGTGCCACCACGAGGTTCAGCACCGCGTCGCCGAGGAACTCCAGCCGCTCATTGTTCAGGCCCGACGCGCTGCGATGCGTGAGCGCGGCGCGGAACAGTCCCTCGTCGCGCGGCACGTAGTCCAGCCGCCGGCGCAGCCAGGCCCGCGGCCATTCCGCTCTATCCACCGTTGGCAATGGTGACGGACTTGTCGAATTGGATCTGGATGGACATCGAGCCGAACAGCGGCGCGTAATCATCGTAGGCCGCCTCCACGTGCCAGCCGGTGCCGTCGTGGGTGATCGCGATGTCGTTGACGGTGGGATAGTTCACCTCATCGATCTCGAAGTGCTTGGCGATGTTATCGCGGATCTGGCCGACGTCCGGCGAGGCCCCGCTGCTGCGATACGTGCTCGCCACCTCGTCGAGCGTGCGCGACACGTCCAGATAGTTCAGATAAACCGGCAACAGACGGATGCCGGCGTACCCGACCAGAAGGAGCGGTATCAGCAATACCAGCCAGCCGATCAGTGTCATTCCGCGTTGTCGATGCATCGCCAACCCTCCCGAACCGCTACTTGATCTTCGTGCCGATCCGGCTCCAGATCGGCCCGCCCTTGCGCTGCACGTCCCAGTTGAACCAGATGTAAGTGGCCTTACCTACGAGGTTTTTCTCAGGCACGAAGCCCCAGAAGCGGCTGTCGTCGCTGTTGTCGCGATTATCGCCCATCATCATGTACTCGTGGGGCGGCACGGTCATATTGAACACGTTCTGCTCGGTGAGCGGCAGAGCGTCCGGCGGCGGGTTGCCGCCGCAGAAATACCCGCGGGCGTCGGCCCGCGGACAGCTCGGCAGCGGATCCTGCGTAACCTCCAGCGGCACCGGACACACCAGCGCCTGGTGCACGTGTGCGCCCAGGTGCTCCGTGGCGAGCTGCATGTTCTCGTAGCAGCCGTCGCTGTAAGTGCCAGTGACCTTGAACGGCACCTCGTGGCCGTTGATCGTCAGCCGGTCGTCGCGCACCACCACATGATCGCCCGGCAGACCCACCACACGCTTGATGTAATCCTCCGAAGGGTTGACCGGGTAGCGGAACACTACCACATCGCCCCTTTTCGGCTCGCCGGTGCTCAGGATCTTCGTATGGCTGATCGGCAGGCGCAGGCCGTAGGCGAACTTCTCGACCACGATGAAGTCCCCGTCGTGCAGCGTCGGCATCATGGAGTCCGAGGGGATGCGGAACGGCTCGAACAGGAACGAGCGCACCAGCAGCACCGCGATGGCCACGGGAAAGAAGCTGCGCGCGTAGTCCACCGTGGTCGGCACGATCCGCGCGGCCGGCTCCACGCCCGCGGCCGTCGCGGCGCGGTCGCGCCGCGGCGCGAGCAGCAGCGCATCGACCAGCCAGACGAGCCCCGTCAGCGCGGTGATGATGACCAGCACGGCGCTGAAGTTGATCGACTCGGAGATGAATATCCGCAGCACCACCGCCACGATCAGGATCGGCAGCAAGCGGTAGCAGAACCTGACCACCGCCGGCTCCGCGGGCGCCTCGCCGCCGGCCTTGAGCCTGCGCGCGGGCTTGAGCACCCAGTCGTCGAAGATGCAGACCAGTCCCACCGGGATCGCCAGCCACGCGAGAACGATGATCAGCTGCATCACGATGGACGGCATGAGGACTCCATGGGCGACTTCGGGAACGAAACGGGAACCCGGAGAATTGAGCAACGCGTTACCGGGCAGCGACGGGACGTTTGTTGACATGAGGTCCCCGACGCTACTTGCGGCCAACCTTCAGGACGGCGAGGAACGCCTCCTGGGGGATCTCGACCCGGCCGAGCTGTTTCATGCGCTTCTTGCCCTCTTTTTGTTTCTCCAGCAGCTTGCGCTTGCGGCTGACGTCGCCGCCGTAGCACTTGGCCAGCACGTTCTTGCGCAACGCCTTGACCGTGGCGCGCGCGATGATGGCGCTGCCGATGGCCGCCTGCACGGCCACCTCGAACATCTGCCGCGGGATGAGCTCCTGCATCTTGTCGACCAGCTCGCGGCCGCGCTGGTAGGCGCTCTCCCGGTGGACGATGACCGAGAGCGCATCCACCCGCTCGCCGTTGATGAGGATATCGAGCTTGACCAGCGGAGCGGCCTGGAAATGCGAGAACTCGTAATCGAACGAGGCATAGCCGCGGCTCACCGACTTCAGCCGGTCGAAGAAATCGAGCACCACCTCGGCGAGCGGCAGTTCGTACTGGAGCGAGACCTGCGTGCCGAGGTAGAGCATCTTCTTCTGCGCGCCGCGTTTGTCGTTGCAGAGCTTGAGGACCGAGCCGACGTGATCGGGCGGCACCAGGATATTGGCGACGATGATCGGCTCGCGGATCTCGTCGATCTCGTTGGAGGGCGGCAGCTTCGCGGGGTTGTCCACGTACTGGATCTCGCCGTCGGTGCGCGCCACCTCATAGACCACCGTGGGGGCGCTGGTGACGAGGTCGAGCTGGTATTCGCGCTCCAGGCGCTCCTGCACGATGTCCATGTGCAGCAGTCCGAGGAACCCGCAGCGGAATCCGAACCCGAGCGCGCTGGAGACCTCCGGCTCGTAGTGCAGCGCCGAGTCGTTGAGCCTGAGCTTGGCGAGCGCATCGCGAAAGCTTTCGTAGTCTTCGGAATTGACCGGGAAAAGCCCTGCGAACACCCGCGGCTTGACCTGCCGGAACCCCGGCAGGGGCGCCGAAGCCGGGCGGTTCTCGAGCGTAATGGTATCGCCTACCGGTGCGCCGTCGATCTCCTTGATGCCGGCCACGATGAAGCCCACGTCCCCTGCCGACAGCTCCTTCTCCACGATCGGCTTCGGGGTGAATCGCCCCAGGCGATCGACGGTGTGGGAGCGGCCGGTGGACACCACACGGATCTTCTCTCCCGTGCGCACCGCGCCGTTGACGACCCTCACCAGCGACACGACCCCGACGTAGTTGTCGAACCACGAATCGATGATCAGCGCCTGCAAGGGCGCCGCGGGCTCACCCTTGGGCGGGGGGATGCGCCGGATCAACGTCTCGAGCAGCTCGGGCACCCCCTCTCCCGTCTTGGCGCTCACGGGCACCGCATCCCGCGCCTCGATGCCGATGATGTCCTCGATCTCGTGCATGACGCGTTCGGGATCGGCCGATGGCAGGTCGATCTTGTTGATGACGGGCAAAACTTCCAGTCCCTGCTCGATCGCGGTGTAGCAGTTGGCCACGCTTTGCGCTTCCACCCCCTGCGAGGCGTCGACGACCAGCAGGGCGCCGTCGCACGCGGCCAGCGACCGCGAAACCTCGTACGAGAAATCCACGTGACCCGGAGTGTCGATCATGTTCAGCTGATACCGCTCTCCGTCTCGCGCGTCGTAGTACAGCGTCACGCTCTGGGCCTTTATGGTAATGCCCCGTTCACGCTCAAGGTCCATGGAATCGAGCACCTGGGCCTGCATCTCGCGGTCCTCCAGGCCACGGCAGAGCTGAATGAACCGATCGGCAAGGGTGGACTTGCCGTGATCGACGTGCGCGATGATCGAAAAATTACGTATGAGCCGCATGAAACCTGGCCGCGTTCACTGCCGCGCCAGATTTTCACGGCTGCGGATTGATATGGCGGGCGATTATACCCGCTGGGAGGCTCGGGTTGAGGCGCGGTGTGAGCCGCGCGAGGCGCCTTGCATCCGGTGATTCCCCGGGCAACGCGGCTCGCCTGGGACTTAACCCTGAGCTCCCAGCAAACGCTGCAGCTCGGCGGCATTGAGCCGGTGGCGGCAGACCACCGTGCCATCGAGCAGCAGGACCGGCACGTGCAATCCGTGCCGGCGCTGGAGCAGCTCATCACTGTCCACGTCGATGAGATCGATGGGCGGCAGCGGGAGCGTGCGGCCGAGCTCGCGCAGCTCGGCCAGCATTTCGTCGCACAGCGGACAATCCCGCCGGCTCACCAGGGTAAGGGTACTCATGGGTGGGGAGATTGGGCGAAAGGTCCGCCCTGAAGTGGGGGGAAAGAGCCCTTCTCGGCCCTCACCGAATCCGCGATGGAACGGACCGTGCGCGCGGGCACCTCGCCCACCGCGGTCACTCTGTGGCCGTCGACGAATGTGGAAAACACGTAAGAGGCGCCCATACGAGCCGATTCTACCGTGTGCGGACCAGGGGGGACGGACACAGCATGGCGTTCCACGAACACCGACACCGAAGCGAGCCCGTCGGTGTACACGAGGTGCTCCACCGGACCCGGCGCACCCGGCATGACCTGTGCTGCGTGCATGGCCATGTGAAACCCCGGCGGCAGCCACAGGGCGCTCCACGACGGCATCTTGACCGGCATCTTGCCGCTGTGCGGCGCTGCCTCGTTGCGCAGCCAGCGGTAGCCGGCGGTGGAAATGCCGGGTTGAAAGGCCGAGTCGGGAATATGGGTGCGGACCTTCAGGGTCGCAAAGGCGATCTGCTCGATCACGCGGCCGCCGTGGCGGGTGTCCCAGAGCTGGATCTTCAAGGGCATGCCCGAGCGGTCGATCCACAGCCGGTAGCCGTAGCGGTACTGGTCCCTCGGCATCACGGTGATCAGGCGCGTATCGTGCTGATCGATCCGCATGCGCGCCACCTGGCGGATGTCGTAGAAGTGCGCGGTCTCGGCATTGACGACGGGAACGCCGCCCAGGAGCGAGTTCTTCGGCAGCATGTGCTCGACCAGCACGACGTGCTTGTCGGGCAGGTAGCACGTGAGACTCGTACCGTGGCGGATGAATTCGCGCCCCGAGCCGTCCAGGGACTTCAGCCGCTCGGACACCACGCCGTTCTTGACACGATGGATGATGCGCAGCATCTCCACCTTGCCGTTCTGCCAATGGGCGAAGGTGCCTTCGTAGTCGAGCGAGGTGAGCGCATGATTCATGCGCCCGAGCCATTGCATCGGCCGGACCGCCTCGGCGGCGCTCGCGACGCCGCACAGCAGCGCGGCGAGCGCCAGGGCGCTTAAGGTTTCACTGCCGCGTGTGATGGATCGCATTGCCATGCCCGCCGGAGGCTCGCTGCTCGGACACGGCGGAGGGGCTGAGGGTTCCCGGCTCGCTCACCATCAGCGCCGAGAGCAGGCTCCCGCGGCTGATCGGCCACGAATAGGCGCTGTGCGCCACCACGTAATCGGCCAACTGCGTGGGCGGAACCGTCATGATGGCGGGGGCGGGCTGGCGCGAAGCCGGCGGCACCACGAAGCTGTCCTGAGAATTGGCGACGGTGCGCAAGCCGGCGGGTGCGGCAGTGCTCGCCACCGTCCCCACGACCGGCTGGCCCGTGCCGGAGGCGTGCAGGCGCAGCCACAGAATCGACACCGCGGCAACGCCCGCCGCAACGCCGGCCCCGGCCGCCAGCCGGGCCCAGACCGCCCCTCCGCCACGTCCGGCCTGCGCCACGGCGGCGAGCACCGGCTCCCGGGTGAGGGCCGCGTTCACGCGGCCGGCCACGGCGCTTTGCAGCACCACGCCGCGCTCGGCTCGAATGACCGTCCCGATCATGGCGTAGCGGCTCCAGCGGGCCTTGAGGGCGTCGTCACGCGACAGGCGCCGGGCGAGCAGCTCGCACTCCACGGCCGGCAGCTCGTCATCGAACATGGCGGAAAGCTGACTGTCGAGTTCCTCGTTCATTCCAGCTCCTCCGCGCGGCCGAGCCCGCCCTCGAACACCTCGCGCAGGCGGTGATCGATCGCCTCGCGTGCCCGGAAAATGCGCGAGCGGACCGTCCCCACCGGACAACCCATGCTCGCGGCGATCTGCTCGTACGAGAGCCCTTCGAGCTCGCGCAGCACGATGGCGGTGCGCAGGTCCTCGGGCAGTTGCTCGATCGCGGCGTTGACGGTCTGGCGGATCTCGTCCGTGAGCACCAGACCTTCGGGGGTTTCGGAATCTCTCAATCGGCCTTGCATGTCGTAGGACTCATCGATGCTCGTGCGGTCGAGATCGTAGTCGACGGGACTGCGGTCACGGGACACCACGGCGTTCTTGGCGGTGTTGATGGCGATACGGTAAAGCCAGGTGTAGAAGGCGCTGTCCCCGCGAAACTGCGGCAGCGCCCGATAGGCCTTGATGAAGGCCTCCTGGGCGATATCCTCGGCCTCGGCCGGGTTTCGGACATAGCGCGTCACCAGCTTGACCAGTTTGTGCTGGTACTTCAGCACCAGCACATCGAAAGCCCCTTTGTCGCCGTGCTGCACACGACGAACCAGGCTCAAATCGCTGACATCGGCGCCCATTGGCGCGCCCTCTGCTACTGTCCGGAAGGCCGCTTGCGCCGCGACCTGAATAGACCCTGAACGCGGTGGAAAGTTCAGGCTCTCCCCTATCCCGCCGTCGGAACCGGGGGACCGTCGATCATCATGCCCCAAGGGACTCATGAGGCGCCACAGACCCGGTCTCGATTGTCGTGCGTTTCACCGCACCACCGAGCGCCAGAATACGTTCAATCAGCGCGGCCAGCTCGGGATCTTCCGCCAGGCGGCCGCCGAGCAGGTATCCGGCAAGCTCGGGATCGGGCAGATCGAGCAGCTTCTCGAGCGTGCGTCGCTCCTGCTCGGAGGCGCCCGCCAGCCTGATGCTCACATGGCGCTCGAGCAATACGTCGAGCTCTTTCAAGCCCCGCCGGCAGCGCCACACGAGGCGCCGCGCTTCGATATCCATCCCGACCCCATCACGGCCCTCTGAAACCGGCGTACGCAGTGCCGGTAAGTGCACTGTCTCCTCCCGCTGAGGCCCGCCTGGCGAAGATGGAGCCGACACCGGGCCCCTCTGAGACGCACCTGACGAAGACGGAGGCGACACTGGGAAACCCCTCAGCTTTGGCGCTCGACGAGCATCTTTTTGATCTCGGCGATGGCCTTGGCGGGATTCAAGTCCTTGGGACACACATCGGTGCAGTTCATGATGGTGTGGCACCGGTACAGCTTGAAAGGATCCTCGAGCGCGTCCAGTCGCTCTCCGGTCGCCTCGTCACGGCTGTCGATGATCCACCGGTAGGCCGCCAGCAGCGCCGCCGGTCCCAGGTAGCGCTCGCTGTTCCACCAGTAGCTCGGGCAGGACGTCGAGCAGCAGGCGCACAGAATACACGCCGCCGGCCGGTCGATCCTCTCCTGCTCGACCTTGGACTGGAGCTGCTCACGGTCAGGCGGGGCGGGTGTCTCAGTGACCAGCCAGGGCTTGACCGAGGCATATTGGGCGTAGAAGTGGGTCAGGTCCGGCACCAGGTCCTTCACCACCGGCATGTGCGGCAGCGGATAGATGCTGACCTGCCGGCCCAGATCGTGCAGGGAAGTGATGCAGGCCAGGCGGTTCACCCCGTCGATGTTCATCGCGCACGAGCCGCAGATGCCCTCCCGGCAGGAGCGCCGGAAAGTCAGCGAGGCGTCGACGGTGCTTTTGATGCGAATCAGCGCATCGAGCACCATCTGGCCGCATTCGCCCGCGTCGAGCTCGAACGTGTCCACGCGCGGGTTCTCGCCCGAGTCGGGATCGAACCGATAGATGCGGAAGGTGCGCACCTCGCGGGCGCCCGCGGGCGCCTTGTGGGTCTTGCCTGCGCGAACACGCGAATTGGCGGGCAGTCGGAAATCAGCCATCGGAGAGCCTTGGATCAGTAAGTCCGCGCCTTCGGCGGAATGGTCTCGGCGTCGGACGTCAGGGTGTTCAGGTGCACCGGCCGGTACTCGAAGCGCGTCTTGCCCGGGCCCTGCACCCACACCAGGGTATGCTTCATCCAGTTCGCATCGTCGCGGCTCGGGAAATCCTCGCGCGCATGCGCGCCGCGGCTCTCGGTGCGGTTGCCGGCGGAATGAATGGTGGCCGTCGCCGCCATCAGCAGGTTCTCGAGCTCCATCGTCTCGACGAGGTCGGTGTTCCAGACGAGCGAGCGGTCCGTGATGCGCACGTCCGCGAAGGTCTCATAGGTCTGCGCGAGCTTGCGTGCGCCCTCCTCCAGGGTTTCCCCGGTGCGGAATACCGCCGCGTCCATCTGCATGGTCTTCTGCATCTCGAGACGGATGTCCGCCGTGGGACGGGAGCCGTCGGCGTCGCGCAGCCGGTCGAGGCGGGAAAGCGCAGGCTCGGCGGCATCCTTCGGCAGCGGCGCGTGGCGCGTGCCGGGCTTGATCAGCTCGGCGCAGCGCCGCGCCGCCTGGCGTCCGAACACCACCAGGTCGAGCAGCGAGTTCGAACCCAGGCGGTTCGCCCCGTGCACGGACACGCAGGCGGCCTCGCCGACGGCCATGAGGCCCGGCACGACGCTGTCGGGATTGCCGTTGCTCAGCGTCACGACCTCGCCATGGTAATTGCAGGGGATCCCTCCCATGTTGTAATGGACCGTCGGCTGCACCGGGATGGGCTGCCGGGTGACATCGACACCGGCGAAGATGCGCGAAGTCTCGGCGATGCCCGGCAGGCGCTCGTGAATGACCTCGGCCCCCAGGTGCTCGAGGTGCAGATGGATGTGATCGTGCTCGGCGCCGACCCCGCGCCCCTCGCGGATCTCGATGGTCATGGCGCGGCTGACCACGTCGCGCGAGGCCAGATCCTTGGCATTCGGCGCATAGCGCTCCATGAAGCGTTCGCCCTTGGAGTTGGTGAGATAGCCGCCCTCGCCGCGCACGCCCTCGGTGATCAGACAGCCGGCGCCGTAGATGCCGGTCGGATGGAATTGGACGAACTCCATGTCCTGCAGCGGCAGTCCCGCGCGCAGCACCATGCCGCTGCCGTCGCCGGTACAGGAGTGGGCCGACGTGCAGGAGAAGAACGCGCGTCCATAACCCCCGGTGGCCAGGATGGTCGTGTGCGCGCGGAACCGGTGGAGCCTGCCTTCGGTCAGGTCCAGGGCGATGACGCCACGGCACGCCCCGTTTTCCATCATCAGGTCGATGGCGAAGTACTCCACGAAGAACGTCGCGGAGCGGCGGATGGACTGTTGATAGAGCGTATGCAGCATCGCATGGCCGGTGCGGTCGGCCGCCGCGCAGGTGCGCTGGGCGATCCCCTTGCCGAAGTGCGTGGTCATGCCGCCGAAGGGCCTCTGGTAGATGCGGCCCTCCTCGGTACGGGAGAACGGCACCCCGTAATGCTCCAGCTCGATCACCGCCGCCGGAGCCTCCTTGCACATCAGCTCGATGGCGTCCTGATCGCCCAGCCAGTCCGAGCCCTTGACCGTGTCGTACATGTGCCAGTGCCAGTCGTCCTCGCCCATGTTGCCGAGTGCGGCGCTGATGCCGCCCTGAGCCGCCACGGTGTGGCTGCGGGTGGGGAAGAGCTTGCTGATGCAGGCGGTCGACAAACCCGCCTCGGCGAGGCCCAGCGTTGCGCGCAGGCCCGAGCCGCCCGCGCCGACGACGATGACGTCGTAAGTATGATCGATGAATTCGTAAGCGCTCATCCGGCGCCTCCGAACGCCACCTTCAGTATCGCGAACACGCCCGCGACAGCGACCACCACGTGGAAGAACGTCACCAGTGCCAGCACCAGGGTCTTCGAGCCACCGCCGTGAACATAATCTTCCACCACCACACGCACGCCGAGCTGCGAATGCCAGGCGGCGGTGACGACGAACAGGATGAGGAACACCGCCGTCCAGCTCTGTCCCATCCAGGCGCGCACCGTGGCGTAGTCGTGCGAGGGCAGCGACAGGAGGGAGACGACGAACCAGATCGCCAGCGGCACCAGCGCGACCGCGCTCAAGCGCTGCGTCCACCAGTGGCGCACCCCTTCCTTGGCGGAGCCTGTGCCGATCGCGCGGCCGAGCGGGCTGCGCAGGCTCACGGGGCGCCCCGCGCGCAAGCCAGCATCCACCAGGCAAGGCCTGCAAACAGCAGCAGGCTGGCGATGCCGACGAGCCAGGCGCTGCGCTGCGATTGCGCGCGCTCGAGGCCCCGTCCGGTGTCCCAGATCAGGTGACGGATGCCGGCGAAGAGATGGTAGGAGAACGCCGCCAGCAGGATGGGGAAGATGACCTTGAATATTCCCGAGGAGAGGATGCCCAAGGCGTGCCGGTAGGCGCCCGCGCCGGCCGCGGCGGCCATCAGCCAGTAGACGAGCACGGCGAGCCCGGCGGACAGCGCAACGCCCGTGAAACGGTTGGTGACGGAGGTGAGCAGGGTATACCGGCGCATCCGGTACACGGACAGGTGTGGCGAGAGGGGTCGTTCGGCCATAGGTGCTCGGCGCAGTTCAAAAGTCGATGCAGCGGCCCTTGCGTTCCCAGTCGCCGAAGCGGGTGGGCTCAGGTCCCTGCGGCCCACCGATCTCCCGTCGGAGCGAGCGCGGTCTGTCCCCTGCGGGGGAGCGGTCCGCGCCTCCGGACTCGGAATCTTCCTGCGGTTTCGGTGATTCGTTGTTCGAACCGTGCTGCATGTGTGTCAAGTCTGACACAATTTGCGTGCGCCCGCCACGGGACGGCGCGACTCGCAACGGTCGCCCAGTAGGGGTAATTTGTCAGCCACGGATTCAATAGTCATACCTATGCCCATGCACCAGGAATTTCGGGGTTGCGAACTGGACGATCTCGGAGCGCTTCGCTTACGGGGCGTCGATGTCGTGCGGTTTCTTCAGGGCCAGCTCTCGAGCGATGTGCTGCGTCTCGCTCCCGGGCGCTCCCTGCTCGCCGGGTATCACAACCCCCAGGGCCGTGTCATCGCGCTGCTCAGGCTCGTGCAACTCGCCGAGGGCGACGTGCTTGCGCTTCTGCCGCGCGAGCTCGCCGGAGTCGTGGCCCAGCGGCTTGGGAAATTCGTGCTGCGCTCGAAAGTGACCATCACGGATGACTCGGCGCACTGGCGGATAGGCGGGTTGGCCTGCGAGCGGTCCGCCGAGGCAGCCGCGCTGCCATTGTCGGTGGGCGCGCAACGGTGCGTCGGCGGGACGACTGTCGTGTGTGTCGGGGAGCAGCCTGGGCGGTGGCTCGAAATCTCGCCTCACACTGAACGTGGCCAGCCGAAGGGTACTGATCCGGCCGCGTCAAATGGGCTCGAAATCTCGCCTCACACTGAACGTGGCCAGCCGGAGTTGCCGCCGGCCTCGCCCGTGAGCCGAGAGCGCTGGCGCGAGCTCGATATCCATGCGGGACTGCCCCAGGTCTATGCGGCGACCTCGGAACAGTTCGTCGCGCAGATGTTGAATCTGGATGCCATCGGCGCCATTGATTTCGACAAGGGGTGTTACACGGGACAGGAAGTCATCGCCCGCGCGCATTACCGCGGGCGTGTCAAGCGCCGGCTGCAGCGGTTTCGCTCCCGAGAACCGCTCGAGCTGACGCCCGGGAACAACGGCTGCCTGCCCGACGGGCGCTCGTTCACCGTGATCGAGGCGGTGCGCCTCGCCGACGGGCGCTGCGAATTCCTGGCGGTGGCGCGTCTGCCCGGTGCGGAGCCTGAGTCCGCCGGGGGACCGGGAGCCGGCAAGCCGACGGATGTCGAGCTGCTGGAGCTGCCCTACCCTCTGCCTGCCTGAGACGCTAAAGATCGATCAGCTCGACCTCGTGCGGCTCGATGGGGCGCTCGAGAAAACGCGAACCGATGCGCGCGAAGCGATGCGGGGCGTCGGTCGCGAGCAGCCTCAGGCCACCCTGCCCGCCGCCCGCGGCGAGGCCGCCCTCCTGCAGCGCGCGGCGCACATGGCGGGCCGTGGTCTGGGCCGAGTCGACGATGGCGACCCGCGGACCGACGGCCCGGCGGATCGCGCCGGCGAGCATCGGGAAATGCGTGCAGCCCAACACCAGCGTGTCGGGGCGGAGCGGCGCGTCGAACAGCGGATCGAGATAATGATGTGCGACGGCCTCGGCGATCGGGCCCTCGCACAACCCCTCCTCGGCCAGCGCGACGAACAGCGGCGCGGGCAAGGCGGTGACTTGCGCATCGGGCCGGCGCCGCCGAATGGCCTGACTGTACGCTCCGCCGCGCACCGTCCCCTCGGTGGCGATCACCGCGATCCGGCCGGAGTGCGAGGCCGCGCACGCCGCCTGGGCTCCGGGCTCGATCACGCCGATCACCGGCACGTCCACGATGCGCTCGCGCAGCGCCGGCAGGCTGACCGCCGAGGCCGTGTTACACGCGATCACCAGGCATTTGAGCCGGTACGCCATGAGCGCCTCGGTCGCCTGCAGGGCGTAGCGGACGACGGTCTCGGCGCTCTTGGTGCCGTAGGGCAGGCGCGCGGTGTCGCCGAGATAGACGAAGTGCTCCGAGGGCAGCTCGGCGGCGAGCGCTTCGAGCACGGTGAGGCCGCCTACGCCAGAGTCAAATACTCCTATCATGCGCTGCGCGCAGGGTTCAACGGGGTTCGCGGGAGCGAACCCCGTACGGATAGCGGCGCTGACGCGCCGTAAAGAAGTCCGACCGTCGAGTGCCGTCTGCGCACGACGTCAGGTGACTTCCGGCCGCAGGTGCGGGAAGAGGATCACGTCGCGAATCGACGGCGCATCGGTGAAGAACATCACCAGGCGATCGATGCCGACTCCCAGGCCGGCGGTGGGCGGCATGCCGTACTCCAGCGCGCGCACATAGTCGGCGTCGTAGAACATCGCCTCATCGTCGCCGCGATCCTTGCGCGTCACCTGCGCGCGAAAGCGCGCCGCCTGATCCTCCGGATCATTGAGCTCCGAGAAGCCGTTGGCGAGCTCGCGGCCGGCGATGAACAGCTCGAACCGGTCGGTCAGGAACGGGTCCTGGTCGTTGGCGCGCGAGAGCGGCGAGACCTCCGCCGGATAGGCGCAGACGAAGGTCGGATCGAACAGGGTGTGCTCGGCGGTCTTCTCGAAAATCTCGATCTGGAGCTTTCCCGCTCCGTCGTGCGGCTGCACGTCGATGCCGAGCGTCCCGCAGACCTGGCGCAGGTACTCGACGTCCCGCAGCCGGGCCCGATCGAGGCCGGGATTGTGCTCGAGGATCGCTTCCTCCACCGTGACGCGGCGGAAGGGCCGGGCGAGGTCGTACTCCCTTCCCTGGTAGGTCAGCTTCTGGCCGCCATGAATGGCATCGGCCATGCCGCGGATCGCCTTCTCGATCCAGTCCATCAGGTCCCGGTAGTCCGCGTAGGCGAGGTACAGCTCCAGCATGGTGAATTCAGGGTTGTGCTGGGTCGAGAGTCCCTCATTGCGGAAGTTGCGGTTGATCTCGTAGACCCGCTCGAACCCGCCCACCACCAGGCGCTTCAGATACAGTTCCGGCGCGATGCGCAGATACATGTCCAGGTCGAGCGCATTGTGGTGCGTCACGAACGGCCGCGCGGTCGCCCCGCCCGGGATCGGCTGCATCATCGGCGTCTCCACCTCGATGAAATCCAGGGCGTCGAGGAAGTCGCGCAAATAACGCACGATGTGCGCGCGAGTGCGGAATACGTTGCGACTGGTCTCGTTGACGATCAGGTCGACGTAGCGCTGCCGGTAGCGGGTCTCGACATCGGCAAGCCCATGCCACTTGTCGGGCAGCGGGCGCAGCGACTTGGCGATCAGCCGCAGACTCTCGACGCGCACCGACAGCTCGTTGGTCTTGGTGCGAAACAGCACGCCGGTGGCGCCGACGATGTCGCCCACGTCCCAACCTTTGAACTCCTCGTAGAGCTGTGCGCCGAGGGCGTCCTTCTGAAGAAAGAGCTGGATCTGCCCGGTGCGGTCGGCGATGTTCGCGAAGCTCGCCTTGCCCATCACGCGCTTGAGCAGCATGCGGCCGCCGACGGTGACGCGCGTGGGATTGGCATCGAGCCATTCGCCGGCGCGCTCGCCGAAGGCCTGGTGCAGCTCGCCGGCCAGCGCATCGCGCCGGAAGTCGTTGGGGAAAGCCTGCCCGCGCGCGCGCAGCGCCGTAAGCTTGGCGCGCCGCTCCGCGATCAGCTTGTTCTCATCGCCGCGGTCCGAGCCGCGCCCGTCTTGGTGATTGCCCGCCATTTGCCTTGATTTTCCGACTATAGGCCCGCCTTGAGCGAGGCCTCCATGAACTGATCGAGATCGCCGTCGAGCACCGCCGTGGTGTTGCCCACTTCCACGCCGGTACGCAGGTCCTTGATGCGCGACTGGTCCAGCACGTAGGAGCGGATCTGGTTGCCCCAGCTCACATCGGATTTGGAGTCCTCGAGCACCTTGGCGGCGGCGTTGCGCTTGTTCACTTCCAGCTCGTAGAGCTTCGCCTTCAGCATCTTCATGGCCGTCGAGCGGTTCTTGTGCTGGCTGCGCTCGTTCTGACAGGCGACCACGATGCCGGTGGGCAGATGGGTGATGCGCACGGCCGAGTCGGTCTTGTTGACGTGCTGGCCGCCGGCGCCCGAGGAGCGGTAGACGTCGGTCCTGAGGTCCGCGGGGTTGATATCGATCTCGATGTCATCGTCGACTTCCGGGGAGACGAACACCGATGCGAAGGAGGTGTGCCGGCGGTTGCCGGAATCGAACGGCGATTTGCGCACCAGGCGGTGCACGCCGGTCTCGGTGCGCAGCCACCCGTAGGCGTTCTCGCCCTTGACCTCGATGGTGGCGCTTTTCACCCCGGCCACCTCGCCGGGAGCCGAATCGATCACCTCGCAGGTGAAGCCGCGCGCCGCGCCCCACCTGAGGTACATTCGCAGCAGCATCTGCGCCCAGTCCTGCGCCTCGGTGCCGCCGGCGCCGGCCTGGATGTCGAGAAACGCATCGTGCGAGTCCATTTCGCCGCGGAACATGCGCTTGAGCTCCAGGCGGCGCACCGCCGCTTCGAGCCGCACGGCATCCTTCTCGATGTCGTGAACCGCCGATTCCTCGCCTTCGCTCTCGGCGAGCTCGAGCAGCTCCATGCCCTCCACGATGCCCGTGGCGGTGCGGTCGATCTCCGAAACGTCGGCGCTCAGCCGGGCGCGCTCGCGCCCGAGCTCCTGCGCGCGCTCCGGCTTGGACCAGACCGCCGGATCCTCGAGCTCGCGCGAGACCTCTTCCAGGCGTTCTTTTTTTCGGTCGTACTCAAAGAAACCCCCGTAGGGAAGCGATGCGTTCCTCGAGATCTTTGAGCTGGCGCTTGAGCGGATTGACTTCCATCGCGGGTGCGGCCGGTTTGAAGTGACAGGAACCGGTGATGCTAATGGCCCCGGCAGGGAATTTCCACTTGAGCATCGCACCCCCTGATCAGCGAGTCCGGCGGGGAACCCGTGCCGCGGGCCGGTCCGGCTCAGGACTCGCCCTCGGCGCGGGAAATGAGCCGCGCGAGCTGTGCCTTGCTGTTGATGCCGAGCTTACGGCAGGGCGGCGCACACACTCGAGCGCCGGCCCGGAGCCGGGCCTGGAGAATGTGCTCGCCGCTTGGAACACGTGAGCGACGCCCGGCGAGCCTCGCCGGCCCCGTCAAATGACAGAGACGATGTCGAAGCGTGTACCCCGTACCGGAGCTAATTCGCGCTTTGTTCGCCTGAGGAGCGGACGCTTGCCTGCGCCTCCCGGGCCTGATATCGGTTTCCGAGGCGGTCCGCGACCCGCTCGGTCGCCGGCGTGAGCACCCGGCTACGCCGGCAGCACGTGATCCACCAGAAGCTGCAGCCGGCGCTCGCCCTGGTACTCGTTGACATCCAGGCGATAGACCAGCCGCCGCGCGCCTTGGGGAAGTGTGAACGAGGCTTCGTCCTCGACGAAGTTGAACGCGATCGCATCAAAGGTGCGGCCGCGTGAGGCTTCCACCCACATCTTGAGGTGGCGTTCGCCGACGACGCGCGCACTGCGTACGGTAAATACACCATCAAAACACGGCTCGGGAAACGCCTGACCCCAGGGCCCGCCCGCGCGTAACGCGTGCGCTGTCTCCAGTGCAATCTCTTCGACGTCGAGCTCACCGTCCGTCTCCACAGCGTCGGCGAGCGTGCAGGCATTGGACCAAACGGCCACCTCTTCATCGAAGAGCCGCGCGAACGCGTCGAGTCGCGAGCGCTCCAAGGTCAGCCCCGCCGCCATGGCGTGTCCCCCGAACCGGCCGATCAGCTCCGGATGGCGCGCATCGAGCCCGGCCAGCACATCGCGGATGTGGACTCCGGGCACCGAGCGAGCCGAGCCGCGCAGGCTCCCGTCGCCGGCCAGCGCAAACGCGATGACCGGACGGCGCAGGCGCTCCTTGACCCGGCTCGCCACCAGGCCCACCACGCCCTGGTGCCAACTCTCGTCGAATAAACACACGCCGCTGCGGCGAGGGGCCCGGGGATCGGGCTCGCGCAGCACGCGCACCGCCGCGAGCGCCTCGAGCTGCATCTTCGCCTCGATGGCCCGCCGCTCGCGGTTGAGGTCATCGAGGCGGGTGGCAAGCATCTGCGCCTGACCGTCGGCCAGCAGGCATTGAATGCCGACCGTCATGTCATCCAGACGTCCGGCCGCGTTGAGCCGGGGAGCGACGGCGAAGGCGAGATCCGCGGAAGTGACGCTCTCGAGCCGCCGGCCCGCCACGCCGAGCAGCGCGCGGATGCCGGCTGCGCAGCGGCCCGCGCGGATACGCTTCAGGCCCTGCGAGACCAGCACGCGATTGTTGGCATCGAGCGGCACCAGGTCGGCCACGGTGCCGAGCGCCACCAGGTCCAGGTACTCCGCGACACTCGGAGCGCCGGGCGGAGAGAGCCCCGACTCGTCCAGCCGGCGCTTCAGCGCCGCCAACACGTAAAACGCCACTCCCACGCCGGCGAGAGCGCGGCTCGGGAACCGGCTGCCGGGAAGGTTGGGATTGACGATGACCCCGGCCTGGGGCAGCTCGGCTCCGGGCAGGTGATGGTCGGTGATCAGCACGTTCATGCCGAGTGCGCGCGCCTCGGCCACCCCGGCGATGCTGGAGATGCCGTTGTCCACGGTCACGATGAGCGTGGGGGCGCGGCTCGCAGCCAGTCGCACGATCCCGGGGGTGAGGCCATAGCCGAACTGGAACCGGTTGGGAACCAGGAAGTCGACCGGGAACCCCCACGCCCCGAGGGCGCGCATCATCAGCGCGGAGCTGGTGGCGCCATCGGCATCGAAATCGCCGATCACCAGGATGCGCCCATCGACGCGGTGCGCGAGCAGCAGGTCGACGGCGGCTGCGATGCCTTCGAGGGTGCCGACCGGCGCCAATCGCCCGAGCGAGGTATCCAGGTCGGCCGGGCAGCGCACGCCACGGGCCAGATAGACCCGGCGCAGCACCGGATGCACACCGGCGCCGAGATCCGCGTCCGCGCCCGACTCCCGGCGCACGACCCGCAGCTTCATGCCAGCGCCTCGAGAGCGGCCCGCCTGCGACGCCAGAACCTCAGGCGGTCGGCGCCGCGCAGTGTCCATCGCCGATCGTTGGCCAGCAACACCAGTCTCTCGAACCGGCCGCGGCGCAATGCGCCAACGGCCGGAGCGATCACGCGGCGGTCGAGCTCGGCCAGCGCCGCGGGCAGGCTCATCCCGGCATGGGCCTGAAGCGACTCGACCACTTCGAGCACGCAGAGCGTACGCGGCGTCGTTGCATCGTTCATCACCAATCCCTCCGGCGCCGGAGCGCCGCATTCGAGTCCGGCGAGCCGGCACAGGCCGCGCACGTAGGCTTCGGACGCGGAGACGGTGACCGCTGAGACCCGGGACGCTGCGGCCGGCGCCGGCGGCTCGCCGCCGCCCCAGATCCACAATGTCGACACCGGCCGCTCGCCGCGGCGGACCCGCTCGCTGTTCAGAGGATGCGCGTGCAGCCACATCTCGATCTCGGTGCCCAGCCGGCGCAGCGCCGCCGCGCCCTCGCCGCTCGGCAGCACTTCGGCCATCGAGGCCAGCGGCACGCGCGCCGGCTCCAGAGTGCGGATCTGCGCCAGAGGCGGCGCGGTGAGCAGAAACTCGCCCGACTCCAGCCCGGTGAGATCAAAGCCCGAGCCGCGGAAGGTTTCCCTGAAATCGGCCGCCAGCCGCTCGCGCTGCTGTGCCGGAAGACGCAGCAGGCAACTCCAATCCGCGTGCACGCGCGTGAGTCCCTCGAGCAGATGCAGCGGTGTGGCGAGCCAGCATGCCCGCCCGGCGGGCACTTCGGCGGTCGCCGCTGCGACGCTCGCGGCGGGGCGGTCCGCGTATTCGGGCAGGCCGAGCCAGCGAGCGACCCAGCCGCGCCAGCCCTCAACGAGGGGCGCCGAGGAGCCGAAGCGGACCACGTGCTCGATGCCCGGCCAGGCGCCGGGTCCGACACCCGGCGACCCCTCGGGTCCCGGGAGCGCCTGATCCGAGGGCAGATGCAAATCCGCAATGACGATGACGAGCTCGCGCACCGGCGGTATCGTAGGGGAGCCCAGGGTCGAGTTCCACGTACATGCAGTTCAATCTGGAAAGCAGTTCGGGCGTCAACGTCGTACGCGCCTATTCGCGCTCGGAGCTGCGCATCGGGGAGAACCGTGTACGCGCGAGCTGCATCGTCACCGCCGACCGGCTGATCACGGACTGGGAGCCTCGATGCTTCGAGGAGCTCGCACCGGCGCATCTTGCGGCGGTCCTCGCACTCGAGCCGCAAATCGTGCTTCTCGGCACCGGGCTCCATCAACGCTTTCCACCGGCCGCAGTCCGATCGCTGTTCATGCAGCGCGGCATGGGGCTGGAGGTGATGGATCTCGGCGCGGCGTGCCGGACGTTCAATATTCTCGTGCAGGAAGACCGGCGCGTCGCCGCGGCGTTGTTTCTCGAGTAGCCCGCGAGCGGGCTCCTTCCCGGACCGCGCACGAAGAAGACACAGGGGGAGGGGTTACGACCTTCACGACCCACGCCGTGCTTTTGTCACAGCGAAGATGCGCTTTTACTTTTTGTAGTCGGCGATCATTGCTTTTGTTTCAACAACCCCTCCTCCCTGTGCCCCCTCCTGTCTCCTACGGCGGCACCACCTGTCGCTATTGGGAGACCGCCGCTATGTTAAGCGCCTCGCATTTGCGATTGCAAGTAAATGCAAGCGTCCGTGAGATACCACGTACCAAGCGCACGGGATTTTTGACGCTGCGGCAGCCGTCGGCCCGATCACTGCCTTTGAGCACAGTAATGCAGCCAATAGCACCCAGTAATTCAATTCCTTATGGAAAATGCCTTGTGTGATTTATCGCAACCGTCCATAGGCCCTTGACTCGGCTCAGCCCTTGCCGCCGAGTAGTGGCACGAACGCCACACGACCCAGGAACTCGCGCTGGATGCCCTGCTCGCGCCGGGTGAAGCGCATCAGCTCCTGCTGCCCCTCCGGGCCCACCGGCACGACCAGCCGGCCGCCCACTTCGAGCTGCTCGAGCAGCGCCTCCGGAAGCGCCAGAGGCGCGGCGGCCACCAGGATCGCGCCGAAAGGCGCCTGAGTCTTCCAACCCGCCGTGCCGTCCCCGTGTTGGAATCTGACATTACGGATGCCGAGTTCTTTCAACCGTTCCTTGGCGCGATCGAGCAGCGCGCCGATGCGCTCGATCGTGTAGATCCGTCCGGCCAGCGGCGCCAACACCGCCGTCTGATAACCGCAGCCGGTGCCCACCTCGAGCACGCTCTCCACCGGACCGCCCTCGAGAAGCGCCTCGCTCATGCGCGCCACGATGTAGGGCTGGGAGATGGTCTGGCCGAAGCCGATCGGCAGCGCCGTGTCCTCGTAGGCGCGGCTGCCGAGCGCCTCGTCGACGAAGATATGACGCGGCACGTTGCGGATGCGGTCGAGCACGGCGAGATTGGCGATGCCCTGCTCACGGAGGCGCTGCACCAGCCGGTCGCGCGTGCGCGCCGAGGTCATCCCGATGCCGCTGAAGCGCACGTCAGCCACCGATGCCCCCCAGCCATTGCTCCAGGGGGGGCAGCGCCGAATGGCGTGTCAAGTCGATCTGCAGCGGCGTCACCGACACATAGCCCTGGGCGATGGCCTCGAAGTCCGTGCCGGGTCCGGCATCCTGCTGCGGGCCGGCCGGCCCCACCCAGTACACCGGGCGGCCGCGAGGGTCGCGGGCCGGCACGATGGGCTCGGAGCGGTGGCGATATCCCAGCCGCGTGCCGCGAAAGCCGCGCAGCGACTCGAACGGCACGTCCGGAACATTGACGTTGAGGATCAGGGAGGCCTCCAGCGGCCGGCGCACGAGCTCGCCGACCAGGGCACGCGCGACCCGCGCGGCGGTGTCGTAGTATCCGTCCCTTTCGGGGGTGGTGCACAGCGACACCGCGAGGGTCGGCAGGCCCAGGAACCGTCCCTCGATCGCCGCCGCCACGGTACCCGAATAGAGCACGTCATCGCCCAGATTGGCGCCGTCGTTGATCCCTGAAACCACCATGTCGTGCTCGAAGTCGAACAGTCCGGTAATGGCCAGGTGCACGCAGTCGGTCGGGGTGCCCTGGACGCAGTACACGCCGGGCTCCACCTCGAGCACGCGCAGCGGCATGTCGAGGGTCAGGGAATTGCTGGCGCCGCTGCGGTTGCGGTCCGGTGCCACCACGGTGACCTCGGCCAGACTCGCCATGGCCTCCTTGAGGACGCGCAGTCCCCGCGCCTGGTAGCCATCGTCGTTGCTGAGCAGGATCTTCACTGATTGGGCATAGGAGCGGCGAGGAACATGCCTCAGGAAGGCCGCGACTATACTGGAAGTGGCGGCGAAAATTCGCTGCGCGCCGACAAATCGGAGACTACCATGGGCCAGCCCAGCGACGACGATCAGGACCCCCGCCTGTTCCGCGAAGCCGTCCGGGACGTCAAGCCCCTCAATCCCCCGCCGGACGCGCCGCAGCCGCCGAAGCCCCGCCCAGCGGCCCGCTTCACGCGCGCCGACCAGCGAGCCGTGCTCGAGGAAAGCCTGAGCGACGATCGGGCCGACCCGGCCCTCGCCGGCGGCGAGGAGCTCGTCTTTCAGCGCACCGGCGTACGGCCTTCCGTGCTGCGCAAGCTCCGCCGCGGCGGCTACCGGGTCCAGGGAGAGATCGATCTGCACGGGCTCACGGTCGCGGAGGCCAGAGCGGCGCTGCGCGAGTTCCTCTCTCACGCTCTGGCGAGCCGCTGGCGCTGCGTGCGCATCGTCCATGGCAAGGGTCTGCGCTCGGGCAACCGGGGACCGAAGCTCAAGGGGCTCGTCGGCTCGATGCTGCGCCGGCTCGATCCGGTGGTGGCCTACGTGTCCGCGCGACCGGTGGACGGCGGCAGCGGGGCGATTTACGTACTGCTCTCCGAGTAATCGACCCAGGTGAACAGCTCGCGCAGCACGGCCGTGGCGTAGGCGCCTCGGGCCAGGCCGAACTCCAGCACCACCTCCTCCTCGCCCTGCCGCCGCGCGCGAAGATCGCGCACCGCCAGCCGCAGGCTCCGCCGCTCCTGCTCCATGCCGGCCTCGGCCACGAGCGCGCACGGCCCTCCATACTGCGCCGCGACACGCTGCTCGAGCGCCAGCACGCTCCCGCGGGACGGCGGCGCCCCTCGCCCCCACAGAGGCCCCGTAGGATGGATCTCGAGCCGCGCACAGCGCTCGCGCAGCGTCTCATCGGGCGCATCGACCGGGAAGTGGCTGCCGCGGCCATCGAGTATGGCCACATCGCCCGCCACGAGGCGCTCCCAGCCGCCATCCTCGACACGCGCCGCCAGCACCGCGTTGAAAACGAGGCTGCGGGCCGCCGACAGCACGAAGGCGCGCTCGGACCGCTTCAGCCCGCGCAGGTCCTGCGCGATGCGCTCGAGATTGGCGCCGTGCCGGCCGAAGCGCTGCGGCCCGAAATAATTCGGCACACCGCGCTCGCCGATCGAGGCCAGCCGCTCCGCCAGCGGACCCTCGCCGGCCGCAACGCCGCGAGCACGGATACGGAAGCGATTGCCGGCGAGCGCGCCGCGGGGAAGCTTTCGAGAGTGCGCGTGGGCCTCGAGGACCTCGAACTCCCCGCCGCGCACGCCGCCCCAATCGACGGGCGCCCGCGGCGATCGGGGAACGGAGAACCACTGCACCGCGACCGCCCGGCGGTCCTTCAGGCCCGCGTAGCCCACATCCATGGGGCGGCAGCCGCAGGCGCGCGCGAGCTCGCCCGCCACCCACTGAGTGTTGGCATTGCGCTTGCGCACCTTGAGCAGCACGTGCGGCCCTTCGCCCGCGGGCGGGAAGCCGAGCTGCTCTTCCACGAAAAAGTCCTCCGGCTCCTCCCGCAGCCGCGCGGGACACAGCGGCTCGCCGTGCGCGCGCGGCGGCGTGAGCGCCGGCTCAAGGCGCATCGAGCAACAGCACCACGGCCTGGGCCGCGATGCCTTCGGCCCGGCCCAGGAAGCCCAGCTTCTCCGTCGTGGTCGCCTTGACGTTCACCGCGCCGGGGGCCACCTCCAGAAGCCGCTCGAGCGCCTGGCGGATCTGCTCGCGGACCGGAGCGAGCTTCGGTGTCTCGGCGAGCACCGTCACGTCGGCATTGCCGACGCGCAGCTTGCGCGCGCGCAGCATCCCGAGGGTCTCGCGCACGAAGCGCGTACTGTCCGCGCCCTTCCAGCGCGGATCGGTATCCTTGAAGTGTTGGCCGATATCGCCGAGCCCCGCCGCGCCGAGCAGCGCATCGGTCAGGGCATGCAGCACCACATCGCCGTCGGAGTGCGCCACGACGCCGTGCGAATGCGGTACGCGCACTCCGCCCAACATGACATGGTCGCCGGGCCCGAAGGCGTGCACGTCGATTCCGGATCCGATTCTCATTGGCTCGACTCCACGGCGCTCTCCAACAACGCGGCGGCGATCGCGAGATCCGCGCCGCTGGTGATCTTGATGTTCGCCGCCGAACCCTCGACGAGCGCCGGCCGCCGCCCCAGCCACTCGATCGCCTGCGCCTCGTCGGTCGGCAACCGGCCCGCTTCCCGTGCCCGGTCGAGTGCCTCGCACAGCCCGGCATAGCGAAACATCTGCGGTGTCAGCGCTCGCCACAACCCCGAGCGGTCGGCCGTCTCCAGCACCTGCAAGGAGGCGTCGGCGCGCTTGAGGGTATCGGTGGCCGGCGCCGCGAGCAGCCCCCCGACCGGATGCGCCTCCAGCCGGCACAGGAGCGACTCCAGGTCATGGGCCGGCAGGCAGGGCCTCGCCGCGTCGTGGACCAGCACCCAGTCGTCGGCCCGCGCGCGCCCGGACAGCATCGCCAGCCCGTTGCGCACCGAGTGGCTGCGCTCGGCGCCGCCCGGAGCCGCAATCACCCCGGCGGGGGCGATGTCCTTCCAGTAGGGGTCGTGCGCGGCCAGCGCGACCACCGCGCCGGCGCACCTCCGGTCGCGCAGGAAAGGCCTCAGCGCCCACTCGATGACGGTGCGGCCCCGCAGCATGGCGTACTGCTTGGGCCGCTGGCCGCCGAACCTGCGGCCGATGCCCGCCGCCGGCATTACCAGCCAGTATTGCACGGTATCCACTCGGTCATTTCGCGCCGCCCCCGGCCTTGGTCTCACGCGCCGGCGCGACCTTCGGCGGCGGCTCGACGACCTGGTAGAAGGTCTCGTTGGGACCGATCATGCCGAGCTGGCTGCGGGCCAGCTCCTCGATGGCCGCGGTGCCGGTCTTCAAGTCCTGGACCTCGGCTGCGAGGCGCTGGTTGCGCCGGGTGAGGTGCGCGTTGAGCGCCTGTTGCGCGTGCACCGCGTGCTCCAGGCGCCAGAAGCTGCGCACGCCGTCGCGGGACAGCCATATCCGGAATTGCAGCGCCACGAGCGCCAGGAGCAGCGCCGCCGTCAATATTTTCATCGGCTTGCTCATGCGCCGCGCACCGGCCTCAGCGCGGGATTCCCATGCGCCGCGCGCAGGTTTCAACGGGGCTCGCCACGGGCGAACCCCGTACGTGAAGGTTTACAGGGCCGCGCCGCACCCGGTCACACCTTGACGGGGAAAGCGTCGCGGCCGGCATAGCGGACCTTGCCGAGCTCGGCCTCGATGCGCAGCAGCTGGTTGTACTTGGCGATGCGGTCCGAGCGCGACAGCGAGCCGGTCTTGATCTGCGTGGCAGCGGTGGCCACGGCAAGATCCGCGATGGTGCTGTCCTCGGTCTCTCCCGAGCGGTGTGAAACGACGGCGGCGTAGTGCGCGTGGTCGGCCGTGTCGATGGCCTCGAGCGTCTCGGTCAGCGTGCCGATCTGGTTGGGCTTGATCAGCACGGCGTTGGCGATGTGCTTCTCGATGCCTTCCTTGATGATGCGCGTGTTGGTGACGAAGATGTCATCGCCCACGAGCTGGTATTTCTCCCCGAGCGCGCGTGTGAGCAGCGCCCAGCCGTCCCAGTCGCCCTCGGCCATGCCGTCCTCGATCGTGATGATGGGAAAGCGCTCGGCGAGATCGGCGAGGTAGCGCGTGAACTCGCCGCTCGAGAAGCGCCGGCCCTCGCCCTTGAGGTCGTAGCTGCCTTCCCGGAAGAACTCGGAGCTGGCCGCGTCGAGCCCCAGGCAGATGTCGCGCCCGGGCGCGTAGCCGGCCTTCTCGATCGCCTGCACGATGACCCCGAGCGCCTCCTCGTTCGAGTCGAGATTGGGCGCGAATCCGCCCTCATCGCCCACGGAGGTCGCGAGCCCGCGGTCGTGCAGGATCTTCTTCAGGTGATGAAACACCTCCGCGCCGTAGCGCAGCGCCTCGCGGAAGCTCGGCGCGCCCACCGGCACGATCATGAACTCCTGTATGTCGAGGCTGTTGTCGGCATGGGCGCCGCCGTTGATGATGTTCATCATCGGCACGGGCATCACCGGCTCCCGGCCGGCGCACTGATGAGCCCCGAGGTAGCGATACAGTTCCTGGCCGGCTTCGCGCGCGCAGGCGCGCGCGGCGGCCAGCGACACCGCCAGAATCGCGTTGGCGCCGAGCCTGCCCTTGTTGTCCGAGCCGTCGAGCTCGATCATCTTGCGGTCGATTCCGGCCTGATCGCGCGCGTCGGCGCCGAGCAGCGCCGGGCGCAGCGCCGTGTTGACGTGCTCCACCGCCTTGAGCACCCCCTTGCCGAGGTAGCGCTTCTTGTTGCCGTCGCGCAGCTCCACAGCCTCGCGCGTGCCGGTCGAGGCGCCCGAGGGCACGGCCGCGCGGCCCATCGCGCCCGAGTCGAGGATCACCTCGGCCTCGACAGTGGGATTGCCGCGGGAATCGAGAATTTCGCGGCCGCGGATCTCGGCGATTCTGGTCATACGATCAAGCTCCGTCTCCGGTCACAATAACGACTCCTCGAAGGGACGCGACTTGACGGCCGCGTCAAGGGATTTCAGGGTCGAGAGCAGCGGCTCCATGCGATCGAGCGGCCAGGCGTTCGGTCCGTCCGACAGCGCCTCGTCCGGCCGCGGGTGGGTCTCCATGAACACTCCGGCCACGCCGGCTGCGACCGCGGCGCGCGCCAGCACCGGCACGAACTCGCGCTGGCCGCCGGAGCTCACGCCGCGCCCGCCGGGCAGCTGCACCGAGTGGGTGGCGTCGAACACCACCGGGCAGTCCGTCTCGCGCAGGATCGACAGCGAGCGCATGTCCGATACCAGGTTGTTGTAGCCGAAGGTGAAGCCGCGCTCGCACACCAGGATGTCGCGGTTACCGGTCGAGCGGGCCTTGTCGACGACGTTGCGCATCTCCCAGGGCGAGAGAAACTGGCCCTTCTTGATGTTGACCGGCTTGCCGCGCGAGGCGACGCTCACGATGAAATTGGTCTGCCGGCAGAGAAAGGCCGGGGTCTGCAGCACGTCGACGACGGCGGCCACCTCATCGAGTGGCGTGTCCTCGTGCACGTCGGTCAGGACCGGCACGCCGATCGAGCGCCGCACCCCCTCCAGGACCTTCAGGCCCTGCGCGATTCCCGGACCGCGGAAGCTCTCGCGCGAGGAGCGGTTGGCCTTGTCGAAGGAGGCCTTGAACACGAACGGCATGCCGAGCCGGGAGGTGATCTCCTTCAGCCGCCCGGCGACATGCTCGGTGAGATCGGCGCTCTCGATGACGCAGGGGCCCGCTATCAGAAACAGCGGCTGCCCGATGCCGATGTCCCGGCCGGCGAGTTTCACGGGACCTCAGGCGAGCGCGGCATGCGCAAGCTGCGCGGACGAGCGCCGGGCGCGCGCGGCGCGGACGAACCCGCTGAACAGCGGGTGCCCGTCCCGCGGCGTCGAGGTGAACTCCGGGTGGAACTGGGTCGCGATGAACCACGGGTGGTTCGCCAGCTCGATGACCTCGACCAGCTCGTCGCGCGAGAAGCCCGAGAAAACGAGCCCGCCCTGACGGTAGCGATCCAGGTAGTTGTTGTTGAACTCGTAGCGGTGGCGGTGGCGCTCGAGAACCACGTCCTTGGCGAATATCTCGTGCGCGCGCGTGCCGGTGCCGACCAGCACTTCCTGCGCGCCGAGGCGCATGGTGCCGCCCTTGCCCGAGGTCTCGTCCCGGGTCTGCACCCCGCCGGTCTGGTCGCGCCATTCGCTGATCAGGGCGATCACCGGATGCGGCGTCGCGCGATTGAATTCCGTGCTGTTGGCGCCGGTGAGCCCGAGCACGTGCCGGCCGAACTCCACGATGGCGACCTGCATGCCGAGGCAGATGCCGAGGTAGGGCACGCCCTGCTCGCGAGCGTAACGGGCCGAGAGGATCTTGCCCTCGATGCCGCGCTCGCCGAAGCCGCCGGGCACCAGAATCGCATCCATGCCCTTCAGGGCGTGCGTGCCGTGCTGCTCGATGTCGGTCGATTCGATGTAGTGAATGTTCACGCGCGTGCGGGTCTTCAGCCCGCCGTGCATCAGCGCCTCGTGCAGCGACAGGTACGAGTCGCGGATCTGCACGTACTTGCCGACCATGGCGATGTCCACCTGGCCGTCGGGATTGGCCTTGGCGTTGACCACCTGACGCCACTCGGCGAGGTCGGTCGCCGGTGCCGTCATCCCGAGCTTGCCGACCACGATCTCATCGAGCCCCTGCTCGTGCAGCAGCATCGGAATCTGATAGATGTCATCGGCGTCGACCGCGGAGATGACGGCGCGCTCCTCCACATTGGTGAACAGCGCGATCTTGCGCCGCTGCTCTTCCGGCAGCGGATGCTTGCAGCGGCACAGCAGCACATCCGGCTGGATGCCGATGCCGCGCAGCTCCTTGACCGAGTGCTGCGTCGGCTTGGTCTTGATCTCGCCGGAGCCGCCGACCACGGGCACCAGCGTCAGGTGCATGTAAACGCACTGCCCGCGCCCGAGCTCTACGCCCATCTGACGGATGGCCTCGAGAAACGGCAGCGATTCGATATCGCCCACGGTGCCGCCGATCTCCACCATGCACACATCGGCCCCTTCGGCCCCGAGCTCTATGCTGCGCTTGATCTCGTCGGTGATGTGCGGGATGACCTGGACGGTGGCCCCAAGATAGTCCCCGCGGCGCTCCTTGGCGATCACCCGCTCGTAGATCCGGCCGGTGGTGAAGTTGCTGTTGCGCCCGGTGGTGGTGCGCACGAAGCGCTCGTAGTGTCCCAGGTCGAGATCGGTCTCGGTGCCGTCCTGGGTCACGAAGACCTCGCCGTGCTGGAAGGGACTCATCGTGCCCGGATCGACGTTGATGTACGGATCGAGCTTGACCATCGCGACTTTGAGTCCGCGGGCCTCGAGAATCGCGCCCAGCGAAGCGCTGGCGATGCCCTTGCCCAATGAGGACACGACGCCGCCGGTGACGAATACGAATCGCGTCATAGGATGAATGCGTTGAGTGTTGCCCGTCGTTGAGACCGCTGCCGCAGCCCGAAGGCCGGGAAACGACGGGAGCACAGCTTAGCACATGCGGGCCCCCAGGGGGCGGAACACGCCATCCGGCCCGCCGCGAATCGCGGCATCAGCGCCCGAAGTGGGGCGGCCTCTTCCAGAGAAGGCGCGCGCGGCGGCGGGTAGAGGGTCCCGCGCGCACGGATTCGTCGAGCCACAGGTCGCCGGCGGCGAGCAGCGTGCCATTGCCGAAAATCAACGGCATGCGCGCCCGTTCCGGGAGCGGCACCCGCTCCTCCTGAAGCAGGCTCTTCAGCGCGCGGCGCGCGCCGCCGCGGCGCACGCGCAGCCGCTCGCCTCCGCGTCGCCAGCGCACGCTGAGCCGCCCCGAGAGCGCATCGAGATCGACCGGGCCGTGCGGATCGGGCTCGAGCTCGAGCACGCCCCGGCCGTCCGGCAGCTCGCACCGCGGCGAGGCGCTCGCGTCCCAGACGAGCTCCTGCGCCATCCGCCGCGCCTCTGACACCGCGCCGCTCGCGCCGATCGAGAGCCTGTCGGCATACCGCTCGAGGCGCGTGTTGCCCCACTCGACGGACGGATGAGCGTCGGGTCGGGCGTCGATCAGCGGGCCGGCGATCTCCTCCAGGCGGCGCGTATCGGGCAAGGTCCGGCCCTGGGCCGCGATCCACAGCCGCAGCGCGTTGCGCCGCCGCGGCGTCGACAACGCCCGCAGCGACTTGGCCGATAATGCCGGTCCGTCGCTGGCGCGCTCGACGTCGGCACGGGCCAGCGTTTCGAGCAACTGTTGCGCCTCCGCGGCGTGCCGCGCCGAGCGCGCCACCGCCGCCGCCACCCCGCTCCAGCGCTCGCGCACGGCGGGCAACACCCGCCTGCGCAGATAGTTGCGATCGAAACGCTCATCGGCATTGGTGTCGTCATCGACCCACGTAAGGCCCTGAGCGCGCACCCAGGTCTCGAGCTCATCGCGCGTGCGCGCAAGCAGCGGCCGCACGAGCAGCCCCCGTCCCAGAGGCGCCGACTCCGGCATGGCGGCGAGCCCCGCCAGCCCGCAGCCGCGGAACAATTGCAGCAGCACCGTCTCGAGCTGATCGTCGCGGGTGTGAGCGGTCAGCAGCGCCTCGCCTTGCTTGAGCTGCGCGGCGAGGCATCCATATCGGGCGGTGCGCGCGGCCTCCTCCAGCGAGCCGCCCCGCTCGCAGGCCACCGTGACGGTCGATACCTTCAGCGTCACGCCGAAGCGGCGCGCGACCCGGCGGCAGTGGGTGCTCCAGCGCCGGGAGTTCGGGTGCAGTCCGTGATCGACATGCACGGCGCGCAGCTGCAGCCCCTCCGGGCGTGAGGCCGAAAGCGCTGCGAGCAGCGCCGTGGAATCGACTCCCCCGCTGAAGGCGACGCAGACGGATACATCGGGAAACCCGGGCAGCAGCCGCGCGAGGTGTCCGCGCAGCCACTCGGGACCGAAGCTCCTGCTCACCCGCCGGCGTTCGCGGGGGTGAGCACCGCTCATGCAGCGCTCTCGCTGAACACCCCGAAGGAGGCGATCCGGCGGGCGCGCGCATCGAGCAATGCCTCGCGCGGCAGCGCCTGCAGCTCATCGAGGTGCGCAAGGAGCGCGGTCTTGAGACTCGAGGAGGTCGCCGCCGGGTCGCGATGCGCCCCGCCGAGCGGCTCTTCGATGACCTCGTCCACCAGGCCGAGCTTCGCGAGCCGGTCGGCCGTCATGTTGAGCGCCTCGGCCGCCGCCTCGCGCTTGTCCTGGCTCTTCCACAGGATCGACGCGCAGCCCTCGGGCGAGATCACCGAGTAGGTGCTGTACTGGAGCATCAGCAGCCGGTCGCACACGCCGATCGCGAGCGCCCCGCCCGAGCCGCCCTCGCCGGTCACCACGGTGACGATGGGCACGCCCAGCCTCGACATCTCCTGAAGGTTGCGGGCGATCGCCTCGCTCTGTCCGCGCTCCTCGGCGCCCACGCCCGGGTAGGCGCCCTGGGTATCGATCAGCGTAACCAGCGGCAGCTCGAAACGCTCGGCCAGGTGCATCAGACGCAGCGCCTTGCGGTAGCCCTCGGGTCTGGGCATGCCGTAGTTGCGGCGCACCCTCTCCTTGGTATCGCGGCCCTTCTGATGGCCGATGACCATGATCGCTCGCCCCTCGATGCGCGCGAGCCCGCCGACGATGGCGTGATCGTCGGCGAACATCCTGTCACCGTGCAGCTCGTGAAAATCGGTGCACACGGCATTCACGTAGTCCAGCGTGTAAGGACGGTGCGGATGGCGCGCGAGCTGGGTGATCTGCCACGGGCTGAGATTGGCGAAGATGCTGATCGTGAGCTGGCGGCTCTTCGCCTGAAGACGCGTGATCTCCTCCTGGATGTTGACCTCCGGATCGCAGGTGACGTGCTTGAGCTCCTCGATCTTGGCTTCGAGCTCTGCGATGGGTTGTTCGAAATCGAGAAAGGCGACGGCCATGCACTTTACCGGGGCAGTTTCGGTCTGGGCGCGAGGGTACGGGCGGACCAGTCCGGGCGCAAGTCGCTCACCCGTCCGCCGATAGCTGGCCGCCGGCGACGGGTGCGGCGTAACGCACGGCCACGGCGCCGCCGCCGAGCAGCTCCTCGAGGGCCTCGCGCAGCTCCGCGGACGGCTGCACGGACCACTCCGAAGCGAAATCCAGCAGCCCCGAGGCGCCGCGCGCGCCGTACTCGACCGTGATCGGACACGAGCCCGGGCGGAAGCGCTCGAGCAGCTCCTCGAGCCGTCGCTGCAGCGAGGCGTTGTCGGCGGCCGCGGGCCACTTGAGCACGATGCGGCGCGCCTGGCGCTCGAGCACCTTGGCCAGGTCGGTGAGGCGGCGCGCGTTGACCCGCCACGCGTCCGAGAAATCATCGAAGCGCAACAGCCCCTCGGCGAGAACCAATGCGTCCTTGACGATGAGATCGCGCTGTTGCTGATAGGCCTCCTCGAACAGGCTCGCCTCGAGCCGTCCCGTGCCGTCATCCAGTGTCAGGATGATGCGCGGCCCGCGCTTGCGGACCTCGTCGATGAGACCCGCCACGGTGACCGGCTTGCCGCCGCCGAAGCGCGGCTCCGAGCCGCCCGGCCGGTCGCTCAGCAGGGCACCGATGCGATGCGACACCACGCTCGCCAGGCCCGATTCGAAGCGGTCGATCGGATGGCCGGTGACATACCGGCCGAGCGTCTCGCGCTCGCCGGCCAGGCGGACCGTCTCGGGCCACTCCGGCAGCGCCGGCGCGCTCGGGCGCGCCACCGGCACGGCCGCCGGGCCCGTCCCGAGCCCGAACAGATCGTCCTGGCCGGCCGCAAGCGCCTTGGAGTCCTGCTCGCCGAGCTGGATGGCCGAGGGGAGCCGGTCCATGAGCGTGGCGCGGTTGGGCCCGAGCGCATCGAGACTGCCCGAGCGCAGCAGCGCCTCCAGCACCCGGCGGTTGATTTTCGTCAGATCGAGCCGCCGGCACAGATCCTCCAGAGTCCGGAACGGTCCGTGGGCGTCGCGCTCGGCCACGATTGCCTCCACCACACCGCGTCCCACTCCGCGGACCGCTCCCAGGCCGTAGCGGATGGCGCGCTCTCCTTCGACGGCGAACTCGTAACGGGAGAAGTTGATGTCGGGCAGGCGCACGTCGAGATTCATGGCGCCGCACTCGTGGATCAGCGTCACCACCTTGTCGGTGTGATCCATATCCGCCGAGAGCATCGCCGCCATGAATGCCGCCGGATAGTGCGTCTTGAGGTAGGCGGTCTGATACGACAGCAACGCGTAGGCGGCGGCGTGGCTCTTGTTGAAGCCGTACCCGGCGAACTTCTCCATCTGGTCGAAGACCGCGTTGGCCGTGCCTTCGTCGATGCCGCGCGCGGTGGCGCCGGCGACGAACACACTGCGCTGCTTCGCCATCTCCTCGGGCTTCTTCTTGCCCATGGCGCGGCGCAGCAGATCCGCGCCGCCGAGCGTGTACCCCGCCAGGCGCTGCGCCATCTGCATCACCTGCTCCTGGTAGACGAACACGCCGTAGGTGACGGCGAGCACCTCTTTCATGTCCGGGTGCAGGTACTGCGGCTTCTTGCCATGCTTGCAGGCGACGTACTCGGGGATCAGCTCCATGGGGCCCGGCCTGAACAGCGCGATCAGGGCGATCAGGTCTTCGAAACGATCCGGCTTGGCGTCCCTGAGCAGGCGCTGCATGCCGTTCGATTCGAACTGGAAGACCGCCACCGTCTTCGCCTTCTTGAGCACCTTGTCGTAGGTGGCGGCGTCGTCGAGCGGTATCGTGGCGATATCGAGCGGCGGCTCGCCGTGCGCCGCGCGCTCGCGATTGATGGCCGCGACCGCGTGATCGATGATCGTGAGGGTGCGCAGGCCGAGGAAGTCGAACTTCACCAGGCCCGCGGCCTCCACATCGTCCTTGTCGAACTGGGTCACTATGCTGCCGCCGGACTCGTCGCAGTAAAGCGGCGCGAAATCCGTCAGCACCGACGGGGCGATCACCACGCCGCCGGCGTGCATGCCGGCGTTTCGCGTCAGCCCCTCCAGGGAGCGGGCCAGATCGATGAGGACATGGATCTCCTCCTCGTTCTCATAGAGCTTGTTGAGCTCCGGCTCTTTCTCGAGCGCCTGGTCCAGGGTGATGCCCAGCTCGAAGGGAATGAGCTTGGCGATCTTGTCGACGTACCCGTAGCTCATGCCGAGCACCCGGCCGACGTCGCGCACGACCGCCTTGGCCGCCATGGTGCCGTAGGTGATGATCTGGGAGACGCGCTCGCGCCCGTAGTGCTGGGCCACATACTCGATGACACGGTCCCGGCCTTCCATGCAGAAGTCGACGTCGAAGTCGGGCATGGACACGCGCTCGGGATTCAGGAACCGCTCGAACAGCAGGTCGTAGCGCAGCGGATCGAGATCCGTGATCCCGAGACTGTAGGCGACGAGCGAGCCGGCGCCGGAGCCGCGGCCGGGCCCCACGGGCACGCCGTTGCCGCGCGCCCAGCGGATGAAATCGGCGACAATCAGGAAGTAGCCGGCAAAGCCCATCTGACAGATGACGTCGAGCTCGGTGCGCAGGCGCGATTCATAAGCCTCGCGGTCCGTACGGGGCGTGCCCTCCCCGGTGCGCTCGATGTCCGCGAAGCGCCGCTCGAGCCCGGCGGAGGCCTCACTTCGCAGGAAATCCTCGGTGCTCACGTCGCCGGGCACCGGATAGGGCGGCAGGCGCGGGCGCCCCAGCTCGAGCACCAGGCTCGAGCGGCGCGCGATCTCCACGGAGTTCGCCAGTGCTTCCGGGATGTCGGCGAAGAGGCTCGCCATCTCCTGCGGCGAGCGCAGGTACTGCTGCGGTGTGTAACGGCGCACCCTGGCCGGGTCCGCGAGCAGCGCGCCATCGTGTATGCACACGCGCGCCTCGTGCGACTCGAAGTCCGAGGACTTCAGGAAGCGCACGTCGTTGGTCGCCACAACGGGCACGCCGCGGCGCGCGGCCAGGCTCACCGCGGCGGCGATGTAGACCTCCTCATCGGGCCGGCCGAGGCGCTGCAGCTCGATGTAGTAGCGGTCCGGAAACAGCGCCAGCCACTGATCGAGCGCGTGCCCCGCCTCGCTCTCGCGGCCGTTGGCCAGCGCGCGGCCCACGTCGCCCTCGGCGGCGCCGGACAGCGCGATGAGCCCCTCGAGGCTCTCGGCGCTGAGCCAGCCGCGATCGACCGCCGGCATCCCGCGCTGCTGGCCTTCGAGGTATGCGCGGCTCACGAGCCGTGTCACGTTGCGATAGCCCGCCTGCGACTGGCACAGAAGCGTGATGCGTGTCGGCGGTTGGTGCTCGCCGCTCTCGCGTACGTGCAGGTCGACGCCGATCACGGGCTTGACTCCCCCGGCGAGCGCCTTGCGGTAGAACTTCACCATCGCGAACAGATTGCTCTGATCGGTGACGGCGACGGCCGGCATTCCCGCCGCGGCGGTGGCCTGAATGAGCTCGGGCACGCGCACCACGCTGTCGATCAGCGAGTACTCGGTGTGCAGTCGCAGATGAACGAACTGGGCCGACATGAGCGCTTCAGCCTGACCTGTTCACGAACCGCAAATCAGCGAGGCCGGGGCACGACCGAAGTGCGGGTTTTCCCCGGCGCTCAAAAACAGGGGTTTGGCGCATCGCGCCAAACGGGCTGTGCAGGACAGCACAGCCCCGGGCTTTCAAGCGCAGCGGGACAGCGGGGCGAAGAAAGTTCTTGCGCGAGTCCCCAGGGATGGGTTTACGGCGTCCCGGGAAAACCTGCTCGAGGGAGCGATCCGGCGATCGGGTATCAGACTGTTCGCGCATCATCAGGATAATCGCTCCATCGCCGCCCTCACCGGGGCGAAGGACTGGCGGTGCTGCGGCGAGGGGCCGAGGCGGTGCAGCGCCGCGAGATGCGCCGCGGTGCCGTAGCCCTTGTGCGCCGCGAAGCCATAGCCCGGGAGGCTCTCATCGAGAGCCACCATCAGCCTGTCGCGATGGACCTTGGCGAGAACGGATGCGGCGCTGATCGCCTGCACCGTCGCATCGCCCCGGATGATGGTCTCGACGCTGCAGGCCGGATCGTCGAGCCGCGGCGCCCGATTACCGTCGACCTGCACGTGCGTCGGGCGCACGCGCAGCATGCGAACCGCGCGGCTCATGGCGAGCAGCGTCGCCTGAAGAATATTGAGCGTGTCGATCTCTTCGCGGTCGCTCGAGGCCACCGCCCATGCCAGCGCCCGCTCGCGGATGAGCGGCTCGAGCCGGGTCCGCTCGCGCTCCGGGAGTTTCTTGGAATCGGCCAGGCCCTCGATGGGACGGCGCGGATCCAGTATCACGGCCGCCGCCACGACCGGTCCCGCGAGCGGTCCGCGTCCGGCCTCGTCGACCCCGGCGATGCGCGCGTCAGCCTCACGGGTTGGATCACGGATCACTCTCACATACGGCCCCGGTGGCTGACTCTAACCCCGAATGCACTCCAGAATGGCATCCACCGCCCTGCCCGCTCCACCCATGCGAAGCTGGCGGTGCACCCGCTCGAACTCGATCGCCAACTCCCGCCGGTACTCCTCGTCCGTGAGCCGCGCGAGCAGCGCCGACCCCAATGCCTCACCGCTCACGCCCTCCTGCAACAGCTCCGGCACCAGCGCCCGCCCGATGAGCAGGTTGGGCTGCGAAAAGAAGGACACCTTGACCATCCGCAGCCTGCGAAGCAGAAATGCCGTCAGCACGCCCAGCCGGTACGCCACCACCATCGGGCGGCGAGTGAGCAGGGTCTCGAGTGTAGCGGTTCCGGAGGCGACGATGGCCGCGTCGCAGGCCGCGAGCACCTGCTGAGCCTGCCCTTCTAGAACTGAAATATTAGTTTTATCATTAACTTGCGCACGCTTCCTCTCAAACGCCTCGCGTGCGCGCGCCGTGGCCATGGGGGCGACGAATCGCATCTCGGGCCGCCGCGCAGCGAGCCACGCGGCGGCCTCGATGAAATCCCCGGCCAGACGCTCGACCTCCCCCATCCGGCTGCCGGGCAGAAGCGCGACCACGGTCGCCCGGTCGGGGATGCCCAGCGCACGCCGCGCGGCCTCGCGATCGACTTCGAGCGGAATCTGATCGGCCAGCGGATGGCCGACGAACACCGCGCGGACACCGTGCTCGGAGTAGAACGCGGCCTCGAACGGCAGCAGACACAACACCAGGTCGCATGCGCGGCCGATCTTGCGCACCCGGCTCTGCCGCCAGGCCCACACCTGCGGGCTGACGTACTGCACGGTGGTAATGCCGCGCGCGCGCAGCCGCCTGGCGAGTCCGAGGTTGAACGCGGGCGCATCGATGCCGATGAACACATCGGGCCGCTCCGCCGCGAAGCGCCGCACCAGGGCGGCTCTGAGCTTGAGCAGTCGGGCCAGATGCGGCAGCACCTCGGTGAAGCCCATCACCGCGAGCTCCTCCGCGCCCGCCCACGCCTCGCAGCCGGCCGCGATCATCCTGGGACCGGCGACGCCGAAGCACCGCACGCCGGGAAGCCGCTCGCGCAAAGCGCCGATCAGGGCCGCTCCGAGCTGATCCCCCGAGGCTTCGCCGGCGACGATTGCGACGCGCAGCGGCCGCGCCGGGGCCGGCCCGCACGCGGTCACTTCCACCGCTCCGGTCATCTAACGATGCTGCGTTCCGAACGGCGGATGAACTCGACGAACACCCGCACCTCGGGGCGGTCGGAGCCGAGCGCATCGAGCCGCTCCAGCGCGTCGCTCAATTTCAGCTCGCTGCGGTACAGCACCCGATAGGCCTCGCGGACGTGGCGGATCTGGTCGGCGTCGAAGCCGCGCCGCTTCAGACCCTCGGTGTTGACCGCGTGCGGCGCGGCGGGATTTCCCGCCACCATCACATACGGAGGGACGTCGCGGGTGACGATGGCGCCGCCTGCCAGAAAGGCGTGCGCGCCGATCTTGGTGAACTGGTGCACGGCCGACAGGCCGCCCAGCACCGTCCAGTCGCCGATCTCCACGTGCCCGCCCAGGGCGGCGCAGTTGGCGAACACGGTGTTGTCGCCGACGGTGCAGTCGTGGGCCACGTGCGAGTAGGCCATGAACAGATTGTCGTCGCCGATGCGGGTCAGGCCGTGATCGTGTGTCGTGCCGCGGTTGATGGTGCAGTTCTCCCGGAACACGTTGCGGTCGCCGATCTCGAGCCGGGTCGGCTCGCCGCCGTACTTCTTGTCCTGCGGCGCGTCGCCGATCGAGGCGAACTGAAAGACCCGGTTGTCCGCGCCGATGACGGTCGGACCGTTGATGACCACATGAGGACCGATCACGGTGCCCGGGCCGATGCTCACCTCGGGGCCGATGACGCTGAAGGGTCCCACCGCGACATCGGGCGCGAGCTCCGCCCCCGGCGAGACGATGGCGTGCGGATCGATCACTTGCCGGCCTCCGGCGTCACCATGATCTCCGCGTGCGCCACCTCGCTGTCCCCGACCTGCGCGCGGGTGGAGAATTTCCAGATGCCCCTGAGGCAGCGCTCCACCTGCGCCTCGAGAATCAGTTGGTCGCCGGGCTCGACCGGTTTTCGGAAGCGCGCCTTGTCGATGCCCACGAAATAAAACCGTGTGTGCTCGTTCGGCATGCTGTCCTGGCTGCGGAAGATCAGAATGCCGGCGGTCTGGGCCAGCGCCTCGATGATGAGCACGCCCGGCATGACCGGGCGGGCCGGGAAGTGCCCCGTGAAGAACGGCTCGTTGTAGGTGACGTTCTTCAGTGCCCGGATGCTCTGTCCCGCGTGCCACTCGAGCACGCGATCGACCAGCAGGAACGGATAGCGGTGCGGCAGCAGCCGCAAAACACCGTGAATATCGAGTGCCAGGTCAGTCATCATCCTCTTCCTGATCAGGAACGGAGCCGGGGCGGCGCTCGAGCGCCTTGAGCCGGCTGGCGAGGGACTCGAGACGCTTGAAGCGCGCGACCAGCCGGCGCCAGGTGGAGGCATCCTCGAACGGAATGCCGCCCGAGTATACCCCGGGCCCGGTGATGGAGTGGCTGACCATGGTGCAGCCGGTGATCACCACATCGTCGCTGATCGTCAGATGACCCCCGATGCCCACCTGGCCGCCGATCATGCAGCGCCGCCCGATGGTGGTGCTGCCCGATACTCCGACGCAGGCCGCGAGCGCGCTGTGGGCGCCGACGCGTACGTTGTGTCCGATCTGGATCAGGTTGTCGAGCTTGACCCCGTCCTCGATCACCGTGTCGTCGATGGCGCCGCGGTCGACCGTGGTATTGGCGCCGATCTCCACATCCTCTCCGATGCGCACCGTGCCGATCTGCGGCACTTTGATCCACCGGCCCTGCTCAGGCGCGAACCCGAAGCCGTCGCCACCGATCACCGCGCCCGGCTGGATCACCGTGCGGGCCCCGACCTCGGCACCGCGGCACAATGTCACCCGGCCGACCAGACGCACGTCCTCGCCAACGACGACGTCCTGCCCGACCAGACACTGAGGACCGATGAACGCGCGGGCGCCGACCACGGCCCCCGCGCCGATCACGCTGAGCGCACCGACGTGCGCACCGGGATCGACCTTCGCCTGCGGTGAGACCACCGCCGAAGGGTCGATCCCCGCCGGGCCCGCCGGCAATGGGTGCAGAACCGCCGCGATCCGTGCGTAGGTGGCGTGCGGGTTTCGGCAGACCAATGCCGCCGCCGGGCAATCCCCGGCGGCCTCGGCATCGAGCACGACCGCCGCCGCGCGAGTGGCGGCGAGCTCCCCCCGATAGCGACGATTGGCAAGGAACGCCACCGAGCGCTCATCGGCGCCCGCCAGCGTCGCCACATGCTCCACCACCACGTCCGGATCGCCGCGCAGCTCGCAGCCAAACCTGACCGCGAGCTCCCCGATCGAGACGCTCATGGAACCAAATCGGCCGCTAGTGGCTGGAGCCGCCCTTGAGCTCTTTCAAGAGGGCGGGAGTGATATCCAGCGCGCCATCGGAGTAGATCACCCCGTCGGACGACAGCACGAGCGTGTAGCCGTGCTGGTGGGCGTAGCGTTGAACGACGTCCACCAGTGTCTTTTGCACCTTGGACATCAGCTCGTTGCGGCGGTTGTTGAGGGCATCTTCGACCGTGGTCTGTTCCCGCCGGAACGCCTCCGCTTTCTCGCGCAGATCGAGCTCCGCCTGGGCGACCTGGTCCTGGGTCATGGTCGCCTCATTGCGCTGCAGCTTCTGCTGCCGGGCCTTGAGGTCCTTGGCCTCAGCCTGCAGATGCTTCTGCTTTGGCAGGAACTGCCCACGCAACGTCGCGATGGCAGCCTTGGCTTGGGGAGAGGCCTGAACCAGCGCCAGGTAATTGACCACGGCGATCTTGAGCCCGGCGGCCTGCGCGCTCGCAGTGGCCAGCGCCACGGCCATGACGCCGGCGGCGATCATCACAACGACTGAACTGCTTGTGCTCCAGCGCTTCACGGAAACCCACCTCGGTAAAATGGAAAGGTATTCGTATGCCGCCGGTGGCGGCGTCAAGCGATCAATGCTACCACTACGGCCGGTACGAGTCCCGGCCTATTCGCCACGGGGACGGCAGCCGTCCCCCCTGTCCCGCCCGGCCGTCACCCCGTCAAAATGCCTGTCCGACCGTGAACTGGAAGCCGGTGGTCTGATCGCCCCAGGTATTCTTCGCGAAACTGTAATGGCGCGCATTGAGCGGGATCCCATAGCTGAACCGGAACAGCCCCATGGGCGAGAGCCACTCCACCGAGATGCCCGCCGAGCGCCTGAGGCTCGACCAGCCGTTCAGGTGGTACGTCACCGGCCCTCCCGCGGGTCCGTAGAACTTGATGTGGTTGCCGGTGTAGAACACGTTGCCTATGTCGAAGAACAGGCTCACCCGGGCGCTCTGGCGCCACTTGGCGGGCATGGGCAGCAGCAGCTCGTTCTGGCTGACGATGTCGAAGTTGCCGCCGTAGGGATTGCCGTTCTGGTCGCGGGGTCCCAGCCAGCTCTCGCGAAAGCTCCGGACCGAGTTCGGGCCGCCGCCGAAGAACAGCCGGTAGGGAGGCAGGCCCGTGGTATGGCCGAACGAGGAGCCGTAATCGGCCGACTCGGCGAACGACAGGGTGAACTGATGCCACACCGGCACGTACTGCTGGTAGCGCGTGCTCGCCACCCAGTACTCGACCGAGCCGCCGGGCACGGTGGCGCTGAGGCTGACCGAGGCCAGCATCCCCCGGTTCGCGAACAGGGTGCGGTTGCGATCGTCCACGCCCCAGCCGGCCATCAGCTGCACGTCGTGGAAGTTCGTGCCGTAGAGCACGAAGTCATTGTTGGAATAGTCCTGGTGCACCAGGCGGCTGTAGGGATTGCCGTTCTGCTGCACCCACTCGATGGCCTGACCGGCGCTGCCCTGCGAGGTGGTCAGGAGCCGGGCATCCTCGAACGCCGCGCCGAAGGTGAGATACTGGAAGGTGCTGATCGGGTAGCTCCAGCTCGGCCCCACGTCGAGGGTCTTGGAATCGAATTGCGAAGAGGATGAGACGAACTGCGTGAGGTCCCGGTAACTCGCCTGCAGCGTCTGCGATACGCCGTTCATGGTGAGATAGGGATCGGTGTAGCTCACACTGTAGAGCTTGTCGAAGGCACCCCCGGAAAGATTGACCGCCAGGCGGTTGCCCGTACCGAGGAAGTCGGCGTCGGCGAAGCTGGCGTTCAGCATCAACTTGTACATGGCGGAGTAGCCGATGCCGCCGGACAGCTGCGCGGCCGGTCCCTGCTTGATCTTGTAATCGACGTCCACCTCGTCCGGAGAGCCCGCCACCCGGTGGGTGCTGTAGCTCACCTTCTTGACGTAGGGCAGGCGCTGGAGGAACAGCTTCGAGCGTTCGAGAGCCACGTTCGACAGCCAGCCGCCCTCGAGCTGGCGCATCTCGCGCCTCAGGACCACGTCGTCGATCGCCGTCTCGCCCGAGAAGGTCACCTTGCGCACGTACACCCGGTCGCCCGGATCGACGAAGAAGGTGAGCGCCACCTCGTGGGTCTTCTCATCGGGCGTCGGCACCGGGTCCACTTTGGCGAAGGCATAGCCGTACGCCCCCAGCCGGTCCTGGATCAGCTTCTGCGTGTCGGTGATCAGCTTGCGGTTGAACACCTGCCCGGGGTGCACCACCACCAGGGGCGCAAGCTCCGCCTTCGGCACCACGAAGGTGCCGGCCAGATCGACCTTCGAGACCTTGAACACCGACCCTTGCTTGATGGAGACGGTGACGTAGATGTCCTTCTTGTCGGGGCTGATCTGCACCTGCGTGGAGCGGATCGCGAAATCCGCATAGCCGCGGTCCATGTAAAAGTCCCGCAGCCGCTCCAGATCCCCTTTGAGGGTCTCCCGGGAATAGCGATCGTCCTGGCGGTACCAGCTCAGCCAGTTCGGGGTCTTCAGGTGCAGCCGGTGCAGCAGCTCCTTCTTCGCAAAGCGCGTGTTCCCGACGATGTCGATCGAGCGGATCACCGCGCGCGCGCCCTCGTCGATATGGATGGCGATCTTCACCCGGTTGCCGCTCTCGGGCGTGACCTTCGTGGCGATCCTCACCCCGTACTTGCCGCGCCCGTAGTACATGTCCGTGAGGTACTCGGTCACGTTCTCCAGCACCGAGCGGTCGAAGACCTTCCCCGGAGCCAGTCCCACGTTGCGCAGCGACTTCATCAGCTGCTTGGTCTTGATCGCCTTGTTGCCCTTGACGGTGAAGCTCTCGATCGAGGGCCGCTCGAGCACCACCACGACCAGCGTGTTGCCCTGGCGGCGCATCTCCACGTCGCGGAAAAACCCGGTCGCATACAGCGCGCGGATCGCCTCGCGCACCTTGCGGGCGCTCAGGTGATCACCGATGTTCACCGGCAGGTAGTTGAAAACGGTCCCCTCGGAGATGCGCTGCAGCCCCTCCACCTCGATGTTGCCCACGGTGAAATCCGCCGCCGGGACCGAGGGGTCGTTCTGCGCCAGGGCGAGCGCCGAGCGTACGGCGAGCGCGACGGCGAGAAACGCGACGCGAGCCTTCATACGGCGGGCACCCCCGGCTCATCACGATTCGTCACGGTGTCGAACATTTGGCCCCATTCTGTTACATCGGTCACGTAAGTATCCCCCGATTCCCCGCATGTCACGCGCTTGCGGGGAGCAGCGGACCTCGATGGTCCGGCTTGGTTGTCAGTCAACCGTCAATTGAATTGGCGCGCGATGCGCGCGATATCGTTGAAGATCACCACCGCCCCCAGCAGGAACAGCAGCGCGATCCCCACCTGCTGCCCCACGATCTGCGCCCGCTCCGACAGCGGGCCTCCCTTGACCCACTCGATGAGCTGGAACACGATCTGGCCGCCGTCGAGGATTGGTATTGGCAACAGGTTCAGAAAGCCGAGGGAAAGCGAGATCAACACGAGGAATCCGAGATAGGAGCTCGCCCCGGCACTCGCCGACTGGCCGGCGTACTCGGCGATCGCCAGCGGGCCGCTCAGGTTCGAGAGTGACACGTCACCGAGCAGCATGCGCCAGAACAGGTGCGCCTGCAGCGCGGTCATCGACCAAATCCGCTGCGTGCCGTATTTGAGCGCCGAAAGCGGCCCGAGCGTCTCGCGGCGCAGCATGCTCGGCGGATAGACCGCAGTGCCGCTCCCCTCGGCCTCGATCCGCCCGATGCGCTTGCCGTCGACCATGACGCTCGCCGTCGTGACCTGCGCGGTGTGCACGGTCCTGCCGCGCCGATAGGTCAGGGAGATTGTCTTGCCGGGATGCGGAACGAGCTGCGCGACCAGTTCCTCGAAATCCCCGACCGCGTGTCCGTCGACGGCGACGATCCGATCCCCCGGCTTCAAGCCCGCGCGGGCCGCCGGCCCCCCGGGGGTGACCTTGCCGAGCACCGCCGGCATGGGCGGCGCCCAGAACTGAAATCCCAGGCCCCCGAACAGTCCATTGGGTCCCGTGGGCGCGGTCAGGCTGCGCCGGGTCGCCGGGTTGGTGACGTTCAAATCGACCTCGCGCTCCGTGCCCGCCTGACTCACCTTCAGACGCGCATCGCCGCTGCCGCTCATCACGTCCAGCAGCTCGAAGGTCACCTCCCGCTGGCTGTCGACCGGCGTACCGTTGATCGACACGATGCGATCGCCGGACTTCAGGCCGGCCCGCGCGGCGAACGAGCCGGCGGTCACGTCCCCCACGACCGGCAGCACGCGCGTCACGCCGCTTGCCCACAGCATGGCGGCCAGCACCACGATGGCGAACAGGAAGTTGAACGCCGGTCCCGCGAGCAGCACGAGAATGCGCTGGTACGGCGGCCGGCGGGTGAACGAGCGCGGGAGATCCTCCGGCGGCACCGGCCCTTCGCGCTCGTCGAGCATCTTCACGTAACCGCCGAGCGGGATGGGCGAGATCCAGTACTCCACCGGATCGCGTCCCCACCGCCACGACAGCAGCGGCTTGCTGCCGAAGCCGACGGAGAACCTGAGGACCTTGAAGCCGAGTCTTCTGGCCACCCAGAAGTGGCCGAACTCGTGCACCGTGACCAGCAGGCTCACGGCCACGACGAACCACAACGCATACCACAAGAAGCCCAGAACGTTCATGCGCGGGCTTCTCCGTACGCCGGCGCCGCCCCGGAGCGCGCATGAATGGATTCATGCGCACGCAGCCGCGCCTCCGCGTCGGCGGCCAAGACATCATCCAATCCGCCGATTTTCCCCGCGGGGCAGCATGTGATCACCTCCTCAATGACCGAGGCGATACCGGGAAAGTTCAACTGCCTCTCGAGGAAGGCATGCACCGCGACTTCATTGGCGGCATTCAAGAGCACCGGCGCCACTCCGCCGGTGCGCGCCGCCGCCTGCGCCAGAGCGAGACAGCGGAAGCGATCGGGATCGGGCGCACGGAAGTCCAGCCGCGCCGTTTTCACCAGGTCGAGGAAGGCCACTCCCGAGCTCATCCGCTGCGGCCACGCCAATGCGTGAGCGATGGGGGTGCGCATGTCCGGCGAGCCGAGCTGCGCCAGGACCGATCCGTCCACGTACTCGACCAGCGAGTGGATGATGCTCTGGGGATGAATGACGATATCGACTCCCTCGGGGGGCAGCCCGAACAGGAAGCACGCTTCGATCAGCTCCAGGCCCTTGTTCATGAGCGTGGCCGAGTCGACCGAGATCTTGCGCCCCATCACCCAGTTGGGGTGGGCGACGGCCTGCTCCGGTGTGGCCGCGGCGATGGTCTCGGCCGGCAGGTCGCGAAACGGTCCGCCGGAGGCGGTGAGCAGCAGCCGGCGCACGCCGGCCGGCGCCTCGCCGGCACGCGAGCCGTGCGGCAGGCACTGAAAGATCGCGTTGTGCTCGCTGTCGATCGGCAGCAGCGTCGCGCCGCCCTCGCGCACGGCATCCATCAGCAAAGGGCCCGACATGACGAGCGACTCCTTGTTCGCCAGCAGCAGCCGCTTGCCGGCGCGCGCGGCCGCCAGCGTGGATTTCAGTCCCGCCGCGCCCACGATGGCCGCCATGACGCACTCGGCCTCGGGGAGCGTCGCCAGCTCCTCCAGCGCCTCGGGACCTGCGAGCACCCGTGTGTGCGGCGCCTGCCCGCCGAGCCTCGCCCGCAATGCGCGCGCCGCGGCCTCATCGGCCAGGGCGGCGTAGGCCGGGCGATGGCGAAGGATCTGCTGCGCGAGTTTCTCCACGCTGCGGTTCGCGCCGATGGCGACCAGGCGGAACCGGTCCGGATGGCGCTCGAGCACGTCGAGCGTGTTCTCGCCGATCGAGCCGGTGGAACCGAGAACGACCACACCGATCATGGCAGTACTCCCAGGAAAGTGAGGCCGAGAAGCAGCACGGGCGCCGCCCCGGTCAAGCTGTCGATCCGGTCCATGATTCCGCCGTGTCCCGGGAACAGCGTACCGCTGTCTTTGATCCCCGCGAAGCGCTTCAGCATGCTTTCGGTCAAATCCCCCACGATGGAAAACGCGACCGCCGCCAGGCACAGCCCCAGGAACGCCCCGAGCGGCACTCGGAACCAGAAGCTGCCGAGCACCGCGACCGGAGCGCTCGCGGCCAGTCCCGCGAGAGCCCCCGCCCAGGTCTTGCCGGGGGACACCGCCGGGGCGAGGCGCCTGCGGCCGAACCGGCGGCCGACGAAATAAGCGCCGATGTCGGCGACCCACACCAGAATCAGCACGAACAGCACCCATTGCGCGCCCTGCCCGGAGTCCAGGCGCATCCGCACCAGAGCGAGCCAGGCCGGCACCAGCGCGCACACGCCGGCGAGCGCGGCCGACCACGGGCGCACCCGGTGCGGGGCGAAAACGATCCACCCGAGTGCCGCCAGCCACCACAGGAACGCTGCCTCGAGGAGCCTCTCGAGGCCGGTCCGGCTGGCGGCGAGCGCCCACGCCAGCGGCAGCAGCAGCGCCACCAGCACGACGTAGCCCGCCCGCAACGCACGGTCCGATGCCTTGAGAAACCCCGACCACTCCCAGGCGGCGGCGAGCACCGCCACGGTGACCAGGATCACCGTGGCCAGCGCCGGCAGCGCCAGGAGCACGACGAGCAGCAGCGCGATCAGGATGGCGGCGGTAACGATTCGCTTGCGAAGCGCGTCGCTCACGGAAACGGCACTTTCATCGCTGAGCCGCCGGCGGGTGGGCGGCTTGCACCTGCCCGCCCGTGAGTCCGAAGCGCCGCTCGCGACCGGAGAAGAACTCGAGCGCCCGGGCGAGCTCGCACGCGTCGAAATCCGGCCACAGCCGGTCGCTGAAGTACAGCTCCGCGTAGGCCAGGTTCCACAGCAGGAAGTTGCTGATCCGGCGCTCCCCACCGGTGCGAATCAGCAGGTCCGCATCCGGGAGGCTCGCCAGCTCCAGGGCGCCGGCAAAGCGCTCTTCGTCGATCTGTCCGGGCTGCAATGCGCCGCTCGCGCACTGGCCGGCGAGCTTGCGCGCCGCCTGCACGATGTCCCAGCGGCCGCCATAGCCCACGGCGAGCTGCAGCTTCAGTCCCGGGTTGGCGGCGGTGCGCTGCTCGGCGGAGGCGATCTGCGCCTGAAGCCGTACCGACAGCGCCTGGCGGTTGCCGATGACGCGCAGGCGCACGCCCTGGCGGTCGAGCTCGCCGACCTCCCGGTCGATGGCCGAAACGAACAGACCCATCAGGCTCGCCACCTCATCGGCCGGCCGGGACCAGTTCTCGCTGGAGAAGACGAACAGCGTCAGCGCCTCGATCTCGAGCCGCGAGCACTCCTCGACGCACAGGCGTACGGGCGCGAGGCCCGCCTCGTGACCCGAGGAGCGCGCGAGGCCGCGCGCGGCAGCCCACCGGCCGTTACCGTCCATCGTGATCGCGATGTGGCGCGGCAGGCCTTCGGAGCCGGCGATGTGGGAAGCGGTGCGGGCCATCAGACTTGCATGACTTCCTTTTCCTTGGCCGCCAGAAGCTGTTCGATGTCGGCGACGTGCTTGTCGGTGAGCTTCTGGATATCGGCCTCGGCGCGCCGCTCATCGTCCTGGGAGATGAGCTTCTCTTTGAGCGCCTCCTTGACGTCGTTCATGACATCGCGCCGCACGTTGCGCACGGCGACGCGTGCGCTCTCAGCGTCGGCTCTGAGGACCTTGGTGATTTCGCGCCGACGCTCCTCGGTGAGCGGGGGCATCGGAATGCGGATGACGGTGCCCGCCGTCATGGGTGTCAGGCCCAGATCGGACTTGAAAATCGCCTTCTCGATGGCCTGCACGACGGTTTTCTCCCAAGGGGAGATCACCAGAGTGCGCCCGTCCTCGACGGCGATGCTGGCGACCTGCTGCAGCGGGACGTCCGAACCGTAGTAGTCCACCTTCAGATGCTCGATCAGGCTGGGATGGGCCCGACCGGTGCGCAGCTTCTTCAACCCATCCTGGAAGGTGTGCACGCACTTGGTCATGCGCTCGCGCGCGTCTTTCTTGATGTCTTCGAGCATTGTGCCTCTCCCCTATTGGCCGCGACTCGCCTGCGGCGCCCGCGGCGAGCGCGCCCACTGACTCGGTCCACGACGCGGGCAGCGGCCACGCGGCCCAAGCTCCCGGTCTTTGCCCGCGAATTGCCTGCCGGTTGCACTGGTGGACTTCATCGAACGTCTCTCACTCGCAGGTCACGACGGTGCCGACCTCATCGCCGCGCACGGCCCGGGTGAGGTCCCCGGGATTGTTGAGATTGAACACCTGCAAAGGCAAGCGGTTGTCGCGGCACATCACGATTGCGGTGGCGTCCATCACGTTGAGCTTCTCGCTGAGCACCCGGTCGAAGGTGAGGCGCGCATAGCGGGTCGCGCCCGGGTTTCGCATCGGGTCGGCCGAATATACCCCGTCGACCTTGGTCGCCTTCAGCAGCACGTCCGCATTGATTTCGATGGCGCGCAGCGCCGCGGCCGTGTCCGTGGTGAAGAAGGGATTGCCGGTGCCGGCGGCGCAGATGACCACCCGCCCTTTCTCGAGGTGGCGGACGGCGCGCCTGCGGATGTAGTCCTCGCAGACCTCGTTGATGCGGATGGCGGACATCACGCGAGCATAGAGGCCCCGGTTCTCGAGCGCGTCCTGCATCGCGAGCGCATTCATGACCGTGGCCAGCATTCCCATGTGGTCGGCCGTCACGCGGTCCATACCGTCCCGCGCCAGTCCCGCTCCGCGGAAGATGTTGCCGCCGCCGACGACCACGGCAAGCTGTACACCGAGACCGGCGATGTCCTCGAGCTCGCCGGCGATGCGCTTGAGCATCGCCGCGTCGATGCCGTAGTCGCCCTGTCCCAGCAGGGCCTCGCCGGAGAGCTTCACGAGCACGCGGGAGTAGCGTGACGGCTTGGGTTTTTCGATCGCCATGCGCCAACCTTCACTCGTAGTCAGGGGACCGGCCACCCTAAGCCTTGGTTTTTGAGCGCCCGGTAGAACCTGCTTCTGCGGTCGCACTGCGGATTTCAGACTGGCCGCGCACCCCTCGTGCTAGGGCTTGACCTGTGCACTGGAGCCTTTGACCTGCGCCATGACCTCCGCGACGAAATCATCCTGCTTCTTCTCGATGCCTGCGCCCACCTCGAACCGCTCGAAGGACAGCACCTCGGCGCCTGTGCCTTTGAGCAGCTTCTCGACCGTCACGTCCGGGTCCTTGACGAACGGCTGACCGAGGAGGGTGATCTCGCCGAGTCCCTTGCGCAAGCGGCCTTCGACCATCTTGGCAACGATCTCGGGAGGCTTGCCCTCGCCCTCGGCCTGCTGGGCGAGAATCTCGCGCTCCTTGGCGATCACCTCCTGCGGCACCTCCCGAACCGAGAGATAGCGGGGATTGCTGGCCGCAACGTGCATCGCCAGATCGTGCGCGAGCTCGGCCTTGCCGCCCTTGAGGGCAACGAGCGCGCCGATGCGGGTGCCGTGGACATAGGCGCCCAGATGATCGGGCGCCTCGAGCACCACGAAGCGCCGCACACCGATGTTCTCGCCGATCTTGGCCACGAGGGCGCGCCTGCGCTCCTCGACCGTTTCGGCGCCGAGTTTCGCCTGAAGCAGCGCATCCAGGCTTGCCGGACGGTCCGCCACCGCCTGGGCAGCCACGGCCGCGGAAAACGCCCGGAAGTCCTGCTCGCGCGCCACGAAGTCGGTCTCGCAGTTGACCTCCACCATCGCGGCGGCACGCCCTTCGGAGGAACGCTCGATCGCGATGACGCCCTCGGCGGCGATGCGGGTCGCTTTCTTGTCGGCCTTGGCCAGGCCCTGCTTGCGCATCAGCTCCGCCGCCGCGTCCAGGTCGCCGCCGGTCTCGAGCAGAGCTTTCTTGCACTCCATCATGCCGGCGCCTGTGCGTTCGCGCAGCCGCTTGACGGATTCCGCCGTGACGCTCATGTCACTCACCCCCGAGTCTTGCGGCGGGCGGCGCCACCCGGCCGCCGCGCTGTCGATGCGGGGGTCGTGCCCGAGCCGCCCGAGGCGGCGACTTCCGGCACTCCGCCCTCGAGGATCTCCTCGTCGCCGGTGCTTTCCTCGCTCTCGATCGCGGTCGTGGTCGCGGCCGCGGCCGCGCTCTCAGTCGCGTTCTCAGTCGTGGTTGCGGTCTCGGTCTCGCTCTCGGTCGTGGCTGCGGCCGCGGCCGCGGCCTTCACCGGGGGCAGCCGGCGGCGGCTCGCGGGCTTACGGGCCCGCACCGCGGCGGGCTTCGGCTTGCCGCGCGTGGTCTTCTTGCGGGGGTTGCCCGTCTCGTCGAGCTCGACGAACTCGTCCTCGCCCGCCACCACGGTGGGCACGGATTCCTTGCCCTCGAGCACCGCATCGGCGATGCCGGTGGCGTAGAGCTGGATGGCCCGCATGGCGTCGTCATTACCCGGGATCACGTAATCGATGCCATCCGGGGAGCAATTCGTGTCGACCACGGCGACCACCGGAATGCCGAGCTTGCGGGCCTCTTCGACCGCGAGCTTCTCGTGGCCGACGTCCACCACGAACAGCGCATCCGGAAGCGACTCCATCTTCTTGATGCCGCCCAGGCTCCTCTCGAGTTTCTCCTGCTCGCGGCGCAGCTGGGTCGCCTCCTTCTTGCCGCGCCTCTCGAGGGCTCCCGAGGTGGCCAGCTCGGTGATCTCCTCCAGGCGCTTGATGGACTGCCGGATGGTCTTGAAGTTCGTGAGCATGCCGCCGAGCCAACGCTGATTGACGTACGGCTGGCCGGCGCGCTCGGCCTCCTTCTGGATCGACTCGCGGGCCGAGCGCTTGGTGCCGACGAACAGCAGCCGGCCGCCGTCGGCCGCCACGCCCCTCACGAACTGCGCAGCCTGCACATACAAAGGCTGCGTCTTCTCCAGATTGATGATATGGATCTTGTTGCGCTCGCCGAAGATAAAGGGGGCCATCTTCGGGTTCCAGAAGCGGGTCTGGTGTCCGAAATGGACACCCGCTTCCAGCATCTGTCGCATGGACACGCCAGGCATGGGATTCTCCTCGTTGGGTTGAGCCTCCGCACATCTCCGCGGCCATCCCGCCCGGGGGGCTCGAGACCCCCGCCAAGCGGAACACCCAGCCTGCGGATTTAAGCGATGCGCGTGTGGGTTGATTGCCAAAAAAGGCCGCGCTTTATACCATGAAGCCCTCGCCTGGACAATGATTCGCCCGGAGCGAATCATGAAGATATGCGCGCAGCGCCTATCGGCCCCGCGGGGACGAGGCCCAGGGCAGGCCGAGTAATGTCTTGCACGCGCGACAGCCGGCCTGTGCCGGCGCGGTCCCGCGGTTCGACTCTTCTACTTCTGGAAAATTCATGCACGTCACCATCAAATCGCCCGAGGAGCAGGAAAAGATGCGCATCGCCGGCCAGCTGGCCGCCGATGTGCTGGACATGATCTCCGAGCACGTGGTGCCCGGGGTGACGACCGACGAGCTCGATCGCATCTGCCACGATTACATCGTCAATGTGCAGCGCTCGATCCCGGCGAACCTCAACTACCGGGGCTTCCCGAAAACCCTCTGCACCTCGGTGAATCACGTGGTCTGCCACGGGATTCCGAACGACAAGCGCCTCAAGGCCGGCGACATCGTCAACATCGACGTCACGGTCATCCGGGACGGCTACCACGGCGATACCAGCCGCATGTACTTCGTGGGCAAGGCGCCCACCCATGCGCAGCGGCTCGCCGAGACCTGCTTCGAGGCGATGTGGCGCGGCATCGAGGTGGTGCGCCCGGGCGCGACGCTCGGGGACATCGGCCACGCCATCCAGGTGTTCGTGGAGCGGAACAATTACTCGGTGGTACGCGAGTACTGCGGCCACGGCATCGGGCGGGTGTACCACGAGGACCCGCAGGTCCTGCACTATGGCGAGCCCGGCACGGGGCTGACCCTCGAGCGCGGCATGACCTTTACCATCGAGCCCATGGTCAATGCGGGCAAGCGCCACGTGCGGCTGCTGCCCGATGGGTGGACCGTCATCACCAAGGACCACTCGCTGTCGGCCCAATGGGAGCACACGCTTCTGGTGACCGACTCCGGCTTTGAGGTGCTCACGCTCGGGGCTGCCGACCGGCGCCCGCACTGAGCGCCATGGCCGCCGCGGACCTCGACACCGTCGACGATGCGGGAGCGGCGCCGCCCGCCCAGCTCGATTGGCCGCTGCTGGCACGGCTCCCCGAGCTGCTCGCCGGGGCCACGGAGGCACCGGGCGCGTTCCGGGAGGTGCTGAGCCGGGCGCACGAGGAGCTCAAGGCGCGCTTTCTGGCCGACGAGCCGGTCGAAGCGCTGGTGCACGCACGCGCCGCCCTCATCGACCGGGTGCTGCAGGCCGCCTGGCGCACCCATACCCTCGCCTCGATGAGCACTTGGGCGCTGGTCGCCGTCGGCGGCTACGGGCGCGGCGAGCTGCACCTGTGCTCGGACATCGACATTCTGCTGCTGGTGCCCCGCTCGCCGGAAGGCGCCGAGCTCAGCGCACTCGAGCGCCTGCTCGCCTTCCTCTGGGATATCGGCCTGGAGGTCGGCCACAGCGTGCGCACCGTGGAGGAATGCGCCGAGCAAAGCGTCGCCGATGTCAGCGTCATGACGACCCTGATCGAAGCGCGCCTGCTCGCGGGCGCACCCGAGCTCCTGGCCGAGATGCGCTCGGCGCTCACGAGCGAGCGCATCTGGCCGGTCCGCGACTTCTTCGAGGCCAAGGTGCGCGAGCAGACCGAACGGCACCTGAAGGCCAACGATACCGCCTACAACCTCGAGCCCAACGTCAAGACCGGTCCGGGGGGCTTGCGGGACATCCAGACCATCGCCTGGGTGGCCAAGCGCCACTTCGGCTGCGAGACCTTCGATGAGCTCAGCCGCCACGGCTTTCTCTCGCCGGCCGAGCTCAGGCGCCTGAAGCAGGCTCGCGCCTTCCTGTGGAAGGTGCGCTTCGGGCTGCACGTGCTCACCGGCCGGCGCGAGGACCGGCTGC